>Ga0070741_10000043_pt1 | contig 451419 bp, 403 predicted proteins | sample Coa_R1_4_FD_66440 | JGI IMG/M metagenome (GOLD analysis project Ga0070741, IMG submission 66440) | Surface soil microbial communities from Centralia Pennsylvania, which are recovering from an underground coalmine fire - Coalmine... | ecosystem: Environmental > Terrestrial > Soil >...
TGGTCCTTGACGATGATCGACTCGTCGGCCATCGCGGGGACGTACGCGCCGCCCGCGGTGCACGAGCCCATCACCGCGGCGATCTGCGGGATGCCCTGCGCGCTCATCCGCGCTTGATTGTAGAAGATGCGCCCGAAGTGCTCGCGGTCGGGGAACACGTCCGCCTGCAGCGGCAAGAATGCGCCGCCCGAGTCGACCAGATAGATGCACGGAAGGCCGTTCTGCTCGGCGATCGCCTGCGCGCGCAGATGCTTCTTCACGGTGACCGGATAGTACGTCCCGCCCTTCACCGTCGCGTCGTTCGCGACGATCACGCAGTCCGTGCCTTCGAGCGTCCCGATCCCGGTCACGATGCCGGCGGCGGGCGCATCGCCGTCGTACATCCCGTGCGCCGCGAGCGCCGACAGCTCGAGGAAGGGTGTGCCGGGGTCGACGAGACGATCGATGCGATCGCGTGCCGTGAGCTTTCCGCGCTTGCGATGCCGCTCGACGGCAGCCGCTCCGCCGCCGCCGCGGACGCGCGCAAGCTGCGCGCGCAGATCGTCGACGAGCGCCGCCATCGCGCTCGCGTTGCGCTCGAAGTCGGGGGAACGACGGTCGATTCGGCTCGCCAGCAGCGTCACGCCGTTCGATTTAAGCCGCCGTGAGAATATCCATTCCCGGGCTGCGCCGGCGGACGCCGCCGCGGTAGAATCGGTGCGTGGCCGCCTCGAGCAACGCGCCCGCGTCGTACCGTCCCGCCGGTTCCCTCGACGCGGCGTCCGCGCTTCGTCCCTACACCGGCCGCTTGAACCGCCGCCGCGCAGCACACTTGCTGCGTCGTGCGGGGTTCGGCGGCACGCCGGCGGAGATCGACCGCTTCGCCGCGCTGACGCCGTCGGCCGCCGTCGACGCGCTGCTCGCCTTCCCGCAGGCCGCGGCGCCCGCGCCGCCACCGTCCTTGGGAGCGCCCAAGCCGGTCCCGCGCGGCGACCGCACCGGCGCCGATCCGGCCGCCGCGGACGCGCTGCGCGCCGCACGGATGGAGAACAACCGCATACGGCGCGAGAACCTCGTCGCGCTGCAGACGTGGTGGCTCGAGCGGATGATCGCCACGCCCGCGCCGCTGCAAGAGAAGATGACCCTGTTCTGGCACGGGCACTTCACCAGCTCGCCGGAGAAGGGCACCAGCGCGCAGGAGCTGCTCGCGCAGAACGAGCTGTTCCGGGCGAACGCACTGGGGAACGTGCGCGCGCTCACGCTGGCGGTGTCGCAAGATCCCGCGATGCTGCGGTATCTGGACAACAACGTCAACGTCAAGGCGCACCCGAACGAGAACTACGCGCGCGAGCTGATGGAGCTGTTCACGCTCGGCATCGGCAACTACACCGAGCAGGACGTGCGCGAGTCGGCGCGCGCGTTCACCGGCTGGACGTTCCGGCGCGCACCCGACGGCACCGCCACCTTCGTCGACGCGCCGGGCCGCCACGACGACGGCGTGAAGACCTTTCTCGGCCGTCGCGGAAACTTCACCGGCGCCGACATCGTCGAGATCATCTTCGCGCAGCCGGCGTGCGCCCGGTTCTTCGCGACGAAGCTGCTCGCGTTCTTCGTCTACGACGATCCGGAACCCGCGCTCGTCGATCGGGTCGCCGAGCTGCTGAGACGGAACGACTTCGAGCTGCGCCCGGTGATGAGCGCGCTGCTGCGCAGCGACGTCTTCTTCAGCGACCGCGCGTACCGTGCGCTCGTGAAGAGCCCCGTCGAGTTCGTCGTCGGGACGCATCGCTCGTTCGGCGTGCCGAACGTCGCGCGCGTCGAGCTGGGCGCACTGCGGCAGATGGGGCAAGTGCTGTTCTATCCCCCGAACGTCAAAGGCTGGGACGGGGGCGCCGCGTGGATCGACAGCCAGACCGTGCTGACGCGCGAAAACTTCGCGAACGGTCTGGTCCGCAACGAGAAGGCGACGGCGAACGCGACGTGGCTGCAGCCGCTGCTGCGCGCGAGCGATCCGCGCGCGGTCGCGAGCGCGCTCACCGAGACGCTGCTGCAAGGCGACGTCTCGCCGGCCGCCGCCGCACAGCTCTTGGCGTATCTCGGCGGCGACGGTGAGTCCGCGCTCGCCGCGCTCTCGTTCGAGAACGCCGACGAACGGGTTCGCACGGCGGCCTATCTCACGATGGCGATGCCCGCCTACCAGCTCGCATGACGCGGAGATCGATCACCAGATGAAACGCGGTTCCTTCCTCATGGGCGCGGCCTCGGGGGTCGCCGTCGTCGCGAGCACCGAGTCGCTGTTCGCCCGCGCGCTCGCGCAGACGCCGCTGCCCGGGCTACCGGGCACGTCGGACCGGGTGCTGCTCGTCGTCAACTTCCAAGGCGGGAACGACGGCCTGAACACCGTCGTGCCGCACGGCGATCCGGCGTACTACCGCTATCGTCCGACGCTGGGCATCCCGGCCGGCGAGGTGCTGCGGATCGACGACGCCATCGGCCTCAATCCGGCGCTGGCGCCGCTCAAGACGATGTACGACGCCGGGAAGGTCGCGATCGTGCAAGGTGTCGGCTATCCCGATCCGGACCACTCGCACTTCCGCTCCACCGAGATCTGGCAGACCGCCGTGCCCGGACGCTACGAGACCACCGGCTGGCTCGGACGCTATCTCGACGAGGCGGGGCTGCCGAAGGACGATCTCTTCAACGGCGTCGCGGTGAGCACGGTGCTGCCGCAGATGTTCGTCGCGAAGCGCACCGACGTGCCCGCGATCGACGCGCTGCGCGGATACGGGCTGCGCAGCGACACGACGATCGCGAACCGCGACGCATTTCACGAGCTGGTGAAGGACACGACCGTGCCGTTCCGCTCGCCGTACCTCGCGCACGTCGCCGAGATCGAAGACCACGCGCAGCGCGGCGCCGACGAGTTGCCGAAGTTGATCGCGGGCTACAAGAGCGAGGCGACGTACCCGGCGACGCCGCTCGGACGGAGCCTCGCGCTCGCCGCGCAGATCGTCGGCTCCGAGCTCGGCACGCGGGTGATTGCCGTGCAGCACGGCTCGTTCGACACGCACACCTCGCAGAAGTCCACGCAAGACCGCCTGCTCGCAGACTTCGCGCACGCGATCTCCGCGTTCTACGCCGATCTCGCCGCGCACGGCGGCGACGCGCGCGTGCTGACGCTGACGTTCAGCGAGTTCGGCCGCCGCGTCGCGGAAAACGCGAGCCGCGGGACCGATCACGGCGAAGCCGCGCCGCTGTTCCTGATCGGCGGCGGCGTGAAGGGCGGACTCTACGGGAGTCGTCCCGACCTCGGCGCGCTGAACATGGGCAATCTCGCCTTCAGCACCGACTTCCGCTCGGTTTACGCGACGGTGCTCGAGCGCTGGCTCGGGCGGCCCTCCGCCGCGATCGTCGGCGCCGGGTTCGCGCAGCTGCCGGCGCTCGCGTAGCGGACGCGAACGCCGGATCGCGCGGGCGGCGAACGAAGCGAGCACTCCGCAGGAATGCGGAGGCGCGCGGCGCCGCGGCGCCGTATGCGCCGGGATGCTCGTCCGCCGTCTCGCCGCGACCGCGCTCTCGTTCGCGTGCGTGCTCCTCGCCGTTCCGTACGCCGCGCCGGCGCAGGACGCGTCCGCCGGCGTTCCGTCGTTCGCGGAGCCGGCGGTCTCCCCGGATCACTCGGAGATCGCGTTCGTGTCGGGCGGCGACGTGTGGAGCGTCCCGTCGGGCGGCGGCGTGGCCCGCGTTCTCGTGGCGGCCGGGGGCGCCGCGTCGCGACCGCTGTTCTCGCCCGACGGCAAGCGGCTCGCCTTCGTCTCCTCGCGCCCCGGCGCGATCGGCGTCTACGTCGTCGCGCTCGACGGCGGAACGCTGACCCGGCTGACGCACGACGACGTACCGCCCAACCTTTCCGCCTGGTCGCCCGACGGCCGTTACGTCTACTTCTCGACGTCCGAGAAGAACATCGCCTACTTCGGCGACGTCATGCGCGTCCCGGCGAGCGGCGGGACGCCGATGCGCGTCGTCGGCGAGCGGTTCGTCAACGCGATGGACGCCGCGCCGTCGCCCGACGGCGCATCGCTCGCCTACATCCGCAACGGCTTCGTGCAGTGGTGGCGTCGCGGGCACAGCCACATGGACGAGAGCGAGCTGGTCGTCGAGCGGAACGGAACCTACGACGAGCTGACGCACGGCGACGCGAAGGATCGCTGGCCGATGTGGTCGCCGGACGGCCGCACGCTGTACTTCGTCTCGGATCGCAGCGGAAGCGATCAGCTGTGGTCGCGCGGCTCCGACGGACGCCTCAAGCAGCTCACCTCGCTCGCGGGCGGTGAAGACGTGCTGTGGCCCACGATCTCGCGCGACGGACGGACGATCGCGTTCGAGCACGCCTTCGGCATCTGGACGTACGACGTCGCGAGCGGCGCGACGCAGCGCCTTGCGATCGAGCCGCGCGGCATCCCGGACGTCACGCAGCCGCAGCGTGTCACGCTCGCCTCGCAGTTCACCGCGCTGGATCTGTCCCCCGACGGCAAGAAGGTCGCGTTCGTGGCGCGCGGACACGTGTTCGCGGCCGACGCGGCGCAGGGCGGCGAAGCGCTCGAAGCGACGACGCACGAAGACGCGGCGTACGATCTGCCCGTGTGGTCGAAGGACAGCCGGCACGTCGCGCTCGTCGTCGACCGCGGCACCGAGCAGGCGATCGCGACGTACGCGTTCCCGGACGGCCCGGAAACGATCCTCACGCCGGCCGGGCATCACGACGACTATCCGCACTGGTCGCCCGACGGCACGCTGCTCGCGTTCGTGCGCGACGGACGCGAGCTGCACGTGCTGAACGTCGCGACGAAGGCCGATCGCGTCGTCGCGCGCGGGATCATGGATCGCCGGCCGTTCGGTGATCTCGGCGACATCGCGTTCTCGCCGGCCGGCGACTGGATCGCGTACGTCGACACGGATCGCCAGGGCTTTCAGAACGTCGTCGTCGTCCCCGTGCACGGCGGCGAGCCGCGTCCGATCACGTTTCTGCCGAACACGAACGGCGGCCCGATCGCCTGGGCGCCCGACGGCACGCGGCTCTACTTCGTCACGTCGCAGCGCACCGAGAACGGGCAGATCGCGCAGATCGACCTGATCCCGCGCGCGCCGCGGTTCCGTGAAGACGAATTCCGCCGGCTCTTCCAGACCGAGCCGAACCGCCCCGAGCTGCCGACGCGGACGATCCCGAGCGCGCCGCCCAGCACGGCGCCGAGCCCCGCTCCGAGCGCGTCGCCGCGGCCGCGGCCGTTCGCGAGTCCCACGGCGGCGCCGTCGCGTCACACGACGATCGACTTCGCGGGACTTCGCGATCGCGTGACCATGCTTCCGACCGGGCTCGACGCCGTGAGCGTCGGCGTCACGCCCGACGGCAAGACGCTCGTCTTCGTCGCGAACGCGGCGGCCGAACAGAACGTGTACGCGTTTTCGGTCGACGAGACGTCGCCGGAAGCCGGCGTCGCGCGCCAGCTCACGAGCACGCGCGGGCGGAAGACGTTCGTGAACGTCGCTCCCGACGGCCGCAGCATCGTCTACCTCGACGCCGGCCGCGTCGCGGTGACGACGCTGGCGCCGCCGCAGACGCGAGCGCTTGCGATCGCCGCGTCGCTCGAGGCCGACTTCGGCCGCGACAAGCCGCTCGTGTTCCGTCAGGCCTGGTCGCTCATCGACCGCTGGTACGCCGACCCGCATTTCCACGGAGCCGACTGGAACGCGGTCTTCCGCGAGTACGAGCCGCACGTGCTGGGCGCGCGCACCCCGGCGGAGTTCCGGCGCGTCATCTCGCTGATGCTCGGCGAGCTGAACTCCTCGCACAGCGGGATCTACGCGCCGGCGTCGGTGTCCGTCCCGCGCGTGCTGATCGGCCGCCTCGGCGTGCAATGGGATCCCGCCGCGTACGAGCGCAGCGGACGGCTTCGCATCGCGGAGCTCGTCCCGCTCGGACCGCTCGCGCTGGCCGGGCACGTCGCGGTCGGCGACGACGTCGTCGCCATCGACGGAACGACCGTGGAGCGCACGACCGACGTCGACGCGCTGCTCGAGAACACGATCGGCAAGCGCACCGAAGTGCGGATCGCGCCGCACGGCGACCTCGCCGCGGCGCGCACCGTCGTCGTGCAGCCCGTCGATCTGCCCACCGAACAGGACCTGCTCTACCGGTCCTGGGCGGAGGGACGTCGGGCGTACGTCGACCGGATCAGCGGCGGGCGGATCGGCTACGTGCACCTGCTCGACATGAGCCCCGAGTCGCTGCAGCGCTTCTGGCTCGACCTCGACGTGCAGAACCGCGAGAAGCAAGCCGTAATCGTCGACATTCGCAACAACGAAGGAGGCTTCGTCGACCCGTACGCGATCGACGTGCTCACGCGCCGCGAGTACGCCTCGTTCAAGTCACGCTTCGGTTACGACGCCTCGGAGCGCACGTCGCTGGGCCAGCGCGTGCTCGACAAGCCGACCGCGCTGCTCGTCAACGAGCACAGCCTCTCCGACGCCGAGAACTTCACCGAAGCGTACCGCGTGCTGCACGCCGGTCCGGTCGTCGGTGAGCCGACCGCGGGCTGGATCATCTTCACGAGCGCGGCGACGCTCGCCGACGGCTCGACGCTCCGTCTTCCGTCGACCAGCGTGATCGGTCCGGACGGCGTCAACCTCGAGCTGCACCCCCGGCCGGTCGACGTGCGCGCGGCGCTGCCGCCGGGCGCGCTGGAGCGCGGCGACGATCCGCAGCTGGACGCGGCGGTCCGCACCCTGCTGCACCGCCGGTGAGCGGTTAGAGCGACAGCCTAGGACAAGAGCGCGGCGACGTCCGCGGAGATCGTGCGCGGCGGATCCTGCCAGCCGTGCATGACGCGGAGGTCGCCGCCCGGCCCGATCAGGTAGACCGCGCCGGTGTGTGCGACGAGGTACCCCCCGTCGGCACGCGTCCCGGGGATGCGCTGGTGGAACACGTGGTAGGCACGTTCGATCGGCGCGAGCTGCGCCTCGGTTCCCGTCAACCCGACGAACGACGGATCGAACGTGTCGATGAAGCGCCCGAGCGCGCGCGGGCCGTCGCGTTCGGGGTCGACCGTCACGAAGACGACCTGCACGTTCGCGCGCTGCGCCGGCGTGAGATCGTCGTACGCCCGGCGCAGCGACGCCATCGTCGCGGGGCACACGTCGGGGCAATGCGTATAGCCGAAGAAGAGAATCACCGCTTTCCCGCGTTCCGAGGAAAGCCGGAAGGCGTGACCGTGCTGATCGGCCAGCGTGAAGTCGTACGCCGGCTTCGGCGTAAGCGCGCTGCCGATGAAGTGCGGCTGCGGCCGCGAGCACGCGGCGAGGGCAAGGGCGACGAGCGCGGAGCACAGGGCGAACGTGAAACGCATCAGATGACCTGAATCTTCGCCATCATCCCGCCGTCTTCGTGATCGAGGATGTGGCAATGGTAGACGAACGTACCGCGCACGACCGGATCGCGGAAGTCGATGAGCACCTTCGTCTCTGAGGGATGGAGCTGGCCTTGGACGCCGACGCCCTGCGGCGGGATGTCGAACGTGTCGACCCAGTGCGGGTTCGGCTGCGCTACGCCGTTGATGCTCTCGACGACGAAGTGCACTTGATGGATGTGGAACGAATGGACCTCGTCGGTGTCGTTCTCGAGCGTCCACTCCTCGACGGTGCCGACGTGCGAGACGATCGCGGGCGGGCCGTTCGGGTCGTACGCCTTCCCGTCGAGGTAGAATCCGTTGGCGTCTTCTTGGAAGTGCACGGTGTGCTCGGCGGCCGGCGCCGGAAGGGGAACGCGATAGAATCGCGAGCGACGCAGCGCGAACGGCTTTCGCACGCGCGTCGACGTCTGCTGCTGCGATTGGTTCGGCCAGTTCGTGTCGTCGGCCAGGTATCCGAGCGCGACCTGCGGATTGGGATCGCCCGCCGTTCCGGACAGATAGCACTTCGACACGATCGGTGTCGGCTGCGACGCGCCGGTGACGAGGATCTCGATGCGCCCGGCCGGCGGAATGACGAAGTCCGACGCGGTGAGCGTCGACGGGGCGCCGGGATAGTCGTGGATCGGGACGCCGTCCTGCGCGACGATGGTGAACGGTCGCCCGCCGAACGACAGGTCGAAGTGGCGGTGTCCGGACGCGTTGAGGATGCGAAGGAGCTCGGTTTCACCCGGCTTGATCCCGATCGTCGCTTGCGTCAGGCCGTTGATGCGCGGTGTCGCATCGGTCTCGGGCCCGCACGAGTCGCCGCCGGTCTCGTCGCTGTCCTTCGCGAACCGTGCGAGACCGGACGCACGCACCTTGCCGGCGCGACGTTCGACCGAGCTTTCGCCGGCGGCGAGGGAGCTGTCGTTGGGAACGTCGCCGAGGATGATGACGCGCTCGCGAAGCCCCGCCGTGGACGGCACTTCGCTTGCGATGCCCTCGACGACGATCGCGCCCGCCATTCCGTTCCCGACCTCCCACGACGAGAGCCCGTGCGGGTGCGGGTGATACCAGTACAGGCCCGGCGGCTGATCCGGATTGATCGGCACGACGTAGTCGACCGCGCCGCCCGGCGTCGCGTTCGTCGTGATGACGTCGTCGGCCGGCGGTTCGGGCGATGAGGTCAGCCCGTGGAAATGCAGGTTGGAGTTCGAGACGATGCCGACCGCGCAAAATTCGGGCAGCGAGTTCTGAAAGTGCAGCTTGATCGTGTCACCGGGTTGGACCCGAATCGTCGGCGCGACTTCCTGGCCGTTCCAGAAGAACGCCGGACGCCCGTCCGCATCGAACTTCGCCTGCAGCGTCAGCTCGGCGACGCCGTTGACGCTGTCCACCTCCGGGATCGACGGCAGCGCGGCCGGAAGTCCGGAGCCGGGAACCGGTCCCGACGTGGCCGGAACTGCGCCGTGCGAGGCGCCTCCGCCGCCGCCGCCGCACGACGCGAGTGCGAACGCGCATGCCGCCAACGCCGCGAACCGGCGCAAGACGCGCATCAGAACGCCACCAGGAACGACGACGAGACGACGTGGAGCAGCCGGCCGAGGTAATCGCGCTCGCCGGTTTCGAACAGCGTCAGGCGCGTGTTGCGCGTGAGCCGGTAGCCGCCGCCGGCCGTGATCGTGCGCGCGAAGCCCGCGTCGCGCGTCGCGTCCCAGCGCGCGATCGCGAACGCGCGATTGCCGAACGCCTGCCGCACTTGAAGAAAGCCGCCGCTGCTCGTGAGGCTGTCGCCGTAGACGTCGGCCGCGCTGTCGCTGCCGATCTGGTACACGGCGTTGATCTCCGTGGCACCGCGCGCCCAGCCGAGGCCGTAGCCGTCGCGCCAGAACCGGTCGGCGATTCCGGTGAAGAACTGCGTGTCGTTGTAGCCCAGGCCGGCGAGCTCGCGGCTTCCGTCGTAGCGATACGCGCTCAGCGAGAAGTCCCCGAGATCGCGCTCGAGCGTCACCATCGTGTCGACGCCGTGCGACGGCAGCCCCGACGCCTGGTCGTGCCCGTTCAGGAACGAGACCGTTCCGGCGAGCGCGCGCGCGGGGTCTCCGGCGGCGACTTGCGCGCCGATCTTCGGCGTGAAGAAATTGAACGGGTTGATCCCCGCGGTTTGACTCCAGATCGCGTACGGCTGCGTCGTCTCGCGGAACGTCTCCGGATCGAGCGGCAATGGCAGCGTGAACTGCCCGGCGCGCACCACGACCGGCGTGGGTGCGCCGTCCGGCGTGGCGCGGTACGCACCCCAGATGTCGCGCGAGTTCCCCGGGAACCCGCCGTCGACGGCATAGACCTCCGCCCAGTACGAGAAGCGCGGACCCGCCGAGCCGCCGAGAAGGAACTCGACCTCGTCGACGATCGTCTTCGGGAGCGGACCGCGGATCTCGTCCGGATCCGCAGCGCCTGCGCTCGCGTAGTCCGCTTCGATGCGGACCGCGACCGGAAACGCCGGCTTCGGGGCGAGCCCCCGGATGCGGTAGCCGTTGGCGAGGAACGTCCGTCCGAACGCGGTCAAGTGCGGCACCACGGTGTGGCACGTCTGGCACGTCAGCCCGTAGCGGTGGGCAAACACCGGGATCGCTTCCGCCGGCCGGCCGGCGGCGAGCGCGAAGGCCGCGACCGCGATCGCTAGCCAAGTGAGGCGAACCGGGTAGGCGCTCCTCATACGGCCGTTAGGTGCTCCTAAATTAGTGCTGAGGACCGCCTCATTGCGCCGGTCTTCACCGGATTCCTCTCGCAGCGATCGGGTCGAAGGGCACGGCGGGAGGCATGCGGGACGAACCGAACGTACGCCCGTCATGACGCTACGAGGGTGCGGTATCGCCATCGCGGCGGCGGCGTTCGTCCTCGCCGCACGCTCGGCCGCGCTCGCGGCCGACACCGAGCCGTTCACGCTCGACCTCACCCACCCGATCGGCGGCGTGTGGAACGAGTACGCGAATCCGGGCGAAGAGTACCCGCAAGCGCTCGACGTGCGCGTTCGGGCGTCGCTCGGGCAGGACGCCGCCAGCCTCGAATATCATCGCGACGTCTACCTCACGCAGAGCGCGGGGCCCAACTCGCTGACCCGCTACGCGACGCTCACCGGCGGGTACGCGACCGTCGTACCCTTCATGGCGCGCGACAGCGAGCTGGAAGGGCATTACGAACGGCGCGTGCGCGGACCGCTTGCGGTCGGGATCGGCGCGCTGCACACGTGGACGAACTACGCCTATCCGCCGCTCACCGCCGTCGGCGTCGGGATCGAGCGGCTTCCCGACTGGACGCGGCAAGTCGCCCTGTTCGGCTCGGCGTTCTACTACCCGGCCGCGAGCGGATCGTACGGTGCCGAGCGCGCGACGTTCGGAATCCTGAAGTACGACGTGGGTTTCCGTTTCCGGCCGTTCGGCGCGCACGCCTACATCACGGGCGGCTACGACTTCGAGTCCCGCTCCGGCCGGCATCTTCCGGGCGCGGTTCGCACGATTCGCTCCGACCCGTACATCGGCATCGGCACGCGGCTGTAGTGGTCAGCCTCCGCTTCCTCGGCACCGGCGGCGCGCGCTGGGTCGTCGCGAAGCAGATCCGCGCATCGGGCGGCTTCTGGCTCCAGGCCGACGGGACCAACGTCCACGTCGACCCGGGTCCCGGCGCGCTCGTGCGCGCGCTCAGCGCGGTCCCGCCGTGCGACCCGGCTTCGCTCGACGCGATCGTCCTTTCGCACAAGCATCTCGATCACGCCGGCGACGTGAACGCGATGATCGAAGCGATGTGCCAAGGCGGCTGGCGCCCGCGCGGCGCGCTGTGCGTCCCGCGCGACGCCGTCGACGAGACGATGCAGCCGGTCGTCTTCCCCTACGCGCGCCGCTTCGTTCCGCGCGAGCTGCTGCTCGAAGCGGGCGGCGAGCCGTTCGCGATCGGCGAGACGGTGACGCTGCGTGCGGGGATCCGGCTCGAGCATCCCGTCGAAGTCTACGCGCTGCACTTCGACTGCGCGGGGACGCGCGTGTCCTACCTGCCGTGCACGCGCTGGTTCGACGCGATCGCCGGCGACTTTCGCGCCCACGCACCCGACGTGCTGGTGATGAACGTGCTGCGGTACCGCGACACGATGAACATCGATCACCTGACCTTCGACGACGCGAAGCGGCTGATCGACGACGTGCGCCCCGGTGCGGCGATCATGTCCCATTTCGGGACGCGGATGCTGGAACGCGACCCGCGCCGGCTCGCGTACGAGCTGGAAGACGCGACCGGCGTGAAAACCTACGCGGCGTACGACGGCTGGGTCTACGATGTCTGAGCCGCGCGCCGAGCCGGAGAAACCGGGTGCGCTCGACGAATTCTGGCGCGCGCACGACCGCGATTGGCGCAGCGAGCTGTGGAAGTTTCGCGTCGTCTGGCACGAGCAGACGCAGGACCTCGCGGTGCGCGAGGGCGACGCGGTCGCCGGCGCGCTGCGTCTGCGCATCGCCGCTTCGCTGGCGCACGTCGACGCGCTCTACGTCCTGCCCGACCGGCGCCGCAAAGGGATCGCGCGCAGTCTCGTCGCGCGCGCCGAGGAGGTCGCGAACTACTACAACTGCCACAAGGTGACGGTGCCGGTTCTCGACGGCGGCGCCGCGCACGCGTTCTTCCTCGCCTGCGGCTACAAGCTGGACGCGGTCATCCCGCAGCACACCTTCAAACTCGACGTCGCGCTGCTGCGCAAGTTTCTGCTGTGACGGCTACGGGCCGCCGGGGCGGCGCGGCGGGCTCGAGCCGCTGAAGTACTCGGGGAGGCGGCGCTCGCGCCGACCGCGCGCGGCCGAGCCGTCGTACAGGTAGACGTTGCCGCGCTGCGTGACCGCGTTGACGAGCGGGCCGCCGCTGCCGAAGATCGCCGTCGCATCGTTCTCGCCGCGCTGCTCGACGTTCTCGCCGGGACGGCGGTCGAAGAGCGCATAGACGCGGCCGCCCTGCGAGCGTCCCGTGACCTGCGCCGGCGAGCTGACGCCGAGCGCGATGTTCCCGCTCTGCGAGTCGAAGCGCGCGAGCCCGGGCTCGAACCAGCCGCCGTCGTACACGATCGTGCCGCTCACGCTGCTCGCCTCGATCTGCGTCGAACGGCACCGCTCGAACGCGACCTGCGCGGCGTTCACGCGCACGCGCACGCGGCGGAACGTCGAGTCTTCGATCCACACGTTGCCCGTGTTCATCTGCACGAACGCCGTCGTGTCGCTGTCCTCGATGTCGACGCGGCCGCCGCCCTGGCCGACGACCAGGTTCGCGCCGCGGTAGCCCTCGATCTCCGTCTTCCCGCTCGACGCGCGTACGAGCAGCAGCGCGGTCGACGTCGGAACCGTGATCGTCATGCGGGCGGGCTCCGTCACGTCCACCATCATGTAGTCGTGCGGGCCTGCGCGGAAGCTCGCGTACGGGAAGACTTCGGGCGGCAGCGTGACCGTCCCGACGTCCTGGCCGTTGACGCGGCGGCGAAAGACGCCGGCCGGGATCTCCTGCGCGAGCGGATACCGCACCGTACCGTAGATGACGAGCCGGCGCGTCACGCTCGGGTCGGCGCCGTCCGACTCAACCTGGATCTGCGGGCGGTCCCAGGAGCGGATCGTCACGTCGGCGCCGCGCGCCGAAGCCGGGATGGTGATCGCGACGACGGTCTCGGCCGGGACGTCGAACGCCGAAGACGCCGCCCCCGCCGAGCGGGGCGGCGCCGCCACGCAGAGCACGAGCGCCCCCAGCCCAGCGGCGATCGCGCGCAGGGCTCGGGTCGGAAGGACGTCCACCGGACGATGGTACCCGAGGGCCCTTCAGCGCATCATGAGGCCGCGGTGAAGCTTTCCGGTTCGGCCGGCAAGCGGACGGTGAAGACGGACCCGCCGCCCGCTCTGGGGGCCGCGCTGACGGTTCCGCCGTGGACGCGCGCGATGCTCCGGACGATCGCGAGCCCCAGGCCGGTCCCTTCGATGGAACGCGCGTGCGAGGGGTCGCCGCGAAAGAACCGGTCGAACAGCCGCTGGGCGTTCGCCGGGTCGATCCCGCTGCCGGTGTCGGCCACCTCGAGAATCGCGTGGCGGCGATCGTCGGCGTGCAGCGATACGTCGATCCGGCCCGCGTCGGTGAACTTGATCGCGTTGTCGATCAGGTTGCCGACGAGCTGCCGGAGCAGCCCGGCGTCGCCGTAGACGATCGTGCGCGCGGCGTCGGGGTGGAGCGCGGCGAGCCGGACGTTCTTCGCCGCGGCGCGCTCGCGCGCGTGCGCGACGACGTCGTCGACGAGCGGCTCGAGGACGACCGGCTCCTTCGGGATCGCGTCGCCCGACTCGGCTTTCGATAGCGTCAGCATCCCCGAGACCATGCCGGCGAGCCGTCCGCTCTCTTCCGCGATTGCCTCGAGCGACGTGCGCATCACCTCGGGATCGCGCTCGCCCCAGCGCTGCAGCATCTGCGCGTTCGCGTTGATCACCGTCAGCGGCGTGCGCAGCTCGTGCGAGGCGTCGCTGATGAACTGCCGCTCGCGTGCGAACGCCGACTGGAGCCGGTCGAGCATCGCGTCGAACGCCGCGGCGAGCCGGCCCAACTCGTCCGCTCGATGCCAGCGCAGCCGCCGGTCGAGCCGCTCAGAGCCGATCTCGGCGATTGCGGCGGTCAGCCGCTGAATCGGATCCGTCGCCGACTTCGCGATGAAGTACGACGCGAGCAGCACCACCGCGGTCGCCGCGAGCGTGATCCAGATCAGGATCGCACGCGCTTTCCCGATGAGCTGGTCCACGATGTCGAGCCGTTCGCCGACGTGCGCGATCGCGAGCGCGTGCCCTTCGTCGTCGGACAGGACGCGGTTGAGGACGAGGATCGTCCCCGGGCGCTCCCCGTGCACGCGCAGCATCGCGAAGCGCTGCGGCGCGCCGTTCGGCGAGAACGGCGGAAACGCGAGGCTTCCCATGTTGGAGCTCTTGCCGAGCACCTGCCCCGCGAGCGTGTCGATCTGCACGTAGCGGTTTCCCGACGCCCAGCGATCGAGGAACTCGGTTCGCGACAGCGTGATCGCGAGCGGGACGTCCCCGCCGAAGCCGGTCTGCCCGGACGCCAGCGCCGCGCGCGAGATCTGATTCGCCGTGTCCGTGAGCGCCAGCCGCACCTGGTCGACGAGCACGGACCGCAAGGCGAAGTCGATCGCCATCGCGCCGATCCCGATGACGACGACGATCAGCGCCGCATACAGCACCGCAATCCGCGCCCGCAGACTAGTCATCGTTCAGCGAATCCGCTCCACCGAGCCGCACCGCGTCAAGCAGATGACCACGTCACGCCAACGCGCCACAACCGAGCCGTCACGCCAGCCCGCCACTCAACAGAGCCGTCACGCAAACGAGCCATTCAACCATTTCCTTTGAACGGACCGCAGCGCAGCGAGGACCGTGACGGGTTCGCCCTGCGGGCGAACCCACCTTATTCTTTAAGCGCGTAGCCGACGCCGCGGACCGTCTGGATGAGCTTGTCGGAGAACGGGTCGTCGATCTTGCCGCGCAGATAGCGGATGTAGACGTCGATCAGGTTCGAGTCGCCGAGGAAATCGCTGCCCCACACGCCGTTGAAGAGCTCGTCGCGTGAATGCACCTTGTTGCGGTGCAGCAGCAGGTATTCGAGGAGCGCGTACTCCTTCGCCGTGAGATGGATCGCCTGGCCGCCGCGCGTCACCTCGTGGCGGTCGCGGTCCATCGTCAAATCTTTCACCCGCAGCACGTTCTCGTGCGGCTCGCGCTCGCGCAGCCGTGCGCGGATCCGGGCCAGCAGCTCTTCGATGGAGAAGGGCTTGACGACGTAGTCGTCGGCGCCGCGGTCGAGTCCGGCGACGCGATCCGGGATGCGGTCTTTCGCCGTGAGCATGATGATGGGAACGCGCGACTTGGCGCGGACGCGCGCCGCAACTTCCATCCCGTCGAGCTTCGGCAGCATCAAGTCGAGGACGACGAGATCGGGCTCTTTGAGCGCCTTTTCGAGTCCGGAGAGGCCGTCGGTCGCGGTGTCCACCTCGTAGCCTTCGTGCTCGAGCTCGAGCCGCAGGACGCGGATGATCTGCGGGTCGTCCTCGACGAGCAGGACCTTGTACTTGCGCTTCTCGTCGGGGAGGGCGCTCGAGGTCGCGCTCACCGCGACTGCGTGCGCGGCGCGCGCTGCGGAACGCTCAGCTGCGAGATCCACCAGGCCGCCGAGGCGCCCACCGCGAGCCACAGCAGCGTGTACATCGAGGTCAGTCCGGACGTCTGCACGGCGTCGACGGCCAGCGCACCGATCCGTTCGGTCGCGTGCGGCGCCGAGACGACGAGCCACACCAGCCAGGCGCAGATCGCGACCAGCGTCCCGGTCAGCCACAGCTCCCACGGGCGCGCGACCGCCTGCGGCCGGTAGACGGTCGCGGCCATGATGCGCGCGTGCAGGCTCGGCGGCGGGGCCTCCAGCGGGAGCGCCGCGAGCGCGCGGTCGAGGTCGTCGAAGTCGTCGTCGATCATGCGGTGAGAGCCTTCCGGAGTTGTTCTTTCGCCCGGAACAGGTGGGTTTTCACCGTTCCGAGCGGCAGATTTAACACGCTCGCAATCTCGTCGTACTGCTTACCCTGCAGATGGTACAGCGTGACGACCGCCCGGTACTTCTCGGGGAGGGCGTCGATCGCCGTCCGCAGCCGCCGCGCCTCATCGTTCCGCTCGGCGAGGAGCTCGGGTCCGGCCGAAGGGTCGGCACGGTCGGGCAGCTCGTCGCGCGAGAGGCGCTTGCGCTTGGCGATGCGGTCGCAGCAGCAGCGGTAGCAGATCGTGAAGATCCAGGTCGAGAACTTGGCGCCCGGGCGAAACGAGCCGAGCGCCCGATAGGCCTTGATGAACGCCTCCTGGGCCGCGTCCTCGGCCTCGGTCGCGTCGCGCAGCGTCCGCACGGCGAGATGGTAGACCGCGCGCTCGTACCGCGTGACGAGCTCGCCGAAGGCGGCGCCGTCGCCCGCGGCGGCGGCCGAGATCAGCGCCTGGTCGTCGACCGGCGCTACGAGCTCGGGGGGATCCACCGCGAGCGCGAGTCCCACATCGGCATGTACGGCCGCGCCGCCCACCGGTTTCGTCCGCGAAACACCACGGCCCGCCGCCCGTACATGGGCCATGATTTCTCGCTCGGCGCTGGTCGGTGCCTTGGTGGTCGCGGAGCTCGCGATCGTCGGCATGGCCTGCAAAGCGGTCGCGGGCGGAGGCGGCTCGCCCGGCACGACGTTCGGCGTCAGGTGGCTCGACGCCCATCGGGGCGACGCCCACGGGGCCGCGCTCGACCGGACGTACGACGCCGGCCCCTCGCCGCACGTCTACGTCGACGTGCGCGATGCCGACGTGACCGTGGACGGCGGCTCGGGATCGGCGGTGAGCGCCGTCGAGACCGTCCACGTCGTCGGTCTGGTGACCGGCATGACGGCGCTGCACGCGGAGCGGACCGCCGACGGGGTTCGCATCACCGAGCCCGGAGCCTCGCCGACGCGATTCGAGCTCGGGCTCCTCGACCGGCGCCTGCACCTCACCGTGCCGTCCGGGGCGCGCGTGGAGATCGCGAACGCCGCCGACATTGCGATCGCCGGATTGCGTACCGCGGTGACGGCCCGGACGAGGTCCGGCGCGATCCACGTGCGCGATCAGCGCGGCGACGTCGACGTCGAGACCGCGAACGGCCGCATCGAGCTGACCGACGTGCAAGGCGGTCGCATCGAGGCATCCTCGTCCAACGGGCGGCTCGTGCTCGCGCGCGTCGCCGCCGACCGGCTCGACGCGTCCGCCGCCAACGGCCGTGTGGAAGCGCACGATCTCCGCGTCGTCGACGGCGGCGTCAGCGCTTCGAACGGGTCCGTGCGGCTCGCGTTCGCGACCGACAGCGACGCGATCGTGACCGCACGCACCGGGCACGGACACGTTCACGTCAGCGGTCTCGAGGCCGACGCGAGCGACGATCCGGCGTCGCGCGTCGTGCACCTCGGCAGCGGCCGCGGCCGCTTCGAGGTCAGCGCCGGAAACGGCTCGATCACCCTTTCTCAAGGAGCGCAGGTCTAACCATGAACGACAACGCCATCGGCGCCTTGGCGATCGTCTGCATCTTCGGACTTCCGATCGTCGGGTGGATCGTCGTCCGCACGCTGCAGTTCATCGAACGGCTCGAGATGATCAAGCGCGGCATCCCGCCGCCGCCGTCCGGGTCGTTCGGTTTCGGCGGACGGCGCGCGTACCGCGAATGGCAGCAGCAGTTCGGCCAAGGCCCGTACGCGCAACAGTCCGGGGCGCAATGGTCCGGGCAGCAGTGGGGACCGCAGCCGGTTCCGCCGCCCGCCGGGAACCCGTGGGCCTGCGGCGCCGACGGCCCGCAAGCCGCGCTCTTCAAGGGCATCCGCGTCGCAACGATCGGATTCGCGCTCACCATCGGCCTCGGGCTCGCGTTCGGCGGCTACCGCGGCAACCCGGTGATCCTCGCGGGGCTGATCCCGCTCTTCGTCGGGATCGCGCAGATCATCGTCGCCGTCCTGTCCGGAGCGCAGTTCCCGGGCCTCGCGCCGCGGGTGACGTTCATCCCGCCGCCGCCCGGCGCCGGCGCACCGCCGCCGCGGCCCGGCGCAGCCGGCAACGGCGCCTGGTCGCAGCCCGGCCGTCCGCACGTCGAGGAGCTCTCCAAGCCGGTGCAGCCGCCGGACGTTCGCTGAACGCTGTACCGCCGGGATGCGAAGAGACCGGGCGCCTGGGTGCCCGGTCTCTTCGCATTCGTTCGCGTGCTGACGGTTAGTGGCAGGTCACGATTGCCATGGCCCATCCGTTGGCCGTTCGCGTGCGGACGAGATAGCCGTCTGCGGTGCGGTCGTAGACCTGGTAGCCCGCTCGAAGCGCGTCGGCTAACGTCTTGAACACCTGAATGCCGGGCATCTCGTTCCTCCTTTCCGGTCGTTTCCGAGGCCGGTACATACTATACGTTCGGCCGACACGCGGAGTTCTGCACCCTCATGAGCAAAGCATTACAGTCATGAGCGCTCCTCGATTGGTCGTCGCCCTCGACGTACCGGCAGCCGCGCGCGCCGTCTCGCTCGTCGACGCCCTCGCGCCGCTCGGCGTCACGTTCAAGATCGGATACGAAGCGTTCTACGGCTACGGCGACGAGATTCGGGCGGCGCTCGCTCGGGCCCAAGCCGGGTACGCGCTCGACCTGAAGCTGCACGACATTCCGCGCACCGTCGAGGCCGCCGTTCGCGCCGTGGTGCGCCCAGGCGTCCGCATCCTCACGGTGCACGCGACCGGCGGCGCGGCGATGCTGGAATCGGCGGTCGGCGCCGCGGAGGAACGCGCCGCCGAGCTCGGCATGCCGGCGCCGGAAGTGTTCGGTGTGACGATTCTGACGAGCATCGGAGCCGAGGATCTCGGCGAGCTGGGGTTCGTCGGCGGCCCGGGCGAGAACGCGACGCGGCTCGCCGCGCTCGCCCGCGACGCGCGGTGTTCCGGCGTCGTGTGCAGCGTCGGCGAAGTGGCCGACATGAAAGCGTTCTTCGGATCGGAGTTCAAGACGTTCTGCCCGGGGATTCGACCCGCAGGCACCGCGCACGGCGATCAGAAGCGCGCCGCGACGCCGCGCGACGCCCGTGAAGCGGGCGTCGACTACGCGGTCGTCGGAAGACCGATCGTCGAGGACGCGGACCCGGTCGCCGCGGCGCGCGCGATCCTCACGGAGCTGCAAGCATGAACGACGCGGCGGCGTTCGATCTCGAGCCCGAGCTCGAGGCGCGCGGCGCGATCCTCGTCGGCCACTTCCGCCTCTCGTCGGGACGGCACTCGAACCGCTTCGTGCAGAAGTTCCGGATCCTCGAAGACCCCTGGCTGGTGGAGCGGGTCGCGCATGCGCTCGCCGACGAGGCGCGCAGCCTCGCGCCGACCGTCGTCGTGAGCGCGGCGGTCGGCGGGATCGTGCTCGGCTACGAGACGGCGCGGCAGCTCGGCACGTTCGGGATCTTCGTGGAGAAGGAAGGCGGCGTCCCGACGCTGCGTCGCGGGTTCGCGCTGCGCCCGGACGACCGCGCGTACGTCGTCGAAGACGTCGTCACGACGGGCGGGTCGGTGCGCGAGGTGATGGACGTCGTGCGCGCGCGCGGCGCGGCCGTCGCCGGCGTCGGGGTGATCGTGCGCCGGGCGCCGGTGGACTTCGGCGTACGGACGCACGCGCTGCTCGACCTTCCGATCGAGTCGTTCGAGCCGGAACGCTGCCCGCAATGCGCGGCCGGCGAGCCGATCACGGAACCCGGAAGCCGGTTCCTGCAGTCGAGCTAGGCATGGACTATCGCGCGCTCGTCCGCCCGCAGGTCGCGGCGCTCAAACCGTACACACCGGGAACGACCGTCGCGCAGGCGCGCGCGAGGTACGGGCTCGAGCGCTTCATCAAGCTCTCGTCGAACGAGAACCCGCTCGGGACCTCGCCGCTCGCGCTCGAGGCGATCCGCGCGATGAGCGATCTCAACATCTACGTCGATGACGACCACGCGACGCTGCGCGCGCGGCTCGCCGAACCGTACGGCTTCGGCGTCGAGCACGTCCTCGTCGGCCACGGCTCGAACGACGTCGTGCGCACGCTCTTCAGCGCCTACCTCGCGCCGGGCGACGAGGTCGTCATGGCGGACCCGACGTTCTCGCTCTTTCCGAAGGACACGGTGCTGTTCGACGCGGCGCCGGTTCGCGTGCCGCTGCGAGACGGCGTCCACGACCTCGACGCGATGCTGGCCGCGGTCGGTCCGCGCACGAAGATCGTCGTCGTCTGCGACCCGAACAACCCGACCGGGACGCGCGTCGAGCGCGACGCGTTCGCGCGCTTCGCCGCCGCGCTGCCCGCGAAGGTCATCCTCGTCATCGATCAGGCGTACCGCGAGTACATGCCGCCCGATTCGGTAGAAGGCGCCGACCTCGTGCGCGAGCGGCCCGCGACGATCGTGCTGCGGACGCATTCGAAGCTCTACGGTTTGGCGGCGCTGCGCTTCGGCTACGCGCTGGGCGATCCGGAGCTGATGGCATACGCGCAGCGCATCCGCTTGCCGTTCAACGTGTCGCGCCCGGCCGAGGTCGCGGCGCTCGCGGCGCTCGACGACCACGAGTTCGTCCGTCGTTCGCTCGCGACGAACGAAGCGGGGAAGGCGTATCTGGAGCGCGAGCTGGCGCGGCTGGGCCTGCACGTCTATCCGACCGCGGCGAACTTCGTCGCCGTCAGCGTTCCCGGGACGGCGAGCGAGGCGTACGATGCGCTGCTGCGGCGCGGCATCGTGACGCGCAGCGGCGACGCGCTCGGGATGCCGGGGCGGCTGCGCATCACGATCGGCACCGCCGAGCAGAACCGCGCGCTCATCGAGGCCCTTTCCGCGCTGGTGCCGGCGCCGGCGTGAGCGAGGCCCTCGCGATCCGGCGCGGCCGGGGTGCCGCGGATCGTGACTACGTCCGCGACTTGGGCAAGCGCAGCGCGACGAGCAGCGTCTCGGCGATGCGCACCGCCCGCCACGCCGACGTGCTGCTCTCGTTCGAGCGCCTGGTGGACTTCTGCTTCGGCCGCGCGCACGACGTGCTCATCGCCGAAGTCGAAGGGGAGCCCGCCGGATTCCTGGTCCTGCTCTACGACGTGCCGGACGAAGTCACGCTCGGCGCTCAGGCCTTCGTCGCGTACACCGCGGTCGAGCCGCACGCCCGCCGCCGCGGCGTGGGCCGCGCGCTGCTGGCGGAGGCGGAACGCTGCGCGCGCGGGGCCGGCAGCCCGTACATCTCGCTGATGGTCACCGAAGACAACGTCCCGGCGCGGACGCTCTACGAGCAGGCCGGCTTCGCGACGGAACGGCGGATGATGACGAAGCCGCTGTAGGCGGGGGTTACATCGAGTCCGGCGCGCCGACCCCGCACAGGTGCAGCGCCGACGCCAGCACCGTCTTCGTGGCGATGCACAGCGACAGGCGCGCCGCGGTGAGCTCGCGATCGTCGGTGAGGACCCGGCACGTGTCGTAGAACTGGTGAAAGTCCGACGCCAGATCGCGCGCGTACTTCGGAACGCGATGCGGGGCGCGGGCGCGCGCGGCGCCCGCGACGGCGGCGGGAAATTCCGCGAGCCGCCGCACGAGCGCGATCTCCGCCGGCTCGACGAGCCGCGTCAGCGTCGCGCCGGCGGGTGCGGCGGCGAGCGCCTCCGGCGCCTGCTCCGCCGCGCGCCGCAGCACCGACGCGATGCGAGCGTGGCCGTACTGCACGTAGTACACGGGGTTCTCGTTGGACTGCTTCTTGGCAAGGTCCAAATCGAACGTGAGCGGCTGCTCGAGCGAGAGCATCACGAAGAAGAAGCGCGCGGCGTCGACCCCGACTTCGTCGATCACGTCCTGCAGCGTGATGAGCGTTCCGGCGCGCTTCGACATCGACACCGTCTCGCCGCCGCGCTTGAGCGTGATCTGCTGCGCGATGAGCACCTCGATCGCTTTCGGCCGGCCGTACGCCTGCGCGAGCGCGTTCAGGCGCGCGATGTAGCCGTGATGGTCGGGACCGAGGATGTCGATGACGTGATCGGCGCGCTGCAACTTGTCGTAATGGTAGGCGACGTCGTTCGCGTAGTACGTCGGGCGGCCGTCGCTGCGGATGACGACGCGATCCTCGTCGTCGCCCGCGTCGCGCGTGCGCAGCCACGTCGCGCCGTCGCGCTCGTAGAGCACGCCGAGATCGCGCAGCCGCTGCACGCCGCGCTCGATCGCGCCGGCGTCGTGGAGCGCCTTCTCCGACTGCCAGAGATCGTACGTGACGCCGAAGCGCCGCGCGACGTCCTGCTGCTCGGCGACCACGACGTCGCGGGCGAAGCGCCCGATTTGCGGCGCCGCCTCGTCGGCGGGGACGTCGAGCCACTTCTCGCCGTCGCGCTCGCGCAGCTTCTTCGCGATGTCGACGACGTAGTCGCCGGCGTACCCGTCCTCCGGGAACGGGTACGACGGATCGAACAGCTGCCGGTAGCGCGCGTAGACCGACAGACCGAACAGCGCGATCTGGTTGCCCGCGTCGTTGATGATCCACTCGGTGAACACGTCGTAGCCGGCGTGCCGCAGAATCTTCGCGAGCGTGTCGCCGGCGGAGAGCGCGCGGCCCTGGACGACGGCGAGCGGACCGGTCGGATTCGCGCTGCCGAACTCGAGCGAGATGCGCTCGCCGGCCCGCGCCGCGCGCCCGTAGTCCTCGCCGCGCCGCAGGACGTCCGCCACGACGCGCTGCCAGAACGCCGGGACGAGCGTGAGGTTGACGAACCCCGCCGTCGGCTCCGCGCGCGCGACCGTAGCACGGACGGCGTCGTCCGCGAGCGCGCGCTCGATCAGCGCGGCGGCGAGGTCTTGCGGCTTCGCGCGTGCGACTTTGGCCAGAGGCAGTGCGACGTTGCTCGAGATCTCGCCGAACTCGGCCCGACGCGCCGGCTCGAACTGCACCACCGGCTGCGCGTCCGGCCACAGCTCCCGCGCCGCGGCGGCGAACCGCTCCGCCAGCGCCTCGAGCGTCAGCGGCGTGCGGTCGCTTTGCGGCGCCGGCGCGCCGGCGGGCTCAGTGGTGGTAGGGTTCATCGCGGGCGATCTTCGCCGCGCGGTACAGTTGTTCCATCACGATCGCGCGCGCCCACTCGTGGAGAAACGTCAGCGTCGAGAGCGACCAGCGCACGTCGGCGCGCGCGAGCAGCGCCGGCGACGCGCCGAACGTCCCGGCGACGACGATCGTCAGGCGCGCGATCCCGTCGTGCGGCAGCCGCTCGATGCGCCGCGCCAGCTCCTCGCTCGAAAACGACTCGCCCGTGCGTTCGAGCAGCCACACGCGATCCGCCGGATCGAGCAGCTTCAAAATCGCTTCACCCTCCGCGCGCGTTGCGCGCTCGGGATCGGCGCCGTCCGCGGCCCGCACCTCGACTTCCTCGAGGCGGTGGTACGGGCGAAGGCGGGCGCGAAAGTCGGCGACCGCGTCCGCGACGTAGCGCTCGCGCAGCTTGCCGACCGCGATGAGGCGAATCGTCAGGCCGGCGCCTTCGCGGCGGCGCGGATGTCGCTCGGAAACTCGAATCCGTTGTCGCGCGCGTACTCACGCGCGAGCGCGACCATCACGGGATCATCGACGTCGAGTATCTCGATTTCGATGAGCTCGTCGCGCGACGTTTCGTGAATCATGACACCCGATTCGACGAAGGCGTGTTCTCGCGACGCGTGCGGCCGGACGCGGCCGTCCTGGTCGCGCCGCAAAACGCTCGCGCCGTCGTCGTCGGCGGCGGACCGATACGTGACGGGTCCGATCGGGCACTGCGGATCGACAGCCACGCGAAGAAACGGTCTCATCGCGCGTGCCGCCGATCTCTGCGGCGGCGTTCGAAGTCGACGACGGTGATAACGAGCCTCTTGCTGCGGTCGGTCACGACCTTGATCTCGCGGCCGTCCGATGCCCATCCGTCGTGCTCGACCGCGTCGGCCGTCACCACGCGTCGGCTCGGCCACAGGACGACCGCTCGGACGTCGTCTTCTTCGAGATGGTACTTCATCAAACGGTCGCGCGCATGACGGGAGTATTGCAGCGGGTCGTCGTCCACGTCAATCCCTTGCGGACGGGGCGGCGAGCGCGTAGCCGTCGTCGCCGAGGACAATGCGTCCGCCGAGCTCGAGCTCGCTCAGCGCGGTGCTGAGCGCGGGTGGTGCGATGCCCAGGCGGTCGGCGAGGCGGCTCGCATCGCACGCGCGCTCGCGGAGGGCGCCGAGGATCTCGCGCGTTACCGGCGAGTCGCGGGCGGAACCCTCGGGTGCACCGGCCTGTGCGCCGACGTCGTCGCCGTCCGCCGCAGCGTCGCCGCCGCGGCGCGTCGTGAGGCCGCCGCGGCGGGAACGGCGGCCCGCTCGTGCGGCGGCCGCGACGCTCGAAGGCAGCGCGGCGAGGACGTCGTCCGCGTCGCGGACGAGGATCGCGCCGTCGCGGATCAGCGCGTTGCAGCCGGCGGCTTTCGGGCGGTCGACGTCGCCCGGGAAGGCGAGAACCGGGATGCCGCGCTCGGCGCCGTGTCCGGCGGTGTTCAGCGCGCCGCTGCGCGCCGCGGCCTCGACGACGACGACCGCGTCCGCGAGCGCCGCGATGACCGCGTTGCGCGCCAAGAACTGCCATGGCTGCGGCGCGACGTCCGGCGCGAACGGCGAGACGACCGCGCCGCCCGAGGCGACGATTCGCGCGCCCAGCTCACGATTGCGCGGCGGAAAGAAGTGCGCGTGCCCGCCGCCCAGCACGCCGATCGTCGGCGCGCCGGCGGCGAGCGCGCCCTCGTGCGCCGCGCCGTCGATCCCGAGCGCCAGCCCGGAGACGATGCAGAGGCCGGCGCGGCCGAGGTCTTCGGCGAGGCGGCGCGCGCGCCGCCGCCCGTCGTCCGAGGGCACGCGCGTGCCGACGACGGCGACGCACGGTGCGTAGAGCCCGTCCAGCGTCCCCGCGACCCACAGCCCCTCCAGCAGAACGCCGCCCAAGCGCGGCCCGCAGAGCGCGTCGAGGTCGGCTCGAGACGCCCAGCGCCGTTCGCATCCGTCCACGCTCGCCGATCCCGCGCGCGGGCACCGTCGGCAAGAGGCGGCTCCCCTTCAAGGATTCGCCCGGCGGGGGCCGTAACGGGCGGGGCGATCCGAGTCCGCCGCCGGCGGGCCAGCCGTACCCAAGAAAGCGAGCGAGCGACCGATGGCAGCCGAAGCCTACTGCGTGAAGTGCAAGACGAAGCGCGAGATCAAAGATGCGCAGCAGATCCAGATGAAGAACGGCCGGCCGGCGACCGAGGGCAAGTGCCCGGTGTGCGGGACGAAGATGTTCAAGATCGGGGCCGCGTCCTAGCCGCGCCCCCCACATTCGGGCTATACTGGACGGGCGCCCACAAGATATAGGGCTCGCCGCCCATCGGAAGGACCGCCCGACCTGCTCTGTCCCCTCTGCCGCAAGAACGAGACCCGCGTCGTCGACTCGCGCGACGACGACAACTCCGTCCGCCGACGGCGCGAGTGTCTCGGCTGCAAGCATCGTTTCACGACGTACGAGCGGATGGAAGCTCCGCGCCAATTCGTCGTCAAGAAAGACGGCCGGCGAGAGCAGTACAACCGCGACAAAGTGCTGAGCGGCCTGCGGCGCGCCTTCGAGAAACGGCCCGTCTCCGAAGCGCAGATGGAGGAGATCGTCGCCGGGATCGAGCGCGATCTCTTCGCGCGCGGCGAGAGCGAGGTTCCGGCCGCGATGATCGGCGAGAAGCTGATGGAGGCGCTCAAGCGCGTCGACGCCGTCGCGTACGTCCGCTTCGCGAGCGTCTACCGCGACTTTCGCGACGTCGCGAGCTTCCGCGCAGAGCTCGAGGAGCTCGCGAAGTGAGCGCCGCCGCGCCGGCGATCGGCGTGGTGCGGCTCGCGCACGGCGACGGTCTTCCGCTTCCGGCGTACATGACGTCGGGCGCCGCGGGCGCCGACGTCGTCGCGGCGGTCGCCGGCGATCTCGTGCTTCTCCCCGGCGAACGCGCGCTGATCCCGACGGGCTTCGCCGTCGAAGTGCCGCGCGGCTACGAGCTGCAGGTGCGTCCGCGCAGCGGGCTCGCGCTGCGCGCCGGCGTGACCTGCCTCAACACGCCGGGCACGATCGACAGCGACTATCGCGGAGAAGTGGGCGTGCTGCTGGTGAACCTCGGCAGCGAGCCGTTCACGGTACGGCGCGGCGAGCGCATCGCGCAGCTCGTCGTCGCGCCCGTCGTCCAAGCAGCGTTCCGCGAGGTCGCCGGGCTCGCCGCGTCGCCGCGCGGCGAGGGCGGTTTCGGCAGTACCGGCACGTGAGCGCGAACGCGCGGCGATGAACGTCTACGTCGTCGGCGCCGGCGCGGTCGGAACCTACCTCGGCGAGCTGCTGCGCGGCATCGGCAACGAGGTGACGTACGCCCCGCGCGCGCTCGAAGAAGTCGCGACGATCGACGCGGACCTGGCGCTCGTGACCGTCAAGGCGTACGACACGCCGGCCGCGATCGCGACGCTGCAGCGCGCGCTGCGCGCTCCGGGTGAGACGACGATCGTCACGCCGCAGAACGGGGTGGGCAACGAAGAGCTGCTCGCGGAGGCGTTCGGCGCCGACCGCGTCGTGGCCGCTGCGCTCACCGTTCCCGTCGATCGCGACGCGAGCGGCAAAGGCCTCGCCGCGAAAGGCGGCGGGATCGCGTTCGCACCGGTCGGATCGGGGAGCCCGCACAACTGGCTGCTCGCCGCGTTCGGCGCGACCGGGCTTCCGGTGAGCGCGGTGCAGGACTACCGATCCCTGAAGTGGTCGAAGCTGGCGCTGAACGTCGTCGCCAACGCGAGCTGCGCGATCCTCGACATGGTCCCGGAGCGGGTCGTTCGCGACGAGCGGCTGTTTCGGCTGGAGGTCCACGCGATCCGGGAAGTGCGCGCGACGATGCGGGCGCTCGGCATCGCGACGATCGACCTTCCGCGCTATCCCGTGCGCGCGCTGCAGTCGGTCGCGGCGATGCCGAGCGCGCTCGCGCGCCCGGTGCTCGCACCGCGCATCGCCGGCGCGCGCGGCGAAAAGCCGCCTTCGCTGCTGCTCGACCTGCGCGGCGAGAAGCATCGCACCGAGGTGCAGTTCCTCAACGGTGCGGTCGTGCGCGCGGCGCGCGAGGCGGGGATTCGGGTGCCGGTGAACGCGGCGCTCGCGCGCGTCCTCGACGACATCGCGCACATGCCGCAGCTCTGGGCGAAGTATCGCGAGCGCCCCGACGCGCTCGTCGCCGAAGTGCGTTCCGAAGCCGAGCGGCGCGACAAGGCGTGAAGCCTCCGCACGCCACGACGAAACGCGACGCGCTGCTCGCGGTGTGTTCGCTCGCGCCGCCGTTCGCCGAGGGCGCGTGCGCGTGGTGCGCCGAGCCGCTGCCGGCGCGACGGCGCACCTGGTGCAGCGATCGCTGCGGCGACGCGTTCTGGGCGAACCACTGGTGGTCGGTCGCGCGGCGCACCGCGAAGCGCCGCGACCGCTATCGCTGCCGCCGCTGCGGCACGCGCGCGCCGAAGCGTCCCGCGCAGGCGGGCTTCGCGTCGCGCACCCGGTATCTCGCGGCGCTGCGCGACTGGCGCGCGCGCAAGCGCATCGAGCGGCTCGAGGTGAACCACATCGTCCCGTGTCGCGGGCGGCACCGGTCGCTCGACTGCGCGCATCACCTCGAGAACCTCGAGACGCTGTGCGCGGACTGCCACAAGGTCCACACCTCCGCACTCGCCAAGGCCGCGCGCACATGACGCCGTTCCTCGGTTTCGACCACGTCGACATGCGCGTCCCGTCGCTTGCCGCCGTCGAGCGGTTCTACGATGCGCTCTTGCCGCGGCTCGGCTTGACGAAGAAGACCTATGCGACGGTGGCCTTCGGCGGTGCCGCGTGGACCGATGCGACGGTCGAGTCGTACAATGCGGTGGAGTACGCCGAGGAGAGCGCGAGCGGACGCCCACGTCAGTTCTTCGGCGTGATCGAAGAGACGAACGCCCAGCCTGCGCGCGGCCGCATCGCGTTCGCCGTCGAGGCCGGCGCGCTCGACACGTGGCAGACCACGCTGCGCGAGATCGGCGCGCGCGAGATCGAGCGCAACGACGACGGCTATCCGGCGCTGTTCTTCACCGACCCGGTGGGAACGCGTCTGGAGCTGTGCGCGCGCCCGGCCGCGGCCGAGCCGACCGCGCCTCCGCCTTCGGGCTAGTCGTTCGGTCCGGTCGTTCGCCGGCGGCACGACGTTCGCAGGCGGCCCCGGCCGTGCGGGGTACACCTGCCCCATGAGCACGACGGCATCGCACCCGGCGTCGATCGAGACGCTGAATCCGGCCACCGGCGAGCGGCTCGAGACGTATCGGTCGCACGACCGCGAGACGCTCGAGCGTCGTCTGGACGAAGCGGTCGCGGCCGCCGACCGTTGGGCCACGACGACGATGGAGGAGCGTGCGACGCGGCTGCGCGACGCCGCGAAGCTGCTGCGCGCGCGGAAGCCCGAGCTGGCGGAGCTCGCGACGCGGGAGATGGGGAAGCCGATCGCCGAGGCCGAGGCGGAAGTCGAGAAGTGCGCCGTCGCGTGCGGCTGGTTCGCCGACAACGGAGCCCGGCTGCTCGCCGACCAGCAGATCGAGTCGTCGGCGACGCAGAGCTACGTCGCGTTCCGTCCGCTCGGCGTGCTGCTCGCGATCATGCCGTGGAACTTCCCGTACTGGCAAGTCTTCCGCGCCGCGGCGCCCGCGCTGATGGCGGGCAACGTCGTGGTGCTCAAGCACGCGGCCAACGTCACCGGCTGCGCGCTGCGCATCGAAGAGATCTTCCGCGCGTGCGGGCTGACGAACGGCGAGTTCGCGACGATCCTCGTCGGAAGCCGCGAGATGGATCCGATCGTGCTCGACGACCGGATCGCGGCCGTGACGCTGACCGGCAGCGAGGGCGCGGGCTCCGCCGTCGGCGCGAGCGCCGGCAAGGCGATCAAAAAGACCGTGCTCGAGCTCGGCGGCTCGGACTATTTCATCGTGCTCGCCGACGCCGATCTCGAGAAAGCCGCCGAGATCGGCGTGAAGTCGCGCTTCCAGAACACCGGGCAGAGCTGCATCGCCGCGAAGCGCTTCATCGTCGAGGAACCGGTGCACGAGCGGTTCGTCCGGCTGTTCGTCGAGAAGACGCGCGCGCTGAAGGTCGGCGACCCGCTGGAACGCGACACGAAGATCGGCCCGATGGCGCGTCACGATCTGCGCGACGGGCTCGCGGAGCAGGTGCGCGACACGATCTCCGCCGGTGCGAAGCTGCTCTGCGGCGGCGAAGCGCCGGACGGACCGGGCGCGTACTACGCGCCCACGGTGGTCGACGACGTGCGCGTCGGGATGCGCATGGCGGACGAAGAGACCTTCGGACCGGCCGCGGCGATCATGCGCGCACGCGACGCCGACGATGCGATCCGCCTCGCGAACAGCTCGCGCTACGGTCTCGGCGGCAACCTCTGGACGCGCGACCTCGAGCGCGCGAAGACGCTCGCCGCGCGCCTGCGCTCCGGCAACTGCTTCATCAACGGCATGACCGCCTCCGACCCGCGCCTGCCGTTCGGCGGCGTGAAGAAGAGCGGCCACGGGCGCGAGCTGTCCAGCTTCGGCATCCACGAGTTCGTCAACGTCCAGACCGTGTGGATCGGCCCGGAGAAGAGCGCGCAAGCCGGAAACGGTCGCCCCGCCGAGTAGGGGCACGCGTCACCGGCGGAGGGGCGCCGTTCGTGGGGCGGCGCCGCAGTCCGGCTGCGATACGTTATCGGGTGTAGCGCGCGATCAGCGGACCGAATTGCGGATATGCGGCGGTCAGCATCGAGCGCGTGGTGAGCTGGAAGTCGGAGAACTCGAAGCCCGGGGCGACGTCGCAGCCGACGAACGCGAAGCCGTCGGCCGAATCGACGTGCGCGGCGAAGTGCGTTCCCGCCGGAATCGTCGTCTGATACGCGTCGCCGCCGCCGAGCTCGCGCCGCGCGTACGCGCCGCTCGGGTCGATCAGCTCGATCGTGACGGGATCGCCGCGGTAGAAGTGCCACGTCTCGTCGGACGAGAGCCGATGGAACGCCGAGAACGCATCCGCGGTCAGCAAGAAGTAGATCGACGTCGCCGCGCTGCGCAGCGTTCCGGCGGAGGTGGTGACGCGCTCGGTGCTCCGAAACGTCTCGCGGTACCACCCGCCTTCGGGATGCGGCTGCAGCTTCAACGCGGCGATCAGGCGCTGCGCTTCCGGGTTCATCGTGCGCGCTTCACGTACGGAGCGCCGCCGCTCCTCTTCCCGGGGCGCCCGTGAAACGGCGCTCGTGCGCGCTGCTCGCCTCACGAACGGGGCGCCGACCCGGGCGCTCCGCGATAGAGCAGCGCCTCGGCGACGTGGGCGCGACCGATGCGGTCCGTGCCGGCGAGGTCGGCGATCGTGCGCGCGACGCGCGCGATGCGGTCGAACGCGCGCGCGCTCAGCGTTCCGCGTGCGACCGCCGTCTCGACGAGGCCGAGCGCGTCCGGATCGAGCGCGCAATGCCGGCGCACCGCGGTCGCCGGGATCGCGCCGTTGGTCGTCACGCCGGTGTCCCGCAGCCGCTTCACTTGAACGGCGCGTGCCGCTTCGACGCGCGCACGAATCGCGCTCGAGGACTCCGACGGTCCGCGCTGCACCAGCTCGTCGAACGACACGCGCGATACCGTCACGTGCAGGTCGATGCGGTCGAGCAGCGGGCCGGATAGCTTCGCGAGATACCGCTGCACGGCGGCGTCGTCACAGCGGCAGTCCGCGCCGCGGTCGCCGCGAAAGCCGCAGGGACACGGATTCATCGAGGCGACGAGCGTGAACCGCGCCGGAAACGTGTGCGTCCCGGCGGCACGCGCGATCGTCACGGTGCCCTCTTCGAGCGGTTGGCGCAGCACCTCGAGCGTCGTGCGCGGAAATTCCCCGAGCTCGTCGAGATACAACACCCCGTGCTGCGCCAGCGAGATCTCGCCGGGACGCGGCTGCGCGCCGCCTCCGACGAGCGCGATCCGGCTCGCAGTATGATGCGGGCTCCGAAAAGGACGCGTCGCGACGACGCGCGGCGTCGCCCCGAGCAGCCCGGCGATGCTGTAGACTTTCGTGACGTCGAGCGCTTCGTCGATCGCCATCGCCGGCAGAATCGACGGAAGCCGCCGCGCGAGCATCGTCTTCCCGCAGCCCGGCGGGCCGACGAGGACGACGTTGTGACCGCCGGCCGCGGCGATCTCGAGCGCGCGCTTCGCCAGCGTCTGGCCGCGCACGTCGGCGAAGTCGCCGCAGCCCGTGCGGTCCGGCGCGTCGAGCACCGTCGCGCCGCGACGGCGGAACTTCGCTCCGTGGCCGAGGACCACCGCGACCGCGTCGGCGAGCGTCGGAACCGCGAAGACGTCGAGTCCCTCGACGAGCGAAGCTTCGTCCCGATTGGGCTCCGGGACGATGATGCGCGCGAAGCCCGCGCGGCGCGCGCAAAGCGCCATCGCCAGGGCGCCCGGAACGGCGCGCACCGTTCCGTCGAGCGCGAGCTCGCCGCACACGACGTAGTCGCGAACCGCGCCCCGCTCGATCTGTTCGTCCGTAGCGAGCAGCGCGAGGGCGATCGCCAAGTCGAACCCGACGCCCTCCTTCCGCATGTCGGCGGGAGCCAGGTTCACCAGCAGCCGCCCGGGTGGGAACCCGAACCCCGAGTTGACGATGGCCGCGCGCACCCGCTCGCGGGACTCGTTCAGCGCGCGATCCGGAAGGCCGACGAGCGAGAACGCCGGGACGCCCGCCGCCGAGTCCGTCTCGACGTGGACGACGTGCGCGTCGATCCCGCTGATCGCCGCGGAGAACGCAAGAGCCAGCACGCCTTCCGTTCACGCCGATGGCCGTTCTCCGCTAGTCGACGAAAACGGGCGGCCACAGTCGGTACGCAACCGCACGCAACGTGCAACGGTCAGCGACAAACATCGCGGGCCTCCGCACGATGCACCGCGTCTCCACACGGTGCACAGCTGTGATCGCGGTTACTGTGGATAGCGCTCGCGCGGCGCGTCCACAAGGATTTCACGCGCCCGGCATCTGGCGCCGCCCGGCCGCGAGGACGCGGACTCAGCATCCTTCTCGCGACGCCGTCCGAAGCGTAAAAAGTCCGTGCGTCAACGCATTTATACGCACGATTCGGTCCGTGCGCCAGGTCGCTTCGAAGCCCTGTCCTGGACACGCGCGACGCGACGTTTGTCGCCGCCGCGTCAAGCAAAAGCGGCGCGCGCGGAGGCGATTCGTCCGCATTCCGTAGTTGAGAGTCGTTCGCAACAACCGCGTCCGAATCGACCGCCGCAGGGGTTGCCGCCGCCGCTCCCGCATGGGGGAGGTCGGTATGAAGACGCCCCTCGTTCTCGCTTGCGCCCTCGCGGTCGGGATCGCCGGCTGCGCGAAGTCGTCGGAGACCTCCTCGAGTACCACGACCACGACCGGAACCGCGGCGGCGTCGGCGGCCCCCGCCGCGAGTGGGGTGCCGGCCTCGTCGGGCGGCAAGACGATCGGCTTCTCCGTCCAGAACCGCGAGGCGCAGTTCTATCAGGACATGGAGGCCGGGATGAAGGCCGAGGCGGCCAAGTACGGCTACACGGTCAACGTCGTGGACGCCGCGCGCGACAGCGGCAAGCAGCAGAGCCAAGTCGAGGACTTCATCTCGCAGAAGGTCGACGCGATCGTCCTGACGCCGTACGACTCCCAGGCCATCGGCGGCGCGATCGTCGAGGCGAACAAGGCCGGGATCCCCGTCTTCACCGCCGACATCGCCAACGCGTCGAAGTCCGGCAAGGTCGTCTCCCACATCGCCAGCGACAACGTGCAAGGCGGCGCGCAGGCGGCGAAGCTGATGTGCCAGGCGCTCGGCGGCAAGGGCGGCTCGGTGGCGATCATCGACGAGCCTGAGGTCACCTCGGTCCAAGATCGGGTGAAAGGCTTCAAGCAGGGGCTCGCCAAGGGCTGTCCCAACGCGACCATCGTCGCCGACATCGACGGCGGCGGCGAGCGCGCCAAGGCCTCGTCCGCGATGGACGACATCCTGCAGTCCCACAAGGACGTGAAGGGCGTCTTCGGCATCAACGACGACTCCGCGCTCGGCGCCGCGAAATCGATCCAGGCCGCCGGGCTGCAAGGGAAAGTCGCGGTGATCGGCTACGACGCGGCGCCCGAAGCGCGCACCGCGATCGCGCAAGGACAGATGTACGGCGACGCGATTCAGCATCCGGCGGAGATCGGGGCGAAGACGATCGACGCGATCCACGACTACTTCACCGGCAAGACCCCGCCCGCGAAGATCGCGGTCGCCGTCGGCACGTACACGAAAGCCGACACCGGAAAGTAGGATGCCCGGCGCCGCGCCGCTGCTGCGGATGCGCGACATCGTGAAGTCGTTTCCCGGCGTGCGCGCGCTCGACGGCGTGACGTTCGACGTTCTCGCGGGCGAAGTGCACGCGCTCGTCGGCGAGAACGGCGCCGGAAAGTCGACGCTGATGAAGATCCTCGCCGGGGCGCAGCGCGCGGACGGCGGGACGATCGAGGTCGACGGAACGCCGGTCGTGATCGACGGCCCGCGCACCGCGGAGCGGCTGGGGATCGGGATGATCTACCAGGAGTTCAACCTCGTCCCCGATCTCGGCGTGATCGAGAACGTCGTGCTCGGCGTCGAGCCGCGGCGCGGGCCCTTCCTCGACCGTGTCGCCGCACGCGAAGAGGCGGCGCGCGTCATCGCGGAGCTCGGGATCGTGCTGCCGCTCGACCGCCCGGCGCGACGGCTCTCGGTCGCGCAGCAGCAGCTCACCGAGATCGCGAAGTGCCTGGTCCGCAAGGCGCGCCTCATCGTCATGGACGAACCCACCGCCGCGCTCACCGACCGCGAGACCGACGCGCTCTTCGCGCTCATCGCGCAATTGAAGGCGCAGGGCGTCGCGTTCGTCTACATCTCGCATCGTCTCGAGGAGCTGCCCCGCATCGCCGATCGCGTCACCGTCCTGCGCGACGGGCGCGCCGTGGAGACGCGCCCGCAAGCCGCGATGCCGCCCGAGGACGTGATCCGGCTGATGGTGGGCCGGCCGCTCTCGAGCCACTTCCCGCCGCTGCCCGACGTCGCGCCGGACGCGCCGGTCGTCCTTTCCGTCCGCGGGCTGGCGTCGAGCGCCGGCGTGGCGGTACGCGAGGTGTCGTTCGACGTTCGCGCGGGCGAGATAGTCGGTCTGGCCGGGCTGGTCGGCGCAGGCCGAACCGAGATCGTGCGCGCGATCGCGGGCGCGGACGTCCCGGCGGCGGGCGAGCTGCGCGTCGACGGCAAGCGCGTCGTCGTGCGTTCGCCGCGCAGCGCGATCGCGGCCGGCATCGCGCTGATCACCGAGGACCGCAAGGCGCAAGGGCTGGTGCTCGGCATGACGGTGCGTGAGAACAGCACGCTCGCCGACTTGCGGCGCTTCGTGCGCGGGATCTTCATCGACAAGCATGCCGAGACGGCTACGACGAACGAAGAGATCGCCGAGCTACGCATCCGTACGCCGTCGAGCGAGCAGATCGTGCGCAACCTGAGCGGCGGAAACCAGCAAAAGGTCGTGCTGGCGAAGTGGCTCGTGCGGCACGCTCGCATCTTTCTCTTCGACGAGCCGACGCGCGGCATCGACGTCGGCGCGAAGGCGGAGATCTACGGGCTGATGGTCGAGCTGCTCGCGCACGGCGCCGGGATCGTCATGGTGTCGAGCGAGCTTCCCGAGGTTCTCGGGATGTCGCACCGCGTGCTGGTGGTACGCGGCGGCGCGATCCGGGCCGAGTTCGCGCGTGCCGACGCGACGCCGGACAAGGTGATCGCGGTCGCGACCGGAGTGGCGGCGTAGCGTGGCCGACGCCGACGTCAAAGCCGCCCTCGACGCGCGCGCCGACGACGCGGTGGCGAAGAAGCGCCGCGATGCGACGCTCCGCACGGCGGCGCTCGCCGCCGCGTTCGTCGTGCTGGTCATCGTGGTCGACGCGCTCACGCACGGCGACTTCCTGACGGCGCGCAACATCACGAACGTTCTGCGGCAGATCACCGTCAACGCCATCATGGCGGTCGGCCAGACCTTCGTGATCATCACCGCCGGCATCGACTTGTCCGTCGGCTCGCTCGTCGGGGTCAGCGGCGTCGTCGGCGCGATCGTCGCCAACGCGCTGGGCTTCGGCGGACCGGCGGCGTTCGTCCTCACCCTGCTCGCCGCGCTCGCCGTCGGCGCGCTCGCCGGCTGGGTCAACGCGATCCCGGTCGTCAAGCTGAATCTGCCGCCGTTCATCACGACCCTCGCGATGATGCAGGTCGCGCGCGGCGCCGCGTACATCCTCTCGCACGGCCAGCCGATCCCGGTGCAGAACACGACGCCCTTCGACTGGCTCGGGACCGGGACGATCTTCGCGGCGGGCTCCTTCCCGGGGATCCCCTGGGAGGTGCTCGTCATGGCGGTCGTCACGATCGTCTTCGCGATCCTTCTCGGCCGCACGCCGTTCGGGCGCTACGTCCTCGCGCTGGGCGGCAACGAGGAGGCGGCGCGGCTGGCCGGGATCGACACGCGCACCGTCAAGACGATGACGTACGTCATCTCGGGCGCGCTCGCCGCGCTGGCGGGGCTGCTGCTGATGGCGCGCTTCTCGTCGGGCTCACCGCAGTCGGGGACCGGCTACGAGCTGCAGGCGATCGCGGCCGTCGTCGTCGGCGGGACCTCGCTGATGGGCGGGCGCGGGACGATCGTCGGCACGTTCTTCGGCGCGCTGCTGATCGGCGTGCTGAACAACGTCATGAACCTGCTCAACGTCGAGTCGTACACGCAGATGATCGTGCTCGGTATCGTCATCCTTCTCGCGGTCGTCGTGGACGAGCTGCGGAAGCGGTATCTCGCCGCGCGCTGAGAGCGCAGAAGCGCGTTCAGCGGGCGGCGCGCGTGTCGCCGAGGACGTCCTCCTCGTCGGTCACGAGGGCGTCGAGCCTGCCCGTGAGCTCCTCGCCGCCCGCGGAGGGCGTGAGGAAGAGCCGGATCGGCTTTCCGGGGGCGTACGGGACGCGCACCCCGATCGTCCCGTAGTTGATCCCGTTCAAGACGAGGGTGAGTGACTCGATCACGTTTTCCTCGCGATTCCGATAGGCTGCGAGGTCGACCACGGCGGTGCGTGGCGGCGAGGCGTGCATTGTGGTCCTCCGGCAACGGTGGCGGCATCGTAACGCGGCCGGATTACGGTTCGCTTACGAAACCGCGGTCTCGTGGAAGGGTGTTCGCCGTCGCCAGTCGCCGCTCTTCAAGCGCAGGGTCGTTGCGACGCCGCGCACGATCCATGCCACGGTCCAGCCGAACGGGATCGCCCACAGCCCGAACCCGAGGACGCGGACCCCGACCGCGATCCCCGCGACCGCGATCCCGGTCACGAGAATGCCCATCAGCATGACGAAGCGCGTGTCGCCCGCGCCCCGGATCGGCGAGAGCACCGTCATCGCGTAGCCTTTCAGCGGCAGCGTCACGCCGACGTGCGCGGCCAGCGGCGCGGCGGCGACGCTCGCCAGCGCCGGGCTCAGCGTGCACAGCGCGGCGAGGGGCCACGCGAGCGCCGCGACGACGGCCCCGACCAGCGTGCACGCGAGGACGCCGAGCCGGGTCGCGTCCCGCTGGAAGCGCACCGCGCCGTCGAAGTCGCGCGCCCCGATGCGCTGCGCCGCGACGACCTCCGAGGCGTCGCCGAGGCTCCCCGGGAGCGACCAGGTCAGATCGCTCACGAGCGAGAGCGCGCGAAACGCGCCGACCTCGCGCGCGCCGGCCGGCGCGAGCATCGCGATCGCGAACGGCTCCGGCGCGATCTGCAGCACCAGGAAGACGAACTCCGGCCAGCTCAGCCACGCGGTGAGCCGCACGAGCGCCCAGTCGAGGCTCGCGCTGCGGAACACGCCGAGCTCCGGACGGCGCCGCGTCGCTTCGAGCGCGTACGCGAGCCCGACGATCTCGGAGATCAGCGACGACGCGCCGGCGCCGGCGAGGCCGAAGGGGTGATGCGTGCCGAGTCCGAGCGCGAGCACGAAGACGAGCGGGACGTGCACGGCGTTGATGACGAGCAGGACGCGGAGACCGAGCCGCGTGTCGCCGGCGGTCGCGAACGCGACGATGAGGAGCCCGCTGCACACCATCGGCGGAAGGCAGAACGAGCGCAGCGCCAGATAGTGCGCCGCCGCGTCGAGGGGGACACCCGCCGGAAGCAGCGCGGCGAGCAGCGGACGTCCCGCGACCAGCGAGGCCAGCGCCGCGACGAGCGCGATCGCGAGCGGCGCGACCGCCGCCGCGCGCACGACTGCGCCGAAGCGCTCGCTGCGCCGCGCCCCGATCGCCTGGCCGCCGACGATCTTCAGCCCGCTGCCGAACGCGAACAGCCCGATCCCCAGCACCGCGAACACCGCGCTCGCGCCCGTGATCGCGGCGAGCGCCGCCGTTCCGAGCGCGCCGATCGCGATCGTGTCGACGATCCCGAGGAGCTGGTCGCTGACCAGCGCAAGGAGCGTCGGCGTCGCGAGCCGGCGCAGCGCCGCGGCGGCGTCGCGGTGCTCGATCGCTTCGATCTGGGCCACGTCAGCCGCGCCGCGGCGCCGCGCGGCGCTCCACGTTCAGCATCCGGCTCTCCAGGCCGGGGACGCCGATCAGGACGTCGCACGGGGCGCCCGCCGCGATCGCTTCGATCGCGCGGCCCAGCGGCGCGCCGGTATACTTGCCCTCGCGATACGAGCCGAGCACGATGAGGTTCGCGGCCTCGCGCTTCGCGAGGTCCACCACGGCCGGTCCGACTTGACGGGTGTGCAGCAGCTCGGTGCGGATCGCCACGCCGCTGTGCTGCGCGATCGCCTCGGCGGCCGCGAGCGCGTCGTAGCCGCGCCGGTCCTCGTCCGGCATCGCGGCGCTCTGCGGCAAGATGAGCGGCACCTCGACGACGTACACGGCGAGCAGCTCGGCGCGCTCCCGACGCGCCAGCCGCGCGGCGAGGACCATCATCGGCTCGGAGTGGATCTGTTCCGCGAAGACGACCAGGATGCTGCCCGCCATCTCCTCGATCGCGCGCTCGGCGCGCTGCGCGACGATCTCGGCCGGCGCGCGCGGCGGGTTCACCATCCAGAGGATCGTCGCCACGACGGTCGCAAGGATCAGCAGCGCGATCAGCGCGCCGGCCGGGTGAACCAGGATCGGCGTCATCCCGCGCCGCGGCGCCAGCGCACGTAGAGCCCGATGCGAACCAGGCCCAGCGCGATCATCGCGAGACCCAGCGCTCCGCCCACGATCTTGCTTCCGGGCGGCGCGGCGGCGAGCGCGACGCGCGCGAACGCGAGCGCGCCGAGGGCGACGAACCCCACGCCGAAGACCGCGCGCGAGAGGTGGATCGCGTGAGCGGACCGGTTCGGCGGGGGCGGCGGCATCAGTCCGGCTCCGCCGCCGGAACGGCCGGCGCCTTCCCGCGTGCGCGCAGCTTTTCGAGCAGCTCGTCCATCAGCTCGAGCTCGCCCGCGGCCTTGAGGATGCGAAGCTGCTGCGTCGTCCAGTCGATCGCGCGCGAGCGCAGCACCGGGAGCGCCTTGCGGCGCCGGTACACGACGTACCCGACGAAGCCGAGGACGAGCCACGAAGGCCCGGCGATGCGGCCGATCGGATGGGTCAGCATCGTGAACACGAGGATCGAGAAGATCCCCGCGAAGCCGACGAGGGCGACGATCGGGAAGCCCGCGGTCTCGCCGTTCACGCGCACCGGGACGTTGAGCGGGATGCGAAACTTGCGCGGGCTCAGCGGGTCGCGCAGCCGCAGCGCGATCAGCGCGACGAAGACGAACGAGTAGCTGGTCGCCGCGCCGAACGCGTACAAGTCGGCGAGCACGTCGAGTCCCGCCTCGCCGTGGAAGAGCCGGTCGTACAGCGCGTACGCGTGCGCGTCGAGCGACGGAAACGCGGCGAAGACCAGCACGCCGAGCGCGAGCGCGCAGAACGAGACGATCGAGACCACCGGCGTGCGAAAGCGCGGATGGACGCGCTCGAAGACCGAGGGCAGCAGCCGCGAGCGGCTCATCGCGTACGCGATGCGCGACGCGCCGAACACGCCCGAGTTGGACGAGATCAGCAGCAGCACCGCGCCGAGCACCGGCACGTACAGCGCCGCGAGCGCGCCGAAGTACGGCACGTTCTTCGCCAGCACCGCGACCGCCGATCCGGCGTTCTCGGTCGAGCCGAGATACGCGAAGAACGGCTGCGCGTGGCCGTGCGCGTCCGGCGGGACGGGATGCGCGGGCGCCATCCCGAGCGCGAGGTTCGCGTACGAGAGCGCGTAGACGAGGATCGTGAGGATCAGTCCGATCGACGTGCGCGGGATGATGGAAGCCGGCCGGTGCGTCTCCTGCGCCGCCTGCGAGATCGACTCGAGTCCGACGAACGAGATGATCGCCAGCGAGACGCCCAGGAGCAGGTGCGGGTCGCTCGGCCAGTACGCCGTCATCGCGTGCACGAGCAGCGAGGGATCGAACGCGAACAGAAAGCCGAAGAAGAGGATCGACGTCTCGCTCACGACGTCGAGCGCCGACACGATCCCGTTGAACGTCGTCGACTCGCGCACGCCGATCACGTTGAGGATGCACAGCCCGGCGATGAACGCGAAGGCGGTCGCGAAGTGCGCCCACGGATGCGCCGTCAGCGCGAGCGCCGGCGCGAGCTGCGCGAGATAGTCGACGCACGACCACGCGAACAGGGTGATGTCGATCGTGAAGTCGAGCAGCACCGCCCAGCCCGCGATGAACCCGAACACGTCGCCCAGCCCGCGCATCACGAAATACTGCCCGCCCCCGGCGACCGGATACGTCGAGGCCAGCTCGGTGTAGGCGAGCCCGATGCAGACGTACACGATCCCGGCGAAGAGAAACGCGACGTTCGAGCCGCCGGCCGCCGCGCCGAGCACGAGTCCGAGGCCGACGAAGATGTCGGCGCCGACGTCGCTGTAGCCCCACGAGAAGGAGCCCCACGGCGTGACCGAACGCCGAAGGCTGGGCTTGGCCTTCACCGGATCAGCGGAGGTGGACGAGATACCGTTGGAGCGCGTAGAGGACGCGTTCCCCTTCCGCCAGCTCGCGCTGCATCGCGCGGCCGCGCAGGCTCGGCAACGCATCGTTGAGCAGGTCGGCGCCTTCGCGCAGCTCGAGCCGTTCGGTGTGCGCTCCCTCGTCCAGCTTCTGCAGCAGCATGAGCCCCAGCTTCAGCGCCGTCTTGGCGCGCTCGATCTCGTTGTTCGCTTCGGCGAACGCCGCGAGCGCCGCTTTGTAGGCGCGCGACGCTTCGGCGTAGTCCCGCTTGCGCGTCGCCAGCATCCCCGCCAGCGTCTCGGAGTAGCCCACGTCGACCGCGCGCGATTTGCCGAAGCGGCGCTCCAGCATCGCGCGTGCGTTCTCCTCGGCGCGGCGCGTGTCGGGGTTCATCGCCGGACGTGCCGCAGCCGCCGCTCGCACGGCCCCCTCGGAGGCGGGCGCCGGACCGGGCGCGAGGAGCGCGCGCAGCGCGTCGGCGACTTCCCGCGCGCTCTGATAGCGCTGGTCCGGTTCTTTCTCGAGCAGCCGCAGGATGATGCGCTCGACCTCCGGCGGGACCGCGCGGTTCACCGTGCGCGGCGGCGGCGGCGGTTCGTTCACGTGCGCGAAGATGACCGCGATCAGATCTTCGGTCTCGCTCTTGAAGGGCAGCGTCCCGGTGAACGTCTCGTAGAGCATCACGCCCACCGAGTAGAGGTCGCTGCGCGCGTCGGCGGGCTTGCCGAGGAAGCGCTCCGGCGGAAGGTATGCGATCGTGCCGGCGATCTCGCCCGCGTTCGACTGCGTCGTCATGTCGGTCGCGCGGCGCGCCAGGCCGAAATCCATGACCTTCACCGCGCCGCCCTCGACGACCATGACGTTCGCGGGCTTCACGTCGCGGTGCACCACGCCGCTCGCGTGCGCGTACTCGAGCGCTTCGAGGATCTCGATGTAGTGCCGCAGCGCGGTGTGGACGGTGAGCTCCTGCGCCGGGATCGCGCCGAGCGTGCGGCCTTCGACCAGCTCCATGACGATGTACGAGAGCCCGTCGCTCCGGCCGGCATCGTACACCGCCACGACGTTGCGGTGGTTGAGCCGCGCCATCGAACGCGCCTCGCGCAGGAAGCGGTCGCGCTCGCCGTCGTCGCGCTCGGTCAGCACCTTGATCGCGACGGCGCGGTCGAGCACCACGTCGACGCCGCGGTAGACTTCCGCCATCCCGCCGCGCCCGATCTGCGCGTCGACGCGGTACCGTCCGGCGAGCGTCTTGCCTTCGAGCCCGATCATCGGAACGCTCCGCGGTGCAGCCGGGCGCGCTCGCCGTCGAACGTGACGACGTCGAAGCGCGCGCGCGCCTGCGGAGCGGCGATCTGGAGCCAGTCGGCGGCGAGCGCGCGGAGCGTCGCACGCTTACGCCGGTCGACCGCGCCGACAGCGCTTCCGAACGCGCGCGTCGCGCGGGCCTTCACCTCGACGAACGCCACGACGTCGCCGTCGCGCGCGACGATGTCAATCTCGCCGCCCGGCAGCCGGACGTTGCGCGCGACGATGCGGTAGCCGTGCGCCTCAAGCAGCGCGGCCGCGGCGTCCTCCCCGGCGCGACCGCGCGCCGCGCGCGTCACGAGACCGTCATCGCCGCTTCGGCGGCAGCCTCGTCGGCGGCGAACTGCTCCATCCCGGGCAGCGCGTCCCACGCGGCGCGCACGCGCCAGAACGCGCGGCGGTGCTCGGCGCACGGTCCGTGCGCCTGCAGCGCGGCGATGTGCTGCGGCGACGCGTAGCCCTTGTGCTGCGCGAACCCGTACTGCGGGTACCGGTCGTGCAGCGCGACGAGCAGCGCGTCGCGGTGTACTTTGGCGACGATCGAGGCGGCGGCCACCGTGGCGCATTTCGCGTCGCCCTTGATCACGGGCTCCTGCGGTCCGCTCCACGACTTGATCCGCACCGCGTCGGTGATCAGGTATTCCGGCGGAACCGCGAGCGCGGCCAGCGCGCGTTCCATCGCGAGGATGCTGGCCCAGTAGATGTTGAGCCGGTCGATCTCCGCCACGCTCGCCTCGCCGACCGCCCACGCGATGCAGCGCTCGCGGATCTGCACGGCGAGCGATTCGCGCATCTCGGGCAGCACCTGCTTCGAGTCGTTCAGGCCCTTCAGCTTCAGCGGGCCGTCGGTGACGACGCACGCCGCGACGACCGGCCCGGCCAGCGGCCCGCGGCCGACCTCGTCGATCCCGCCCACGAGCCGGTAGCCGCCCGAGCGCGCGCGCTCTTCGAAGAGGTGCAGACGCTGCAGCCGCCGCGCCTCGCGCTGCGCCGCGTTCCGCCGTTTCCTCCGCTGCTCTTCGAGAGTCGCCATCAATCGTGCTCCGGACGCTCGAACGTGATCCGCCCGAACTTCCCGTCGTTGAAGTCTTTCAGGTACGCGCCGGCCGCGTTGTGGAGGTCCGGTTCGCCGCCGCGCCGCGCGAAGCCGCGCGCGCCGGCATACGTTTCCAGCGACGGGACGTCGAGCTGCGGGACAGCCGTGCGCGCCCATTCCGCGAACGCGCCGACCACCTCCTCGGCGTCGAACCGCTCGCGCGGCAGCGCGCCGGTCAGGGCGAGCTGCCACTGCGCGTCCGGCGTGGCGATCTTCGGGACGAGGATCCCGGGCGTGTCCATCACTTCCAGTTTCGGCCGCACGCGGAACCATTGCAGCGCACGAGTGACACCGGCCTTGTCCTCGGCCTTCGCGGCGCTGCGCCCGACGAGCCCGTTGATGAGCGACGACTTTCCGGTGTTCGGGATTCCGACGACCATCGCGCGCATGGTCCCGAGCGCGCCTGGGAGCGCGCCGAGCGCCGCGGCGACCCGCTTCAGCGAGGACTGGCTCTTGCCGTTCACCGCGAGCGCGGTGCGGCCGCGCCGCGCGAACCACGCCAGCCATTCCCGCGTCGCGTGCGGATCGGCAAGGTCCTCGCGGCCCAGCACGACGATGCGCGGCTTCGCGCCGGCGAGCCGGTCGAGGTCCGGATTCGCGCTGCTGCGCGGCACGCGCGCGTCGAGCACCTCCACGACGACGTCGACGATGGCCAGCCGCTCGCGCAGCTTGCGCATCGCCTGCGCCATGTGGCCCGGATAGTGCTGGATGACGCGCTGCAGCGTCGCGGCCTTGGGCGCGGCCTCGCGCGCTGCGCCGTCACGCGGCTCGGGCATCACAGACGCCGCGGCGGCCAGATGCCGACGACCGCCTTGCCCACGATCGAGGAGTCGTCCACCACGCCCCAATTCCGCGAGTCGTCGCTCTCGGCGCGATTGTCGCCGAGCGCGTAGAACGTATGCGGCGGCACGACGACCGGCGGCGCGCTCCGCTTGTCGCGGAAGCGCACGTACGGTTCGGAGAGCGCGCGCCCGTCGATGCTGACGACGCCGTCGCGCACCTCGACGCGCTCGCCGGGTAGGCCGACGACGCGCTTGATGTAGGTCTCGGGGTTCGGAGCGTCGTGCCGGAACGCCACGACGTCGCCGCGGCGCAGCGGCCCGAAGCGATACGCGAGCGTGTTGATGAGCACGAGCTCGCCGGGATGGACGCGCGGCTCCATCGACAGACCCGCGACGGGAGAGGTCCGCATGAAGAACGCGGCCGCGATGAGCGCCAACACGAGGAGCTGCGCGGAGAGCGAGAGGACGGTGCGGGTTCTCGCCACGCCCGTCCGTCTTCGCTGCCTCAGCGCAGAATCCTGATCTCGCGGCTCAGTGCAGAATTCTGATCCGGTTCGGCGGCCAGAACAGCAGGAACGCGCGGCCGGTGAACGACGCCTTCTCGCCTTTGCGCTCGCCGCTGAAGAAACGCCCGCCGGTCTGCGCGCAGCCCCAGATGTGCGAGTCCTCGGAGTCGGTGCGGTTGTCGCCGAACATGATGTAGCAGCCCTTCGGGAGGCGGTCCGGCGCGGTCCAGTCCGAGCGCGGCGGGACGTTCGCGCTGAGCGGGCTCAGCGGCACGCCGTCGACGTAGATCCCGTAGTCCTTGACCTGCAGCTCGTAGTTGGGCTTCTCCGCGATGTACGGCTCGTTCATCGCGACGCCGTTGCGATAGACGACGCCGTCGTGCACGCGCAGGTGATCGCCGGGAAGCCCGACGGCGCGCTTGATGAAATCGTTCGGGCTCGAGACGGGCGGCGTGAAGACGACGATATCGCCCTCGTGCGGCGGGCTGAACCGGTACTCGAACTCGTTGACGAGCAGGATGTCGTGGATCTGCAGCGTCGGCTCCATCGATCCGCTCGGAATGTAGAACGTGCGGACGACGAACGTGATCAGGAAGAGCGCGACGAGCCCCGCGACGATGAACGCGTCGAGGTACTCGCGCACCACTTGACGCATCGAGGCGGACTGCACGGGCGCGCGCGGGGCTTCCGCGGCGCCGCCGGCCGGCTCGCGAACGGTCACGGCGACCGGCTCGCGGCGAACGCTGATCGCGACTCGGATGACCGCGAAGAGCGCGATCAGGCCGAGCAGCTCGAGTGGGGTCACGCGGCTATTTGGCCGTGCCGCGCTCCGCCTTGCGGTCGACCTTGCGCTCCTTGATGCGCGCCGCCTTGCCGACCTTCTCGCTCAAGTAGTACAGCCGGGCGCGCCGCACGATGCCGCGCTTGCTGACTTCGATGCGGTCGACGCGCGGGCTGTGCAGCAGGAACGAGCGCTCCACGCCGACGCCGTGCGCTACGCGGCGCACCGTGATCGTCTCGCCGAGCCCGCCGCCGCGCCGCACCGTCACGACGCCCTCGAACATCTGGATCCGTTCCTTGCCGCCCTCGACCACCTTCGAGTAGACCTTGACGGTGTCGCCGGGGCGGAACTCCGGGACGTTCGGCTTCTCCTGTTCCTTCTGGATCAGGTCGAGTACGTTCATGACAGCTCTCTGACGAAAAGCGAAAACGCCGCGAGGGCGGCGGGCAACCCCGGTAGTGTACCACGCACCCCCTGCTCCGACAAGGCCGAAAGCGTCGGGGCGGCGGGTTCAGTCGAAGCGCTGCCTGCTAGACCGTCCCGGTGAGGAAGAAAACCAGCTCGACGTCGATCAGCGCGCTCGCGGCGAGCCGGTCGCCCTCCGCGGTCCGGAGATCCGCCGGCGTGAAGCCCGCCGCGAGGTCGAAGCCGGCGCCGACCGCCAGCGGTTCCGGCCCGACCGCAACGCCCCGGTCGAACGTCCCGAACGCGGCTCCGTCGGGGCCCGGCGCGAAGGAGACGGCGGCCGTCCCGACGTTCACCGTGACGTACGGGTTGGACGAGGCGGTCGAGATGCCGGGCGCGACGACCAGCCGAGCGTAGAACCCGGCGACCGCCGCGGATCGGACGTTGGGCAGGGCGAGGCGCGGCAGGCGCAGCGCGAGCCGCTGCGCGCCGCCGGAGACGGGGCCGGTCATGAAGGCGTACCAGTCGGCCGGGAACTGGTTCGCCGGCTGCACGAGCGTGCTCCAACGGCGCTCGCGAAGCTGCGGGAGCGCCGCGACGCGCTCGCGGAACGTCTCGCCGCCGTCGTGGGCGGTATAGCGCAGCTCGAACACGACGTCGGAGATCGCCGTGAAGTCGATCGGATTGTTTTCCGGCGGCATCCGCAGGCGCCACGACGACACCGCTCCCGTCTGCTCGAACGGGAGCAGCATCGCGCCTGCGGGATCGCCGTCGAAGACACCCGTGTCGCCCTGGCCGAGCGAGATCGCGATGGTCTGCCCCGCGCGGACGTTCTGCTCGATCGTCCCTGCCGGAACGGCGACGTCGTCGCCGAGGAGAAACCGGACCGCTTCCAGATCCGGCTCGAGGACGAGCCGGTTCGCGACCTGCGTGAGCGTCGCGCTGACGTTCCGGTACGGGCCGACGACGGCGGGGATGGTCACCGAGAGCGAGACGATCCGGCGCCGGTACTGGCCCGGGAAGTCGGAGTCGAACAGCCGCTCCGAGAAGTCGAAGAGCGCTTCGCCGGTCTGGACGAAACGGAGGAAGGCGACGGGGTCGATCGTCGCCAGCGAGATCGTCTTCGTGATCTCGAGGTGCCGGCCGCTGCGCGAACGCAGGAACGCGGTTTCGAGCTGATCGAGCGCGAGCGTCAAGCTGCTCGCCGCGGTGAGGCCGCGCCGCGCGTCGTTCCAGCCGGCCGTGACGAACGCCGCGTCGCTGCGCAGCTCGTACTGCATCGCGCGCTGCGCCAGCTTCGCCGCCTCGAGCGCGAGCTCGTAGGTCTGGAAGTACGTCGCGGCGAGCCGGCTCGCCATCCAGCCGTACATCTCGCGGTTCGTGAACTTCGAGCGGTAGAACTCGCCGAGCGCCGCAGTCTGAGCGATCTCGGTTTCCGCGGTCGCCAGCTCGCGTGCCGCGATGGCCTCCTGCGCGGTACCGGCTGCGATCTGCGCGCGAAGCTGGCCGGCGTCGCTGCGCGCCAGGGTCTCTTGCAGCGTCCACTCCTGTTCGCGCCGGCGCTGCATCGCGGCGATCCCGAGCAGCTCGGCGCCCGTGGCGAGGAACTGCACGCCGCCGTCGATCGCCGTCGAAGCGCGCTCGAGCGAGCCGCCCACTTGCTGACCGCCGTACGTCATCGCGAACGGCGAACCGACTTGGGGCGCCGCCGTCGCGAGCGCCGAGGCGGACTTCAGAACGGTCGACACGCCTTGGAGCACGAGCCCGCTCATCAGCATCGCGATCTGCGTGATCTCTGCCGGAAGGAGGTCGTCGCGCAGCAGCCCGCCGTAGAACGCCGCGCGCTCTTCCGCCCCCGCCAGCGCGGCTTGGAGGGCTTCGCGCTCGCGTGCCGCCGCATCGCGCTGCAGCGTCCGCACGCCGGCCGTCAGCGCGAGGATCCGTGCCTGCTGCTCGAGCGTCAGCTCCGCCAGCGCTTCGGCGTCGTGGCTCTCGAGCGCCGCGGCGAGGGCGGAGCCGAGGCGCCCCGCATCGTCGGCGATCGTCCGCGCGAGCGCGACGAGGTGCCCGAAGCGATGGCTCGGGATCCCGACGGCGGGCGCGAGCCCGCCGCCGAAGCCCGCGCTCGGGCTGCCGAACGCGGTGATGGCGGTGCGCGGGTCGATCGCCGGTGCGAAGAGCGCGAGTGCGCGCTGCTCGCCCGCGATGTTGCGGCAACTGCGGATCTTCGCCAGGCGGTCGGCCACGCGATCCCACACGCCGAGCAGCTCTGCGTTTTCCGGGACGCAAAAGTACGCTTCGACGTCGTTGATCGGGACGTCGGCGAAACGCGCGCCTTCGCCCGAGGCCGGCAGAAAGCCCGAGTCTTCGACCTCGATCAGGAACTGCGGGATCTCGCCGCCGTCGTACTGCGCTTTGATCTCGGCGAACGACTTCGCCTGACGCGGCGGAAAGGTCCCCACCTTCTCCGGACGCGGGCCGAGCAGATCGTTCGCCAGCAGATAGAGGTTCGACGCCTGCGCGATCGACTCGCGGGTGTCCTCGCCGAAGAGCGCGTCGCCCCACGCGACGAGATTGTCGACGTATCCCAGCACCGTCGCCTTCGCGTAGGCCGAGATGCGCAGCCGCGCGATCGCGTCCGGATCGAAGGGATCGTCGTTGTACGTGTTGATCTCGAGCGCGTCGGTGAGGATCGCGCGCAGCCCCTCCACCGTCATCGTCTCGCGGAACGGACGAAAACGCCAATAGCGCTTCGTGCCCTCACCGTCTTCCGGCCGCGCGTTCGGATTGTAGATGCGCTCGTACCAGCGCTTCGCATCCTCGAACGCGCGGCTGGCGGTGAGGTGCCGTCCGACCAGCAGCGGCGCGTGGAAGAAGATCTCCCAGAAATACGGTCCGTAGGCGCCGTCGAAGTCCATCGTCTTCGGGGGGAGGTGCCGGCGGTCGACGCCGGGCGGGGGATCGCCCGAGCCCGGGATCAGATAGAAGGCGTCGAACGGCGGCTCGGGGAGCGATTGCGAGTCGAGCGAGAGCAGCCGGTCGAGGCCGCCGGCGAGGAGCCGCGCACGCAGCCCTCCGGCGACGCTCGTCGTCAGCCGTGTGAAGCGGAACGACGTCTGGTCGAGCGGCCGGCGCTTGAGCGTTTCGGTTCCGAACGAGAGTTCGTAGTTCACCTGCCCGCTCGTGTAGTCGTGCTTGGGCGGGCGCCGCAGCGTGCGAACGAAGCTCGCGGGCGCGACAGCGACCGCCTCCGAGTCGTCGCGTGCGATCCAGAACGATTCTCCGGGCAGGTTCAGCAGATACCAGCCCAGCTGATTGCCGAAGCCGTAGAGCGCCGCGCGCGCGGGCGAGACGTGATAGAGCAAAGGCCGGTCGCCGGTCGCGAACGCGATCTGGTTCTGCGTCGCACCGGGAACGACGTTGCCCCAGTACAGCGCCAGAAGCGGGCGTGACTCCGAGCGCGCGAAGAGGACGTCGTTCCGTGCGTCCAGACTGACGCGCACCGGAAGGCCCGTCGCCGCCGGAGCGTCATCGTACGGCGCTCCGTACAGCCGTACCGTCTGCTGGGCGAGCGTGTCGTCGACGATCAGCGCCGGCTGCATCGTGACGTCGCCGGAGACGCCGGCTCCGTACGCGCCGCGGACCGCGTCGACCAGCTCGACCGCGTCGTACACCCCTTGGTTCAGCTCGTTCCGATTCGCGATGAACGGATCGTCGCCCACGTTGGGGTCCTTGGGGCTATTTCCGCGGATCGCTTCCGCCTTGACGTCGTAGTTCGGACCGTAGAACACCATCAGCCGCTCGTCGCCGCGCGACTGCGGGATGACGGCATAGCCCGTCAGCTTGACGACGTCGTAGGTGCTCACCACCTTGCCGCCGACCGAGAAGGGCGAGGTCAGTATGAGGATGTTCGGCGCCTCCGGATACGAGACCTGACGTGTCTGTCCGATCTGCAGCGCCACGATGGCGTCGCCCCTCGCGACTTGCTTCACGAACTGCGTGCTGACGCCGCGAACCTCCGTGGTGTTCGGCAAAACGTCGATCGAGCCGTCGCCCCTGAACTGCGGCGTGCTGGTCTGCCAGGCGCGATCGACCGTGAGGTGCGTGTCGTCCGCGATTGCGACGACGTACCGCATCTCGGTCCCGATCTGAATGGCGTCCCCGATGGCGAGATCGCGCCCGAAGCGCGTGCCGTAACCGATGACGCTCTCCTTGGAGACCTGCAGCCGCCCGGCGCCGGCGAAGGGCGAGAACCGCACGACGCTCGCGTCGCGCGGGATCACCTTGAACGGCGCGTTGGAGGCGCCGATCGCGAAGGGTGCGTCGACGGTGAGATCCCCCTCGGTGAGGGCGGTGACCGTGCGCTGCTGTCCCGCGACCCAGATCGCATCGCCCGCGCGCACCTGGCGCGTGAGCATCGTCCCGTTTCCGGTCGCCTTCGAGGCTGCCGGGGCGAAGCTGAGTGTCCCCGTTGCCGGGATCCCGCGCGGGATCTGCTGCGCGTACGGCCGCGACCAGTACGCTTGCTTCTGCTCGAACGCATCTCGCGCGTACGGCGCAAGCGTGTCGAAATACGGGTTGGGCATCGCGCGGATCGGCATGGGCCGGTACAGCTCTTGCGCCGCGCTCCACGTCCCCAGCGCGTCGCGAAAGGTGAACTTGAGCGTCGCGAGCCAAGCCGACTCCGTCTCGGACTTCGCGTTCGTTCCGGCCGAGACGCGCGAGCTCTTCATCGGCTCGATGTCGTTCCAGAACAGAAACATGCGGTCGAAGGCGAAGACCGGCGCGACGTCGGGCGAGTCGATCGAGGCGTCGATCCGCGTCCACGGCTCCCAGCGGATCAGCTCGCCTCCCGGCGCGTCCGCGGCTTTCGTCTGCGGAAGGATCGAACGCGTGAACGAGCGCGCGTAGTACCGGTACGGCGTCGCGACCGTTCGCGCGACGAGAAACGCCTGTTCGTCGACCTGTCCCCCTTCGCGAAGCGCTCGCGGAAACGTATAGCCCGCGACGTGGAGCAAGGTCGCCACTTCGCCGAATCCTTCGACGTACGCGTTCATCGCGCGCTCCACGTGCTGCTCGGTCGGACGGCCCTGCAGCAGTGCATCGACGAGGTCCGCGAACTGCGGAGAGGCGCCCTTGCGCAGCGCCGGGTCGAGGTAGTTCTCCGGATACAGAAAGATGCGGCGGTTCGCCTCCCACATCCGGTACGTCGCCAGCCACGACCACCAGGCGTCCGGGATGTCGCGCGTGTCGGCGCCGGCCTCGACGCCCATTCGGACGCGCTGCATGTAGAGCTGAACCGACGCGATCGCTTGCGCGATGCGCGAGGTCGTATCGCAGTCGGACATCTCGACGTCGACCAGCAGGTAGGCGGCGAGGTCGGTCGCGGTGCGAATCCGCGCGTTCGTCGAGCCGAGCCGTGCGATCGCGTAGCCGAGCAGCGCGTCGCGGACGCGGACGGCGACGGCGCGTTCGACGACGTCGGCGACCGCCGCCAGCTCCGCCGCGGGGTAGCGCGCGCCGAGCATGTCGAGGGCGGCGCGCGCCGCCGCACCGTACGCGGCCCAGATCGCATCGTCGCCGGCGCCGCCGCTCACCGCGGGCAGCAGCGAGACGTCGGCGAAACGCACCAGCGTCGCGGCGTCGGCGGCGAGCGCGCTCAGCGCCGCAAACGGAGCGCGCAGCCGCAGCAAGCCGTCGAGCGTTCCGATACCGCCGCGCGCGACCGCGTGCTGCGCGAGATACCGTTCGAAGACGTCGATCTGTTCCGCCGGCCAGCCGGTGAGGCGTTGCAGCGCGGCGCGCTGTCCTTCGGCGCCCGCCGTCGCGGGGCGCACGTCGAGGTAGGCCGCTACGCGTTCGGCGCTCGTGCCGAATGCCGACGCGAACGCGGGCAGCCCGCACAGCAGGCGCACCTGCGCGAACCGCATCGGCGTCGCGGCGCCGTACCGTTCGGGATCGCGCGCGACGGCACGCAGCACGTCGTCACCGAGCTTCGCGCGGGCCGCGCCGAGCGCCGCGCGGTCCAGCTCGGCGACGAGCGCGCTCGCCGCGTCGGAAACCGTGCCTGCGACAGGGGTCAGCAGGGTGACGAGATCGGCCTCCAGCGAGAACGTGCCGCGCGCGAAGGGCAGCAGCGGCTCGATGCGCGTGGCGGGCAGAGCAAGAATCGTCGCGAGCCCGCGGCGCGTCGTCTCGATCTGCGCGTCGCGCGCTCCGTAAAACGCGGTGCGCAGCGCGCGGATGCTCGATGCGATCGCGCCGAGCGTCGCGCGGACCTCGCCGGTCTTGCGCTCGCGCTCGGGGTCGGCGACGAGCGCGAGCGTGCATCCTTCGTACGCGCCGTCTTCGGCAGACGCGGAGCCGGCGAGGGTGACGGTGTCCGCGGAGCCGGCGCGCGCGATGCCGCTCGCCGCGAGCGATCCCACGACGTAGCCGGTCTCGGCGTTCGGCGGAGTGCTCCATGCGTGCGCGACGGTCGCCGTCCGCGTCGCGCCGGCGTACGCGACGACGGTCCGCACGTCGCCCGCTCCGGGCCCGCCGTTCAGCACGACCTCCATGCCGTCGTACGCCCCGTCGTGCTCCGATGCGTCCTGCGCCAGCACGATCGTCGTGGCGTTGCCGCCCCGCGCGGTGCCGCTCGTCGCCGGCGAGACGATGCGGTATGCGGAGAACGCGTCCGGGATCGTCGTCCACGCGAGGACGTGCGCGATGCGGTCCCGTCCGTCGTACGACGCGATGGTTCGTGTCTGCCCCGTCGCCGCGCTGAGGAAGAGGTTCGGCAACGGCGTGCGGGGCGTCCAGTCGGCGCTCAGAACGCTCGTGTCGCCGTGGCGGGACAGTACCGGGGGGGCGAGCGCCGCCAGCGCCGCGATGACGGCGCGCGACTGCTCTGCGCCGACGCCGTCCGTCGCGAACGCCGTCGCCGCGTCGAGCGGAAAGAATCCGGCCCATTGCGTGAACGTGACGCGCTCCCACGCCCCGTCGAGCACCTCGGCCACGCGCGCGCGCTTTTCGGCCGCTCGCGGAGCACCGGCGAAGAGAAAGTCGAGCGCTGCGGACGGACGGTAGGCATAGCCGAGCGTGCTCGCGCCGTCGGCCGCGACGAGAAACGGCGGGTGCGCGGCGCGCAGCTCGGCGACCAGCGCGGCGGCGTCCGCCTCACCGATCACCTCGTTGACGAACGAAGCCGGTCGAAGCACGAAGCCGGCTGCGGCCGCGTCGTATGCCGTCACGGTCGGCCGAACGACGCCGCGCGCGTCGAGCGCGTCCTCCGCCCGCAAACGGTTCTCGAGCCGCGTCGCTTCGTCGGCCTCGAACCCTGCGGTGCGGAGCGCCGCGGCGGTGAGGAGCGTCGTCTCCGCGCTGCGCGCGAGACCGTCGACCGCCCCGGCGAGCGAGGCCGGATCGTAGCCCAGGCGCACGCCCGCGCCGGCCTCGCCCGTGAGGACGTAGACCAGTTCGTCGGCGGTGAACGCCGAGCGCTGAAGCCACGCCGCGGCGTCCGCGGCGGCGGCCGCGTCGGCGAGCGCGTCGGCGCCGCGTTGGATCGGCGCAGCGCTCAGGCCGGCCAGGGCCCGCAACGCCAGGTAGGACGCGGCCGGCATGCGGTAGCGTGCGGCCACCGTCGCCAGCCGCCACAGTGCGGTCAGCGCGTCCAGCGTGAGCGTGACCGAACCGTCGTGCGAGCCCAGCGCGCGCGCCACCGCGGCCCCGAGCGGCGGCAGATCCGAAGCCGGGACCCCGAGCGCGGCCGCCAAGCGGCTCGCGAGCCCCGGCGCGACGACGACCGCATAGGCCGACGTACCGTCGGGGACGACGGTCCACGGCGCCCACAGCCGAACGCGGCGCTCGTTTCCGTCGTAGCGCGCGATCGTACGCTGCTGTCCGGTCCCCGTTCCGGAGACGATCGCGAGCGCGTATCCGGCGTACGCGCCGTCGTTCGGCGACGCCCCGTGCTCGAGGGTGGCGGATCGCGCGTCCGCCGCCTGCACCGTTCCTGCCGTCGCGTTCCAGCCCGGCGCCGCATCGGGCATCCAGCGCAGCGGACGCGCCGGGTCGAAGGGCACGGCGTCGGCGGACGCGTACGGATTCTCGCCTTGCCGCAGCGCGGCGGGATTGAAGATCCGGTCGAACGGGTCGTCGAGAGCGCGCTCGCTGCGCGTGCCCAGCGTCTTGAGCGGAAAGACGAAGCCTGCCGCCGTGTCGACGCTCAGCTCGAGCGCCGATGCGAGACGCAGCAGCGTCGCGAGGCGCGTGAGGAAGCCGTCGGTGATCGCGCCGCCGTCCAGAACGATGAGCCAGTCGAGCACGTCGACGGCGAGGCCCGTGGCTCGCGAAAGACGCAGCAGGCGGCTGACGCGGTCGAGACGCGCCGCGGAGTACCCGCTCACTCGCGCGACGGGATCGGATGCGTCGCCGGTCGTTCCCGTGCCGTCGACGATCGCGAGCGGCGGCAGACCGGACTCCTCCGTCGCGTTGATCCAGAGCTGCTCGCGCTTCCCGGCCTCGCGCTCCGCCGCGCTGAGGCCTTGGTCGAAGAGCGCCGTGACGTCGTCGTAGCCGGCGACGGACGCGCGGTACCGCAGCTCGGCCACCGCGCTCAGATCGGCGGTGGCGGGATAGATCGTGTACCGCGCCGCCGGGTCGCTCACCGTCCACGGCACGTCGACGTCGACGCTCGTCGCGTCGATCTTCTTCACCGTGCGCAGCGTGCGCGGCACGGTCGGCATCTCGCTCGGAAGACCGATCTGTTGCCCCACCGAGAGAAGCGCCTTCGCGCCGGAATCGCTGAACCGCACCGTGGCCTTCCCCGCGGTGATCTCGATCGTCCCCGGTCCGTCGGCCGGCAGATGCGGGGCCAGCGAGCTGAAACCGTACGCGGCCGCGACGCCGTCGATCGTCGCTGCTGGTGCGGTCAGCATGCGGACCAGCTCCGGCGAGAGCGCGAGGGCGGCGACGGCCGCTGCGCGCGTCTCCACGCGCGTCGCGTCCGGATCCGGCTCGAGCATCGCGCCGACGACGTGCGCGAACGGAGCGCCGGCGCGTGCGAGCGCGGTGCCGATCCGTACCAGCGGCTCGTTGAACGGCAGCGAGAACGGATAGAGCGCGCGCGCGAGCGCGCGATCCGGGTCGCCTTCGCTCGTGAGCCGCGCGCGAAGGATCTCGTTCACGAGCACCACGTACGGAACCGGCGTGTCCGCGTTCTCGCAGCTCAGCTTCAGAGCGAAGAGATCGGGACGGCGGTCGGCGAGCGCGTAGCCGGCGGGAATCGTCGAAGCGTTCGGCTCGGTGATGTACGCGTCGGTGACGCGCATGAGGTCGAGAAAGTACGCCGGTGCCCCGAAGACCGAGTCGCATTCCGGACAGGCCAGGTAGTCGAGGCGTCCGAACAGGTCCTGATAGCCCGGCATCGCTTCGAACGTCGCGAGCAGCCCCGGATCGAGCGCGCCCCCGAGCAGACGGCGGGCGTGCGGCGATGCGACGTCACGGACGTTGGCGATCAGATGGTTCGTCGCGGCGACGACTTGCCGCGCTCGCCGGTGCACCTCGGCTGCGATCTCTTCGCCGCCGCACGCGTGCGCGAGCTCGGCGACGAAACGCCGGCGCGGCATCGCCGCGACATGATGCGCGGAGACGAGGCCGCGCGCGAGCAGCGCCGCGGCGAGGTCGCTCTCGGCGCCCTGCGTCGCGGCCTCGTGGGGCGGCGCCGGTAACACGCGCGCAAGGCGCTTGCGCGCCGCGTTCGTTGCCGTCGTCTCCGTCATCTCGTCCCCCTCTGCGTCAGTCGTTGAACGTGCTGAGCCATGTGGGCAGCGCCGTGTTCGCGTAGCCCTCCAAGTCCATAGCCTGCTGCCAGCTCGGAAAGCCGGTGGGCGAGCTGTAGTGGCGCGGCGAAAGCGGCGGCGGCTGGTATGTGCCGAGGTCGGTGGCGGCCGTGTCTTCGTACAGCTTCTCGCTGAAGTCCGTGACGACCATCTTCATCGTGTCGCGCACCCGCATGTTCTGGTCGATGACCTTCTCGCGCTGCACGGAATTGCTCATGTCCTGATGCGCGACGGTGAAGCCCTTTTTGGTCTTCGCCTGCATGTCGGCGTAATTCGCGGTCGAGAGCACGTGCTGCGCGAGCGTCGCGATGATTGCGGCCTTCGTCGTCGTCTGCTTCTTCATCGCCACGGTGCGCTCTTGATGGAACGTCGCCTGGCCCGTGGTGAGGTAACCGCGGCCGCTCTTGCTGACCAGGAACATCCCGGTGTGCCCCTCGCCCTCCTTCGACGGAACGATCGACGTGTCGAGACGCAGCAGCTGCTGCGCGTCGAGCAGCGTGATCTCCGACGTTCCGGACGGGTTCTTGTAATACGCCGTCGGCGCCATGCCGGGGACGAGATTCGCCGAAACCTGGAACGCGTACGCCGTCTCCGCCGTCTGGAAGATCTCGTCTTTCCCGAAGCCCTTCTTCGCGCCGCGCGGTTTCTTCGCTTTGACGCGCACGCGCTTGGCGACTTCCTTGCGGAAGGCCTTATCGTTTTGCATGCGATCGGCGAGCTTCTTCGCCGCGGTGATGGCGGCTTGATCGCCGCTGCGCGCGCGTTTCGCGAGCGCGCCCAGCTTTTGGTAGAGCTGCGTCGTTCCCTTGCCGAGCAATTTCACGGCGTCCGCTTTGGCTTCTTTGATGAGCTTTTGCTCTTGGGCCGACGGCTTTTTCTTCTTCGGCTTCGGTGCGGTGGCGGATTTTTTCGCGAGCCCCAGCGGGTCGACGTACGCGACCGGATTCGAAGCGCAGTATTCGTAGAGGTTCAAGCCGTCGACCGGGCCGGCCGGATCCGGGCTGATCCAGCGTCCGAGCCACGGCGCGTAATAGCGCGCGCCGAAATAGCAAAGACCGGTCGTCGCGTCGCGCTCCTTGCCGCAGAACCGGTACGCGCGCACGCTGACGTCGGCGAGGCTCGTTCCGCCGGCATACGTCGTGCCGCCGTACGGCGCGTACTCTTCGTATGCGATCGGCGTTCCGGCTCCGTCGAGCTCCGCGACGGACGAGCCGAGCCGGTCGTCGAGCTGATACCGATGCTGGAGCGCCGCGGCCCCGCGCGGCGGGGCACCGACCGTCCAATCGATACGCTCGAGGGCGCACCGGTCGCCGTCGATCAGCCGCAGCCGCCGCATCTCGGTGCTGAGCACGCCGCCGGCATAGCGCCGGTGCAGCTCGTACGGGCCGAACACGAGCGTGATCTCCGTCCGCATCCCGCCGTCGGCGAGCGTCCGCACCACCTTGCGCACGCGCTCGCCGGTGCCGCGATACGTGGCGTACACCGCGTCCGGCTCATCCTCGTCGCGCTCGATCACCGTCGCCGTCGCGAGCGCGCCGCGATAGTCCCAGCGCAGCTGCGGAATCGCTTCGAGCACCAGCGCGTTTCCGGCCGCGTCGAATGCGCCGGCCGCCGCGCGGCGCAGCCCGTCGTCCTCGGTCGCTCGATTCGATCCGGGCTCCACGCTCAGCGTTTGCGTCCACTGCGTCGACGGCGCGACATAGCGCAGGCGCGTGAGGTTGTCGCCGCGGTCGTACTCGTACGTCATCGTGTACCGCTCGACCGCCGCGGCGTCGTGCGGGTGTGCGGGCGCGAAGTACGGCGCGTAGGAAGCGGTGCGAAGATCGGCCCGGGTGTAGCCCGAGCGCGCGCGTCCGGTGGACGAGACGAGGCGGTAGAGCGAGTCGTAGCGCAGCTCGCGCGACGCGGTGACGACCTGCCCGTTGCGCACGATTCGCGAGACGGGCGCCGCCGCGTCGGCGACGGTGGTCGGGTTTCCGGCCGGGTCGTACCAGTAGCGAAGATCTTGCACGAGCGCGCCGTCGGCGAGACGCCGCGAGCGCAAGGCGGCGAGGCGGAAGTCGTGCGGGTCGTACGCGTACGTGGTCTCGAGCAGCGGGGCGCCGTCGGGCGCCGCGTAACGGACGCGTTCGCGGTCGCCGCGCGCATTGTAGGCGAGGACGTCGACGTACGTGCGATGCGGCTCGTTCGCCGCCTGCAGCCCGAGCGTCGCCGGCAGCCCGGCGACGTCGTACGTCCCGGTCCAGCGGTTGCCGCCGGGATCGATCGTCGACGTTGCGCGGCCCAAGACGTCGTAGCATGCCGCGGTGACGAACGTCTCGGGCTCCAGCCGGACGTCGAGCCGCTCGAACAGCGCCGGCCACGTCGACGCGCTTCCGCTCCAGTCGACGAGCGCGTCGTAGGCGCGCGTGAGCCGCTGCTCCGAGGACAACCCTTGCCCGGCCGGCGTGTACGCGGGGGTTCGCTCGCAGCCCGCGGTGTCGTAGACGACGACGGGGCGTCCCGCCGCATTGCGCGCGTCGAGCGGATACGCCGTGTCGCCCGCCGCGTCCACGCTGTCGCCGTACACCGTGCGTTCGGTCGTCACGGGCGTCCCGTCGGGCGTCGTGACGGCGAGCGCGATGCGGCGCTGCAGGCTGTCGTATCTTCGGCGTACGACGTAGCCGCGCGCATCGATGCCGACCAGCGGGTTTCCAGCGGCGTCGTCGATGCCGTAGCGCGTTCCGGCGTCGGCGCTCGCGATGCGAAGCGGCGAACCGCCGAGCGCATACGTCGTCTCGACGTTGCGTGCGCCGGAGGCGTGGAGCCGCGGATCGGCGGCCCAGAGCTCCCGGCCGTTCACGTCGAACGCGCCGGCGGTCACCAGCTCCTCCACGCCGGTCGCCGTCGCGAGCAGCGCGACGCGTTCGACCGGGTGCCCGAGCGCATCGACGCGCACGCGCGAGGGCGTATCGGCGAACGCCGCCGCGGCGACGAGCGCGGCGCGCTCCTCCTCCGGGAGCGCGTGCCCCTCCACGACGTAGTACCGGTAATAGCGGCTGCGGGCGATCGTGTCGTCCTCGTCCCACGAGGCGTGGTCCCACGCGCCGTACACGTCTTCGCGGAAGAACGCGTCGGCGAACGGCCCTTTCGGGAGCTCCACGCGAACGATGCGTCCGAGCGCGTCATGGCGCAGCGTCTCCGCGATCCGCTCGTCGCCCGCGGCGCCGAAGCGATACGTCGGACTGAGCGCCGGCTCGAAGCGTCGGAACGGCGATCCGCGCTCGTCGTACCGCACGTGCCCCGAGACGCGCCACGCCTGCTCGCCGTTCGCCGCCGGTTCGACCCGCAGCGTCTCCTGCACGACGCGTCCGACGCCGTCCGCGTAGGTGATCCCGATGCCGATCGGGCCGCGCGCCTCCCCGTTCTGCGGCTCCTGCTGCGCGACGAGCGTCGCGACGGCTTGCGGTTGTCCGCCGTCGCTCACCGCGTGCGCGTCGTAGTACATGAACGTCGCGGCGTCGCGCAAGAACGTTTCCGGCGTGGCGACCAGCTCGGCGAGCGACGCCGGACGCCGAACGCTCTTCCAGGCTGCGATGTCGCCGAAGCCGACGTCGACCGGGACGCCGTCGCGCAGCTCGCGTCCGAACCACGACGTCGCGAACGCGCGCCCGAGCGGATCGTAGAGCGCCTGCGTCGTCATCCCGTTCGCGTCGCGGGCGGCGCACGGCGCGAGCGCCTGATAGTCGAACCGCGTGACGCGCGTTTCGAGCACGAGCACGTCGGCGCGGCTCGGAACGCTGCCCACCGCCAGCAGCGCGAGCCCGTACGCGTCGTAGCCGTATTCCAGCGTCGCTCCGGAGCGCTCGGCGGCATGGCCGTCGACGAACGGATCGGCGCACGACGCGGTCAGGTAAAAGGCGTCGGCGCCGTGGTACGTGAGCGACGGTCCGGGCTGCCACCACAGGCCCGTCGCCGGATCGAACCGGTAGCCGCCTTCGGCGCCGAGGATGCCGTCCAGATCCCGCGCGATCGGCGTCGGCGCGAAGGTCTCGCGCACGGTCCGGTCGTGCAGCGCCGCGTCCTCGCTGCGAAGCGGCAAGGCCTGTGCGCCGATGATCCCCGGCGGCGCGACGCCCCCGCCCTCCGCGGCGTAGAGCGTACGGTTCCACGACAGCAGCCGCGCGCGTTCGTCGCCCTCCGGCGGTCCGGCGAGCGCCGCCGCGACGGCGGCGTCGATCTCGGCGAAGCGGTAATAACCGTCGGTGCTCGGGGCGGGCAGATCGAGCAGCTCGTACGCCCGCGCCTCGGAGGCGACGCCGGCGAGATAGGCGTCGTCGTCGCGAGCCGGAACGTACGCGGTCGCCGTGCAGGTCGCGTACGTGCGGCGCTGCGCGTCGAGCGTTCCGGGGCGTCCGGGACGACGGCGATAGGCGATCTCCGCCGTCCGCTCCGCAGCGCCGAGGTCGGTGTAGCGCAGCACGAAGGCGTGCGCGATGCGCGGATCGGCGGCGTCACGCTCGTAGTCGTAGCGAATGGACTCGCGCTCGCCGACGAAGAACGATGCGCATGCAGGCGACGCCGGGACTTGCCGCACGGCCGCGTTCTGTTCGGCGACGGCGTACGGGACGGCGGAGCGCGGATCGCCGTCGAGCCCGTACGTCTCGCTGCGCAGCTCGAATCCCGCGAGCGCGGCCGCGGCCTGCCGGCGGAGCTCGGCATCGGGTTCGCGAAGCCACGCGATGGCGCTCGCCGGCATCGCGTAGGCGTGCGGGTCGCCGCAGAAGTACTCGCGGGCGTAGCACGCGTCGAGCCGCCCGGCGAGCTCGTCGGGAGCGCCCGTCACGAACCAGCGGCGCGTGAGGGTCACCGGCGTCGCCGGTTCGTCCTCGTTCCGGGCGGACGCGTACGCGCGGCCGACGTTGCGCGACTCCACCATCCCGAATCCGCGATACGCGCGCTCGACCGAATCGTAGTAGCCGTGCCGATAGCGATACGACGCCGTCGCGACCGTCTGCGAGATCGCGTCGTGCGTCTCCACTTCGGCGACGAGCTGGACCGGAAACGGAAGCGTGACGGGCGAGACGCGCCCGGCGCGTCGCTCTTCGAGCGCGTAGCGCGCCGAGCTCTCGTAACGAATCGCGGTGCGCGCGCCTGACGAGTTGTCGACGCTCGCGAGAAGATACGGCTTTCCGCCCCGCGGCACGAAGCGATAGGCGAGACGTTCCGCCGGACGCGGGCGCGCGCAGACCACGGCGTCGCAACCGGTTCCGTCGACGTCGACGAACGCCACGCGTTCGGGAGGTCCCGCTTCCGGGAGCCCGACGACCAGCGGTTCGCTCGCGAAGCGGTTCCCCGCGAGGTTGCGATAGATCGCGATGCGGTCGGCGAAGACGTACGCGAGGTCGGCGAGCCCGGAGCCGTCGACGTCGACGAAACGGATCCGGCCGGGGTCGAACGCTTCGAACGACGGTGCGCCGTCGAGCGTCACCTTCTCTCCGAACGCACCGTATCCGAGGCTCGGCCAGCATTCGACGGTGCCGCTGCGAACGCGCACGCTGCATGCGTTTCCACCGGCGAGAAGAGGAGCGAAGCCGCGCAGCTCCGCATCCGAGGCCGGCGCCGAGACGGGTACGTCGTTGTTGCGCGGTGCGGCGACCGCCGAACCGTATCCGCGAGCGCCGAGCGACGGCACGTACTGCACGGACCGCTCGTCGACGAGCACCAGATCGACGCTCCCGCGCGCGCTGAGATCCGCGGCCTCCGCGCGGTTCGCACCGAAGGCGAGCGGGATGCCTTCGAAGGGCACGAACGTCCCGAATCCCCCGCCGTCGTTCGGCGCGAATCCCGCTTCGACCGCGGAAAAGAACAGCGCGTCGAGCCGTCCGTCACCGGTGAGGTCGGCGAAGTCCAGCGTTCCGCCCGTGTCGCGCAGGACCGGCAGACGTTGCGGCGGCTCGGCCGCGTAGCGCACTTCGCCGGAGGAGTCGAGCGCGGGACGCGCGTAGCGCAGCGCGCTTTCGCCGGCGTACACGATCCCCGGGAGGCCGTCGCCGTAGAGGTCGGCATACGCGGTGACGTCGCGACGGTCGCCCACGAGCTCGCCGCCGTCGCTCGTCGCGAGGGCATGCCAGCCTTCGCGGGCCGGTACGAACGGCGTGAACGCGAACCGCAAAGGTGGAAGCGCTTCGCGCGCATAGCGCTCTCCGGGCGGCGCGCCCACCGTCGCGCGGTAACCGATCGACTCGACCGCGTTCAGCCGCGAGACGTCGGCCGATTCGTCGTACGTGAAACGCGTCTGGTGAACGAGCACCGGGGCGTCGCCGAGCTCCGCGAAGCGATGGAACATCAGCACGTTGCGACAGAGCCGGTGGGTCCGCCGTTCAAAGCCGAGCTCATAGCTGGAGAATGCGTCGGGACGCGCGTGCCAAGCGCGCACCGGCGTATACGGATCGTCGACCGCGATGCCGATCTCGCGTTCGCCGTAGTCGAAAACGATCTCGAACAGCCACGCGGGGTCGTCCGCGTCGTCGCCTGCGCCGAACGGCGTCGCGTTGCCGTAGCAGATCCGTTCGGGATAGAGGTTCGCCGTCTGCACCCTGCCCAGCTCGTAGACGCGGGGCGCGACGTTCGCGAGGTCCTCGCGTTTGTACGCGGAGCGGACGGCGTTGCCGCGCGCGTCGTACGTCAGGGCGCACAGCCACGCCGCGACCCGCGCCGGCTCGGCGGGGTCGGCGATCCGCGAGCCGCCGGACGTCCCGTAGAGTGTCGTGACGTTCTCGGTCGTCGTGACGCTCCAGAACGCCGGCGAGCCGTCGCGCGGCGCCCAGCGCTCGATGCGGTCGAACGCGCCTTCGACGCGCCGGCGGTATCGCGTGACGTCGTACGGTACGCCGCCGCGCTGCGCTGTGCGTCTCCCGCTCTCGGCGAGCGCGTCGCCGTCGAGCGTGAAGGCGTCGTCGTCGCGATAGCGCGGCACGCCGAGCGCGGCCGAGCGCCGAATCTCTCCGAGCGAGATCGTGAAGCCGATCCCGAACGGTCCGTTGCCTTCGAAGCTGGAGTACGTCAGCTGCAGCTCGGGCTCCAACCCGCGCGCCGCCGAAACGGGGATCGGCAGCGCGAACGTCGCCGCGCCGCTGAACGCGTTGGCGGCAAACGCTTCGCCCATCCCGCGGGTCGCGCCGCCGCCCGACGGCATGCTGATGCGCGGCTGCGCGATCGTCATACGCTGCGCAACTCGAAAGCGAACCACCCGCGGTGCCGCACCATGCCCGTCGCTCCCTGGCCGCACCGTACGGCCCGCGGCGGCGCGAGCCCTTCGTCGTTACGGCGTCGCGTCGCCCCGTTTGCGCGCGGCGGCGCGGCGGCGCGACTCGTCGCGGCGCCACTCGGCGATCTTGCGGTGGTCGCCGCTCAGAAGCACGTCGGGGACGTCGATGCCGCGGAACGTCGGCGGCCGCGTGTAGGCCGGATGGTCGAGGCCGCCTGCGCCGGCCCACGACTCCGACGCGACCGAGTGCGCGTCGATCGCGCCGGGAATCAACCGAACCGTCGCGTCGAGGAACGCCATCGCCGCGATCTCGCCGCCCGTCAGAACGAACTCGCCCAAGGACGCTTCTTCGAGCGGATAGAGCGCGGCGAGGCGTTCGTCCACGCCTTCGTAGTGGCCGCAGACCAGGATCAGCCGATCCAGCCGGCTCCACGCCTCCGCGTCGGCGTGCCGGAACGTCGGACCGCTGGCCGACGTCAGAACGATCTTCCGGTGCTCGCCGGGCGGCGCGGCGGCCAGAATGCCGTCGAGAACGCGCGCGAGAGGCTCGATGCGCAGCACCATCCCAGGGCCGCCGCCGTACGGCCGTTCGTCGGCGCGCTGGCCCGGCTGCAACGCGTCGAGGAGATGGTGGAGGCGCACGTCGACCAAGCCGCGCTCGATGGCGCGGCCGACGATCGAGAGGCCGACGACCGGCGCGAACATCTCCGGGAAGAGCGTCACGACGTCGATGTGCAAGACGGACACGTGTCGTTCTTCGACCGGTTCCGGCGCTTGCTCCCCGCGCCTGCCGCCGCCGACCCGCTCGCACGCGGCACGGCGGCGCTCGAACGCGACCGGCTCGAGGAGGCCCAGCGCGCCTTCGCCGAGGCGCTGCAGGCGGCGGATTCGGCCGCCGAGGTCGCGGCGGCGCGCAACAAGCGCGCGATCGTCGCGATCCGTCGCGGCGACAGGGCGCTGGCCGTGGACGAGCTCGTCCTCGCGCTCGAGGCGGACCCGCGCTCTCCGGCGGCCATCACGACCCTCGGCAACCTGCTGCTCGAGAGCGGCGACGTCGACGAGGCGGTGCTGCACTACGAGTACGCCATCCTCATCGACGACGCGTACGCGCCGGCGTACCACAACTTGGGCGTCGCGCTGCACCGGCGCGGGCGGCGCGGCGAAGCGGTGCGGATGCTGCGGAAGGCGACGCGGCTCGAAACGCGCATGAAGCGCCCATGATCGATCACGAGCCGCAGCAGCGTCTTGCCGCCGATCTGCTCGCCGTCATGCGCGGCGGCGCCGCGGCGGCGGTCGCGCGCGGTGCGAGCTTCATCGCGCCGGCGCACGTGATGGAAGGGCTGCTCGCCGATCCGCGCGTCGGTCCGGCGCTCGCGCCGATCGTCACCCGCGGACGGCTGGAGCGCTCCGCGGAGGACGCGGCGCACAAGCTTCCCGACATCTTGCCGCTGCCCGAAATCGGCGTCGCGCGCGGTGAAGAGCCCGCGTTCGCGCGCTTCGACTCGCTCGCGTTTCGCACGCCGGACGGCGCCTCGACGCTGTACCTCGACGCCGACGCGCTGCACGTGTTCGTCGAAGGCGCGCGCCGCGCCGGCGAGACCTATCGCGCGAAGCATCTGCTCCTGGGCTTCACCGCGGAAGCGGTGAAAGACCGCGACGTGCTCAGCTTGTTCGGCGTCGATCCGCTCGACGTCGCGCGCGTCGTGGACGCGCTTCCCGACGCGGAGAACGAGCCGGCTTAGGAGCGGCGGCCGATCGCGTCGACGTTCGTGATGTCGTCGAGGTATTCGAACAGCTGCGGGAGCGTGATCTTCTCCAGCTCGCTGCGCTGCTTGACGCCGTCGCCCTCTTCGCCTTCGTCGCGCAGGTAGCAGCGCGACTCGACGCCGCCCGCGCCTTCGCTCAAGAACGAGACCGCGAAGCCCCGTCCCAGCGTGTCGTCGTAGATGCGCATCGCCGCGGGATTGAGAATCTCGATCGAGTGCGACGGATTGTTCGCATCGAAGATCGTGATGGTGAGATAGTCGCGGTTGACGATCTCGATCTCGCCGACGACGAACGTGTTCTTGCACGAAAAGAACTCATGCCCGCGCTTGTTGCGCGAGCTGATTTCGTAGAAGACGCGGTGCGCGACGAACCGGTTGAGAATCTTGCGAAGCGTCGCGATCGAGGCGAGCGTCTCCGTCCGGTTCCCGCGCGTGTAAATGATCTTCAGGTCGAAAGCCGGCCTTCGTCGAGATCTCCCGCCCGCGCCGAAACCCCACGGCGGCGACGTCCGGGGCAAGACGCGTTGCACGAGACCGGGAAGAAACCCTCCGGATGCTTTCGATCCCGGACATGGCCATTCTCGGAGCGGCCGCCCTCCTGTTCTTTGGACCTGAGCAACTGCCCCGTGTGATGCGCAAAGCCGGCACCGTGATGCGCGAGATCCAGAACACGTCGCAGTCGTTCATCCGCGAGATGGAGCGCGCCGCCGACTCGCACGAGCCAGCCGGCGCGCACGACGCCGGATCGTCCTACGCGCGGACGAACGGCTACGCCGAGTCCGGCGCGTACGAGCCGTGGTCGTACGACGCCGCGACGTCCGAGGCGGCCCATGAGCACGGCGTCACGACGGAATCGGATGTCGCCGGCGAGGGATTCCGCGGCGGCTTCGGGGCGCCGGCCGATTCCGACCAGCGCCCCGCGCCGGTCTACGGCGACTACGAGCCGCCCGCGCCCGATCCCGAGCCGCCGCTGGGCGCGGCGCCGCCGCGCCATGACACGGTCGCCGAGAAGCTCGCGGAGCCGCGACCGGCGCTCGACTTCGCCGATGCGCCGACGCAGCCGTTCGATCTGACGGAAGCTCCGACCGTCATGCGGCCGGCGGTGCGTCCGGCGCCGGAGTCCGCCGAAAGCGAACCGTTCCGGTCTTAGAGGTTGAAGTTGTTGCGCAGCTCGTTGATGCGCGACTCGAGGAGGCCGCGGACCTGCCGGTGGAGCCGGTCCTTCTGTTCGTCGGGGAGACGCTGGTACACGAGATAGCCCGCGGCGGAGATGATGCCGCCGAGCACGCCGACCAGCACCGCGCGGCCCGCGTCGGGGGCTGCGCCTGCGCCGGGGGCGGGTTGGAGTTCGCCGTTCGTGGGTTTGCTCGCGTCGTTCATCGTACGCGTCCTTTCGACGCGTCTCTACCCGGAATCTCTTCCGGCGCTCGACCGTCGGGCTCGTTTTCGCGGACGCAGCGAATCGCGTCGCGATACTGCTGTGCGATCTGCGCGACGGCGAGCTCGGCGGTCGCCACGATCGCGTGCACGTCGGCGCGCTCGCGCACCTCGGCGGGCCAGCGCATCAGCAGATCGCCGCTGCGCCGATGGCCGCTCACCCGCACGCGCGCGACGTCGGTCAGACCCGCCCACGCCGCCTGGAGCAGCGCCGAAACCGCGGCGCACGCGACGTCTTCGCCCGGCGCGCCGTGTTCGGCATGACCCCGAGAAACGACGGAGGACAGCCGCCCGCGGCTGTCCCTCCGAAACGTCACGGTGACCACGTCCCCGAATCAGGGGAGGGCGATCTTGTCGATCCGGATCTCGGCGAAGCGCTGACGATGACCGTTCAGCTTGCGCACGCGCTTCTTCGGCTTGTACTTGAAGACGAGGATCTTCTTGTCTTTGGCCTGGCGCAACACCGTGCCGGTGACCGACGCCCCGCTCACCGCGGGTGCGCCGATCGAGACGTCGTCGCCGTTCGCGGCGAGAATCACGCGGTCGAACGTGACGGACGAGCCCACTTCGCTCGCAACGAGATCGGTGCGGATCACGTCGCCTTCGGAGACGCGGAACTGCTTGCCGCCGGTCTCGATGATCGCGTACATAACCCGGGAACTGTATCATGCGTCCGAGCAGCCCGTCAACGCGCGATGTCGCCGTTCGCGCATGCCTGACGAGGTGACGTTCCGGACGGTCGTCCTGGGGGGCGGGCGGTCGTCGCGAATGGGCTTCGACAAGCTGACCGCGCCCTTCGCCGGCGAGCCGCTGCTGCGGCGTCTGGTGCTCGCGCTGGAGCCGCTCGTGCCGCTCGTCGTGACGACCGCCGCCGGAGCCGCCGTGCTCGAAGGCCTCCCGTTCGCGACGGTGGTCGTGACCGAGCCGACGGCCGGTCCCGCCGCGTCCCTGGCGCTCGCCGATGCCGCCGTCCCGCCGGAAGTGCCGCTCGCCGTGCTGCCGGGCGATCTGCCGTTCCTCGACGCGGCGCGCGTCGAGGCCTTCGTGCGCGGCGTCCCGCCGGAGACCGATGTGGCGTGGCCGGTCGTCGGCGGAACGCCGGGCCACCCGGTCGTCTGGTCGCCGCGGGCACGCGGGCTCCTCACCACCCTGATGCCGGACGAGCCGCCCTCCCGGCTGCGCCGCGACGCTCGCCTGGTGGTCGCGCCGATTCAGGCGGACGACGACGCGTACGTGACCGACGTCGACACCCCGGACGCCTGGGAGGCTGCGCTGGCGCGGGTACGTCCGTAGCCGATGGAGAGCCTGTCCAGTCCGGTCGTGCTGGCGCTGTTCGTTCTCGCCGGCGCGATCATCTGGTGGGCCGGCATCGTCCTGGCGTCGACGACCGACGCCATCGACGCGCACTTCGGCTGGGGCGAGGGCCTCGGCGGCGCCGTCTTCCTCGCGATCGCGACCAACCTTCCGGAGGTCGCGATCGTCGTCGCCGGCGCGTGGACGCACAGCCTCGGGATGGCCGTCGGCAACCTGCTCGGCGGCATCGCGATCCAGACCGTCGTCCTGGTGATCCTCGACGGCCCGGGGCTGCGCGTGAAGATGCCGCTCAGCTCGAGCGTCGGGTCGCTGACGATCGCGCTCGAAGGCTTCGTGCTGATCGTCGTCCTGATGCTGTGCATGCTCGGCGCGCTCTCGCCGCCGAACCTGATGGTCGCGCGCATGACGCCCGCGGAGATCGCGATCGTGATCGCGTGGCTCGGCGGCCTGTGGCTCATCCAGCGCAACGAAGACCGCGGCGCGTGGCGCGTCGCGCGCGAGCAGCTTTCCGAGAATCTTCCGCTCGCCCCCAAGCCGCGTCACAGCATGCCGCGCGTGTTCGCGCTCTTCGCCGCCGGTGCGCTGGCGACGCTGATCTGCGGCGTCGTCCTCGAGCTCACGAGCAGCGTCGCCGCCGACCGCTTTCACATGGAAGGCGTGCTGTTCGGTGCGACGATCCTCTCGGCGGTCACCGCGCTCCCCGAGCTGACGACCGGGTTGTACGCCGTGCGCGCGGGACGGTACGAGCTCGCGATGAGCGACATCATCGCCGGCAACGCGTTCCTTCCGGTGCTGTTTCTGCTCGGGACGCTGTTGAGCGGGAAAGCGCTGCTGCCGGACGCGCAAGGGCCGGACCTGTATCTCACCGCGCTCGGCGCGCTGCTGACCGCCGTCTACGGGATCGGCGTGATCCTCCGCTCGCGCCGGATGGTGCTCGGCGCGGGCATCGACTCGATCCTCGTGCTCATCCTCTACGCGATCGGCATCGGCGGCCTGTTCTTCGTCCGTTGACCGCCGTCAGACGTGCTGGTCGGGGGCGGCGCGGTTCGCGTCGATCTGATCGTCGCGGTTCTGGTCCTCGTCGGTCTCGCCGTAGACGACCTGCGGCGTCTGCGTCATCCCGGCCACCTCGGCTTCGCGCTCGCTGAGCGCGGGCTCGTCGTCGGCCTGCGTGCGCAGCTGACGCGGCATCCCGGAGTCCTGGCGATCGTCCACCTCGTTCGGGAGGGCGTTCTTGTAGTCTGCTTGCTGCTCGACCTCGGCATCACGGCGTTCCATGGGGACCGCGTACCCACGCCGGGCGAATCGCAGCCGCCGCGCTCTTACGCTTTGTCGAAGGACGGCGGCCCCGACGCCGGGTTAGGATCGAACCATCATGGGAGCGAGGCTGCTGGTCTGTCCGCCCGCGCACTTCGACGTTCGCTACGCGATCGATCCGTGGATGTCGCCGAACGTCGGAGATCCCGCGCCCGAGGCGCGCCGGCAATGGGAGCGGTTCGTCGAGCTCGCGCGCTTCGCCGGCGCCGAGCTCGTCGCGATCGAGCCGCAGCCGCATGCGCCCGATCTCGTCTTCACCGCGAACGCGGCGCTCGTCGTCGGCAATCTCGCGATCGTCTCGAGCTTCCGGCACGCCGAGCGCCGCCGCGAGCAGCCCGTGTACCGGGCCGCGCTCGCGCGCGCCGGGCTCGCCACGACGTTCTTGCGGCAGACGTACTTTGAGGGCGCGGGCGACGCGCTGTTCGACCGGGTGCGGCCGCTGCTCTACGCCGGCTACGGCTGGCGCACGGAGCGCGGCGCGACGCTGCAGCTGCAGGAGATCGTCGGCTGCCGGGTGCTGCCGCTGCTGCTCGTCGACGAGCGGTTCTATCACCTCGACACCGCGCTGTGCCCGCTCGGCAGCGGCCACGTGCTCGCGTACATGGACGCGTTCTCTCCGCACGCGCAAACGTTGCTGCGCCGTGCGGTGGAGCCCGGCTGTCTGATCGAGGTCTCGGTCGACGACGCGCTGCGCTTCGCGTGCAACGCCGTCGAAGTCGGCGACGCGATTCTGATGCACGACTGTTCGCGCCGGTTGCGCGAGCGTCTGCAGGACGCCGGGTATCGCGTGTTCTGCAGCGATCTCTCGGAGTTCCTCAAAGCCGGCGGTTCGGCGAAGTGCCTGACGCTGCGGCTCGAAGACGGTCCGGCGCTCGCGGCGTCCGCGGCGACGGCGTAGCTTCGCGCCGCATTCCGGCGGACGTCTACGCCGCGCAGCGCAGGCGTTCCACGCGATGCCCTCCTCGCGCGCCGGAACGCTAGTGCAGCTTGCGGGCGGTGGTGTCGACGACGATGTCGAGCAGAACGGGCTCGTTCGCGCGCAGCGCCTCCTCGAGCGCCGTTCGAAGCTCGCCGGCGCGCGTGATCCGCCGCGCACGGCATCCGTAGCCGGCGGCGATCGCCACGAGGTCGATCGCCTCGATCGCGAAGCTCGGGGAGCGCTGCGAGCCCTGCATCTCCACGAACGACTTCATCGCGCCGTAGCCGCGGTTGTTCAGGATCGCGTAGACGATCGGCAGGCGCTCGCGCGCCGCGCTCCAGAGCGTCTGGATCGTGTACTGCGCGGAGCCGTCGCCGATCAGACCGACGACGCGCCGGTGCGGCGCGGCGAGCGCGGCGCCCACCGCGGCCGGCATCGCGAAGCCGAGGCTGCCGCTCGCGGAGGTGAAGAATCCGCCCGGCTGCAGCGGCAGATAGTCGTGCAGAAAGGTGTGCGACGACGGCGCTTCTTCCACGACGATGGCGTCGCGCGGCACGACGGCCGCGAGCGTCTGCAGGACGAACTCGATCGACATCGGTTCGCTCGCCTCGGCGCGCGGGCGCGCGCGCGGCGTCGCGAACGGCGGGCGTTCTTTCACGCGCGGCAGCAGCTGCTCCAGCGCAGGACGCAGCGCCGCGACGATGCTCGTCCCGGCGACCGCGTACGAAGCGACCGACGGATCGTCGGTGAGGTGGAACAGCGTCGCGCCCTCGGGCAGGAACGGCCCTTCCGCATGGACGTGGTAGTTGAAGACCGGCGCGCCGAGGACGAGCACGAGATCGGCGTCGCGCAGCTTCTCCACGACGCCGCTGCGAACGCGCGGGAGCGCGCCGGCGAACTGCGGATGGTCCTCGGGGAAGCCGCAGCGGCTCGCGAGCGCGCTCGCCCAGACCGGGGCGCCGAGCCGCTCCGCGAGCCGGACGAGCAGGTCCGCTGCACCGTCGCGATCGACGCCCGCGCCGGCGACGATCGCCGGCGCGCGGGCCGCGTCGAGCGCGCTCGCTAGGGCGGCGACCGCGGCCGGGTCCGGCGCGACGTCTCCGTAGACCCGGTGCGCCGAGTGCGGCTGCGCGTCGCGGTCCCAGTCGTCTTCCGGCACCGAGACGAACGCCGGTCCGTACGGACGCTCCATCGCGACGGCGCACGCCCGCGCGATCGCCGCGGGGACGTCTTCCGCCCGCGCCGGCTCGAGCGCCCACTTCACGTACGGCCGCGGCAGCGTCGTCGCGTCGGCGGCGAACAGGAACGGCTCGCTGGGCAGCATGGCGCGCGTCTGCTGCCCGGCCACGATCACGAGCGGCGCCGCGTTCCGGTACGCCGTGAACAGCGCTCCCATCGCATTGCCCACGCCGCCCGCGGAGTGCAGCTGCACGAACGCGGCGTTTCCGGTGATCTGCGCGTATGCGTCCGCCATCCCGACGACGGCCGCTTCCTGGAGCGCCATCACGTAGCGAAAGTCGGCCGGGAAGTCGCGCAGGAACCGCAGCTCGGTCGACCCCGGGTTGGCGAAGACCGTCGTCATCCCGAGCTCGCGGAGCAGACGTTGAACGGCGTCGCGGACGGTCGCGCTCACGGCGTCACGGCGCAGGATTCTGTATCCCGGTATCCTGAATGCAGGCGCCCGACTTTAGCCGCTTCCTCGTCGAGTCCTCCGGAGGATGAGTTCGTGCGCCTTGCGTCCGTCGGTCCCCGCGTCGCCGCGATCGGTGCGCTTCTCGCCCTCGCCGCACCGGCCGCGCACCCGGCCGGCGCCGCCGCCGAGCCGTACACGATCGGCGCGGTGCTCTCCGAGAGCGGGCCGGGCTCGACGCTCGGCCGGCCGGAGGCGGACAGCATGGAGCTCGCCGTCGATGAGATCAATCGCGCCGGCGGGGTCGACGGACATCCGCTCAAGCTCACGATCCTCGACGATCAGTCCGACGCGACGACCGCCGTCAACGACATGCGTCAGCTGCTCGACCAGCACCCGATCGCGGTGTTCGGCACGCCGCTCACGCCCACGTCGCTCGCCATCGTGCCACTCGCGCAGCGCGCCGAGGTGCCGCTCGTCTCGTACGCCTCGAGCATCAGCGTCGTCACGCCGCAGCCAGACAAGAAGTGGATCTTCAAGATCCCGATCAACGACACCGAGGTCGCGCGCGCGATGCAGGCGTTCATGAAGAAGCGCAACGAGACGAAGGTGTCGTTCATCTATCGCGACGACGACTACGGCAAGACGGGCCTCGCGCACTTCGAGGACGTCGGGAAGTCGTCGGGATTCGACGTGGTATCGTCCGACGCGATCGCGCCGGCGGCGAGCGACGCGACCACGCAGCTCACGCACGCGCGCGGCGCGCACCCGCAAGCGCTCATCTGCTGGACCACGCTGCCGTCGGCGAACGTCATCGTGAAGGGCTACCGCGAGCTCGGGCTCACCGTCCCCCTGTACTACTCCGACGGCGCGGCGACCGGCGTTTTCCCGAAGCAGGCCGGCCCCGCGCTCGACGGCGCGTACATCGCGACGCTCAAGGTCAACGTCGTCGATCAGCTCGCGGCGAACGATCCGCAGAAGAAGCTGCTCGACGCGTACGTGAGCGCGTTCGACAAGGGCTACCCGAAGGACGCGCCGGCGAGCATCTTCGGGACGTGGGGATACGACGGCGTCGGCTTCCTGCGCGCCGCGCTGGGCGAGGTGAAGGGTCCCGTCACGCCGGCGTCGCTGCGCGACGCGATGGAGCGCACCACGTTCACCGGCGTCTCAGGGACGTTCCACTTCACGCCCGCGCAGCACTACGGGCTCTCGGAGGGCGCGGTCGTCATGTCGCAGATTCAGAACGGCAAGTTCAGCCTCGTGCGCTGATCCGCCGGCTTCAGCCGGCGTCGACCGAGATCGCGTCGCCCTCGATGCGCACGTCGTAGGTCGGCAGCGGGATGACGGCGGGGAGCGTCAGCGCGCGGCCCGTCGTCACGTCGAAGGTCGCCCCGTGGCGCGGGCAGGTGATGCGGCAGCCGTCGAGGTCGCTCTGGTCGAGCGGCCCGCCATCGTGCGTGCAGACGTCCTCGACGGCGTAGATCTCGCCGTCCACGTTGCACAGCAGCACCTCGACGCCGTCGACGAGGACGCGTTTCGTCGTGCCGGCGGGGATCTCGGAGACACGCGCGACCGCTTCAGCCATCCGCCTTGATGATCTGATGACGTGTCGGCGATGTCGGCGAAGCCGGCTGGAGCACGCGGCTCGGTTCGCGAAGCGCCGGGGATGATCCGTTTCGCATCGCTGCTGCTCGCCGCGCTCGCCGGCGCCGCGGCGCCCGCCCTCGCCGAGCAGATGACGCACGCCAAGCCGGCGCATCCGGCCGCGCACAACCGCGCGAAACCGGGCCCGAAGACGGTGACCCTGCCCGACGGGCTGCGCTACACGGACCTCACCGTCGGCAAAGGTCCGCTGCCGAAAGAGGGGCAGACCGTGGTGGTGCACTACGTCGGCACGTTCCCGGACGGCAAGAAGTTCGACAGCTCGCGCGACCGCGGCCAGCCGTTCGAGTTTCCGCTCGGGGTGCACAAGGTGATCCCGTGCTGGGACGAGGCGCTCGCGACGATGCGCGTCGGCGGACACCGCAAGCTCGTCTGCCCGCCGTCGCTCGCGTACGGCGCCGCCGGCGCGGGCGGCGTGATCCCGCCGAACGCGACGCTCGACTTCGACGTCGAGCTGCTCGCGATCAGGTAGGGCTCAGGTCGCACGCGGCACCACGGGCGGACCGCAGCGAAGCGAGGACCGCGATGGGTTCGGCGCTCGTCGAGAGCGCCGAATCCACTCAGCAGATCGGTCCGTGCTGGAGATTGTCGATCGGGATCACGCTGAACGTGAAGCCGGGGCCCAAGGTGATGTTGCGGCCCCAGCGCACGGCGTTGATCGCGATCGACACGCCGGGGACCGGGATCGGCGCGTCGGCGACCGCGCTCATCAGGTCCTTCGCCGTCCACTCGGCGGGCAGCGTGGGGTTCATCGTCACGTCGACGCGCTTGTAGCCGCCTTTCGGCTTCGCGACGACGAGGTAGCGCGGCTCGAGCGCGAGCGAGCCGTCGTGACCGTTGCGCCCGGCGGGATCGGCGAAGCGGATCAGACCGTAGCCCGGGGTGCCTGCGAGCACCGGCGTGCCGTCGTCGAGCTGCGCGTCCAACGTGGTCTTGAAGCGAAACGTTCCGCCGGCGCGGGCCGTCTTCGAGTCGACCTTGTCCACCATGTCGACCGGGATCGCGGAGACGCACACCTTCGCCGCGGGCGCGGGCAGCGGCCGCAGCAGCATTGCCGCGAGTGCGCACATGGTCCCGAGAACGACGAAGCGGCCGCGCGTCATCGCGGGCCGCTTCAGCGTCGGAACGGACGCCGCCTCGCGGGGCGGCCGGGCGACGTCAGCCGACGGCGCCTTCCATCTCCAGCTTGATCAGCCGGTTGAGCTCCACCGCGTACTCCATCGGCAGCTCCTTGACGAAGAAGTCGAAGAAGCCGTTGACGATCATCGCGGTCGCGTCGGCCTCGCTCAGCCCGCGGCTCATCGCGTAGAAGAGCTGCTCCTCGCCGATCTTCGAGACCGACGCCTCGTGCTCGACGGTGGCGCGCTGCTCGTCGATCTTCATCGTCGGCTTCGTGTCCGAGGCCGAGCGCTCGTCCATCAGCAGCGCGTCGCATCGCACGCGCGTCTTCGCCCCGGCCGCACCGGGATGGATCTCGACGAGCCCGCGATACGTCGTCTTCCCGCCGTGCGCGCTCACCGACTTGTTCGTCACCACCGACGTCGTGTTCGGCGCCGCGTGGATGACCTTCGCGCCCGCGTCCTGGTGCTGGCCCTCGCCGGCGAACGCCGCCGAGAGGATCTCCCCGCGTGCGCCTTCCCCCATCAAGTAGATGGCGGGATACTTCATCGTCAGCCGCGAGCCGATGTTCCCGTCGACCCACTCGACCGTCGCGTTCTTGTGCGCGTACGCCCGCTTCGTGACGAGATTGTAGATGTTGCGGTACCAGTTCTGGATCGTCGTGTAGCGGATCGAGGCGCCTTCCATCGCGATCAGCTCGACGACCGCCGAATGCAGCGACGCGCTCGAGAACTGCGGCGCGGTGCAGCCCTCGATGTAGTGCACCTTCGAGCCTTCGTCGGCGATGATCAGCGTGCGCTCGAACTGGCCCATGTTCTCGGTGTTGATCCGGAAGTAGGCCTGGAGCGGCATCTTCACTTCGACGCCCTTCGGCACGTACACGAACGAGCCGCCCGACCACACCGCCGAGTTCAGCGCCGCGAACTTGTTGTCTTCGATCGGGATGACGGTGCTGATGTACTTCTCGACGATCTCGGGGTACTCGCGAACGGCGGTGTCCATGTCGCAGAACAGGACGCCGTCCTTTTCGAGCTCCTCGATCACCGAGTGGTAAACGACCTCCGACTCGTACTGCGCCGAGACGCCGCTGAGGAACTTGCGCTCGGCCTCGGGGATGCCCAGACGGTCGAACGTGCGCTTGATGTCGTCGGGGACGTCGTCCCACGAGCGTTCCGTCTGCTCGCCGGCCTTGACGAAGTAGTGGATGTCGTCGAAGTCGATCTGCGAGAGCGCTTCGGTATCGCCCCACGCCGGCATGGGCTTCGCGCGGAACACGTCGAACGCGCGCAGGCGGAACGCACGCATCCAGTCCGGCTCGTTCTTCATCGCGGAGATGCGCTCGACGATCTCCCGCGACAGACCCTTGTCGGACTTGAAGACGTAGTTCTCGGGATCGTGGAACCCGTGTCGGTACTCTTCGATCAGGGTCTCGGTCGTTGCGGCCATCGGTCTCCCAGCGTACTCGCTGCGCCCCGGCGGGGTCAAGGATAGTGAAGGGGTTTCTGTACTATCTAACCCCAGCTTCCCTCCGACCGTGGCGCCGAACCGCCTCCAGCAGCACCTCGAGGTCGTCTTCGCGCGTGCGGTGGTTCACGAAGCAGGCGCGGAGCGCCAGGCGGCCGCCGGCCCGAGTCGTGCTGGTGACCGCCTCGCCTCCCTCCTGCACGCCGATCGCGACCTCCGCGTTGAGCCGGTCGAGCGCCGCATCGTCCAGCCCGGCGGGGGCGTACCGGAAGAGCACGACGTTCAGGGTCACCGGCGCGAGCAGCTCGAGCTCCGGATCGGCCGCGACGCGCCGGCCCAGCTCCTCGGCGAGCGCGCAGCAGCGGCGTACGACGCCGCCCAGCCGGTCGAGGCCGTAGTGCCGCAGGGTGAACCACAGCTTGAGCGCGCGGAACTCGCGCGAGAGCTCGAGGCCGTAGTCGGCGAACCACGGCGCGCCGGCGGCGGTGCCCCGCTCGCTGCGCGCCAGGTACTGCGGCGCGGAGGCGAACGCGGCCCGGTGGCGCGCCTCGTCCCGGAAGAGCACGCAGCCGGCCGAGTACGGCGCCTGCAGCCACTTGTGCGCGTCGAACGCGAGCGAGTCGGCGCGCTCGATCCCGGCGGCGAGGACCGCGTGAGCCGGGCTCAGGACGGCGAAGGCCCCGAAGGCCCCGTCGACGTGCAGCCAGAGGCCCTCCGCCGCGCAGACGTCGGCCGTCCCCGCGATCGGATCGAACGCGCCGGCGTCGACGCTGCCCGCCGTCGCGACGACGAGGAACGGCCGCAGCCCGGCGCGCCGGTCGGCGGAGATCGCCGCCCGGAGTCCGCCGGCCTCGACCGCGCGGAGCGCGCCGGCGCCGAGCCCCGCGGTCCTCAACGCCTTGGGGACCGAGTCGTGGACCGCCGGCGCGGCATAGGCGACGAGCGGCGCACCGGCGATCCCGTCGGTCCCTGCGGCCTCCCCGAGCGCGGCGTCGCGCGCGGCGAGCACGCCGAGCAGGTTGCCCATCGACGTCCCGGTGGTCAGGACGCCGCTCGCGCCCGGCGGAAAGCCGAACAGACGCGCGAACGCGGCGACGACCGCGCGCTCGACGTACACCGGCGCGTGCTCCCGGCCGCCGACGTTCGCGTCGAGCGCGGAGGCGAGGAAGTCCGCCAGTGCCCCGGCCGCGCTGCCTGCGCCGTGGACCCAGCCCAGGAACCGTGGATGGCGATTTCCGGTCGGATACGGCTCGACGAGCTCGCGGTAGTGCCGGTACGTCTCTTCGAGCGGCTCGCCGGCGGCGGGGAACGGCTCGGCCAGCGCCGCTTTGACGTCGGGCGGGACCGGCCGCCACGCCGGGCGCTCGCGCAGCGTCGCGAGACCGTCGACGGCGTCGTCGACGGCCCGGTGGAGGAGGGCCCGGAACTCGTCCCAGTCGGCGGGGTCGAGGGAGCTGTCGTTCACCGCCCCAGCGTACGCCGGACGAGCGCGTCGAGCGCCGACAAGATGCGCGGGACGTAGCGGGCCTTGTAGCCGTAGAGCGCCGGATCGTCGAGGAGGTGCACGATGATCGCCGAGTCCGCCTCGAAGATCAGCAGCTTGCCCTCCCGGTCGATCGCGCAGTCGATCCCGACGTAGTCGAGCGGCAGCAGGGCGGCGGCCTCGCGCAGCGCCTCGTGCAGATCGCCCGAGAACACGTCCTCCATGCGGGCGAGAAAGCGGTGCTCTTCGTCCCGCATCCAGGCGTGTTCGTCCATCGGCGCGTTGTAGTAGTGGACCATCCAGCGCGGCGAGATCGCGAGGTGGAACGGGTACGGCTCGCCGCCCACGAACACGATCCGGTACTTGCGAAAATAGCCGTCGGCGCTGCGATAGTCGATGAACGGCGCGACGTAGAGCTCCTCGGCCCCGAACGCGGCGAGAAACGCGCGCCGCTCCTGATCCGAAGCGACGAGCGTCAGGCCGTTGCCGCCGTGCGTGTCGCGCGGGCGGACGACGTGCGCCTCGGCCGGCGCCGCAGCCTCGTAGGCGGCGCGCGACACGAGCTTCGCCGCGGGAACCCGGCACCGGCGCGCCCCGGCGAACGTCGCGGCGAGCGCGGTGCGCCCGAGGCGTGCGATCTGCGCGGGCCGGTTGACGACCGGCGCGCTCCGGTCGGCGAGGAACCGTTCGGTCGCGTGCAGGTAGGGGAGCGCGGCAGCCGACTCGCCGATCGCGGTGAAGACGGCATCGTAGTGGGGCAGCGGCGGCACGTCGCCGTCGGGATCGACGTACCAGCGGTGGATCGTGACGCGGCTCTGGTCGAAGAGCAGCTCGACCGGCGTGTTCGACACCCACAGCCCGGGCATCGTCGGCACGAGCAGCGCGTAGTCTTCGCGCACGCTCGCCGGCGCGGACTGGACGGGCGCCCGCGCGATCGCCTCGCGCTGATGCCGCAGCGCGAGCTCGTCCCGCCGCGCGAGCTGCGCCGTCTCGTAGATCGCGAGGTGCAGATCGACGTCGTCGGGGCGTGCGGCGACGGCGGCCGTGAGGACGAGGAGCGCCTCGTCGAGCCGCCCGGCGGCGGCGAGCGCGCGGCCCTGCGCCGCGGGCTCCGTAACGGAGGTCACTTCCCTGTGGTCGTCCGACGACCGCGACTATTTACAAGCCCGACCCCGGGGGGTACTATTGGCGACGGACTTCGCGACCCCGTGTCGGCCTTACCGGCGCGGGGTAGCGTCAGTCCGGTGAGTGGGAGGCGCGCCCTACGCGCCATCGCAGCGGACCGTCCGTACGGCCCAGGGTGGGCCGTGCCCGGCAAGCGTCCGCTGAAAGGTCGACGGCGAGACGGTGTACCGCACGCGTCGTGCGACGAGCCTGGAGGTGGGATTCTCCCAACCGAGCCCGAGGAGTCGAAAAAAGAATTGAAAGCACTCGGCACGCACATCGTCTGCGAGCTGTCCGGCTGTGACGCAGCCAAGCTCACCGACGTCGACGCGGTCCGCGCGATGATGGAAGAGGCGGCTCGAGCGGCCAACGCGACCATCGTCACGGCGGCGTTCCACCGCTTCCAGCCTCACGGCGTCTCGGGAGTGGTGGTGATCGAGGAGTCGCACTTGTCCATCCATACGTGGCCGGAGACCGGCTACGCGGCGATGGACTTCTACACGTGCGGCGACCACACGGACCCATGGGCGGCGTGCGAGTACGCCGCCGAGGCACTCGATGCGAAGAGCATGCTGACGACCGAGATGCGGCGCGGAATCGAAGCGGGACACGACCGCTTCACCCACGTCGTCACGACCCCGCACGACGTTCGCGAGCTGGTCGCCGCGATCGCCTGACCGGGTCCTCCCGCGCGGAACGACTCCTCGGACTCGACCACGGTTCGGGAGAACCGAAAGCCCGTCGCCTCAGGCGGCGGGTTTTTTCGTGTGCCGCTCGCGTCGCGTCACGGGACGAACGCCCGGCGTCCGCGAGACGGCAGGCCTCCGGATGCGCGGCGCGGCAACGGACGGACGCGATGCCGAAGACCGAGCACTATCAGTGGTACACCGAGCAGTTCGCGCCGACGGAGCTGCACGCGCACGCGATCGAAGAGACGTACTACGCGGGGCGCACCGCGTTCCAGTCGGTCGCCGTGCTGCGCACGGCCGTGTTCGGCAAGATGCTCGTGCTCGACGGCGACACGCAGTCTTCGCAAGCCGACGAAAAGATCTACCACGAGACGCTCGTGCATCCGGCGATGGCTGCCGTCGACGACCGGGCCGAGGTGCTGATCCTCGGCGGCGGCGAGGGTGCTACGCTGCGCGAGATCCTGCGCGACCCGTCGGTGCGCCGCTGCACCATGGTCGACATCGACGGCGACGTCGTCGATCTGTCGAAGCGTTATCTCAGCGAATGGTCCGCCGGCGCGTTCGAGGACCCCCGCGCGCGCGTCGTCATCGGCGACGCGCTGCGCTTCTTGAAGGACGACGGCGCCCGCTACGGCGCGATCGTGAGCGATCTGACGGAGCCGCTGCCCGACTCGCCGTCGTTCCCGCTGTTCAACGGTGAGGTGTTCCGCGACGTGAAGGCGCGGCTGGCGCCGGGCGGCGTGTACGTGCTGCAAGCCTCGACCGCGGGCTTCCACAACATGGCGCTCCACGCGAAGATGGCGCGCTCGCTGCGCGCGCATTTCGCGCACGTGCGCAGCTTCTACACGCACGTCCCCGCGTTCGACAACGATTGGGCCTTCCTGGCGTGCAGCGACGGCGTCGACGTCGCGGCGCTGGATCCCGCCCGCATCGACGCGTACGTCTCCGGCTTGCGCGGCGAAAACTGGTTCTACGACGCGGAGACGCATCGCCGGCTCTTCAGCCTGCCGCTCTACCTGCGGCGCGAGCTCGCAAAGCCGGGCGACGTCTTCGCGTAGCGTCGCGTGAACGTTCGGACGCCGGCGCGGCGCCGGTCTCGATGCGCGCTCGCCGTGGTGCTCCGGTCGGCGGCGGCGTGCGTGATGTTCTGGGGCGGTGCCGCGGCGACGGCGTGGGCGGGGCCGCCGTACGAGACCGACGATCCGGAGCCGACGGCGTACCGGCATTACGAGATCTACGTCCTGACCACGGGCGACGTGGACGCCTCGCGCGCCGTGAGCGGACAGCTGCCCTCGCTCGAAGTCAACTACGGTCTGATGCCGAACGTGCAGTTCTCGGTGGCGCTGCCGTTCGCCGCCGCGAGCGCGCCCGGGATGCCGTTCGCGAGCGGCTTCGGAGACATGGAAGTCGGCGTGAAGGTGCGCTTCGTGCAGGAGCGCGACGGCGCGCCGCAAGTCGCGTTCTACCCGTCCGTCGATCTCCCGACGGGAAACGCGCGCGCGGGCTTGGGCGGCGGATTGCCGCGCGTGTTCCTTCCGCTGTGGGCGCAGAAGACGAACGGCGCGTGGACCTACTTCGGCGGCGGCGGCGTGTGGCGCAATCCGGGCTTCGGCAATCGCGACTTCAGCTTCACGGGGATCGCCGCGACGCGCGAAGTGCGCGAGGGGCTCGAGATCGGCGCGGAGCTGTACCATCAATCGCCCGACACGGCCGGCGGCACCGCGGAGACGGGCGCCGGGATCGGGTTCGTCGCGCAGCGGGGCAGCGAGCACGCGATCCTCGCGTCGTTCGGGCGCGACGTCGCGGGCACGAACCGCTTTCATTTCTATGCCGCGTACGAGATGTACCTCGGCCCTAGAACTGCCGCACGGGTGCCGTAGCCGCTTGCTTCACGAGGCCCGAAGCGGCCGGAGGACGGTCCGCCGTCGTGACGCAATGTCGAGGTCATGACGGTGGAGTCGGGAGCTCTTCGACGCACGGCGCTGCACGAGGCGCACCTCGCGCTCGGCGCGCGGATGGTGCCGTTCGGCGGGTTCGAGATGCCCGTGCAGTACACGAGCATCCTGAAGGAGCACGACGCCGTCCGCAATCGCGCCGGGCTGTTCGACCTCTCGCACATGGGCCAGTTCGCGCTGCGCGGCGCCGACGTCGGGTCGTGGGCCGAATCGCTCACCGTCAATACCGTGGCGAACATGAAGCCCGGTCAGGCGCGCTACAACATCTTCACCAACGCGCGGGGCGGCGCGCACGACGACGTGATCTTCTACCGGCTCGACGAGACCCGCTGGCTGCTCGTCGTCAACGCGTCGAACGCGGAGAAGATGTGGGACGTCGTGTCCGGGGCGCGCGCGGGCGACGTGCGGCTCGAGAACCTGCACGGCGAGCGGGCGCTGATCGCGATCCAGGGGCCGCGTTCGGTGGAGTGGCTGCAGCCGCACGTCGAGCACGATCTCGCCGGCATGAAGTACTATTCGTGTGCGGAGACGCGGGTGCGCGGCGGCGTCCCGGTCGTCATCGCGCGCACGGGCTACACCGGTGAAGACGGCTTCGAGATCTTCCTCGCGTCCGACGCCGCGACGGGCGTATGGGACCTGCTGCTCGCGGAGAACCGCGCGCGCGGGCTCGAGCCGTGCGGGCTCGGCGCGCGCGACGTCCTGCGGCTCGAGGCCGGGATGCCCTTGTACGGGCACGAGATGGACGAAGAGATCACGCCGCTGCAAGCGGGTCTGTCCTGGGCGATCAAGTTCGACAAGCCCGAGTTCGTCGGCAAGGAGGCGCTGCTGGCGCAGCGCGAGGCTGCCGACTACGCGCGGATCGTCGGCCTGACGATGGAGGGCCGCGTTCCCGCGCGCGCCGGCTATGCGGTTCTCCGCGACGGCGAACGCAGCGGCGAGATCCGAAGCGGCTCGTGGGGGCCGTCGGTCGGCAAGAACGTCGCGACGGCGCTCGTCGACGCGTCGGCCGCCGAGCCCGGCACCGCGCTCGAAGTCGAGGTCCGCGGCGCCCGGCACGCGGCGAGCGTCGTCCCGCTCCCGTTCTACAAGCGCCCCAAGCGCTGAGCCGGAGGAACCCGCGACTCGCGCGCAACACCACCGAGCGGCGATGGCACAGTCGAACGTCCCCGAAGGGCTGCTCTACAGCAAAGAACACGAGTGGGTGCGCGTCGAGGGCGACGTCGCGACGGTCGGGATCACCGACTACGCGCAGGCCTCGCTGGGCGACATCGTCTACGTCGAGCTGCCGCGCGTCGGGGCGACGCTGAGCGCGTCGAGCAGCATCGGCGTGGTCGAGTCGGTGAAGGCCGTCTCCGACGTCTACACGCCGGTCGGCGGCGAGGTCGTCGGGATCAATGACGGGCTCGAGGGCGATCCCGCCGCCGTGAACCGCGACCCGTACGGTGACGGCTGGTTCTACCGCGTCCGCCTCGCGGACGTCGGCCAGACGAACGACCTCCTGACGCCGCAGCAGTACGAGCAGCTCATCGCGGAGGCCTGAGCCGGGTCGGTCGCGGAACACCGGACCGTAATCCCTGCCCTGAACGCCGGCGTACCCGCCGGCCGGAGGCCGCCATCTACACGCCGCACACCCCCTCGGACGTCGAGGCGATGCTGGCTGCGATCGGCGTCGAATCGCTGGACGAGCTCGTCCGCGTGCCCGACGCCGTCGCGCTCCGCGCGCCGGTCGAGGTCACACCTCAGCTCAGCGAGATCGAGATCGCGGAGCGCTTCCGGCGTTTCGCCGACCGCACCACGGCCGCGGGCTACGACGCCTTTCTCGGCGCCGGAGCGTACCGTCATTACGTCCCGCCGGTGGTCGGCGCGATCGCGATGCGGGGCGAGTTTCTCACCGCGTACACGCCGTATCAAGCCGAAGTCTCGCAGGGCTACCTGCAGGCGATCTACGAGTGGCAGACCTACGTCGCGCTGCTGACCGGGCTCGACGTCGCGAACGCGTCGGTCTACGACGGCGCGACGGCGCTGGCCGAAGCGGCGATCATGGCGGTCAACGCGACGGGCCGCAAACGCATCCTCGTCTCGCGCGCCGTGCACCCGAACTACCGCGCGGTGCTGCGGACCTACGCCGAAGGGCTGGAGCTCGACGTCGAGGAGCTCCCGTACGGCCCCGACGGCCGCACCGACGTGAGCGCCCTCGACGAGGCGCTCGCGGCGAACGACGTGGCGGCGGTCGTGGTGCAGTCGCCCAACTTCTTCGGCGCGATCGACGCGCTGCCGGCCGCCGCGGCGCAGCGCGCGAAGGCGGCGAAGGCGATCGTGATCGGCGTCGTGGCCGAGGCGCTCTCGCTCGCGGCGCTGGCGACGCCGGCCTCGTGGGGCGCGGAGATCTGCGCCGGCGAGGCGCAGTCGTTCGGCAACGCGGTCGCGTACGGCGGGCCGCACGTCGGCTTCATCGCGGCTACCGAAGCGCATCTCCGCCGCATCCCCGGTCGGCTCGTCGGCAAGTCGGTCGACGGCTCGGGACGGAGCGCGTACGTGCTCACGCTGCAGGCGCGCGAACAGCACATCCGGCGCGAGAAAGCGACCTCGAACATCTGCACGAACCAGGCCCACTGCGCGCTCTGTGCGACGATCTATCTCGCCGCGATGGGCAAGAGCGGGCTCCGCGACTGCGCGGCGCTCAACGTCGCGCGCGCGAGCGAGCTGCGCGCGAAGGTCGTCGCGCTGGACGGCTTCGTCGCGAAGTTCGACGCTCCGGTGTTCAACGAGTTCGTCGTCCGCGTCCCCGGCCGCGGCGCCGACGTGCTGCGCGCGCTGGAACGGAAGAAGATCCTCGGCGGTCTCGACCTCGGGCGCTTCTATCCCGAGCTCGACGACTGCATCCTCATGACGGCGACCGAGCTCACGACGAGCGCGCAGATCGACCGTTTCGCCGACGCCCTCGCGGAGATCCCGGTTCGTGCCGCTGCCCACGTCTGATACGCCGCTCATCTTCGAAACCGGTCGCGACGGCCGGGCGAACCGCTATCTTCCGGAAGGACCGCCGCTCGAGACGCTGCTGCCGCGCGGCGACCTGCGCGACGAGCTGCCGCTGCCGGACAACAGCGAGCTCGACGTCGTGCGCCATTTCACGCGGCTCTCGCACAAGACGTTCGGGATCGACACGGGCTTCTATCCGCTCGGCTCGTGCACGATGAAGTACAACCCGCGCATCAACGACGCGTCGGCCAACGTCCCGGCGCTGCGCGACCTGCACCCGTTCGCGCCCGACGCGACCGCGCAAGGCGCGCTCGCCGTGATGTGGGAGCTGGAACGCGCGCTCGCGTCGCTGTTCGGGATGGCGGCGTTCTCGCTGAACCCGGCCGCCGGCGCGCACGCCGAGCTGACCGCGCTGCTGATCGCGAAGGCCTACTTCCGCGCGCGCGGCGAGGCGCAGCGCAACGTCGTCGTCGTCCCCGACACCGCGCACGGGACGAATCCCGCGTCCGCCGCGATGGTGGGCTTCAAGGTGCTCTCGCTCAAGTCGGACGCGCGCGGCCGCGTCGATCCGGACGAGCTGCGCAAGGTCGTCGGCCCCGAGACGGCCGTCTGCATGATGACGAACCCGAACACGCTCGGGCTGTTCGAGCCGCGCATCCACGAGGTGTCCGACGTCGTGCACGAGGCCGGCGGGCTGATGTACTACGACGGCGCGAACGCGAACGCGCTGATGGGAAACACGCGCCCCGGCGACATGGGGTTCGACCTCATGCACCTCAACCTGCACAAGACCTTCTCGATCCCGCACGGTGGCGGCGGCGCGGGGGCCGGTCCGGTCGGCGTCGCGGCGCATCTCGTCGACTACCTGCCGACGCCGATCGTGCGCGCGTTCGACGCCGACGGGCGCGACGCCGATGCGCCCGGATGGCGGGAGAGCGCCGACCTCACGTTCGCGCTCGACTTCGAGCGCCCCAAGTCCGTCGGGACGATGCGCTCGTTCTGGTCGAACTTCGCGCACATGGTGCGGGCGCTCGCGTACTGCTACGCGAACGGCGCCGACGGGCTCGAGCGCGTCTCGAAGCTCGCCGTGCTGAACGCGAACTACGTGCGCTGCGCGATCCGCGACGTCGTCGACGTTCCGTACGACGAGATCAACCGGCACGAGTTCGTCGCCTCGGCCCAGTCGCTCAAGCGCGAGACCGGCGTGCGCGCGCTCGACCTCGCGAAGGCGCTGCTCGACCGCGGCTATCACGCGCCGACGGTGTACTTCCCGCTGATCGTCCCGGAGTGCCTGATGATCGAGCCGACCGAGACCGAGTCGAAAGAAACCCTGGACGGCTTCGTCGCGGCGTTCCGCGAGATCGTCGAGGCGGCGAAGCGCGATCCGGAGAGCGTGCTGCGCACTCCGGTCGACACGCCGGTCGGGCGGATCGACGAGACGCGAGCGGCGCGACAGCCCGACCTGCGGTGGCGGCCGGCCGCAACGGCGACGACGTGAAGCGCGCGGAGCTGCTTCGCACGGCCTCGGTCGCCGCGGGCGCGTTCGCGCTGCCGGCGACCGGCGCGCAAGCCGCTTCGCCCGCGCCCGTCGCCGCAGGCCCGGACGACGCGGAGCTCGACGCGTTTCTCGCCCGGCAGTGGGACGCGTACCACCGTCGCAACCCCGAGTCCGCGTCGCTCGACGGCGACCACGCGTACGACGATCGATGGAGCGATCCGTCGGCCGACGCCGCGGCGCACGAAGCCGCGGACGCGCGCGAGTCGCTCGCGACGCTCGAGCGCTTCGATCCCGCCCGGCTCTCGGAGACGGCGCGCCTGAACCGCGAGCTGTACGCGCAGTCGCTGCGCGACACGATCCGCGGATACGAGCTGAAGATGTACCGCTTCGCGCTGAACCAGCGCGGCGGCGTGCAGACCGACGTCGCGCTCGTCGACGACCTGCGGTTCACGACGCTCGACGACTACGCGACCTGGGCGAAGCGCGTCGACGCCTGGCCGCGCAAGGTCGACGAGACCATCGTCGTGCTGCGCGAGGCGGTCGCCGCGAAGACGCTGTGGCCGCGCGTCGTGATGGAGCGGATCCCCGAGCAGATCGACCGCCAGATCGTCGCCCCCGAACGGCATCCGTTCTTCGCGCCCTTCGAGCGCGTCCCGGCGAGCGTCGCCGCGGCCGGCGTCGCGCCGTTGCGCGAGCGCGTCCGCGCGTCGATCGCGAACGGCGTGCTGCCGGCGCTGCGGCGGCTGCGCGCGTTCTTCACCGAGACGTACCTGCCCGCGGCGCCGGTCGACGTCGGCGTCGGACGTCTGCCGAACGGCGACGCGATCTACGCTTACCTGCTGCGCCTGAACACGACCACGACGATGAGCGCGCGCGACATCCATGCGCTCGGCGAGCGCGAGGTCGCGCGCATCCGCGCCGAGATGACCGCGGTCGCGCCGCGCACCGGCTATACCGGTCCGCTGCCGGACGTGTTCCGCGCGATGCGCGAGGATCCGAAGAACTACCACGCCGACGCGGCCTCGCTGCTCGAAGCGTATCGCGCGCTCGCGAAGCGGATCGATCCCGAGCTGGTGCGCTTCTTCAGCGTGCTGCCGCGCACGCCGTACGGCGTCGCGCCGATTCCGGCCGCGATCGCGCCGGACACGACCACCGCCTACTACCAGCCGCTGGCGCTCGACGGCTCGCGCGCCGGGACGTATTGCGTGAACCTGTATCGTCCCGACCAGCGCCCGATCTACGAGATGCCGGTGCTCACGCTGCACGAGTCGGTTCCGGGGCACCACCTGCAGTTCGCGCTTTCGGCCGAGCTCGGCGCGATGCCGAGCTTCCGGCGCGCGGCGTACTACGTCGGCTTCTCGGAAGGGTGGGGGCTGTACGCCGAGTCGCTCGGCGACGCGATCGGCGTGTACGACGACGCGAAGACGAAGCTCGGGGCGCTCAGCTACGAGATGTGGCGCGCCGTCCGGCTCGTCGTCGACACCGGGATGCATGCGTTCGGCTGGACGCGTGACCGCGCCGTCGCGTACTTCCTCGACAACGCCGCGAAGACGCGGCTCGACGTGGTCAACGAGATCGACCGCTACGTCACGGACCCCGGCCAGGCGTGCGCGTACAAGCTCGGACAGCTCAAGATTCTCGCGCTGCGCGACCGCGCCCGCGAGAAGCTCGGGGAGCGCTTCGATCTGCGCGCCTTCCACGAGGTCGTGCTCGGCGCGGGCTCGCTGCCGCTCGACGTGCTGGAGCGCCGCGTCGACGCCTGGCTCGCGACCGCGTAACGGCGCCGTGACGCTCGAACAGACGGTCTCGATCGCCTCGGTCGGCGTCGCGGTCGTCGCGCTGTTCGTCTCCTCGCTGATCATGCTGCGCCACGCGAGCCACATGGAAGCCGAGCGCAACGCGATGGCGATGCTCGAGGCGGTGAAGCGCATCACCGATCCGGTGATCACGGACACGTTCGAGCGTCTCGTCGGCATCGAGACCCGCTACCCCACCGACGAGGACGTGCGCACGCGGTACCCGGACTCCCAAGATCAGCGCGACATGCAAGTCGTCTCCGCGTACATCGGCGCGGTCGGGTGCCTCGCGCGGCGCGGCGTCATCGATCCCTCGCTGCTCGCCGACGCGGTCGGCCTCGGCATTCGGCGGCGCTGGGCCGTGATTCGCGAGTTCGTGCTGCACGCGCGGCGCGCGAACGACAACCCGTACATCCTCGAGCACTTCGAATGGCTCGCGATGTACTGCGCCTGGTGGAAGGACGTCCCGCGGCCGAAGAACGACCGCAACTTCGACCCGGATCAATTCGCGGGCGTCACGTTCGAAGTGTAGTCCCGGGCCGCCGGCCGGCCCGCTCCGAAAGAATGCGGACGCCGCCCGCAGAACGACCGGGCCATGGCCAGGCGCGCGACGCCGACCCTCACCGAGGCCGAATACCGGCTGATGGACATCCTCTGGCAGCTCGGCAGGGGGACGGTCGCCGACGTCCACGCTCGCCTCGAGGACCGCCCGCTCGCCTACACGACCGTCCTTTCGACTCTGACCATTCTCGAGCGCAAAGGGTACGTGCGGCACAGCGTGCGCGGCAAGGCCAACGTCTACGAACCGCGCGTCGCGCGCGAGGACGCCCGGCGTTCCGTGATCGAGAACGTCCTGACGACGTTCTTCGAGGGATCGCCGCGCGCGCTGATGCTCAACCTGCTCGAGTCGGAGCGGCTCACGCCCGAGGAGGAGCAGCGCCTTCGCTCGCTCCTCGAGGGGCAGGACTGACCGTCGTGGCGGCGCTCGCCGCCGGTCTCGCCGCCGCCGTCGTCTCCGTCCCGCTCGCGCTCGCGGCGCTCACGGCGGCGCGCACCTTCGGTCGGGCCGCCGCGCGCTACCGGCTCGTCGGCATCGCGTTCGCGCTGTGCGCCGCGACCGCGCCGCTGGGCTACTGGCTGGCGCGCGGCCTCGCGCACGTCGCCGTGCGAGCCGCGCTGCCGCTCGCCGGGATCCCGCCGGCCTCCGGGCCGCTGCCGCTCGTGGGCGCGGCGCTGATCGCGGGAGGCGCGGCGGTCGCCGCGATCCTGCTGCTTCTGCTCGCCCGCGACGTCGTGCGGCTGCGCCGCGTGAAGCGGCGCGCCGTGCCGCTCGGCCTCGGGGGTCCGCGCGGCGCCACGGTGGCAACGTCCGCGGACGTCGTGACGCCGACGGCGATCGGCTATCTCCATCCCGCGATCGTCGTCCCGGCCGGCTTCCGCGCGCGTGTCGACGCCGGCGAATGGGAGGCCGTCCTGGCGCACGAGCGCGCCCACCTCGCGCGCCGCGACGACTGGGCGAAAGCGCTGCAGAGCGCGTGCTCCCGCGCAGGCTGGTGGATCCCCGGGCTGTGGCTCCTCGGGCGCGCGCTCGACCTCGAGCGCGAGCTGGCGAGCGACGAGCGTGCGGCCGGCGAAACGGGTCCGCGGCGCTACGCGGCGTGCCTGTTGCGGCTGGCGACGCAGCGCTGTGACGACGCGCTCGCGCCGGCGCTGTGGGGCCGCCGCTCGCACGTCGCGATTCGGGTCGAGCGGCTGATGCGCCCCAGGCCGGCCGGGACGCCGGTCGTCCGTGCGGCGGCGCTGGGCGCGTTCACCGCCGTCGCATGCGCGTGCCTCGCGCTCGCGGTCGTCAGCATTCCGCTCGCTCCGCCCGCGCGGCCGGCGGCGCAGGCTGCCGGGCAGCTTGCGCGAGCGGGCGCCCCCCTCGTGGTGCGCGACACGCGAACCCCTCGCGACGAGGCGCACCCCGCGCGCCGGCTCGCGAAGACGCCGTCGCCGAGCCCTTCCGACGCGGCTGCGACCGCCGTTCGGCCGGCGCCGCGCGCGCTCGCCGCCGCCAGGCGACCGCATCGCGCCGCCGCGCACGTGGCGTCGCCTCCGGCGCCCAGCGCCGTTTCGATCGCGCGCACGCCGCGCCGCCCCGCGGCCGTGTCGCACCGCGCCCGGGCGCCCCAGCCGGTCCCGGCGGCGCGGATCGCCGATGCCGCGGCGCCGTCCGGCCCGACGTCGGCACCGTCGTCGCAGCCCGCCTCACACGCCGCCGGGGCCGCGCGGGCCGCGTCCGACGATCGCCGCGCCGGAGGCGCGCCGTCACCGCTGCCGGGCGCTCCGGCCGCCGAGGCGATCGCCCCGCCCGACCCGTCGGGCGGCGGTGCCGGGGGACTGATCTGGATCCCGATCCCCTGGTCGCCCCCACTCTGAAGCGAGCGGTTCCAGGGCCGGTTCCTTCTTGGGGCGGCACGCTATACTAGTGGTGACAGCCCGGTTTTTCGGGCTGATATCGTCTCTCCCACAACGACGGATGCGGATCAAATACGAAGTCTCCGCGGGGGGCTTGGTCCTCAAGCGGAACGGTGCGACTCTGGAAGCCTTGCTCATCGGGCGAGGCGAGCCGCGCGTTTGGTCGCTTCCCAAAGGACACGTCGAGCCGAAGGAGACCCACGAGCAGGCGGCGCTGCGCGAAGTGCGCGAGGAAACCGGCTGCTGGGCCGAGATCCTCACGAAGCTTTCCGACATCTCGTACTGGTTCTATCTGAACCGCACGAAGCACAAGAAGGCCGTGCACTTCTACCTGATGCGCTACCTCACGGGCGACACCGCCAACCACGATCACGAGGTCGACGAGGCCCGCTGGTTCGAGATCAAGGCCGCGAAAAAAGCGCTCAAGTACGTGAACGAGAAGCGGCTGGTCGACCTCGGCCTCGAGTGGCTCGAGCGCGAGGGTGAGGGCATCTTCGAGCCGGTCGAGATGCCGGTCCCGATGCGCTCCACCGCGAGGGACTCGAGCGCGTAATTGAACCCTCCCCCGGTGGTCGACGAGCGCGCCCTGCGCGTCTCGCTCGACGTGTTCGACGGCCCCCTCGATCTGCTCCTGAACCTGGTCCGCGAGCGTCAGCTCGACATCGCGACCGTTCCGCTCGCCGCCGTCGCGGATCAATACCTGGCGTACGTCCACGCGATGGAGTCGCTCGACGTGGAGCTGGCGGCGGATTACCTCGTCGTCGCCGCGACGCTCGTCTTCCTGAAATCGAAGGCGCTGCTGCCGCCGATCCCCGTCGAGCTGGCCGGCGATCCCGAGGAGTCGGCCGAGGCGGTCGAGGCGCGGCTGCGCGAGCGGCTGATCGCGTATTCGAAGTATCGCGAAGCCGGGCAGGAGCTCAAGGCGCGCGCCGCCGAGGCGGCGGCTTTCTACGTGCGGACCGACGGCGGCGACGCGACCGCCGAGCTGGTGCAGCGCTACAAGATCGACGCGGCGCGGCTTTCCGCGGCGCTGGCCGCCGTGCTGCGCGCCGCGAAGCCGGAAAAGCGAACGATCGTGCGGGAGCGCGTCTCGCTCGCCGAGCAGATGGAGGTCGTCGCGCGCGTGGTGCGCCGCGAAGGGCGGGCCTCGTTCTTCGGGCTGTGCGAGCGGCTCGACCGCGTCGCGATCATCGTGACCTTCCTCGCCGTCCTCGAGCTGGTCCGCCGGGCGCGCATCCGCGTCGCCCAGAGCGCCGCCTTCGAGGACATCGAGCTCCTCCCCGTCCCCGAGAACGACCGTGCAGCCTGACCACGACCAGTCCACCCCTTTGCCGGAGACCGATGCGCCCGCGGAGCGCGGCGGCGTGACGCACTCGGAGGAGGCCGCGCAGTCCGAGCTCGTGCACGCCGAGCCGGTGCAGCCGGAGCTGGTGGAGACGGGCAAGCTGCAGCGGGATCTCGAGGCGCTGCTGTTCGTCACGTCGGAGCCGCTCTCGATCAAGCAGCTCGCGAAGGTGACCGGTGCCGAGGAAGCGGCGGTCAGCGTGGCGCTGCAGCGGATCGACCAGGACTTCGCGCACCGCGGCATCGTGTTGCGCGAGGCGGGCGGCGGCTATCGCTTCGCCAGCGCGCCCGCCGCCCGCGAGGCGGTCGAAGCCTACCTCCTGCCGCCCAAGACGAACCTCTCGCCGGCGGCGCTCGAGACGCTCGCGATCGCGGCCTACATGCAGCCGGTGACGAAGAGCGAGATCGAGGGCATCCGCGGGGTCAGCGCCGATTCCGTGATCGCCACGCTGGTCGACCGGCGCTTCCTCGTGGAGTCGGGACGCAAGGACGTCCCCGGCCGGCCGATGCTCTACAAGACGACCCCCGAGTTCCTCGAAGCGTTCGGCCTGCGCTCGCTCGACGAGCTGCCGCCGGTGGACTTCGACGGCGCGGCGCCGGTCGAGCTGGCGCTTCCCATCCCGACGACCGTCGTGCGGCACGAGGCAACCCTCGCGGGGGGCGAGCGGGTCGGAGAGGACGAGCTTGCCGCAGCCGGCGTGGTCTACGACCCCGGCACGGCGGCAGCCGACGAACACGCGGCGCCGGCCGATGAGTCCGGCGCGAACCCAGAAACGGAGCCCCTGCCATCAGCGGTGTAGCCGCACTCAGCACGCTGACGCCCGCCGACGTGTGGGCGCAGATCGACGAGAACTGTCAGCGCGTCGCGCTGACGCACGAACTGATCCAGCCCGGCGAGCGCTTCAGCCTCACGGTCGACCAGCGCAAAGCGGTCGACGAGATCATCGCCGGCCTCGACGACGGCGTTTGGGAGTTTCTTCTGAAGGCGCCGACCGGCTCGGGGAAGACCGAGGTGATGATGCGCGTCGCCGTCGACGCGATCCTCGAGACGGGCGGTCACGTCGTCGTCATCGCGCCGACGCGCGACCTCATCCGCCAGCATGTCACGTACTTCACCGAGCGTCTCGCCGGCACGGGGATCGGCGTCGGGCAGATCCACGGCGGCGCCGCTCCGGGCGAGCGCCGCGCCGACGAAGCGGGCTTGGACGACGGGAGCGTGCGCGTCATCGTCGGCTCGGCGATGATGCTCACCATCGACCGCTACTGGGACCTCATCGACCGCAGCGCGCTGCTGATCGTGGACGACGTCAACGCGTTCGACGAGCGCGAGCATCTGCGGCTGCTCGAAGACCTCGACTGCCCGATGCTCTTCGCGACCGCCACGCCCGCCGAGCTGCGGCGCTTCCTCGAACGCATCGGCGCGATGGACCACGTCGTGAAGATGAAGGCGATGCCCTTCGACGTGCAGCCGACGAAGGTGCACAAGGTCGAAGGCGTCTGGGGCGAGCCGCCCGCCGAGCAGCTCGCGCACGCCGACGCGCTCATTCGCGAGCATCTCGCGCGCGGCTCGCGCATCTTCGCGATCGGCCGGACGCGCGGCGACGTCCCGCGGCTCGCCGAGCGGCTCCACGAGACGTACGACATCCCCGTGCAGCAGCTGCGCGGGGACATGGCGGACACGAAGGAGCAGGGCAGCAGGTACCGCCGCAAAGGCGTCAAGGTCAACGACGTCGGCACCCGCATCGAGATGATGAACCGCTTCCGCGCGCAGTCGCCCGCGGTGCTCGCGGCGACGAATCTGGTCGGCAGCGGGATCGACATCCCGGCCGCCGACCTCATCGTCATCACCGACGCCGACGCCTTCGGCGAGGCGGAGGTCGAGCAGCTGATCGGGCGGGTCGGCCGCCGCGAGCGCCCGTCGGACGCGGTGCTCGTGACCGGGACGACGTTCGAGCGGAATCCCTCGCGCGCGATGGCGCCCAGCGGGCGGGCGCGGTCGTTCATGCCGCGCGGCATGCGGGCGCGTCAGTTCGACTTCGGCCGCCGCCGATAACAGGGGCGATGCACTTCGCCGACCCCGCGTCGTACGACGACGTTGCCGCAGCATACGACTTCTTCTGGCCCAGCCCGTCGCCCGAGGTCTATCAGGTCCTCGACGACCACGGCATCCGCACCGGCTCGATCCTCGACGTGGGGATCGGGACGGGACTGGCGTCGCTGCCGCTCGCGCAGCGCGGCGCGCGGATCACCGGGATCGATCCCTCGCCCGGGATGCTGGCGCTCGCGCGCGTGCGGCTCCCCGACGCCGAGCTGGTCGCCGGCCGCGCCGAGGAGCTGCCGTTCGCGGACCGCTCGTTCGACGCGGCGATCTCCTGCGAGACGTTCCACTGGGTCGATCAGCCGCGGGCACTGGCCGAGCTGCGCCGCGTGGTCCGGCCGGGCGGTGCGGTCGCGATCTGGTGGTCGACGATCTCGTCGGCGAGCGAGGTGCCCGAGGCGCGCCGGGCCGCGGCAGCCGACGCCGGGCTCGAGCCGGTCGGTGACGCGCTCTCGCGCGGCTTTCGCGCGTTCTTCGCCGCGCCGTTCGCGGAGCGCGCGATGCGCGCCGTCCCGGCGGCGATCCTGACGACGGTCGACGCGTGGGTCGGCTACGAGCGGGCGCGCGTCGAGCTGCGCGAGGCGTACGGTTCCCGCGCGAGCGCGTGGTGCGACGCACTCGAGCGCCGGCTGCTGCGCGCGTACGGGCGCGCCGAGGCGCGTATGACGGTGCGCACCGTGCAGTACGTGTACCTGGCCCGGGTCTGATGCGGCTCGGCCTGCACGTTCGCGTCGGCAGCGGCTACGATGCCGCGACGGCGTACGCGCAGAAGCTGGGCTGCGACACGCTGCAGTTCTTCGCCGGAAATCCGAAGACGTATCGCGTGGGCGGGATCGATGCGCCCGCGCTGCAGCGCTTCGCGGCCGCGCGCGCGGCGGCCGGGATCGCCCCCGTCGCGATCCATACCTCATATCTGATCAACCTCGCGAGCGACGATCCCAAAACCGTCGGCAGCTCGCTGAAGCTGCTGAAGAACGATCTGAAGATCGCCGCCGCCGGCGACATCGCGTACGTCAACACGCACCTGGGTTCGTACGGAAAGCGCGACCGCGCCGACGGCTTCGCGACCGTCGTCGCCGCGCTCGAAGACGCGCTCGACGGGATCGCGCCCGGCGTGCACCTCGTCATGGAAAACTCGGCCGGCGCGGGACAGCTGTGCGGCGGCACGATCGAAGAGCTGGGAGCGTTCGTCCGCGCGATCGGCCATCCCGGCCTGCGCGTGTGTCTCGACACCGCGCACACCTGGGCCGCCGGCTATGCGATCGATACGCGGGACGGCGTCGAACGGTTCTTCGAGCTGGTCGAGCGCGAACTGGGGCTCGAACGCGTCGTGATGTTCCACTTCAACGACACGCAGATCGAGCTGGGCGGGCACCGCGACCGGCATTGGCACATCGGCGAGGGGCGGATCGGGATCGAGGGATTCCGCGCGATCGTCGCGCATCCGGGAGTCCAGGGCAAGGTCGCGATCCTCGAGACCCCGGGCGAGGAGGACGACGACGCCCGCAACGTGCGCACGCTGCGCGCGGTGCTGGAAGGAGTGACTGCATGAGCGAGGCGGATCGCCGCGGCGCGGAGCGGGTGAAGGTCGCCGTCCGCGTCCGGTACCGGGTCGACGGGGGAAAAGAGCGCTTCGGCACGATCGAAAACATCTCGCGCACGGGGATGCTGCTGGTGGTCGGCGAGCAGATCGCGGAGAACGCGCGCGTCACCGTCGAGTTCGCCGGCGGCGACGGACAATGGCAAACGCTGGTAGGCGACGTGGTGCGTTCGGCCGCGATGGGCGGCTTCGGGATCGCGTTCGTCAGCGTCGACGACGCCGCGCTGCAGTTCCTGCGCACCGCGCTCCGCGTCCCCTAGGTGGGTTCGCGCTTTGCGCGAACCCTTCGCGGTCCTCGCTGCGCTGCGGTCCGCCCAGAGGAAATGTTGCATGGGCGCGGTTCGCGCTTTGCGCGAACGCTTCGCGGTCCTCGCTGCGCTGCGGTCCGCCCAGAGGAAATGTTGCATGGGCGCGGTTCGCGCTTTGCGCGAACCCTTCGCGGTCCTCGCTGCGCTGCGGTCCGCCCAGAGGAAATGTTGCATGGGCGCGGTTCGCGCTTTGCGCGAACCCTTCGCGGTCCTCGCTGCGCTGCGGTCCGCCCAGAGGAAATGTCGCATGGGCGCGGTTCGCGCTTTGCGCGAACCCTTCGCGGTCCTCGCTGCGCTGCGGTCCGCCCAGAGGAAACGTCGAGTCGGCGCGCTGCGTCTGGGTGATCTTCGGTGATCGTTCATTGTGACTTGGATGCGTTCTACGCGTCGGTCGCGCAGCGTGACGATCCGTCGCTGCGCGGGATCCCGCTCGCGGTTTCGGGGCGCTCGCGGCGCGCGGTCGTGCTGACGGCGTCGTACGAGGCGCGGCCGTTCGGCGTGCGCTCCGCGATGCCGCTCTATCGCGCGCTGGAGCTGTGCCCCCAGCTCGCGGTCGTTCCGCCGAACTTCGCGGCGTACCGCGAGACGTCCGAGCGGGTCTTCGCAATCTTCGCCGACGGCGCGCGCGCGGTCGAAGGGCTTTCGCTCGACGAAGCGTTCGTCGACGTTCCCGGCGACGATCTCGACGCCGCCGTCGCGTTCGCGCAGCGGATTCGCTCGCGCGTTCGCAGCGAGGTCGGGCTCACCGTGAGCGCGGGCGTCGCGCGCGGCAAGATGGTTGCGAAGATCGCGAGCGACGCGAACAAGCCCGACGGGCTGACGGTCGTCACGCCGGGCACCGAAGCCGCGTTCCTCGCGCCGATGCCGGTCTCGCGGCTGTGGGGGATCGGCCCGAAGACGCAGCCCCGTCTCGAAGCGGCCGGTATTCGCACGATCGGCGATGTCGCGTCGCTGGACGACGAGCGCTGCTACGCGCTGTTCGGCCGCGGCGGACCGTTCTTCCGCGATCTCGCGCGCGGAATCGACGAGCGCGAAGTCGATCCGTCACGCGAGCGCAAGTCCATCTCGACCGAGGAGACGTTCGAGTACGACGTTCGCGACGAAGCGCGGATTCTTGCGCTGTTGCGCGTGCAGGCGGACGAGCTCGCGCAAGGCCTGCGCGCGAGAGGGCTGCGCGCTTCCACCGTCGGCGTGAAGATCAAGAAAGCCGACTTCGCCGTGACCGGCCGCCAGACGTCGCTCGCCGTACCGACCGACGACGCGAACGCGATCCGCGACGCCGCCGTCGCGTGCTGGAACCGCGCCGGCGTCCGCGACGTCCCGATCCGCCTGCTCGGCACGCGCGTCGCCTCGCTCACCGAAGAGCGAGAACGCGAGCTGCGCCTGTTCTGACGCCGCCGCATCTTGCGCGAGGCCGCGAGGGGACTGTGCGCTCTGAGCCAAACCCGTAGGCCATTAGCCTGAGTGCCACCCTGGTGGCATTCAGGGACGGCATGCTAGCGGGGGTGCTTACAAATGCTGGACAGGCAACGCGAGGAGCGGCGTCCCGAACTCGTCTTCGGGCTCATCGGTGCGCTCGGTGCGGACATCGGACCGGTCATCGACTCCCTTGAGGAACGCCTTCAGATCGTCGGTTATCGCTCCGTACGCATCAAGCTGAGCGCACTGATGGAGAGCCAGATACCCGGCCATCCTTTCGTCGACTTGTGCAAGGACGGTAAGAAAGCGGACGTTGAAGCGTACATGGACGCAGGTACTCAACTTCGTACGTCGCTACGGCGAGGTGATGCACTGGCGATGTATGGCGTTTTGGCGTTACGCGAAGAACGCAGGCGGTCGAGCGCATCGTATGACGAGGTAGCGCAGGGACTCGCGTATATCTTCGATTCGTTGAAGCATGACGACGAAGTCGAGACGCTTCGGCGAATTTACGGCCAAGCATTCGTCGGTGTTGGTGTCTATACGCCATATCGCGAGCGGTTGCGCAATGTGAGCGCTCGGATCTGCGAGAGCAAGGGCATCGGGCAGCCGGACGACTATCGTAAACGAGCCGAGGCGCTCATCGAAAAAGACTTCGATGAGCAGGGTGTCCCGTTCGGGCAACACGTGAGCGACGCATTCGCCCTCTCCGATGTCTTCATTTCAAGCAGCGGAGATAGGGCCGGGCATGTCGCCCGCTTCGTCCAACTCCTTTTCGGTGATTGGACCAAAACTCCAACGCGAGACGAAATCGCGATGTTCCATGCGTACGCGGCTGCCCTCGAGTCGTCATCGATGGCACGCCAGGTTGGGGCCGCGATCGCCCTTACCGACGGCACGCTGTTGGCTACCGGAACCAACGAGCTTCCCCGCTTCGGCGGAGGCCCGTTCGACGCCGACGAAGCGCGGTCGGCAGCCAACCGGGGAGACTCCGACATTCGCGATTTCGCGTTGAAGATCGATGCGAGTGATACCCATCGGCGCGAGCTGCTGACCGATATCCTAGGGCGGCTGGCTTCTTCGGGTCGCATGGGACGATTGGACGACTCCGAGTTACCAAATGTCGCCGACGATATGTTGTTCGGCGCCGATGCAGTGCTTAGAAAAGCGAAGTTCATGTCCACGATCGACTACGTGCGCACGATGCACGCTGAGACGATGGCGCTGTCGAACTGCGCGCGGCGCGGCATCGCCGTGGAGGGCGGTACGTTATACGTCACCACGTTTCCGTGTCACGACTGTGCCAAGCAATTATCGCGAACGGTATCCGGCGCGTCGTCTATATCGAGCCGTACACGAAGAGCCTTGCGAAGCGGTTTTACGATGGGCTGATCACGATCGATGAGCAACCGCGCGAATCGCGCGTACGGTTCGAGTCCTTCGTCGGCGTCGCTCCACGTCGCTTTGCCGATCTCTTTACGATGCGTGAGCAGCGGAAAGACCAACGTGGACACGTGTTGGAGTGGCGCGCATCCGAGGCAGTGCCTCGCTTGCCGATACATTTTGCGTTGCCGTATGCGAGGCTCGGTGGCGAAAAGATCGAAGCCGCGGCGTTCCAAGATGCCATCGGATCGAAGAGTCCCGGTGGTCTGCAATGATCAGAAGCCAAGAACCCCTTGAGGTGTGTCGATGAGCGATCTTCCTAAGAACTGGCTCGAAGAGTCCATCCGGAATCTCAATGACGATCGGAAGACTTGGCCCGAGTGGATGAAGCGGGGTGTTCAGGAAGCGACCGATCACGCGGAAGAGCGGCTACGAAAGTATGGCGTACCGCCCGAATCCAGCGCTCACGTCAACGGTAAGACAGGTATGGAATAGCGCGCGCTTCATCGGTACGACTCGTCCTCGCTACCGGTCCACGAGTTCGGACGAACAAGAGCGAACATCATCGTCTTCTGCACGGCGTCAAGCGCGGCGCGTTATCGAGCCGTGAAGTCCAGCCAGCGGCGGTGCCAGAGATAGCTGCACCCGCGGTTGCATGGGCCGACGCCCGCGAGCGCGGCACCTTGGCAGTGCAGACCGGCGAGGACGTACCAATCCGCCTTCGGGCGGCGCCACCACCGCCCCGCCGAGCCCCGTGCCGCACGTAAGACGGGATGGCGCGTTCCGGCGTAGCGCGCCATCTCCGGCATGAAGAGGATCCCGTCGAGCCGTCCGCTGCGGTCGAGCGTCGCGCGTATTTCGTCGACCGAACGCACGCGCGCCCAGCGTTCGTGCGACGACGCGTACGGCGTCGCGGGAGGCGCCGCTTCCAGCCATTCATCGCGGAACAGCAGCGGGCACGCACGGCCGCACCCGTGCTCCTCGTCGCACACGACGTCGTCGAGCGCGACCGTCCGCGTGATCGGGCGCATTCGCCCGGCGTCGTCCGCCATCCGGCGCACGACCGTCCGCACGCGGAAGCCGAGGCCGCACGTGCCCCACTGCGACGCGGTGAAGCGCAGGCCGCGCGTGCGGTCGTGCGCGTCCAGCGTCGCGCGGATCTCCGGCGCGGATCGTACGCGCACCCAGGTTCCTTCGGCGAAGGCGGAACGCTCGCCGAGCAGCGGTTCGCTCGCCCCGGCGCTGTGTGCGCGACGCCAAGCGCGGCGCACGGCCCTGAGCAGTCCCGTCGGCCAAACGTACCGGTAGATCGGGTTCTCGAACTGGCATCGCTCGCGAAGGAGCACACCTCAGTATCGCACGTTCGGGTGAGGGCGGGGTGAAGCGAAGCGCGGCGTGCTGCAGCGCTCGCGGGTCAGATGTGGTCGCTGCTCCAGCACGGGTCGCCGCCGTCGCGAGGCGCCGCCGCGCCGCCGGCGAAGGCCGCCCGAAACCGCGTGCTCAGCGGCAGCGCCATCGCGATCGCCTCGGTGCGCCGGCGGACCGCGCCGCGCGGAAGCGCGTCGCGCGCCACGGCCGGCGGAAGCCAGCCGCGCACGGTGCGCAGGTCCCCGGCGGCGGCGCGCAGCAGCGGCCCGATGCACCGCGCGTCGTCGTCGCGGTCGAACGCGAACTCGTCGACGACGAACGCGTCGGCGGCCGGGATGCGGCGTCCGCTCGCGTACGCGGCGAGCGTTCGTCCGCGGCGTACACCGAGCCGGACGAGCTGGCCGGCGTGCTCGCGCGACGCCGTGCGCAGGCGCTGCCACTCCCAGTCGAGCGCGCTGCGCGCGAATGCGAACGGCCGGCGGGCCTCGAGCGCGTCGAACGCGCGGCGCACGGCGCCGGCGTCGCGTTCGCCGAGCGCGACGATCTCCACGCGCTCGGCGCCGAGGTCGGCGGCGCGCAGCGAGATCGTGCGCGAGGGAAGCTGCACGAAGCCGATGCGTTCGTAGAACGCGGGCCGGACGTCGCTGAACAGGTAGGCGAGGTCGGCGCCCGCATCGCGCTCGGCGTCCAGGAACGCGCCGAGGAGCGCGGTCGCGTAGCCGCGCCCGCGCAGGTGCTCGGGGGTGAAGACCGCCCCGATCCCGGCCGCGCGAAACGCGCGATCGCCGCAGCGCAGCTCGCGCTCGTAGCGCTTGCACGACGCGACGAGCACGCCGTCCACGACGAGTCCCAGCATCCGAAAACGGCGCTTGCCCCACGCCGACGACGCGATCGCGCGCAGCTCGCCGGCGTACTCGTCGTCGGTGCGCGAACCGGCCCACAGCGCGCGCGAGTGCGGCAGCACGTCACGCACGTACTCGTCGGCGCTGAGTGCGCGAAGGCGAAGCAGACGCGGCCTCGTCAGCGTGCGAGCAGCGCGGCGACCTCGGCGGCGAGCTCCGGCGCCGCCTTGCCGCGCGTCGCCTTGCCGCTCGCCGAGATCGTCGCCGTGGCGTCGGCGCGGCCGAGCACCGCCGCGAACAGCCGGCGCTGCTCCTTCACGTACGCGGCTCGCGGGTTCGCGCTGTGCTCGTACCACGTGAACTTCGCGGTGCGCGCCGCGCGCGCGTCGCCGGCGCACTCCTTCGGGATCATCCCGTGCGTGGGGCTGAACAGGAACGCGTCGGGAACGTAATACGGCGGGAAGGCGCCGGCGCGCGCGTCGACGACGAAGACGTGGTCGAAGCGCCGCGCGAGCACGCGGTCGACCGCGGCGACGACGATCGCGTCGTCGCGCTCGTCCTCGATCGCCGGACCCTGCTCGGAGAGCGCGAGGCGCTCGCAGTGCGCGAGCGCGCGCGCGAGGCCGTCGAACGGCCGGCGCTGCGCGTACGCGCCGATCAGCGCGATCAGCCGCGCGATCAGCGTCGCGCGCAGCCGCCGTCGCGCCGCCGTCTCGCCCTCGCGTGCCGCGAGCAGACCGCCGTCCTCCACGATCGCACGCGCCGCGCTCTCCGGATCGGCGTCGCGGACCCACGCCGCCCAGCGCGCGCGGCGCGCGCGGAACGCCGCCAGCCGTTCGCGCGCGAGCGGCGTGAGATCGTCGTCGCGCTCGCCGCGCAGCACGTTGGTTCCGAGCCGCACGTCGCGCTGCCGGTCCCAGCGGCGGTCGGGATCGGGGTTCTCGGGGAGCGCGAACAGCGCGGGCTGCGGGTTCGCCGGCTCGCCGCACAGCAGGGCGATCGACGCGTCGGAGAGCCGCAGCATCGGCGTCTGGAGCGCGCGCAGCGTCCACGCGTGCCGGAACGGATCGACGCTGGCCCACAGCAGCGCCAGCGCGTCGAGCACGTCGCCGCGCTCGAACAGCGCCGGATCGCCCGCGAGCGCGACCGGAAGATCGCGGGCGAGCAGCGCGTCCTCGAACGGTCCCAGCGTGCGCAGCGTGCGATGCAGCAACGCGATCTTCCCCGGCGGCGTCCCGCGCTCCACGAGCGCGGCGATCCGCGACGCGACGGCGTCCGCCTCGCTCGCCCGATCCTGCAGTCGGATCACGCGCACCGCGTCGCCCGGCGGAACCGGACGCAGCGGATCGGCGTCGATCGTCGCGCGCATCACGGCGGCGATCTGCGCGGGAAGCCCGCGCGGTTCGAGCGCGACCGTGGTCGCCGCGCGGCGGAACAGCTGCTCGGGACGCGCGCCGGCGAAGTTCTGCGTCGCCGCGGCCGGATCGCCCGCGATCGCGACGCCGTCGAGCGCGTCGCCGAACAGCGCGCGGAGGAAACGCAGCGCCGCGGCGCCGAGATCGTGCGCGTCGTCGACGAAGGCGACGCGCAGCCGTCGCCGCACCGCGCGCGCGATCGCCGGGCGGCTCTCCAGCAGCCGCGTCGCTTCGACGAGCGCGTCGCTCGCGGTGAGGCAGCCGCGGCGCACGATCTCTTCGCGGTACGCGCCGTAGAGCCGCTTGAGGATCTTCGCGAGATCCAGCTCGCGCTTGCGCTGACGTTCCAGCTCGGCGGCGCCGACCGCGAGCGAGGCGCGGTGCTCGTCCTTCGTCGCCGCGAGCAGCGCCGGGGACGCGAGGTTCGGCGGGTTCGCGTAGAACGTGTTCGCGCCGCGCAGCGCCATCGCCAGGAACGTCTCGTCGTCGATCCCCGCCTCCCGCAGCTTGCGGATCAGCCGCAGCGCCGCGTCGGCGAAGCGGTCCGGCGTGCGCAGTCCGGCGATCTCCGGATCCACCTCGGCGCCCAGCCAATCGGCCCATTCGGCGGAGAACAGCGGCGCGGCGGCGCGCTCGAAGATCTCCGTGGCGTCGAGCGGGTCGACCAGCTCGACGTCGAGCGCGAGCCCCGTCTCGAGCGGGTGCGCGCGCAGCAGCTCGAACGCGAGCGCGTCGAGCGTCGCGCCGTCGACGGCGACGCCGGTGGCGGCGCGCATTCGCGCGGCGAGCGCGCGCGCGCCGTCCGCGCGCGCGGCCGTCACGATCGCCGCTTCCGCGAGCGTCGCGTCCGCGGCGAGCAGCGCTGCGAAGCGCCGCACCAGCGCGTCGGTCTTCCCGCTCGTCGGCAACCCGGTGAACGCGAGCAGCCCGTGCTCGACCGGCAGCGCGAGCGCGCGTTCCAGCGCGAGAACGGTGACGCGATCGCCGTCGGGGCGGGCGTTCATCGCGCGAAGCGCTCCTCGATCGCCGACGGGCGCTCGCGGCACGCGTCCGCGTACGCGCAATAGCGGCACGCGTCGGGATCGCGGGTCGCGGGGAACGCGGCGAGCGTTCCGCTCGACAGCTCGGCCGCGAGCGCGATCATCCGGTCGCGCGCGCGCTCGAGCTCGTCGCTGCCGATCTCGCCCGTCGCACCCGACGAGCGCGGCGAACGCGACGTCGTGACGACCTCCAGCTCCACCGGCGCCACGTCGAGCAGCGCGTCCTTCAACGGGACGAGCGCGAGCCGCGTGACGACGTCGCCCGCGGCCGTGCGCGCCCAGTAGTAGAACGGCAGCTGAAACTCGCGGAACGCGCGCACCTCGTCGAGATACTCGGCGGCGCTCGTCGCGATGGAGCCGGTCTTGTAGTCGACGACGGTCACCGTGCCGTTGCCCAAATCGCGGTCGAGCCGGTCGATGTAGCCCACGAAGCGGTGGCCGCCCAGCTCGACGTCGGCGGCCGTCTCGCAGCCGATCACCTCGAACGGCGTGCGCCGCGCGCGCTCGAGGAGCCAGGCGAGATACTTCACCGCCGTGCGCCGTGCGCGGCGTTTCTGCAGCTCGAACTCGACCGGGGCTTCGAAGCGCGTACGATGGCGGTCGAACGCCGCCACGACGCGCCCGTCCAACTCGCGCCCGAGCGCCTCCGCGTCGACGCCGTCGAAGCGCACGTGCGCCTCGTGGAAGTCCTCGAGCGCGGCGTGGAACGCGATCCCGTAGAACGACGCCGACGAGCCGCGATCCTCGACCGCGGCGCACACGTAGCGGAACCACCACTTGCGCGCGCACTCGGCGTACGCGTTCAGCGACGAGGCGCTGAACGACAGCTTTCGCACCGCGACCGGCGCCGCCGGCTCGTCGGGGACGGGCGCCGCGGGCGCGACGCCTTCGACGGCGCGCGACGCCGGCCGCGCGCCGGCCAGCTCGGCGGCGATCTCGGCCCACAGGTCCGCCGCCTCCCAGCGCTCGGCGAACGCGCGCGCGGCGTCGAAGTCCCGCGCGATCCGCTCCAGCGCCGCCCGCGTCGTCGCGTCGGCGACCGGGAACGCGCCGAAGAGCGCGCCCAGCACGGTCGTCGCCGATGCGTCGGGCGCCTTGTACGCCGCCGAGACGACGGCGAGGTTGTGCGCGAAGCGGTTCGCCTCCGGAAGCGCGCCCTTCGCGATCGTCTCGAGCAGTCCGGCCCGCTCTCCGGTTGCGGCGAGCAGCGCGCGCGCGTCGTCGGCCCGCACCCCGCTCTGCGGCGCGAGCAGCGCTGCGCGCGCGTCGGCGTCGCTCTGCGAGGCGACGTAGCGCAGCAGCGCATCGACGCCGTCGACCGCGGCGAGGTCGAGCGGCGGCGGGGACGGGGGTCCGAGCTCGACCGGTTCAAAGCCGAGCCCCGCCGCGTTCGCCAGCCGCCGCCACGCGAACGCATCGTCCTCCGCTTCGAGGAGCGCCGTGTCGACCTGCACGGCGGCGCCGTCGGCGGCGACGCCGCGGCCCACCGCCAAGCGCAGCGCCGTGCGGACGTCCACGGCGTCCGCGAACGCCGTGAGCGTGCGGACGTGCGCGGCCAGCGTCTCGAACGCGGGCGGGACGGCGTCGCGGTCGAGCGCCTCGACGACCCGCACGCCGAACGACGCGCTTCCGCGCACGTGCGCGGGAAGCGTGACGTCCTCGCGCGTCGCCGCGATGCGGCGCACGATCGCCCGGCGCTCGCCGTCGCGAAGCACGCGGCGGCCGACGAGCGGGGCGAGGAACGCGGCCGGCTCGACGGCGTTGCGGTACGGCAGCCGCCGTTCGTCGACGAGGAGCACCTCCGGTGATTCCAGCGTGCCGGGGACGCGACCCGCGCTTCGTTCCACAGATCGGCGGTGCGGAACCCGTGGACGCGACGTGGAAAGCGGGGACGCATGCGCAGGCTGATCGTAGGCGTCACCGGAGCGAGCGGATCGGTCTACGCGTTCGCCGCGCTGCGCGCGCTCGCCGCCGTCCCGGACGTCGAGACGCACCTCGTGGTGAGCGACCAGGCGCGCCGGACGATCCCGCTCGAGACGGAGGGGTCGGCCGAAGAGCTGGAAGCGCTCGCCGACGTCGTCCATCGCGACGAAGACCTCGCCGCCTCGATCTCGTCGGGATCGTTCCGCACCGACGGGATGCTCGTGATCCCGTGCTCGATGCGAACCGCGGCGTCGATCGCGTACAGCCTCAACGCGAACCTGCTCGTGCGCGCGGCGGACGTGTGCCTGAAGGAGAAGCGCCCGCTGGTGCTCGTGGTGCGCGAGACGCCGCTCCACCTGGGGCACCTGCGGACGCTCGCGCAGCTCGCGGAGATCGGCGCGACGATCCTTCCGCCCGTCCCCGGCTGGTACTCGAGGCCGGCGAGCGTCGAGGACATCGTCGTGCACACCGTCGGCAAGGCGCTCGACCAGGTCGGGATCGACGCGAAGCTGTTCCGCCGCTGGAGCGGCCCGGGCTAGGCGACCGCGGGGTTCGGCTCCGCCGGCGCGGCCGGCTGCTGCGGCGTTCCGCTCCACGTCACGCGCGGCGGGATGAGCGCGAGCTCGACGCGGTCGGCGTACGTGCGCGCGAGCTGGATCAGTCCCGCGATCGTCTCGTCGGAGAGGAGCGTCGGCTCGAGCCCGAGCGAGCGCAGGTTCGTGTTCACGCAGTTGTAGTAGTGCGCTTCCTTCTCGGTGCGCGGATTTGCCACGTGCGCGATCTCGCACGACAGACCGAGGCCGCGCCCGACCGCGGCGACCCGGTGCGCGAGCTGCTCGACCGAGAACATCTCGGTGAACTGGTTGAACACGCGATACTCGCCGGCGGCGGCGGGATTCTCGCACGCGATCTCGATGCAGCGCACGGTGTCGCGGATGTCGAGGAACGAGCGCGTCTGCCCGCCGGCGCCGTACACCGTGAGCGGATGGCCGAGCGCGGCCTGGACGCAGAAGCGGTTGAGCACCGTTCCGAAGATGTGGTCGTAGTCGTAGCGGTTCGCCAGCGCGGGCGAGAGCGCCGTCTGCTCGGTGTACGTGCCGTACACGACGCCCTGGTTGAGGTCGGTCGCGCGCAGCTTCCAGATGCGGCAGGCGAAGTAGATCTGGTCGCTGTCGCTGACCTTCGTGAGATGGTAGAACGAGCCGGGCTGCTTCGGGTACGGCAGCGTGTCGCTGCGCCCGTTGTGCTCGATCGTGATGAAGCCTTCCTCGACGTCGATGTTCGGCGTCCCGTACTCGCCCATCGTGCCGAGCTTCACGAGATGGGTGTGCGGCGAGTGCTCGTGCAGAGCCCAGATCACGTTCATGTTCGCGAGCGTGTTGTTCAGATGCGTGCGCACGGCGTGCTCGCGGTCGATCATCGAGAACGGCGCGCTGCGCTGCTGCCCGAAATGCACGAGCGCGTCGGGCCGCACGTCGGCCACCAGCGCGCAGAGCGCGGCGTAATCGGTCACGTCGGACTGCTCGAAGCGAATGGCGCGGCCGGTCAGGCGCTGCCACTCGTCGACGCGCCGGCGCGCGGACGCGATGGGCACGAGCGAGTCGAGCCCGTGCTCGCGATCCCATTCACGCCGCACCAGACTGTCCATGATCGTGACGTCATGGCCGCGACTCGACAAGTACAGCGACGTCGCCCACCCGCAGTAGCCGTCGCCGCCGATCACCAGGATCCTCATCGAGTCGTTCTTCGCTCCTTGCGCTGCTCGCGCGGACGGACGCTCATGCGGCGTCACAGAGGTTCATCAGTCGTTCGACGTGCGCGTCGAGACGATATTCTTGTGCGCGTACGCTGGCACGCGCGGCGAGTTCCTCCCACGTGCGCTCGTCGAGCACGCGGCGGATCGCGTCGGCGAGCGCACGCTCGTCACCGCGCGGCACCGCGATGCCGGCCCCGTCGATCCAGTCGCCGATCCCGCCCGACGCGTACGCGACGGCGGGACGGCCGCGCGCTTGTGCTTCGATCCCGACCAAACCGAACGGCTCGGGCCACAGCGACGGAACCGCGACCGCCCACGCGTCGTCGAGCGCCGCGCGCAGCTCCGCAGCGCTCAGCTTCCCGCGCCAGTCGACGCGCACGCCGAGCCGCGCCGCGTCCTCGCGCGCGTCGGTCTCCTCGCGTTCGCCTTCGCCGGCGACGACGAGCAGCGGGCGTTCCGCTGCGTCGATGTGCGCCAGCGCTGCGATCAGCGAGCGCAGCCCTTTGCGCGGCGTGAGGCGCGAGGCGAACAGCAGCGTGCGCTGCGGCGGGCGAGGAGCGGGCGACGCGGCGAACGCCGCGTCGGGCAGCGGCGGCGGCGTGATCGCGAGCCGCCCGCCCTCGACGCCGTTCGTGACGCACGTGGCGCGCATGTGCCGGCTGGAGACGAGGATGCGGTCGGCGCGCGCGATCCGCGCACGCAGGCGCTCGCGCGCGGTGATCTTGCGGAACGAGTCGGCGCGCGGCCCGTGCACGCAGCCGCGCACCAGCGTGTTCGCCCGGCACGCCGTGCCCATGCGCGCCGAGCACGGTGCCGGAAACTGCGGAAAGACGCGATCGCCGGTCGGGCAGAACGAACGGTGGTCGTGGATCTTGACGAGCCAGCGCGGCGCGGCGTCGCGAACCGCATCCAGCACGTCGACGTCGAAGACGCTCGCCGTGATGACCGCGTCCGCCGGCCGCGCGCGCAGCTCCGAGGCGACTTCGCGCGCCGCTTCGCCCGACGGCGTGCCGTCCTCGCCGCCCCACCGGATCGCGCGCGCGTCGACGCCGAACGCGCCGTCGTCGGCGACCTCACGGCCGAGCAGACGAACGCGGACGCCCCGCGCGGCTAGTGCCGGCAGCACGGTTTCCCAATACCGTTCGGCGCCGCCGAGATCGCCGACGCGATCGCACAGCACCGTGAGGGCGCGCACCAAGCGGGTTTACCCCCATTCGCTGAGACGGGACTGAGAGGGGCCTCCGGCCTGCCTCCGCCCTCGGCGGGCCGTCAGCGCTTCGAGAGCACGAGCACGCGCGCAGGCGGCGCGGTCCCGCCGCCGCGCATCTCGCCGGCCGAGGTACGCAGCGTGAGCGACGCCGACGGACCGCTGGCGAGCACGATCGCGCGCTCGAACGCCTCGTCAGCCCCGAAGAGGTCGGGCTGGTCGCGCAGCGCGCGTGCGAGGTCGACCAGCTCCACCGGCGAGGTCGCGATCACGAAGACGCGCTGCCCCGCATAGCCGAGCACGACGCGCGGCAGCTCCGAGGTGTCGCCGTTGAAGTCGGGGATCACGCCGCCCGGCGCCACGACATACGGCCCGACGGTGGCGAGATTCGGCCCCGAGACGACCGGCGGCGGGACGGCGGCGCCTGCCGGGGGCGGCGCGGCGGCCACCGCGGGCGCGGGCCCGCCGGGCTGCGGGCTCACTTCCGGTGCCGGCGCCGCCGCGCTCGCGGCGACGTCCTGTCGCGGGAGCGGCGAGAGCAGCCGCAGATTGCCGTCGCGGGCGGCGATCTCCGCGCCGGTGCCCGACCCGAGCGCGGCGACGACGACGGCGTCGCTGGCCGAAGCCGCGTCGGCGAAGCGCGCGTCGAAGGCGTCGAACGGCAGGCCCGCGCTCAACGCGCAGACCCGTGCGCCGAAGACCGCCCCGGTGAAGGCGACGACGTGGGCGCGGCCGATCCCGCCGAGGTTCGCTTCGGCCGGTGTGCACGCGTCCGCCGAGCTCGCGCTGATCGTCGCCGCGGGCCCGGCCGCGGCCGCCGGCGCCGTTTCCGGCGGCGGGGCGGACTGCGCCGCGGCCGCGGCCGGGAAGAGCAGCGCGAGCGCGAGGGCGGCGTACGGCGGACGCATCGGTCGTGTCAACGCAGCGCGAGCGGCCGGCGTTCGGCCTGTCACGCGTCGCCGCGCGCTCCGGCGCCGAAGCGGGCCTGGGCGCGCACCACGTCGGCGACCCGGTCGACGTTGAGCGCGATCTGCGGGCGGGTGCACCGGATCGCCGCCACGCGCGCCGCGACGAGCCGCGAGGCGCGTTCTTCGGCGTGCGCGATGCTGAGGCGGCCCAGCGCGAAGCGCGCGAGGACGTCCCACCCGAACAGCCCCGCGAGCCGCAGCGGCGACTTGCGGGCCGCCCCGAGCGCGTCGAGCAGCGCGGCGAGCCGCGGAAGGACGCGCGGGCGGATGGCCACGAGGCCGCCGCCGCAGAAGCGGCCGTCGCGCATCCGCGCCCAGGTGTGGGGGAACTCCGGATACGCCGCGACATGATAGCGCCGCTCGAGGCACGCGTACGCAAGGTCGGCGTCGCGGGCCAGCGCGGCGTCGACGAACTCGTCGACCGCCGTCGCGTCGAGCGCCGGTAGGTCGGAGGCGGCGACGATCACCAGACCGTCCTCGGTGAAGCCTTCGAGGCCGGAGCGGAGGCTCTGCACCATCCGCCGGCCGTCTCCCCGGACCTCGCTCGCTCCGGCGAGGGCGGGGTGGGCGGCCGCGGCGGGCGGCGCGACGACGACGATCCGGTCGATGCGCGAGGAGCCGCGGAGTCCCGCGATCGTCCGGGCGACGAGCGGCACGCCCGCGATGCGCACGAAGGCCTTGTTCGGCGCGCCGGGCTCCAGCGCCGCGACCGCGTCGGGCGGGCCGCCGGCCAGCACGACGGCGTCGAGCGCCTTCAGCGCCACGTCACGCTCCCCGCGAAGGGCACCATCTCCATGCGCGTCCCGGCCGGGCCGCGAAGCCGCGCCGCGAAGGCTTGCGCCGGCGCTGCCGCGTCGAACAGCGCGAAGCAGGCGCCCCCGGAGCCGGAGAGCATCGCCCGCCCCGGCGCCCCGGCCTGCTCCAGCGCGCGAAGCGCCCCGTCCACCTCGGGATACGCGCCGCGGACGACCGGCTCGAAGTCGTTGGTCATCGCCTCCAGCACGCCGCGGTAGTCGCCGCGCTGAAGCGCCTCGGCGCAACGCAGCGAGGCCGACTCGCTCCGCGCCCGAGTCGGGGCGGGCGACCCGGCGCGCGATGCCGCGAGACGCGCGTACGCCGCCCCGGTCGCGACGTGGACCGCGGGCACCAGCAGCACCACCCACCAGGGCGGCGCGGCGCCGAGCGCCGTGACCCGCTCGCCCGTTCCCTCGACGAGCGCGGGACCGTCGGCGAGGAAGAACGGGACGTCGCTTCCGAGCGCGCGAGCGTCGGCGAGCCAATCGCGAGACCCGCGCGAGCCGAACGCGCCGTCCATCGCCGCCCGCAGGACGCCCGCCGCGTCGCTCGACCCGCCGCCGAGCCCGGCGCCGACCGGGATGCGCTTGCGCAGCGTGACGGCCAGCGGCGCGGCGTCGAGTCCGAGCCGCGCCAGCGCGCGCACGACCAGGTTGTCGTCCTCGAGCGACGGGGGATCGCAGCGGAACGCGAAGCGCTCTGCGGCCTCGAACCGCAGCTCGTCGCCGAGCGCGATCGGCACCATCACGCTGCGGAGCGCATGATAGCCGTCGGCGCGGCGGGCCAGGATCTCGAGCGTCAGATTGATCTTGGCCGGAGCCAGCACGCCGCCCGATTCGAGGAGGCGCCGCTCGTCGCCCCCGGGTAGACGGTGACGCCGTGCGACCGACCTTCGACGCTCAGCGCAACGAGCTCAGCGCCTACGTGCTCCGCGAGAGCGAGACGCCGTTCGGACTGACCCTCGCGAACTTCAAATGCTTCGCGCAGTCGACGCCCAAGGGCGGGATCCGCGGCCTGTGGGACGCGGACACCGATCAGATCATCTTCGGAACGCACCAGATCGCCTACCGTGCCGGCGACGACCCGACGCTCTTCGCGCACCACATCGAGCGCGAGTTCACCTTCTTGCCGTACGCGCAGATCGGCGAGTTCGCGCTGCGTCCGGACTTGCGGGTCAGCGAAGCGTTCTTCGTTCCGCACGGGCCCCGGCACGACCGCGTCGTCTCGTTCGTCGTCGACGTCGCCGTGCACAACGCGTCGCCGGAACCGGTCCGCGTCTGCGTGTTTCCGTGGGCGCTCCTGATCGGCCAGCGGTTCTACGGCGAGCCGGAGAAGAAGGTTCGTGCGAGCACCGGAACGCGCTTCATCCGCTCGTTCGGCGAAGAGTCGGGCTGGGTGCGCTGGTGGGGCGGCTCGCGCACGCCGCACGCGGCCGTCGTCGCGACGCGCGAGCAGAAGCTGCTTCTCGGGATGGAGCGCGGCACGCTGAACGAAGCCGATCACGCCGGCGAGATCACGCCGAGCGCCGCCGAGGAGTCGTCGAGCCGCATCTTCGGCGCGTTCGAGTACCGGCTCGAGGTCGCGCCGGGCGCGCGCGAGACGCTGCGGCTCGCCGTCGTCTTTCACAAGGACGGCGACGACCGCTCGAAGCCGGTCCTCGAGCAATTGCTCGTCGACGACGACGCGCTCGGGGCGACGCAGCGCTACTACGCGGCGCAGCTCGCCGACGCGCGTTTCCTCACGCCGTCGGCCGTCGTCAACCGCGGCGTCGTGTGGGCGAAGACGAACATGCTGCGCGTGATCAAGGAGTACCCGCAGGGCTGGGGCTCGACGAACTCGCCGCCTTCCGACATCCTGGTGTCGCGCGACACGTCGTGGTTCGTGCACGGCTACGACTACTTTCTCCCCTGGTTCTCGCGCGACGCGATCGAGCTGTTCAACCGCTTCATCGAGCCCAGCGGTCAGGTGGTCGAGTACGTGCGCGGCGTGAACGGCTTCTCGACCTTCTACGATCTCAACATCAACGACGACACGCCGCTGCACATCATCGCGATCCTGCACCACTTCAACGCGACGCTGGACGAGCACTGGCTGCGCGCGGTGTTCCCGACCGTGACGAAGATCGCCGACTACATGCTCACCCAGCGAGACGCGAACGGGCTGCTGTTCTGCAAGGCCGCGGGCGTCGACATGTTCGGGATCACGTCGTGGCGCAACATCATCCCGTACTACACGCTCGACGGCGCGGTGACCGAGATCAACGCGGAGGCGTATTTCGCGCTCGAGGCGACGGCGCGGCTCGCGGCGATCGTCGACGACGCCGCGGCGTTTCAGAAGTACTCGCGCGAAGCGTCGGCGATGCGCGAGGCGATCCTCGCGAACCTCTTCAACGTCGACGCCTCGGCGTTCGTGCTGAACTACGATCAGAACGGCAGCTATCAGGACAACTTCACCGCCGACGAAGTCTTCCCGGTGCTCTTCGAGGTGGCGCCGCCCGACGTGCGGCGTACCATCCTCGCGCGGCTCTCGGGACCGGATTTCGTCACGCCCGTCGGACTGCGGACGATCTCGACGGCCGACGCGTGGTACTTCCCGTCGCACGGCTTCGGGCTGCTCGGGGGCGTGTGGCCCGACCTCACGCTGTGGTTCGCCGTCGCCCTGGCGCGCAACGGCGCGACGCTGCTCGCCGCGCACTTGCTCGAGGCGATCTACGCCTCGATGGAAGGCGGCAGCGCCCGCAACACGGTGCCGGGCGAATTCGGCGAGTGGTTCGACGGCGGCTCGCTGACGAACCGCGGCATGTACCTCTCGCCCTGGACGGGCGCGAAATATCTCTGGGCCGTCGCCGAGACCGTCTGCGGTCTGGACGGCTACCGGACCAGCGGGCGCCCGCACATCGCGCCGCTTCTCCCGCCGGATTGGACGTGGTCGGCGGCGGTCCGCGTCCACTGGGGCGGGACGCGCCACAGCTACGTCGTCGACGCCGAGCGCAAGATCGTGGTCGGCGACATGGACTTCGCCTCCGCGGAGGAGCCGTACCAGGTGTACTACGCCGGGCGCGACGTCTCGGACGAGATCCGCACCGCACCGGTCGAGGTCGGCGCGCTGGGCTTCGACGACGGCGCGGGCAACGTGCTGATCTACGTCTGCAACGACCGCGACGCCGCCCGCGAGGTCAGCGTCGAGTTCCGCGGCGAGACGCTCCGCCGGCGCGTCGAGGCGGGCCGCATGGCGGAGATCCGCATCGGCCAGCCGCGCCTGGCCGACGCCGTGGCCGGCCCCGAGGCGGCGCGAGAGGCGGCGACGCCCGTCGGTTAGAACCGCCCGGCGTGCCGCCTACCCGCCGCCCGAGGACCTCGGCGTTCCTCGTCGCGGGCGCATTCGTGCTCCTCGGTTCGATCCTCATCGGTCAGAAGCTCGGCGACCGCGTCCTGCTCCAGACCGAGCAGCGGGTTCCGATCGCGGGGTCCGGCGTCACGCCCGTCCCCGAGGCGCAGCCGAGCGACGCCGGCGACCTGAAGAACTGGAAGCGGCTGCAGGTCGTCTCGGTCGCGACCGATCCGGCCTTCCCCGACCCGCGCGTCACCGTCCCGCCGCGGCCGCGGCCGACCCCGAGCCCGACGCCGACCCCGACGCCGAAGCCGAAGGCCCGGCCTACCGAGGCGCCGCCGGCGATCTACACCTCGCCGCCCCTTCCCGTCCCGATCGTCTCGCACTCCCCCGACGACTACGAGACGCCCGCGCCGAGCGAAGCGCCGCTTCCGCCATAGTGGCTTCGCCTGCGGCGAAGCCTTCGCGTTCGCGCTGCGCGCGATCCGCCTTCGCGTTCGCTGCGCGCGATCCGCCATCGCGTTCGCGCTGCGGCCGGGCCGCGAGAGCGTTCCTATTGTGTGCATTGAAGGGGCGTCCGCGGGGCAGCACAATGGGGAAGTTATGAACGTGAACGGCCAGCAGGGAACCGACACCGTCAAGCGCGGGCTCGCGCAGATGCTCAAGGGCGGCGTCATCATGGACGTGGTCACGCCGGAGCAGGCCAAGGTCGCCGAAGAGGCCGGGGCGGTGGCGGTCATGGCGCTCGAGCGCATCCCGGCCGACATCCGCGCCGCGGGCGGCGTCGCGCGCATGAGCCATCCGGCGCTCATCGAGCGGATCATGCAGGCCGTCACGATCCCGGTCATGGCGAAGGTGCGCATCGGCCATCTCGGCGAGGCGCGGCAGCTCCAGGCGCTCGGCGTCGACTACATCGACGAGTCCGAGGTGCTCACGCCGGCCGACGATCTCTACCATCTGGACAAGCACGCGTTCACGGTGCCGTTCGTCTGCGGCGCGCGCGATCTCGGCGAGGCGCTGCGCCGGATCGCCGAAGGCGCGGCGATGGTCCGCAGCAAGGGCGAAGCCGGCTCCGGCAACATCGTCGAGGCGGTCCGTCACATGCGCGCGATCCGCGACGGGATCGCGCAGCTCGCCGCGATGCCGAAGGAAGAGCTGGTCGCGCGGGCGCGCGACATCGGCGCGCCGCTCGAGCTCGTGAAGGACGTCGCCGCGAACAAGAAGCTGCCGGTGGTGCTGTTCTGCGCCGGCGGCGTCTCGACGCCCGCCGATGCGGCGCTGATGATGGAGCTGGGCGCCGAAGGGATCTTCGTCGGCAGCGGGATCTTCAAGTCGACGAATCCGGCGGCGTTCGCGCGCGCGATCGTCGACGCGACGACGCACTGGCAGAACCCCGACGTCGTGCTGAAGGCGCACCAGACGATTCCCGAAGAGGCGAAGGCGATGGAAGGGCTCGACATCCGGCAGCTCGCGGAGACGCAGCTCCTCGCCACCCGCGGAAACTGAGGCCTTCGGATCGTCATGCCGACCGTCGGCGTCCTCGCGCTGCAAGGTGACGTGATCGAGCACGTGCGCGCGCTCGAGCGCAGCGGCTCGCACGTCGTCGAGGTGCGCACAGCGGACGACCTCGCGCGCGTCGACGCGCTCGTCGTCCCGGGCGGCGAGTCGACGACCGTGATCCGGCTACTCGACCGCTTCGGGCTCACGGAACCGGTCAAACGGCGCGTACGCGACGGGATGCCGTTCTGGGGGACGTGCATGGGGATGATCGTCGCGGCGCACGACGTCGCGGGGCTCGAGCAGCCGACGCTCGACCTTCTCGACGTGACGGTGCGTCGCAACGCCTTCGGCCGTCAGGTCGAGAGCGCCGAAGTGCCGCTCGCAATCCCCGCCCTCGGCGCCGCTCCGTTCCCGGCGGTATTCATCCGCGCGCCGTGGATCGAGCGGGCAGGCCCGGACGTCGAAACGCTCGCCGAGCGCGACGGACACGGCGTGATGGTGCGCCAGCGCAACGTCCTCGGCACGTCGTTCCATCCCGAGCTGACCGGCGACGACCGCGTCCACGCCTACTTCCTCGCGATGGTCGCGGACGCGAAGGAACAGCGCGCGGCCTGACGCGCGGACGTGCGCGCGCAATCCCCCGTCCGGGGGTGCATGCGCCGCCGAGGCGGCGGAAATCAGACCGCCGTCATGAACAACGTGAACGCACATCAGACCGGCGGAAAGCCGCTCGCAGTCGTCACCGGGGCGTCGAGCGGCATCGGGTTCGAGCTGGCGAAGCAGTTCGCGCAGAACGGCTTCGATCTGGTGATCGCGGCCGAGGACGAGGGCGTCCGGCGCGCCGCGCAAGAGCTGGAGGGCATGGGCGCGTCGGTGCGCCCGGTCCAGGCGGACCTCGCGACCTACGAAGGCGTCGAGCAGCTCTACGCCGAGGCGTCGCAAACCGGAACGATCGACGCCGTCGCGATCAACGCGGGGATCGGGGTCGGCGGCGACTTCCGTGTGAACGACCTGCGCGACGAGCTGCGGATGATCGATTTGAACGTCACCGGCGCCGTGCACCTCGCGAAGCGCGTCGTCGCCGACATGAGCGCGCGCAACAGCGGACGGATCCTCTTCACCTCGTCGATCGCGGCGCTCATGCCGAGCCCGTTCGAAGCGGTCTACGGCGCGACGAAGAGCTTCCTCTACTCGTTCAGCGAGGCGCTTCGCAACGAGCTGAAGGACACCGGGATCACCGTGACCGCGCTGCTGCCGGGACCGACCGACACGAACTTCTTCCACCGCGCCGGGATGGACGACACGAAGGCCGGCCAGGAGAAGAAGGATGATCCCGCCCAGGTCGCGCGCCAAGGATTCGAGGCGCTCATGGGCGGCAAGGACCACGTCGTCGCGGGCTCGCTGAAGACCAAAGCGCAGGCGGCGGTGATCTCCCAGCTGCCGCAGACGGTGAAAGGCGAGATCCACCGCGGTCTCTCCGAGCCCGAGGGCGCGAAGAAATGAGCTGACGAGGAGGACCTGCCCGTCGTAGGCAAGTCCTCCTCATGCCGACGACGAGCCGGGCCGTACAACGCCCGAGGCCGAGTCAGTGGAGCGGCTCTCGGAGTCCGCGCCGCGGCGTCGTCGTGTCGTCCCCGTCCAGAAGCGAGGCAGCCCATGCGCCTCGCTTCTCGTTTATCACGGACCCGCTCGCTCGGGCCCGCCGTTTCGACGATCCCCCGCGCCGCCCACGGGAGCCATCGTGAACGACGTCCTCGTCCTGAACTTCACGTACGAAGCGCTCAACATCACCTCGTTCCAGCGCGCGGTGAAGCTGCTGTTCTCGGGCAAGGCCGAGATCGTCCACCGCCGCGACGCCTTCATCAAGTCGACGTCGTACGAGATGCGGCTGCCCTCGATCATTCGCATGCTCTACTACATCAAGCGCCCGATGCAGAAGGTCGCGCTGACGAAGAAGAACGTGCTGCTGCGCGACGACTACACGTGCCAGTACTGCGGCCTGCGGGGCGAGCGCATGATGACCGTCGACCACGTCCTGCCGCGCAGCAAAGGCGGACCGTCGACGTGGGAAAACCTCGTGTGCGCGTGCATGCGCTGCAACAACCGCAAGAACAATCGCTCGCCCGAGCACGCCAACATGAAGCTGCGTCGCCGCCCGAAGGCGCCGAAGTACATCCCCTGGATCCGCGTGAAGCGCAACACGCTGCCCGGGGAATGGCACCAGTTCCTGTTCCTCTACAACGTCTCGATCGAGGACCGCGTCGAGGCGTAGCGCGCTTCCCGCTTTTGTTCGCGCTCAGCGCGTCGAGCGGGGCGGCAGCGCAGCCGCGAGCGCGGACTTGACGATCTCGCCCGCGGCGAACGGCGCGACGCCGGCGGCGAACGCCGTCGCGGCGTCGTGGAAGAAGAACGCGCCGAGCCAGGCCGCGCCGCAAGCGATGACCAGCGCCGTGCCCGCGACGACCGCGACGAAGCGCCGCGCGTAGCCGCGCGCGAAGCCGAGCCGGTAGAGCGTTCCGGTCGCATACGTGGCGAGCGGGAACGCGAGGAGATAGCCCGCCGTCGTCGCGGTCGGTCCGACGAAGCGCAACAGGCCGCCGGTGTGCCCCTGGAACACAGGAAGCCCGCTCAGCCCTTCGGCCAGGTATGCGAGGGCGGCCAGCGTCGCGAGATCGCGCCCGAGGAGCGCGACCAGCAGCGGGAGCGCGAGCGTCTGGAGCGTCACCGGCACCCCGAAGAACGGGTTGGCGGGGACGGCGATCTGCGCCGAGACGTACAGGAGTGCGGAGCCGGCGAGCACGGCGGCTGCCGCGCGTGCGAGGCGGGCGGCGGGCGAGGCGGAGCGAACGGAAACCATCGCGCGCCGATTCTTCCATCGACGCGCGGCCCCTGGCGCGGTATACTCCCTCGCGTTGTGATTCGGGAGCAGCCGACCGGCCTCGATCAGACGCGCGCGCCGTACTTCCAAGTCCTCCTCGACTACGTCGACGGGGGCGTGATCCCGTTTCACACGCCCGGCCACAAGCAGGGGATCGGGATGGAGCGCAGCTTCCGCGACTTCGTCGGCGACAACGTGCTCGCGATCGACCTGACGCAGATTCGCGGGCTCGACGATCTGCTGCAGCCGGAAGAGGCGCTGGTCGAAGCGCAGGACCTCGCGGCGGCGTGCTTCGGGGCCGAGCAGACGATGTTCCTCATCAACGGCTCGACCAGCGGCAACCAGTGCATGATGATGGCTGCGCTCAACCCGGGCGACAAGATCGCGATCCCGCGCAACTCGCACAAGAGCGCGATGGGCGGGCTCATCATGTCCGGCGCGACCCCGGTCTGGATGCGTCCCGAGGTCGACGAGGCGCTGCACATGGACCACACCGTCACCCCGGCGACCGTGCGCGAGACGCTCGAGCGCGAGGGCGACGTGAAGGCGGTGTACGTCGTCACGCCGACCTACTACGGCGTCGCGGCCGATCTCGAAGGGATCGCCGGCGTCGCGCACGCGTTCAACATCCCGCTGCTCGTCGACGAGGCGTGGGGGCCGCACTTCCACTTCCATCCCGCGCTGCCGCAGTCGGCGATGCAAGCCGGAGCCGATCTCGCGATCAACTCGACGCACAAGATGCTCGGCTCGATGTCGCAGACGGCGATGCTGCACGTGCAGGGCAACCGCATCCGGCTCGACCGTCTGAAGGCGGTCTACAAGCTCTTCCTCTCGACCTCGCCGAATCTCGTGCTCGTCGCCTCGCTCGACGTCGCGCGGCGGCAGATGGCGCTCGAAGGCCCGGCGCTGCTCTCGCGCACGATCGAGATCGCGCAGGACGCGCGCCGCCGTCTCAACGAGATCCCGGGCGTCTACTGTTTCGGCGAAGAGCTCGAAGGCCGTCCCGGCGTCTTCGACCTCGATCCGACGAAGATCACCGTGACGGTGAAGAACCTCGGCTACACCGGCTACGAGGCGGAAGAGATCCTGCGCCGCCGCTACAACGTGCAGGTGGAGCTCGCCGACCTCTTCAACGTCGTCGCGCTCTACACGATCGGGACGACGCAGGACGCTTCCGACGCGCTCGTCTACGGCGTCGCCGAGCTGGCGCGCGAGAATCGTCCGGTCGACATCTTCTCGCCTTCGGGCGTCCTCGACCGGCGGATGAAGACGGGGACGTACAAGCTCCCCTCGATCCCGCCGATCCGCCTGGTCCCACGCGACGCGTTTCTCGCCTCGACCGAGTTCGTGCCGTTCAAGTCGAGCGCGGGACGCATCTGCGCCGAAGTGATCACGCCGTATCCGCCCGGGATCCCCGTGATCTCGCCCGGCGAGGAGATCACGCAGGAGATCGTGGACTACTTGCAGCTCGAGAAGCGCGCGGGGGTGAAGATGCAAGGTCCGTACGACGACGATCTGAAGTTCATCCGGGTCGTCCGCTGATGCTCGCGGCGGTTGCGGCGCTCGTGCTCGCGGCGGCGCCGTCTCGCGTCGAGCCGGGGTGTCCGACGCAGGCCGCGCACGTCATCGACGCGGCGCAGCCGGTGCTTCCTCCCGATCCGCATCCCACCACCGGCGCCGTCCGGATGTTCTTCGACATCGGCAGCGACGGGCGCGTGCGCCGCGCCGCGGTCGCGGACTCATCCGGCGATCCGGCGGTCGACGCTGCCGCGCTCGACGCGTTGCGGCGAACGCGCTTCGCGCCGCCGTCGTACCGCTGTGTCGCCGTGAGCACCGGCGCGGAGACGAGCGTGCTCGTCCCGCCGGCGCCGCAGCTGCTCCCGGAGGAAGCGGCGCCTGCGGCATCGGGCTCACCGCTTCCGGGAGCGACGCCGTCCGCGCTATTGTCACCCGCGCCCGTGGCGGCGGCGGCCGCGCCGCTCGCCGCTTCGCCGTCACCGAGCGCGCCGGCGTCGGCGGCGAAGATGTGTCTGACGCCGCCGTTCGTGCGCGTCACCCGGTTCGCCGGCGCGCCCTCTCGAGAGCCGGCCGGAACGGCCGACGTCGACGTCCGGCTCGACGCGCGCGCGCACGTGACGGGCGTGCGGGTTGCGCGCTCCAGCGGCAACGAGCGCACCGATTACGCCGCGGCCGTCATGGCGCGCCGGTCGGCGTACGCGTACCTCACGCAGACGGGGTGTCCGGCGGGCCCGGCGACGTACCGGTTGGAACTGACGTTCCGATGAATGCCGCTCGCCATCCGGCGCTCGACACGAGCCGGCTCGCCGTGCCCGTCATCGGCGCGCCGATGTTCATCGTCTCGAATCCGAAGCTCGTCATTGCGCAGTGCACCGCCGGCGTGATCGGCGCGTTCCCCTCGCTGAACGCGCGTCCCGAGTCCGCGCTCGGCGAGTGGCTCGACGAGATCGGCGCGGCTCTCCAGGCGCACGACGCCGCGCATCCGGAACGCCCGGCCGCGCCGTTCGCGGTCAACCTCATCGTGCACAAGTCGAACGACCGGTTGATGCACGACCTCGAGCAATGCGTGCGGCACCGCGTGAAGATCGTCATCACGTCGCTCGGCGCGCGTCCCGAGGTCAACGAAGCGATCCATTCGTACGGCGGCGTCGTGCTGCACGACATCATCAACGACACGTTCGCGCGCAAGGCGATCGAGAAAGGCGCGGACGGCTTGATCGCGGTGGCGGCGGGCGCGGGCGGACACGCGGGGACGTGGTCGCCGTTCGCGCTCGTGCAGGAGATCCGCTCGTGGTTCGACGGTCCGCTCGCGCTCTCGGGCGCGATCGCCAACGGCCGTTCCGTGCTCGCCGCGCGCGCGATGGGCGCCGACTTCGGCTACGTCGGTTCCGCCTTCATCGCGACGCAAGAAGCGAACGCGAGCGACGGCTACAAAGAAGCGATCGTCGCGGCGGGCGCGCAGGACATCGTCTACACGAACCTGTTCACCGGCGTGCACGGCAACTATCTGCGCTCGTCGATCCTCAACGCCGGGCTCGACCCCGACGCGCTGCCCCAAAGCGATCCCTCGAAGATGAACTTCGGGAACGGCGCCGCGAAAGCGTGGCGCGACATCTGGGGATCCGGCCAAGGGATCGGCGCGGTGAAGCACGTCCCGACCGCGGGCGAGCTGGTCGCGCGGTTCGCCGCCGAGTATGCCGCGGCGCGTCGCGAGCTTTGTGACGCGCCGTAAGGGCGATGATCCACTGCGTTCCCGAAGCGGCCCTGCCGGATCGCTCCCGACGAACCGAAGGCGACGCCTCGCCTCGGCATCGCCATCGTCTCGTCCGGAAGCCTCGGCACTTGCATAATTAGCAAGCTTAGGATTGATAGGTCGCTTCCCCATGGGACCGCGGCGATGCTGCCGACCAGAGTCGCGCGAAGGGTGCTTTTCAACCTGGTCTGGAAGGCGGATCTACCGTTTCGGTTCTGACTCGAGACGGTAGCGGTGTCGTCGGGGTGGTCATATGCTAAAGTTCACAGCATTCGCGATGGCGGTGGGGTGTGCGATGGTACCGTACGCGCCCGCCGCGTCCGCAGCAAACGCAGCGCGAACCATCCACATTCCGCGGATGCGAACGGCTCCAGCAATCACGTTGCATTTGCTTCAAATCAAGGCATTGCAACACGCGTACCGATTGTTCGTGCAACGGCCCGCTGCGTTGGCGCCCAGAGCGCTGCAAACGAAGATCCTCGCCTCGACGCGCGCTTCGTATCGACAGCCGGTGTACCTCGGCACACGCTCTGGACTCTCTCTGCGCCGTGTGGGCGGGATCTATCCGCCCGGTACGAGACGATCTGCGAGGTTCTGCGTCGAATGAAGCGCGATCTTCGGAAAGGACACGTCGACGACCGCCGGCGCGGGAGGACCGAGCCGCTCCGCGACGCACCGTGCCGTCCGCTCCGGATTCCGCCCTGCGGCCGCCATGACAACGAAGTCGGAACGCCCGGTCATAATGACGACACGCCGACAGCCGAAGGACTCGTCCCACCAAGCGTGTCGCGTTCGGAGGAAGTTCGCGGCGACTACATGCGTGCGACCATAGAACTTTCGCTTCGTTGGTTCGATGCGCACTGGGAAGCGCCACTCGCGCGTGTAGTGCACAGCGCTGATCGATGCGAACTCCGCCGGTCCGCTCGGCCTCGCGGGCGGCACGTCGTGCGCGCGAAACCATTCGGCGATCTGCCGATTTGCAGGGCGTGGACTTTCGTATCGACGAGAAGGGAATCAGCGTTCGCGCATCGACAATCGCCGATTTCTCACTGTCGGCCGGCCCGCGCCCAAGAGACCGACTGATCCTCGATCACCCGTTTCTGTTGCGTGTCGTGAATCGGAGCGGCGACACCGTGGCCATCGCGTACGTCGGCGACCTCGGTGACTGATGCGGCGCGCTTAGCCGGCGTCCTTACGGCCCTCATACTGTCCACCCTCACGCCGTGTAGGACACCCGCGCAAGCCGTATCGACACTGTCCGCGATGACACTGTCTCAGGTGAATCCTGGGATCGTGCGCTTCGAGCTTGATTTCGTGCCTGCGACGCCGCGATATCGTATCGACGGGGCCGGTACGGAACGACTCCGGGTCACCTTCACGAATGCCACGCGGCGCCCAACTGTGGTACCCGGAGCTACGGCTCTCGGCCCGCTGAAGGACGTGGAAGTCCAAGACGGCGGTGGTCTAGTTACCGTTCTCCTGACCGGGACCGCGGCATTGCGCGTGCAGGCGTTACGCCAAAATAATTCCTTGACGCTCCTTCTGAGCGCCGCCGCGGGCGTGGGATCGGAGCATGGGTCGGCCGCACTGGTCGGCGACGATGCGACCTTGATCCGGCTGCGGTACGCTGACGTCAACGAAGTTGCCGAACTTTTTGGAGCCTCCCCTCCATCGGATCCCCTGGCACAGCTCGCGTCGGGCCTGCAGTCTTCATCGGGCCTACAGTCGAGTCCCGGTACGCTGAGCGGGATTGCAACCATAGCCACGTCGTCGTCGGCAACGGCAGTGCCGGTTGCGTATAAAGTTTCCGACGTCATGGCCGTTGACAGGCGACTGAATGCAGTCATTCTCAATGGCCCAACCGCAACGGTCGAGCCGTTGAAGCACCTGATCGAAATGATCGATAGTCCAGTCCCGAGCGTTCTGCTCGAGGTCTCGGTGGTGGAGCTTTCGGATACCGCCGCACATGATCTCGGCATTGATTTCTCGAGCGGCGGCTCGCTCGCAACGGTCGGTGCGACGGTGAAGTCGCAGTCTGTGCCGCAAGGGCAAATCAACCTGCAAGCCTCGGTGTACGGAGCGGTGCAGAAAGGCTTTGGACGAATTTTGGCGCGGCCGAGGGTTCTCGTCGAGAGCGGAACCTCTGCATCGATCCTGACGGGCGATTCCATTCCGATCTTCACGAGCATTTCCTATCCGGGATCGGGTTCTAATGTCGTCCAGCAGCAGGTGCAATACGTGAACGTCGGCGTATCGCTGCAAATCGCCGCAACGGTCGACGCAGTAGACGTCGTGCATGCCCGGGTGCAGTCCAGTGTGTCGTCTGTCACCGGCTACGTGCAAAGCGTTCCACAGATCAGCCAGCGCCAAGCGACGACAAGTGCCAGTGTTCGTGACGGCAGCTCACTCGTGATCGGCGGGCTTGTTCAAGAAAGCGAGCTCAATACCACGAGCGCGCTTCCGGGCCTTTCGTCGATTCCGGTGCTGGGAGAACTCTTCAAGGCGCGGCACGCGACCAAGCAGCACACCGACCTATACATCATCATTACTCCGCGAATCACACGTACCCCGGATACTTCCGTCCCGCAACCGTGAGGGCGCCGCGCACGCGCGCGGCGCACGGCGCGCTACGCGCGGGAAACCGGCCGTGAGGGGCTATACCTTGCAGACGCTGAAGCGGGTCGTGAGCCCGCTTCTCACTTGCAAGGTTCGTGCCGGTCACAGCGCGCAACGGGCGTGCAGAACCTGCCGGTTGCAGCCGTTTTCCACAGTCGGGAAAAGAGCACGCAATGAGCACCGCACAGAAACCGCGCATCGGGTTGGTCGGCGTGGGGCGGATGGGCGCCAATATGGCGCTGCGTCTGCACGACCTCGGCTATCCCATCGCCGCCGTCTTCGATGTCCGCGCCGGTGCGGCCGAACGCATCACCACCGAGACGGGAGCGCGCGCCGTGAGCGCGCTCGGCGGCGTGACGGCGGCTTCGGACGTCGTCATCACGGTCGTCAGCGACGACGCCGCGATGGATCGCATCTTCGCGGAGTCGGGCGACTCGCTGCTGCGCGACGCGCGCGGCACGATCTTCGTGAACTGCGCGACGGTCACACCGCAGGTGCACGTCGAGGTCGAGCGACGCGCCGAGGCCGCCGGCGCGTCGAGCCTCGAGGCGTGCATGGCGAGCTCGATCCCGCAGGCCCGCAGCGGGACGCTGTACCTGATGATCGGCGGACGCAAAGAGACGTTCGACCGCGTCCGTCCGCTGCTGCAGGACCTCAGCGCATCGCTGCGCTACATCGGCGCGGCCGGCGAAGCGGCGAAGGTCAAAGCGCTCGTCAACATGGTGATGAACGACAACACCGCCGCGCTCGCCGAAGGGCTCGGCCTCGGCGCCGCGCTGGGACTGGACCTGACGATGCTGCGCGAAGTCTTCTCGCAGACCGGTGCGAACTCGCGCGTGCTCGTGACCGACGGCGCGGACATGGAAGCGCGCGAGCACGACGTCTACTTCTCCGCCGCGCACGCCGCGAAAGACTCCGGGATCGCGCTCGCGCTCGCGCGCGACGCGGGCGTCGACCTCCCGGTCGGCGCGGCGACGAAGGCGCAGTACGACCGTCTCGTCGCGCTCGGGCTCGGCGAGCTCGACAAGTCGGCGGTGGCCGAGCTGACGTTCCCGCAGCGCCGCGCGGAGCACGAGGGGCCCCGCGCTTCGTAGCTCGCGCGATCAGCCGGCGGCGTCGCGCGCGCGCACGATGCCCACCCAATGCTCGACCGTCATCACGATCTCGTCGTGCTGATTGAGCACGTCGGCCTCGAACGTCACCGCGCCGCGATCCGGCTTGCTGCGCGAGCGCTTCGCGTCGACGACGCGCACGCGCACCCGCAGCACGTCGCCCGGACGCACCGGAACCTTCCATGCGATCGGACCGAGCCCGGGCGAGCCGAGGCTCGTCGTGCCGTCGATGCACCGGTCGACCATCAGCCGCATCATCATCGCGCACGTGTGCCAGCCGCTCGCGATCAATCCGCCGAACGGCCAGTTCTTCGCCGCTTCCGCGTCGACGTGAAACGGCTGCGGATCGTAGCGTTCGGCGAACGCAACGATTTCTTCCGCGGTGACGGTGATGCTGCCGAACTCGTCGCTGCTGCCGACGGTGTAGTCTTCCAGAAATCGGGCCATGCCGTCGGCTAGTACGGTGCGCGGCCGAGCGCGTCCCTGCGCGGCGCGTCGCCGCGCCGCTTCCCACTCCGTGTATCGGCACGTCGTCGTGCCGGTTTTAGCCGACCCGCATGCAACGAATTCGGCGTGCGGCGGTATCGAACGATACAGAATGCTCCAGGTTTTCGAGCAGGCGAGCGGGAAGCTCCGTTCCCGTCGCGGTTCTCGCCCCGCGGGGACGGCGAACGACAACCGACAGACGGTTACGAGGAGTCACGTTGGCCGTTAACGCCCCGTCCTTCGCGCCGAACTGGGAGCTCACGCAGCTCCTCGACATCTTTCCCCTCGCGATCCGCCAAGCGCTCGTCCGTCTTCCGAACCTCGAAGGTGTGATCGAAGTCGTGCTCGATCTCGGCCGTCCGGCCGAAGCGCGCTTCGAAGACGACTTCGTGTTTCTCGGCGACGCACCGATCACCGCGGAAGACATCGCCCACGTCACCTCGCGGCTCTCGCCGTTCGGCGGCGACAATCGCGCAGGCATCGAGCAGACGCTGCATCGCATCAGCGCGATCCGCAATCGCACCGGCCGCATCGTCGGTTTGACGTGCCGCGTCGGCCGCGCCGTGTACGGCACGATCGACATCATCCTCGACGTCATTCGCAGCGGCAAGTCGATCTGTCTGCTGGGCCGTCCCGGCGTCGGCAAGACGACGATGCTGCGCGAGTGCGCGCGCGTGCTCGCCGAGGATCGCAAACGCGTCGTGATCGTCGACACGTCGAACGAGATCGCCGGCGACGGCGACGTTCCGCATCCCGGCATCGGCCACTCGCGGCGCATGCCGGTCCCCGATCCGCACCTGCAGCACAACGTGATGATCGAAGCGGTCGAGAATCACATGCCGCAGGTCATCGTCATCGACGAGATCGGCACCGAGGCGGAAGCGTTCGCGGCGCGCACGATCGCGGAGCGCGGCGTGCAGCTCATCGGCACGGCCCACGGGCAGACGCTCGAAAACCTCTTGATGAACCCGACCCTGTCCGACCTGCTCGGCGGCATCGCGGCGGTCACGCTGTCGGACGACGAAGCGCGCCGCCGCGGCACGCGCAAGACCGTGCTCGAGCGCAAGCAGCCGCCCACGTTCGACGTCGTGGTGGAGATTCAGGACCGCGACCGTCTCGCGATCCATCAGAACGTCGGCGAAGTCGTCGATGCGCTGCTGCGCGGCTACCAGCCGCAGCCCGAAGTGCGCCAGCGCACGCCGGGCGGCGCGATCGACATCGTGCAGCACGCGAACCCCGAGGCGATCGCCGCCGAGAAGGTTCGCGCGCTTCCGCAGCAGTCGCGCGACGACGACATGGCGCTCTTCGGCGCGACGGGCGAATCGGTTCCGGACGACGCGAAGCCGTTGATGATCTTCCCGTACGGGGTTTCGCGCAACAAGATCGAGCGGGCCGTGCACAACCTGCGCGTGCACGCGTCGATCGCGCGCAAGTGGGACGACGCCGACGTGGTGCTGACGCTCAAGACGCTGGAGCGCAAGGAGTCGGATCGTCTGCGCCAGATCGCGGCGGAGAACGTGCCGATCTACTCGATCAAGACGAACACGACGACGCAGATCCAGAACGCGCTCAAGGACGTGTTCAACCTGCCGTCGATCGACGTGGAAGAGATCGCGATGCGGGAGGCCGAGGAGGCCGTCTATCAGGTGCTGCTCGACAGCCGGGCGGTGGAGCTTTCGCCGCAGAGCTCCTACGTGCGGCGGATGCAGCACCAGCTCGCGGAGCGGTATCGGCTGCAGTCTCGGTCCACCGGGCTGGAGCCGAACCGGCGGGTGCGCATCTACAAGGGCGTGGATCTCGCTTCGTAGGTCCGGCCTTGGTGGTTGGTCGCGGGGGCGACGCACCACCGTGGCGGGCACGCGGCCCCGGACATCGTGTCCGGGGCCGCTCTGTGTTCACATCGCTTCCGCCCATCCTGGGCACGCTCGTTCACACGGCCCGCCACGGTGGTGCGTCGCCCCCGCGACCCGGCGCGGTTAGGTCAGCGCGGGGGCGCGAGTGCGGCGGCGCGGATTGCGTCGTCGTGATCTTGGAACTTTGCGACCGCGGTGGTCAGCGTGCCGGAGGCGGCGCGCAGGGCGGGGGTCAGGTCGGCTAGGGCTTCGGCCTCGCTCGTGACGTCGTCGCCGGCGGCGACGAGCGCGGCGACGCGGGTCTTCGTGTCCGATGCGCTCGCGGCGCCTTCGCTCGCGGTTTGCGCGAGCTGTTCGGCGAGGGCGGTGAGGCTCGTCGCGACGTCGCGGTTCTGCGCGGCTTGCGTGCGGACCGCGGCGGTCGCGCGAAGCAGCGCGTCCGTCGTGTCGCGCTGCTCGCGCGTGGCGCGCTCGACGGCGTCGAGCTCGGCGGCGACGCTGTCGATCGTCGTGCGGATCGTTTCGAGCGCGGTCGTCGCGGTGGCGGTGGCGTCCCGGGCGGCGTGCGAAGCGGCGGCGCCGTCGCGCGTCGTGGCGACGGCGTTCGCGGTGCGCGATTGGACGTCGCGCACCAGCGCGGCGATCTCCGACGTCGCGCCGGTCGCGCGCTCGGCGAGGCTGCGGATCTCGTCGGCGACGACCGCGAAGCCGCGGCCGTGCTCGCCGGCGCGCGCCGCTTCGATCGCCGCGTTCAGCGCCAGCAGGTTCGTCTGGTCGGCGATCGCGTCGATCGTCTCGGTGATCGCGCCGATCTGCTGTGAGGCCTGGTGGAGCGCTTCGATCGCGTGCAGCGAGGCGTCGAAGGCCGATCCGGCGGTCTCGCCGGAAGCGGCGGCGTCGGCGAGGGCCGCCGCGCCGTCGCTCGACGCCTCGGTGGCGGTATGGGCGAGCGCGGCGATCGAGTGCGCGATCTCGGCGCTCCGCTCCACCGAGCGCGCCAGCTCTTCGAGGGCGGCGGCGGTGTCGCGGACGGTATCGTCGAGGCCGTCGGCGGCGGTTCGGACGGTCGCCACGGCGCCCGCGACGTCGATGCTCGCCGCGCCGGCGTCGAGCGTCGCCCGTTCGAGGCGTTCGACGCTGTGCGAGGCGGACTGCAGGTGCCCGTTCATCGTCACCGCGACGTGCCGGAGGCGCGCGGCGTTCGCGTCGACGTGGCTGGAACCCGTCTCGAGCGCCGTCGCCGCGACCCGGGCGTCGCCGAGGACGTCGCGGACGGCGTCCAGCAGGGTCGCCAGGGCGCGGTTCAGGTAGTCGCCGGCCGAGCGCGGCGCGACGCGCGCGCTCAGGTCGCCCGTCGCGATCCGGGTCGCGGCGGCCGAGGTCGCGTGCAGGGCGCGGTCGGCTCCTTCGAGCGCGTGGAGCACCACGCCGGCTTCGTGCTGGACGCGCGGCAGCGTGCGCAGCTCGGCGAGCGCTTCGAGGTCGCCGTCGGCGACCCGGTCGAGGGCGGTGGCGATGCGGGCCAGCGGCGCGGCGACGGAGTCGCTCAGGAACGCCGCCGCCAGCCCCGCGTACACCAGCACCACCGGGGCGATGACGAAGAACGCGATGCGGTTCGCGCCGTGCATCACGACGATGCCGGTCACCGCCGTGACGAACGCGACCGTGACCAGCACGGTGAGCGAGATGCGGCCGCGAATCCCCCACAGGGTCGGGCGCGGGGCGGGCAGGACGCTGTGCGTCGCCTCGGCGGCCAGCCCGGCGAAGTCCGCGAGCGCGTGCTCGAACGCGAGGTTCAGGAGCGTCGCGTACATCGCCCAGCAGAGCGCCGCGGCGAGGGCGGTGATTCCGGCGTTGGCGAGCAGCGGCGCGTGGGCGAAGGCGTTGCCGCCGGTGTTCGCGACGCCGGCGATCAGCGCGAACGAGACGAGCCACCAGAACGCGAAGCGCGGCGGCAGGCGGCGCAGCGCCGCGGCGATCGCGGCGGCATCGCCGGTGCCGCTCGCGACCGCCGCGCGGACGGGGGCGAGGGCGCGACGCAGCGCGGCGGTCTGGCTGAGCGGGAAGAGGACGACCGCGACGACCGCGATCCCCAGGGCGCCTTCGATCTGCGCGGCCTCGAACCGTCCGCCGAGGAGCACCAGCGAGAAGGCGCCGGCGAAGGAGACGGCGATCGCGAGCACCCGGCGGCGCGAAAATCGTCGAGCGATGCTGCGATAGCGGTCCACCCTTCGTTTATCGGTCGAGGCGGACGCTCCCGGAGTCGTCGACGTGCAGCGTGGAGTCGTACTCGGCGACCTCGCCGTCCACGTGGCGGCGGCTGCGGACCGAGAGGACGTGGCCTCCCGTCCGCGACTTCCCGCCGTAGGTCATCTTCAGGAGCGGGTTCTTCGCGTCGCTCCCGGGATTGAGGCGGCCGGCGGCGATCAGCATCGCGACGATCCGTTCCTGCACCTTGAGCGGCAGCAGCCGGTATGCGTCGTCGTCGCCGTGCGCGAGCGAGGCGAGCTCCTCCTTCGCCTTGTTCTGCGGTTCGGGCACGTTCTTGCAGAACCGCACGATCGCGTCCCAGTCGTCGGCGGCGATCCCCTCGAAGACGCCGGCGAGGATCGTCCACTCCACGCCGTCGCGTGACATCTGACCGCGCCGGACGATCTCGATCCGCGCGCGCACCTTCCGGGCGTTGAGGCCGATCGCGACGTCGACCTCGCGTTCGGCCGGCGGCTCTTTCGTCGCGAAGAGCACGCCTTTCACGCTGATCTCCAGACCTTGCCCCGGGACGGCCGCGCCGTCCCGCAGCCACGCGACCGGAAAACGCCGGCGGATGCGGTCCGCCGAGCGCCGTTCGCTCCGGCCGCCGAATTTTTCCACGAGCGCGTTGAGCATCGTTCGCCTCCGCCATGGGCTCGCCGTTGCCGTCACGAAGGCCTCGCGGTGCTCGTCACCTTTGAAGGAATCGAAGCCGCCGGGAAGTCGACGCTGATCGCGGCACTAGCGGACCTGTTCACAAGCCGCGGCGACGCGGTCCTGGTTACCCGCGAACCGGGAGGGACGCCTTTCGGGGATTCTTTGCGAGCGGTGTTCGTCGATCCCGCGTACCGGATCGATCCGTGGGCGGAAGTGATGCTGCTCAACGCCTCGCGCGCGCAGCTCGTCGCGGAGGTGATCGCGCCGGCCCTCAAAGAGGGGACGGTCGTCCTGTGCGACCGCTTCTTCGACGCGACGGTCGCGTATCAGGGCTTCGGGCGCGGGCTCGAGGTCGAGGTGCTCCTCGACGTCTGTCTCATCGCGACGCGCCGGATCGCGCCCGATCTGACCTTTCTCCTCGACGTGCCGGTCGAGGTCTCCGCGGCGCGCGTCCGCGCGCGCGGCGGCGCCGATCGCGTCGAGCGCGAGGGGCCGGACTTCCACGGCCGTGTCCGCGAAGGCTACCTGCAGCTCGCGCGGCGCTTCCCGAACCGCTACGTCGTGCTCGACGGGACGGCGTCCGCGCACGCAGTCGCCGACGAAGCGCGCGCCGCGTTCGAGCGGCGCCGGGCGCCGGCGCGATGATCGAGGGGACGTTCGACGTCGTCGGCGCGGCCGGGCCGCGCGCGTTCTTCGAGCACCTCACCGCCGCGACGCTCTCGCACGGCTACCTCTTCACCGGCGTGCAGGGCGTCGGAAAGAAGGCGTTCGCGCGTGCGCTCGCGCGCTCGCTGCTGTGCGTCACACCGAAGCGGACGCTGCTCGGGTGGTGCGCCGTCTGCAGCGGCTGCGTGCAGATGGACGCCGGGACGCATCCGGACTTCTACGCCGCCGAAGGGCAGCTGAAGATCGGCGAGCGCGACGGCGGCGGCTTCCACGACGCCGAAGAGGCGACGGCGCGCGATCTCGTGCGCCAGCTCTCGCTGCATTCGTACGCCGGCGGAAAGCGCGTCTTCGTCCTCGGCGACGCCGACTTCACGCGCGAGGCCGCGAACGCGCTGCTGAAGTTCTTCGAGGAGCCGCCGCCCGACGTGCTGCTGCTCGTGACCACGAACGCGGTCGGGCGCATCCTGCCGACGATCCGCTCGCGGCTGGTCGAAGTGGCGTTTCCCGCGCTGACCGACGACGAGGTCGCGCAGATCCTCGAGCGCAAGGGGATCGCGGCCGACGACGCCCGCCGCGCGGCCGGCCTCGCGAACGGCAGCGCGACGCGCGCGCTCGCGTACTTGGACGAGGGCGAAGGCGCGACGCGCGACGCCGCGGTGGAATGGTTCTTCGCGGCGGCGCAGGGCGCCGAGGCCGACGCCGCGGGATGGGCCACGCGCCCGACGCTCGAGGCCGGGCTCGAGACCGTCAAGACGCTCGCGCGCGACTGGGCGGCGCTGGGCGTCGGCGAGGGCGTTCCGCTGCTCGCGCGCGATCAGCGCGCTCGGCTCGCCGCGCTGCCGCGCCGCGAGCCGGCCGCCTACGTGAAGCTGCTCGGCGCGCTCGCCGACGCGGACCGGATCGCGCGCACGAACGTCAGCCCGCCGCTCGTCGCCGAACTGGTCCGGATGGCGCTCGCGCCGCCGTAGGCGCTACCAGCGCCGGCGTCCGAACGCTTCGTCCGAATACGTCTTGCTCAGCACGAGCGCGATGTAGCCCACCATCACCGCGCGGATCAGGGCGATGACGAGCGCGAGCACGACGCCAGAGATCGTCGGGACCCACCCGGCGATGAACGCGCCCAGCACGGCCGGCACGTAGAAACCCAGCACGAGCGTGACGATCGTCGCCAGCGCGGCTGCCAGCGGTGCGCCGCGGACGCGGTCGATCGAGACCTGAATCGCCGCGCCGCCGGGGATCCCGCCGACCGCGGCGGCCGGGAGCGCCCAGATCAGGAACATCACGATGAGCGCGGTGAGGACCAGACCGATCGCGCCGAGGAACGTCGTGACGTACTGCCCCACCGTGACGAGCAGCGCGACGCCGATCGACGCGGTGAGGATCTCTCCGCCGCGGCGGCGCGTCTCGGTCCACGCGCGCTCGAAGTTCGCGCGGCCGTGCCGCCACGCGTCGTCGGCGACGACGCACGCGGCGCCGACGCCGAACAGCGCGATGAGGAAGAAGATGAACGCGCCGAGCCCCGCCGTCATCTGCCCGATCGCGCCGTTCGACGGCGTGAGCGCGATCCCGATCAGCACGCCGATCACCAGCGTGAGAAGCGGCACGACGATGATGGACGGGTTCCGCACCAGCAGCGGGATCGCGTTGACGTAGACTGTCGGGTCGACGCCGGGGAGCGGGGCGCGCTTCATCGCAACGTCAGCCGCGCGCGCTGGCGAGCGCGCTGCCGCAGCCGCAGGAGCGCTCGCGCGGCGTCGCTTCGACGATCTTGAAGATCGCGTTCTTCACGCGCTCGTTGTTGCTCGCGAACACTTGCAGCACTTCGTGGTGCGAGACCGGCTGCAGCCCTTCGATGCCGACGTCGTAGTCGGTGATCAGCGAGATGTTGACGTAGCACATCTCCAGCTCGCGCGCGAGGTAGGACTCCGGATAGTTCGTCATGTTGATGACCTCCCATCCCATCGACGAGAACCACTTCGACTCCGAGCGCGTCGAGAACCGCGGGCCTTGGATGACGACGATCGTGCCCCCGTCGTGCGTGTCGATGTCGAGGCCGCGCAGCGCGTCGACCGCGATCGGCCGCAGCTGCGGGCAGTAGGGGTCGGCGAACGAGACGTGCGTCGTGACCGGCCCGTCGTAGAACGTGTCCTTGCGGCCGGTCGTGCGGTCGACGAGCTGATCGCAGACGACCATCGACCCGGGCTTCACCCGCTTCTGGAGCGAGCCCGAGGCGGTCGGACCGATGATGCGCGTGACGCCGAGCGCTTTCATCGCCCAGGCGTTCGCGCGATAGTTGATCGCCTGCGGCGGATAACGGTGGTCCTTCCCGTGGCGCGGCAGAAAAGCGACCTTCTTGCCGGCGATCTCGCCGAGCGCGATCTTGTCCGAGGGCATCCCGTACGGGGTCTCGATCCAGACCTCGCGCGGGTTCTCGATCAGGGAGTAGAAGCCGGAGCCTCCGTAGACGCCGATCTCGGCGCGTTCGTCCGTGGTGTACATCGCCGTGCTACTAGAACGCCCGGCGCGGAAAGTCCGCCCAGGGGCGTTCCGTCATGGCGCACAATGCTAGCGAACCCGATGCAGCCCGGCTTTCACTTTCATCACGTCGGCATCGCGTGCCGCGACCTCGACGCCGACGAGCGCGTGTTCGCGGGGTTGGGCTACGTACGTGAAGGAACGGACTGGTTCGACCCGATCCAGAACGTCCACGCGCGATTCCTGGTAGGCGCGGGCCCCCGGGTCGAGCTCGTGGTCGACGCGCAGCCGGGCGGCCCCGTGGCCGAGCTGGAACGGAAGGGCGTGAAGCTCTATCACATGGCGTACGAGGTCGATGACCTCCGGTCGGCGTCCCGCGGACTCGAAGCGCTCGGCGCGAAGCAGGTCACCGCGCCGACGCCCGGGATCGCATTCGGGATGCGGCTGCTGTGCTTCTACGCGCTGCCGAATCTGGCGCTGATCGAGCTGATCGCCCGCGCCTGAAAGCGACTACCGCGGCGAGAGGATGCAAGCGTAGTTGATCGGCGTCCGCGGCTCCTCGGGGCCGCGGCCCTCGCGAACGTTGAGGACCAGCTCGGACTCGAGCGTGAAGTAGCCGGCAAGCTGATCGCGCACCTCCTGCGCCGACGAGTACAGATAGATGTGGTCGATGTTGGCCGCCCAGACGGCGGTCGTCACGAACAGCCTCGCCCCCGGCGCGCTGAGCCGCGCAAGCTTGGCGAGGAGCTCTTCGGGCCGCTCGAGATGCTCGAGCAGCTCGCCGCAGATCAGCCGGTCATATTTTTCGTCGTCCGGAATGTCGAACACGTCCCGCTTCCGAACGTCGACGCGCGCGTCTCCGTTGAGCTGCGCCACGGCTCGGCTGAATGCGACCGAGCTGTCGCTGATGTCGATCGCATGCGCGCGCCACCCGGGGTTGCGCCGTGCGAACTCCGAGACGAAGATGCCGGTCCCCGCAGGCACTTCGAGGACGCTTCCGTGCGCCGGATTCCCGCCGCAGAAGTCATCGACGAAGTACCGGAACATCTTGTAGTGATTCGTCCAGAACGTCTCCGAAAGCAGGAGGCCGTTCAGGTACCGGCGGTTCATCAGCTCCGGATTGTCGTAGACGATCGCACGGACTTCCTCGTAGCTCGAGTACTTGTACTTCCCGGTGCGATCGAGCTCCATCTGGAGCACGACGAACTCTTCCGAGAGGGCGATGAAGTCGTCGACGGCCGCGCCGTAGGCGGCCAGGTCGCCGCCGACCTTCTCGAGCATCATGCGGCAGATGCGGTGCGCGAACGGCATGTCGTAACCCGGCTCGCGCGTCTTCTCGACGACGCCGCGCGTCGCCCAGTGGTTCGCGAGGCGCTCGAGCGTCAGAGCGAAGAGGGCGTCGTCCTCGATGCCGGACGAGGGGGTCGAGAGGCCCGCTGCCATGCGAGCCCGCTTCGGTTCTCGCAGGCGCTCACCTTGCATCGCGCTTCCACGGCCCCAGCACGAGCGGCTCGAGGAGTCGTGCGAGATGACGCTGTCCGGCCGGCGTGAGGTGGGCCTCGTCGATGAACTCGCCGGCTGCGAAGCGCGCGTCCAGATCGAGGACGCGGGCGCCGTGGCGCTCGAGAAGCCGGCGGAGATATGCGCCGTTCGCGCGATACGCGGGGACGTCGATGTAGTCGTGGAGCAGCCGGTGGTTCGTCGGCGTGAGGAAGGCCACGACCGGGATACCGTGCGCGCGCAGCGCGTCGACCGCGCGCGAGAGATAACGGATGCCGGCGTTCGCTTCGCTCAAGGGAGAGAGATCGTACGTCCCTTCGAGCATGTCGGCGGTGATCGGGGTCGGCGGAGCGGCGTCGACGTCGCCGTAGAGCGCGCCGCGGATGTCCGTCCGCATCGCGTACACGAGCGAGAGCCGGTCGAGAGCGCGCGTCCACGCGGGCGGATACGCGTCGGTCCCCGGCTCCAGCCCGAGCTCCCGGCGCTCCGCGGCGGTGAAGTACGGGACACCGAGCTGCGCGAGGGCGGGGTGGAGCTTGACGAAGCCGGGGTCGGCGGCGTTGAACGCCTTCTGGTTGATTTCGATGACCGCTTCGCGAGGGCGAACGCCGGAGCCGAGCGCGATGCGAATCATCGCGTCGTAGTTCGGTGGGCTTCCGCTTTTCAGCGAAAGGTTCTCGCAGGCGCACCCTTCCGCGCGAAGGACGGCGACCGCGGTCTGCGATGGTGCGATACGGTAGCCCCACAGCACCGAATCGCCGAAGAACAGCGTGCGCGGCGGAGCTGCCGCGAGCCGACGCATCTCGCGGCGAAGATATGTCGCGGAAAAATCGCTCGTCAGCCGCGGAAGATTCGGAAGCAACGCGCCGACGAGCACGTTCTCGAGCAGGAAGGTGAGCAGCGCGACGGCGACGACGAGCGCCGTCATGCGCATCACGGCCGTGCGCGAAGCCGATGCGGAGCGGCCGAGTCCGTTGCGTACGGCGTCGTGCGACGCCGCTCCGAGCCGCGGCGTGCGCTTCAGCTGCTGCTCCGTCATCTCAGAAGGCCTTGTACACGACGTGCGCGGCCGGAGCGTTGAGGATGACCGTGAACGAGAAGACGACGACGGCGAGGGCGGTGTAACAGACAGCGCGATAGTAGGGCGAAAGGACGAACGGCGTCCCGTCGAGCCGCAATCCGACGATTGCCCGATCGAAAGCTGCATACGCCGAAAGGACGACGGCGGAGCCCGCGAGGAGGACCACTGCGTACGCTGCGAGCCCCGTCGGCCCGAGCAGCGCGCCGAAGCGGCCCAGCTGCGACCACGTCGACCAAAAGAACAGCGCCGCGACGGCGAACCACGAGAAGGTCAGCGCTCGCGACGTCGCGCGCCACAGCGGTTGCGCGCAGAGCGCACGGTACCGGGCGCGTCCGAGCCGCTTGGTCATCTCGATCTGGAAGAGCTTGTTGGCCGACACGCCGACGCCCAGCATCACGCCGAGCATCACGAACTCGGACGTCTGGCCGTGCCAAACGCCGACGAAGAAGAATGCCACGAAATATGCCGCGACGCCGAGCAAGGGCTGGTAGCGCGGCGCGGGGACCCGGCGCATCATCGCGAGGAACACCGGCGAGTAGATGTAGGTCTTCACCCACGTCGAGAGCGTGATGTGCCAGCGGTTCCAGAAGTCGATGAAGCTCTCCGAAAGAAACGGCTGGTTGAAGTTCTCGGGAAGCGCGATGCGCAAGAAGACGGCCGTGCCGATCACGAAGTCGGTGTAGCCGGAGAAGTTGAGGTACAAGCCGACGAGGAACGCCGCGGTGGCTAGCGCGGCCCACCAGGCGCGCGCCGGCGGGTCCTGCGGTGCGGCGAGCGCGGTCACCGCGATCGTTTGCAGCGCGGTCAGCGCGGGCGATGCGAGCGCCACCTTGAACATCCCGGTGATCATGCGGATCGCGCCGTTCACCGCCGCGGCGCCGGTGAGCGGCGGCGGATCTTCGCGCTCGCTGCGCCGGTAGTCCCCGTAGAATTGGATCGGTCCCGCGACGAGGCACGTGAAGTTCAGCGTGTAGTTCACGTAGGTCAGCGGGTCGAGGCGCTCGGTGAGCGTGCCTTGGTACGCGTCGACGATCAGATGCACGATGCGGAAGAAGACGTACGACATCCCGACGGCGACGTAGGGGAACGGCAGGAACAGCTCGGCCGGGACGAACGAGTAGCGCTTCAGCCAGCAGAACGCGACCGCGACGGCGACGACGAAGACGATGAAGAGCGCGCGATCTTTCCGCGCCTGCACCAGCCTCATCGCCGCGTAGCCGAAGGCGAGCAGCGCCCCGAACGGTACGATCTCGAGCGGCCGCCGCACGAACGTCGCGAAGAAGGCGATGTTCGCGACGAACAGCACGCCGCGCCGCCATCCCGCCTTCGACGATACGTTGATCGCGAGCGCGACGGCGGCCGCAAACCCGAGGAAGATGTACGACGGTACGGTCATCGCGTCACGCCGTGGTCAGCTCGAAGCCCGAGCGGTCGACCTCCATCGACGCGGCAGGCGGCTCGTCGGCCGTGTCCAGCTCCCACGTCGTCGTGCCGCCGACGTCGGAGACGAGGCGAAAACCGAGCTTCGCGTAGTGATCGCGCACCATCCCGTTGCGCTCGGTGGGAAGGTAGCGTCCGACGATGCGCTCGATGCCGCGCGCGCGCGCCTGCTCGACGATCTCGCGGAGGACCATGTGCTCGACGCGCCGCCCGAGCACCCGGCAGCTCATCAGCCAGGTGTCGATCTCCCAGGTGCGCTCGCCGGCGGGGACGCACACGATCACGCTGATCATCCCGTTGTCGCCGTAGACGTCGACGAGCCTCACCTGAAGCGTGAGCGCGGCCGGGTCCGCTTCGAAGCGCGCGATCTCGGACTCGTCGTAGCGACGCGTCGTCAAGTTGAACTGGTTCGACTTGTTGACGAGCTGCGTGATCCGGCTCCGCCCCGTCGCGTCGAACGGCCGGAAGACGATCCGCATCTGCAGCGAGGCGAGGTACGCGTCGAGGTCGCCGATCTGTCCTTGCAGCGCGAGGCGCCGGGCGTTGTCCTGGTAGAAGCTCGCGCGCTTGCGGTCTTCCTCGGAGAAGGTGACGGCCTCGAAGTAGCCGGCGGCGGCGAGCGTGCGCGCGTAGAGCGCCGGATCGGCCGGAAGCTCGGGAACCGCCACTTGCGGAAGCGCCTGGCGGACGAGCCCGCGCTCGACGGGATTGTCGTCGAGGAACACCATCGCGTCGAGGCCCAGCGACAAGGCTTCGGCGATCGCGGCGATGTTCGTCGCCTTGTCGTTCCAGTTGGCCTGGAAGACCGCGATGTGGTCCTCGCGCAGCAGCATGTCGGGATGCTCCGCGAACGGCCGGCGCGCCACGGCGTCGTCGTTCTTCGACGACACGGCGAGCACGATGCCGCGCTCGCGCAGCGCCAGCGCGGTGCGCTGCACGTCGAGGTACGCTTCGCCCGTCCAGTCGCCTTGGCCGAGGACGATCCCCTCGAGGCCGTCGTCGCCGATCACGCCGCCCCACAGCGTGTTGTCGAGATCGAGGATCAGGCAGCGCCGGCTCTTTCCGCGCAGCGCGCCGACGACGCGGCACACGTGATCGGCGTAGAGCGGCAGGAAGCGCGCGTCGAACGGAAGCTTCGCGACGTTCCACTGTCGCGGCGAGTGCCAGTCGGCGAGACCGACCGTCTCCGCGAGCGTTGCGACGTCGAGGATCACGTCTTCGCCGTCGCGCACGCTTTCGACGAGCGCCGCGTTGAACGCGGCGCACAGGCTGCGCACGGTGCCCGGCACGATCCGGTCGAAGCTGCCGAACGCGGATTCGGGCGGCGGCGCGAGCGTCTGCACGATGACCCGAGCGCCGCCGTTCGCTCGGAACGCCGCGCGCAGCGCGTCGACGTGCGCGACGGCGCCCGCGACGACGTCACGCGCGGTCGCGCCGTCGTAGAATCCGCTCGCCAGCGGCAGCCCGCGAAAGTCGAGCGCGAGCAGCACCGCGTCGGGACGTGCGCGGTTGATCCGCGAGTCCGGCGACATCGCTTCCTGCACCGTCTGCGCGAAGTCGCCCTCGACGCACTCGAGCGCGATTCCGTGGCGCGGCGCCGAGCCGATCAGCGTGGGGACGAGCGGTTCGAGCGTGACGTTGCCGACGACGCCGAGCGTGAACGGCGTGAGCGGCGCGAGCGCGCCGTCGCGAGCGCGCAGCGCGCGCACCGCGTCGGCGAGCTGCCGGAGGCGGTTTTCGTTCAGGGCGTGGTTCGCCAGCGCGGCGAGCGCGCGTCCGTCGGCGCGCGCATCGTCGGCGACGGCGCGGCAGCGGGCGCGAAAGTCCGGGGGCGGCTGCGGCAGCCAGGCGAGGTTCGCGTACAGCTCGCTGCTCATCGCTGATTCACCGGCGCGGCGGGCTCAGCTCCCCGACTTCTTCGCCTGGATGAGCTGCGCCAGCTCGCCGACGTTCTTCAATCCCGAGATCTCCGACGCGGCAAAGCTCACGCCGAAGGCCTGTTCGACCGTGAAGATCACGCGCAGGTGCGCGAAGCTGTCCCATCCCGCGACCTGATCCGCCGTGAGATCGGGACGCGCCGTCACCGTGTCGTCGTCGAAGACTTCGCGGAGAATCTCGGTCAAGCGTTGGTAGATTTCGTCGAGCGACACGGTCCGCGAACTCCTCATCCCGCGAGAGCGACCGCGCCGCAAAGGGAGGCACGGGAACGGACGGAATGCTCCGGCTCGTGGCGCAAGTCCTTTCTGGCGTACGTCTCTATCTCGACCTGCTCAAACGCGTCCTGACCGATACGGTGTTCGCGCCGGAGCCCGACCTCAACGCCAGCGATGCGGCCTTCCTCCTGCAGTTCACGAGCCACTACGTGAAGGGCCGGGCGATCTCGATGCTGCCGCTCGCGCGTCTCGACAACATCGAGGCCTGCGTGCTGGACGTGGTGGAACGCGGCGTGCCGGGCGACCTCATCGAGACCGGCGTGTGGCGCGGCGGGGCGACGATCTTCATGCGCGGGATCTTGAAGGCGCTCGACGTGCGCGACCGCTCGGTGTGGGTCGCGGACTCCTTCGAAGGCTTGCCCGAGCCGGACGCGGAGCGCTTCCCCCGCGAGGCGCAGGCGCACCAAGGCGTCGTGATGACGAAGGTCTTCGACCGCTTCGCGGCCGGCGAAGAGGCCGTGCGCAAGAACTTCGAGACGTTCGGCCTGCTCGACGAGCAGGTGCGGTTCCTGAAGGGCTGGTTCAAGGACACGCTGCCGTCCGCGCCGATCGAGCGGCTGGCGGTGATACGGCTCGACGGCGACTACTACGAGTCCACGATGGACGGGCTGACGAGCCTGTATCCGAAGCTCTCACCGGGCGGCTACGTGATCGTCGACGACTACGGCGAGGACGACTGGACCTATTGCCGGCGCGCCGTCGACGAGTTCCGCGCGGCGAACGGGATCGCCGAGCCGATGGTGATGGTCGACAAGCGCTGCTGGTACTGGCGGCGCGGCGGCTGAAGGGCGCGCGCTACTCGAGGAAATCGGACGGCTTGAGGTTCTCGATGAAGGTCTTGAACTTCGCCTCGTCCTCCGGTGCGGGCGCCTTCTCCGGCGTCGCTTCTTCGAGCGTGATCTTGTCGCTCACGAAGATGGGGGCGTGCATGCGCAGCGCGAGCGCGATCCCGTCCGAGGGCCGCGCGTCGATCTCCTGGACTTCGCCGTTCGTCCGCACGACGAGCTTCGCGAAGAAGGTGGAGTCCTTGATGTCGTGCACGACGACTTGCTCGAGCTTCGCCGAGAGCGTCTCGAGCAGGATGCGCATGAGGTCGTGCGAGAGCGGACGCGGCACGGCGGTCCCTTCGAGCGCCAGGGCGATCGCCGTCGCCTCGAACGGGCCGATGAGGATCGGGAGGTAGCGCTTGCCTTCCAGATCTTTGAGGATCACGACGGGGTCGTGCGTGAGCAGGTCGATCCCGAGCTTGTCGACCTTCATCTGCCGCATCGCCCGGTACTCCGGGGGCTCCGAGGGCGAATCCTCCGGTTTCGCGTACGACCGCGTTCCGTGGCATTGTCGTGCGGCATCGTGGGGCTTCCCAACGTCGGAAAGTCGACCATCTTCAACGCGCTGACGCGTTCGGCGCAGGCGCTCGCCGCGAACTATCCGTTCGCGACGATCGAACCGAACGTGGGCGAGGTTCCGGTGCCGGACCCTCGCCTGGGCGTGCTGGCCGAGATCAGCGGCTCGGAGCGGATCGTCCCCGCGACGATGCGTTTCGTCGACATCGCGGGGCTCGTGCGCGGTGCGTCGAGCGGGCAAGGCCTGGGCAACGCGTTCCTGTCGCACGTTCGCGAGACCGACGCGATTGCGACGGTCGTGCGGTGCTTCGAGGACCCGAACGTCACGCACGTCGAGGGCGCGCCCGACCCGCTGCGTGACATCGAGATCATCGCGATCGAGATGGCGCTCGCCGACCTCGCGTCACTGCAGCGCCGCCGCGAGAAGCTGCAGCGCGAGGTGCGCGCGAACCCCAAGGAAGCTCCGCGACTCGAAGCGCTCGACCGGCTCGTCGCGGCGCTCGAGGCGGGGACGCCGGCGCGCGCCTTCCCACCGGGCTCGCCCGAGCGTGACCTCGCGCGCGACGCCTTTCTGCTGACCGCGAAGCCGATGCTCTACGTCGCGAACGTCGACGAAGCCCAGATCGCGACGCCCGGGCCGATGGCGCAGGCCGTGTTCGCGCATGCGGCGCGGGAGAACAGCCGCGCGATCGCGTTCAGCGGCAAGATCGAGTCCGAGTTCGCGGGCCTGAGCGACGAAGACGTCGCGGCGTTCCGGGCCGACTACGGCATCACGACGGGCGGGCTCGACCGGCTGGTCGTCGAGGCGTACGACCTGCTCGGCCTGATGACGTTCCTGACCACGGGCGAGAAGGAGAGCCGGGCCTGGCCGATTCCCAAGGGGAGCAAGGCGCCGCAAGCCGCCGGCACGATCCATTCCGACATCGAGCGGGGCTTCATTCGGGCCGAAGTCGCCTCGTACGCCGATTGGGTGACGTATCGCGGCGTCGACGCGCTGCGCGCCGCCGGCAAGCTGCGCTCGGAAGGCAAGGAGTACGTGATGCAGGAGGGCGACGTGGTGGAGTTCCGCTTCAACGTCTGAGTGCTGCAGCGCGCGGCGCCGCACGCCGATGACTTGGGCATGGCCTCTTCGCCGCCGCTCGCCGCCCCGGCGTCGCTCGCGCGCCCGCGTCGCACGCTGGGACGCGCCGCCGCCGGCGTCGCGGTGGTCGGGTGCGGCTACTGGGGCCCGAACCTGCTGCGCAACTTCGCCGACAACCCGCGCGCCGAGGTGCGCTGGGCCTGCGACCTGCGCGCCGAGCGGCTGGAGCCGCTGAGCCGGCGCTATCCGGGCGTGCGCCGCACGAGCGCCCTCGACAACGTGCTGGCCGATCCCGAGGTCGATCTGGTGGCGATCGCGACGCCGGTCGACTCGCACGTCGCGCTGGCGCGCCGTGCCATCGAAGCCGGGAAGCACGTGGTCCTCGAGAAGCCGCTCAGCCGCCGGGTCGACGAGGCGGTCGGGCTGCGCGACGCGGCCGCGAAGCACGGCGTCACGATCTTCGTCGACCACACCTTCGTCTTCACGCCGGCGGTCCGCAAGATGCGCGAGGTCGTCGCCTCGGGCGAGCTGGGGCGGCGCCTGTACTACGACTCGGTCCGCGTCAACCTCGGGCTGTTCCAGCAGGACGTATCCGTGCTGTGGGACCTCGCGCCGCACGACCTCTCGATCCTGCACCACCTCACCGGCGGCGAGAGCCCGCGCCGCGTGTCGTGCACGGGGGTCGCGCATTACTCGGAGCTGGAGGACGTCGCGTACCTCACGCTCTTCTACGCCGACGATTTCGTCGCGCACGTCCACGTGAACTGGCTCGCGCCCGTCAAGGTCCGGCAGATCCTCCTCGGCGGCTCGCGCAAGATGCTGGTCTACGACGACAACGACCCCGTCGAAAAGATCCGCATCTACGACAAGGGCGTCGCCGCCTCGCCGTCGGACCGCGCGACCGCGCCGCAGCTCATCCAGTATCGGCTCGGCGACATGACGGCGCCGATGCTGCCCGCGACCGAGGCGCTCGCCGTCGAGGTGGACTCGATTCTCGCAGCGCTTCTCGACGGCGCCGAGCCCGTGTGCGGCATCGATGCCGGGCTCTCGGTCGTCCGGACGCTGAACGCAGCGCAGCTCTCGCTGGAGATGGGCGGGGTCCCGGTCGAGATCGCCTGACGGCGCGTCGCGGGAGCGAACGAGCGGTTCGCCATTTGGCGAATCCGCGACCAGGGGTTTTCGCCGAACGTCCTAAAGGGACAGGACGGCTACAGGAGGCTCTTCTCTCGATGTCCACAGCCGTACCGAGCACCAGCGCCGTCCGCGACGTCAGCGTCTTCGGCGACGCGATCGCCTACTTCAACGAAGCGGCGTCCCTGCTCAACCTCGAGCCCGGGATGCGGGCGATCCTGACCCACCCGTCCCGGCAGATCATCTTCTCGATCCCGTTCCAGCGCGACAACGGGCAGATCGACGTCTACACCGGCTACCGCGTGCAGTACAACTTCGCGCGCGGGCCGGCGAAGGGCGGGATCCGCTTCCATCCCGGCGTCACGCTCGACGAGGTCACCGCGCTCGCGTTCTGGATGACCTGGAAGTGCGCCGTCGTCGACCTGCCCTTCGGCGGCGGCAAAGGCGGCGTCACCTGCGATCCGACGACGCTCTCGCCATCGGAGATCGAGCGCATCACGCGGCGCTACGCCGCCGAGCTCGTCGAAGTGATCGGTCCCGACAAAGACGTCCCCGCGCCCGACGTCAACACGACGCCGCAGCACATGGCGTGGATCATGGACACGTTCTCGATGCACGTCCGGCAGAACACGCCCGGCGTCGTCACCGGCAAGCCGCTCGAGATCGGCGGCTCGCGCGGGCGCGTCGAGGCCACCGGGCGCGGCGTCTCGATCGTCGCGCTCGACGAGATGTCGCGGCTCGGCATCGCGCCCGCGGGCGCCAAAGTGATCGTGCAGGGCTTCGGCAACGTCGGCAGCATCGCGGCCCAGATGTTCGAAGAAGCGGGCTGCACCGTGATCGGGATCAGCGACGTCACCGGCGCGTACGTCAACGAGAACGGGATCGACGTCGCGGGCGCGATGGCGTACGCGCAGGAGCATCACTCGCTGGACGGCTATCGCGGCGGCGATCACGTCTCCAATCAGGCGATGCTCGAGGTGCCGTGCGACGTGCTCGTTCCCGCGGCGCTGGAGAAGGTGCTCACGGCCGAGAACGCCGCGCGCGTGAAGGCGAAGCTGATCGTCGAGGGAGCGAACGGCCCCACCACGCCGGAAGCCGACCACATCTTCGCGCGCAACGGGATCGTCGTGATCCCGGACATCGTGGCGAACGCGGGCGGCGTCACGGTGTCGTACTTCGAGTGGGTGCAGGACCGGCAGGGCTACTTCTGGCGCGAGGCCGAGGTCAACGAGCGCCTGCGCGACCAGCTCCTGGAGAACTTCGCCGTGCTGCGGGGCGTTTCGACGTCGCGCGGCGTGACGTATCGGACGGCGGCGTACATGATCGCCATCGACCGCGTGGTGAAGTCGTTGAAGCTGCGTGGGGTGTACGCTTAGCGCGGTTCGGAGCCGGCGGTCTCGTAGTCGCGGGGAGCGGCGCAGCGTCTCGACGGGCACGGGGGCTCGCACATCGTGTGCGAGCCCCCTCTGTGTTCACATCGCTTCCGCCCATCCTGGGCACGCTCGTTCACACGGCCCGTCGAGCCGCTGCGCCGCTCCCCGCGACATGGTCGCGGTGTGAGACCGGGCTTGGCGCGTCGCTGCGGCAGGGGCGCGCCGGCGGGTTCTTTGCGGGCAGGCGGTGTGCCGGTGGGCGACGCAGGATGGGGCGTGCGCGTGCTCGTGACCGGCGGGGCCGGATACATCGGGGTGGTCCTGTGCCGTCAGCTCGTCGAGGCGGGGCATCGGCCGGTGGTGCTGGATCGGATGTTCTTCGGGCGTCCGGCGTTCGACGACGGTTCGGTCGAGCTGATCGCGGGCGATCTGCGCGAGCTGCGCGACGAGTGGTTCGAGGGCGTCGACGCCGTCTGTCATCTGGGCGGGCTGTCGAACGATCCGACGGCGGAGTACAACACCGCGGCGAACTGGCAGATGAACGCGGTCGCGACGGAGTCGCTGGTCGCGGCGTGCAAGCGGCACGGGATCGCCCGGTTCACGTTCGCCTCGTCGGCCTCGATCTACGATCGGGAGGCGGGCGCGGACGTGCGGACGACGCCGATGATGTGCGACGAGGAGACGGCCGTCGAGCCGCGGGGCGCGTACTCGATCTCGAAGCGGCACGCGGAGCGGACGATCCTCGCGGCGGCCGACGAGACGTTCGCGCCGGTCGTGTTTCGGCAGGGGACCGTCTACGGCTACAGTCCGCGGATGCGGTTCGATCTCGTCGTCAACACCTTCGTCAAGGACGCGATCGTGCACCGCAAGCTGTTTCTGCACGGCGGCGGCTGGATGTGGCGGCCGCTCGTCGACGTGCGTGACGTCGCGCGCGTGCACGTCATGGCGATCGAGTCGGCGCTCGAGCCGATTCGCGGTCACATCTTCAACGTGCTCGAAGAGAACTATCAAATCCGGCAGCTCGGGATGCTCGTCGCCGGCTCGCTCTCGGTGATGGCGCCCGAGCTGCGGGTGGAGATCGTCGAGGCGCCGGCGCCGAACGTCGTGCGCAACTACCGGATGAGCAACGCGAAGCTGAGCAAGGCGACGGGCTTCACGCCGTCGGTGACGGTGCTCGAGTCGATCGAGGACATGCTGCGGCGCTTCCCGCTGGACGAGCTGGCGACGTATTCGCATCCGCGCTACTACAACATCCAGTGGATGTCGCTGCTCGAAGAGGTGCATGCCGAGCAGCGCGGCTACGGCTCGATCTACTGATGCGCTCGCGCGCGGAGCGAGTGCTCGTCATCGGCGGCTCGGGACAGCTCGGCTCGGCCCTCGTCGAGGCGTTCGCGGGCCGCGAAGTGCTCGCGCCCTCGCATCGCGAGCTGTCGCTGGAAAACGACGCGCCCGTGCGTGCGTACGTCGGCGAACGCCGGCCCGACGTGGTGGTGAATTGCGCGGCGTTCCACGATGTCGCGGCGTGCGAGCGCGAGCCGGATCGCGCGTTCGCGATCAACGCGGTCGCGGTGGACCGGCTCGCGGCGGCGTGTGCCGAAGCCGGCGCGGCCTTTGTGAGCGTGTCGACGGACTACGTCTTCGACGGAACGGCGCGCCGGCCGTATCGTGAGCACGACGTGCCGGCGCCGCTCAACCTCTACGGCGTTTCCAAGGTCGCAGGGGAGCTGCTCGCGGCGCGGCACGGCGGGCGCTGGATGGTCGTGCGGACGAGCGGCCTCTACGGACCGGCCGGTGTCTCGGCGAAGGGGCCGGTGCTGATCGAACGCCTCCGCGCGCAGGCCGCGCGCGGCGAGCCCGTGCGGGTGGTCGACGACGTCGTGTTCTCGCCCTCGTACGCGCCGCACGTCGCCGCCGTGATCCGCGAGCTGGTCGACGCCGGCGGCGAAGGGATCGTTCACGTGGCGGGAAGCGGCGCGTGCAGCTGGCACGAGTTCGCGAGCTACGCGTTCGCGCGGCTCGGCCTCGGCCCGGTCGAGCCCGTGCGCGCGGCTGCGTCCGCCGTGCGCAGGCCGGCGTTCTCGGCGCTGGAGAGCGCGCGGCTCGCCGGCGTCGGCGTCGCGCCGCCGCCGCCGTGGCGCGAGGGTGTCGACGCCTACCTCGCGCGGCGCGCGGAGCTCGCGGCTTCCGCGTCGTAGGCGCGAGCGTGGCGATTCAAGTTGCGGACACGATGTTCGCCGAGGCGAAGCTGTTCGTGCCCGACGTGTTCGAGGACGACCGCGGATTCTTCAAGGAGAGCTGGAGCGATCCGAAATACGCCGCGCTCGGCGTCGACGTGCGCTGGCAGCAGGACTCGTGCTCCTGGTCGTCGCGCGGCGTGCTGCGCGGAATGCACTACGACTTCCGGATGGCGAAGCTCGTGCAGTGCCTGCACGGCCGCATCTGGGACGCGATCGTCGATCTGCGGCGCGACTCGCCGACGTATCTGCGCTGGCAGAGCTTCGTGCTGAGCGCGGACAACCACAAGCAGCTGTTCGTCCCCGCCGGCTTCGCGCACGGGTTCCTCGCGCTCGAGGACGACGTCGTCGTGCACTACAAGAACAGCGTGCCGTACGATCCCGCGCAAGAAGGGGCGGTGTCGTGGCGCAACCCGCGCGTCGGGATCGCCTGGCCGCTCCCCGAGGGCCGGGCACCGCGGCTGTCCCCGAAAGACGCCGCGATCCCCGTGGACGCGCTGCCCTGAGTCAGATGCGGTCGTCGAGCTTCCCGGCTTCGCCGGCGCGCGACGGCGGCACCACTTGGTCCATCGACGGCTGCTGCGTCGGGCCGTTCGCGTCGCTCCATGCCGCGAAGCCGCCGTCGAGCACCTCGACGCGGAAGCCTTCGGCGCGCAGCTTTTCGGCGATCCTTTCGGTGTCGCTCTCGCCGCCGCGCTCGTCGTAGAGCACGACCGGCTTGTCGGGTGCGAGCGGCAGCACGAGGCGCTCGGCGACCAGAAGATCGTGCGGACGATAGCGTACCGCACCGCGGATCTCTTCGTGACCGGCGTGTTTCCCGACGTTCAGGATCGTCGCGCCGTTTTCGCCCAAGGAATGCAGTTCGTCGACCGTCATGGCGGCGTTCCCTTTACCCGTTTCCCCGCCGTCTCAGGGGGCGGCAGCGCCCAGGGCTTCACCTGCGCGAGGTACGCCGCCAGAGCGTCCGCGTACACGTCGCGTCCGTGCTGCGAGAAGTGCTCGTCCTCCGTGCCGAAGAGCGCCACGTGGTTCGCCGACCGCGATTCGGCGTCGAAGACCGCCCACTCGTCGAAAAACGGGACGCCGGCGGTTCGAACCGCCGCGTTGATCTCCTCGCCGATCACGCTCGTGGGGTCGGCTTGCGGATCGGTGGGCGAGATCAGGCGGCGCCACAGCAGCTCGGAAGGCGAAATGTTCTCGGGGACCGGTGACGTGACGACGATCAGCCGGATGCCGTCTTTGCGCAGCTCTTCGTTCGTCGCCCGCAGCGAGTCGGTCACGACTTTCGACCACGCGGGCGCATCGGCGATGACTTCCGCGCCGGTCGGTGACGCCGAAAGACCCGCCGTTCCGTACAGCGTGCTGGTGGCGATCTCCATCACGATCAGATCCGCCGCGTGGGTCTCGCCGAGAATGTTCTGAATCCACTGCGCCTGCGCCGAGAACGGCGAGCCGGGGAACACGTACGGCGCGATCTCGACGTGCTTGTGTGCGGCCCGAAGCCCCGGATCCGTCGCAAGCCGGCGTCCCACCCTGCTCAGGATCGAATCGCTCCAGCGGTCGTAGTTCCACAGATACGAGTTTCCGACGAAGGCGACGCGGTACAGGCTCGGCGACGCCGGCGTGACGATCGGGATCGTCGCCTGGTGCGCGTCGCGCGAACGGTCGAATTTGGTGAGGACGCGGATTCGCCGGTTTTGGGCGTCGGCGATGGCGACGTCGCCGTTCGGCGCGATCGCCAAGCCGGTCGGCCCGTCGAACCGGCTCACGTCGCCGGCGCCGTCGCGGTACCCGGCCGTCGATGCGGCGCCGTCGAAGACGTCGACGCCGCCGAGCACCTGTTCGGCGCCGGCCTCCCAATTGAGATAGCGGATCGCGTTGTCACGCACGTCGCCGTACACCACCGAGCTGTCGTCGAACGCCGCGAGCGAGAACGGATACCCGAGGGGCTCGATTCCCTGCATGTTGCGCGTCGTGAACCGGATGGACTCGGTGTTCGCGAAGCGCTCGACGGCACCGTCGGGCGAACGGCGCACGAGCCCGAGCAGGTCGGCGGCGAAGACGTACGGGCCTTGCGGCGAGTCGGCGACGGCGACGCCGAACGGCGTCTGCGTCATGTTCTGAATCGTGTGAACGACGCCGTCATGGATCACGCGGATCCCGAAGAAATCGGCGACGTACAGATCGCCTTCGCGATCGGTCGCGAGGCCGGTCGGCTTGAAGAAGCGCGCCGTCGCGACCGGGCCGTCGACGGCGCCGCTCTCGTTCGTTCCGGCGAACGTGCGTACCGTTCCGTCCGGGTCGACTTCACGAATGCAATGGTTGCCGGTGTCCGCGACGTACAGCTTTCCGCGCAGCCACACGATGCCGGCCGGACGGTTGAAACGCGCTTCCGCACCTTTTCCGTCACGGTATCCGCCGGTGACCCAGAGGCCGTCGGGCACGAAGTTTCCGCCTCCCGCGATCGTTCGAACGCGCCCGTTCGCATCGACGGCGCGAATCCGCTGCGCTCCCGCGTCGCTCACGTACAGGGTCCCATCCGGACCGTACGCGACGCCGAACGGCATGACGAACGACCCCGGTGTGCCGTCCGCGAAACCTGCCGCGCCGGAGCCCGCGATCGTTCGGAACACGACGTCCGGTGACGCGGTGAGCGCGGCGACGGGGCCGGCTTGCACGGCGACGAGCAACGCGAGCAGCGAAGCGGCGGCGCTTCTCATCGGGATCATTCCGAAGGACACCTCAATACAGGAGCGGGGCAGGCCGCGGCATTTCTGACCGCTGCGCAGCCTTTCCCGTGCGTGCCTTGCGACCGCGATCGCGCGAAGCGCTCCGTTGCGCTTCGCCGGACGCCGGGGGCGAAAGCCGGCCTGCTTTCACAGGACTCAGACGAAGGCGATGCCGGTGCGGCAGCGAAACGCCGGACGCACCCGTACGCCTTGCACGCTGAGGACTCCATATCGTGACATCACCGCTTCGTTCGTGCGCGCGCCTCGCTGCCTGGACCATCGGCGTTTCGGGGCTGATCGCGCTCGCGGCGTGCGGTGGGCCGTCCAGCGTCCAAAGCGTCCCCGGCGCGAGCACGCCCGGCCGCGGAACGCAAGCGTTCTCCGTCGTGCTGCCGGTGAACGTCGCGCCGCCGAAGGGCCGGACGAGCGCGACGCGTGCGCCGCTCTACTTCTCGCCCAACACGCAGTCGCTGAAGCTGTGGGTCTACCAGGCCGGTGCGCACGGGACGATCCAGGTCACGACGGCCACGCTGTCGCCCTTGAGCCCGAGCTCGAACACGTGCACGACGAACTCGTCGGGGACGGTCTGCAACATCCCGCTGTCCCTCTCGCCCGGCACGTACTACTGCACCGTCGAAGTGTTCGCCGACCTGCAAGGGCACGGCCGGATCCTCTCGATCCAGGAGTACATCCCGCTGACCGTCTCTTCGAACGGGACGGTCACCACGCCGCCTTGGACGCTCTGGGGCGTACCGGCGACGATCTCTGCGACGCCGACCGCCAACGCGATGGTGCGCTCGAGCGGGACGGTCGCGACGACGTACGATCGAACCGTGCAGTATACGATCACGGCGAACGACCAGAGCGGCGCGCAGCTCGTCGGGCCCGGAATGCCGACGTGGGCCGTCGCCGGCTCGAACGCGAAGTTCACCGTCGTGCAGCCGACGACGCAGTCGCCGAACACGTTCACCGTGTCGACGACGTCGACCGCGCCGCTCACCACGAAGTTGACGATCACCGGGTCGTTCCCCGGAAGCGCGATCGACTTTTGCCGCGTCGTCGGCGCGAACTGCACGTCGCCGGCGCTGACGCTGAACTCGATCGACGCCGCTGCGGACGACTGGGTCACGTTCGCGCACGACTACCAGCGTACCGGTAACGAGCAGCAGAGCACCGGCATCTCGGTTTCCACCGCGCCGCAGCTCGCGCTGCGCTGGAAGGTCCAAGTTCCGAACAAGGCGGCGATCAACGCGAATCCGACCGTCGTCGACGGCAACGTGATCGTCGTGACGAGCAATCCGGTCGGCGTGTACGACTTCTCGGCGATCGACGGATCGCTGCTGTGGTCGCAGACGAGCATCCCGGGCGGGTCGATCAAACCGGCGACGATCGACGCGGGCGCGGGTTTGGTGTTCGTCGGCAACCGGCTCTCCAACTCGTCGGGAGCGTTGCCCTCGACGCTCTACGCGCTCAGCCTCGCCGACGGACACATCGTGTGGCAGTCCACGCTGATGGGAGAGACGCGCTCCGCCGAGGTCGTCGCGAACGGCAAGATCTACATCGCGTCCGCCGGCGGCGATCCGCCGGCTTGCAAGAACATGGGCGTCCAAGCCGTGGACGAGGCGACGGGCAACCTCGACTGGACGTGGATTCTGAACAAGAACACCAACCCCGGCGGAGGCGGTGCCGTGTGGGGCGCGATCGGCTACGACGGAGCGCATCTGATCTTCGGAACCGGGAACGTCTGTCAGGCAAGCGGCAACGGAAGCGGCGTCGTCACGACGGCGGACGGCGCGGCCGCGCTCGACCTCAGCGGGAACCTGCTGTGGAGCTACGTCGCATGGGCACAGACCGGGCCGAACGCGATGAGCCTCGACTACGACACCGGCAGCAGCGTGATGGTTCAGAACTCGGGACTGTCGACGGAAACCGCCTCGTTCCTGAACAAGAACGGGATCCTCTACACGTTCAATACCTCGGGGCTGAGCAGCGCGACGCCGAGCGCGGTGCTGCAGCGCAGCACGATCGCGAACCAATACACGGGGTACGGCTTCTTCGGCTCGCCGACGTCGGACGGAACCGTCACGGTCGTGGGCTCGGGCGAGTACGGCGATTCGTGGTCCGGCGTCACCGCCGTCGGCCGCGAGACGCAGCAGGTCGTTCGCCCCTCGCCGCTCACGCCCGATCACTTCACGCCGAAGGGCCTCGTGCGGCCTTCGTCCACCGTCTCCGGATACTACGAGCTGGTCCGCGGGTTCGACGCGAGCGGCAACCGTCTGTGGTCGTACAAGATGACGAACATCCTGGAAGGCTACGTCGCGCTCAACGACGGCGTCGCGCTGCTCGGCTCGGACTCGTCCGTCGTCGCGCTCAACATGCACGGCTCGGGAGCGCTCACGCCGCTCTGGTCGTATCCGACCACCGGAGTCGTCGACAACTCGCCGGCGGTCGTGCCGAGCGGCATCTACGTCGGCGACAACTCCGGGTGGGTCTACGCGTTCACGCCGCCGCCGGCGGGAAGCTGACGGCCGGCGTCAGGACGCTCGCGAGGCGCTGCGCGGCCGGCGCAGCGCCTCGTAGGCCAGGCCCGCCGCGCCGCACGCGTACTTGACGGCCTGCATCAGGACGAAGGCCGCGCCGATGCGCGGCTCGCGCACGAAGTCGCGCCAGTGCCGGACGTATGCCGCGCGCAGCGGGCTCATCTGCGCGACGCCGCGGCTTCCGTTGCGCTGCAGAAACGCGCCCATCGACCGTCCGTAGAAGAACGACTTGCGCGCGATCTCGGTCAACGCGGTCGGTTCGCCGAGATGGCGTTCCACCGGCGCCACCGGACCAGCGATCCGATACCCCGCCTTCAGCAGGCGGTTGTGGATGTCGTAGTCCTCGCCGGCCAGAAGCGACTCGTCGAAGCCCCCGACGGCCTCGAACGCGCTGCGTCGAAAGAACCGCGCGCCGACGTGCAGGGCGCTGTCCTTGTACATGCAGCGCTCGAAGTAGCGCACGCGCGCCCAGAAGCTCACCGACGGCTCGGACTCGTTGTTCACGAGGACCGCGTCGGCGCCGCGCTCGCACAGCTCGACCGCCGCGGCGACCACGCCGGGCTCGAGCACGAAGTCCGAATCGACACGATACACGAGCTCGCCGTGTGCGGCGCGCACCGCGGCGTTGCACTGCGCGCAGCGCTCCGGTCCCGCCTGGATCACGACGTCCGCCAGACGATGCGCGATGGCGACGGTGTCGTCGGTCGACGCATTGTCGGCCACGACGATCTCGAGCGGCTCGTAATCTTGCGCGCGTATGCTGCGCAACGAGCGTTCGAGGAACGCCGCGCTGTTGTACGTCGGCACGATCACCGAGACGAGGGGGCGCGCCATGGCCCACCACGTTTTCGGCCCGGAAGGGCGAGCCCTCCGCCGCCGCGCGGCGTAGGACCGTTCTCGCGGCGCCGCCAAGGTACGGCCCCATGAGCGTCGCGACGTGCGAGTTCGAGCTCGAAGACGTCGTCTGCGACCTGTGCGGAAGCGACCGCTCGCGGGTGGTGATGCGCAAGGCCGGCGCCTTGTGGCCGCACCTGTTCACGATCGTTCGCTGCTCGCGCTGTGGGCTCGTGTACGAGACGCCCCGCATCGCGGAGCGTCAGATGGGCGAGCTCTACGACGACCGGTACTATCGGGGCGAGGGCTTCGACCGCACGATCGATTATTTGCGCGACGATCCCGACGATCCGGACAACCGCGCCGCGGCGCAGCGCGTCATCGCGACGGTCCGCGACGCCGCGGGCGATCTGCGCGGGAAGCGGGTCCTCGACGTCGGCTGCGGGACCGGCGCGCTGCTGCGGGCGTTCGTCCGCGCCGGCGCGGACGCGGCCGGCCTCGAGTCGGCCGAGGCGGCGCGAAGGCGCTGCGCCTCGCACGGGCTGACGATCGTCGCCGACGACCTCCGCGACCCGTCGCTTCCGCTCGCGGCGTACGACGTCGTGACGGCGATCGAGGTGATCGAGCACGTGCCGAGCCCGACGGCGTTCCTGGCGCGCATTCGCGAGCTGCTCAAACCCGGCGGAGTGTTCTACTACACGACGGGGAATTGGCATCTCGTCTCGCGGCAGCCCGGGACGCCGTACGTCATGCCGGAAGGGCACATCACGTACTTCACGCCGCGCACGATGCGCCGTTTTCTCGTGAAGACCGGGTTCGACGTCGTGCCGGTCCTCAATCGCGCCTGGATCGGGTACCGCGGGCTTCCGCCGGCCTTGCGTCGGGCGCTTCCCCCCGCGCTGCTCCACGCGCTCTCCGCGCTGTGCGGCGACCTCGGCCAGTTTCCGGTGGCGCGCCGCCCCGGCTGACGGCTCAGCGCGCGGCTCGCGGCGCGATCGCGTGCTCCAGCGCGCGCCGCACCTCGTCGACGCCGAGGTCCTCCCGGATGCACCGGAAACCGATGCCGCGCACGCACGAAAACGTCGTGCGAGCCGGAGAATAGCACGGCGGGCACGCCGACGGCCGCAGCGCGATCGTGGACGGCGAGGGCGGCTGGAGCAGCCGCGGATCCGTCATGCCGTAGAGGACAAGCGTCGGAAGGCCGAGCGCGGCGCCGACGTGCGCGACGCCGGAGTCGTTCGAGACGAGCGCGAGCGCCGAACGCAAGCGTCGCGCGACCGCGTCGAGGTCGCCGCGAATCTCGCCGAAGCCGGCGCGAACGTCGGGCGGGAGCCGCTCCCAGTCCTCCTCCTCGTTCGGGCCGATGACGAACGCGACGCCTACGCCTTCGCCCTGCAGCCGGCGCCCGAGCGCGACGAAATGCTCCAGCGGCCAGCGTTTCCCGTCGTTTCCGTGATACTTCATCGTCCCGGCGTGGAACGCGACGACGCGTTCGCGCGGGACGTCGCCGGCGAGCCACGCCGGCGGCACCGTGTACGAGCGATCCGCGGGACCGCCGTCCGCGCCCGTCAGCGCGAGGTTTTGCTCGATGTTGTGCACGGGGCGGAGCGGGACGCGCGTCGCACGCATCCCCGCGTAGACGAACCGGTTCGACGGGTACGCGTGCGTGAGCACGCGGCGCGCGCCGATGACGCGCGCCACCGCATGATACTGCCACTTGACCGCGGGATACGGCAGCACGACGAGGTCGTAGCGTCGCGCACGCAACGGCAGGAGCCGCGCCGCCACGGCGGCCGGGCCGAGCGCGAGCATCTCGACGAGCGTGACGTCGTCGAACAGACCGGAGCCGCGCGCGTACTCCGCGACGGCGGGCAGCATCGCGAGCGCGTCGGCGGACGTAAACGCCCCGCTCTCCCGCAGCGCGCGGAGCGCCGGCGTGGCCATCATCGCGTCGCCCAGCCCCGGCAGAAGCAGGACGAGGGCGCGCCGGGCGTGCATCGACCCGGTCGGCTTCAGCGGAACGCGAGTCCGGACGCGGCGCTGTCGCTTTCGTCGCCGAGCACCGCGCCCGGCACGAGATAGCGCCGCACGTAGTCCGTCACCGCATCTTCGAGCGACGTGGGCGGCTGCGTCCAGCCGGCCTCGCGCAGACGGTCGACCGTCGCGACCGTCCGGTACTGATACTTGCCGCGCAAGACCTCGGGCATCTCGACGTAGGCGATGCGCGGCGGCCGGTCGAGCGCCGCGAAGACCGCTCGCGCGAGATCGTTCCACGAGCGGTCACGCCCCGACCCGACGTTGTAGAGCCCGCCCGCCCCCGGCGTGCGCGCGAGGAACGCCGTGATCGCGGCGGCGTCCTTGACGTAGAGGAAGTCGCGCGTCTGCTCGCCGTCCGCGACGCCGTCGCGATAGCTCTTGAAGAGCTCGATGACGCCGCGCTCGCGAATCTGCTCGTACGCTTTCGCCACGACGCTGCGCATCTCGCCTTTGTGGTCTTCGTTCGGACCGTAGACGTTGAAATATTTCAGCCCGACGGCACGCTGGAGCAGACCCTCGCGCCGCATCCACAGATCGAAGAGCTGCTTCGAGTAGCCGTACATGTTCAACGGACGCAGCGCGTACGGATTGACGTCCTCGCGCAACCCGGTCTCGCGCGCACCGTACGTCGCCGCGGACGACGCGTACACGAATCGCGCGCCGATCGCGAACGCCCAGCGCGCGATCTCCTGCGAGCGGCGGACGTTGTTGGCGATGAGGTACGAGGCGTCGCGTTCGGTCGTCGACGAGCACGCGCCCAAATGGAACACGGTGCGCACCGTGCCGTACGCGCGCGCGTCCGACGCGATCCGCGCGAAGAACTCGTCGGCCTCGAGGTACTCGGCGAAGCGCAGCGGCACGAGGTGCCGCCACTTCTCCGTGCAGCGAAGACGGTCGACGAGGATCAACTCGTCGTGCCCTTCTTCGTTGAGACGCCGGACGAGCGCGCTGCCGATGAGGCCGGCGGCGCCGGTGACGACGATCGAGCGCGCCGAGCCGTTCTCACCGCTCACGGCGTTACGCTCGCGGCGGGAGCAGTCCCACGATCTTGTACTCCAGCCACGCCGGGAGCGGGGTCTTCGGATCGTTCGCCGGCCACGCCGCACCGTGCGCCTTCACGTCGGTGCTCTTCGCCGTGAGCGTCGCGTAGCGCTCGATCCCCATGAACGTCGGCGTGCCGTACACCGGGCTCACCGCGCCGGTTTTCGAATACACGATGCGGACGGTGAGCGTCTTCGCCGACTTTTCGACGTTCGGCCACATCTTCGAGAGGACGTCCGCTGCGTCGTGCTCGAGCAGCGCGTTCGCGTCGGCATCGCTCATCTTCGAGTGGACGATCGACGCGACGACGGGGCTCGCGTCCCAAATCACGAGCGCGTCGCCTGCCGAGCGGGCCAGGATCGCGTTGCCGGGTACGGCCGTGTCGGCGCCCGCCGGCGCCGCCGCGAGGATGGCGCAGGCGCACGCCGCGAGCAGCGCGAGGGGCGCGGCGAGCCGCCGCCGGATGCGAGCGGGAACGGTGACGATCTGCGACGACGGGAACCTGCGCACGCGAACCTCCGAACGAACCGAGAACGTGCTCCCGTTCTACGCGTTCTCGATCCTCTCCCTGACGCGCTCGCCGGACGGGGCGGAGCGAGTTCGCCGAGCGAAGAAGCCCGCCGCATGGATCTCGGAACGACCGTCGCGCTCGTCACCGGCGCGTCGCGCGGGATCGGGCGCGCGATCGCCGCCGAGCTGGCGCGGCGCGGGGCGCACGTCGCCGTCAATTACGAGCGTGACGCGAGCGGCGCGGCCGAGACGGTCCGGGCCATCGTCGCCGCCGGCGGGAGCGCCGAAGAGGCTCCTGCCGACGTGCGCGACGTCGAAGCGGTGCGCGCGCTCGTCGCGTCGATCACCGAGCGCCGCGGAGCGGTCGACGTGCTCGTGAACAATGCCGGGATTCTGCGCGATCGTTCGTTCAGGAAGATGGCCGCCGACGATTGGAGCGCCGTCATCGCGACGAACCTCGTCGGCGTCATCAATTGCAGCCACGCCGTGGTCTCGGGGATGCTCGAGCGCCGGCGCGGCTGCATCGTCAGCATTTCGTCGTTCGTCGGCCAGACGGGCGCCTTCGGGCAGACGAACTATGCCGCGGCGAAGGCGGGCATCCTCGGGTTCACGCGCAGCCTCGCGCTCGAGCTGGCCCCGGCCGGGATCACGGTGAACGCGATCTGTCCGGGCTTCATCGACACCGACATGTGGCGTTCGATCCCCGAGGCCGTTCGAACGAGCCTGCTCGCGCGGATCCCGCTGGGCCGGACGGGCCGGCCCGAAGACGTGGCGACGCTCGTCCGCTACCTCGTCGAGGAGGGAAGCTACATCACCGGTCAGGCCCTGAACGTCAACGGCGGGATCCACCTGGGCGGATAGCCCGCCCGGCGGGCCACGCGATCAACGCTGCGGCCACCGCCTGCGCGGCCAGCGAGATCACCAGCGCGACGAGGACGATCGCCGCGCCGCCGTACCGCGCCACGATCGCGTGCCGGCCGGCGCCGATCGGCCACGCCGGGAAGCCGAACCATTCCCGCGGCGGGCCGAGGTCCCGGCCGTCGGCCTCGGCGCGCCACCGGGCGTCGTACGCGGTGCGTACGACCAGCAACCCGGCGCGCGGCGCGTCGACGACCGCGGCCCAGTGTCCGGGGCGCTCGCGCAGCGACGTCGCGGTCGCCAGCGGGCTGCGCGGCCGCGTCCCGGGCGGTCCGGGCGAGTCCGCCGATCCGCCCGCCACGAACAAGGTACGAGGCTGCGCCGCCAGCGACGAGGCGGGACGCCAGCGGCAGTCGTCTTGGCCGGGCGGGGCGGCGAAGATCCACGGTCCGCCCGCGCCGGCCAGCGTCGCGCCGCCCCCGATGACGGCGTCGGGACCGCACGATGCGGCCGCGGGCGTCTCCCAGATGTACGGGAAGGCGGCGACGATCGCATCCGGGCGCGGAACGGTCTCGGTCCGGGACGGGGCGTACGGGCGTGGAGGCGGCGCGGCGTCCGGCACCCCCGGCTCCACCGTCACCAGACCGCGCGCGCCGCCGACCCGATAGACCGTGAACGAGCCGCTCGACCCGACGGCCTCCAGCGCACCCCCGGGACCCGGGGTCGCCCGGGGTGCGCCGGACGCGAAGCTGACCAGTCCCTCGCGGACGACGACGTGCCGCACGCCCAGCCAGGCGAAGTCCCGCCGGGCGGCGTCCCAGCGCCCGTTCGCGGCCAGCGAGACCGCCGCGCCGTCGGTCCCGTCCGGCTGGTACTCGTACAGCGGCAGCTCGCCGGCGAGGCGCGTCCGGGCCAGCGGGTCGCTCCCGCCCTGGCGGTTCGACGCCGGGCCGATCGGCTGGAGCGCCGGCCACCAGACGACCCGGCCGGGTGCGGCATCCGAGTCCGCCAGCGCCGCGACGCGAGCGAGGCGTTCCGGGGACGGCGCTGCGGTGAAGTAACCGCCGTAGGCGGCCCAGGGAGGTGCGAGCGCGACGCCGAGGGCTACCGTCGCGGCCGCGAGCGTCACGCCGCCCAGCCGCTGCAGCGCGACCGCGGCGAGCACCGCGAGCGGAAACCAGATGAGCACCGTCGCGTCGTACAGCTCCCGGAACAGCGACGCCGGCGTGACGTGCTCGAACAGCGCGGCGAGCACCGGGCCGAGCGGGCCGTTCAGCCCGGCGACGACCAGCCATCCCGCGGCGAGGCTCGCGACGAGCGCGCGTGCGTCGGCCGACAAGCGCGTCGCGACGACGCCCGCGAGCGCGAGCAGCGGGACGACGGCGATCAGCCCGGCGGTTCCAGCGACGGTGAGATCGTTCACGTAGTGCGTGAAGTAGCCGAGTCCGACGATCGCGAGCAGCGGGTCGGAGCTCTGCGCGACCTCCCATGCGACGTTCGCGTGCTCCGGCGAGAGCGTCCCCGCGCCGCCGAGCGCGTTGACCGTGGGCCCGATCAGGACGGGAAGGACGAGCGGGACGCCCAGGAGCGCAACGCGCGCGACGCCCGCCGGGCGCACCGCGCCGCAAGCGAGCGCGAGCAGCGCGTACGCCGCGTCGAAGCCGAGGAACTGCGCCTGCAGCGCGGTAACGGCCGCCGCCAGCGCGCCCGCCGCGCTCCATCGCACGCTGTGCGCGCCTTCACGCAGACCGAGCGCGAACAGCGGAAAGACCGCGTACGCCTGCAAGTACGAAAGATGTCCCGCGACCAGCTTCGTGAGGACCACGGGGCCGACGAGGTACAGCACGCCGCACGCGTACGCGGCCCAGCCGAGGCCGAACGCACGCCGCGCGAAGAGCGTGGCGAACCCGAACGCCGCGACGAAGATCGCGACGAGAAACAGCGCGAGCTCGACGCGCGGCGCGAGCAGCGACGTGGCCCATCCCATCACGACGAAATACGGAAGAGCGGTGGGGAACGGATTCGGGCGGCCCATCCCGTCGTCGAGCCAGGGCTGCCAGCCTTGCATCAGCTGCGTCCGGAGACCGGCGCGATCGGGCGGCCACGTCCAATCGTGAATGTACGCCGGAATCCCCAACCGCAGGACCGGGAGCAGCAGAACGGCTGCGAACAGCGTGACGACAGCCGCCGTGAGAAGGGCCGTTCTTACGTCGCGGTGGCGCACCGTGGCCGTATGTCGGCAAGTGCGCCGCCGCTCCTGCGCACGGCTGAGCGCGCTACGAGCTCGTTCGTTCTTTGCGCGGCCGCACGTAGTCGTTCGCGCGCGGCCGGCGCGCGCACGAACGAAGGATCTCGATCAGGCGCACGGCGTTCCTCGGACCGAATCGCTCGCGCGCGAACGCCGCGGTCGCAGGCCGCGCGGCGTTCAGCGCGTCGCGGTTCTCGATCGCCTCGCGAATCGCGCTCCGAATTCCTTCACGCGTCGGGTCGTACAGACGCGCGAAACGCGGCACCTCGAGGAACGACGGATCGACGCGCTCGCCCGCGTACAGCGGGTTCATCGTCTGGTTCGACGTGTACACCGTGAGTCCGGAGCTGAGCGCCTCGATCGCGACGAGCCCGGGATAGTCGACGTCGACGCTGCCCCAGAACTGTACGTCGCACGCGGCGTGCAGCGCCGGAAGATCGGCGCGGTCGACCGTTCCGAGCACGCGCACGTTGGGGTTCTGGGCGCTCAGCGCGCGCAGCTCGGGCGCCAGCACGCCGTCGCCGGCGAAGAAGAAGACCGCGCGCGGCTCGTCGAGACCGCGCAGCGCGTCGATCAGCCGGTCGACATGCTTCGTGTAATCGAACCGGCCGCCGAAGTAGAACGCCGTTTGCCACGGCTGGACGCCGTAGCGCTCGCGGTGCGGCTCGCGCGGCTCCAGCGGGCGAAAGACCTCGTGGTCGATCCAATTGAAGACCCAGTGGCAGCGCTCGGGAGGCGTACCGACGGCCACGGCGTCCTTGCCGAGCATCGCGCAATTGCCGATCAGCGCGTCGGTTTGGCCGTAGAACCATCGTGCGAGCAGCTTCACGGGAAGCGACGCGGCGCTGAAACGGTACGTGTACTGAAAGTGCATCGCGAGCGGCAGGCCGCGCAGATGCTTCACTGCGATGCCGGCGACTCCGGCGATCGGCCCGCCGACGGCGTAGATCACGTCGTAGCGCTCGCGCTTGGTGAGCCGCAGCGCTTCGCGAACCAGCAGCACCGCCGTGTACGCGAGCAGCAGAAACGACGCGACGACGTTTTGCGCCTCGCGATGAATCCACAGCCAGCGATGGAGTTGCTCGGGAGTCCTGACGGTTCGGATCGCGACGTTCGGCGGCGCGTCCATCGGTTCGCCCTCGGGATACAGGCCGACGACGTCGATCCGAAGATCGTCGTGCTGCCCGGGGAGCTCGAGCAACGCTTCGACGAACGTGTTCCCGCCGCCGCCGCGATCGACCGGGATGATGGAACGGGCCGGAACGTTCCGCGTGATCAGCAGGACGCGCATTCGTGCACGGCAATTACGCGCGCCCGCCGCGAGAATCCCTTCGCGGGCCGCTCCGCGCCGCGGCGCGGCGTACGCATCAGTCGTGCGGCACGTTGCGCATGATCGTCGACCGGTCGATCTGCGGCCGTCCCGAGTCCCACGTGACCCCGTCCACGACGACGCCCCTGAATCCGCCGCTGCCCGCGATTCCGAGCGGCTTGGGAAAGCCGGTCAGCCGGCTGTCGCGAATCTCGACATCGCCCGACACGCCGTTGCCGGGTACGCCGCCGGTGGGTGCCAGCAAGATCCCGTAGAGCGCGTCTCCGAATCGCTCGCGCGCTTGCGGTGCGGCCGAGCACGTGATCCGTGAGAGCCGCACTTGGTCCCGTCCCGTCGGCGCGGCCAGCGATCCCAGTCTCACGCACGCGCTTCCCAAGCCGTCCGTGATCGTCAGGTCGTCCAGCGTCACGTGCACCGGTTCGCCTCCCGGTCCGCCGCGCAGCGCGAGCGCCACGCCTTCGGAAGAGACTGCCCGCAGATGCGTGACCGAGACGTCGTCGATCCCGCTGTTCGTGTTGAAGATCAGCGCGGCGAACGCGTACCCCGTCGCCCAGCGCGAGCCGCTCGGCAGATACGAGCCGTTCGGCGAGCCGGTGTAGCTGAGCCCCGTGAACCGGACGTCGCGCATGACCGCGTTCGCGGCTTCGATTTTCAGCGCGTTCGCCGCACCGAGCCGCACCGACGGCGCGACGGAAACCGTCTGCCCGCTGACGTCGACGTGGTCGATCTCGGCGCCCGGCCGGCAGCCGCTCGCCGAGATGACGATGCGGTCGTCTTGGATGGACTGCTCGTCGACGACGTCCTTGGTGTTCTCGATCGTGATGCCGTCGATCCGGTCGTGCACCACCGGCGGACACGGCGTCTGCGAAGCGCCCGCGCCTTGGCGCAGCTGGATCGACCCGACCCCGTTGTGCGTCTCGATGTTCGAGAAGTGCAGATCGTGCGACGCGTTCGCCGGATCGTACGAGAGCGCGATGTAGTTGATGCCGGTGAACGGCTTCGTCAGGTCTTTGCTCGACAACGGCGCACCGAGCTCGAAAAACACGTTACGGACGGTGAAGTCTTGCATCGCGCGGACGTCGCCGCTGATCGACTGGTACTTGTAGAAATGCGTTTGCGTACCGGCCCGCGGGTCCAGCCCGAGATCGCGGATCGTGACGTGCTGCAGCGGCGGCTGCGGCGGGGAAAGGCGGTGCCCGGGCGGCGGAGCCTCCGGGAGATCGGTCCACAGCATGCCGACGTATTGTCCGTCCAGACCGCGCGGCGTCGTCGCTGGATCGTAGTCGAACGACGGCATCGCGACGATCGTCGTCGCGTGCATCCCCGCTCCGGCGACGGTCAGCCCCGAGGCGTCGGCGTGCAGCGGACCGGAGACGGCGCACTTCCCGGTCACGCGGCCGCCCGGTCCGGGAAACTGCACCGTCGCGTCGGGATCGTGCGCTGCGGCGGCGAAGGCGGCGTTGATCGGGCGGGTGTCGTCCGCCCCCGACACGTAGCCGCCGCTGCCGTAGACCTGCGCGTCACGCGCGTGAGCGAATTTCAGGGGCGCGTCGAGCGCGACGGCATCGCCTGTGACGCCCCGTACGAGGCGAACCTCCTGGTCCGGCGATTCGGGCTCGAGGTACAGCTGCGCTCCGGCCACGATGTTGCGCGCGGCCGCCACGCGAACGACCGACGCGGCGGCCGGGGCCGGGGCCACGAGCGCCGTTCGGAACCCGTCCGTCGTGACGGCGTCGCACTTCGCGCCGTAGTGCGTCACCTCGTAGACATGCGATCCGGTCGGGCCGACGGCGAGCAAGCCCAGCAGCGGCAGCGAGAGAAGAAGGCTCGGCGTAGGGAGCCGATCCTCGCGGACCGAAAGCCGCCTGTCGCTTTTCACGCTGATTCACGGAGTTACGCACGTTGCCCGAGATAATCCCGTTCGTCGACTTGAAGTCCCAGTACCGCAGCATCGAAGCCGACGTGCGGCGCGCCGTGACCGACGTCATGGAGACGGCGGCGTTCATCATGGGTCCGGACGTCGGCGCGTTCGAACGTGAGTTCGGCGCGTTCATCGGCCTGCCGCACTGCGTCGGCGTCGAGTCGGGGACGGCGGCGCTGAAGCTCGCCCTCGAAGCGATGGGCGTCGGACCGGGCGACGAGGTCGTCATCCCGGCCAACACCTACATCGCGTGCGCGTTCGCGGTCTCGCAGCTCGGCGCGGTGCCGACGATGGTCGACATGCGCGACGACTATCTGATGGACGTCGAGCAGATCGAGGCGGCGATCACGCCCCGGACCAAGGTCATCATGCCGGTCCATCTGTACGGTCAGGCCGCCGACATCGAGGGCGTCGTCGCGCTCGCGCGCCGGCACGGGCTCAAGGTGCTGGAAGACGTGAGCCAGGCGCACGGCGCTGCGCTCGGCGGGCGCAAGATGGGCACGTTCGGCGACGTCGCGGCGTTCAGCTTCTATCCCGGAAAGAACCTCGGCGCGTACGGCGACGGCGGCGGGATCTGCACCGCGGATCCGGAGATCGCCGACCGGCTGCGGCTGCTGCGCGATTTCGGTCAGCGCAAGAAGTACGAGCATCTGATCGTCGGCGACAACTGCCGGCTCGACACGATGCAGGCCGCCGTGCTGCGCGTGAAGCTCGCGCACCTCGCGCGCTGGAACGCGCAGCGGCTGCAGGCCGCGAAGTGGTACGACGAGCTGCTCGCGGACGCGGGCTTCACGCCGCCCGCGCGGCACACCGACGAAGGGCACGTGTACCACCTGTACGTGGTGCGCGTGACCGAGCGCGAGCGCGTGATGAACGAGCTCGGCGCGCAGGGCATCCAGACCGGAATCCACTATCCGATCCCGATCCATCTGCAGGAGGCGTATCGCGACCGCGCGATCCCGGCCGGCACGTATCCGCGTACCGAGTCGGCGGCGAAGACGATCCTCTCGCTGCCGATGTTCCCGGAGATCACGCGCGAACAGGTCGAACGCGTCGTGGCCGCGCTGCGCGCGTGCGCCGTCCCGGCCGAAGCCGCTGCGTAGCGCCGGCGTGAAGCCCGTTCGATTCGGGCTCGTCGGCTTCGGCTACTGGGGACCGAACTACGCGAAGAGCATCGCGGCGGTCGAAGGCGCCGAGCTGACCTGGTGCGCCGACGTGAGCGACGCGGCGCTCGCGCGCGCCCGCGAGCTCTACCCGCACCTGCGGCTCACGAAGGACGTGCGCGAGCTGGCGTCGGCGAGCGACTGCGACGCCGTGATCGTCGCCGCTCCGACCTCGCTGCACGACGCCGTCGCCCGCGTCGCGATCGGCGCCGGAAAGCCGGTGCTCGTCGAGAAGCCGCTGACCGACAGGGCCGACACCGCGGAGGCGCTGGCGCGCGACGCGGCCGCCGCCGGCGCGCTCACGATGACCGGTCACATCTACACGTTCAATCCGGCGGTCGCCGAGCTCGCGGCCCGGATCCGCGCCGGCGAGCTCGGCGCGATTCGCGCGATGACCGCGTCGCGCATGGCGTTCAGCCCGATCCGGCCCGACGTCGACGCCCTCTGGGACCTCGCGCCCCACGACGTCGCGATGTTCCTGCAGTTCGCCGGCGCGCTGCCGGTGCGCGTCTTCGCCGCGCGGCACGCGTACATGCGCGCCGATCGCGCCGACGTCGTGTTCGCGACGCTGGAGTTCGCGAGCGGCGCGATCGCCGATCTGCGCGTCTCGTGGGACTATCCGTTCCGCGAACGTGTCGTCAGCGTGGTGGGATCGCGCGGCACCGTCGTCTTCGACGACGGCGCGGCGGAGAAGCTCACCTGGTATCGCGCCGCCGCGGACGCGCCGGACAACCGCGACGGAACCGTCGAGAAGATTCCGCACGGCGGCGAGTCGCCGCTCGTCGCGCAGATCCGGCACTTCGCCGAGTGCGTCCGCGAGCGCCGTCCCTCGCCCGTCGACTTCGATGCGGGCGCTCGCGTGGTGCGCGTGCTGGGCGCGCTGACCGAATCGGCCGAGCGCGGCGCACCGGTCGCGCTCGAAGAAGCGGTGCGCGCCTAGCGCACCGTCACGCTACGCGTTCGTCAGCAGCGGGCGGTGCGTGGCGGCCCGGCGGGCCTCGAACGCGCCGACGAGCGCCGCGACGCGCGCGTCGTCGATCTCGGCGAGCGCGTTGCGGCCGTGCGCGTCGGCGATCCGCTCGACCAGCTGCGGAGCGAAGCCGTTCCGCGTGAGCCCGACCGCGTTGATCCCGCGCAGGCGCGACGGGTTGCCGGCGATCTTCGAGAACGGCGGCACGTCCTTGACGATGACCGACGACATCCCCACCATCGCGAACGCGCCGATGGTCGAGTACTGGTGGATGACCGTCGAAAGGCCGATCGTGGCGAACTCCTGGATCTCGGTGAATCCGGCGATCTGCGTGCTGTTCGCCATGTTGACGCCGCGGCGGATCACGGTGTCGTGCGAGACGTGGCAGTAGGCCATGAAGTAGCAGTCGTCCTCGATGACCGTCCGGTACGTCGACGGCTGGTGGACGGTCACGTACTCGCGCAGCACGTTGCGGCTGCCGATGTCGATCCCGGTCTTCCGCTGGCCGTTGAACTCGAACTTCTCCGTGGTGTACTGGGCCGGGGTGCCGATGGTCACGTGCGGGCCGATCCAGTTGCCGTCCCCGATCCGGACGTCGCCTTCGATCACGGTGTAGGGCCCGATGACGTTGCCGTCGCCCAGGACGACGGACGGAGCGACGATGGCGGTCGGATGGATCGTGTTCGGCATGGCGGCGGTGCTCGTTCTCCGCCGGAAGGGCGTTCGCCCGCGCGCACCCGAATGGAGCGCGGATGACCTTTTCGGCGGCAGAAAGCGGGCGCTCGTGGCGCGCATAGCGATGTTCGGTCTCGGCTATGTCGGGCTCGTCACCGGGACGTGCTTCGCCGAGTTGGGCAACGACGTGATCGGCTACGACGTCGACCGTGGAAAGATCGCCACCCTCGAGCTCGGCCGCGTCCCCATCTACGAGCCCGGGCTGGCCGAGATGATCGAGCGCAACGTTCGCGCGAAGCGGCTGCGTTTCACGCGGGACGTCGGCGAAGCGGTCCGCTCGAGCGACCTCATCTTCATCGCCGTCGGGACGCCGCAGGGCGCCGACGGCCACGCCGATCTGAGCTACGTCCGGCAGGCCGCGATCGACATCGCGCGGCATCTCGACGGGCCGAAGATCGTCGTCAACAAATCGACCGTCCCGGTCGAAACCGGAAACCTCGTTCGCGCGCTGATCCGCGAGTACGCGGAGAGCGATCACGACGTGCGCGTCGTCTCGAATCCCGAGTTCGTCCGCGAAGGGTCGGCGATCGGCGACTTCATGAACCCGGACCGCGTCGTGATCGGCTGCGACGACGCCGACTGCGCCGACGTGATGCGCTCGCTCTACCAGCCGCTGGGCGTCCCGATCGTGACCGTCAGCGTCCGCGCCGCGGAGATGATCAAGTATACCGCGAACGCGTTCCTCGCGACGAAGATTTCTTTCGTGAACGAGATCGCGAACATCTGCGAGCAGGTGGGCGCCGACGTCAACGACGTCGTCTACGGCGCCGGCAGCGACCGTCGCATCGGGACGATGTTCTTCCGTCCGGGGCTGGGCTTCGGCGGCTCGTGCTTTCCCAAGGACGTCACCGCGCTGACGCGCATCGCGGAGGAGCACGGGGTCGAGGCGCGCGTCCTGCGCTCGGTGCTCGACACCAACGCCGCGCAGATCGATCGCTGCTTCGAGAAGATCGCGCGAGACGTGCCGGCCGGCGCGCAGGTCGCGCTGCTCGGGCTGGCCTTCAAGGCCGACACCGACGACATCCGCGAGTCGCCCGCGATCGCGCTGCTGCGCCGTCTGCTCGACGCCGGTTACGCGGTGCGCGCGCACGATCCGATCGCGATCCCGGCCGCGCGCGGCGCGCTCGGCGACGCGCTCACCTACCACGACGACGCGTATGCCTGCGCCGCCGGCGCGGCGGCGACGATCGTCGCGACCGACTGGAACGAGTACAAGCAGCTCGATCTCGCGCGGCTGGCCGCCGCGATGCACGGTACGCTCGTGTTCGATCTGCGGAACCTGTACGACCTCGAGCGCGCGTCGGCGCACGGCTTGACCGTCGTCGGGGTGGGCCGCGCGCGCGCGGCCCTGGAACGGCCGGTCGAGGACGCGCGGTGAGCGTCGTCGTCACCGGTGCGGCGGGGTTCGTCGGCTCGCATCTGTGCGAGCGTTTTCTGGCCGCCGGTGAGACGGTATACGGGATCGACAACTACGTGACGGGCGACCGCCGCAACCTCGCGGGCTTCGAGGGCGACTCGCGTTTCACGCTGATCGAGGCCGACGTGTCGTCCGAGCGCGACGCGATCGCGCGAAGCGTTCGCGACGTGACGTGCGTGCTGCACTTCGCCTCCCCGGCAAGCCCCGTGGACTACGCGCGCCGCCCGCTGGAGACGCTCGACGTCAACAGCCTCGGGACGCGCACCGCGCTGGACGTGGCGCGTGCGCACGGCGCGCGCTTCGTGTACGCGTCCACCTCGGAATGCTACGGCGATCCGCTCGTCCACCCGCAGGTCGAGACGTACTGGGGGAACGTGAACCCGATCGGGCCGCGGTCGTGCTACGACGAGGCCAAGCGCTTCGGCGAAGCGCTCGTCACGGCGTACCACCGCGTCCACGGGCTCGACGTGCGGATCGTGCGGATCTTCAACACGTACGGCCCGCGTATGCGGCTCGACGACGGCCGCGTGGTGCCGAACTTCATCGCCCAAGCGCTCGCGCGCGAGCCGATCACGATGTACGGTGACGGCTCGCAGACGCGCTCGTTCTGCTACGTCGACGACTTGTGCGAAGGCGTCTTTCGTCTCGCGAGCGCCGAGGGCGTCTCGGGCGAGGTCGTGAACGTCGGCAATCCCGACGAGCGGACGATTCGCAAGTTCGCCGAGGTCGTCTGCCGGCTGACCGGTGCGCCGCTGCAGGTGCGCGAGCTCCCGCTGCCCCCCGACGATCCCGGTCGGCGCTGCCCCGACATCACGAAGGCACGCCGGCTGCTCGGCTGGGAGCCGCGCGTCGCGCTCGAGGACGGCTTGCGGCGCACCATCGACTACTTCTCGCCGCTCGCGGGCGCCGCGCGTACGTGACGAGCGTCGCCGAGAGCCTGCCGGCGCTCGAGACGCCGGCGGCCTCGCCGCCGCGGGATCGCTGGGCGACGCCGCTGGCGCTGCTGGCGATCGTCTTCCTCGCGCTGCAGACGACGCTCGCGAACCTGCCGCCGAACAAGCTGTTCGTCGGTCACGACACCGGCTTCTACAACATCTTTCCGCACCAGCTGCTGCGCACGTCGACCGGCAGCTGGGAAGTCAAGACCTCGTTCGGGTTTCCGAACTTCGAAGCGCTCCTGACGCTGCCGTACGCGCTGCTCGTCGAGGCACTCCACGCGATCGGGCTCGGCGGAATCGGCACCGGACGCGTGATGTACTTCCTCGAGCTGCTGGCCGTCGGCTTCGGCTCGTACGCGCTCGCGCTGCTCGTGGTCCGGCGTGCGATGCCCGGAGTGCGTCCCGCCGTCGCGGCCGCCGCCGCCGGCGGAGCCGCGCTCTTCGCGAGCTACAACATCCTCACCGCGATCTTGCTGCTCTATCCGCCGTCGACGTTTCAAGTCGAAGTGCTGATGTGGCCGGGCGCCACGGCGGCGACGCTCGCCGTGCTGTGGTATCGGCCGACGTTCGCGGCGGGATTGCTGGTCGGGCTCCTCTACGTCGCCTCGTCGATGGGAAATCCCGCGCACACGCTGCTGGCGTTCGCGTTCTTGTTCGCGATCTTCGTCGTCGACGGGACGAGCACGAAGCGCTGGAAGGTGCGCGCGGCGCTCGGGGCGGCGACGACCGTGGTCGGCGCGCTGGCGTACATGTGGCTGCCGGCGATCACCGCGATGTTCCTGTACAAGGGCTCGGTGACGGCCCCCGAGGGCGCCGATCCGACGGCCTTGGCCATCTCGCAAAAGCTGATCGCCGCGCGGACGTCGTTTGCGAATTTGCTTCGCCTCGACGGACTGCGCTGGTGGCCCAAGACCCGCAACGCCGGGCTCTACGACACCGTGCCGATGGCGCTGATCACGTGGGCGCCGGCGATCGTCTCGTTCCTTTCGCTGCGCAGCCGCGCGCGCGTCGTGCGCTGGTTCTGGGTCGCCACGGTGCTCGGCTTGTTCCTCACCAAGGGCGTCCACGAGCCGTTCCCCGTGAGCCTGCTGTGGCTGCAGGACCGCGTCGCGCTGTTCGCCGCGTTCCGTGCGACGTACGACAAGTTCGCGTTGATCCTGCTCATCACGCTGCCGCCGCTGTTCGCGGTCGGGTGCGCGCAGCTCGCCGCGTCGCGGCGGCTCTTCCAGCGCTGGGCGTTCGTCGCGGTGCTGTGCTGCGTCGCCGCGAGCGCGTGGCCGTTCCTCGCCGGCCGCGTGGCGGAGCCGTACTTTCTCACGACGATCCCGGCCGACTACCGCAAGGTCGACGACATCCTCGGCGGCGACAGCCGGGCGCTCTCGCTTCCGGGCGCCTTCGGCGAGGTGAACGTCACGTCGTGGTTCAAGGGCGCGAACTTCGAGAACTTGCTCTTCCGCAGCCACGTCGTGAACGGCGCGGTGTTCAAGGCGCGCTCGATCAGCGCCGCGCCGCTCTACGACGACGACGACGGCATCCAAGCCGAAGAGCTGCCGCGTCTCGTCGGCGCGCTCGGCCTCTACGGCTTCGACCACATCCTGCTGCACAAAGATTATCTGACGAGCTACCGGATGGCGTTCGACTACGAACGCTACCGGGTGCTCGGGCCGCTCACCGCGCTCGAGTCGGAGCGCTTTCTCGATCGGGATCCGCGGCTCACGAAAGAGTACGAAGGGCCGAACCTCGTGCTCTATCGCATCAAGCCGGAAGCCACGCTGCCGCACGCGTACGCGGCGCCGGACGCGACGCTCGTTCTCGGGTACGAGGACGCGCTGCTGCCGCTCGAAGACGCCGGCTTGACGCGCGCGGGGCGGGACCCGCTCCTGCTGTTCCTCGGAAACCAGTCGATCCCGACCGACGCGGCGGCGCAGGCGCGCATCGATGCGACGCTCGGGCTGACGAACACGCTCGCCGTCGTCCCGGCCGTCCCCGAGACGCCGGCGCTCTACCGCGAGCAGATCGCGCTCGCCGGCGACCGCTTCTCGCGCCTGGGACCGTCGTATCTGAACGCGCGCGACGCCGGCGCGTTCGTGCTGGCGCAGCCGCACGGCGACTGGTTCAAAGGCGCGCGCCCGCAGTCGCAAAACCTGGACGGCGTCTTTCGCCTCAAGGACGCGGCGACGCTGCGGCCGACCGCCGTGGTCCGCGCCGAGCGCGTGCCGTCCGAGGCCGCGGCACTGTGGTTCGGCGCCGACACCCGGTTCGCGTGGCCGATCTCCTCGTACGGCGACGAGCCGATCCCGGACGACGATCTGTTCGAGGGCCGCGCGCTTCCCGCGATGCGCAGCACGCTGGTGGCGCCCGTCACGCGGGTCAGCCTCGGACGCCTCGGCGCATCGTACAGCATCGCTCTCCACGGCGACGACAAGACGACGGAGCTCGCCGTCGCCGGCGCGCCGCTGCAGGCGCCGATCCCGCTCACGTCCGACCCGCACGTGACGCTCGTCTACGCGCCGGGCGACACGAAGGTGCTCGCGGCGTGGCTGCGCGTCGTGCTGCGGCGCGCCGACGGCCACACCATCTATCTCGACAAGGAGCTCGACGCCTCCGGCCGCCTCGACGACTGGTCGATCCGCGACGCCGCGCAGACCGCGCTCGACGCGCGCTTCGACCAAGTCCTCACGATCCACCAGACCGATCCGTCGTGGGTCGCGCGACAGTCGTTCTTCAACCCCGAGCAGGCGGAATCGTATCAGGTGACGGCGCTGCGTCTCGTCTACGGCAAGATCCCCGGGCTCGACATGCGCCCGGCGCCGGGGACCTACGGGATCGTCATGCGGTCTTTGCGCATCGAGCTCGAGGGCGCGCCGTGGCGCGCGTACGTCGATCGCGGGTACGGCGCCGACTTCGGCGCGCCGAACGTGCGCGTCTCGACGAATCTGCCGAACGCGATCTCCGGCGCGCGCGGCGGCGCGCTGCTGGTCGACGCCGTCGTCCGCGAGGAGACGTCGGCCGTGCGCGAGCCCCTCGTGGGCCGCTCGGCGACGTTCCGGCTCGCCGACGGATCGACCGTCGTCGCCGACGTCATCCGCGAGACGCCGGACGGCTACGTCGTCAAGGTCGATCCGCGCCGCGAGCAGATCATCACGCGCAGCGCGATCGCCCAGATCTCGGCATCGGGGCCGCCGCGTTGGCGCTCGTACTCCGTGAGCGCCGGGCTGCCGCCGATCGATCTCGCGCGCTACCCCGAGGTGCACGTCCGCTTCTGGGAGGGGACGGCGGGGATGCACGCCGACATCGCGTTCCGGCTCGAGACCCCGGTCGGAATCCGGACGGTTCAGGTGACCTCCGGCGCCGATCCCGACACCGGGCTTCCCGACGCGTGGGTTCACCGCAGCGACTTCCCGGGGCTCGACGCGCCGCTCGACCTCGACGGCGCGCCGATCTCGATCAACAGCGATACCGGCTGGCGCGAGGCGACGTTCGATCTCCGCGAGATCGCGTTCGAGCACCTCGGTTACATCGACGTCCGCCCGATCGACGTGACGGTCTCGATCTCGATGGAGGCGGGGCCGCCGGACACCGAGTCGGCCTACGCTTTCGGGTTCGGCGACATCGTGTTCACCGGGCAGCGCCGCGAGAAGCTGGGCACGCCGTCGGGCGAAGAGCTCGCGATCGATCACGCCGGCGAGCGCCCCGTCTCCGTCTCCGCCGTCGCCGACAGCGGCGACCTCTGGCAGCTGCGATACCCCGACCGCGCCTTCCCCGCCGGCATGCACTGGGTGTCCACGCAGCTGCGCGCGCCCTGGTCGATCGTCAGCGTGTCGCTGGTGGGGCAGCAGCCCGCCCCGCCGCGCCCGCACCTCACGATGCGCCACATCGACGACGAGCTGTACGCGGTGCACCTCGATGCCCCGGGCCCGGCGTGGATCGCGTTCGCCGAAACGTACCATAGCGGCTGGCGCCTGATCCCGGGGACGGCGCCGCCGACCCGGCTCGCCTGGCTGCTCTCGCTGCGCTGGCTCGCGGCGCCCGTCGCCGCCCACGTCGTCGGAAACGCCTTCGACAACGCGTGGCACGTCGACGGTGACGGACCGCGTGACTACGTGATCGACTATGCGCCGCAGGACTGGGTCCGCCTCGGCGAGGCGCTCTCGTTCGTGTGCGTCCTGGGCGCGCTGCTCTACGCGGGGTTGACGTGGCGTCGGCTCTGAGACGCATCGTGCCGTCGCGCCGCCTGGTGCACGCGACCGCGATGTGGGCCTGCGCGCTGCTCGGCTCGGTCGCGCTCGCGATCCCGGTCGACGCGGTCCAGGAGCTGGTCGCGACCCTCCTGTTCGCCGCCTTCGCCCTGCTGCTGTGGTGGGACGGCTCGTCGCGGCTCCCCGCGCTCGCGGCGGCGCTCGGCGCGACCGGGCTCGTGCTGAGCGCGATCCCGGTTCCGGCGGTGCGCGCGTTCGCCGACGGCGCGGTGAGCTGCACCGTCGTCGTCGTCGTCATCTTCCTCGTTCGCTCGGCGCTCGAGGACGCGCCGCCGCGCCGGCCGGCGGGGCTCGTGCGGCAAGCCGATCTCGCCTTGCGGCTGCGTCTGAGCGCGGTGCGCGAGGAGACGTGGCGGCGGGTCCCGCTCGTCACGGCCGGCGCGCTGTTCGTGCTGGCGCTGCTCGCCGGCGTGTTGACGGCGGGCAACGCCGACGGGTGGAAGATCGTCGGCTCGGCCGCCGGCGCACCGGTCTGGAACGCGTCGTTGTTCGCGACCCCGCTTCACCGTCGAGGCGCGGTGCTGATCGACGACGAGATCATCACGCCGCGCGGGGTCAACGCGCGGGTCGGCATCGGCGATTCGCCGGCGCTCGACGCGCTGAAGCTCGCCGCGCCGGGCGCCTGGCAAGGCCCGCAGATCGTCAACGCGCTCAACGTCCTCGACCTCGCCGCGCTGCTGATCGCGGCCTGCTGGCTCGTCGCGCTCCTCGTCGGTTCGTGGAGCGCCGCCGCTCCGGCGGTGCTGGTCGCGCTCCTCGTCACGCCGCTGCTGCAGCAGACCGCGATGTGCGCTCCGCTCGATCTTTGGCCGGCTCTGGCGGCAAGCGCGCTGGCGGTGCGCGGCGATGACGCCAAGGCCATCGCCGCGGCCGCGCTCGCGGGGCTGCTGAACGTCGCCGGCGGCTACGAGGCCGCGGTGCTGGCGCTCGCGCTCGCGTCGACGGGCTGGCTGCGCGTCTCCGTGGCCCTCCCGCTCGGCATCGCCGGCGTCGCCAGCTCGATCGTCGGTGCGCTGCTCTCCCGCGCGCTCGCCCCGGATGCGACGACGCTCGCGGTCTGGTGGTCGACGAACGACATCGGCCGGCTCGTGCGCGCGACCGACACCGCCTGGCCCTGGGCGCTCGCCGCGCTGGCCGGCGCGGCGCTCGTGGCGGGGTGGGTGATCGCGCTGCGCGCGCGTGCGAACGATCTCGGACGCCACGCCGTGCTCGCGGCCGTCGTCCTGGTGCTCGCGCTTCCGCCGCTGTTCGGCGGCGTGCCGCTCATCGTGCCGTCGCGGCTTCTCAACCTCCTTCCCGTCGGCTGGCCGTCGGCGCGGATCCTCGACCTGCTGGTTGTCGTCGCGGTGCTCCCGCTCGCCGCGGTCCTGCGCCGGGCCGTCGAGCACGATCGCGTCTTCCGCGATCCGCTGAAGGCGGCGGGTCTCGTCGCCCTCGCGCTCGGCGGCTTCGTGCTCGCGCGGCCGGTGCCGCCGCACGTGCTGCTGCCGCCGCTCGCCCCGGGCGCATCGGTCGTCGAGCTTCCCATCGCCGAGCCGGGATCGCGCGCTGCGTTCTTGTTCGCGGACGACCTGCTGGAGCGCCGCGCGCGGATCGCCCAGCCGATCCCGTACGTCGCGGGCGACACGGCGCTTGGCGTGACGAGCTCGACCGACGACGTGATCGACGCCGTGCGCGGATTCCCGCTCCCGGCGTACGTCGTCGTACGGCGCGACGTCTACGCCGATCCGCGCCAGCGCTTCAGCGAGCCCACCGTCATCGACGCATCCGAGTACGCCGTTCCGCCGCTGACGCGCGATCCGCGGGTCGTGCTCTCGACGCTCACCGAGCAGGCGGAGGTCTATCGCGTGCGTCGCTGAAGGCGACGCGATGCCGTTCGTCTCCCTGCTGCGTGCGCGCGGCGCGCGGATGTACGCCGACTCGGAGCGGCTCAACATCGAGAACATGCGCGCGCAGATGGCGCTGCAGCCGCATCCCGGCGACGTCGTCGATCTCGGCTGCGGCGACGGGCGCGCGACGCTCGCCCTCACCTCCGGGCTGAACGGCGCGCGCGTGCGCGGCATCGAAGGCCATGCGCCGTTTCGCGAGGCCGCGCGCGCGGCGGGCGTCGACGCGATCCCCGGCGATCTCGACGCCCGTCTGCCGTTCGAGGACGGCACGATCGATCTCGTCGTGTCGAATCAGGTGATCGAACATCTCGCCGACACCGACCGCTTCGTGGCGGAGATCGCGCGAGTGCTCCGGCCCGGCGGTCTCGCCGTCGTGTCGACCGAGAACATGGCGAGCTGGCACAACATCGCGGCGCTCGTGTTCGGCTTCCAGCCCTTCTCCGCGGCGAACTACTCGCTCCGGCGTTATCCGCTCGGGAACCCGATCGGCCTTCACGCGGGCGAACGGTTCGAGGTCGTGGAGGGCATGCTGCACCGCCGGCTGTTCACGACGCGCGCGCTGTGCGAGCTGTTCGAAGCGCACGGCTTGCCCGTCGGTGACGTGCGCGGAAGCGGTTACCATCCGCTTCCGCCGGCGTTCGGGCGCCTCAACCCGACGCACGCGCACTTCATCACCGTCGCGGCGCGGAAGCCGGAAGGCTAGCGCGCCGCCGACGTCAGGCGGTCAGCGCTCGAGCCGCCGGACGTCGGCCTCGAGCCGCGAGAGCTGCGCGCGCGTGCGCGCCAGCTCGCCGCGCGTCTCGCTCAGCTCTCGATGCAGAGCCTTGATCGCCGCGAGCGCGACGCCGTCTTCGTCGATCGACGTGATGTGCGTGTCGTCGGGGCCGAGCCCGAATGCGGCGTGGAAGTCCTGCGCCATCGGCCCGATATGGCGGACGTCGCCTTCGCTCCGATAGCTCCACGCGCTGACGTTCAAATCGTCCAGCTTGTGCAGCAGCAGGCGGCCGTCGACGCCGCGCACGTTGCGCTTGTCGCGGCGATCGCTGGTGGACGCCCAGGCTCCCGAACCCGGCGCAAGCACGACGCCGGTCGTCAGGGCGCGATTCGTGTACAGCGCATAACCGCCCTCGGCGCGTGCGACGAACTGGTTCGCGGCCGAAGCGGAAAGCGACGATGCTTCGGCGTCGGAGTCGCTCCACACGAAGTCGCCGTCGTACGCGGCTTGCGATCGGTAGCCGGCGGCGAGCGAGAAGCGCCCGGCCGCACTGTTCCCGTATCCGCCCGGCACGACGCTGTAGATGCCGTTCGCGGTGTTTCCATAGCCGCCGGAGATCGTCGCCTGCGCGCCGGCGTTGTTCTTGTAGCCGCCGGCCACGGTGCCGTTCTGGCCCGCGGTGTTGAGCCCGCCGCCGCCGATCGTGCCGTACTGTCCGCTCACGGTGTTGCCCGACCCGCCGCCGATGAAGCCCTCGTCTCCGTGGGCGGCGTTTTGAAGCCCGCCGCCGATCGTCGAGTTCATCGCGTCGGCGGTGTTCTCGGTTCCGCCCGAGATCGTCGACTTGTAGCCGGTGGCGTTCTGATGGCTGCCGCCGCCGACCGTCGCGACGTAGCCGGACGCGACGTTCAAGCCGCCGCCGGAGATCGTCGCCGCGATCCCCGACGCGACGTTGTTGCGCCCCGAACCGACGAACGCGAACTCGCCGCTCGCCGAGTTCGTGTCGCCGCCGGCGACGACGGAATAGTCTCCGCTCGCCGAGTTGCCGTTCCCCGCGAGCGTCGCGCACGACTCCGAGCACGACGTCGTGTTGCCGTCGGTCTTGACGGTGCCGGAGGCGGCCGGTTTCCGTCCGTCCGCGGTGGCCGCGCGAGGTGCGGACGACTGGAGTTCGGCCGCGCCGGCGGCGCAGCCGGCGAGCAGCACGACGAGACAGAGCGAGGTCGGTACACGCATTTCGGGCAGTATAGCATGCCGCCGTACCAGGGTCTCGATCTCGGCGTCCCGTGGGTAGAGATGGGGGCAAGAGGAGGGACCGATGAGACATCTCTGCACCGTCGCGCTCCTGCTGACCGTCGCGACCGCTTCGTGCAGCGGAGGACGTTCGGGAAGCGTCGTCCCGGCGAGCCCGGGCCAGCCCGCGTCGGCGGCGCGAACGGCACGAACGGCGGCGGCCGTTCCGGCGGGATGGGCGGCGACGTCGACGCTGGCGAGCAACCTCTTGAACGCCACCGACAAAGGCGTCTGGTCGGGCGAGCACTGGATCACCGTGCGCCTGGGGCTTCCGTTGCGCAACGTCTCGCAGCTCAAAGCCGCCGTGGCCGCGCAAACGCGCCTGACGCCGTCGCAATTCGCCGCGACGTACGCGCCGACGGCCGCCGACGTTCAGGCCGTGACGAGCTATTTGACGGCGCAAGGCTTCAAGAGCATCGTCGTCGAGCCGAACAACCTGATCGTGACCGCGACGGGGACGGTGCCCGCGATCGACACGGCGTTCCACACGTCGCTGCATCAGTATACGATCCACGGCGAGACCGTGTACGCGAACGCGACGCCGGCGTACGTGCCGCAGAGCTTGGCCGGGAAAGTCGTCGCGGTCCTCGGTTTGTCGAGCGTACGTGCGTTCTCGACGGAGCCGCACATCAAGCGCGGTGCGGCGGCTCCCGTCGCGCGCACCGCGAGCACGACGGCGGCGTCGCCCTGCAGCCTCTACGGGCTGGAGATCCTGGCCTTTCCGGAGCCGGTGCAGGAGCCTCAGAGCCCGGCGGGGTGCTTGCGCAACTACGCTCCGTCGGACTACTGGATCGCGTACGACGCGAACCGCATGGCGACCGCGTATTCGGTCGACGTCGCGATCATGGCGGAGGGAAATGTCGCGCCGTCGATCGCGGATTTGCGCGTCAACGAGAACGGCGACGGGATCCCGCAGGTTCCGGTCGTCGTGAAGCAGGTCGGCGTCTCGAGCGTCGACACGTCGGGCGCGGACGAATGGGTGCTCGACATGACGGCGTCGAGCGGCATGGCGCGCGCGGTCAAGACGATCTACGTGTACGACACGACGTCGATGACGGACTCCGACATCGCGCTCGAGTTCAGCCGCTGGGCCACCGACGACCTCGCACCGATCGGGAATGCGTCGTTCGGCGGATGCGAGTTCGGTCCGTACGTCGACGGCTCGATGGTGCTCGACGACGAGATCTTCCTCGAAGCGGCCGCGCAGGGTCAGACGATGTTCGCGTCGACCGGCGACACCGGGTCGTTCTGCTCGGTGGGAAATCCGAACGGCGTGCCCGGCGGCGCTCCTTTCGTCGAGTATCCCGCCGCGTCGCCGTATGTCGTCGCGGTCGGCGGGACGACGCTCGTGACCGAGAGCAACGGCGCGTATCAGGGCGAAGCGGCGTGGTACGCCGGCGGCGGCGGCCTGAGCCAGTTCGAAGCCGCACCCGCATGGCAGGCGTCGCAGCCGGTGAACGGGACCGGCGTGCTGACGTTTCGCGGTCTGCCGGACGTCGCGATGGACGGCGATCTGCAGACGGGGATGATGCTCTATCTCAGCGATCAGGGCGGCTGGACGATCATCGGCGGGACGAGCCTCGCCTCGCCACTCGCGGCCGGCTCGTGGGCGCGAATGCTGCAAGCGCGGCCCCAGCTCGGCTTCGCAGCGCCGGCGCTCTACGACGCGTACGCCGAGGCGAAGTCCGGCGCGACGACGACGGTGCTGCCGCCGACGACACCGGTCGGGCCGGCGTTCCACGACATCATCGTCGGCGCGGACGGGAGCAATGCGGCGATGCCGGGCTACGACTACACGACGGGGCTCGGAAGCATCGACGTCGCCGAGATGGGCGCGCGGATCGGCCGCTGACGGCGAGGCCGGACTGCGAACGGAAAGCGCCGGCCGTGCGGCCGGCGCTTTCGCATGTCTGTGGACGTGCGCGCAGACTCAGCGTCCGTGTGCGAGAATGTCGCGCACCAAACCGCTCGCCTCGGTCGTCTGGCGCCGCGCTTGCTCCAAGTACGGCCGCGACTCGAGGTTGTCTTCCGTGGCGTTGAGATCGTGCAGCGCCGCGTCGATGTATTCGCGCGCCGTCTGCAGCGCGGAGCTGCCCGAGATCGCCGCATCGGCGCCCGAGCGCTCGGGATGTTGGAGCCGTCGCTCGTCGAGCAAGGCCACGCGACCCGCGGCCTGTACCGCCGACCCGATCAGGTCGAGCGCGCGCCGAATCCTCGGATCGTAGCCGCGCGGACCGGGGTGCGCCAGAACGTCATGCGCGGCTTGCAGATCGCTGATCGCATGCCGCGCCCTGGGATGCGGAAAACGCCGGTCGTCCGGGCCGGCCTGCGCGATCTGCGCGGCGGCGGCCGAACCGTGCGGAGCGGCCTGCGCGAGCGCCGGTGCGCCGGCGACGGCGACGAGGCAGGTCGCGAGGATCGCGGGTCCGAGTCGTTGGGTGTTCAAGGTAGAAACCTCCAGAATGAATGCGGGCGCGCGCTGCGCGCTCATCGCTCCTAACGTGCGCGCGTCCGTACGCTTGCCAAGTCTACCCGGTTTCTCATCCCGCGTTCACCGAGCGACGTCGTCGTCCGCGGCGCGGCGGAAAACGCCGGCGGGCGCGGCGAAGAGCCGTACCATGCGCGTGCACGCGGCATTCGGTCGACCCGTCTTCGTTTCGCTTCTCGCCGGTATTGCGGCCTCGTCGGTCGCGGCGTGCGGAGGGGGCGGCGGCTCACAACACGTCCCGGCTCCGCCGGGAGGCGTGATCTCGACCCCGGCGCCGACGGCGACGCCCGCCGCGACGTCGACGCCGAACGCGAGCGCGACGAGCTACACGAACGACGACTGGACGACGTTCGCTCACGACTTCGCGCGGACCGCCGACGGAAGGGCCGACACGGGGATCTCGACGACGTCGGTCGCGCGTCTCGCGCTCCGCTGGAAGATCACGATTCCCGGCAACCCGGAGATCTTCGCGAGCCCCGTCGTCTACGACGGAAACGTGATCGTGTCGACGTTCGCGCCGCCGGCGACGATCTACGATTTCTCGGCCGCCGACGGTTCGCTGCGCTGGAGCTTCACGATGGACGACGGCTCGGGACAGAAGACGCCCACGATCGATCCGGCGAACGGGTTGGTCTTCGTCGGGAACGCGCGCAGCGGCGCGGCCGGGATCCTGCCGTCGACGGAATACGCGCTGCGGCTGCTGGACGGCTCGCTCGTGTGGCGTCAGACGATCCCCGGACACGCGCGCGCGACCGACGTCGTCGCGAACGGCGTCGTGTACACCGCGAGCTCGGGCGGCGATCCGCCGCAGTGCTTGAACGAAGGGATGTTTGCGCTCGACGAGGCGACCGGCGCGGTGAAGTGGAGCTGGTACGTGAACGCCGCGAAGAACCCCGGCGGCGGCGGCGCGATCTGGGGGCCGGTCGGATTCGACGGCTCGCACCTGATCTTCGGCACCGGGAACACCTGCAACACGCCCGTCACGACGTCGAACGGCGCGGCGGCGCTGGACCTCGACGGGCATCTGCTGTGGAGCATGGTCGCACAGCCGAACTCCACGCTCGACTACGACACGGGAAGCTCGGTGATGGTCGTGAACGGCCGGGCGACGTTCCTCAACAAGAACGGGCTGCTCTACTCCGTCGACGCCGCGACGGGCGCGAATCAGCGCAGCATCACCGCGAACCCCAACTACGGCTACGGTTTCTGGTCCTCGCCGAGCAGCGACGGAACGGTGACGGTCGTCGAGTCCGGCGCGTATGCGCCGGGGATGCCGACGAGCGGCGCGCTGCGCGTCCCCGCCGCAGGCGCGATCGGCGGCGATCGCTTCTGCTACACGTTCCGCCGCACGCGCGCGATCGAGCCCGGATACACGAGTCTGCTGAAAGCGTTCGATACGAGCGGAACCCTGCTGTGGAGCGCCCCGTCGCAGGCGATCGCGCCGTTCTACGCGGCGATCGACAACGGCGTCGTGTTCGCCGACATCGACAGCACGCTCCAGGCATTCGACCTGCACACGGGCGCGAAACTGTGGTCGTATCCGACCGCGGGACTTCTGTGGGCCGGCCCCGTCGTCGTGCCGAGCGGGGTGTACGCGGCCGACGGTTCGGGCAACGTCTACGCCTTCGCGATCCCGGCGCCCGCATCGTCGAGCGCGCGCGCGAGGCCTCGCCGGTAGTCGGCGGATCGGTCAGCGCGCGGGCGTCGCTTCGGCGGCGCGGCGCGCGCGCCGCAGGCGCAGCGCGCTCGCGATCGTCGCGATCCCCGCGCACGCGGCCGCCACCCACAGGACGTCGGGCGCGGCGCGTGCGACGACCTCGCGCGCCGCGTCGCCGTTGACCAGCGAGCCGCCGAAGACGCCGAAGACGATCGCCACCATCGCCGTTCCCAGCGTCTGTCCGCCGACCCGGATCGCGGCGAGCAATCCCGACGCGCTCGCGGTCTTCGAGCGCGGCGCGCTCCCGATGAGCTCGCGGTTGTTCGGCGACTGGAAGAACCCGAAGCCGAGCCCGCAGACGATCCCGTGGAAGACGATCTCCGCGACGCTCGGATGCGGCGGCGCGAGCGCGTAGAGCGCGAGCCCGCAGGTCAGGACCGCGAGCCCGATCGTCGCGAGGATCCCGACGGGGAAGCGGTCCGAGAGCCGTCCCGCGATCGGCGCGACGACGGCGATCGAGAGCGGCCACGCCGTGAGCAGCAAACCCGACTCGAGCGGCGTGCGCCCCAGCGCTTCCTGGAAGAAGAACGGCAGGCCCACGTAGGCGAGCCCTTGCGCGGTGAACGTCGCGAACGACGTGGCCCCGGCCATCGCGAAGGCGGGGATGCGGAAGAGATCGAGCGCGATCATCGGCCGCTCGAGCGCGAACTGCCGCCGCACGAAAGAGACGGCGCCTGCGATCCCGGCGGCGAGCCGCGCGCCGATGCTCCAGGCCGGCTCGCGATGGGCGAAGCCGTCGAGCCCCCAGATCGTCAGCGTGAACGCCAGCGCGCTCGAAACGACGCTGAGCGCGTCGAGCGAGCCGCCGGCGCGCTCGTCGTCAGGGAGGGCTCGGTTCAGCGCGATGTTGGCGAGACCGAACGGGACGTTGACGGCGAACAGCCAGGGCCACGGCGCCACCGCGAGGATGAAGCCGCCGACCGTCGGGCCCGCCGCGGAGCTCGTCGCGACGACGAGCGCGTTCAGCCCCAGCGCGCGGCCGAGCTGATGCCGCGGAAAAATCTCACGTAAGATCGCAGGCGAGATCGCCATCACCGCCGCGGCGCCGAAGCCTTGCAGCGCTCGTGCCGCGATCAGCAGCGGCAGCGTGCGTGCGAGCGCCGAGAACAGCGAGCCGGCGACGAACACGATCACGCCCGCGCGATAGACGCGCGACGCGCCGGCGATCTGCCCGAGCGCGGCGAACGCGAGGAGCGAGGCCGTGACGGCGAGCTGAAAGCCGTTGACGATCCAGATCGAGGCCGACGGGTCGGCGTGAAGGTCGCGCGCGATCGCGGGGAGCGCCGTGTTGGCGATCGAGCCGTCGAGCACCGACATCGCGACCGAGATCGCGAGCGCCACGTAGGCGAGTCGCCGCCGCGGCTGCGGGAGCCCGTCGGACCGTGAGAAGCCGTCGCTCACCGGACGGCGGCGGATTGCATCGCTGCGGTTCGTACCCGTGTTCCGCTAGCGGAAGGCTTGCTCGGCGTGGTAGGAGCTGCGCGAGAGCGGGCTCGCGACGACCTGCACGAAGCCTTTGGCGTCGCCGAGGGCTTTCAGCCGCGCGAACTTCGCCGGCGTGACGAACTCGCGAACCTTCAGATGGCGCTTCGTCGGCTGCAAGTACTGTCCCATCGTGAAGATGTCGACGCCCGCCGCGCGCGCGTCGTCCATGGTCTGCGCGATCTCGTCTTCGGTTTCGCCGAGCCCGAGCATCAGCGAGGTCTTCGTGTACGTCACCTTGCCCGAGCGCTTCGCGTGCCCCAGAACGGCCAGCGACTGCCGGTAGCCGGCGCGGCGGTCGCGCACCGTGCTCTGCAGCCGTTCCACGGTTTCGAGGTTGTGCGCGAGCACCTCGGGCTGCGCATCGAGCACGATGTCGAGGGCGGCGAGATCTCCGGCGAAATCGCCGGTGAGACACTCGACCTTCGCGTCCGGCGCCTTCTTGTGGATCATCCGCACGGTGTTGGCGAAGATGGCTGCGCCGCCGTCCGCGAGATCGTCGCGGTCCACCGCGGTCAGCACGAGATACTTCCAGCCCAGCTCGGCCACCGCTTCGGCGACGCGCTTCGGCTCGAGCCAATCGACCTCGCCCTTCGGAGAGCCGGTCTTCACGTTGCAGAAATGACAGCCGCGCGTGCAGGTGTCGCCGAGGATCATGATCGTCGCGGTTCCCGCGCCCCAGCACTCGCCGATGTTCGGGCACATCGCCTCTTGGCAGACGGTGTGCAGCTGCAGCCGCCGCACTTCGCCGAGGACGTGCTCGTAGTTCTCGCCGTGGGGGAGCCGGACTTTGAGCCATTCCGGCTTGCGCGCAGGCGGCTGCGGGTCGATGAGGTCGATCGTGGTCATGCGGGTTGCTCCACGAGGTTCGCCGGTCCGGCGGACGCGGCCCGCGCCCCGTCCGGCGTAGCCGGCGCGAACGAGGGGAGCGGCTCGAGCGGCGCGAGCGCCGTGCGCTGCAGCTCGACGCCGAATCCGCCGGCGAGCGTTTCGAGGAGCAGGTCACGCGCTTCCGCCCACGACACCTCGCGTCCGAGCTGGGCCGAGATCGACGTGATGCCGAATTGCGGCGTGCCGCAGGGCCTGATCAGCGTGTCGTAATCGAGCGCGGTGCACGCGTTGAGCGCGAGTCCGTGCATCGTGGTCATTCGCTTCACCGCGAGGCCGATCGCGCAGATCGCGTCGTCGCCGACGTACACGCCGCGGTGCTCGGTGCGCGGATGCGCGTCGATCCCGAGGCGGACCAGCGTGCCGACGACGGCGTGCTCGATCGTCGCGACGACGGGGACGACTTCGCGGAACCGTTCCAGCCGCCGAATCGGGTAGACGACGACCTGTCCCGGACCGTGATACGTCACGTCGCCGCCGCGCTCGGCCTCGACGAGGTCGACCCCGCGCGCCGCGAGGAGCTCCGGCGCGAGCAGAACGTTGCTCGCCTTGGCATTCCGCCCGAGGGTGACGACGGGCTCGTGCTCGACCACCAGCCAGGTCTCCGGCTCGCGTCCTTCCGCGACCGCGGCGTGCAGCGCGCGCTGCAAGTCCAGCACCGGCGCATACCGCCGGCGCCCGAGATCCAGCACGCGCGCCGCTCGAGCCATACCGTCACCAAGACCGCGCCGGGGGCGGACGAGTTCCGCCCCGCGACGCGGACACCGCTACACGGCGGCGGGCTGCTTTGCGGGCTTGGGATTGACGATGTGGATCGCCTTGCCGTGGATGTACTCGGCGGCGTCCATGATCGACTCGGTCAGGGTCGGGTGCGGGTGGATCGAGAGCCCGATGTCCTCGGCGGTCGCTCCCATCTCGAGCGCGATCACGCCTTCGCCGATGAGCGACTCCGCCTGCGGGGCGACGATGTGCATGCCGAGGAGCAGGTCGGTCTTCGCGTCGGCGATCAGCTTCACGATGCCGTCGGTCTCGTTCATCGTGCGCGCGCGGCCCGATGCGATCAGGTTCATCTTGCCGACTTTGATCTCGTGGCCCGCGGCCTTCGCTTCTTCCTCGGAGAGCCCGATGGTCGCGACCTCGGGATCGGTGTAGACGCAGTTCGGGATCGCGACCGGATCGAACGCGCTGGCGCGGTCGCCCGAGATCACCTCGGCGGCGACGACACCCTCCTTCATCGCCTTGTGCGCGAGCAGCGGCGCGCCGGTCACGTCGCCGATGGCGAAGATCCCCTCCACCTTGGTGCGGCGCTGGGCGTCGACGTCGAGGAAGCCGCGCTCGTTCGTCTGCAGCCCCGCGGCGGCGAGATTCAGCGTGTCGGTCTGCGGCCGCCGGCCGACCGCGACGAGGACCATGTCGAACTCGCGCGTCTCGTCCTTGCCGTTGGTGTACTCGCCGTTGATCGTCGCTTTCGCGGCCTGCGGACCGGTCTTCTCGATCGTCGCGACCTTCGTGTTGAGCGCGATCTCGACGCCCTGCTTCTTGAGGATCCGCTGCAGCGTCTTCGAGATCTCGAGATCGGTTCCGGTGAGGATCTGCGGCATCGCCTCGACGACGAGCACCTTCGCACCGAGCCGCGTGAAGACGGTCGCGAACTCGAGGCCGATCACGCCGCCGCCGACGACGAGCAGGTTCTTCGGAATCCGCTTGAGCTGCACCGCGTCGTCGGAGTTGACGATCGTCTCGCCGTCGCGCGGCCACGCCTTCACGTCGACCGGCGCCGAGCCCGTCGCGATGACGATCGCCTGCGCCGTGTACTCGTCGGTGCCGCCGTCGCGCTTCTTGAGCGAGACGGTGTTCTTGTTCACGAACGAGGCGTCGCCGTAGGCGAACTCGACGTTGTTCGCTTTGAAGAGCTGGTTGACACCGCCGACGTTGGCCTTGACGACCTTGTCCTTGAACGCCGCGACGCCCTCACGGTCGACCTCGGCTTTCGCGACCTTCAAGCCGATCTCGCCGGCGTGCTCGATCTGGCGCGAGATCTCTCCGACGTGCAGCAGCGCCTTCGTCGGGATGCAGCCCCAGTTGAGGCACACGCCGCCGACCTCGTCCCGGTCGAAGCAGACGACCTTCTTGCCGAGCTGTCCCAACCGGATCGCGGCGTGGTATCCGCCCGGTCCGGCGCCGATGACGAGTGCGTCGACGCTATGCGAAGCCATGGTTGAGCAAAACTCCTTGTATCGGCGAGGGGAAGGCCGCCCGTCATGACCGTCTTCCCGCCTACACCGTTGCGCCGCGGCGACACCCGCATCCCGCCGCACGGAAGGCGGGCGCTTGCCCGCGTGCCGGCTTCCCGCGTACAGGACGCGCATGCTCGTCCGTCTTAATCCCTAGCCGGAACGGGAATCAAGGAGCGGACAGGTGGACGGGAAGCTCAGCGTCGTGATGCCCGCCTACAACGAATCGAAATTCATCGTCTCGAACATCATCGAGACGGTCGAGACGTTGACGGCGTTCGGATATGACTTCGAGATCATCGTGGTGGACGACGGCTCGCCGGACGCGACGCATCTCGCGGCGGCGGTCGCGAAGTCGAAGGCGCCGGAGGTCGTGCGCGTCGTGCGCTACGACCAGAATCGCGGGAAAGGGCACGCACTGTTGTGCGGCGTCTCGTACGCGCGCGGCGACGTCGTGGCGTTTCTCGACGCCGACATGGACCTGCATCCGCGCCAGCTTCCGGTGCTGCTCGGCGTGATGCAAGCGCAGAGCGCCGACGCCGTCGTCGGCTCGAAGCTGCACCCGGCTTCGGTGGTGAACTACCCGCGCATCCGCCGCGTGGTCTCGTACGGATATTACCTGCTCGTCCGCCTGCTCTTCGGGCTGCCCGTGCGCGACACGCAGACGGGGATCAAGCTGTTCAAGCGCGCCGTGCTCGAGCGCGTCGCGGCACTGAGCCGCAGCGAGAAGTTCGCCTTCGACGTCGAGCTGCTGTGCCTCGTGCACATGTTCGGCTACCGCGTCGTCGACGCACCGATCACGCTGACGTTCCAGCGGCGGTTCGGGCGCATTCGGATGCGCGACGTCGTCGCGATCTTCGGCGAGACGATGCGGATCTTCGTTCGGCTCCGGCTGTTCGCGCCGGTCGTGAAGTCCGTGCTCGGGATCGGGGTCCGCAGCCGGCTGTCGGGGACCGAGGTGGGCGAGCCGCCGCACGCCGTCCGCACCGTGCGCCACGACGAGAGCGGCGCCACCGAAGGCCGCGCGCTCGTCTCGCGCTAGCGCGAGACGGCGACGTCCCGGCGCCGGTCGCGGCCGACGAAAGGCAGCGATCCGCCCGGAAGCCGGCGCTCGACCCAGCCCGGCGGCGCGATCCCGGGGCGCGCGTCGCGGCGCGCCACCGCGATGATCTGGCGAGCGAGCGCCGCCGACGGCTGATCCTTGCGCACCACGCCGAGGAGCGGCCCGGCCGCCTCCTCCAGCACCGGATCGGGGCGCGATGACGAAAGGGCGATGGTCGCCGCTCCGCCGCATGCGCTCACGGCGGCCGCGGCGGTGAGGGGGTCCAGACGGCCCGGATCGAGGTCGACCACCACGGCGTCCGCAGCCGGGATCGCGGGACCCGCTTCGTCGAGCGAGGCGAAGGTGCGGATCGTCGCGCCCGGCGCGAACGCGCTCAGAAAGCGCGCGAAGGCGCCCGCAAAACATGACTGGGGCTCGATGAGCACCAAGCTCAGCATCCGTGCATCGCTCTCCACACGACCTCCTCCGTGACGTCCGTGCAGTTGATTTTCCCGAATGTGGGCACCGTATCACAGTACGGACGCAGACGCCTAGGGGACAATGAGGGTGGCAATGGACCAGCAGGCAGGGGCGCCCGGCGCGCCCACACGAGTGCTCATCGTCGAGCCGCAGACGATCTTCGCGCCGCATCTCGCGTTCCTCGCGACGCTCGCCGGCGCGGGTGAGATCACGATGGTCCCGAGCCCGCGGAAGATCGGCGTCATGCCCGAGGTGGACCTGATCTTCGTCGACCCGGACTACCTCGAAGGCGACCCCTTCGAGATCGTCGCCGCGCTCGCGCGCAGCTCGGCCCACGCGGCCATCTGCGTCCTCACCGGCGAGCATGCCCCGGGGCGGTCGCTCCGCTTCCAGCGCGCGGGTGCGACCGCGGTCATCTCGAAGGACGCCTCCGACAACGAGCTGGTCGACGCGCTGCGCCTCTCCGCGGAACGCCGGCCCTACACCGACGCCCGAGTCGACGCCGCGTAGCGGCAACGGCGTTCGGGTGTGCGGCCGTGCGCGGCCGCGGACGCGACACCGTTCACCGCTCGGTGCGGCGCTTGCGGCTCTCCGCAGCGCTGCGGTTCAGGTCGACGGCGGCGAGGACGAGGGCCGTGAAGGCGGTTTCGTCGATCTCTTCGCCTTCGCGGATGTCGATCGCGCGACGCACGTTGCCTTCGAGGCTGGAGTTGAACAGGCTTGACGGGTCCGGAAGCATCGCGCCTTTCGCGAACGTGAGCTTCACGACCGCCTTGTAGGTCTCGCCGGTGCAGATGATGCCGTCGTGCTCCCACACGGGAACGCCGCGCCACTTCCACTCCTCGACGACCTTCGGGTCGGCGTGTTTGATGAGGCGCCGCATGCGGGCGAGCACCTTGCCGCGCCAGTCGGCGAGCTCGTTGATTCTCGCGTCGATGAGCCGAGAGGGTGAGTCCGCCTTCACGGCGGTGGTCGCGCTCTGCTTCATGTGGCCTTCCGGAGTGCGGACGCGGTTGGCGTGGGACGGCGGCGCCGGGTGTGGGCCTGCGTCGGAGACGCGGCGCGCCGCCGTCCCACGTCACTGGTCTTGCCTGAACTTGCTGGGATCAGCTTGCGAACCCCGAGCCGTCGCGCTTCGCGTCGCCGCCGTGAAACGGTTCGAGGACGACGACGGGCAGCACCGTCAGCGCGTCGGCGAGGCGCAGCATCGGCCGGCCGTCACGGTCGACGGAGTCGACGATGCGGCCGGTGAGCACGTCGCGGTAGCGTGCCGCCCCGCCGGCGCCGAGCGCGACCGTCGTGTCCGCCCAAACGTCGCCGAGCGGAGGCCGTTCGCCGGAGAGCGTGCGGGGGAGCCGCGGCACGACGATGACCAGCGCGCCGCGCGCGTAGGCGACGACGTGCTGAGCCTTCTCGCCGAGCGCTTCGAGCGGCGTGTACTCGCCGGCCGGCCAGTCCTCTGCCGCGCGCCGGCGCAGCAGCGTCGCGAGCACGTAGAGCTTCACCCGGCCGTCGCGCCACGAAGCGAGGAGCCGCGCGGCGAGCCGTTCGCGTGCGCCGTCCTCGGCGGCGTCGCAGGCGGCGTCCAGCTCGGCGAGCGCGGCGTCGCGTTCGGCGAAGTCGACCGGGCGCCGGTTGTCGGGGTCGACCAGGCTCAGGTCCCACAGCTCGCAGCCCTGGTACGTGTCCGGAACTCCGGGCGCGGTCGCGCGGAGCACCGCCTGCGCGAGCCCGTTCGTCACCGCCGTCGCGGCGAGGCTGCGCGCGGCGCCGCGGACGTCGGCTTGGAACGTGCCCGAGCGCGCCGGGTCCAGGAGCGCGCGGACGAAGTGCGAGAGCGCCGCTTCGTACTCCGGATCCGGGTTGGTCCAGCTCGTGTGCAGCTTCGCTTCGCGGGTCGCCTTCAGCGCGTACTGCTCGACGCGCTCGGCGAACGCGCGCAGCGCGCCGGCCGGCGGCTTCTCGTCGAACAACTCGACGGGCCACGAGCCGAGCAGCGTCTGATAGACGAGGTACTCGGCGAGCCGGTCGACGCGCCCGCGCAGCGGGCGGTTCATGCGCGACCAGCGCGCGAGCGCGGCGCGCCACTCCGCCGGCACTTCGGAGAGCACCGCGAGCCGCGCACGCACGTCCTCGCCCCGCTTCATGTCGTGCGTCGCGGTCGTGGTCATCGCGAGCGGGCGACGGATCGCGCGCAAACGATTTTGCCGGTGAAACTCGTCGACGCTCGTGCCGAAGCGCCCCGGATCGCCGCCGACCTCGTTCAGCGCGACGAGCCGCAGCGACCGGTAGAAGGCCGTGTCCTCGACGCCTTTCGCGGTGATCGGCGCCGTGAGCTGCTGAAACTTCATCGCGAACTCGACGTAGCGCTCGCGCACGTCGTCGTCCGGGGCGTCGGTCAGCAGCACGGCGCGCAGGAACGCGTACGTCGAGCCTTCGCTCGACGTGTCGCGGGCGCGCGCCGTCGCCACCGCGCGCTCGATGAACATCGCGTCGGCCGGCTCCACGGCGCCGCCGGTGACGTACGTGCGATAGATGGGGAACGCCGCGATCGTCTCGACCAGCACGCGCCGCAGCGCGCCGAGCGTGAAGTCGCGCGTGTGCGCGTCCCGCTGGGCGATGCGGTCGAGGCGCATCGCGAGCACGTTCAGCTCGGCCGACATCGCCGTTTCGAGGATGAACCGCTTCGCTTCGTACGCGGCCTCGGCGAAGGTCGCGTGATCGCCGGTGAAGCGGCGGTACACCGCGTCGAACGCGTGCTCGTTGCGCTGGTCGATCGCGAGGCCGGTCACCGCGTTCATGAACTCGTAGCCGGTGGTGCCGTCGACGTTCCAGCGTGAGAGCAGATTCTGGCCGAGCGCCAGGATCTTCTCGACGACCAGGTAGATCGGGCGCCCGAGCAGCTCGGCTTCCGAGCGCAGCAGATCGCAGTAGCCGATGGGGTCGTAGAGGCCGTCGACGTGGTCCAGCCGCAGTCCGTCGACGTCGCCGCGCTCGATCAGGTCGAGCACGAGGCGGTGCGCGTCGCCGAAGCAGTTCGCGCGCTCCATGCGGACCGCGCCGAGCGCGTTGATGTCGAAGAAGCGCCGGTAGTTGATCTCTTCCGCGGCGACTTGCCACGACGCCGGCCGCCAATGCTGCGCGTCCACGACGCGCTCGAGCAGCGCCTTCCCTTCGGCGGTGGTGCGCCCGGCGTCGAGCTTCGCGGCGAGCGCGCGCGCGTGGTCGCCTTCCGTCTCGTCGAGCAGCCGGCGCGCGGTCGCTGCGGTCTCGCGGCGCTGCAGGTGATCCGCGATGCCGTCGAGCGCGCCGAACAGCGGCGCGAACGACGCGAGCGAGGGCGGGTCGGCGCCCTCGAGCACCAGCGCGTAGGTGGGCGGCGCGAGCGGAAAGAGATGCTCGTAGTAGCGCAGCGCGAAGCCTTCGCCGCCGCGGTACTCCCAGCGGAGCTCGCCGTCGTCGAGCACGTCGCCGTACTGCTTGCCGAGGAACGGCAGCAGCACTTTCCCGCGCAGCTCGGGCCGCAGCGGGCGCCAGTCGACGTCGAAGTAGTCGGCGTAATGCGAGTCCTCGCCCCACGTCAGCAGGTCGAGCCACCATGCGTTGTCGTCGCCGCCGACGCCCATGTGATTCGGGACGAAATCGAGGACGTGCCCCATCCCGTGCGCGCGCAGCGTGTCGACGAACGTGCGATAGTCCGCGCCGGTCCCGAGCTCGGGGTTGATCGCGTTGTGATCGATGATGTCGTAGCCGTGCGTGGAGCCGGCTCGCGCCTTGAGGTAGGGCGAGCAATAGAGATGCGTGATCCCGAGCCGTTCGAGATACGGGATCAGCGCCGTGGCGTCCGCAAACCGAAAGCCCGCGTGGAGCTGAAGCCGGTACGTCGTGCGCGGCGTCATCCGCCGAAGTCGCCGTACGCGTAGATCTCTTCGCCGTCGAGCATCCAGGCGATCGCCGAGTCCTCGCCGGCGAAGCGCGCGTCGAGCACGAGCCGCGCGCCGTCGCCGAAGCGCCAGCGCACGCAGATCGTGCGCTCGTCGAGCAGCTCCCATCCGTCACCGAGCGCGTCGCTCGCCAGATGCGGCACGATCGCGCGCGCGCGCAGCGCGAGCAGCTCGCGTACCTGCTCGAGCGCTTCGGCGTGCGGCGATCGCTCGCGCTCGTCCCAGCGCAGCCGCGAGGCTTCCATCGTGGCGGGATCCTGCGGATCGGGGATGTTCTCACGCGTCGCGGGGTCGGCGAACGCGGGCCACGCCGCGAACTCCTTGCGACGCCCTTCGGTCACCGCCTGCGCGAGCTCCGCGCCGAAGTCGCTGAAGAACAGGAACGGCGTCGAGGCGTCCCATTCTTCGCCCATGAACAGCAGCGGGATCGACGGCGCGAGGAGCAGCAGCGCCGTCGCGACGCGCAGCGCTTCCGGCGCGGCGAGCGCGTCGATCCGGTCGCCGAACGCGCGGTTCCCGATCTGGTCGTGGTTCTGCAGGAAGTCGACGAACGCGGTCGCCGGCAGCGCCGAGCTCGGCTCGCCGCGCGGCGCTCCGCCGCGATGCGTCGAGGGCTCCCCCTGGTAGGCGAATCCTTCGGCCAGCGCGCGCGCGAGGTGCTTCGCCGGCGCGTCGGCGTAGTCGCGGTAGTAGCCGTCGCGCTCCCCGGTGATCAGGACGTGGAAGGCGTGGTGCGCGTCGTCGTTCCACTGCGCGTCGTAGACGTCGAGCCGTGAGGCTTCGTTCTTGTCGTTCTCGAGGACCAGGTGGACGTGCCGGTCGTGCTCGACGCCCGCGCGCACGCGGGCGGCGATCTCGTGCAGGACGTGCGTCGGCGAGTCGTCGCGAATCTCGTGCACCGCGTCGAACCGCAGTCCGTCGAAGCGGTACTCGCGCAGCCAGTAGAGGGCGTTCTGCACGACCAGCTCGCGGACCGTGCGCGAGCCGGCGCCGTCGTAGTTGATCGCCGCGCCCCACGGCGTGTGATGGCGGTCGGTGAAGATCTCCGCCGCGATCGCGGGGAGGTAGTTTCCTTCCGGCCCGAAGTGGTTGTAGACGACGTCGAGGTACACGCACAGCCCGCGCGCGTGCGCCGCGTCGATCAGCGCCTTCAAGTCCTCGGGGCTCCCGTAGGCATGCTGCGGCGCGAACGGCAGGACGCCGTCGTAGCCCCAGTTGCGCGTCCCGGCGGGCTGCGCGAGCGGCATCAGCTCGATCGCGGTGATGCCCAGCTCCGCGAGCGCGTCGAGCTTCGCGGCCGCGCCGCGATACGTCCCTTCGGGACTGAACGTGCCGACGTGCAGCTCGTAGACGACGATCTCGTGCCAGGGGCGTCCGCGCCACGGCGTCTGCCATGCGTACGCCGCGGGATCGACGACCTCGCTCGGCGCGTGCACGCCCTCGGGCTGGAAGCGCGAGGCCGGATCGGCGATCGGCGTGTCCAGCCCCGGAAAGACGTAGGCGTAGCGCGTGCCCGCCCCGGCGCGCGAGACGTGCGCGGCGAACCAGCCGTCCTCCCGGCGCTCGAGCGCGTACTCGGTGCCGTCCACGACCACGCGCCCGGCGTTCTTCGACGGCGCCCAGATGCGAAAGTCCACCCCGCCGTCGCGCAGCTCGGCACCGAACGGCATCGCGTGCGCGTACTTCACGGGCACTCCGCTCGCAGCGCGGCGACCGCGCCGCCGAGCGCGCCCGGTCGGCGCGCGAGCGCCTCGCACGCGTCCCGCAACGCGCCGCTGATGCGGAAGAACGCGATCGCGGCCTCGCGCTGCGCCGGGTCGCGCGGGACCGTCGGCAAATCGCTCGCGCTCGCGGCGTAGCGCGCGAGGAACGCGTCGAGCGCGCGCGCCGTGATCTCGCGCATCGCAGCGCTGCGGCGGGGATGGTCGCCGGTCGGGTCGTGCGCCGCCGCCTCGATCGTCTCGCGCGTCACCGATTCGAACGAGCGGGACAGCGAGGCGACGTCCTTGAGCGGCGAGGACCGGTCGCGCGACCGCTCTCCGAATCCGACGAACACCGGGGAACCCTCCACGAGCAAGACGCGACGAAGCGTGAGCCGGCCGTGCGCCCGCGACGACGCCGCGTCGAGCGCGAGCGGAACCCGTTCGATCGCGGCGACGATCCGTTCGCGCAGCGCGACGACCTCTTCGATCCCTGCGCCCGTGAGCGCGTCGAGGTCGGCGTACGCCGCGGCGCGCCAGCCCGCGACGTCGTCCTCGTCGAGCGGGAACGTGCCGAACGTCGGATCGCTGCCCGGAGCGGCGAGCGCGCGGTGCAGCGCGGCCAGCGCGTCGGCGACGTTCTGCGCGCTGCGCAGCAGCCGTTCGTCGAGGCGCTCCGCATGCAGCAGCTCGCGCAGCGCGTCTTCGGCGTCGCTCGCATGCGGGACGTAGCGCTGGGCGCTCGCGGCGACCCACGTCCCGCCGCCCGGATCGTCCAGCAGCGCGGTGCCGTACAGCTCCGGGATGCCGGCGAAGCCGCGCTCGGCGAGATGGCGCAGGAACGCCACGTGACTGTCCTGCAGGCGCGGCATCTCGCGGTGAAGCGTCACCACCCGCTCGTCGCCGAGGATCCAGCGCTGCGCTCCGCTCGCCGAGCCGAGCCGGATCGAGCTCGCCGCGCCCGCGCGCGGAGCGCCTTCCGCGGCGAAACGCAGCGTCCCGGCATCGTGCAGCGCGAGGCGTTCGCGCATCGCGCGCTCCACGAGCAGCGCCGTCGTTCCGTCCGCGCCGGCGTCCACGATCCAGCCTTCGCGCGCACCGCTGCGCGCGCGCGCGAGCGCGTCTTCGCGCACCGGCGCGTCCCAGACGAATCGGAGCGTGAGCGCGACGCGCCGCTCGGCGTCGCCCGCGACGACGAAGGCGAGCTCCGAGTCGAGCTCCGCGGGCGCGAACACCTCGCGCACGGAGCCCGCCGACGACGTGCCGAGCGCGCGCGGCAGGACGTCGGTCTCGAGCACGGCGCGCGCCCAGCGGTCGAACGTCCGTCCGGCGCGCGGAACGACGACGGTCGGAAGCTCGGGCAGCGCGCTCGAACGCACGGGCGCCGCGCCGCCGCGCACGTCGCGCACGAGCGAAAACCAGAAGAACCCGTACGGCGGAAGCGTCACGAGATACGGAGTCGTCGCGATGGGCGGGAACGGCGTCGAGCCGATCATCTCGAACGGCGTGCGTCCGGCGAACTGGGCGAGGTCCAGCTGCAGCGGCTGCGCCGTTCCGGCGAGGTTCGCGACGACGAGCACCGTCTCGCCTTCGTACTCGCGCACGTACGCGAGGACGTGGCGGTTCGCCGGATACAGCAGGGTGAGCGTCCCGCGCCCGAACACGTGCGTGGCCTTGCGCACCGCGACGATGCGCCGCATCCAGTTCAGCAGCGAGCTGGAGTTGCGCCGCTGCGACTCGACGTTGACGGCGAGATAGCCGTACGTGGGGTCGGTCACCGGCGGCGCGTAGAGCCGCACCGGCTCGGCCGTGGAGAAGCCGCCGTTGCGATCGGGCGACCACTGCATCGGCGTGCGCACGCCGTCCCGGTCCTTGAGGAACAGATTGTCGCCCATCCCGATCTCGTCGCCGTAGTAGATCACGGGGGTACCCGGCATCGACATCAGCAAACCGTTCATCAGCTCGATCCGGCGCCGGTCGTTCTCGAGGAGCGGTGCGAGACGCCGGCGGATCCCGACGTTGATGCGCATCTTCGGCTCGATCGCGTACACGGCGTTCATCCGCTCGCGCTCGCGCTCGCTGACCATCTCGAGCGTCAGCTCGTCGTGGTTGCGCAGGAACACGGCCCACTGACAGCCGTCGGGGATCGGCGGCGTCTGGCGCAGGATGTCGTGCACCGGATAGCGGTCCTCGTCGGCGAGCGCCATGAACATCCGCGGCATGAGCGGGAAGTTGAAGCACATGTGGCACTCGTCGCCCTCGCCGAAGTACGACGACAGGTCTTCGGGCCACTGATTCGCTTCGGCGAGGAAGATGCGGTCGGGGAACTCGCGCTCGAGCACGGCGCGCAGCACCTTGATGACGCCGTGCGTCTCGGGCAGGTTTTCGTTGTTCGTCCCTTCGCGCTCGCACAGATAGGGCACCGCGTCGAGCCGGAAGCCGTCGATCCCGACCTTCGACCAGAAGCGCATCACGTCGACGATGGCGCCGACGACCGCGGGATTTTCGAAGTTCAGGTCCGGCTGGTGCGAGAAGAAACGGTGCCAGTAGTATTGGCCGGCGAGCGGATCCCAGGCCCAGTTCGAGGTCTCGGTGTCGGTGAAGATGATGCGCGTGCCCGAGTACTTCCGGTCGTCGTCCGACCAGACGTAGAAGTCGCGCTCGGGCGAGCCGGGCGGTGCGCTGCGCGCGCGCTGGAACCACGGATGCTGATCCGACGTGTGGTTCACCACGAGCTCCGCGATGACGCGAATCCCGCGCGCGTGCGCCTCGTCGACGAACCGTCGCACGTCCTCGAGCGTCCCGTACGCCGGGTGAACCCCCGTGTAGTCGGAGATGTCGTATCCGTCGTCGCGCAAGGGCGAAGGAAAGAACGGCAGCAGCCAGAGCGCCGTGACGCCCAGCTCGGCGAGATAGTCGAGCCGCGAGGTGAGCCCCTTGACGTCGCCGACCCCGTCGCCGTTCGAATCTTGGAACGCCTTCACGTGGGTCTGGTACACGACGGCGTCGCGATACCAGAGCGCCTCCTCCGTGCTCACGCCCGGTTCGTACCCGTCACGCGGGCGCCGCTTGCTCCGCGGCCGTGAGCGGCTTCGCCACGTCTTCGAGCGACTTGCGCTCGGCGTCGATCCCGAGCACGATCTCGACGAGTCCACCGGCGATCATCAGGGCCGCGCCCGCGAACCAGCCCGCGGCGAGCATGTGCGGGTCCTTGCTCGCGATGAGCGTCCCGTAGACGACCGGAGCGACCGCCCCGCCGGCGAGCGTGCCGACCGCGTAGACGAGCGCGATGGCGGCCGCGCGCGTCTCGAGCGGAAAGATCTCGCTGACCGTGAGGTACGCCGCGCTCGCGCCCGCGCTGGCGAAGAAGAACATCGCCGACCAGAACGCCGTGATCCCGACTGCGCTGCGCATCCCGCCCAGAAACGTCAGCGTCGCGCCGACCATGATGATCCCGCTGACGATGTAGCAGCCGGAGATCATCGCGCGCCGTCCCACGCTGTCGAAGAAATGGCCGAGAACGAGCGCGCCGAGGAAGTTCCCCACGGCGAACGGCATCGTGAAGAGCCCGACGTCGCCTTGCTTCACGCCGAAGAACGTCGTGAGCGTGAGGCCCAGCGTGAAGAACACGGCGTTGTAGAGAAACGCCTGCGTGATCATCAGCGTGAGCACGAGGATCGTGCGCTTCGGATACGTCTTCGCCATCGTGCGCACCGTCTGGAGCAGCCCGGTTGCGCGCGAGGCGTCGAAGGTCATCGTCCGGAGCGGCTGCGGCGGAAGCCGCCCCGGTGTCTCCCGGTCGACCTCGCGCTCGATCCCGGCGACGATCGCCTCCGCTTCGTCGCTGCGGCCGTGCGTCAGCAGCCAGCGCGGGCTCTCCGGGATCCCTTCACGGACGAACAGCACGCCGACGGCGAGGACGACGCCCAGCCCGAACGCGAGCCGCCACCCGAGCGAGGGCGCGACGAAGCGGCCGTCAAGCAGCGGGATCGAGAGCGCCGACCCGAGGAGCGTTCCGATCCACCACGAGCCGTTGATCGCGACGTCGGCGACGCCCCGCCGGTGCGCCGGGATCAGCTCGTCGATCGCCGAGTTCACGGCGCTGTACTCCCCGCCGATCCCGGCGCCGGCCAGCATTCGGAAGATCGCGAAGCTCCAGAAGTTCCACGAGAACGCGGTCAGCAGCGTGCACGCGAGATACCAGCTCAGCGTGACCAGGAACAGCTTGCGCCGTCCGAGCTTGTCGGTGAGATAGCCGAACACGAGCGCGCCGACGCACGCGCCGACGAGGTAGGTGCTGCCCGCTGCCGTGGCCTGCTGGGGCGAAAGCCCGAGCCCGGCTTTCGAGGTGAGCGTCGGGCCGATCGTCCCGACGATCGTCACCTCCAGCCCGTCGAGGATCCACGTGATGCCGAGCCCGACGACGATCATCCAATGCCAGCGCGCCCACGGCAAACGGTCGAGACGGAAGGGGATGCTCGTCGTGATCTTGCCTGCGTCGGCGGCCAACGGTCCTCCGGAGATGGGCGACCGGACTCAGTTACCCACCTGCGCTCGGGCTCCAGGGCCGCTCGCGCAGCAGCGCGTCCTCGATCGCCCGCGCGATCAGCTCGCGACCGTGCGGGGTGGGATGCACGTCTTCGCTCGTGATGATCGCTTCATGTCGCCGCGCCGCGATCTCCGTGCGATACGCCGCCCAGAGATCGTACGACGGGATCCCCGCGTCCCGGAACATCCCGTTCCACGCCGCTTCGTCGCCGGGAAACTCGGGACGCAGCGCGTCCTGCTGCAGCTTCAGGTACGTTCCTTCGACCGGCGCGATGCCGATGTCGCTGGGCATCCCGCCGGCGAGCAGAGCGACGCCGTCGGCTCGCAGCCGCGTTCGCACGTCGCTCAGAGCGCGTACCGTCTGGTCGCGCACGGCGGGCGGCAACGGTCCCGCGACCGGCAGCGCGTCGTCGCCGAGCTGCAGGACGACGGCGTCGATCAGCCTCGTGTCGGCGAGCGTCTCTACGTACGAAGCGAACGCGTCGAGCTTCGCCCCGATGAAGCGGACGGCATAGAGCTCCAGCGCCTTTCCGGTCTGCGCGGCGACGGCCGGCGCGAGAGCGCGTTCGGCCAAGCCCGGGATCGAGGTGCTCCAGGTCGTGTCCCACCACACGGCCGAGTTTCCGACGTATGCGATCCGGTACGTGTCGAGGGAACCGCGCGGCGGCGGCCACCGCCGGTCGGCGTCGAGCGGAAAGCGCCGGTCGTCCCCGCGGACCAGGCGGATCCGGCGGTTCCCGGCGTCGGCCACGACGAGCGAACCGTCGGAGGCGAGCGCGATGCCCGCCGGCGAGTTGAACCGCGCATCCGACCCGTCGGCGAACGCACCCCCGTCGGCCGGCGAACCGCTGCCGGCGACGATCCACGTCGCAGCAGCCACCGCAGGGACGCGATCGGAGAGACCCGCGGGCGCGGTGAGGCGCGCCGCATCCGTGGACGATTCGAAACGCAGCATCCGGACCGCGTGCCCCCGCGGATCCGTGAAGGCCACGGTGCGGTCGTCCAGCGCGGTCAGCGCGTATGCCGATCCGATGTCCTCGTCGCCTTCTATGGCCAGGCTGCCGCTGCGCCGAAACTCGAGCGCATCGACTCGGAGCACCTGGGCTCCTTGGATGATGACGATTCCGTGCCGGTCCGAGACGAAGAACGTCGGCTCGCCGCCGCGCTCGTCGGCGATTGCGATCCCCAGCGGCGCCGGGACGCCGAGCCGCGCGTTCGCGGGGACACCACCCTCTTTGGGGATGCGCACGACGCCCAGCCGCTCGTCGGCGACGTACAGGGCGCCGGATCGGTCCAGCGCGATCTGGTGCGGTGAGCGCAGTCCCCTGGCGAACGTCGTGACCGTCCCGTCCGGCGCAATTTTTCGGATGTTTCCGGTGCCGGTCTCCGCCACGTAAGCGGTGCCGTCCGGCGCGACCGCGATCCCGAGCGGCACCGAGAAGCGCGCCGCCGTGCCCGTACCGTCGGCCTCCGCTTGCGGAATCCAGCCGTCGGGCGAGACGTCGTCTCCGCCTCCCGCGAGGGTGCGCACCGTGCCGTCGGTCGAGACGATGCGGATGCGCTGCGCCGCGGCATCGGCGACGTACACGTCGCCGTGCGGTCCGACCGCCACGCCGACCGGCAGGAGGAAGCGCGCGGCCCGGCCCGTGCCGTCGACGATACCCGGCGCGCCGTCTCCGGCGAGCGTCGTGACCGTCGTCGCGCGTGCGGCGAGCGGAACGAGCGCCGCGGCGAACGCTGCCACGACGAAGACCATGCGACCCCGAACACGCAGCATCGTGGTGGAAGGGTCGCCGCGTCGCGCTACGCTACCTTCACCCGGATGCTGACTGGGATGCTGCTCGCGGCCGCGCTCGCTTCCGTGCCGAGCGGCGACGCCGCGCCGATCGTGTCGACGTTCGCGGGGAGCGGCGTCCCCGGCTCCGTCGACGGCGCAGCTGCGAACGCAACCTTCACGATGCCGGCCGGCGTCGCGGTCGACGCGCGCGGCCGCGTCTACGTCGCCGACGCCGGCGGGAACGCGATTCGGGTCATCGCGGACGGGCGCGTTCGCACGCTCGCCGGCGACGGCGTCGCGGGCTATGCCGACGGGCGCGGCACGGCGGCGCGCTTCGCCCTGCCGCTCGGCATCGCGGTCTCCGCGAACGGGACGGTCTACGTCGCTGACGGCAACAACCACGTCGTGCGCCGCATCGCGCCCGACGGCACCGTGTCGACGCTCGCCGGATCGGCGACGGCGAGCGGCGTGGCGGACGGGCCGGGAGCCGCCGCGCGGTTCATCCGTCCGACGCAGCTCGCGCTCGAGCCGAACGGCGCGCTGCTCGTCTCGGACCCGCTCTCGGGGCTGCGGCGCGTCGCCCCGAACGGCGACGTGAGCACGATTCCGCTCGGCGAGACGCCGACCGATCATCCCTACGGCGTCGCGGTCGCGAGCGGAAGCGCGGGGGAGACGATCTTCGTCGCGGACGCGAAGGGCCTGCTCGTTTTTCGGCCGGACGGCACACGACAGCGCTTTTTCGCCCCCGACGATCGGGCGACGGCGTCGCTCGAGCCCGGGACCAACGACGCCTCAGGCGTCATCACCGAGGGACGCGAGACGATCGCGTTTCCCTACGCGATCGTGGCCGCGGACGACCGGCACGTCTTCTACACGGACATCCGCACCGACACGGTGCGGCTCTTGAACGTCCTGACCCACGCGGCCCGCATGGTCGCCGGGCCGAACATCGTCGACGGCTCGGGCGACGACGCCGGGTTCGCCGACGGTCCCGGCGCGGCGGCGCGGTTCGACGCGCCGTTCGGGATCGCTCGCGCGAGCGACGGCAGCCTGTACGTCGCGGACGGCGCCAACCGGCGGATCCGCCGCATCGCCGATCCGGGCCCGGGACGCGAAAATCTGATCGCGGGCATCGACGAGCTGCTGCCGGCGGACGGAACGCCGGGCAGCGAACGGACCATCGTCACCGGAAACTCGATCAGCTGGGACCACACGCGGTGGAGCGACTCGATCGAGGGGATCCTCGAGCGCGACCTGCGCTCGCGCGATCCGCGCGCTCGCGTCATGGTCGTGACCGCGCCCGGCACGCCCACCATCGCGGCGTTCGCTTCGTATCTCGACGAGCTGGCGGACGCGGGAGCGGTCCGGCGTGCCGTGCTGCTCGTCTCGACGATCAACGTGATGGGCGAGTTCAACTATCCGAGCCCGTTCCAGATCGTCCCGGCGGAGAAGACCTGGCGTGGGCCGTTCATCGCCTCGCTCCGCCGGCTCGACGCGTCGCTGCGTTCGCACGGCGTCGAGCTCGTCGTCGTACCGCTGCCCACGTCGTTCGAGCTGTCGCCCGACGAGGACGCATGGGAAGTGTTCCACATCTTTCCGGAGATCCGCTCGTACGCCGGCGCCGGGCGGATGGTCCGCGACGCGGTCGTCGCATCCGGAGTGCGAACGGCGGACGCGTGGCCGGCCTTTCTCGCGGCCGAGAGCGCGCCGGTCCACGCCGCGCTCTACGGGACCGCGGATGCGCACCTCACGCGCGCCGGGCGCGCGGTCGTCGCCGGCGTCATCGCGAACGCGCTGCGTTAGCCGCTGCCGTCCGGGCCCACGGCGACGGTGACGTGCCGCGACACGGTCGCACCGGCGGCGTTCCGCGCGACGACGACGAAGCCGACATCGCGGACGACCTGCAGCGCACGCGGAAGAAACGGCAGCCGGTAGACGCCGGAGAACCGTCCGAAGGTGCGCTTCGTCAGCGCGCGGCCGTACCCGCCGACGCGCAGCTCGACCAGCGCGGCGTTCGTCGTCGTCTCGACGTCGATGCGAACGAGCTGTCCCCAGCCGGCCCGCAGCGGCGTGACGCGGAGCGCGACGATCTCCGGAGGATCGGCGTTCGCGCGCACCGGTCCCCACGGCGGAAGCGGCGCGCGCGGCGGATCGGCGAGCGCCGTTCGCGGAACGGGACGCGCGCGATAGAGCGAGAGCCGCGCGGCGTCGAGCCGGCGCGCCTGGCCGCGCACGAACCGCGGATCGTTCGCGAACTGCGCCAGCTCGTCGTCGGGGACGTCGCGGAGGTGCGAAAGCGCGACGGCCTCCGCGCGCTGCGCTCCCGCGAGCTGTAGGGTTTCGAACGCACCGGCCAGGTCGGCCGTGAGACCGAGCGCGATTCCTGCGGCGAGCGCGAGCCGAGCGATTCGTGCGCCGAGCGCTCCGGCCGGCACGCTGCGCGGCGCGGCCGATGCGCGCGCGGCGAGCAATCCGCAGGCCGCGATCCACGCGAGCGAAGAAACCGTCGTGTAGCGGAACGCCGTCGCCGCCGCCACGCCGTTTCCGCCGCGGCCCAGCGTCTCCATCGCGGCCGCGACGGCGACGTACGCACCGAGCGCGGCCCACGGCGCGAGCGGTACGCGCTCGCGACGCGCGAGCCGCATCATCACGGGGAAGGCCGCTACGAACAGCGCCCCGATCGCCGCGCACGCGGGCCAGCCGCCCGCGATGCCGAGCGGCGCCCCGAGGTACGTGAGCGCGAACAACGCCGCCGTCGCGGGAGGCGCCGGCGCCCGGCCGATCCACCCGTTCTCGAAGCGCGGGGCCGCGTAGCCGTGGAGAAACGTCACGGCGCACAGCGCGCCGCACGCCAGCCATGCGATCGTCGGCGCGCGTCGCGGCCGCGCCGCCTCGCGCTGGACGGCGAGCATCACCGCACCGGCGACCCACGCGCCGAAGCCGAAGATCAGCGAAAAGCTCGCGACGGCCGCGGCGGTCGCGGCTGCGGCGAACGCGAACCCCGTCGCGAGCGGCGCCGCAGCCGCAGCAGGCTCGTCGAGCAGCACGACGACCGCGACGGCGCACAGGTTCGTGAGGAACCACGAGAGCTGAAACCCCCAGAGCCAGTTCTCGCACTGCGCGAGCGACCACAGCAGGACGCTCGCGAACAGAAAGGGCGCCGCAGCGCGCGCGACGCCGCCGCAGCGCCGCAGGAACAGCCGCAGCAGCAGCAGCTGCGTGGCGAGCGCGAGCAGAACTCCGGCGAACGCTTCGACCCGGACGTTCCAGCCGTCGATCCGCGCGAGGGCCAGCGCGATCAGCGTGGGAACGACGCTGCGGTGCGCGCCCTGCGTCGCCCACACGTCGGCGAAGCGCAGCGTGCCGCCGTGCGCGGCGAGCACGAGCGGCGACCAGATCCACTCGTCGTAGATCGGCGCGTCGACGACGGTGAGCGCGACGAGCGCCGCGATCGCGACCGGGCACGCGAATGCGGCCGCGTACGCCGCGACGACGAGCGGCGCACGTCGGCGTGCGTGAGCGGGCGTGGGGGCCACGCCCCGCTCTTACAGCAGGATGCGGCGCAAATCCCCGAGCGCGGTCTTCAGCGCGACGACGAAGCGCGCCGCGTTGGCGCCGTCGATGACGCGGTGGTCGTAGGAAAGGGAGAGCGGCTGGATCAGGCGCGGGACGAACTGCGTGCCGTCCCAGACCGGCCGCGTCTCGGCGCGCGCCGCGCCGAGGATCGCCACTTCGGGCGCGTTGATGATCGGTGTGAACGTCGTCCCGCCGATCGAGCCGAGCGACGAGATCGTGAACGTCGCGCCGTTCATCTCGTCCGGCGAAAGCTTGCCGTCGCGCGCTTTCGCGGAGAGCTGGGCGCTCTCGCGCGCGATCTCGAGCAAACCCTTGCGGTCCGCGTCGCGGATGACGGGCACGACGAGACCCTGCGGGGTGTCGGCGGCGAAGCCGATGTGGTAGTAGCGCTTGAGGACGAGCTCCTGGCCGTCGAGCGACGCGTTGAAGATCGCGTAGCGCTTCAGCGCGTCGACCGAGGCTTTGATCAGAAACGCGAGCATCGTGAGCTTCACGTCCTTCTGCTCGCCGTTGACCTGCTTGCGGAACGCCTCCAGCTCGGTGACGTCGGCGTCCTCGTTCTGGGTGACGTGCGGGATCATCACCCAGTTCCGCGCGAGCGCGGGGCCGCTGATCCGCTGGATGCGCGTGAGCGCGACGCGCTCGATCGGACCGTACTTCGCGAAGTCCACCGCCGGCCACGCGGGCAGGTTCAGCCCGAGGCCCGGCGCGGCGGCCGCGCCGTCGGCGGCGGGTGCGGCGAGCGACGACTTCACGAAGCTCTGCACGTCGTCGCGCGTGATGCGGCCGTTCGGACCGGTTCCGCGCACGCGGTGCAGATCGACGCCCAGCTCGCGCGCGAAGCGGCGCAGCGCCGGCGCGGCGTGGACGGGCGCGCCGCCGCCCGCGCCGTTCGTCGCGGCGTGCGCGCTCGCGGTGCCGTTCACCGTCGGACGCGGCGGCACGGGCGGTGCGCTCAACGACGCCGACGACGCCACGGCGGCCGGAGGCGACGGCGGCGTGGACGCCTCTTCGCTCGCACCCGCATCGGCGGCGACGATCCCGGCCGTATCGGCGCGCAGGCTCGGAGGCGGCTGCGCGGGAGACTGTTGCGTCCCGGCACGTTCCGGCGCGGACGCCGTTTGCGCTTGCGGCTCGTGCGAAGGCGCCGCGCTCGCGGAGGCGTCGGCGGTCTCGACCGTCGCGAGGACGCTGCCCTGCGACACCTTGTCGCCGAGCTTCACGCGCACGTCCTTCACGACGCCGCCGGCCGACGCGGGGACCTCCATCGTGGCCTTGTCCGACTCCAGCGTCACGAGCGGCGCGTCCTTTTCGATCCGCGCGCCGGGCTGGACGAGGATCTCGATGACGGGAACGTCGCCGAAGCCGCCGAGGTCGGGGACCGTCAGATCGATCTGCATTACCTTTCCTTTCGGCGGCTCGACCGCGCAGCGGCCGAACGCGAAGGGTTCGCCGCGGGCGAATCCACTAAACTGTCGTCGGCTCGGGCTTCGCCGGGTCGATGCCGTATTTGGCGATCGCAGCGGCGACGGTGTCGCGGCCGATTGCGCCGTCGGCCGAGAGCGCGTTCAGCGCGGCGAGCGCGATCCAGCGCCGGTCGACTTCGAAGAACGAGCGCAGCTGCTTGCGCGTGTCGCTGCGGCCGTAGCCGTCGGTGCCGAGCGCGTGGAAACGGCGCTCGACGAACGGCCGGATCTGCTCGGCGAACGTCTTCACGTAGTCGCTCGCCGCGACGACCGGGCCGTCGCGACCGTCGAGCTGCTGCGCGACGTACGCGCGCCGCGGTGTCTCGCCGGGATGCAGCAGATTCCAGCGAGCCGCGGCTTCGCCGTCGCGGTGCAGCAGCGTGTAGCTCGTCGCGCTCCACACGTCGGCGACGACGCCCCAGTCGTCGCGCAGCAGATCGGCGGCGGCGAGCGACTCGCGCAGGATCGCGCCGCTTCCGAGCAGCTGCACGCGGGGAGCGTTCTTCTTCGCCGCGCCGCCGTCGCGCAGCAGGTACATCCCGCGCAGGATCCCGTCCGCGGCGCCTTCCGGCATCGCGGGATGCTGGTAGTTCTCGTTCAGCAGCGTGATGTAGTAGTAAACGTCTTCCTGCTCGGCGAGCATGCGCCGCACGCCTTCCTGCACGATCACCGCGACCTCGTACGCATACGTGGGATCGTAGGGCACGCAGTTCGGAATCGCCGACGCGAACAGGTGCGAGTGGCCGTCCTCGTGCTGCAGGCCTTCGCCGTTGAGCGTCGTGCGGCCCGACGTTCCGCCGAGGAGGAAACCGCGCGTGCGCTCGTCGCCGGCCGCCCACGCGAAGTCGCCGACCCGCTGGAACCCGAACATCGAGTAGAAGATGAAGAACGGCAGCGTCTGCACGCCGTGCGTCGAGTACGACGTCCCCGCGGCGATCCACGAGCAGATCGCGCCCGCTTCGGAGATCCCTTCCTGGAGGATCTGGCCCGCTTTGTCCTCGCGGTACCACATCAGCTGATCGGCGTCTTGCGGGCGATAGAGCTGGCCGACGCTCGAGTAGATCCCGAGCTGCCGGAACATCCCTTCCATCCCGAACGTGCGCGACTCGTCGGCGACGATCGGCACGAGCCGCGGTCCGACGGTCTTGTCGCGCAGCAGCGTGGAGAGCGTGCGCACGAACGCCATCGTCGTCGATATCTCGCGCTCGCCGGTCGAGTCGAGCAGCGCGGAGAACGCGCTGCGTTCCGGCACCGCGAGCGGCTTCTCGACGTTGCGCCGGCGCTGCGGGACGCTGCCGAGCTTCGCCACGCGCTCGTGCAGGTACTCGGCTTCGCGCGAGTCGGGCGCCGGCTTGATGAACGGGATCGCTTCCAGCTCGCGATCGGAGACGGGGATCGAGAAGCGGTCGCGGAACGCGCGCAGCTGATCGACGAGCAGTTTCTTCTGCTGGTGCGCGATGTTCATCCCTTCGCCGGCCGAGCCCATCCCGTAGCCCTTGATGGTCTTCGCGATGACGACCGTCGGCGCGCCGCGGTGCTCGGTCGCGGCTTTGTAGGCGGCGTAGACTTTGAACGGATCGTGGCCGCCGCGGTTCAGCGCCCACACCTCGTCGTCGGTCATGCGCTCGACGAGCGCCCGCGTCTCGGGGAAGCGGCCGAAGAAGTGCTCGCGCACGTACGCGCCGTCGCGCGACTTGTACGTCTGGTAGTCGCCGTCGACCGTCTCGTTCATCAAGCGCACGAGCATCCCGGTCTTGTCGGCGCCGAGCAGCGGGTCCCAGCGCGAGCCCCAGATCACCTTGATGACGTTCCAGCCGGCGCCGCGGAACAGCCCTTCCAGCTCCTGGATCACCTTGCCGTTGCCGCGCACCGGGCCGTCGAGCCGCTGCAGGTTGGCGTTCACGACGAAGATGAGGTTGTCGAGCTTCTCGCGCGCCGCGAGCGAGAGTCCCGCGAGCGTCTCCGGCTCGTCGATCTCGCCGTCGCCGATGAACGCCCACACCTTGCGGCCCGACGTGTCGGCGAGTCCGCGGTCGTGCAGATAGCGCATGTAGCGCGCTTGGTACACGGCCTGCAGCGAGCCGAGTCCCATCGAGACCGTCGCGAACTGCCAGAAGTCCGGCATCAGCCAGGGGTGCGGATACGACGAGATCCCGTGGCCGTCGACTTCCCGTCGGAAGTTGTCGAGCTGCTCTTCGCCGAGGCGGCCTTCGAGGAACGCGCGCGCGTAGACTCCGGGCGCCGAGTGGCCCTGGAAATAGACCAAATCGCCGCCGCCCGCGTGGTTCGGGCCGTGCCAGAAGTGGTTGAACCCGATGTCGTACAGCGTCGCCGCGGACGAGAACGTCGCGACGTGGCCGCCCAGCTCGCTGTGGTCCTTCTGCGCGCGAACGACCATCGCCATCGCGTTCCAGCGCACGTAGTGCCGCAGCCGCTCCTCGATGTCGTGATCGCCGGGGAAATGCGGCTGCTGATCGACCGGGATCGTGTTGACGTACGGGGTCGTCAGCGCGCTCGGCGTGCGGACGCCGCGGACGGCGGCACGCTCCACGAGCGCCTGAACCAGCTCGCTCGCGCGGCCCCGGCCTTCGGCGTCGATGACGCCGTCGAGCGCGTCCAGCCACTCGCGCGTCTCCTGCGGATCGGGCTGGACCGGCGAGGCGCCGGCTCCGTTCCCGTCGGTGCCGGTCTTGAGGGCGAGGGCGGCTTCGGTGGACGTATCGATCATGGCGACTCCGGAAGGCGCGCGAGGCTTCGCGGGGCATTGTAGCGCGTTCCCGGGCGGCGCCCGCCCGCCAACCTCGCCCGAGGGCCATCCAATTCACCGGATCGCTCGCACAACGGCCGGGATTGGATGGCATCGACGGCGAATTGGACGGCATGCGGAGCGGATGGTCGGAGCTGGCGGTCGATCTGGACCGCGCCAGCGTCGTCCCGATCTACCGGCAGATCTACGAGCGGCTGCGCGAGCAGATCCTGGCCGGCGCGCTGCCGGAGGGTACCCGTCTCCCGCCCGAGCGGACGCTCGCGGACCGGACGTCCGTGAACCGCTCGACGGTCGTCCACGCCTACCGTGAGCTGGCCGCCGACGGGCTGATCGAGCAGCGGGTAGGCTCGGGCTCGCGGGTTGCCGCGCTCGCCGGCGGCCGCCCCGATCGCGCCGCCGCGGTGCCGTGGTGGGTCACGCTCCCGCCGTGGCGGGTCGGCGCGTTCCCGGCGGTGCTCGGCGAGCTGGCCGCGAGCGAGCACGAGACGATCGGGTTCGTCCAAGGCGTCCCGCCGGAGGACCCCTCACCGCTCGCCGCGCTCTCGCGGTCGTTCGCGCGCGCCGGCGGCGACGTCAACTTCGTCCTGACGTACGGCGACAGCGAAGGCTACGCGCCGCTGCGCGAGCAGATCGCGGCGCGGATGCGTGCGCGCGGCTGCGGCGTCGACGCCCGCGACGTGCTGATGCTCACCGGTTCGACCCAAGGCATCACCCTGGTCGCGCAGTCGCTCGCGGAGCCCGGCGACGAGATCGTCGTCGAAGCGCCGACGTATCCCGGCGCGCTGCAGATCTTTCAGATCGCCGGTCTTCGCGCGATCCCCGTACCGGTCGACGAGGAGGGCATGCGAGTCGACCACGTGGAGGCAATCATGCGCACGCGGCGGCCGCGCTTCGTCTACACGATGCCCGCGCTGCAGAATCCGACCGGCGTGACGATGAGCGCCGAGCGGCGCGATCGTCTCGTCACCCTCGCCCGGCGGCACGGCGTACCGCTCGTCGAGGACGATCCGTACGGCGAGCTCGCCGCGCCGGCCGCCGACCCGCTTCTCGCGCGCGACGCCGACTCGGTGATCTACCTCTCGTCGTTCTCGAAGACGATCGCGCCGTCGCTGCGGCTGGGCTGGCTCGTCGCGCCGCGCACGATCTACGACCGGCTGCTGCTGCGGAAGCAGTCGATCGACATGGCGTCCTCGATGTACATCCAGGCCGGGGTCGCCGACTTCTTGCGGAGCGCGTACGACGCCCATCTGCTCGCGCTGCGCGAGGAGCTGGCGGCGCGACGCTCGCTCGCGCACGCGGCGATCGCGAAGCACTGGCCGGCATCGATGCGCGTGCTGGCGGGCGGCGACGGCTACTACTTGTGGGCGACCTCGCCGCGCGAGCTGCGGGCGCGCGCGCTGCTCGCGAACGCCGAGCGGCGCGGCGTCTCGTTCCTCTTCGGCGAAGCGTTCTTCGCGCAGTCGGGCGGCGATCACAACTTCCGCCTCGCGCTCACGCCGGTCGCGCGCGCCGCGATCGAGGACGGGATCCGGCGCATCGGGGAGGCGGCCCGCTGAGCGGCTTTCCGTCGACGGCGCTGCTCGCGTGGTACGCGCGGCACGGCCGCCGGCATCTGCCGTGGCGCGCGACGCGCGATCCGTACCGCATCGTCGTCAGCGAGACGATGCTGCAGCAGACGCAGGTCGAGCGCGTGATCCCGCTCTACGAGGCGTTCGTCGCGCGCTTCCCGTCGTTCGCCGCGCTCGCGTCCGCGGAACCGGGCGACGCGGTGCGCGCCTGGCGCGGTCTGGGCTACAACAGCCGCGCCGTGCGTCTGCACGCGCTCGCGCGCGCCGTCGTCGAGCTGCACGGCGGCGAGCTTCCCCGCGATACCGAAGCGCTGCGCGCGCTTCCGGGGATCGGCCCGTACACGGCGGCGGCGGTGCGCGCGTTCGCGTTCGAGCTCGACGACGCGGCGCTCGACGTGAACGTGCGGCGCGTGGTTCACCGCGTGCTGTTTGGGCTCGAGCATCCGCCGGCGGCGGACGCGCGGACCCTGGACGCGCGCACTCTCGAAGCGCTTCCGCGCGGCGCCGCGCACGACTGGAACTCGGCGCTGATGGATCTGGGCGCGACCCTGTGCACGGCGCGCGTCGCGCGCTGCCTCGTCTGCCCGCTGCGCGACGCGTGCGCCGCATCGCCGGTCGACGCCGCGACGCTGGCGCGGCGCGCGCGCGAGCACGCGCCGCGCAAGCCGCCGCAGAATGCCGTTCCGTTCGAGCGAACGGTCCGGTTCCTGCGCGGGCGGATCATCGACCGCTTGCGCGACTTGCACGCGCGCGAGACGCTCTCGCTCGACGCGCTGGCGCGCGATCTCGCCGCAGTCGTTTCCGGCGACCGGCTGCACGAGATACCGAGCGTGGTCGGCGCACTCGAGCGTGACGGCGTCGTGGTGCGTGAAGACGACGCTATTCGATTGCGCTGAGCATTCTCACAGGAAACGCTAACGCGCGTTTCATCGCATCGAGTTTCGCGGTAGCGGCGCAGGGTAGGAAACGCTTTGGTTCTGGACCCTTTCTCGCACTTCACCCCAAGCAGGAACCTCGATCGATGCAATCTGCGCGTCTGGCCGCGCTCGCGGGCATTTCGGCCGTCCTCTCACTCTCTGCGTGCGGCGGCGGAGGCGGCACGTCCGGGCCCGGTTTCGCAAACGTCACGGGAAGCACCGCGAACGTTCGCTTCATCAACGGCAACACGACGACCGGATCGGTCGACGTCTACTTGCAGTCGACCGGCAGCGCCGCGCCGTCGGCGAAGATCTTCGGACCGCTCGCGTACGGTGAAGCGACCGACTACATGACCGAACCGGCGGTGGCCGGGACGGTGATCGCACAGACCGCCGGCGGACAAGCGCCCAGCACGGGCGCGAAGCCCCTCGCGAGCTGCAACGTCCCCGCGTTCACCAGCGGCAGCAACTACACGATCGTGTTCGCCGCGGCGAGCGGCGTCGCGGACAACTGCCTGATCTTCCAGGATGCGAACTACACCGGCTCGCCGCAGATCCGCGTCCACGACGCGTCGACGAACGCGGCGAACGCCGGGAACGGCTCGCTCGGCTTCGGGACGATCCAGAGCGCGTCGGCGCCTGCCGGCACGCCGTTCAGCGTGCTCGTGACGGCGACGCTCGGACAGCCCGCGATCAGCAACGGCGCGCCGGCGTCGTACACGCTCGAGCAGCCCACCACGATCACCCCGCCGGCGTCCGGCAGCTTGACGTTCGCGGTCGGCGCGAACGCCGCGGTCGGTACGACCGAGAACGCGCTCGCGACGCTCGACTCGCGCTCCATCTTCACGCCGGGTTCGTTCAACCAGCCGAACACGACCGGCGCGCTGAACTACCCGGGCAGCACCGGAACCTCGCTGTTCGCGCTCGACTGCACGGCCGCCAGCATCAGCTCGATGCCGGCAGGCACGAACGGCGTCACCTGCAACGGCGGCGTCGCCCTCTTCGGCTACACCGACTCGCACTGACCGCCGCGCTCGGCACATCGCCGAGCGCCCCGCGGCCCCATCGCGACGCGAAGAAGACGCCGGCGTTTCGCGCCGGCGTCGTTCGTTTCACCCGGGCCGCCGGATGCGGCGTCAGCCGAACCAGGCCGGAAGCTCGGAGTAGCGCTGCTCTTTCCAGGGATCGGCGTCGTTGTGGTAGCCGCGCACCTCCCAGAAGCCTTTCTCGTCGTGCTCGAGCAGCTCCAGACCGTGCAGCCACTTGGCGCTCTTCCAGAAGTACTTGCGCGGGACCAGCATGCGCACCGGGCCGCCGTGGATCGGCTCGATCGGCTTGCCGTCGAACTCGTAGGCGATCAACACGTCGTCTCCGCGCATCTCCGCGAGCGGCAGGTTCGTCGTATACGCGTTGTCGGCGTGCTGCACGACGAACTTCGCCGCGGCGCGCGGCTTCGCGCGCTCGAGCAGCGCGTCGAAGCGGACGCCCACCCAGGCGGTGTTCTTCTTGGACCACCGCGTGACGCAGTGGATGTCCCCGCGCCACTCGGTCGCCGGGAGCGCGCGCAGCTCCTCGAACGAGAGCTCGAACGGCTCGTCGACGAGGCCGAAGACGCGCAGCCGCCAGGTCCGCAGATCGATCGCCGGGACGTCGCCGACGTGCAGGACCGGGAAGCCTTCGGTGACGGTCTGGCCGGGCGGGACGCTCGGGTCCTTCTGCTTGAGGAACGGCATGAGGCACAGGATTCGCTGCGGCGACGCGAAGGTTCCGCCCCGTGGCGATCCCCTTCCCCAAGCGCAAAGTCGCGCGCGCCGTCGCCGCGGAGGAGCTCGCGATCCTCGAGCGGACCTATCCGCACGCCGTCACCGCGCTGCACTACCGCAACCCGTTCGAGCTGCTGGTCGCCGTGGTGCTGAGCGCGCAGTGCACCGATGCACGCGTGAACCTCACGACGCCCGCGCTGTTCGCGAAGTATCCGGATGCCGCAGCGCTCGCGCGCGCCGATCAGCACGACGTCGAGCGCATCATCAAGTCGTGCGGCTTCTTCCGAACGAAGGCGAAGAACGTCATCGCCGCGGCTCGCGAGCTGGTCGCGGAGCACGGCGGGGAGGTGCCGAGCGATCGGGAGGCGCTCGAAGCGCTGCCCGGCGTCGGGCGCAAGTCCGCGAACGTCGTCCTCTCGATCGTGTTCCGGGAAGCGGCGTTCGCCGTCGACACGCACGTCTTCCGCGTCGCGCACCGGCTCGGGCTCACGCTCGCGACGACGCCGCGCGGCGTGGAGGACGACGTCACGAAGCTGCTCCCGCGCGAGCAGTGGCGCCACGCGCACCACTGGCTGATCCTGCACGGCCGGGCGATCTGCAAGGCGCCCGTCCCACGCTGCGCGCTGTGTCCGGTGACGATGTGTCCCTCGCGCCCGATCGTCGCCCGCTACCTCGCCGCGGCGCGCGCGCAGAAGACGCTCTCCGCGGCCGCGCCGTCCGCCGCCCGCAGCCGCGCGCGCCGCGCGTAAACGGGACGGCCGCTCAGAACCGGAGCGGACCCGGTTCGTCGAGGTGCGCCGGCCGAGGCAGCTCGGCGTCCTCCGCGATCGTCTTCAGCAGACCCGAAGCGGTCAGCGGATTGCGATAGCCGGCGTCCGTCGAGAGATGCGAGAGGTTCAGCAGCGACGGGACCTCGCCGTCGACGAACTGGTACTCCCCGTCCAGCCCGCCCCCGGAGATCGAGACGAGCTGCCGCGCGTCGTCGAGGTCGAGCGCGATGCGCTTCTCGCGGAAGCGTACGCGCACGCGCAGCGGCTTCTCGAGCTTCACGATCGTCACGCCCGTCCGCGCGCCGAGGATGGCGTTGAGCCGCTTCGCGCCGACCGCAAGCATCTCGGCGAGAGCGCGCAGCCGCGCTTCGGCGTCGGTCCCGGCGCCGGGTGCCGAGCCGGCGGTCGCCGAATCGATCGCGTCCCCGAGGTCGCGGCGCGCGCGCAGGCGCTGGGCCAGCGCGACGATCGGGTTCAGCTGCGGCTCGTTGTCGTCCATCGGGAGTAGTCGTGCACCTTCGCTTGGCTCGTGCTCTGTTCGCCGCCGTCCTTGCCGCGGCGTGCGCGGGCTCCGGCGCCGCGGCCGCCGCCGGCGGCGAGCGGCTGACGATCGACGAGATCATCGCACGCTCGCCCGTCTCCGGGACGCCGCCGTTGGGCTTCACGTGGGCGCCCGACGGCTCGCGGTACGTCTACGAGCTTCCGGGGCCGATCGACGGCCACCCGCCGGTGCTGCACGTCCACGACATGCGAACGGGCCGCGAGCACGTGCTGTTCGCAGCGAAGACCGTCGAGCGCGGCTCGCGCTCGCGCGCCATCGGCCAGATCGTGTGGTCGCCGGACGCGCGGCGCATCGCCTACCTCGACGGCGGGGCGCTGCACGTGGCGGACGGCGAGGGCGGCGGGGCGCGGCTGCTCGCGCGCGACGCCGACGACCCGCAATGGTCGCCGGACGGTACGCGGATCGCCTTCGTGCACGAGGGCGATCTCGAGGTCGTCGACGCGCGCGGCGGTGCGCCGCGCCGGCTGACGCGGGACGGTTCGGCGACGATCCTCAACGGCGATCCGGACTGGCTCTACAGCGAAGAGCTCGACGTCGCGCACGCGTACGCCTGGTCGCCGCGCGGCGATGCGATCGCGTTCTTGCGCTTCGACGAGTCGCGCGTCACCGACTTCCCGATCCAGGACTACCTGCGCCGCGACAACACCGTGGAGCACCAGCGCTATCCGCTCGCCGGCGAAGCGAATCCGCGCGTCTCGCTGCGCGTCGCCGAGCTGCGCGACGGCACCGTCCGCACGATCTACGACGGCGCGCCGCGCGACGAGTACGTGCTCGCGCCGGCGTGGCTCGCGGGCGGGCGGCGCATCGCGTTCGAGGTGCTCGACCGGCTGCAGCGCGATCTGCGGCTCCTCGCCACGCCGCGCGACGGCGGCGCGGCAAACACGCTCGTGCACGAACGCGATCCGCGGTTCGTCGACGCGCCGCCCGCCCCGCACGAGCTGCGCGACGGCACGCTGCTGTGGCTCTCCGAGCGCTCGGGCGTCAACGCGCTGTACCGGCTCGACCCGCGCACCGGTGCCGCGCGCCGGCTGACCGGCGGCTATCCCGTCGGCGCGCTCCTGCGGGTCGACGAGCGGGCCGGCGCGGCGTACGTCGCCGCGCGCTATCCCACCGCGCGAGAGCACGCGCTGCTGCGCGTGCCGCTCGCCGGGGGACCGGCGCGCGACCTCACGCCCGAGCCGGGCTGGCACGTGCTCACGCTGCCGGAGCGCGGCGACGGCGCGATCGACGCGTTCTCTTCGCTGACGCGCCCGCCCGAAGTCGTCCGGCGCGACCTGCGCACGGGCGCGGCCGTGACGCTGTTCCGCACTCCGACGCTCGCGCGGTTCGCGCTCGGATCGGCGCACGCCGTGCGCGTTCCGTCCGCGTGGGGTCCGCTCGACGCGAACCTCGTCGAACCGCCCGGCTTCGATCCGGCCAAGCGCTATCCGGTCGTGATCGGCACCTACGGCGGGCCGATCCCGGTGGACTGGCCGCGCGAGGGCGACGATCGCTGGCCGGGGCTCTACGCGCACCTGCTCGCCGAACGCGGCTTCGTCGTGCTGAACGTCGACGGCCCGGCGTCGCGCCCGGACGCCCTCGACGAGCATCGGTTCGCGGGCAGCATGGGGCCGATCGCGATGGCGGGCCCGGTCTCCGCCGCGGCATGGCTGCGGACGCAGCCGTTCGCCGACCCGGCGCGCCTGGGACTCTGGGGATGGAGCTACGGCGGCTACCTCACCGCCTACACCGTCACGCACGCGCCGGACGCCTTCCGCGCCGCGGTCGCCGTCGCGCCGGTCACCGACTGGCACTTCTACGACTCCGCCTACACGGAACGCTACCTGGGCCTTCCGGGCGCGAACGGGGCGGCCTACCGGCGCGCTTCCGTATTGCCCGCCGCCGGCCGGCTGCGCGCGTCGCTGCTCGTCATGCAAGGCTCGGCCGACGACAACGTCCACCTCGCGAACTCGGTGACGCTGCTGCAGGCGTTCGTGCGCGCCGGAAAGCAGGTCGACTACATGCTCTATCCGGGCGGGCGGCACGGCATCGCGGGGATCGCGCCGCAGCGGAACGTCTTCACGAAGATGCTGGACTTCTGGGAGCGGACGCTCCGCACGTGAAAGAAAAAAGCGCGCGGCCGTCGCCGGCCGCGCCAATGGATGGATGATTTCTGAGGTTCGAAACGTTCTCTCTAGAGAAACCGGAAGGGCTTACTTCTTGCCGCCCTTCTTCGCCGGCTTCTTCGCCTTCGGAGCCTTCTTCTTGGCCGCCATTCGTACTCACCCCCTCACTGTGTGAGATTCAGGTCCGATCCTCAAAGCGGGAGCGGACCTGTTGCACCAACGGTTGTCGGTGAGCGCAAGTTCCTCGGTCTCGGGCACCTCCCCTTCCCTCTGCGTAAAGGTGCGGCAAGGCTCCGGACGAAGCCGCTCGTCCGGCATGGCGATCATCGAGGCGGTCCGGTTGCGCAAGGTGTTCCGCTCGCCGGAACGCGAGCCCGGACTGCGCGGTGCCGCCAAGGCGCTCTTCACGCGCAGATACACCGAGAAGGTCGCCGTCGACGACGTGAGCTTCTCGCTCGAGCCGGGCGAGCTGGTCGGCTACATCGGCCCCAACGGCGCCGGCAAGTCGACCACGATCAAGATGCTGACCGGGATCCTCGTCCCGAGCGGCGGAACGCTGCGCGTCGCCGGGCTCGTCCCCTACGAGCGGCGGATGGACAACGCCGCCAACATCGGCGCGGTGTTCGGCCAGCGCAGTCAGCTGTATTGGGACCTCCCGCTGCGCGAGTCGTTCGAGCTGCTGCGCGCGATCTACGACGTCCCGCGCGAGCGCTTCGAGCGGACGATGAAGCGGTTCGCCGAGATGCTCGACCTCGAAGATTTTCTCGGAACGCCGGTGCGTCAGCTCTCGCTGGGCGAGCGGATGCGCGGCGATTTCGCCGCCGCCATGCTGCACGATCCGCCGATCGTCTACCTCGACGAGCCGACGATCGGTCTGGACGTCGTCGCGAAGGAAGCGATCCGGGAGTTCATCGCGCAGATCAACCGGGAGCGCGGGACCACCGTGATCCTCACGACGCACGACCTCGCCGACGTCGAGCGCCTCGCGCGGCGCATCATCTTGATCGACGACGGCCGCGTGATCTACGACGGCGGGCTCGAGCGGCTGCGCGAAGAGTACGGGACGCATCGCACGCTCGTCGTGACGCTCGCGGAGCCGTGCGAGGGGCGCTTCGACGTCCCGGGAGCCGAGGTCGCGAGCCTCGAGGGCTGCGTCGTGCGGCTGCGCTTCAACCGGCGCGAGCTGACCGCCGAGGCGCTGATCCGGCGCGTCACCGAGCGCTACACGATCAGCGACGTCTCGATCATCGAGCCCGACATCGAGTCGATCGTCCGCCGCATCTACCTCGAAGGGTACCACGAGGGCGCGGCGGCGACTCCGTCGTGATCGCGGTCCGCCGCGCGCCGCGCCGGCTGCGCATCGCGCCGTACGTCGAGTTCGCGAAGCGCGCGATGGCGCGCGAGGCGACCTACCGCTTCGACGTCTTCACCAGCATCGCGTCGGTGCTGGTGCGGGTCTATCTCCTGAAGACCGTGTGGGTCGCGCTCTACGCCCGGAACGCGGCGCCGAAAGAGCTGCCGCTGCACGCGATCATCACGTACTCGACGGTCGCCCTGCTGATGGGTCTCGTCATGGACATCGACCAGACACGCTCGCTGCACGACCGGCTGCACGACGGCAGCATCGCGACCGACTTCATGAAGCCGATCGTCGTGCCGCTGTACTTCTTCGCCGACGGCACGGGCGAGGTGCTCTTCCACGCGCTGCTGATCGTCCCGTCGCTGCTGCTCGCCCTGTTCATCGTGCACATCGACGTCCCGGCGCCGGCGGTGCTCGCGACGTTCTTCCTGAGCTTCGGGCTCGGCTATTGCGTCGGGCTGTTCCTCAACTTCATCCTGAACTGCACCGCCTTCTGGACGCTCGAAATCTCCGCGGTCCAGATGATCGTCACCTGGGTGAGCGATCTCCTCGGCGGAGAGCTCGTCCCGCTGGTGTTCTTTCCCGCGGCGCTGCAGAACGTCGTCGCCGCGCTGCCGTTCGCGGCGATGTTCTCGACCCCGCTGCTGATCTACACCGGCGTGATCCCGCCGGAGCGCTGGGCCGCCGCGCTCGGCGTGCAGGCCGCCTGGGTCGTCCTCCTCGGCGCGCTCTCGGCCGCGCTGTGGCGCGCGGGCGCGAAGCGGATCGTGGTGCAGGGCGGCTGATGAAGCGCGCCCGCGTGATGTGGAACGTGTACCGGCAGTACTGGCGCATCAACGTGCTGACGATGCTCGAGTACCGCGCGAACTTTCTCATGTGGTCGGTGTTCACCGTGGTCTACCACGGCGCCGCGCTGGCGGCGCTGTGGATCGTCCTCACCCGATTCCCGTCGATGAACGGCTGGACGTTCCGCGACATGGCCTTTCTCTACGCGCTGTGGATGCTGGCGCACGCCGTCCACAACACGTTCTTCTCGACGGTCGGCGACGTCCCGGAGCACATCCGCGAGGGCGAGTTCGACCGGCTGCTGATTCGTCCGCTGGACACGCTGTTCCAGGCCATCGCGACGCCGGGCGCGATCTTCCCCGACGAGCTGATCCTCGCGCTGCTGACGTTCGCCGCCGCGGCGGTGTTCGCGCACCTGCGGGTCGATACGTCGTTTCTGCTGTTCGTGCCGCTGATCGCGATCGGCGGCGCGCTGATCGATCTCGCGTTCAACCTGATCATCTCGACGGTGGCGTTCTGGTTCGTCCGCGTCGACGCGCTGCGCTGGATCGTCGTCCAGCTCGAACAAGAGTTCACGCGCTATCCGATCACGATCTACACGCGCGGCGTCCGCCTGCTGTTGACCTTCGTCGTGCCGTTCGCGTTCATGAACTACTACCCGGCCCGCTTCTTCCTGCACAAAGTCCACGAGACGTCCGTCCTGCCGGCCGGCGTGGGCCTCCTCACCCCCGCGATCGGCGTGCTCTTCGTCGCCGTCGCCTACGCCTTCTGGCGCTTCGGCCTCGTCCGCTATCAAGGCGTAGGCCACTAAGCCGGTTCGGGGCTGAGGGGGGTCTGCGCCGACGACGCGTTCCGGTACTTTGCCAATTCGATCGCGGTGAGCGCGATCGAGGCGTGCGCGACGACGCGGGCGAGGTGCTCGCGCTCGTCGGGATCGAGGTCGAGGCCGCTGACGTTGTTGCCGTAGACCACGATGCCGCTGACGGTGCGGTCGAAGAAGAGCGGTGCGGCGAACGTCAGCTGCTCGTGCGGGAGAAGATCGCGGATCAGCGCGCTTTCCTTTCCGCCGAACGTGAGGAAGCTGCGCGAGCGTCCGATCCGTTTGGAAAGCTCCGCGTCCGGGCCGAGCCGGACGTGGTACCGGTCGGGCCACTGATAGCTCGAGCCGAGCGCGTACCCGCCGTCCGGCTGGCGCACGAGGATGCCGGCGAAGGCGAGCTTGAGGGCGTGCGTCGCGTCCTCGAGCAGCGCGCGGTACACGTCGTCTTCCGTCTCGGCGTCGATGATGTAGCCGGCGATCAGCTCGAGCGCGAGGCGCTGCGCGTAACGGTCGCGGAAGACGAAGCGGTCGACGAGCGAGGTGAGGAAGTCGGTGAGCCGGCCGGTGAAGGTGGTCACCACCATCGAGATCAGGATCAGCACGCCGTATGCGAGGTCGGTGTTGTAGTAGAAGAGGTACGACCCGATCTCTTCGCAGATCCCGATCACGCCGATCGCCGAGGCGCTGAGCGCGACGTAGACGACGGCGCGGCCGACGACGAAGTCGACGTCGAAGAAGCGGTCGCGGATCACGGCGACCCACACGGTCAGGATCGGCACGATCGCGGTCGACACCAGGACGCCGTTGAGCCACAGCGGGATGTAGCGCGGAAAGTACAGGTCCGAGACGGTGCGGGCGATCCCGGCCACCGCGAAGGCGACCGCCATCCAGCCCACGCGGTGGCGATATTTTCCGTGCGCGCGGAGCCATGCCACGACGAGCGCGAACCCGATCAGCACGCTCATCGCCAGATTCGCCTGCGCCACGGCGTGGTCGATGCGCTGCGCCGGAAGCGCCGCGTAGTCCATCCGCCAGATCGCGTACGCGTTGAGCGCGCCCAGCCCGAGCCCGACGACCAGCATGAGCCAGGCGAAGATGCGCTCGCGCTGGACGTCTTCGTCGCCGTCGATCAGGCACAGGGCGAAGAGCAGCAGCGCCGGGCGCACCATCCCGCGCAACAGGGCGTCGACGAGCTGCAGGATCGCGCGCCACGGGTTGGGCGTGATGCTGTCGAGGAACGTCGCCGGCGCGCTCACCGCCGCGAGCGAAAAGATGAAGAACGCCCCCGTCGCGATGTTCGGCTTGACGAGAAAGAGGATAGCGCCGAGCGCGACCGCGCCGACGAGCAGCAGGATGCGAAGCACCGCCAGGAAGCGCGACTGCGGGCTTTCGACCGTCGCGACGAGGTGCAGCACCCGTTCGCTGCCGCCGCGTTGGATCGGCAGGTAGCGGTCCGGGTTGTCGTAGGTGTACGCGCCCCCGGTCCCGGCGCCGCCCGCGAGCCCGGGCTTCCGGTCGAAGGGCCGGATGCGATCGATCCGCACGCGATCGCCGACCAGGATCGCGTCGGGCCGCGCCTTCGAGGCGGCGGCCGGCAGCGCACGCGCGCGCCCGTGCTTCCCGGCCGCGGTCTTGGGGCGCTTCGCGGTTTCCGCCGGCTTGCGAAGGTGCTGCGGCAAGACTTCCGTGACGACCGCGTCCCCGTTCGTCACGTACGGAAAGATCTGCAGCGGGTGGACGACTCGCGCCAAGTCGGCGACGGTTCGGGCGACGGCGAGGACCACCAGCACGCCCACGATGACGAGCCGAATCCATTGCGAGCGGCTGAGCTTGACCTGGGGCGGGCTCGGGGCTTCGGCGGTCGTCACGCTAGCTTCGGTGTACCCCCTGCCCCTGGTGAAGCGTCAGGACTTCGGCGGCGGGCTCCACTTCCCGACCATCGATCGGGCGATCACGATGCGCTGGATCTGCTGCGTCCCTTCGTAGATCTGCGTGATCTTCGCGTCGCGCATCATCCGCTCGACCGGATATTCGGTCGAGTACCCGTAGCCGCCGAGGAGCTGGACGGCGTCGGTGGTCACGCTCATCGCGACGTCACCGCACTTGAGCTTCGCCATCGCCGCCCACGTCGTGACGTCGGGCGCGTTCTCGTCGCACTTCGCCGCGCACGCGTACAGCAGCAGCCGTGCCGCCTCGACCTCGGTCTTCATGTCGGCGAGCATGAACTGCAGCCCCTGCTGCTGCGAGATCGGCTTGCCGAACGCGACCCGCTGCTTCGTGTACTCGGTCGCGTAGTCCAAGGCGCCTTGCGCGATCCCGAGCGCCTGCGCGGCGATGCCCGGACGAGACTTGTCGAGCACCTTCATCGCGATCTTGAAGCCCTGGCCTTCTTCGCCGAGCATGTTCGCGACCGGGACGCGGCAGTTGTCGAAGGCGAGCTCGACGGTCGGTGACCCGCGGATCCCCATCTTTTTCTCGATCTTGCCGACGTTGAAGCCCGGCGTCCCCTTCTCGACCACGAACGCGGAGATGCCGTTGGCGCCTTTCGCCGGATCGGTCACGGCGAAGACCGTCACGACGTCGGCGACGTTGCCCTGGGTGATCCAGATCTTCGTGCCGTTCAGCACGTAGTCGTCGCCGTCGCGCTCGGCGCGCGTGCGCATCGAGCCGGCGGCGTCCGAGCCGGAGCCGGGCTCCGTCAGCGCGTACGCGGCGATCTTCTTGCCCGACGCCAGGTCGGGGATCCAGCGCTGCTTCTGCTCGTCGCTCCCGCCGATGATGATCGGCAGCGCGCCCAGCTCCTGGACCGCGATGATCAGCGCCGATGACGCGCACGCCTTCGAGACTTCCTCGACGACCTTCACATAGGTGACGAACGAGCCGCCCAGCCCGCCGTACTCGGCGGGGAACGGGATCCCGAGCAGGTCGTTCTCGGCGAACAGCTTCTGGATGTCCCAGGGGAACTCGCCGGCGGCGTCGATCTCGGCGGCGCGCGGCTCGACGCGCTCCTTGACGAGCTGACGGACCACGTCGAGGATCATCGCCTCCTCGTCGGAGACGTCGGTGCGCGGCGGTGCGATGGCCATGCCGCGAGCTTCGACGCGTCCCGACGCCGCCCCGCACGAGGAGCCGGCAGGACCGCAGTGCCTTACCTCGCGGTCCTTACCGTGCTATCATTGGTGCATGCGCAAGTTTCGCGCGAAGGTCACGAGCAAGAATCAGCTGACGCTGCCCGCAGGCGTCAGCGCGTTCATGCACGTCCGCCCGGGCGACGAGCTGACCTTCACCGTGGACGACGAGACGGGCGACGTAACAGTCGAGGGCCCGAACTTCGCCGAGCGGGTCGGACCCTGGCTGGGGCGCTGGCGTGAGGGCCCAGGCCGGACGCCCGAGGAGATCGACGCCTGGATTCGCGACCTGCGGGGTGAGCGCGAATGACGGCGATCGACACGAACGTGCTCGTCGACATTCTGGACGCGGGCGGAGAGGCGCCCGCAGCGGCGTTCCGGACGATCGAGCGCGCGGCCGCGGCCGGTGCGTTGCTCGTCGCTCCGGTGGTCTACGCGGAGCTGCGCGCGCACCCGCGCGGAACCCGCGAGGAAGTCGCCGCCTTCTTCGATGCGCTGCGCGTTCGCGTCGACTGGTCGCTCGCGCGCGAAGTCTGGGTGGCGGCCGGCGATGCGTTCGCGCTGTTCGCGCAGCGGCGCCGGTCGTCAGGCCGCGGCGAACCGCGCCGGCTCTTGGCCGACTTCGTGATCGGCGCGCACGCCGCGCATTCCGCCGGGCGGCTCGTCACGCGTGACGTCGCGTTCTACCGGCGGGCGTTTCCCGAGCTGCGCGTCATCGAGGTCGCCGCCGCATAGCGCTCCTACGCGACGCCGGCCGGGATCTTCATCTGCGCGGGCGGCTGCGGCGTCAGCAGCTCCGCGCCGGTTGCGGCTTTCACTTCATCGACGCTCGTGCCGGGCGCGATCTCGCGCAGCACCAGACCGTCGGGCGTCACGTCGATCACCGCGAGATCGGTCATGATGTGGTGCACGACGCCTTTGCCGGTCAGCGGCAGATCGCAGCGGTCGAGGATCTTGTGCGCGCCGCCCTTTGCGGTGTGCTCCATCATCACGATGACGCGCTTGGCGCCGTGCACGAGGTCCATCGCGCCGCCCATCCCCTTCACCATCTTGCCGGGGATCATCCAGTTCGCAAGGTCGCCGTTCTTGGCGACCTGCATCGCGCCGAGCACCGCGACGTCGATGTGTCCGCCGCGGATCATCCCGAACGACGTCGCGGAGTCGAAGAACGACGCGCCGGGATTCAGCGTGACGGTCTCCTTCCCGGCGTTGATGAGGTCGGGATCTTCCTCGCCTTCGAACGGATACGGTCCCATGCCGAGGATGCCGTTCTCGCTCTGCAGCACGACGGTGATGCCGGCGGGCACGTAGTTCGGGATGAGCGTCGGGAGACCGATCCCGAGGTTGACGTATTGGCCGTCGCGGAGCTCCTGCGCGACGCGCGCCGCGAGCTGCGTGCGGGTGATCGGCAACCTACTGTCCTCCGTTCCGTTTGCGCGTCGTCACGCGCTCGATGCGTTTTCCGCCCGGCCCGACCTGCACGACGCGCTGCACGAAGATCCCCGGGAGATGCACCTGCTCGGGATCGATGCGGCCCGGCTCGACGAGATCTTCGACCTCGGCGATCGTGATGCGGCCGGCCATCCCGCAGAGCGGGTTGAAGTTGCGCGTCGCCTTGTGGAAGATCAGGTTGCCGTGGCGGTCGCCGAAGCTCGCGCGCACGAGGGCGAAGTCGGTGACGATGCCTTCTTCGAGCACGTAGTCCCGGCCGTGGAAGCCGCGCGTCTCTTTCTTCGGCGAGGCGACGGCGACGTTGCCGTGCGCGTCGTAGCGCCAGGGAAGCCCGCCGTCGGCGACCTGCGTCCCGACGCCGGCCGGCGTGTAGAACGCGGGGATCCCGCAGCCGCCGGCGCGCAGCCGCTCGGCGAGCGTCCCTTGCGGGGTCAGCTCGACCTCGAGCTCGCCGCTCAAGTACTGCCGCTCGAACTCCTTGTTCTCGCCGACGTACGACGCGGTGGTGCGGCGGATGCGTTTCGCGTCGAGCAGTACGCCGAGGCCCCAGCCGTCCACGCCGCAGTTGTTCGACACCGTCTCCAGGTCGGTCGCGCCCTGCTCGAGGAGCGCCTGAATCAGGTTGTGCGGGATCCCGTTCAGACCGAACCCGCCGACCGCGATCGACGCACCGTTCGGGATGTCCGTGACCGCTTCGGCCGCCGAAGCGACGACTTTGTCCATACGAGCCCGACTAGTGCGCCGTTTCGCCGTGCGGCTCCCGCCGTCACGCCGCGGTGACGGCGTCGATGCGGCCTTCCAGCCTCCACGCCGCGAAGAGCAGCAGCAGCGCGGCCTCCGCGAGCGCGACGAGCGTTCCCGCGACCGCGGCGAGCGCGAACATCGGGTTGAAGAGGAACGCCGCCAGCGCGCCCGCGACGAGCGGCGGCAGCACGAGGAGATAGGTCAGGAGCGTACGGAGCATCACGGCCGGGCCGCGCTGATCGACGGCGTTCGGGAAGACGGCGAACGCCGCGACCCCCACGGCCCGCGTCAGCGCGAAGAATCCGACGCCGCACACGAACACGATCGCCGAGACGAGCGCCGTGCGCGTCGTCGCCGCAAAGGCCACCGTACCGACGAGCACGAGAACGACGTCACGCCACACGCCGCCGAACGTGCACGCCGAAAGCCGCGCGACGAGCGGCGTGTCGCCGAGCCAGAACAGCGGCAGGCGCAGCAGCGGTGCGAGCCGCACGGCGGAGGTGGCGGCGAAGCCGACGACGATGACCGGAACGCTCAGGACGACGACGAGCCCGACCGCCATGCCGGAGTCCGAGCGCGTCGCGAAGCCGAGGCCGATCCCGGCCGCGAGCGCGAGCGCGAGCACGATCGCCGTCAGCGTCGGCGAAGCGCGCCGCGCGAATCCCACCGCGTCGGCCCAGACGAAGGCGAGCGCGCCGCGCGGCGCGGCGCGAAGCGTGCTTCGAACCGGTGCGCCGCTGCGACGCCGCGCGGAAGGCGTCGCCGCAGCGCGGCGCACGCCGCGGCGTGCGCGCCATTCGAGCGCGTCGAGCGACAGCGCGTACAGCTCCGGATAGTTGTCGCGCGCGACGAGCGCGAACGCGATGCTCGCGATCGCGACGAGCGCGAGCGGCGCAGCGATCCATCGCGGATCGCCGGAGCCGAGGCTGATCAGCGCGAGCCCGGGATGCCACGCCGCGAGCGCGGAAAGCGGCACGTGCGCGGTCGGCACGTGCGCCGCGACGGCGGCGTCGAAGGCGAGCGGGATCAGCATCGCGATCGCGAGCGCGACGCCGGCCGCTTGCGCCAAGCGCATCGGCGCGCCGCGCAGGATCGCCCGCGGCAGCGCGACGCTCGCGGTCGCCGCGGCGATCGAGGCGAAGAAGAGCGCTTCGAACGCGAAGCCCCGGACCGTTCCGCCGGCCGGGACGCCCACCACCACGATGTAGGCGAATCGCGTGACGCTCTGCGCGAGCATCGTCGCGACGGCGCGCAGCTGCAGATATCCGACGACGACGAGCGGCGGCAGGCGCGCGCCGGTGAAGAACTGCGCCTCGGCGCGCGAGGAGAACACGCCCACGAAGCGGTGCGCGCCGGTGGCGAGCACGATCGCGAAGAGCGCGACCATCCCGCCCACCCAGAAATCCGGCCCGAGAAGCCCGACGCCGGCGGTGTGCCGGGCGCCGCTGTGCCGGGCGGTCCCGAGACGCAGCCATCCGAACGCGACGATCGCGAGCAGCCACCCGGCCCACGCGATCGCGCGCGCGGGCTTGCGGAGCAGCGCCCGCACGCCGTTCGCGAACGCCCGGCGGTCGGAGTACGTCAGCGTCGCGAGCGCGTTCACGAGCCGGTGACTTCGAGGAACACGTCTTCCAGCGAGCCGTCGGCGCGGCGCGCGCGCAGCTCGTCGATCGTGCCGCTCGCGACGAGCCGGCCGCGGTCGAGCACGAGCATCCGGTCGCACATCGACGCCGCGCTCTCCAGCAGATGCGTGCTCACGAGGATCGCGTGGCCCTCCGCGCGCAGGTCGGCGACGATCGCGCGCAGCTCGCGCTGGCCGAGCGGATCGAGCCCGATCAGCGGTTCGTCGAGCAACAGCACCGGCGCGCCGGCGACGACCGTGGCGGCGATCAGCGTCTTCTGCCGCATCCCTTTCGACAGCGCGCTCCCGAGCGTGTCGCGCTCGCCGCCGAGGCGCAGCCGCTCGACCAGCGCGTCGGCGCGCGCCTGCCATCCGGGGGGCTGCTTCGTGAGCGCCGCCGCGAAAGCGAGATGCTCCCACACCGTGAGCAGCGGGAACACCTCGGGCGTCTCGGGGATCAGCGCGATGGTCCGGCCGCGCATCGCGCCGAGCGGGGCGTCGTCGAATGCGATCGTCCCGGCGTCGGGACGCAGCAGCCCGGCGAGGCACAGGAACGTCGTCGACTTGCCGGCGCCGTTGGGGCCGACGACCGCGACCGTTTCACCGCGCTCGACGGCGAAGCTGAGCCCGTCGACGGCGGTCTTGCCGTCGAAGCGCTTGGTCAATCCGCGGACGGCCAGCGCGCTCAGGCGATCACGCCCTCCGCCGCGCGGTCGCGGAACTGCTTCCAATAGAGCCGCGCGTAGGCGCCTTCGCGCGCGAGCAGCTCCTCGTGCGTCCCGTGCTCGACGATGCGGCCGTGCTCGACGACGAAGATCACGTCGGCGTTGAGAATCGTCGAAAGACGGTGCGCGATCACGAGGCTCGTCCGGCCCTCCATCAGCGGTACGAGCGCGGCTTGGATCGCGGCTTCGTTCGCCGAGTCGAGCGCGCTGGTCGCCTCGTCGAGGACCAAGATGCGCGGATTCTTCAGCAGGACGCGCGCGATCGCGAGACGCTGGCGCTCGCCGCCGGAGAGCTTGTGACCGCGCTCGCCGACGACGGTGTCGTAGCCGTCGGGAAGCGAAGCGATGAACTCGTGGATGTTCGCGGCACGGCACGCGGCGATCAGCTCCGCGTCGGTTGCGTCGGTCTTCGCGTAGCGCAGGTTCACCGCGATCGTGTCGTGGAACAGGTACGTCTCCTGCGTGACGATGCCGACGTTCTCGCGCAGGCTCGCCAGCGTCACGTCGCGGACGTCGTGTCCGTCGATGCGCACGGCGCCCGACTGGGGATCGTAGAAGCGCGGGACGAGCTGCGTGATGGTGGTCTTCCCCGCCCCCGACGGCCCGACGAAGGCCGCCATCCGGCCCGGCGGGATGTGGAACGAGACGCCGTCGAGCGCGACGCGATCGGGCGTGTACGAAAACCGGAGGTCGTCGAAGACGACGTCGCCGGACACGTTGCGCAGCACCGCCGCGTCCGGCTTCTCGTCGCCTTCGGGCGCCATGTCGAGGTACTCGAAGATGCGCTCGAACACCGCGAGCGCCGAGACGATCTGCACCTGCACGCCGGCGAGCGTCGAGGCGGGGGTGTAGAGACGCGCGAGGTAGGCCACGAAGGCGACGATCGTTCCGATCGTCAGCCCGCCGTTGATCGCGAGCCACGAGCCGCCGAGCCACACGACCGCCGGTCCGATCACGATCATCGCGCCGATCGCGGCGATGAACCAGCGCCCGACCATCGCGAGCCGGATCTCGAGCTTCATGAGATCGGTGCCGACGGCGTAGAACCGCTCGCGCTCGAACCGCTCGCGCACGAACGACTTGATCAGCGTGATGCCGGAGATCGAGAGCGTCTCCTGCGTGATCGCCTCGATCTCGTCACGCTTCCGGCGCGTCAGCTTCCGCACGTCGAACATGCGGCGGCCGACCGGCGAGAGCGGGAGAATCATCAGCGGTATGACGGCGAGCGCGACGAGCGCGAGCCGCCAGTCGAGGACGAAGATCGTCACGACCGTCGTGACCATGGTGAAGACGTTGGTGACGATCGCGACCAGCGTCCCGGTGACGACGTTGTCGATGTTGTCGACGTCGTTCGAGACGCGGTTCATGATCTCGCCGGTCTTCGTCCCGGTGAAGAACGAGAGCGGCATCCGGTGCAGGTGCGAGACGAGGCTCGTGCGGATGTCGCGCATGATTCCCTCGCCGACCAGCGAGTTGAGATACCCCTGGTAGACGCCGATCACGCCGGCGAGCAGCGCGCTGACGACCATCCCGCCGACGATGAGCCACACCGCGTGCATGTCGTGCGCGGGGATGGCCCGATCGATGAGCCATTTCGTGAACAGCGGCGGAAGCAGACCGAGCAGCGCGCCGGCCAGGATGCAAACGAGGACGACGCTCTGCTGCAGCCAGTACGGCTTGAAGAACGCGCCGATCCGACGCAAGTCCACCCGCTTCGTCACCGTCGGACGGTCGCGGTTGAACATGCTGGACCACATCAGATGGACCGGAGGTCCGCCGCCGCCGAGCATGCTATCCCGTACAAACCGGCCCGAACGCGCGGAGTTCCCACGCCGGCGGCGGCGAACTCCGAACGGCATGAGCGGCAACCGCCCGGCGACGTCGCCCGAGCATGGCAGCGCTGCCCGGCCGGAGATGCTGCCGGAGCGGCGTCTCCAAAGGGTCCTGGAGCGGTTTTTGCCGCCCCGGTTCGCGCGCTTCGTGGCGACCGACGTCACCGTCACGACGCACGCGCCCGCCGGCGTCGCGACGCTCCTGAATCCCGTCCCGCCGACGCCGTATTCGTACGTTCGCGGCTCGAAGATCGCGCTCGCCGGCGTGATCGTCGCCGTCTCGCTCCTGCCCGATCTGTTTGCGGCCGGGCTGCTGATTCCGCATCGCGTCTGGTGGGCCGGCGCATTGATCGTGGCGACCGAGATCTGGGGCTGCGCGTGGCTCTTCGGGCTCTACGGCACGATGGCTCGCCGCCCGCACGAGGTTGCGTGCACGCACGTCGTCTTGCGGAACGGCATCTTCCAAACCGTCCGTTTCGCGCCCGAAGAGATCGAAACTGCCCGCACGGTCGGCGTCGTCAAACGCTACCGTCTTCCGGCCGAGGCGGGCCGGGAGAGGTGTGTGCTCGGGTTCGGCGGCACGCCGCTGGTGCACGTCGTCCTGAAGTCGCCTGCGTACGAAGAACACCTGCTGCTTCCTCGCACGCGCGAGGTGTGGGACGTGTATGCCCCGAGCGACGTGCCGCAAGCGCTGTGTGCGGCGCTGCTCGAGGCGCGTCGCAGCACCTCGAACGTCACCGCATCGGTCTCGTGAACGGCTGAGCCGTCAGGGCTTCGGAAACTGCCGCAAGCCGACGAGCGCGCCGCTCGGCGCCTTCACGCTCGCGACCAGCAGGCCGTAGCCGACGTCCGTGACGGGCTGTGCGATCGTGCCGCCCGCGGCGACGAGTGCGTCGACCTTCGCCGCGATGTCGTCGACGTTCCAGTACGGGAGCGCGCCTTGCTCGGCTGGCGCGCTCGGCACGAGCCCGATCTCGATGTCGCCGTGCTTGTAGCCGATGTATTGCGGACTGTCGGCGTAGGGTTCGCTTCCGAGCAGCTCCCCGAAGAATCGCTTTGCTGCCGCGGGATCCGGTGCCGGATAGATGATGAGGGAGACGTCGCTCAAGGGATGGGGGCTCCTTTCGTTTCGATGACGGACGCCGCCGGCCGGACGGGCGACTAGAGGCGGACGACTACCTTGCCGAGGTTCGCGTTGGGACGCAGCAGGTCGAGCAGCGCGTGCGGCGCGTTCTCGAGGCCGTCGACGAACGTCGTCGGCGCTTTGATCTCGCCGCCGGCGACGAGCGGGGCGACCTCGGCGATGAAATCGCGCATCTTCGCCATGTGATCGATCACGATGAACCCTTCGAGGCGCAGACGCCGCCCGATCGCGATGCCCAGGTTGCGCGGGCCGGGCGGCATCTCGGCCGCGTTGTACTGCGAGACCGCGCCGCACAGCACGATACGGGCGTGGTTGCGCGTCGCGAAGATCGCCGCTTCCAAATGCTCGCCGCCGACGTTGTCGAAGTAGACGTCGATCCCGTCCGGCGCGGCGGTACGCAGCTGTTTCGTGATGCCCTCGTGATAGTCGAACGCCGCGTCGGCGCCGAGCTCCTCGCGCACGAACGCCGCCTTCTGCGGCGAGCTCGCGGAGCCGATCACGCGCAAGCCCGCCCGTTTCGCGAGCTGGACCGCCATCGAACCGACTCCGCCGGCCGCAGCGGACACGAACAGCGTTTCGCCTTCTTTGATGCGCGCGATTTCGTGGAGACCCACCCAGGCGGTGAACCCGGTGTTGCCCAGGGCACCGAAGTACAGCTCGGCGGGCGCTCGCGCGACGTCGAGGACGCGCACGTGAGCCGCAGGCAGCACCGCGTACTCGCGCCAGCCCAGCATGTGCTGCACCGTCGCCCCTTCCGGAACGTCCGCGCTGCGCGACGCGACGACCGTGCCGATCGCCGACCCCTGCAGGGGCTCGCCGACGACGAACGGCGGAACGTACGACTTGGCGTCGTTCATCCGGCCGCGCATGTAGGGCTCGACCGACATCATCGTGTTCCGCACCAGGACCTCGCCGTCGCCGGGCGGGCCGACGTGCGCCGTCGCGAGCGCGAAGTTCGCGTCGGTCGGCTCCCCGGCGGGGCGGGACGCAAGCCGAACCTCACGGCTGGCGACGGCGTCGTGCGTGGCGGTCATGGCGACAGCTTCGCCCGCGAAAACCGCCGCCCTCGCCGCCGATCAGCCTGGCCGCCGGCGTCATCTCGCCGGCAGCCTCGCTGCTTCTCGGCGCGTGGTCGACCTTGAGGGCTGCTCTGAGAGGGATCGCTCGGCGTTGGTAGTCGAAGCAGGCGTCGCCCCCGGGGATCGACGGAGCGCTGCTTCCAGGAGGCGTTATGTCCCTTACGACTTCGCGATTCGTTCCCGTGGTGCTGTGCGCCGGGCTGCTGGCGGGTTGCGCCGGCGGCGGCGCCGCCGTCACCCGGCCGGCCGCGTCGGTTGTGCCGCCGGCGTCGACGGGGACCGGGACAGGGCCTCCGCCGCTGGGCGGAGCGAAGCGGCGGACCCCCAAGGGCATCGGCAGCTGCAGCACGCCCGGTTCCGGCTCGTTCAACGGCGTTCCCGGGAATTCGAACGTCGCGGGCGGCAACGACTCCGTCGTCGCCGGCGGCAGCACGAATCAGGCCTGCGACAACGACGCGGCGATCACAGGCGGCTACAACAACGTGATCGCGAGCGGCGGCAACAAAGCAATCTACTCGTTCATCGGGGGCGGCTATCAGAACGAGATCTATGCGACGGCGGCGTATTCCGCCATCGTAAGCGGTTACGGCAACGTCGTCGACGCGAGCAACGGCAACTCCGCGATCGTGGGCGGCGGCGCGTTCAACACCGCCTCGTCGGCCGGTGCGGCGATCTTCGGAGGCACGAACAACAACGGCTCCGGATTCGTGTCCGCGATCGTCGGAGGCGAGTACAACACCGCCTCGGACGACGGGACGTTCGTAGGGGGAGGAGAGTACGTCACCGCCTCGGGACTCTACGCGGCGGACGCCGGCGGCATACACAACTCGGCGAGCGGCGAGGGCTCGTACATCGGCGGCGGCGGCTACAACACCGCCTCAGCCGAAGGAGCGATCGTCGACGGCGGTTTCAACAGCACCGCGTCAGGAACGTATTCGACGATCCCGGGCGGCTATCGGGACAGCGCGGCCGGGACGTACAGCTTCGCGGCGGGCGCGTATGCGAGCGCCGCGCAGACCGGTACGTTCGTGTGGAGCGACGGATCGAACGGCAGCACCGCGCTGACGTCGTCCCACGCCTATCAGTTCATCGCCCGCGCTTCGGGCGGCTTTGCGCTCTACACGAACGCGGGCGCTACCGTCGGCGCGCAGCTCGCGGCGGGCTCGGGAACGTGGGCGTCGCTCAGCGACCGCAACGCAAAAACGAACATCGTGCCGCTCGACGAAGACGCCGTGCTGGCGAAGATCGCCGCCCTGCCGATCAGCCGCTGGAGCTATCGCACCGAGCACGGCGTCCGTCACGCCGGTCCGATGGCGCAGGACTTCTACGCCGCGTTCGGCCTCGGCGCGGACGACAAGCACATCACCTCGATCGATGAAGACGGCATCGCGCTGGCCGCGATCAAGGCGCTGCACGCGGAGAACGCCACGCTGCGCGCGCAGCAACGGGCGTCGGCGCGCCGCGACCGGGCATTGCAGTCGCAGGTCGCGACGCTGCGCGCCGAGATGAGCGAGCTGCGCGGCGAAGTCGCCGCGCTGCGCCGCTAGTCCCGGGGAGCGCGGCTCTTCCGCGTCAGCTCTTGCCGTTGCGCAGGCCGGCCAGCTCGCGGAAGAGCTTCTGCTCCTTGTCGGTCAGGTTCGTCGGGAGCTGGCCGATCAGGCGCACGTATTCGTCCCCGTAGCCGCCGTCCTTGAGCTTGGGCATCCCTTTGCCGGCCAGCCGCAGCAGCTTGTTGTTCTGCGTGCCGGCGGGGATCGTCATCGTCACGTCGCCGTTCATCGTCGGCACCCGTACCTCGCCGCCCAGGATGAGATCGTAGATGCTGACCGGGACGTCGAGGTAGACGTCGTCCCCCTTGCGCTCCCAGCGGTCGTCGTTCTGCACGTGCACGATGAGGAACAGATCGCCGCGCGGACCGCCGCCGGGACCCGCCGCGCCCTGTCCGGCGAGCCGGATGCGCTGCCCGTCGCGCACGCCGCGCGGGATCGTCACGTCGAAGCGTTTCGTCTCGCGAACGCGCCCGGTGCCGTGGCACTGCGGACAGATGCGATTGCGGTCGGTCCCGGTACCTTTGCAGCGGGGACACGCGTCCTCGATCTGCAGCGAGACCTGCTTCTTCCCGCCTTCGTACGCGTCGTGCAGCGTCAGCTCGATCGTCGATTCGAGATCCTCGCCGCGTTGCGCCGACGTGAACCCGGACGGACCCGCGCCGCCGGTGCGGCGGCCGATCCCGGAGAAGAACATGTCGAAGAAGTCGGAGAACCCGCTCGCACCGCCGGCGCCTGCACCGCCGGGACCGCCCGGGCCGCCGACGTTGAAGTTGAAGCCGCCGAAGTCGGCGTTCTGCGCCTGCCGGTACGAGCGCTGCTGTTCGGCTTCGCGCGCGGCGCGCTGCCAATCCGATCCGAGGAAGTCGTACTTCTTGCGTTTCTCGGGATCGCCGAGAACCTCGTACGCTTCCTGGATGTCCTTGAACTTCTCTTCCGCGGCTTTCTGGTTGTCCGGGTTCGCGTCCGGATGCCATTTCCGCGCGAGCTTGCGGTACGCGCTCTTGATGTCTTTCTCGGCGGCCGTCTTCGGCACGCCGAGAATCGCATAGTAGTCTTTGTAGTTCATTCTAACGGCGCTCCGCCCCGGGCTTCGCGCCCCCCGCGCGTTGCGCGGGGACCCCAATCTCACGCGCGCTCACGATGTTGCGAAGTTCGCGATCCCCCCGGGGCGCGCTCAACACCATGCTGCTGATCCCGATCAAGCCCCGGCGTTCGCCTTTGCCACCACGACCTGCGCGGGGCGCAGGATCTCGTCGCCGATCGTGTAGGCTTTGCGTGCTTCTTCGAGCACGGTGTCGTCGGCGACGCCGTCCGGCGCGGGCTGCGTCGCGATCGCCTCGGCGAGCGTCGGGTCGTAGCGTTCGCCTTTGAGCGAGACGGCCTTCACGTTCTCGCTCGCGAGCGCGGTCTCGAACTGCCGCAGCGTCGCCTGCAGCCCGTTGCGCAGGCCGTCGGAACCCTCGTACGCGAGCGCGCGCTCGAGGTTGTCGAGGACGGGCAGCATCTTGATGAGGACGGTGCGCTTCCCCGAGAGCGCGATCTCGGCGAGCTGCCGCTCCACGCGCTTCTTGTAGTTCTCGAAGTCCGCCATCGCGTAGAGAAACTTGTTGTAGTTGTCTTTGGCTTCGGCGCGTGCCGCCGTCAGCTCGGCGGCGAGGTCACCCTCGCCGCCGTTCTGCTGCTGCTCCGCGGCCGCGCCGTTCTGCGCGCTCGCCGTCTCGTCGACCGGCGTCGCGTCCGTCGCGGTCTCCTCGTTCACGGCCGAATTACTTCGCTTCCTTGAACTCGGCGTCGATCACGTCTTCGGAGGCCGCGCCGGCTCCGTTGGCCGCGCCGTCGTGCGGAGCCTCGCCGCCGGCCGCGCCGGCGGCGCCGTCGGTCGACGCGCCGGTCTGCTTGTAGAGCGCCTCGGCCATCTTGTACGACGCCTGCTGGAGCTTCTCGGTCGCCGCCTTCACTTCGTCGGCGGTGCCGTTCTCGCTGACGCGCTTGAGCTCGGCGAGCGCGGACTCCACCTCGGCCTTCACGGACGCGTCGGCTTTGTCGCCGACTTCCTTGAGCGACTTCTCGGTCGAGTACAGCAGCGAGCTCGCGGTGTTGCGGATCTCGGCTTCGTCCTTCTTGGCCTTGTCCGCCGCCGCGTAGGTCTCCGCGTCGCGCACCATGCGCTCCACCTCGTCCTTGTTGAGGTTGGTGGACGCGGTGATCGTGATCTGCTGCTCCTTGCCGGTGCCCAGATCTTTCGCCGAGACGCTCACGATGCCGTTCGCGTCGATGTTGAACGTGACTTCGATCTGCGGGACGCCGCGCGGCGCCGCCGGGATCCCCTCGAGCCGGAAGCGCCCGAGCTCCTTGTTGTCGTTCGCCATCTCGCGCTCGCCCTGCAGCACGCGGATGTCGACCGACGTCTGACCGTCTTCGGCCGTCGTGAAGACCTGCGTCTTGCGCGTCGGGATCGTCGTGTTGCGCTCGATGAGGCGCGTGTTCACGCCGCCGAGCGTCTCCAGCCCGAGCGAGAGCGGCGTCACGTCGAGGAGCACGACGTCGCGCACTTCACCGGCGAGAACGCCGGCCTGGATCGCCGCGCCGACCGCGACGACTTCGTCGGGATTGACGGACTGGTTCAGCTCTTTGCCGGTCAGCTTCTTGACCAGCTCCTGGATGACGGGCATGCGCGTCGAGCCGCCGACCATCACGACTTCGTCGATCTTCGAGACGTCGAGCTTCGCATCGGCCAGCGCGTTCTTGAACGGCTGGATGCAGCGGTCGGTGAGGTCCTGCGTGAGCTCCTCGAACTTCGCGCGCGTCAGCGTCACGTCGAGGTGCTTCGGCCCGTTCTGATCGGCGGTGATGAACGGCAGGTTGATCGTCGTCTGCACGGTACCGGACAGCTCGATCTTCGCCTTCTCGGCAGCCTCGGTGAGGCGCTGCATCGCTTGGCGATCGCTCGAAAGATCGATGCCCTGGTCCTTGCGGAACTCGCCGACGAGCCATTCGACGATGCGGCGGTCGTAGTCGTCGCCGCCCAGATGCGTGTCGCCGTTCGTCGCCTTCACTTCGAAGACGCCGTCGCCGACCTCGAGGATCGACACGTCGAACGTGCCGCCGCCGAGATCCCACACGAGGATCGTCTCGTTGCCCTTCTTGTCGAGCCCGTAGGCGAGCGCCGCCGCCGTCGGCTCGTTGATGATGCGCAGGACGTCGAGCCCCGCGATCTTGCCGGCGTCCTTCGTCGCCTGCCGCTGCGCGTCGTTGAAGTACGCGGGGACGGTGACGACGGCTTGCGTGACGCGCTCGCCGAGATACGACGACGCGTCGTTGACCAGCTTCTGCAGGATCATCGAGCTGATCTCTTGCGGCGTGTAGTCCTTGCCGTCGATCTTGACCTTGTAGTCCGTGCCCATGTGCCGCTTGATCGAGCTGATCGTGCGGTCCGGGTTGGTGACGGCCTGGCGCTTCGCCAGCTGTCCGACGAGCCGTTCGCCGGTCTTCGTGAACGCCACCACCGAGGGGGTCGTGCGCGACCCTTCGGAGTTGGCGATGACGGTCGGGCTCTGCCCTTCCATCACGGCCACGACGGAGTTCGTCGTGCCGAGGTCGATGCCGACCACTTTTGCCATTGGGGTATGTGTCTCGCTTTCCGAGCAACGTGGACCATCCGTCACGGGTTCGCTTCCGCGAACCCCCTCGGGCCTTGCCGCTTACCGTCGCTCAAGGGATGTGAGCCGATGCCGCCTTCCCGGCGGCGGTGCCGCCCTATCATACGATGCCGGGGCGGACTTGTTCCACTCACCCGGTATGACAGTTTTCCCGGCACAGTGGTTGCGAGGAAATGAAGAAGGGCGCCCCTCGCGGAGCGCCCTCGTCACAGGCGGGCCGGCGTGCCGCTACGGGTTGCCGCCGCCGTTCTGCTGGTTCTGCAGATAGGTCTCGACCGGCTGCTCGCCGAGCGTCACCTCGACGTTCTTCTTGATCCCCTGGGACCAGACGCGGAGGGTGACCTTCGTCCCCGGCTTCATCGCCGCGATCTGCGTCCGGAAGTCGTTCGCCGAGCTGACGGGCTTGCCGTCGACCGCCTGGATCACGTCGCCGGGCTCGAGTCCCGCGTTGGCGGCCGGCGTGCCGTCGCTGACCTGCGCGATCGCGACGCCGCCCTGGTCGTGGTAGCCGCCGAGCTGCGTCCGGACGTTGTTCGTGATGTCGACGGGCGCGACGCCGAGGAAGCCCTTTCCGGTCCCGGTGCTCGTCGCGTCGATCACCTTGCCGGGGCTCTTCTCGAGCACCGCGGCGACGCGGGTGACGTTGCTGGCCGGGATCGCGAAGCCGATTCCCTGCGCCGAGCCCGGATTCGCGGTGGACTGGTTGACGCCGATCACGCGGCCGTCGTAGTCGACCAGCGGTCCGCCGGAGTTCCCGGGATTGATCGGCGCCGAGGTCTGGAGCAGCCCCCGGAAGAGGTGCAGTTGGCCGTTGTCGCCCTGGATCGGCTCGTCGCGGTTGAAGCCGGAAACGACGCCGACCGAGACGGAACGCTGCAGCGCGAGCGGCTCGCCGATCGCGATCGCCCACTGGCCCGCCTGGACTTTGCTGAAGTCGGCGAACTCGACGGGGGGCGGCAGCTTGGCGTAGTTGTCGACCTTCACCAGCGCGAGGTCGGCCTCGGGGTTCGACGCGTAGACGTGTCCCGGGACGCGGTCGCCGTCGTTGAAGACGACGGTGATCTTCGAGGTGCCCTTCGGCACGACGTGGGCGTTCGTGAGGATCAGGCCGTTCCGCGAATAGACGAAGCCCGACCCGGACGCGCGTTCCTGGACCTGCCGGCGCTGGAACGGCGTCCCGCCGCCGAACATCTGCGAGAACGGGTCCATCGGGATCATTTGGGTGCCGTTGACGACGACTTCGAGAGCCACGACGGACGGCTCGACGCGCTTGACCGCGTTGACGATGCGGCTCTGATCGTCGGTGACGGCGCCGCCCGGCATCAGCGGTGCGGCGTTGACGGAGGGAGGCGTGTTTCCGGGCCCGGCGACCCCAGCGAAGTGGGTGCTCGCGTAGAGCATCATCGAGAAGCTCCCGACGATGGCGCCGATCAGCCCGACGACCGCCGTCCCGAAGACATTCGGACGAGAGTTCACGGTTGCGGGGTTCTCCTTGACGGGTTCACGGGGGGCTACTACCTCGGCCGAAGCCGGTTGGTAGCGCCGCGTGCCCAGATTTTTCTTCGGACTCTAATCTGTACCCGTCGCGCGGTCGTCCACCAACAGACCGTCCTTCAGCCGGATGATCCGCCGAGCGTGCCGTGCGACGCCCTCGTCGTGGGTCACCATGATGATCGTCCGTCCGGCGTGGTTGAGGTCCTGGAAGAGCCGCATGATCTCTTCGCTGGTCTCCGAGTCGAGGTTTCCGGTCGGCTCGTCGGCCAGAATCACGCGCGGGTCGTTCACCAGCGCGCGAGCGATCGCGACGCGTTGCTGCTGGCCGCCGGAAAGCTCGCTGGGCTTGTGCCCGAGCCGGTCGCCGAGCCCCACCTCCTGCAGCTGCTGGGCGGCAAGCTCGTTGCGGCGGCGAGCGCCGACGCCGGCGTAGAACAGCGGCAGCGCGACGTTCTTGAGCGCGCTGGTGCGCGCGAGCAAGTTGAAGCCTTGGAAGACGAAGCCGAGCTTCGTGAGCCGGATCGTCGCGAGCTGGTCGTCGCCGAGGGTCGAGACGTCGACGCCGTCGAGCGCGTACGTGCCCGACGTCGGCCGGTCCAGGCAGCCGAGGAGATTCATCAGCGTCGACTTGCCCGAGCCCGACGGCCCCATGATCGCGACGTACTCGCCGCGCGCGATGGTGAAGGTGACGCCGCGCAGCGCGCGCACGAAGACGGTGCCGAGCGCGTACGTCTTCGTGACGTCGCGGACGTCGATCGCCGCGATGCCGCTACTCATAGCGCAGCGCCTCGATGGGGTCGAGCCGCGCGGCGCGGTACGCGGGATAGGTTCCGAACGCCAGCGTGACGATCGTCGCGAAGCCGGTGGCGATCGCGATGCTGCGCAGCCACGGGATCGGCGCCGCGACGCCGGACAGCTTCACGATCGCCAGATCGTTCACCGCGGCGCCGATCGCGACGCCGAGGACGAGGCCGACGAGGCAGCCGAACGCCGAGAGCGCGAGAGCCTCGATGAAGAACTGCAGCAGCACCTGCCACCGTGTCGCGCCGATCGCCTTGCGCAGCCCGATCTCGCGCGTGCGCTCCGCCACGCTCACGAGCATGATGTTCAGGATGCCGATCCCGGCCACGAGCAGCGAGACCGCGCCGATGAGCCCCACGACGATGGTGATCCCGGCGAAGATGCCGTCGACGGCCTTCGTGAACGACTTGCGGTCGAAGCTCAGGTAGTCGACGCGGCCGCCCTTCACGTGTCGCAGCCAAGCTAGCGCGTCGGCTTCGGTCTGCTCGACCTTCGAGGGGTCGTTCATCAGGAAGCGCGCCGCCAGGAGCGCATGGCCGCGCACGAACTCGCGCTCGTACGTCGTGTACGGAATCGTCACGTCGCCGTTGACGTTCGTCGGAATGATCCCCGTTCGATCGGTGCCGAGCACGCCGACGATGGTGTACCGGCGGTCTCCGACGTGGAGCGATCCGCCCGTCGGATCGCCGGTGAGCCCCAGAGCATCGTAACCGTGCGCCGAAAGAACGGCCACGTGCCGCGCCCCGGCGACATCGTCCTCATTGATCTTTCGGCCGTAGCGGATCGGCGTGGATGTCGCGAAGCGCTCGTCCGCGACGTCGCCGACGAGAAGCCGCCGCGAGAGATGGCCGTACGACACGCGCAACGCCTGTCCGCCGGCGGGGATCGCGTCGATGACGTTCGGCACCTCGTCCTTCGCGCGTTGCAGGTCGCTGAGCCGGATCGCGGCGCGCGTGAAGTCCGCTTGCTGCTGATTCGGGAGCACGAAAAAGGTGCGGTCGTTCACCGCGCCCAGGATGCCGCCGATCGCGCCCGCCATCCCCGCCCCGAGGACCTGGATCGCGATCACGGCCGTCACGCCGATGATCAGACCGAGCGCGGTCAGGAGCGTACGCACGCGGTTCGCGGCGAGCACGGCGAGCGCTTCGAGCAGGTACTGGTTCATGCGCGCAATGCCGCGATCGGATCCAAGCGCGCGGCCCGGATCGCCGGATACGTGCCGAAGACGCACCCGACGAGCGTCGAGAACCCGACTGCCACCGAGATGATCAGCAGGTACGGGATCGGGGCGGGCCCGACCAGCGATTCGACCGCCGAGTACGCGCCCAGCGTCGCGAGAAAACCGAGCACCGTCCCGATCCCGCCGCCGATGAACGAGAGCAGGATCGCTTCGAGGAGGAACTGCGAGGCGACGTCGACGCGCCGGGCGCCGATCGCCTTGCGCAGCCCGATCTCGCGCGTGCGCTCCGTCACCGATACGAGCATGATGTTCATGATGCCGATCCCGGCGACGACGAGCGCGACGCCGCCGATCCCGACGAGCCCCGTCGCCACGATCCCGAGCACCTGATTGAACGAGGCCATCTGCGCCACGCTGTCCTGCGTCACGTACTGCGTCCGCGGTCCGTGCAAACGGCGCAGCACCTCGTCGATGCGGTCCGACACTTCGCCGACTGCGACGCCGGGAGCGGCGTAGACGGTGAGGCTGTCGACCGGCCCCGGCTCGATCTCGTGGAACGTCGTGTACGGGATGAGCGCGAACTCGCTCGCGCCGATCGAGTTGAACAGTCCGCCCTTGACGTCGCCGAAGATGCCCACGACGGTGCAGCGCGTCGGCCCCAGCTCGACGGGCTGCCCCAGCGCGTCGCCGGACGGGAAGAGGCGCTTCGCGACCTTGTCCGTCAGCAGGCACACGTGCGCCGCGCTCGACACGTCGGCGTCGGTGATGCGGCGGCCTTCCTCCATGTCGAGGCTGACTTGCGACTTCACCGACGCGGACACGACGAACGTGTTGCTCGTGACCTTGCCGTTGCGCAGCTTCATCTGGCGGGTGTACGACGGCTCGATTTCGGTCAACAGCGAGCCGAGGTCGGCGCCGACGATGCGTGCGTCGCGGTACTGGATCGCCGCGGACTTCGGGTCGTCCTGATTCGGATCGGCGGAGATCGAGATTCCCGGGTCGCCGAACGAGTTCAGCGTCCCGGTGATCCCGCCCGAGGCCGCCTTGCTGATGCCGAGGACGGCGATGATCGACGACGTGCCGATGATCATCCCGAGCATCGTGAGGATCGAGCGCGTGCGGTTGCGCCAGATCGCGGCGAACGCCTCGCCGACGTAGTCGGCGAGGCGGCCTGCGCCGAGACCCGACACCGCGCCGCTCGTCACGGCGACGACGACGGCGCGCTCGTCGGCAGCGCGGTCGGTGAGACACGCGTGCCGGCGGTGACGCCGACGTTGCGCGAGACGACGACGCGCTCGCCCGGGGCGACGCCGGATCGGACGACCGCCTGCGTGTCGCTCGTCGCGCCGAGCGTCACCGGGCGCTTCACCGTGGTGTCGCCCTTGAGAACGAGGACGTAGGGGCTGTTGTCCGGATTGCGCCGGATCGCGTCGAGCGGGAGCGCGAGGACGTGCGGCCGGTCGACCGTCACGATGTCCACGTCGACGTTCATGCCGTCGCGCAAGTAGGGCAGCGTCTTGTCGAGCGCGATCGTCGTGATGATCTGGCGCGCGGTGTTCGACGGATCGTCGCTCTTCTGCGCGACGGCGCCGATCATCGCGACGTGCCCCGGCAGCGAGCTGCTGCCGAGGTCCTCGCCCGAGACGATCGCGCGCTGGCCGACGCGCACTTGCGCGATGTCCTGCTCGTCGACGCGCGCGCGGACGATGAAGCCGGTGTCGCGCGCGATCGTCACGAGCGCCTGCCCGTTCGTCACCGCGTCGCCGGGCTGCAGCGTGCGCAGCGAGTCGCTGCTCTCGCTCGCGATCGTCTGGATCGTTCCCGAGAACGGCGCGACGACCCGCGTGTCGGCGAGCTGCTGCGCCGCGTAGCGCCAATCTTCGAGGGCTTTCGCGGCGTCGGCGCGCGCCGCTTGGACGTCGCCGCTCTTGTCCTGCGCGGCGTTCGCGCGAGCCGCGGCCAGCGCGGCCTCGGCCTGCGTGACCGCGTCACGGTCCGCCTGCACGCGGTCGCTGAGGACCGGTGACTGGCGCGCGATCTGCGCGTAGGTCTCGTCGCGGTCGCGCCGTGCCTGGTCGTACGCGACCTGCGCCTGGGCGAGCTTGGCGACGTCCTGGTCGACCGTGTTCTGCGCGATCGCCTTTTGCGCGAGCAGCGCGCGATCGGCGTCGGCGATGCGCTTGGCTTCCCGCAAGTCGGTGGCGCGCTGCGCGACGGTCGCGTCCGCGGCGGCGCGCTGCTGCGCCGCCGACGTCCCGCCGTACCCGAGCCCGGATTGCGCGCCGGCGCGCTGATCCTGAATCGCCTGCTGCAGGGCGAATCGGGCCTGCTCGAGATTCGCCTCGGCCTGCACCACCGCGGAGCGGTTCTGCGCCGGAAGCGTCGCGTTCGTCTGCTCCGTGGTGCGCGCGTGTCCCGCCGCAGAAAGATAGGTCTCGTGCGCCGTCGCTTCGGCGTCGACCAGCTGCGGGTTGGAGATCGTCATCAGCAGCGCGCCCGCAGCCACGTGCTGTCCGGCGTGCACGAAGATCGTGCCGACGTTTCCCGCGACGAGCGCGGCGAGCGTCCGTGTCTCGGGAAGCTGCACCACCCCGGTCTCGGGCAGCTTCGTCACGAATCGCGTGTACGAAGCGGCGACGACGGGGACGGTCGGTCCTTCGCCTTGCGGCCGCGAGAACAGGACCGCGATGACGATGCTCACGGCGATGACGCCGAGGACGATCAGGACGTTGCGCCGGCGGTTCACGGGCCGGCTCGCCGGGGCGAGCAGCGGCCGGCTGGTGTCGCGAATCACTCGGAGACCCCCGTGTCGACGAGCGCGACCGGATCGGCGATCCCGATGGACGCGCGAAGCTGGACGATCGCGTTGATGTACGTGACCTCCGCAGCGACGAGATCGTTCGCGGCGGAGAGCGCGGTCTGCTCCGCTTGCGTAGCGTCGCTGAGCGAGATCAGGCCGTTGCGGTACTGGAGCTGCGCGATGCGCGCCGACTCCTCTCCGTAGCGCTGCGCCTCGCGGTCGGTCAGCACGTTGGCATTCGCCGTCTGCACGCCTCGCAGCGCTTGGCGCACGTCGTTCTCGACGCCCGAGATCGTGCTGTCGAGCGCCGCTTGCGCGGAAGCGATCTGCGCTCGCGCGGCGCGGTGCGCGGCATGCCGTGTCCCGTAGTCGAGGAGCGGAAAGTTGATCGTCTCGCTCGCGCCGATCTGCCAAAAGCCCGGACGATTCGGCGGGAAGGGCGGGAAGCCCGGGAACGTCGACGATCCCGGGACCTCGCTGTTCCCGAAAGCGCCGTTGAGCTGCAGTTGCGGGCGGATGTCGGTGTCGATCGCCGCGTCGGCGAGCTGCGCGACGGCGACGTTGGCCTGCGCGCCGGCGATGTCGGGCCGGCCGGCGAGCGCCAGCGCGATGAGCCCGCTGAGCGGCGTGCGCGGCAGCGGCGGCTCCGGGAGCGCCACGGGGAACGCGAACGGCGTTTCCGGAGGCGCGCCGATGCGCTGCGCGAGGGTATCGCGCGCGTTCGCCTCCGTCGCGAGCGCCGAGGTCACGCCGGCTTCGGCGCGCAGCTCGTCGGCTTGCGCGCGCAGCACGTCCACGCCTGCGACGCGGCCGACGCGCTCCTGTGCGCGCGCGGCGTCCAGGAGCTGCTGCTCGTAGGCGCGCTGTCCGTCGGCGAGCCGGATCGCCTCACGGTCCTGGACGACGGCGTACCAATCGCGCGCGACGTCGCCCGCGAGCTGCTGCTCGGCGCGATGCAGCGTCGCGCGGGCGTTCTCCACTTGGCGCCGCGCCGACTGCGCCGTGATCTGATTCAGCGAGCCGTTGTAGAGATTCCAGTTCGTGCCGATCTGCGCGAGGTTCTGCGAGTACACTTGCGACTGCTGCAGCCCGTACTGCGCGAGCACCGAATTCGGGTTCGCGCCGTTCGTCTTCTCGACTTGGTTCTGCAGCGTCGCGACGAGCGTCGGAAACTCTGCGGCATGGTCCTTCACGAACGTCGACTCGTTCTGCTCGACGGTGGCGACATCGGCGAGCACGGTCGGATCGTGATGCGTCGCGTAGCGGACGGCGCCCGCGAGATCCAGCGGCGCAGCGGCCGGGATCGGCGGCGGCGTGACGGGAACGTTCGCCGCCGGCGTGGGCCGGGGCGCGACGAACACGGCGGCCGCCACGAGAGCGGCGCCGAGCCGGGACGAACGCACCGTCAGCGGGCGAACGAGGCGCCGATCGCCGCGCTGCCGACGAGCATCACGATCGCGGTGCCCCAGGCCACCGGCGCACCGATTCGCGCCACACCCTGCATCCCGAGTCCGAGCAGAGCGGTCCCCCACAGCTGGACGACGTTGAAGGCGGCGAGAAACGTCTTCATCTTGACGCCCGCCGAGCCGGCGAACAGCGCGAGGCTCGGAAGCGCGCGCTGCACGTCGGTCGTCGACGTGAAGCTCGCCGGTCCGCGAACGACACAGATGATCCCGGTGAGGAGAAGGCCGATGCCGACGCTCACGATGCCGACGTTGATCGAGAGCGCCCACAGCTTCTTGAACGTGCCTTCGCCGTGCGCGATCGCGTTCGCGATCAGCATGACGACCGTCCCGATGAGACTCCCGATCAGCATGACGATCGGGACGAAGATCCACTGAAGCTGGGTGATGACGCGAGTGAAGGCGAGTGCGTTCGAGATCGCCTGCTGCTGCTTGTCGGCCGGAAGATTTTGAAACTGCGGCGACGAGGCGAAGAGCGCCGGGCCGCCGACCTGCAGTGCGTGGAGCGCGGCCGGGATGGTGAGCGCGAAACCGACCATCCCGAGCACGACGGCGATGAGGAACGCCCAGCCCCACGTCGGCGCGACGCGCAGACGCTCGAACGCCTGGGTCGGTGCGATCACCACGTCGACCGCAGTGGCGAGCCCGGAACGCGGCGGCACCGCGGCCTGAGTAGTATTCACGACCCCCTCCAAGAACGACGCACGAGGACGAACGCCCGTACTTACCAGGCGTCCGGCGGTGGTGTTTCGCCGAGAAGGGCCTTGATCCCGAGCTTTCGCTCGACGACTTTGCGTGCGCGGTCCAGGTCGGCTTCGCGCGCCTCGAGCAGCTTGAGCCGGAGGTAGGCCTGGACCAGCCGGCGCGCGCGCCGCGCGTACAGCGCGCTTGCGCCGAGCGGCGGGCGAGCGGTCGGAGCCGGGCCGGGCGGCCGGGCCGGCACGGGCGAGCGCGCCGGTGCGCGCGGCGCGGCCGGCGTGCGGGCGGCGCGTGGAGCGCCGCCCGGCCGGGCGGGGGTCGCCACCGCAGCGAGGGTCGAACAGAGCAGCACCAGCAAGGCGCCGGCGAGGAGTGCGTGTCTCATGCCCTCCCTTCACGCAGCGCCGCCCGCCCGTCAAGGACCCGACTTGTCTTCCGACACCTTCGTCGTTCCGGCCCCGCCGAACGAACCGTACCTGCGCATCGTCCCGCTCGGGGGCTGCGGTGAGATCGGCCGCAACATGACCGTGATCGAGACGAACGACGACCTCGTCGTCGTCGACTGCGGCCTGATGTTCCCCGACGAGGAGATGTTCGGGGTCGACATCGTGATCAACGACTTCACGTACCTGCGCGAGCGCCGCGACAAGTTTCGCGCGCTGCTCGTGACGCACGGGCACGAGGATCACATCGGCGGCATCCCCTACTTGCTGCGCGAGTTTCCGCAGCTCCCCGTCGTCGGCTCGCCGCTCTCGCTGGCGCTGATCCGCGCGAAGCTCAAGGAGCACAAGCCGGGGGAATGGGACGCGCGCGAGGTGGAGCCCGGGGATCGCGTGCGGTTCGGCGGCATCGAAGCGCAGTTCGTCCACATCAACCACTCGCTCGCGGGCGCGTGCTCGATCGCGATCCGCACGCCGCTCGGGACGGTGTTCCATACCGGCGACTTCAAGTTCGACCAGACGCCGATCGACGGCGACCCCGCGGACTTCGCTTCGATCGCGAAGATCGGCGACGAGGGCGTCCTCGTGATGCTGTCCGACTCGACGAACGCGGAGCGTCCCGGGCATACCCTCTCGGAGCGCACGGTCGGCGAGGCGTTCACGAACATCTTCGCGCGCGCCAAGGGCCGCATCATTGTCACGTCGTTCGCCTCGAACGTGCCTCGCATTCAGCAGGTGGTCGACCAGGCCGGCCGTCACGGGCGCAAGGTCGCGTTTCTCGGGCGCTCGCTGCAGAACGTCGTGCAGTTCGCGCGGCAGCTCGGCTATCTCGACATCCCCGAGGGGATCGTGATCCGCATCGAGGACGTCGACGAGCACCCGCCCGAGCGCGTCTGCGTGATGACGACGGGATCGCAGGGCGAGCCGATGTCGGCCCTCACGCGTCTGTCGGTGCGCGATCACAAGCTGCTGAAGATCGTCCCGGGCGACACGGTCGTCATCTCGGCGACGCCGATCCCGGGGAACGAAAAAGCGGTCTCGCGCACGATCAACAATCTGTACCGTCTCGGTGCGAACGTCGTGCACGGGAGCAGCGGCAACGCACACGTCTCGGGGCACGCCTCGCAAGAAGAGCTGCTGCTGATGCTCAACCTCGTGCGCCCGCGGTATTTCGTTCCGGTGCACGGCGAGTACCGGATGCTCGTGACGCACGGCCGCCTCGCGCAGCGCACCGGCGTCGCGGGCGACAACGTCTTCATCGCCGAGAACGGCGACGTGCTCGAGCTGACCGCGGAGGGGGCCGAGAAAGTCGGCCGCACCTACGGCGGCAACGTGATGGTCGACGGCTCAGGCGTCGGCGACGTCGGCGAAGCCGTGCTGCGCGATCGCAAGCACCTCGCCGGCGACGGCATCATGATGGTCGTCGTCACCGTCGACGCGGAAGAAGCGCGCGTGGTCGCCGGCCCGGACGTCATCTCGCGCGGTGTCTTCTACCTGCCCGACTCCGGCGACGTCCTGGACGAGCTGAAGGACCGTCTGACGCAGATCCTCGACGAGTGCAGCGCCGAAGGCATCCGCGACATCGGCAACGTCAAGGAGCACATCCGGTCCGGCCTCGCCAAAGCGGTCTTCGAAAAGTCCCGCCGCAGGCCCATCGTGATCCCCGTCGTCATGGAGGTCTAAGCCCGCGTCGAGGCGCGGAGGACGTGGCCGCCGCGGTCGGGCGCGTCGCCGGCCGGCTCGCGGAGGTAGCGTGCGGCGATATCGCGCGGGCTGAGGTCGTCGATGACCGTGAAGCCCAGCCGGCGCAGACCTTCGTGGAGCGCGGTCGGATCGAAGGTCGTGATCCACGGCTCGCCGAGCTGCGCGACGTGCCGGGCGCGGGCGTCGCGCTCCGCGCGCCGCAGCGTGGAGAGCGCGCTCCGCGGCTCGCCGTAGTCGAAGACGATCTCGGCAGCGCCGCGAAGCGCGGCGACGAACGCCAGAGTCGACCAGACCGCCTCTTCGCGCAGATACGGCACGACGCCGAGCCAGGTGAAGAACGCGGGCGCGTGCTGGTCGAAGCCGGCGCCGCGCAAGCCGTCGGACAGCGACTCGCGCTCGAAGTCGACCGGTGCGTACGTCAGCGCGGACGGTACCGCGATCCCCGCCGAGGCGAGACGCTCGCGCTTCCACGCTTGCGTCGCGGGATGATCGACCTCGAAGATCCGCAGGCGGTCGCGCAGCGGCGTCCGGTAGGCGAACGTGTCGAGTCCGGCGCCGAGGATGACGACTTGCGCGACGCCGGCCGCGACGGCCTTCGCCAGCGCGTCCTCGGCGAACCGCGTGCGCGCCGCGATGAAGAAACGCATTCCGCGCCGGTCCGGATGCGCGCGCGCTTCATCGACGATCGCGCGCGGATCGCGCGCGAGGATGCGAACCGCGAGCGGGTCGGCGAAAACGCGGCCTCCCTCGAGCAGCTGATGCGCCGCGCGATGCGCCGCCGCCCGAAGCGCCGTCCGGCTCGGCATGCCGTCTTGCATCGCTGCCGTCTTCGCCGGCTTTCCGTTTCGGCCGTCTTTTCCGAGCCGGCGCCCGGAGCTCTTGCGCCGGCGACGGCGCGCGTGAAAGACTGGCGTCGAATGTCGCTGCACGAGATCGTTCTTCCGGAGACGAAGCCGGAGACGGAATGGGTTCGCGGACGCGCCTTGCAAACGGTGAGCCCGCGGTACCGCCACGGGAGCGCGCAGCTGCTGCTGGCATCGGCTTTGCGCGATTGGGCCGTCATCGGCGGGCGCGGCCGGGTCGCGACCGAGTGGCCGTTTCGGATCGCGCCGCCCGGCGAGATCGTTCGCCCGCTCGTCCCGGACGTCGGCTTTCTTTCCTATGCCGCGCTGTCGCGCGAGGCCGACCACGATGACGTCGAGACGCCGCTCGGCGCGCCGAGCGTCGCCGTCGAAGTGCTCTCTCGCGGCGATCGGAGCGCCGACGTCGCGGACAAGGTACGGACGTATCTCCGCGCGGTCGCCGAGGCGGTCATCGTCGTCGATCCGTACGCCGAAGCGGTTCGCGTCTGCGAGCGCGATACCGAACGGACTCTCGGGCGCGGAGACGTGCTTCGTCCCGCCGCGCTGCCGGGTTTCTCGCTCGATCTGACGGCGTTCTTCGAGCGCGTCGCCCGCTGACCCCGGCCGCGCATCGCAGGCAGCGACGCGCTACGGGAACGGCGGGGGGGTTGCCGAACCGCCCGACGCGCGTGAACGACGGGCGTGAAATGTCAATACACGAGATCGTCCTTCCTCAGACCATGCCGCAGAGCGAGTGGGTGCGCGGGCGCCCGCTGCAAAAAGTGAGCGGCACCTACGAGCACGCCGCGCTGCAGGCGGAGCTCGCCATCCTCGTGCGCGCGTGGGCGTGCGGCGGACGGCACGGACGAGCGGGAACGGAATGGCGCTTTCGCGTCTTTCCGCCCGGCGAGATCGTGCGGCCGCTCGTCCCCGACGTCGCGTTCCGGTCCTACGCGGCGCTCGCCGAAGACGCCCCGCCGCAGGCGGTCGCGGTGCCGCTCGGCGCGCCGACCGTCGCGTTCGAGGTGCTCGCGCCGCACGAGCTGCGGTCCGACGTCGACGACAAGATTCGCACGTACCTGCGCGCCGGCAGCGAGGCGGTGGTCGTCGTCGATCCGGCGACGGCCACGATCGCCGTTCACGATCCCGGCGGGAGCCGGATCTGGCGCGAGGGCGAGACGCTCGTCCACGACGCGCTCCCCGGCCTGGCCATCGACGTCGCGCTGCTGTTCGCCCGCGCGCGCCGGTGACCGCGTGATCAGCGCCGCGGCGCGACGAGATCGCGCACCGCCCGCTCGAGGTCGGCGAGGCTCGCGCACACGCGCGCCGCGTCGCACTGCGGCAGATACCGCAGCATCTCGGAGTCGCCGCTGCCCCAGCTCGAACGGTGCTCGGGATTGAGCCAGACGAGCCGTCCCGCGCGCTCGTGCAGAAGCTCCAGCAGGTCGATCCGCGGGTCGCCGAAGTTGCTCCGGGCATCGCCGAGGATGACGACGACGGTGCGGCGGTCCACGGCGCTCGAGTGCTCGCGCACGAAATCGGTCAGCGCGCCGCCGTAATCCGAGGAGCCGAAGGCGCCGGCGCGCAGCACGCGCGCGATCGCCGTCTCGACGGGCTGCGTCGCGAACATCTCGCTGACCTCGAAGAGCCGCCCGGTGAACGCGAACGCACGGATCGCGTCGAGCGCCTCGGTGAGGCCGTACACGACGAGCAGGAGAAATTGGGCGATCGCGGCGACGGAGCCGCTGACGTCGCAGAGCACGACCAGCTTCGTCTTGTGCCGCTTGCGGTGCTTCCATGCCGGGCGGAACGGAACGCCGCCGTACGCGTGCGCGCGACGCAGCGTGCGCTTCACGTCGAGCAGTCCGCGCCGTCGCCGCTTCCGCCGGCGTCCGAAGCGCAGCGCCAGCCGCTTCGCCATCGCGCGCGCGATGCTCCGCATGCGTGCGACGTCGGAGGCGTCGAGGCTTCGCAGCGGCGCGGCGGCGAGGCTCTCGTCGCGCCGGCGTTCGTTCGCCGGCGTCGCGAGCGCGAGCCGACGGTCGACGCGTTCCCGAACGTGCTCGCGCAGCGCCGCGCGTTTCCGCTCCAGCCCCTCGGCACGTTCGCCGGAGCGCGCGTCTTCTGCCCGGCGCAAAGCGGCGATCTCGCGCAGGAGCTGGTCGTGGCCCAGACGCTCCAGGATTCGCTGCACCGCCATGTTGCGCTGGGTCGGATAGCGCACGATGTCGAGCCGCGTCTCGGCGGCTGCCGCTTCGATCGCCGCTGCGAGCGCGCCGCGGTCGCCGTCGGCCAGCATCCGCGCCAACGCGCCGCCGCCGGGGCCGCCCGCGGTACCGGCCGAGTTGCTCGCCTGCGCGCCCGCGTCGAGCGCATCATCGCGGCCGGGCGTGCGGTCTTCGCCCTCCGCGGCGCCGGCGTCGAAGCGCGGCGGGGCGCCGAAATAGCGCGCGAAGCAGTCGTCGAAGACGATCTTTTCGGCTGCGCTCTTCGCGAGCACCACGGCGAGCGCATCACGGACGACGTCGCGGTGCTCGTAGCCGACGGCGTCCAGCGCGCGGAGCGCTTCGATGCTCTCCGCCGGGGAGATGCGCACGCCGGCATCGCGCAGCGCCGCGACGAAGCCGACGACGGCGTTCACCGTGCGGTCAGACGGCTCGCGCGGCTGCGCGCGCCTTCGCGAGCAGTGCGCCGCTCTGTGCGGACGCCACCGCGACGTCGTCCTCGTACTTCAGCAGCACGTTGATCGTCTCGCGCACCAGCTCCGCGCCGAGCTCCGCCGCGTGAAGCAGCACGAGCGCGCGCGCCCAGTCGATCGTCTCGCCGATCGAGGGCGGTTTCCGAAGCTCGACCGCGCGAAGCTGCTGCACGAAGGCGACGAGCTGCGCGCGGAGCCGGGCGTCGATCCCCGGGACGCGCGCCGCGACGATCCGTTCCTCGCGCGCCGCGTCGGGATAGTCGAGCGCGAGGTGCAAGCAGCGGCGCTTCAGCGCGTCGCCCAGCTCGCGCGTCGCGTTCGACGTCAGCACGGCGAGCGGCGGGGTCAGCGCGCGCACCGTCCCGATCTCCGGGATCGTGACCTGAAACTCGGACAACACCTCGAGCAGGAACGCTTCGAACTCTTCGTCCGACTTGTCGACTTCGTCGACGAGGAGCACCGCGCCGCCTGGCGTGCGCAGCGCGCGCAGCAGCGGCCGCTCGTCCAAGAACTGCTCGGAGAAGAAGAGGTCGCCGACGTCCCGCAGCCGCTCCATCGCGTCGTCGAACGCGCCCGCGCCCTCGACGTGCCGCGCGAAGGTGTCCTTCAGGATCTGCGTGTACAGCAGCTGCTTGCCGTACTTCCATTCGTACAACGCTTTGGCTTCGTCGAGTCCTTCGTAGCATTGCAGCCGGACGAGGGGCAGCCCGAAGGTCGCGCCGGCCGCTTTCGCCAGCTCCGTCTTGCCGACGCCGGCCGGACCTTCGACGAGAATCGGCTTGCGCAGCTCGCGCGCGAGCAGCAGCGCCGTCGCGATGCGACGCGTCGGCAGATACCCGTGCTCGGCGAGTCCGGCCGCGATCGCCGCGATCGCGTCGGCCGCGGACGCCGCGTCATCCATTGCGTGAAGGCATCGGCTTGACGCGTGGGCGATCCTGCTGGGGCCCGCCCGTCAACGCGGCTGGTTGAAACCGCCGCTCACGTAGCCGCCGAGGTCCAGGGTGACGTAGCGATATCCCGCGGCGCGCACCCCTTCGACGATCCGCGCGCGCCGCTCAGGATCGGCGACCGCCGGGATGTCTGCGGGCGGCACCTCGATCCGCGCGATCTCGCCGTGGTGCCGCACCCGGCACGCGCGCAATCCGGCGTCGTGCACCGCCTGCTCCGCGCGATCGACTTGGCGGAGCAGCTCGAGCGTGATCGCCGTTCCGTACGGGAAGCGCGACGACAGGCACGCCAGCGCGGGCTTGTCCCACACCTCGAGCCCGAGCGCGCGCGCCAGCGCGCGGACGTCGTCCTTGCGCAGACCGGCTTCGTAGAGAGGGCTGCGTACGCCGTGCTCGCGCGCCGCGGTGCGGCCCGGGCGCCAGTCGCCTTCGTCGTCGCGGTTGTACCCGTCGACGATGTGCGGGATCCCGCGCTCGCGCGCGATCTCCTCGAGCCGCCCGTAGAGCTCGCTCTTGCAGAAATAGCAGCGGTTCACCGGATTCGCCGCGTACGCCGGATCGTGCACTTCGCGCGTTTCGACGACCTCGTGCCGCGCGGCGACGCCGTCCGCGAACGCGAGCGCGCCCGCGTACTCGCGCTCGGCGAGCGACTCGCTGCGCGCCGTGATGCCGACGGCGCGCTCGCCCAGCTCCTGCGAGGCGACGTGCAGAACGAGCGCCGAGTCGACGCCGCCGGAGAACGCGACGATGCAGCTTCCGAGCTGGCGGAAGACCGCCCGCAAGCGCGCTTCCTTCGACTCCAGCGAGCCGGCGACGACGTCGATCATCGCGCCTCCTCTTCGTCGATGCGCCGCTGCACCACCCGCGCGACCTGCGCGAGCGGGAGCTCGCGCTCGCGCGCGATCCGCACGAGGTCGTCGTACTCGGCACGCGTTCGCGTGCTTCCGTTCGTGCCGGCGCGCTTCACCCGCACCGCCCCGTACGGCGTGTCGATGCTCTCGCTGCGGCGCGGCAGGACGATGCGACGCTCGCGCCGCGTGCGCACCCCGATCGTCGTGGTCTCGGCAAGCATCGTGCGTCCGAGCACGTATTCGTCTTCCGGCGCGCCGAGCGCGGAGAGCGTGATCGCCGGCCGCCCCTTCTTCATCGTGATCGGAGTGAGCCAGACGTCGCGCGCGCCGGCCACGAACAGCCGCTCGACGGCGAGCTCGTAGTGCTGCGGCGACATGTCGTCGATGTTCGCCTCGACGACGCAGACCTCGTCTTCGAGCAGCTGCTCGTCGTGAGCCGGCGTCGCCGCCGCGGCATCGGCGGCATCGTCGTCGCCGCGTGAGCGCGCGCCGGAGATCCGCGTTCCGATCGTCACGCGCGTCACGTTCGGGATCGCGAAATCGCTGCGGCCGGCGCCGTAGCCGATGCGCTCGGGGATCATGTCGGGCCGGCCTCCCGGCGTCGCCAGCGTCGTGAGGATCGCAGCCGCGGTCGTCGTGACCAGCTCGCCGCGCACGTCGACCGCGTGCGTCGGCCAGCCGCGCAAGAGCTCGGCGGTCGCCGGCGGCGGGTTCGGATAGATGCCGTGCTCCATCGCGATCGAGCCGTGCCCGATCGGAAACGGCGAGCAGCGCAGCTCGGCGATCTCGAGCAGGTCGAGAGCGACGCAGAAGGCCGCCACGTCGAGGATCGCGTCGATCTGCCCGATCTCGTGAAAGCGGATCGTCTCGGCACTCGTCCCGTGGACGCGCCCCTCGGCCTCCGCGAGGCGCCGGTACACCGCGCCGGCGCGCTCGCGCGCTCTCGCCGACAAACCGCTTCCGTCCAGCAGCGCGAGCACGTCGCCGAGCGTCCGGTGCGCCGACCGCGCGTGCTCGTGCTCGTGCTCCTGTTCGTGTTCGTGTTCGTGTTCGTGTTCGTGCGAATGCGCTTCGTCGCCGTCTTCGCCCGGCACGACCAGACCGGCGTACGTCGCCGCGATCCCGCGCTTCACGACGCGCTTCGGTTCAAAGCTCCAGCCGTCGGGGACGATCGTGCGCAGCTCCCGCTCCAACGGTTTGCGCGCCACACCGGCGTCCAGCCACGCCGCGACGAGCATGTCGCCCGCGGCGCCGCCGATCATCTCGACGTACGCGATGCGCTCGCTCATCGAACCGACACGATCTTGTGCGCGAGCGCGGCGGCGCCGAATCCGTTGTCGATGTTGACCACGCCGATCCCGGGCGCGCACGCGGTGAGCATTCCGAGCAGCGCGGCGACGCCTTGGAAGGCGGCGCCGTAGCCGACGCTCGTCGGGACGGCGATCACCGGCACGCGCACGAGCCCCGCGACCACGCTCGGAAGGGCGCCTTCCATTCCGGCGACGACGATGGCGCAGCCGCACGACGTGATGTCGTCGAGCGCGTCGAAAAGGCGATGGATGCCGGCGACGCCCACGTCGGTCGCGCGCACCACGTCGTGGCCGAACGCGTCGGCGCAGAACGCCGCCTCCGCGGCGACGGGAAGGTCCGAGGTGCCGGCGCAGACGACGGCGATTCGGCGGCCGGTTCGCGGCAGCGCACCGAGCCGCAGAACGCCCGAGAGCGGCTCGAGCACCGCGTCGGGGAAGCTGTCGGCGAGCGGCGTCCGCTGGTCCTGCGGGACGCGCGTCGCGAGCGCGAAGCCGGCCCGCGCGTAGAGCGCGCCGAACAGCGCGCGGTTCTGTTCGAAGCTCTTCCGTTCGGCGAACACGACTTCCGGGACGCCGGTGCGCGCGTGCCGCTCGTGATCGAGCCGCGCGACCTCGGACAGTTCCATGAGGACTTCCTACCCCGTCGTCGGAACGCAGGCCTATGGCGGATCGTCGTGCTTTTCTCGGCGTCGTTTCCGGCGCCGCTGCCTCCGTGCTGCTCGCCGCGCCGGCCGGCGCGCAGGCCGGAGCGCCGCCGGCGCCGCCTGCATGCCCGCTGCCTTCCGTACGCCCCGGGGCCAAGCCCGCGTCCGCGCTCGCGACGGCGACCGCCGAGGGCATGCGCCGCTTCGACGCGCGGCTCAGCGACGCCGACCTGCGCACGATCGCGCACGGCATCGACGAGCTGCGAGACGAGGCCGGTCACCTCAACCCGCATCGCGGCACCGCGCTGAAGAACGGCGACGAACCGGCGCTGCGCTTCTCCGCGGAGCGCCCGGCGTGAGCGACGACGTCGCGTTCGCCGAGGTCGCCGAGCTGCAGCGGCTCCTCGGCGCGAAAAAGATCTCCTCGGTCGAGCTCACCGACCTGTACCTGAAGCGGCTCGAGACGTACGGTCCCGTCTACAACGCCGTCGTGACGATCTTGCACGAGCGCGCGAGGCGCGAGGCGAAGCGTGCGGACGCGGAGCGGGCGCGCGGCCGCGTCCGCGGAGCGCTGCACGGCATTCCTTACGGCGTCAAGGATCTGCTCGCGACGCCCGACGCGCCGACGACGTGGGGCGCGCAGCCCTACCGCGAGCAGCGCTTCGACTTCGACGCGACGGTGGTGAAGAAGCTCAGCGACGCGGGCGCCGTGCTGCTCGCCAAGCTCGCGATGGTGGAGCTGGCCGGCGGCTTCGGCTACAACGACGCCGACGCGTCGTTCACCGGCCCCGGGCGGACGCCGTGGAATTGGAAGTTCTGGAGCGGCGGCTCGTCGAGCGGGTCGGGTATCGCCGCGAGCGCGGGGCTCGCCGGTTTCGCGATCGGCTCGGAGACGTCGGGATCGATCCTCTTTCCGTCGACGGCGTGCGGGGCCACCGGGCTTCGGCCCACGTACGGCCGCGTCTCGCGGCACGGCGCGATGGCATTGTGCTGGTCGCTCGACAAGCTCGGTCCGCTCGCGCGCAGCGCGCGCGACGCCGAGACCGTGCTCCGCGCGATCGCGGGCGCCGACGCGAACGATCCGACTGCGGTCGACGCGCCGCTCGTCGCACCGCGCCGGCGTCCGCGCATCGCCGTGCTGAAGAATGCGACCAAAGGCGCGATGCCGGAGGTCGCCGCGAACTTCCGCGCGTCGCTGAAGATTCTCGCCGAGTTCGCCGACGTGGACGGCGACGTGGCGCTTCCGAGCGGGCCGTGGGAACCGGCGGTCGACGTGATCGTCAACGCGGAAGGCGCCGCGGCGTTTCGCGACCTCATCGAGTCGGGCCGCTCGCGCGAGCTGCGCAACGCCGACGACAAGCTGGGCGGCTATGTCGCGTATGCGACGCCGGCGGTCGACTACATCGACGCGCAACGGCAGCGCGCGAAGCTGAACGCTGCGCTCGAAAAGGCGATGCGCGGCTACGACGCGATCGTCTCGCCGACCCTTTCGACGGTCACGTTCCCGGTCGGCGTGCCGTTCGACAAGGCGTATCCCAAGTATCCCGGCGGCCCGTCGCTGATCTCACCGGGAAACCTGGCCGGACTGCCCGCGCTCGCGCTGCCGAACGGCTTCGGCCCGAACGGCCTGCCGACGTCCGTGGCGCTCCTCGGCCGCGCCTGGTCGGACGCCACACTCACCTCGATCGGCGCCCGCTACCAGCGCGCGACCGATTTCCACCGCAACCGTCCGCCGCTGCTCACGCGCGCACCGCACTGAGCGGTACGTCCGACTACCGTTCGGTTCACACCTGTCGACATCTTTACACCTCCTGTTGCCAATAATTCAAGCCGTTGATGATGACCTGCTCAAGCCATTGCCCGAACCGACGTTCAAGCTCAGCCTCTTCGTCGGCATACGAGAATTGGAAGGGAGATTCGGATATCGGTTCCAGGTCGACAGCCAGGAGATGGCCCGTGTCCGTGGGCGTGTTACGAAAGGCTGACGCCGTACAGATAAGTATTCCGATATAGCGCGGGCCTGGAACGTGAAATGAGAGTAAGATGTCCGTCAGTGGACGATAGTATATTCGCAATTGCAGGAAGGCGCTGTAGTCGCGACGATTCGCAAAATACTGAAAGTGATTTGCGACTTGGTTGATTTGCCAGCCACGCCAATCCGCGTGCTCGGCGCCATTTGGTTGCGCAAACAGTTCTGCGATCTGCCTTTTCCCTGCCGGCGGAGGAAGCAGAGCAATGATCTCGTCGCGAATTCGTTCTAGTTCAACGCGCGCAATCTCAAATAGGCGTTGTGCAAACGCCTCGACAGTCGCGACTCGTTCCGTCGTTTGAAGCGCGTGCTTCTTTTGTATCCGAGTGGCGACGGCGCCGATAATCGCTCGCGCGTGCCGGGCGTCAGAGAGAATCTCCTCCGACAGGCTGACACTTCGGATGAATGCTCGCCGCTCGGCGGCTGCAAACAAGGCGATAAGCTTGCTCAGGTCGCCTGCGTCGGCCGTTTCCAGCGCTCCGATGTATTGTGCCCGTTCTGAATCGCGAATGACGAGCGGGAACCATTTCGCCTGAATAAAGACAAGCGTCGCAAGACACCGCGCCACTCGCCCGTTCCCGTCTTGAAACGGATGTATTTCGGTAAAGCGGTGGTGTAGCCAAGCAGCTTCAACCTCAGGAGAAACATTCATCCTTTCGTGTTCATGATGCATGCGTATGAGATTATCCATCTCCGACGCTACATGTTCGGGCGGGCAGTACCAATGCGCGATCTTGTCGTCTCGCAATGGATTGTTTGGCAACACCTTCCAAGCGCCACGAAGCAACTCTATAGTCAGAATTTCCCCGTCTGGGGTCACAGCTTCCGTGGTCAGCTGATGCTGCGTAAGCAGCGCGTGAAGCTCCTTGATGTATGAAGTGCTTAGTTGACGCTTCCGTGAAACGAAGTCAAACAGAGCCTCAATTGCACTTTCCTGATCTCGAATGATTTCTATAACCGCGCGTGGATTCTTATCCGTAGCGCCATGGGGAATAAGAGCTTCATCAAAACCGTGTTCGATCAAGAGTTGTGTAATGCCACGGTCCAAAGTGTACAATCGCTCGATGATGCCGGTCTCTATCGCGATCTCGCGACGCATCCGAGTCATGAACGTCTTGAACGCATCCGTGTGCTCGAGGCTTGACGCCTGATCTTTCCAGACGCGCGCTAATGCTGCAAGCTCAGGCACCGAAATGGCGAGCCAGTCAGCCGGGAGGTCCTCGATCGGGTGCCACGCGGCCGGTTCTGCACTTGACATAGCTGAGATGTTCTGCGGCACCCCGTCGGCTCCCGTGACCCAGTCGGCAAACTTTGAACGCCAAGTTCGATTCGCTTCGAAGGCTCTCCGGGCGCGACATTCCGAGGGCCTTTTACCGTATGGGTTGCCGCACCCGTGACGCGGTTCGGACTAAGGAGGCGAGCGAGAGTGCGACGATGCCGAGCAGGACGCCGCCGCTCAGGTCGGTGACGTAGTGCGCGCCGAGCGCGAGACGCGACCAGATCACGCCGCAGCCCCAGAACGCCAGCAGGGGCGTCACGGCGAAGCGGATCGCGTTCGGGAGACTGCTTTTCCAGACGAAGTACGCCCACAGCCAGTAGACGATCGTCGCGAACATCGCGTGGCCGCTCGAGTACGACCACGACGACTCGTGGTGCACGTACCAATACGCGGGACGCGGGCGGCGGAAGACGTCCTTCAGCACGTCGCTGACCTGCCAGAAGACGACCGTGGTCAGGATCGCGGTGACGATCCGCGCGCGCCAAAGCCCGCGCACGAAGAAGGCCGCGACGAGGCCGATGACACCGAACGACACGAGCACCGGCCAGAGGCACGAGGCCGTGAAGATCCACGCGGCCTGCAGGTCGTGTCCCGCGAGCGGGCGCGCCGCCCGGTCGAGCGCCGACGGCGGTGCGTGCGACACCGCGGCGCCGAGTCCGGCATACAGGATCGCCGCGATGACCGCGACGGCGACGTCCCGGCGCAGCGCGTACGCCGTGTCCTCGCGCAGACGTTCGCGAGCGTCCGCGACGCCGGCGGCCGTCCGGGCGCTCACGGCGCGAAGAGGTCGGTCTGCGCGGGCCTGCCGATGCGATCCGCGATGCGCTCCAGGTCGGCCGGCGATTCGAGGATCACGGCGCGCGGCTTCGTGCCTTCGTTGGGGCCGACGATGCCGAACTCTTCGAGCTGCCGCATGATCCGCATCGCGCGCGGATGGCCGATCGAGAAGATGCGCTGCAGCTCGGCGATCGAGCCGACGTTCGCGTCGCCGCGCGCGACGCGCGCGTCGAGAAGCGTCTTCGCGACGTCGTACCACAGCGGGTCGACTTTTCGATCGCCGTTCCCGTTGCGGTCGTCGTCCTCGCGGATCGGGACGATCTCCATCGCGCGCGCGTCGTCGGGCTTCGCCTGCGCGCGCCAGAACTCGACGAGCCGCTCTATCTCCGCGCCCGTCACGAGCGCACCCTGCGCACGGATCGGCTTCGGCGCGTCGATCGGCAGATAGAGCATGTCGCCGCGGCCGAGGAGCCGCTCCGCGCCGCCCATGTCGAGAATCGTGCGCGAGTCGACCTGCGAGCTGACGGCGAACGCGATGCGCGAGGGAATGTTCGCCTTGATGAGTCCGGTGATCACGTCGACCGACGGGCGCTGGGTGGCGACGACGAGGTGAATCCCGGTCGCGCGCGCGAGCTGCGCGAGCCGCATGATGAGCATCTCGACCTTCGCCGGCGCGACGAGCATCAAGTCGGCCAGCTCATCGATGACGACGACGATGTACGGGAGCTTGTCGTCGGGGACCTTTGCGTTGAACTCCTCGATCTTGCGGACGCCCGCCTTCGCGAAGCGCTCGTAGCGCTGGTCCATCTCGCGCGTGATCATCGCGAGCGCTCCGGCCGCGAGCGACGGATCGGTGATCACCTCGTTCTTGAGATGCGGGATCCCGTTGTACACCGTGAGCTCGACGCGCTTCGGGTCGATCATCAGCAGCTCGAGCTGATCGGGCGTCGAGGTGACCAGCAGCGAGGCGATGATGCAGTTCAGGCAGACCGACTTTCCCGCGCCCGTCGCGCCGGCGACGAGCAGGTGCGGCATCTTGCCGAGATCGCCGTAGACGGGCCGTCCGGTGATGTCCTTGCCGAGCGCCATCTGCAGCGGCGCGCCGCCGCGCGGGACGTGATCGAGGATCTCGCGGATCGCGACGATCGAGACCGTCGTGTTCGGCACCTCGATCCCGACCGCGGACTTGCCGGGGATCGGCGCTTCGATGCGCACCGACGTCGCGGCAAGGGCCAGCGCGAGGTCGTCGGCGAGCGAGGAGATGCGGCTGATCTTCACGCCGCGATCGGGCTTGAGCTCGTAGCGCGTGATCGACGGACCGCGCTCCGTGTGGACGACCTTCGCGCCGACGCCGAAGGACGCGAGCGTGTCCTCGAGCACGTGACCGCGCGTCGCGTCGTCGTACTTCTGCGCCTGCGGCGGATCGAAGATCGCCGCGACGTCGGGGAGGCGGTAGGCGGGCCGCGGGAGCGCGGGCTCGTAGTCGCCGCTCACCGCATCGGCGACGCCCGACTCGACGTCGTCGAGCTCGTCCTCTTCCGGTTCGCCGGCGCTCTCGTCGTCTTCCGACGGCTCTTCGTCGTCGAGCTCCGCGTCGTCGTCGTCCAGCTCGTCGTCATCGAGGTCGTCATCCTCGAGCGCTTCGTCGTCTTCGTCGAAGTCGTCTTCGTCCTCGATCTCGTCGTCGTCGAGGTCCTCGTCCGTGTCGAGCTGGTCGTCGTCGGCCACGTCGAGTCCGTCGTCCTCGTCGTGGGCTTCGAGGTCGAAGAAGCGCACGGGCTCGGAGACGACCGTATGGGTCGGCGAGGGCATCTCCGTCGCGACGCTCGCCGCGCCGGACGACGGCGCGCCGGCGGCCGCGGGACGCGCGCGCGGCAGCAGCGCCGGGAGATGGAAGGCTTCGCGCAGCGACGTCGGCCCGGGTGCGGGCGCGAGCGCCTTGCCGTTCTTCGGACGCGGCTCGGCCGGCGGGCGCAGCGCGGCCAGCCGCGTGACCCCCCAGCCGATGACCTTCTTCAGCGAGACGCCGGTGATCGCGACGGTGACCGCCAGAACGCCGACGATCAAGACGATCCACGTGCCGGCGTCGCCGATCAGTGCGCGCAGCGCGGCGTGGAGCGCCCCGCCCAGCATCCCGCCGTCGCGGCCGGCGGCCGACAGCGCCACGTCGGCGGCCACGAAGTACGCGCACGCCGCGCCGCCGAGCGTCGCGATCATGCGCGGGACGTTGATCTCGAGGAACACGATCGCGGCGACCAGCGCGACGAGCAGCACGAACGGCCCGGCGCCGGCACCGAACGCGGCGTGCAGCGCGTGCGCCGTCGCGCTTCCGGCGATCCCCGTGCGGCCGGGCGGCGCGACGAGCGCGATCCCGAGCAGCAGCGCGAAGCCGAGCGCGAGCAGTCCCGCGATCTCCAGATTCCAGCGCGTCCTAGCGCCGGCTTTGCGTCGCACGCGAGCCATCGCACGCATGTTCGTCGCAGGCGGCGCCGCCTACTTCGCGAACCGCGATCAGCCGTGCCGAAGCCCACGATCGTCGTCCTCGAAGGAGACCAGACCGGACAAGAGCTGCTCGTCGAAGCGCTGCGCGTTCTCGCGCCCGACGTCATCGGCTTCGACGTCGATCTGGAGCGCTACGATCTCTCGCTCGAGAAGCGCCGCGCGACGAACAACGCCGTCGTCCACGAGGCCGCCGAGGCGATGAAGCGCACGAAGCTCGGGATCAAGGCCGCGACGATCACGCCGGAGACGAAGAACGACGTCGGCTCGCCGAACGCGATCCTCCGCCGCGCGATCGACGGCAAGGTCATCGTCCGCACGGGCCGGCGCATCCCCGGCGTGCGCCCCGTCGCCGGGATCCACGCGCCGATCTCGGTCGTCCGCATGGCCGTCGGCGACGCGTACGGCGCGAAGGAATGGCGCGAGACGGTCGACGGCGACGAGGTCGCCTACCGCACCGAGCGGATCGAGCGCTCCGTCTGCCGCGTGGTGGCCGAGTATGCGTTCTTCCACGCGCGGCGCGCCGGCGCGAAGGTCTTCGGGGGACCGAAGTACACGGTGAGCCCCGTCTACGAAGGCTTACTGAAGGAGGAGATGGACGCCGCCGCCGCCCGCTACCCGGACGTCGCCTACGAGCCGCAGCTCATCGACGCCACGTACGCGCTGCTGATCTCGACCGCGGGAGATCCGCTGGTGATCCCGTCGCTGAACCGCGACGGCGACTGCCTCTCCGACCTCGTGATGCAGCTGTTCGGCTCGATCGCCGGTGCCGAGTCGACGCTCATGTCGTTCACCGCCGAGGGGAAGCCCGACGTCGTGATGACCGAGGCGCCGCACGGGACGGCGCCGCGGCTGTTCGGGAAGAACGTCGCGAACCCGATGGCAATGCTGTTGGCCTGCGCGGCGCTGCTGAGCTTCGTCGACGACCGCCGCGCGACGAGCGCCTCGCGCGCAATCTACGAGTCGGTCCTGGAGACGGTCCGTGAGGGGATCGCGACGAGCGACCTGGGGGGACACGCCTCGACGACGGAGTTCACCGACGCCGCGATCGCCAAGGTGAAGGCCAAGCTCGACATCTGGGCATCGCTGTAACGTCCGATTGCCTTGCCTGGGACGCGGCGGCGGACCGCGAATCGGGCGGGCGATGTTGCGCCGTTCTCTGATCGCGATCGCCTCGCTGTGCCTCGTCGCGGCGGGCGTCTCCGTCCCCGCCGCCGGGCAGCCGGCGAGCCCGCCGATCGATCTGCGCGTCGATCTGTCGCGGGCGGTGCAGGGCCTCGCCTTCGTGCACGAACGCATCCCGGTCGCGCCCGGGCCGCTCACGCTCGTCTATCCGAAGTGGATCCCCGGCGAGCACGCGCCGAACGGCCCGATCCAGAATCTCGCGGCGCTGCGCATCCACGCGGGCACGACCTCCGTGGCGTGGACGCGCGATCCGGTCGACCTGTACGCGTTCCACGTCGACGTGCCGTCCGGCACGACCGCGCTCGACGTCGATTTCGAGTACCTCGGCGCACAGAGCGGCCTGAACAGCGACGCGCGGTTCTCGACGCCGAACATCGTCACGCTGACCTGGAACAAAGTCGTGCTGACGCCGCAGGCGCACGATTACTCGACCGTGATGCTCGCACCGTCGGTGAAGCTGCCGTCGGCCGACTGGAAGTACGCGACCGCGCTGGAGACGCGCAGCGCGAACGCAGGCGACGTCGCGTTCGCGCCGGTTTCGCTGGAGATGCTCGTCGACTCGCCGCTCGACGCCGGCACCAACGAGCGCACGTTCGAGCTCGGCACGTGGGACGGCGCGCCGGTGAGCATCGCGGCCTTCGCCGACACGCCCGAGGAGCTCGACGCGAGCGCCGCGACGGTCGGCAAGTTCAAGAACCTCTTCGCGCAGATGCATGCGCTCTATCGCAACCGACACTGGAACCACTACACGTTCCTGCTGACCGTCAGCGACGTGCTGCGCGGCCAGGGCGTCGAGCACCATCAGTCGAGCGACGACGGCGTCAACGGCTCGTATCTCACCGACGACGCCGCGCTTCCGGCCGGCGCCGATCTGCTCTCGCACGAGTGGAACCACTCGTGGAACGGCAAGTACCGCCGCCCGTACGACCTCGCGACGCCGAATCTGACCGACCCGATGGTCGACGACCTGCTCTGGGTGTACGAAGGCATGACGCAGTTCTACGGCGATCTCCTCGCCGAGCGCTCGGGGCTGCGCAGCGAGCAGCAGTGGCTCGACAATCTCGCGCTGAGCTACGCGTCGTACGACAGCGAGCGCGGCCGCGACTGGCGTCCGCTCGTCGACACGGCGACGTCGTCGTCGTTCCTCTACGCGACGCGCGGCCCGTGGGGCTCCGAGCGGCGCGGCGTCGACTACTACGGCGAGGGCGAGCTCATGTGGCTGGAGGCGGACGCGCTGATCCGCGAGATGACGCACGGTGCAAAGTCGCTCGACGACGTCGCGCGCGCGTTCTTCGGCCAGGGCCGCGACACGGGGCCGATGGTCGTCACGTACAAGCGCGCGGATTTGATCGCGGCGCTGAACGCCGTCGCGCCGTACGACTGGGCCGGCTTCTTCGCCAAGCGCGTCGACGCGATCGCTCCGCATCCGCCCGACTTTCTCACGCCGGGCGGCTACAAGCTCGTGTTCACCGACACGCCGTCGGCGTACGAGAAGCTCGTCAACGGCCGCCGGCACATGGTCGACGCGCGCTACTCGCTCGGCTTCATGACGACCCCGGACGGGACGATCGTCGACGTGCTGCCCGGCTCGGTCGCCTACGACGCCGGGATCGGACCCGGCGCGAAGATCGTCGCCGTCGACGACCGTGCGTTCCACGGGCAGCCGCAGCTCGACGCCGCGCTGAAGGGCGCGCGGAGCGGGGCGCCGATCCGGCTGCTGCTCAGCGGCGGCGAGGTGTTCCGCACGGTCTCGCTGACCTACCGCGAGGGGCCGCGGTTCCCGCACCTCGAGCGGATCGCGGGAAGTGACGACGTCCTCGGGGCGATCGCGAAGCCGCTGCCCTAGGTCCGAACCGGGGGCTCGGTCGCGGACCCGCGACCTACGTCCTTGAGGTTCCGCGGCGCGGCAGGTAGGCTGGAAACCGGTACCGCCAGGAGGAACGATCCCGGGATGATGACGGCCGACCCCGCGCTGCGCGCCATCGAGCACAAGGTGGACGAGGGCATCTCGCTCTCGCTCGAGGACGGGCTCGTCCTGTTCCGCACGCCCGACATCCACACGCTGGGGCGGCTGGCGAAGACCGCCAAGGAACGGAAGAGCGGCAAGAACGTCTACTACGTTCTCAATCGGTACATCAACTCGACCAACGTCTGCTACGCGAACTGCACCTTCTGCTCGTTCTCGCGCGGCGAGAAGGACGCCGACAAGGTCCGGATGTCGGCCGACGAGGTCGTCGCGAAGATGCTCGAGACCGGCCGGAACTTCAACCAGCTCCACATCGTCGGCGGGCACGACCCGCGGCAGCTCTCGCTCGACTACTGGCTGCCGCTGATGCGCCGGGTGAAAGAGCTGGTGCCGCACGTCCAGCTCTCGCTCTTCACGGCCGCGGAGATCGACTACATGGCGCGGCGCCATCGCATGTCGTACGACGAGATCTGCCGCGAGCTGCGCGCGGCCGGGCTCGACAACGTCAACGGCGGCGGCGCCGAAGTCTTCAGCGAGCGCTTCCGCAAGGAGGTCTGCGCGAACAAGGTCGATGCGGCGCACTGGCTCGAGATCCACGAGACGCTGCACCGGCACGGCGTCGCCTCGAACGCGACGATGCTGTACGGCACGATCGAGACGCTCGAGGAGCGGCTCGAGCACTTCATCCTGCTGCGCGAATCGCAGCGCCGCTCGCCCGGCTACAACGCGTTCATCCCGCTCGCGTTCCATCCCGACGGGAACGCGCTCTCGCACCACGGCTGGACCTCGGGGCTCGACGACATCCGCATGTTCGCGGTCGCGCGCCTGATGCTCGACAACTTCGACCACATCAAGGCCTACTGGATGATCCAGGGCTTGAAGATCTGCCAGCTCGCGCTGCACTTCGGCGCCGACGACATGGACGGCACGCACGGCTCGACCGACGAAGAGCGCATCTATCACAGCGCCGGGACCCGCTCGGGGCAGTACGTCGACGACCGCGAGTTCCGCCGCTTGATCGAAGAGGCCGGATACGTGCCGGTGCGGCGAAACTCGACGTACGAGACGTTCCCGCACGACTGGTCGCCCGACGATCCGCAGCCGGAGCGGGAGCTCGCCGGCGCGGGCGTCTGAGCGCGTGCCGCCGCTTCGCTACGGGCGGATCGCCTACGTCAACGTCGCGCCGGTCGAAACCGCGTTCGACGCCGGTGCGCTGTCCCGCGACGTGGACGTGGTCACCGACGTCCCGGCGCGGCTGAACGCTGCGCTGCTGGCGGGAGAGCTCGACGTCGCGGCGGTGAGCAGCGCGCATTATCTGGCACACCGCGAGGGGTACGCGCTGGTCGGCGATCTCTGCATCGCGGCCGACGGCCCGGTGCGCTCGGTGCTGCTCGTCTCGCCGGTGCCCCCGGCATTGCTCGACGGCGCGTCGATCGCGGTGACGGCGCAGTCGGCGTCGGCGCGCGCGCTGCTCGGCGTGCTCTTCGCGAAGCACTTTCACGTCGCGCCGTCGTACGCGGTCGTCGACGACGCGCCGGGCGCGGCGCGCGCCGGGCGTCCCGCACTGCTGATCGGCGACGAAGCGCTGATCGCGCGCGCCGAAGCGCCACCCGCGTGCATCTACGACCTGGGCGAAGCGTGGCAGCGCTGGACGGGCTTGCCCTTCGTCTTCGCGGTCTGGGCCGTGCGCCGTGCAGTGCTCGCCGCGCGCCCGCTCGACGTGGCGGCGCTCGCGGACGCGCTCGCGCGCGGACGCGCCTGGGGCGCGGCGCACCGTGACGCGGTGATCGACGCGGCGGTCGCGGCGCGGCCGTTCCACCGCGGCCTGTACGCCGACTACTTCACGCGTCTCTCGTACACGCTCGACGAGCGCGCGCGGATGGGCCTCGCGCGGTTCGACGAGCTTCTCGCTCCGGAGGAAACCCGTGCCGCTCGCTGACGTCCTCGACCGTGCCGCAACCGGCGGCCGGCTGTCGTTCGACGAAGGCGTGCGGCTCTACCGCGACGCGTCGCTGCACGAGCTGGGTGCCGCCGCGCACGCGCGCCGCATGGCGCTCTATCCGACGAACGACGTCACCTACGTCATCGACACGACGATCAACTACACGAACGTCTGCAACGTGCACTGCACGTTCTGCGCGTTCTTCCGCCCCGAGCATCACGCGCAGGGCTACACGATGTCGCACGATGTCGTGCTCGATCGGGTCCGCTACGCCGCCGAGCAGGGCGCGACGCAGATCATGATCCAAGGCGGCGTGAACCCCGAGCTGCGGATCGGCTGGTTCGAAGAGCTCTTCCGGAAGGTTGCCGCGGCGTTTCCGAACGTCGACATCCACTCGCTCTCCGTCTCCGAGATCGTCGGGCTCGCGCGGGTCGAGGAGCTGACGCCGCGGGAGGTGCTCGCGCGGCTGAAGGACGCGGGGATGAAGTCGCTGCCCGGCGCGGGCGCCGAGATCCTCGTCGAGCGGGTGCGCAAGCGGATCAGCGCCCGCAAGGTGCGCCCCGACGAGTGGATCGGCGTGATGCGCGAGGCGCAGCTCCTCGGCATGCCCACGACGGCGACGATGATGTTCGGCTCGATCGAGACCGACGAAGAGCGCGTGGCGCACCTCGAGGTGATCCGCGATCTGCAGGACGAGACGCACGGCTTCACGGCGTTCATCCCCTGGTACTACGTCCCGTACAAGACGCCGCTGCGCGGCCGCGAGGCAAGCGGGCTCGAGTACCTTCGCGTGCTCGCGATCTCGCGGCTGTTCCTCGACAACGTCCCGCACCTGCAGTCGTCGTGGCTGACGCCCGGGCTGAAGCTCGGCCAGCTTGGTTTGTTCTACGGCTGCGACGACATGGGCGGGACGATCATCGAGGAGCAAGTCGTCCACGACGCCGGCGGCGGCAACGAAGCGACGCGCGCCGAGCTCGAGCGCACGATTCGCGACGCGGGCTTCACGCCGGTGCTGCGCGACACGTACTGGAACGTGCGAACCGATTGGTCGCTCGCGACGGCGTGACGCCGTCCGCGGGCGTGCGGCGACGTTCACGTCGCACCGTGATACAAGCGTGCGCGAGCACGTCGGACCCCCGGACCGCTGCGCGGATTCTGATATGCCGCTGTCACTTAAATGTCTAGGTAATCTCAGCTTTTTCTCAGTGTTTTTGCGAAAATTTCGGAGCTTTGTGAAAGGCGCATCACAGCTTAAGGAGTATTAAGCGGAGTCTGCGGCGCGTGGGTGCGGTCGCAGTGCTTCCTCTTCTCTCCGAGGTACGAATGCTGAGAAATCTTCGCGTTCGCACAGGGTTCGCGCGTTTGCGTGCGGGCCTCTCGGCGCTTCTCATCGGAGCGGTCCTAGGGACGTCCGCGCTTCCGGCCTTGGCGGCCGGCGGTCAGACGGGCAACATCCAAGGAACCGTCATCGACACGAGCACGAAAGCGCCGATCGCGAACGTTACCGTCGTTGCGTCAGCACCGTCCGGACGCGCGGTCGCCAAGACCGATGCGCACGGATTTTTCGCACTGAACGGTCTGCCGGTCGACACCTACACCGTGTCGTTCGCGCTGTCCGGCTACGAGACGCTCACCGAGTCTGGAGTGACGCTACAGGGCGACCAGACGACGAACATGGGCAACGTCACGATCAGCCGGCGGCTCCAGACCATCGGTCGCACGGCGGCGCGCTCGCGCGCGTCCGTCTTCCAGCCGCAACAAACGACCGACGAAGTCACGGTCACCGGAAACCGCGCGCTCGAGGCGCTCGGCAACCCGCAGAGCATCAGCGAGAACCAGCTCGCGCTCTCCGTCCCTGGAGTCACGCTGACCAACATGGGCCGGCTGACGATCCGCGGCGGTCTTTCGTCGGAGGTCGGCTACCAGGTCGACGGCATCCCCGTCGACGAGCCTTTCCTCAATCAAAACTCGACGCTCGGCACGTTCAACGGCTTGAACTCGCTGCAGATCGTCGCGGGTGCCGGCGACGCGTCGCAGGGCAACATCGGCGGCGGCGTGGTCAACGAGGTCATCAAGCGCGGAACGTATCCGGCGGGCGGCACGGTCGGCTTCACGATCGGCGGCCCCAGCTACTTGCACCAGGGAACCATCCAATACGGATGGGCGACGCCGGACAACCGGTTCTCGGACTACGCTTCGTACGTCGTCAACGACAACGTCCCGTACTACGGCTACCTCGGGACGAACGTGACGAACATCGGCGACGCGGACGGCCTCAGCCGGATCCACAACGGCGACTTCCTGAACAACTTCGTGTTCAAGTTCGGGCACCAGCAAAACCAGTCGCTGCAAGTGCTGTACGAGGCGCGCGACACCGATGACTTCGGCGATCGTTCGGGTCTCGCGGGCCGCGTCGGCTATCCGTACAACCTCTTCACCGAGGCGTACGACGGGCTGCCGCAGACCTCCCTGAACCCCGGGTACTGGGTGCAGCCTCCGCCGTATCCGGGCTTCACGTACACGGGCGGCCCGTACTCGCCGGGGATCTCCTCGCTGTACGCGCCGATCAACCCGACTTCACCCGAAGAGGTCGGCTGGAATCCCTTCAACTTGCTGAAGTTCGAGTACGACAACAACTTCAACGGGTCGACGTCGTTGCAGATCCGCGCGTTCAACGAGCAGAGCTTCAACGGCCTCACCGACTACTACTCGTACGCGAGCAACGGCATCTACCAGCTCACGGGCGGCGACCGCTCCGGCGTCATCGCCGATCTGACGAAGACGTTCAGCCCCAAACACACCGTCTCGATCGGCGGCTCGTTCCAGGACCTGCACCCGATCTGGGACGGCATCCAGCCGTACGTCGGACTCCTTGAGCTGCAGGGCTACGCCCCGGGCGCGACCAGCCTCGCGGACTTCGCACCGGGCGGGTACCTCTCGACGCAGGGCCTCACGAACGTCAACGTTCCGGCCTTCGGGATCAACTACAACAAGACGCTCTACCAGGAGTACGGCGCGTACATCCGCGAGCAGTATACGCCGAACGCAAAGCTTCGCATCGACGCCGGCTTCCGTGTGGACGGCTTCCATTGGAAGCAGGGCAACAACCCGTACAACACCGACCCGAACGACGTCGGGAATCCGGACGACGTTCCGAACGGCGGCACCTACGCCCCCGGGTATCCGAACCTGGGCAACTATCTGCGCAATGAAGTGGAGAACCCGGTGGTCCCGGAGCCCCGCTTCAACGTGACGTACGAGTTCGATCCGAACGACTCGCTGCGGTTCGGCTTCGCACGTTCGGTGATCTTCCCGACCGCACAGACGCTCGGCACGCCGATGGGGCTGTACGGCGTCAACCCCGCGCTCATGAACGTTCCGGCGACCGGCAACACGGCCGATCCGGCGACGTGGACGTGCGGCACCGGCTACAACGCCCGCAACCTGGTTCCGGGTGACGCCAACGTCAGCCCGCACGGCGGCGGCTACTACCGCTGCGCGAACTACGCGCAGGAGCTGTACTGGGCGTTCGACCAGAACTTCGACGCGCCGGACGTCGGGAACAACTATCCCGAGACGTTCAACCAGACCGAGCTGACGTACCAGCACCAGTTCTCGAACGGCTGGGGCACGCGTCTGACCGGCTATTACAAGCGCGGCTTCGACATCCCGGCGTTCAACATCATCAGCCAGACGATCGCCGCCGGCGTCATCACGAGCGAAGTCTTCGGCGTGACCAACGTCGCTCTGAACAAGACGTCCGGCGTCGAGTTCGGGCTGACGACCCCGGACCGTCCGGTGGGATGGTCGGGTTATCTGTCGGCGACCTACAACAACGTCATCGACAGCGTGCCGCCGCTCATCGCGAGCGAAGACACGCTGCCGCTGGTGTCGAAGGCGTCGATCGAGCTCGGCAACACCTACCGCGCCGGTTACGTCTCGCCGCTCTCGCTGAACCTCGGCGCGAACTATCGCACGAGAACCGGATGGCGGATCAACCCGATCATCACGTTCGACAACGGCTATCCGACCGGGGCGGGCAACCTCCTCGCGACGCAGCTGCCGAACGGCCAAGTTCTCAACCTCCCGAACACGAACCTGAACCCTTCGGAATACTCGGGCTTCTTGGGACAGACGGGTCCGGGGAACTCGCCGAACTTCGTCGACCCGGTGAACCCGGGAACGTATCAGCACCCGTACATCGCGGCGACCCGCGGGACGCCCGAAACGTCGAGCGCCGGCGGCGTGCTGAGCCGCGCTCGCATGTACGCGAACCTCGACATCGAGTGGACGCACGGCCGGAACACGATCGGCTTCCTGGTTCAGAACATCTTCGGCAACGTCTACGACGAGCCGATGCTGAACCCGTTCTACCAGCCGGTTGCGACCGGTATCGCCGGCCCGCAAACGGGCACGTCGGTGAACGCAGCCCCGGGAAGCATCCTCTACCAGTACGGTGCGTTCCGCGACATCCCGACGTTCATGGGCGGCGCGGGTCCGTACGTCGAGCCGTTGGGAAATCCGACGAACTACCAACTCTACTACCAGTTCAAGATCTAGGACGGGCAAGGTGTCTCTCAAACGCATCATCGCGCTTGCGGGCCTGAGCGGGCTCGGTCTCTCCGCCTGCACCGGCGGATCGACCGGGCCGCTTCCGGTCCACAGCGTCAATCCCATCACCTCGAACGTCCTCGAAGTGGCCGTCGGAACAGCGAACATCGGAACGGCCGGCGCCAACCAAACGGGGATGAACGTCGTCGCGACCCTGCGTCAGGCGAACGGCGAGAGCGGCGCGCTCGTGAACACGCCGCATCTCACGGGTCCCTTCACGTTCCAGGCTGCGCTCACGGGCGCACCGGGAACGCCGGGCGACTTAGACGGGCTCTCGACATGGGCGACGGGCCCGAGCTCGGCCGAGATCAGCGGCCACTATATCGGCGGAACCCCGCAGACGTCGGCTTCGAACGTCACCGGGACGCCCACGACGTTCGGTCAGGAAGGCGGAGTCTTCGGCGACGGATTCGCTCCGGCGAACTACACGAACGCCGGGCCCCTCGGAAGCGGGAATCCATGGTCGTACGCGCCGTACGACGAGCCGTTATACGCGGGCGACATGGCAAAGGGCACGTTCACGCCGTGGGGCGGCGTCCCGGCGTTCGATCCCGACAAGAACGGGGAAGGCGTATTCGACGGCAACTTCCCGGCGGTCGGTGACGGCCAGCGCGGGATCCCGCTCGGCTTCACCGTCTTCGACGGAGTCACGGCCGGTACGGGGACGTACACGCTGAGCACCGTCGTCCCGACCTCGGCAAGCACGAACGGCACCCTCACGGCGACGTCGACGGTTTCGTCGGCGACGCTTCTTCCGGCGGCCGCGCCGCCGGTGCTCACCTTCAACGGCGACGGTACGGTCACGGCGGCCTACACGCTGCCGGCCGGTGTTACCGGCGCGTACGTCGAAATCGAAGACATCGGCGTGCTGCAGCCCGACGGGTCGTACAACGGCTGGTGCAACGGCTCCAACGGCGGAACCGTGCCGTACACGTTCTGGGTGACGAGCTCGGGAACGGTGACGGTCACGAACAGCATGGGACCGAGCAACACGGCCGCCGGCCACGAGGCGGTTTGCACGTCTGCCGCCAATACGGCGGCGGCCGGCTCGCCGACCGCGGCCGACACCGTTCAGGCCGTGCTCATCGGGTTCGACTTCAACGAGTACGCCTTCCAGTACAACGGTCCGACGGGTTCGACGTATCCGCAATCACCGGCGCTGCCGGCGCAGGCGGACCTCACGATGTCGGCCGTCGCAACGTACGACGAGGTGAACCCGCCGACGCTCTCCGCCCTCAAGCGGCAGAGCACGGTGAAGCGTCACCGCTGAACCGCGCGTCGAACGACGATCGGTCTGAAGAGGCCGGGTGCTCACTGCACCCGGCCTCTTCGTTTTGTCGCGACGCCCGCTTCAGCGGCGAAGGCGAAATACGGCGTAGCGTTCGTCGACGAACGCGCGCCACCAGCGTCCCGATCCTGCGAGCTCGCGCGCGAGAGGCTCGCCGGCGGCGACGAGCGCGGCGTTCGCGCCGCTGCGCACCACGGCGGAGGCGCCGTCCGGCGTGCTCCGCGCGGCGACCGTCAGCGCAAAAAGCGACGGCGGATACGGGTCGGCGCGGCCGTCGAGGAAGACGCGGACACCGGGACGTCCGACCGCCATTCCGCACCAGGCGAAGTCCGAGCAGAAGAGACGAACGCCGTCCGCGTCCCGCGCGACGTACGAAACCGCGCTGTACGGAAGCGGCTGATGCGAGCGCGTCGAAGCGAGCGCGGCGACGACGCCGGCGACGCATGCGAACGCCGCGAGCGTCGCGTCGAGCGCGAGCGCCGACGCGCCGCGAACGCCTCGTGCACCGCTCGGCAGCGCGTGAAAGCGCGATGCGGCGAGCGGTGCCACGACGAGAAAGAACGCGGGGACGTGGCGCGTCGCCAGGAGCGCGAGCGCGTAGTACGCCAGCGCGACGCCGCGCCGCGCGAGCGCGGTGCCCGCGCTCGTCGAGTTCGTGACGTCGACCGCATTTTCCGAGACGCGCCGCGACGGGACGAGCACGGCGGCGAGGACCAGCGTCGCGACCGCGATCTCGACGCAGCCGAACGCCGAGTGCAACGGCGACTGCCACTCGACGATGTAGCGCCGGATCGGACTCTCCGCCATGGCGATCGCATACGAGGGCAGCCGCGCACCGAGCGGCGTGCAGAACGGCGCGACGAGCGTCCCCGCGACGGCGAGGGCGTCGCGCACGATCGGCTTCGACGACGAAGCGGAATCGGCCGACGCTGCGCGCCGCCGCACGCGCCCGACGATCTCGCAGCCGAGCACGACGAGCATCGTCACCGGCGCGAGCATGACGCTCGCGTGGACGTTCGCCCAGACGATCGCCAGCGGCACGCACCAGAGCCGGCGTTTCGGGTCGAGCGCGAGCGGTGCGAACGCCGCGACGAACAGCCACGCGATCACCTGCACGCGCAGCCCCAGCGGCGGAATCATCGCGATCGTCGTCAGCGCCGCCGCGACGGCCGCCGCGAGCGGCGAGGCGCCGCGTCGCAGCGCGCTCGCGGCGACGATGACCGCCGCCCCGAGCGCGCACGCCGCCACGGCGAGCGCGAACACGGCGTGCAGGCCGTGCGCGCTCGCCCATGCGAGCACGACGCTGAACAGCCACTCGTGCGGCGTCCACGGCGCGCCGGGGGCCGAGAACGTCTCGTTGCCGAGCGCGTGCGGGATCGCATGCGTGCGCAGGATCGTCGCGCCCAGCCACGTTTGCCACCACAGGTCGCCGTCGTGCGGCGGCGAGAGCACCGCCGTCGCGATCAGCCCGGCCGCGAACGCGAGGACGATCGCGACGAGGCCGCGCACCTACGCGGCGGAGCGGATCGTCGCCGCGCCGAGCACTTCGGCGCCGTCTTCGTCGAGCAGCGCGACGAGCTGGCCCGGCGTCACCGAACGGTGCGGCGCATCGAAGCGCAGCCGCAGCGTCCCGTCGTCTTCGACCCGCGCCTCCGCGGCGACCGGCCGCGCGCGATAGCGGGTCATCGCGAGCACGCGCGCGCGATCTCCGACGAACCGCTCGGGACGGATCACGTTCAGCTCGTCGGCGATCAGGGCATCCACGCCCAGCTCGTCGTCGCGGCCGATGACGATCGTGTTCGTCGCCGCGTCGATGCGCGTGACGTAGCGCGGCTCGTTTCCCGGCGGCAGGCCGCGCCGCTGACCGACGGTATAGGCGCCGATCCCGGCGTGCGTGCCCGCGAGCTCACCCCGCGTCGTGACGAACGCGCCCGGGCGCGCCGTTTCCGGCGCGAGCCGCGCGAGGATCTCGCGGTAGTCGCCGCCTTCGACGAAGCAGATGTCCTGCGACTCGGTCTTCTCGGCGACCGGCAGCCCCAGCCGCGCGGCGTGCGCGCGCGTTTCGGCTTTCGTCAGCGCGCCGAGCGGCAGCAGGAGCCGCGCGAGCTGCGCCGGCGCGAGCTGCGCCAGCGCGTAGGCTTGGTCTTTCGGCGACTCGCTCCGGTAGAGGTGCGGCCCGTCGTCGCGGTGCTCGAGCCGCGCGTAGTGGCCCGTTGCGACGTACCGCGCGCCGAGCCGGTCGGCGTACGCCCGGAGCGTTCCGAGCTTCACGTGGTTGTTGCACGAGACGCACGGGTTCGGCGTCCGCCCGCTCGCGTAGTCGCGCGCGAAGCGCTCGATCACCCCGCGCCGGAACGCCTCCTCGAAGTCGAGCACGTAGTGCGGGATGCCGAGGACGGCGGCGCTGCGCCGGGCGTCGTCGAAGTCGTCGGCGCCGCAACACGACTTCGCGTGCGCGGGCTTCGTCGGCGCGTACATCTTCATCGTCACGCCGATCACGTCGTAGCCCGCTTCGGCGAGCAGCCCCGCCGCCACCGCCGAGTCGACGCCGCCGCTCATCGCGGCGACGACCCGCGTCCGTCCTCCTGGCACCCGGCGTTCTTCGACGCCGGGCCCCCGCAGACCGCGCCGGGCTGCCGGCGCGGCGGGGTCAGGGCAGAATCGCGTACCCGACCGGCTTGTACGTTCCGCCGTTCGACTGCGCCGCGGAGCACGCCGTGAGTCCGACGATCAGCCGCTCTTCGGCGCGCAGCGCGATCGCGTCGCCGCGGCGCGCGCGCGGCGGGCGGACCGTCAGAGCGCCGTCCGAATCGACGTCGACCCGCATGAACGCGTTGAACGCGGTCGGGATCGCATCCGGCGCGATCCCGTACGGTGCCAGCGCACGGGCGAGGTTGCCGAAGCAGCCGGGGACGTCGTCGTGCGCGCCGCCGTAGCAGAGGCGCCAGGTGTCGCGACTGCACGGGGCCAGAAGAAAATCGTGTTCGCCGGCGTCGTCGCGCACGATCGTCAGCAGCGGGCGCGAGCGGTTCGACCACAGCCGGTTTCCGAGCCGCAGCCGGATCGTCGACTCGTAGTCGAACGTGCGCCCGTTCGAGAGGTGCTCGGACGGGTTACCGGCCGCGAACGCGACGAGATCGGCGACTTGCCCGCCTTCGGTGTTGACGACGAGCAGCGTGGCGCCGCGCTCGAGCACGAACGCGGTCCCGCTGCGCGGCGGGATCCGCGTGAGCGCCGGCGCGTGCGCCGTCAGCGCCGCGGCGTGAACGGACAGCGCCATGGTTCACCGGTCGGGCGGCCCGAATACTGGCGCGCCTCCGAATCGCGCCCGTAGTCGGTGAGGTTCGGGTTGAGATCGCCGTGGAAGCGCAGCTCGCGTTCGCGGATCTTCGCCTGCAATCCGAAAAATCGCCCGTCCTCGCGCAGGCGCTCGAACTGCTCGTGCGCGTTGAAGACGAGCGCGGGCCACGCGAAGCGCCGCGACGCGCGCGACGCGCGCGGGTGCAGCCCGACGACGAAGAACGCGGTTCCCGCGACGCTGAAGGAGAAGCGCGGATCGTCCGGATCGTCGCTGACGCGCGGATCCCAGGGATGGTGCGCGGCGTCCAGATCGTGCAGCCGCTGGAGCTGCGACCACAACGCGCGCTCGAATCCCGCTTCGCCGCCGTCGACGTGCTCCCGGAAGACGGCGACGAACGTCGTGAAGGTGCTTTCGAAACCGTGCCGCTCGGCGGCGAACGCGTACAGGTCGCGCGCCAATCCCGCGGTGACCGCGGCATCGTCCATGCGCGCGTAGGCGCCGAGGCGGTACGTCGCGCGACGGATCGACGACTTCGCGCCGAGGCACGAGAAGCGCTCGTCGAGCACGAACGCGCGGAACGCGGCGTTCGCGACGACGGCGAACGGTGCGGGCGGCGCCGCTTCCAGAAGCCGCACCAGCTCGCCGTCGTGGAAGGCGTGGTACGACGAGTGCGTGCGCGCCGCGTCGTCGTCGAACGGATTGCGCCACGCGCTCTCCAGCGGCGCGAGCAGCGGGGCGACGCTCATGCCGCGCGCGCGCCGTACCGGGCGCGCAGGACGCGGCGCGGCGTCGCCGCACGTCGGAGCCGCCCGTTCGAATACCGGACGCCGCCGCGGGCGAAGAGCGCGAGCGCCGCCCACGACGTCACCGCGCGTTCCAGCACCCATACCGGCGCCAGAAGCGACGCGCGGGCGGGGAAGACCCGATGCGCCCCCGCGCGACGGCGTCCCGCTTCGGCGAGCGCGATCGACGCGCACAGCAGCGCCAGCGCGCCGCGAGCGCCCGCGCTTCGGACGGCGAGCGCCGCCGCCGGCGCAAGCGCGAGCTGCGCGGCGTAACGGCCCGGACGCGCGAGCTCGTCGTACGCCTGGCGGAGCCGCTGCGAGAAAAAATGCCGCGCGGTCGGCGGGCGCCGCGCGACGTAGAGGTCGTACGCGACGATCTCGCGCGCGCCGGCCGCGCGCAGGGTGCGCACGAACTCGAGATTTTCGAACAACACACCGCCGTCGTAGCCCCCCACACGCGCGTATGCGTCCATGCGCAGCCCCAGCGTTCCGGGCCAGTCGCCCCCCGTCGCGCGCGCGATCAGCGTTCGCCCTTCGTCGAGGATCGCATGCCAGGGCGCGGGCGCGAAGACGTTCTGCGGCCGCACGACCCCCGCGCCGTCGAGCAGCGCCTCTAAACGCCGCAGTGCGAACGGATCCCAGCGCACGTCGTCGTCGGCGACGACCGCTTTCGGCGTGCGCACGCGGCGCAATCCGGTCACGACGCCGGCGACCTTTCCGTTGAGGTCACGCGCGCGGTCGGCGTCGACCGGGACGTGCGCGATCGAGCGCGGCCACATCGCCGCGTGACGCGCGAAGATCTCCGGCGGCGAGCCGTCCACGACGATCACCGGCATTCGCGGCGAAAGCTCCGCGAGATACGATGCGAGGTCGTCGCTCGCCGGTACGGCGTCTCGGCGAATCGGGAGCACGTACGTCATCTCGGCCAACGCGGGCGCCATGCGGACGGAACCTTCCCCACGTCCCGCGCGCCGGAAACGTGCTCTCCGGCTCGGCGGCGGCTCGCTCGCCGCGCTCAGCCGCCGCGCGCAAAACGAAAGCTCATCGACGAGTCGTACGATCCCGCGTCCCCGATCGCGAGACGATCGCCCGGCGCCACGTCCTCCGGAAACCGCACGCCCTCGAGGACGTCGTACTCCAGACACGTCCGGCCGCCCAGGCGATCCGGCCCGCTCCCGAGCGGCTGCCAGCGTTCGCCGCGCAGGAGCCACAGCGCGTGAACGTACGCGTGCATCAGCGGCCATTCGGGATAGCCCGCATCGACGATCACCTCGCGCCGTCCGGCTCGCGGACGGACTTCGAGCACGCGCGCGATCACCGCTTCGACGGGGGTGCAGAGCGCCTGTCCGGGTTCGACGACGAGCGTACGGCAGGCGGGGAGGTCGGCCGCGAGCCGCTCGGCGAACGTGGCCGTCTCGCGCGCGAACGCGCTGTCAAACTCGCCGGGCGTCCAGCCGCCGCCGACGTCGAACGCCACGACCGTGCGTCCGGTCTCGCGCTGCAGCGTGACGGCGCGCCGCAGCACGTCGTTCGCGACGTCGTTCCAGCTCGCGCCGGCGAAGTCGCCGCGCCGTGCGTGAAACGAGATCGCGATCGCGCGCACCGGCGCGCGCGACGCGGCGGCCGCGAGCGCCGCGTCGTCCTCGACGGGAACGCCGAAGCGCGAGCGCAGCAGCGACGGACGCAGCCGCACGCCCTGCACGCGCGCGGCGCCGCGGCGCAGGTTGCGCTCGAACGCCTCCAGGCCGTCGGCGAACGCGTACGCGACCGGCTCGCCGGACGGCGGGTCGGCGGGATGCGGTCCGTTGACGATCGTCTGCTCCGGCGCGAAGCCGTTCGCCGCCGCCCACGCCTGCTCGTCCGGCGAGATCGTCTCGGCGAAGAAGCCGTGCTCGCGCGCGAGCGTCATCAGCTCGCGCCGCGGATTCGTCTTCACGCTGAACCCGGCGACGACGTCGAGTCCGCTCGCGCTGGCCAGCGCGTCGCGCGCCGACGCGACGCGCGCGAACCGCTCGCGCGCCGCCGCGGCCAGAAACACCCTGCACGGCGTCGTGCCGGCAGCCGCCATCGCGGCCGCGTCCTCGACGAGCATGTGAGGACCTGTTCCCGCAAGGCGGGTACGATCAGGCGCGGTGCGGACGGATTGGCCGGCGGAGATGCTCTTGACCCGGCACGCGGAGAGCGCGGGCAACGTCGCGCGTGCCCGTGCGCTGGCGGCGCACGCCGAAACGATCGACGTCGACCTGCGCGACGCCGACGTGGGGCTGTCGGAGACCGGCGAACGGCAGGCGGCCGCGCTCGGCCGCTGGCTGGCGCGTGAGGGGCCCCCGCTCGACGCGGTGCTTTCGTCGCCGTACGCGCGCGCGAGCCGCACCGCCGCGATCGCGATCGCCGCGACGGGACGCGACGTCCCGCTCGTGCTCGACGAGCGTTTGCGCGAGAAGGAGCTGGGCGTCCTGAACCGCCTGACCCGGCTCGGGATCGAGCGGCGCTACCCCGACGAGTCGGCCTCGCGCGCCGTCCTCGGGAAGTACTGGTACCGTCCGCCGGGCGGCGAGAGCTGGGTCGACGTCATCCTGCGCTTGCGCTCGTTCACGGAGTCGCTGCGGCGCGACTACGCGGGCGCGCGGGTGCTCGTGGTGGCGCACCAGGTTGTCGTCGTCTGCATGCGCGCGATCGTCGAAGCGCTCGGCGAACACGAGATCCTGGCGATCGATCGCGCCGGCGAGGTGGCGAACTGCTCGCTGACGGCGTATGCGCTGGATGCGGCGACGGCCCGTCCGGTGCTGCGCTGCTTCAACGACGTCGCGCACCTCGCCGACGAAGGCGAAGAGGTCACCCGCGAGCCGGCCGCCGCGCGGGCCGCGAACGATGGCTGACGTCCGGCTCGATCCCGAGCTCCTGCGCGGCTGGCCGCTCCCGGAGTACGGCGAGGGGAAGGACGAGCGCGGGGCGATCGCGATCGTCGCCGGTTCGCCGCAGGTTCCGGGTGCCGCGATCCTCGCGGCGACGGCGGCGCTGCGCGCGGGCGCGGGAAAGCTGCAGATCGGCACGTGCCGCTCGGTCGCCGCGCACGTCGCGATCGCGGTTCCCGAAGCGCTCGTCTTCGCGCTGGACGAGACAGCGGAAGGCGCGCTCGCGCCGAGCGCCGCCGGCGCCGTTGCGGAGCACGCGAACGCCGCGGACGCCGTGGTGCTCGGTCCCGGCTTCGCCGCGGACGAAGCGAACGCGCGGCTCGTCGCGGAAGTCGCCCGGCGGATCGAGGTTCCGGCGGTGGTCGATGCCGCGGCGATGTGGTGCCTGCGCGAAGCGGAAGAGGCGCTCGCGCCGCTGCGCGGGCGGGTGGTGATCACGCCGCACGCCGGTGAGATGGCCGATCTGCTGAACGTCGAGCGCGGCGAGGTCGAGCGCGACAAGGTGCGCTTCGCGCGCGATGCGGCTCGGCGCTTCGGCGCGGTCGTCGCGCTGAAGGGAGCCGAGACCGTTCTCGCCACGCCGGACGGCGCCGTGTACCGCCATACCGGCGGTGACGCAGGCCTCGGCACGTCGGGCTCGGGCGACGTTCTCGCGGGGATCGCCGGCGGGCTGCTCGCGCGGGGCGCCGATCCGCTGCGTGCCGCGGCATGGGCGATCGTGCTGCACGCGCGAGCGGGAGCAGAGCTGTCGCGCCGGATCGGCGTCGGATTCCTGGCGCGCGAGCTTCCCGGCGAGATCCCGGCGCTCATGCGCTGGCTGTGCTGAGCGCGCGGCCCCTTGGGTACACCGCGCGTGGTGGAGGACAGCAAGTTCGAGCGATGGTGGCCGGCGCGTGCGGCGCTGCTGTGGCTCGTGCTCTCGGTCTTCGAGATCGCGCTGGTCGGCAAGATCGATCCGCAGGAGACGCCGGTCGGGATCGGCGTCGCGCTGCTCGCCGTCGCGATGACGTTCGCCGCGGTCGCGACGGCGGGGACGCGCTACGGGATGCGCTTCGCGTGGATCGGGTTCGCGGCCCTCGTCGCGCGCAACGTCGTGCGCGACACCTTCGTCGTCTACCGCGTCGTGCTGCGACGTCTCTTCGGCGGCGCGGTCGCCGACGGCTATCTCGACGTGCCGTTCGATCCCGGCGGCGACGATCCGCGCTCGGCGGGACGGCGCGCCCTGGCCGTCGCCGCCATGTCGACGTCGCCGAACGAGATCGTCCTCGCCATCGATGCGGAGCGCCGCACGATGAAGGTGCACGTGCTCGCCGCGACGGGGACGCGCCGGCACTCGGCGCAGTGGCCGCTGTGAACGTGTGGTACGCGGCGTCGATCGCGATGCTGCTGTGCCTGATCCCGTGCGTCGTCGTCGCGGTGCGCGGCCGGGCGATCGACGCGCTCATCGCGCTCGAGGTCGCGACCGCGCTCGGCGTGATCGCCCTGCTGCTGCTCGAGCAGGGGATGCAGCGTCAGACGTTCTTCGACGTCTCGCTCGCGCTCGCGGTGCTGGCGTTTCCTTCGACGCTGCTCTTCGCGCGCTTCTACCGGCGCTGGCTGTGAGCGTCGTCGTCGCGATCCTTCTCGCGCTCGCCGTTCTCGTCGAAGTCCTCGCCGTGACGGGGCTGATCGTGCTACGCACGACGATGCAGCGCCTCCACGTCGTCGGCGCGGCGACGTGCGTCGCGCCCGTGCTCGTCGGCGTCGCCGCGGCGGTGGGGACCCACGCGACGCCCAGCCAGGGCGCGAAGGGGCTGCTGATCGCGCTGCTGCTCGTCGTGTTCGGCGGCGTGCTCTCGCACGCGACCGGACAGGCCGCGTACGCGCGCGAGACGGAGTCCACGTGATGGCCGTCGTGCAAGGCGTCGCGCTCGTCCTCGTCGCGGTCGTCGCGACGGTCGCGGTGCTCGTGCGCGATCCGAAACGGCAGATTTTTCTCTACATGATCTACGGGCTCGTCATGACGATCGTGCTCGTCGTGCTGCAGGCCCCGGACGTCGCGCTCTCCGAGCTCGCCGTCGGGTCGGTGGCGATTCCGTTCGCGGTGCTCGCGACGCTCGTACGCATGGAGCACGGAAAAGGCAAATGAGCCCGCGCGCGCGCGGCGTGCTCGCCGCGATCTCGGGGCTCGCGCTGCTGCTCGTCGTCCTCGCGGGCTTCGCGAAGCTGCCTGATTTCGGCGTCTACCTCGGACCGTACGGCACGCTCGTCGACGAGCTCGCGCCGATCCAGCGCAAGATCCCGAACGCGATCACGGCCGTAAACTTCGACTATCGCGGGCTCGACACGATGGGCGAGGAGTTCATCCTCTTCGCCGCCGTCGCGGGGCTGACGCTCGTGCTGCGCAAGGACCGCCGCGACACGACCGACGCTCCGCTCCCGAGCGCGGGGCTGCGCGGCCGGGCCGACCGCAGCGACGCGATTCGCGCGTTCGGCCTCGCGGGCATCGCGGTGACGATCGCGTTCGGCGTGTACGTGGCGATCCATCCGCACCTCACGCCGGGCGGCGGCTTCCAGGGCGGGACGATCACGTCGGGCTTCGCGGCGCTGATCTTTCTCGCGCTGGGCTATCGTCCGCTGAAGCGCTACGCGCCGCACCAGCGCACCGAGCCGATCGAGGCGATCGGCGCGGCCGGGTACGTGCTCGTCGGCGTCGCCACGCTCGCCGCGGCCGGCGCCTTCCTCGCGAACTGTCTGCCCCTGGGCGCGAGCGGCGAGTTCTTCTCGACGGGGACGATCCCGGTGATCAACCTGTGCGTGGCGGTCGAAGTGGTCGCCGGCTTCGTCGTCGTGTTCGGCGAGTTCGCCGACGAGACGCGCTTCGAGGTCGACGACGAAGCCGAGGTCGAACCGTGAGCTGGCTGCCGTACATCGTTCCGGCCTGGATCTTCGTCATCGGGCTGTACGGGATGGCGACGAGCCGGCATCTCGTGCACCTGATCCTGTGCCTGTCGGTGACGCAGTCGGCGACGTACGTGCTGATCCTGATGATCGGCTATCGCACCGGCGCGACCGCCCCCGTCTTCAGCGACGTGCTCTCGACGGTTCGCGCGACCGATCCGGTCGTGCAGGCGGTGACGCTCACCGACATCGTGGTCGGCGCGACGGTCACCGCGCTGCTGCTCGCGTTCGCGCTGCGAATCTACAAGACGTACGGAACCGTCGATCCGCAGGATCTGCGGACGATGCAGGGATGAGCGAGCTCGCCCCCCTCGCGATCGCGGTTCCGCTGATCGCCTCCGCGGCGACGGCCGCGCTCGGCGCGTTCGCGCCGCGCTCGCTGCTCGCGGCGCTCAACGTCGCGGCCTCGGCGTTCGCGACGGCGGCGTGCGCGGTGCTCGCGCGCGACGCAGCGCTCCACGGCTCGGTGATCCACTGGTTCGGCGGGTGGCGGCCGGCGCACGGCGTCTCGCTCGGGATCGCGTTCGTGGTCGATCCGGTCTCGGGCGCGCTCGCCGCGTTCGCCGGGCTGCTCACGACGGCGGCGTTCGCATACGCCTGGACGTACTACGAGAAGGACGACGGCGCTTTTGCGGCGCTGCTGCAAGTCTTCAGCGCCGCGCTCATCGGGTTTTTCTTGACCGGCGACTTGTTCAACATGTTCGTCTTCTTCGAGCTGATGAGCGTCTCGGCGTATGCGCTCACCGGGTTTCGCTCGGAGGACAGCTCGGCGGTCCAGGGCGCGCTCTCGTTCGCCGTCGTCAACAGCACCGGCGCGTTCCTGGTGCTCACCGGCGTGGCGATCGTGTACGCCCGCACCGGCGCGCTGTTGATGGCGCAGATCGCTCACTCCCTCGGCGGCGCGGCCGATCCGCTGGTCGTCGTCGCGTTCGCGCTGATCGTCGCCGGCTTCTTGGTGAAGGCGTCCGCCGCGCCGTTCCACTTCTGGCTCAGCGAGGCGCACGCGGTCGCTCCGACCCCGCTCTGCGTGCTGTTTTCCGGGATCATGGTGCAGGCCGGACTCTATGCCGTGGCGCGCACGTACTGGAGCGTGTTCTCCGGCGCGCTCGGCCCGCACGGCGACGGCGTGCGCGACGTCCTCGTCGCGTTCGGCGTGCTGACGGCGATCGTGGGCGCGGTGATGTCCTACGCGCAGCGTCACGTGAAGCGGCTGCTCGCGTTCTCGACGGTCTCGCACAGCGGGCTGATGCTGTGCGGGATCGGGCTGCTCGATCCGCGCGCGCTGGGCGGCGTTTTCGTGTACGTGCTGGGTCACGGGCTCGTGAAAGGCGGGCTCTTCATGGGCAGCGGGATCCTGCTGAATCGCTATCAGACCGTCGACGTGGAAGCGCTCCGCGGGAAGCTGCGCGAGCTCCCGTGGCTCGCCGTCGTGCTCGCGCTCGGCGCGCTGGGCCTTGCCGGGCTTCCGCCGTTCGGCACGTTCGTGGGCGCGACGCTGATCGACGACGGCGCGTCGCGGGCCCACCTGGGCTGGCTGACGGTGATCCTGCTGCTGACGGCCGCGCTGACGGGCGCCGCGGTGCTGAACGCGGTGGGGCGCATGACGTTCGGCTGGGGCCCGCCGCCCGATCCGCGCGCGGTGACTCCCGGGCGCGAGAACCCGGAGACCGAGGCCGCGACGGGGCTCCGGCTCGTCAACATGGCGATCCCGACGCTCGCGCTGATCGCGCTCGCGATCGCGTTCGGCTTCGTCCCCGTCGCGTCGACGGCGGTGGCGGCCGCGGGTGCGTTCGCCGACCGCACGGTGCAGGAAGCGGTCGTGCTGGCGGGCGGGGCGCCCGTACCGCTCCCGAGCGGGCCGGCGGTGCCGCTCGGCGACGGGATCCTGCACGGTGCGATCGGCGGAGCGCTGGCGCTCGCGCTCGCCGCGCTCGGGCTGTTCGCGGATCGGCTGCCGATCTGGCCGCTGCTCAAGCGCACGTACGAGACCGCGATGCGCATACCGCACGCGTGGCACAGCGGCATCGTGACCGACTACGTCACCTGGCTCACCGCCGGGGCGGCGGCCTTCGGCGCGGCGCTGCTTTCCTTGACGCGCTGAGCGCCGAAAGGGACGTTTCCCGCCGGCCCGCCGGAAGCGTCCGACCCGATCGTCGTGGCGCTGTGACGGCGGGCGACGCGGCGACCAGCCGGGTATCAGGACGCGAGATGCTCCGGCACGGCGTTCTGGCGGCTTTCCTTCTCGCGCTCGCTCCGCAGGCTGCGGCCGCCCAGGTGCTGCCCGTCCCGTTCTCCACGAGCGCGCCCGCCAGCAACGGGATCGAGACCAGCGGGATCTTCGAGACCGCGCCGATCTCGCTCGACGGCGCGACGCTCTTCCGCGTCGCCGAACCGCTCAGCGCGGGCGCGGTGCCGATCACGGATCGGCAGAACACCGTCGAGACGGCGCTTCAGGAGATCGTCGCGCCGGTCGAGCTCAACGGCCGCTCGACGACCGCCTACGATCCCGCGACGATCAAGGTCGGCGTCCGCAAGGACAACGGCCAGACCGTTCTGGCCGCGACGGACGCGCGCCACACCGAGCCGCTCACGATCGTGACCGTCACCGCGGACGACGCGCAGTATTACGGCGACAGCGTCGCCGACATCGCGGCGAATTGGCAGTCGGCGCTGCAGGACGCGCTCTCCCGCGCGCTCGAGAAGCGTCAGCCCGCGACGATGCGCCAGCACGTGACGCTCGTCGAAGAGGCCGGGATCGCGCTGATCGTCTTCACCGCGCTGATGCTCATCGTGCTGGCCGCGATGGGACGGCGGCTGGCGAAGATCCACGCCGAGGAAGAGCGCCGCCGCGCGGATGCGGAGCGCAACGCGCGCGGCGCCGGCGCACCGGGGACGCCGCACCAGCAGCGGCGCCGCCTCCTCGTCTTCGCGCTGCGCGCGCTGCGCGGCGACGAACCGGGCCGTGCGCTGCGCTCGGTGCGCACCACGCTGATCTACGCGCTGCTGCTGCTGTGGTTCGGCACCGTCGTGTGGGCGCTCTCGCTCTTCCCCGACACGACGCCGTACGCGCGATCCCTCGGGCACGACGCGACGGCGATCCTCGGCACCTGGATCATCGCCGCCGTCCTCAACCGGCTGCTCGACTTCGCGATCGCGCGCGCGTCGAACGCGTGGGCGCGCGACGGGGGCGCCGACGGCTCGGCGCGCTCGATCCTGCGCGCGCCGACGATCGCGCGCGCGCTCTCCGGCTTCAAGGCCTTCATCCTCGTGTTTCTCGCGGCGCTCGCGACGATGGGCGAAGTCGGGATCCCGGTCGGTTCGGTCGTCACCATCGGCGGCCTGATCGCCGTGGCCGTGTCGCTCGCCGCGCAGAACTTCGTGCGCGATTTCCTGAACGGCTTTCTCGTGCTCTTCGAAGACCAGTATGTCATCGGGGACTTCGTGACGATCAACGGCATGACGGGACTGGTCGAAGCGCTCACGCTGCGGATGGTGCAGCTGCGCGACAGCGAGGGCAGCCTCGTGACCGTTCCGCACAGCGCCGTGACGAACGTGATCAACCACTCGCGCAACTGGTCGCGCGTCGACTACCGGCTCTCGCTCGACCCGGCCGCCGATCCGTTCCGCGCGATCGAGCTGCTGCGCGGCGCGCTCGACGAGATCGCGAAGGACCCGGCGTGGCGCGACGCCGTGCTGATCCCGGTCGAGTGGATCGGGATCGACGGCTTCACGCACGATTGGACGCTCGTGCGCGCGAGCGTCAAGACGGCGCCGCTGCGCCAGTACGAGCTGCGCCGCGAGATCAACGCGCGCGTGCGGCGCGCGTTCGCGGCCGAGAACATCGGCTACGGGCCGGCGATCACCGCCGACCAGATCCCGCCGGCCTGAGCCGGTTCACGGATTCCCGCTGCCGCCGGCGGCGCCGAACACCTGCCCCGTCGAATAGCTGGACTGATCCGAAGCGAGCGCGACGTACACCGGTGCGAGCTCCGCCGGCTGGCCCGCGCGTCCGAGCGGCGTGCTCGCGCCGAACTGCGGGAGCGCGGAGGTCGGCTGTCCGCCGCAGACCTGCAGCGGCGTCCAGATCGGTCCTGGCGCCACCGCGTTGACCCGGATCCCGCGCTTCGCGACTTGCTTCGCGAGCGCTTTGGTGAACGCGACGATCGCCGCTTTCGTCTGCGCGTAGTCGAGCAGGTTCTCGGACGGATCGTACGCCTGCACCGAGGCGGTGTTCACGATGCTCGCGCCCGGGCCCATGTGCTCGAGCGCCGCTTTCGTGATCCAGAACAGCGCGTACACGTTCGTCTTCATCGTCCAGTCGAAGTCTTCGGTCGTCAGCGCGGCGATCTCCGGATGCGAGTGCTGGCGCGCCGCGCAGTTGACGAGGATGTCGAGCCCGCCCAAACGCCGCACCGCATCGGAGACGAGGCGGCCGCAGAAGTCCTCGCTGCGAATGTCGCCCGGGAGCGGCACGGCGTTGCGTCCCGCGGCGCGGACGAGCGCCACGACTTCACGCGCGTCCGGCTCTTCCGCCGGAAGATAGTTGATCGCGACGTCGGCGCCTTCGCGCGCGAACGCGATCGCCGCCGCGCGGCCCATTCCCGAGTCGCCGCCGGTGATCAGCGCTTTGCGCCCGGCGAGCTTGCCGCTGCCGCGATACGTGCGCTCGCCGTGATCGGGACGCGGCGTCATCTTGCTCGCGAGCCCGGGCCACGGCTGCGACTGCTCGGGGAACGGCGGGCGCGGGTACGCGTCGACGGGGTTGTGCACGGGCGGCGGTTCGGTGCCTTGCGCGGGCGCGCCGGTCCGCGCCGCCGCGGTTTGCATCGACGTCGCCACGACGGCCGCGATTCCGGTGCCGACGCCTCCGACGAAGGTACGGCGCGACCTCAGGCTGCGATCGTTCGTCTCCATCGCCAGCGACGTTCCCCGGCGCGCGCGCGCGTTATGCCGAGGAGCCGGACGCTCGTTCGCGATCGATAGGCTCCGGAGGGAGCGCGCACGCGTGGGTTCCGAGCACGGCCGAGATCGGTGCGCGCGCTCGGGCGACGAGCGCGTATCCGAACCGCTCCGCGAACAGCAGCGGAAAGAGCGCGTGCAGCAGGCGCACCGCGAGCCGCCCGGCGGGCCGGCGCGCGAGCCAACGGTTGAACGCGTCGGCACCCTCGTACGCGCGCCCGTCTCGCGCGACGTACTGCACGGCCCGCGCGCAGCGCTCGCGCGTCGTTCCGAGGCGCCCCAGCTCGTCGTCAGCGAGCCGCTGATACGGAAGCCAGCGGAGATCGGGCGACGGCGCGGTCCGCTTCCGCAGCGCGCGCGCGACCCAGGTGCAGAAGCCGCACGCGCCGTCGAAGAGCACGAACTCCTCGCCGGCGAGCGCGCCGCGCGCGTCGCGCCCGACCGGAAAGTCGTCGCCCGAAGGCATTTCAGCGCACGGTGAGCACGAACCGCGCGGCGCCGGTGAGACGGAGCTTGTCGTTGACGACCGGCGCCGCCATGACCACGTAGGTCCCCGGGGTTCGCACGCCGAGCGTGAGGTGCAGCTCGGCGCGTCCTTTCTGAACTTTCACCGCATACGTTCGCGGGTCGACGCGCGAGACGCTGTCCGGCTGCTCCGAGATCGGCAGCACGCAGTTCGGCGAGGCGCACCAGAAATGCACTTCCAGATCGCCGTCGTGGCCGGGGACCGAGACGACGAGCGAGCGCGCGAACTCGGCGTCGTACAACGGCGCGGCGACGTCGGCGTAGCCCCATGCGCTTTGCGGAGCACCCGAAACGGCGCGCGCGCGCGGCAGCGGCGCGGCAGCCGCGGACCCCAGCGGCGCGAGAGCGAGCACGGCGGCGAGCGCGAGCGGGACGGCGCGAAGGCTCACGGGCCTGCTATTCCCGCACGCCGGGGAACGGCCTCGGGCGGACGGCAGGAGAAGGCGCGGCATCCGGGCGGAGTGGCGCCTACGATGGAATCCGAGCTGCACGGACACATCCACGCGCACACGCACGCCGACGGCGTCACGCACGCGCACGAGCACGGCCACGACGACCACGATCACCGGCACGAGCACGACGCGAGCGAGCGCGAGGGCGGCCGGCGCGACCACGACCATGCCGCCGAGACGCCGCACGAGCACGAGGCGCCGCAGGGCGGAGGGGCGGGATAGCCGGGTGGGCCGCGTCAAAGGCTCGGGCCAGACGGGACCGACGCGCTCCATCCGGCTCCCCGTGGCCATCGACGCCTGGCTCGAGTCGCGCATCGCGCTGCACCGCGACCGGTCGGTCAGCGAGATCCTGCTGGCGCTGGTCCACGGCGGGCTGCGGCTGCGTGACGGCTACATGGCGATCCACCGGCGCGCGCTCGAAGAGCGCGCGGGCGGCGATCCGGTCGCTTACGGCGCGTACCGCGCGTGCCTGCTCGACACGTTCGGACCCGACTACCTCGCGCATCTGGACCGCTGGCTCGAGGCCGACGGCGTCGCGGCCGCGCCGCCCGTGCCGGCCTAGAGCGGCGCTGCCGCCGCGACGGCCGAGTCGGCCGCCGCACCACGCGTGCGGAGCACGACGTAGGCGAAGACGGCGACCAGCGACCCCACCAGCACCGCGCTGACGGCCAAGTCGCCGAACGGCGGACGCCAGCCGGCGAGCTGCGTCAGCTCGTAGCCGGCGACCGCGAGCGCCAGCGTCGCGACCGCACCGATCCAGACGCGCATCACGCGCCTGCGCGTGCTCGCGCTGCCCGCGAGGAGCCGGTGCACGAGCAGCGAGTCCAGCGTGTCGGTGCAGATCATCCCGAGGCAGAACATCGCGCCGACGACGAGCGCGCCCGAGACCCCCGCGCCGCTGCCGAACGCGACCGAGTAGGCGAGCACCTGACTCGACGTCTCGAACCCGAACCCGAACAGCAGCCCGATCGGGATCGCGAGCAGTGCGCTCGTCCCGTCGCGGAGCCGCCGCGGCAGCAGCCGCGTCTTCGCGCCGGCGACCGCGTCGCCGCCGCGACGCAGCTGCCGGACGTTCATCCAGGCCATCGCGAGCAGGACCGCGATCGACAGCCACGTGCCGGCGGTTTCGATGGCGGCGCCGTGCTGCGAGAGCCGCGTCCCGAGGTATCCGGCGACGACCGAGATCGCGAGGACCATCGCGGTGTGCCCGCCGGCGAAGAACGTCCCGACGAAACGGCTCAGCCGCGGGGTGCGCGGGTAGGCGTTCCGCGTCACGTTGTCGATCGCGGCGAGATGGTCGGGGTCCGCGCCGTGACGCAAGCCCAAGGCGAACACCGTGAACGCGCTCGCGACGATCATTTCGCCAGCGTACCGCAGCCGAGCACGCGCAAGACGTCTACGGAGTAGTCGTTTTCCGGCCGGGCCGAAGGGCTCAGGACCAAAGACTGGACAGCATGTGCCGAGAGCCCGGACTAGGCGGCCGTCTGAAGTGGGATCGTGCTAAGCGTGGATACGTACGAGCTGGCCGTCGAGCTGGACTTCCTTCGCAGCGCGGAGCGCCCGAACGGAAACCGCCCGATCGCACCGTTCGAGCCCGAGGACATGCGGCTCTACGCGTTCATCTTCGTCCGCGCGAACTGACCGCGCACCGGGAGCGTAAAGCTCTGGTCGGGCCGCCTCCGGCGGCTTGACTTCGCCTCGGGAGCGGCGCTAATTTTTAGGTCCCTTCCCCGGCGCTCGCGCCGCGGAGGCGACCGCGAGGACGACGTATGGATCCTGGCGCGATTCTCGATTTCGAGCTCCCGAATCGCATCGAAATCTTGCGCAGCTCCGAAGCCCGCGCGCGGCGGGTACCCCTGATCTTGTTCACGCGTCGCGCGCGCCTCGCGCTCGTGCGCCTGTACGTTCGCCCCAACTGACGCAGCGACGCCCGCCATCGCAGGGGAGACGATGGCGGGCGTTCGTGCTCAGGTGAAACGCTTGACCGGCTGACGCCGCCCAGGGGACCTCCGTGTCCAGCTCCTGACGCCACGAGGATACCGCGACGCGTGAGCAGGCGTCCAGCCGTTTGCGTGACGGAGCGGTCAAGACTCCGTTCGGACCGCTTAACGCGTGACGACGGTGAACGGCGTGCCGGCCGCGAGCGTCACCGTGGGCGCCTGATGGCCGAGGCCGCCCACCATGAAGAGGCCGCCGACGAAGAACGGGATCGGCACGCCGTGCGCGCGGCGCGTCTGATCGAGCGTCGGCGCGCTCGAGGGCGCACCGGCGATCGCGACGTACTCGCCGTCGGCGAGGCGCAGGACGCGCGGTTCGAGGCGCAGCGTGCTCGGCTTGAGGCCGTGGTGCCCGGGCGTCGCCGCGGCGACGATCCCCGAGCCCTCGGTGCCCGTCGGGATGATCAGCGCGCCGGCGCGCACCGGCGCCGTGGTGCGGAAGCGAAAGGTGTCGCCCGCCTGAACCGTCGCGGCGGAGACGCTGCCGACGAGCGCCGCCGGGATGGGGATCCCCGGCGGGACGGGCGGGGTCGCGACGGCGGCGAGCAGCGCGGCGAAGACGGCGAGCATGCCTCCATCGTACCGCACTCGGTCAGCGAGCAGGCGAATGCAGTAGACCGGCCGCTCCGAATATGGTAGGTGTACTGCACGAGGCGCGGTAACCGCCCTCGACCATCGTTCGCGTCGCCGGCTCGTCCGGCGCGCGAGCGCGCCGCCGGGCACCCGCGAGCCTCGAGCTCGCCGACACCCCGGGGATGCCCGGCGGCGACAGCCTCTCGCCGGTCAGTGGCGGCCGGGGAACGCCTCGGGCAGCGGCCGGCTCTCGCAGCGGTCGTCGGCGGTCACGCGGATCAGCGGCGCGTCCTGATGCGCCCGGCGGCGCCGGCGCGATACCGGAAGCCGCGCGCGCTCGCCGCGGTGAGGAAACAGCGCGAGCGTCACGAGCGGCGCGCCGCAGAAGTAGCCGACGAGGTCGGCGGCCAGATCGTTGAGCCCGCGCGCGGTGGAGGGCACGACGGCGCTCAGCACGACGTCGCCGCGCTGCCGCATGCGCAGCACCAGGGTGCCGGGCTCGTACGCCGTCAGCTCCGCCGAGGCGACACCTCGCCGGAAGAAGAGGCGGCCCTCGCCGCGCACGATCCGCGCCTCCGGGACGAGCGCCGGCAGCACGGCGGTCAGCTCGTCGAGGAACGTCGCGATCGAGAGCGCGACCGACGGTTCGTTGATCGTTCCGGACGTGTGCATCGCATCACAAGGATGAGCTTGGTGTGACGCCGCGCACCGTTTCCGACGAAACGTTTGCGCGCTCCATACGCGCCCTTTGCAATGCGCGGTCGACGGAAAGGACAAGACCCCCGGGCCGGAGCCCGGGGGTCTTGCGGATCGCGTGCGCGCGAGGCGCTAGTGGATCATCTGGTTCAGGTCGAGGTGGAAGTCCGCGAAGACGTTCCAGGCGCCGACGTGGATCGCGTTGGGGTACGGGTCGGGCGCACCCTGCGGGATCTGGTGGTAGTCCTGGTGCGACATCGACAGGCTGAAGATCGGCGAGAAGCGCTTCGTGATCTGCGCCGTGAACGCGCTCGACCAGCGGTACGGGAACGGCGCGTTCTCGTAGAAGTTCAGGGCGCCCCAGGCGTCCTTGAACGTCAGCGTCGTGGTCGGACGCAGCGGGATGTTCATCGCGACGGACTGGGTCGTCTCGTAATAGCGATCGGTGCCCGGGTTCTCGTCGTGATAGCCGACCGTGCCGGCCGTGGTGCACAGGTTCTCGTGCGCCGTGACCATGCCCGCGGTGCACAGCGTCGCCACGTGGTGGTCGACGTTCTGCGCGTCGCCGGTGATGTTGAACACGAAGTTCGTCCCGCCCAGGAAATACTTGTCGGGCTTCGTGGCGTAGGTCAGGCCGAGGTAGCCGTAATGGTGCTCGACCGAGGCGAGCGTGTACGGGTACGGCTGCGCGCTGATCGTGGTGTGCAGGACCGCGCCGCCCGCCCAGATGCGATGCCGGAACGACTCGCCGACTTCGACGGTGAACTGGTTGATCGCGTAGTCGGCCCGCTCGACCAGAATGACGTCGTGCGAGTTGACGCCCGCGCCGATCGGATTCGCGGCCGTCGGGCCGGCGTTGCCGACCGTCGGCTGATCCAGCGTGCCGCCGACGAGGCGGTCGAACGAGACCGACAGCTGCTTCGTGATCGGGACCTTGAACGTCCCGCCGAGGTCCATGTAGTCGTAGCCCTTCAGCTGCGCGGTGCTGTAGTAATAAGCGGGGAACGTCAGCCAGGGGACGATGTCGATGACGGGCAGGTGCCCGACGCTATTTCCGGCGGTACTCGACGGGTTGTTGGTCTGATTCGTCGGGGTCGTCCCGGTGGTCGGAGCGGGCGTGGCGCCGGGGCTCGCCGGCTGAGCTTGCGCGGATGCGGCGGCGGCGAGACCGGCAAACGCCGCCAGGGCGGCTGCCGTCGCGACGGCCGAACGCATACCGCGAATGGCGTTCGTGTGGAGCGCCTCGAGCATGTGGGAGTTTCTCTCTTCCTTTGGGTCAAGCACGGTGCTGTCTCGAGCTTGAGCGGAATTGTGGAGGCAGGGAGGGAGGTAGTCGCCGGAGCTTCTGGCGTTTCGGGGAGCGGCGGCTTGCCCAGCGTGCGTCTGATAGCTCGCGCGGGGCGGCTGTCGTCCGCCGGAACGATCGGCCCAGGTGTCAAGACACCCCTAGGCTCCGAACGGAAAATCTCCTCCGTCTGTTCCCAGACTGAGCGCATTTTTTCGTCTGGAAGCCGAGTTTGCCTCCCGCTCGGCAGCAAAACCGAGGAAGAAATCCTGCTCGCGGAGGCCGCGTCCCGCGGCCTGCCGTACGGTCACCGCGTGCCGCACATCGTGATCGAGTGCTCGGGCAACCTCGGCGAGCGGACCGACCTGGGCGCTCTCGTGGAAGGCGTGCACGATGCGGCCCTGGCGACCGGGCTGTTCCCGATCGGCGGCCTCCGGACCCGGCTCGCGGAACGGACGCTCTACCGGATCGCCGACGGCGATCCGGCGAACGCGTTCTGCCACGTGGTCGTGCGCATCGGGCACGGCCGCGACGCGGCGGCGAAGCGGGCCGGCGGCGAGGCGATCTTCCGGGCGCTCTGCGACGCGCTGGCGCCCGCATTCGCGAACGGTCCGCTCGGGATCTCGCTCGAGGTCCAGGAGATCGACCCGGAGCTGAGCTTCAAGCTGAACAACCTGCATGCGTACGTCGCCGAGCGGAGGAGCAGCGCATCGTGAAGGAGCTGAGCGCGCTGCGCGGCTCGATCCCGCCGCTGATCACGCCGCTCCGCGAGGGCATGGTCGACGAAACGGTGTACGCGCGGCTCGTCGAGTTCCAGATCGCGAACGGCTCGCACGGGATCCTCGTCAACGGCACCAGCGCCGAGCCCTCGACGCTGAGCGTCGAGGAGCGGAATCGTCTCGTCGACGTCGCAGTCCGCACGGCGGCCGGACGAGTCCCCGTCGTGGCGGCGACCGGCTCGCAGTCGCTGGCCGAGACGCGCGCCCTGACCGAGCACGCTGCGCGCGCCGGCGCCGACGCGCTGCTGATCGTCACGCCGTACTACGTTCGTCCGCCGCAGCGCGGGATCGTCGAATACTACCTCGATGTCACGCGCGGCGTCGGCATTCCGTGGATGGTCTATCACATACCGGGCCGCGCCGCGGTGCAGGTGACGCTGGACACGGTGGTCGAGCTGGCGCGGCGGAGCGACGCCTTCGTCGGGATGAAGCAGGCGTTCAACGACCTCGGCTTCGTCTCGGAATGTCTCGATGCGTTGCCGGACTTCCGCGTCTTCGTGGGCCTCGAAGAGCTGAGCTTCCCCATGATGGCGATCGGCGCCGTGGGCCTCATGAACGCGGTCGGCAACCTGCATCCGCGCGCGCTGGCCGAGATGTGCGAAGCGGTCTGGAGCGGCGACCTCCGCCGCGGGCGCACGCTGCACCAGCAGCTCCTCGAGATCAACAAAGCGGTGTTCTACGACACCAATCCGATCCCGATCAAGTACATGATGAAGCGCCTCGGACTCCTCACCGCGAACGAACACCGGCTGCCGATGACGCCCGCGACGCCCGAGCTGGAGCGCCGTCTCGACGGGGTCCTCGAGCGCACCGGTCTCCTCGCCGCGGCGAGGTAACGTGCCGGCACGCGCGTCGCGCGGCAACGCCCCGACACCGCCGTCGTCCGTGCGATGCCGTCGGCTTCCATCGCGCGAACGGCCCGAGAGACCATGCGGCCGCGGCCGGTGCAAGGCCCCGTGAAGCTCGTCTCGTACCGGCTTCCCGGGCACGACGTGCGCGCCGCGCGGTACGGCGTCGTGCGCGAAGCCGGCGTCGTCGACGCGAGCACGCGGCTCGGCGCGCGCTACGCGTCGCTGCGCGACGTGCTCGACGCGGACGCGCTCGACGAGCTGAGGCGCGCGGTCGACGGCGCGTCGCCGGAGCACGCGCTCGACGACGTGGCGTTGCTTCCGCCGATCCCGGAGCCGCAGAAGATCTTCTGTATCGGCGTGAACTACACGGATCGCAACGCCGAGTATCGCGACGGCTCGGACATCCCCAAGTACCCGAGCGTGTTCATGCGCGCCCCCGGATCGCTCGTCGGACATCGCGCGCCGATCCTGCGCCCGCCGGAATCCGAGCAGCTCGACTACGAAGGCGAGATCGCGATCGTGATCGGCAAGCGCGGCCGCCGCATCCCGCGCGAACGCGCGCGCGACCACGTCGCCGGCCTCACGTGCATGAACGAAGGCACGATCCGCGACTGGCTGCGCCACGGCAAGTTCAACGTCACGCAGGGAAAGAACTTCGTCGCCTCCGGCGCGATCGGGCCGTGGATCGTCACGACCGACGAGCTGCCCGCGTTCGACGACATCCGCGTCACCACGCGCGTCAACGGGGAGATCCGCCAGCACGACACGACGGCGAACCTCGCCTTCCCGTTCGACATGCTGATCGCGTACCTGTCGAGGTTCGCGGAGCTCGTGCCCGGCGACGTCATCGCGACCGGCACGCCGACGGGCGCAGGCGCGCGCTTCGATCCGCCGCGCTGGCTCGTCCCCGGCGACGTGGTCGACGTGACCGTCGACCACGTGGGCACGCTCTCGAACCTCGTCGTCGACGAGCTGTCACCGGCCTGACGGCAGCCGTCTGCGGACCGCAGCGCAGCGAGGACCGCGATGGGTTCGGCGCTCGTTCAGAGCGCCGAACCCTATAGCGACGCGACGACGTGCATCTCCACGAGCCACTCGGGTTTGGCGAGACGGCTTTCGACGCACGCGCGGGCCGGCGGGTTGTCCTTCGAGACCCAGGCGTCCCAGACGGCGTTCATCGCTTCGAAGCTCGCGATGTCGCGCAGCCAGATCGTCACCGAAACGATCTTCTCGTGGCTGCTCCCCGCTTCCGCGAGCAGCGCGTCGATCTGCTCGAGGATCTGGCGCGTTTGGCCCGCGACGTCGGCGCTCGCGTCCTTCGGGGTTTGGCCGCCGAGGTAGACGGTGTCGCCGTGCACGACGGCGCGGCTCATCCGCGGCCCGGGGCCGATGCGGCGCACGCTCATGACGCCGCCGCTCCGGTGCGTGCGGCCGGGCGGCGCATCGTCGCCCGGTCGCCGCGTGCGCGCAGGTACTGCGGCGGCCATGCGATCTCGTCGCCGAGCGCGCGCGCCGCGAAGAGCGGCCAGTACGGATCGCGCAGCAGCTCGCGCGCGAGGATCACGAGGTCCGCGCGGCCGTCTGCGACGATCGCGTCGGCGTCGAGCGGCTCCACGATCATCCCGACGGCGCCGGTCTTGACGTGCGCTTCGCGCCGAACGCGCTCGGCGAACGGCGTCTGATACAGCGGTCCGACCGGGATCGTCCCCGGCGGCACCGGCACGGCGCCGCCGGTGCTGCAGTCGACGAGGTCCACGCCTTCGTTCCGCAGCAGCTTCGCGAGCTCCACGCTCTGCTCGACGTCCCATCCGCCGGGGACCCAATCGGTCGCGGAGATGCGCACGAAGAGCGGCAGCCGCTCGGGCCACACGCCGCGGACCGCGCGTGTCACCTCGAGCGCGAGCCGCGTGCGGTTCTCGAACGAACCGCCCCAGCGGTCGGTGCGCCGGTTCACGAGCGGCGAGAGGAACTGATGGATCAGGTAGCCGTGCGCCGCGTGCAGCTCGATCACGCTTCCGCCGAGCTCCAGCGTGCGCCGCGCGGCGTCCGCGAACGCGCGCACGATCGCCGCGATGCCGTTTTCGTCGAGCGCGGCCGGCGTCGGATAGCTCGCGCTGAACGGCTCGCTCCCGGGCGCGACCGGGGTCCAGCCGCCGTCGGCCGGCGCGACGGCGCCTTCGCCGTCCCAGGGCCGCTTCGTCGACGCTTTGCGCCCGGCGTGGGCGAGCTGCACTCCGAACGCCGCGCCGCGGGCGCCGCAGAAGCGCGCGATGCGGGCGAGCACCTCCACGTGCTCGTCCTTCCAGATCCCGAGGTCGTGCGGCGAGATCCGGCCGTCGGCGGTTACCGCCGCCGCTTCGGTGAGGACGAGCCCGGCGCCGCCGACGGCGCGGCTGCCCAGATGCACGACGTGCCAGTCGTTCGCGAAGCCGTCCTCCGACGAGTACTCGCACATCGGCGAGACGACGACGCGATTGCGCAGCGTCACGTCGCGCAGCGTGATGGGGCTGAACAGCGACGACACGGCTAGATCCGGCAGCTCCGCAGGCCCTGCTTCTCGAGGTACCGCTGGTGGTAGTCTTCGGCGCGGTGGAACGCGGCCGCCGGCGCGATCTGCGTGACGACGGGCCGCGTGAAGCGCGAGGCCGCGCGAGCGCGGCTCGCCTCGGCGGCGGTACGCTGCGCCTCGTCGGCGTAGAAGATCGCGGAGCGGTATTGCGAACCGATGTCCGGACCTTGCCGGTTGAGCTGAGTGGGATCGTGGAGCGACCAGAACGCATCGAGGAGGGTGTCGTACGAGACGGCGTCGGCGTCGTAGGTGACGCGAACCGCCTCGGCGTGGCCTGTCGTGCCGCTGCACACGTCGCGATAGGTCGGGTGGTCGGTCGTTCCGCCGGTGTAGCCCGCTTCGGCGTCCAGGACGCCCGGGATGTCGCGGAAGTCCGCTTCGACGCCCCAGAAGCAGCCGGCCGCGAAGGTCGCGGTTTGTCTGTTCACGCTGCGTACGACCGCGCGGCGGCGGCGGCGGTGGCGGCGTGAGGCGGCTCGACACGCGCGCGATCGAGAACATCGCGAGCGCGCCCGCGACCGGCTACGACCGGCGCAACGCGGCCGTCCTGGCGCTCGTCTTCCTGCTCGCCTTGGCGGCGACGGTCCCGTTCGCGCGCGTCCCGTTCCCCGCCGTCCCGGCCTTCCTGCCGCTCTCCGTCGGCGCCGCGATCCTCGCGCTGCTGCTCACCAGCGTGCTGCTCTACGTGCAGTACCGCATCGCGCGCGACACCAAGCTCGCGCTCCTCGCCCTGGCCTACGCGTGGCTCGCCGCCTCGGAGACGACGTACGTGCTCGCCTTCCCGGGGATCTTCGCGCCGCAGGGCATCCTCGGCGGCCCGCGCACCGCGGCGGGCTTCCTCATCCTCGGGCAGCTCGGGTTCGCCGCTTTGGCGATCCTGCACGGACTCGCGTCGCGCCGCGCGTGGCGGCTGGCGCGGCTTCCGGTCCGCGCGCTCGCCTCGATCGCCGCGCTCGTATTCGTGCTCGCCGCGCTGCTGATCGGGTTCGGCCGCATGCTGATCCCCGACGCCGCGCTGATCGGGACGAACGCGGAGCTCGCGCGTCCGGTGAGCCCGCTGATGATCGCGGCGATGCTGGTCGCGCTGATGGTCGTCGCCCAGCGTCTGGCGACGGTCACGCAGGTCTGGGTCTCCGTCGTGCTGTTCGCGAAGATCGTCGAGATCGTCACCGCGAGCACGCTCTCCGCGGGCCGCTACAGCGGCGGATGGTACGTCGCGCGGCTCGAGGACGTCGCCTGCGCGGTCATCCTGCTGGCGGTCTTCCTGGTGAAGATCAACGATCTGATGCTGCGGCTCGCGCTGCGCAGCCGCTCCACCGCCGAGGCGCTCGAGGTCGGCGAAGCGCGGTACGCTTCGCTCGCGAACGTCGTGCCGCAGCTCATCTGGACCGCCAACGCCGAGGGCGACATCGAGTACGTCAACGACCGCTGGGTCGCGTACACCGGGCGCGACATCAACGCGACGCGCGATCTCGGCTGGCGCGACGCCGTGCAGCCGGACCAGGAGCCGCAGGTCCGCGCGAGCTGGGAGGCGAGCCTCGCCAGCGGCGAGCCGTTCGCCGCCGAGCTGCGGCTGCGGGCGGGCGCGAGCGGCCGCTATCGGTGGTTCTTGGTGAACGCGGTGCCGGTGCGCGGCCGGCGGGGCGAGATCGTCGCCTGGATCGGCACGTGCACGGACGTCGACGCGCAGAAGCGGCTCGAGGAGCGCGAGGCGTTTCTCGCGCGCGCCGGCGAGCGGCTCGGCGCTTCGCTCGACGTGACGGCGACGGTCGCGGCGATCCGCGCCGCGGTGATCCCCGTGCTCGCCGAGCGCTCGTGGGTCGCGCTCCTGGACGACGACGGGCGATACATCGTGGCCGGGATGGGGAGCACCGACCTCAAGGAGGAGCTCGACACGCGGCGCTGGATCGGCGTGCCGTTCCAGCCGGCGCTCCACGACGCGGTCGCCGCCGTCGTCGACGGCCGCGAGCCGGTGATCCTCGAGGCGCCCGATCGCTTTCCCGACCCGTGGCTGCGCGAGCTGCCTGCGGGTGCGGCGATGATCGCGCCGCTGGTGAGCGGGGACGTCGTCATCGGCGCGCTGGCGCTCGGGCGCCGCAACGCGCGCGCCTACGACGCCGACGATGTCGGCCTCGTGCGCGAGCTGGCCCGCCGCGCGGCGCTCTCGCTCGACCATGCGCGGCTCTACGAACGCGAGCGAACGACGGCCGACGCGCTGCAGCGGGCGATGCTGCCCGCGCAGCTGCCGCAGCTCGCCGAGATCCGCTTTTCCGCCTCGTACTCGGCGGCGTCCGAGTCGCAGCGCGTGGGCGGCGATTTCTACGACGCGTTCGAGCTGCCCGACGGCCGGGTCGCGCTGACGATCGGCGACGTCACCGGACACGGCCTCGAGGCCGCGGTCATCATGGGCGAGATCCGGCAGGGCCTGCGCGCCGCCTCGTTCGAGTCGGCGGAGCCCGCGGCGATCCTCGACCGGGCGAACCGGCTGTTCGTCGCCAGCGGCCGCAGCGTGTTCGTGACCGCGATCTTCGGCATCCTCGATCCGGCGACGGGGCGGTTCACGTACGCGACGGCGGGGCATCCGTCGCCGCTGCTCGCCGAGAACGGGACGGTGCGCCGGCTGCCCGCCTCGGGGCTTCCCATCGGCTTGCGCGACGACGAAGGCGTCGACTTCGCGGTCCGGCTCCATGCGCCGGCGACGCTCGTCTTCTTCACCGACGGGCTGATCGAGTTCGGCCGCGACTTGGAGGCCGGGGAACGCCGGATCGAGGCCGCGGTACGTACCCTCGCGGGTGAAGAGATCGACCACCTCGCGGGCGCGCTGATGAAGGCGGTCCTCGGTGAAGACGAGCCGACCGACGACGTCGCGATCCTCACCGTGAGCGTCGACCGCTTCGCCTCGCCGGTGCGGGGCGAAGAACGCGAGTGGCGCTTCGCGAGCCGCGACGCGCGCACCGGCGCGATGGTGCGGCACGAGCTCGGCGAGCTGGTCGCCCGCTGGACCGGCCGCGACGACGCGCGCTTCGCCGCCGAGCTGGCGTTCGGCGAGCTGATCGCCAACGCGATCCGCCACGCGCCCGGACCGGTCCGCGTGCTGGCCGCACTCGGCGACGCCGGCGATGCGACGATCACCGTCGAGGACACCGGGGCCGGGTTCACGGGCCGGGACGCCGTCGTCGAGCCTCTGGCCGAGAGCGGTCGCGGGCTGACGCTGGTGAAGGCCGTCGCCGACGACCTGCGGATCGAGGAAGGTCCGGCCGGCGGAACGCGGGTCCGCGTCGCCTTCAGCGCCGCGGCGGCCGGCGCACGCCTCGCCGCGGACCGCTCCGCTTAGCGGTTCAGCGCCGCTCCACGACGCCGCGATCGTAGACCGCGACGACGTCCCGCTCGGCCCCCTCGAGGTACGCGGCGGCGAGCGGAAGGGCGCGCTCGAGCGCGGCGGTCAGGCGCTCGACGAACCCTACGGGGTCGCGATAGAACGGCGAGTCCCATGGGTTCGCCGAGAACTGCAACAGCTCGCGCGCCTCGCGGACGAGCCCGCGCGCCGCCGCGATCTCGGCCTGCGTCACCGACGCCGGCTGCCCGCCGTCGTGAGACGCGGGCACGCTGCGAGGGGCCGTACGGTGTCGTCCTTGCAGGTCCAGCTCCGCGAGCTCGACCAGCACGTCGAACGCCTCCATCCCCCGTGCATGACGCATCCGACGTGACCGTTCCTCGGCTGTCCGGACCACGCCGGGAGAGTCTTTCGCCCCACGCTCCGAGCGGGACCGCAAGCGAGGGCTCATCGGACTAAAGTCCTGGTGAGCGACGCCGATCACACTATGCAGACTGCTGTTTCCCGGTTCCACGGAAGGGACCCCATGACTGCACGGACTCGTTTGCTCGGTGCGATCGTCTCGATCTGCGCCGTCGCCGCATCGGCCGGCCCCGTGTCGGCCGCCACCACCACGCAGGGCTCGGCCCAGCTGAAGTTCACCCTCGCCGCGACCTCCTCGCTCGCGCTCGTCACCCAGTACAGCGCCGCGTTCGGCCAGGGCAACGCGACCCCGACGCTCCTGCCGAGCGCGGCCGGCGTCTGCGCCGGCACCGGCTCCGAGGCGAACTTCACCCTCTCGTTCGGGACGATCGTTCCGCAGACGGCGGCCGCGGTCGGCTGCGTCTACAAGAACGCCGTCGCCGTCTCGATCAACACGAACGACTCGGCGGGCTACTCGGTCAACGAGTACCTCGATTCCAGCCCCGGAACCGGGATGGGCGTGTGCGCGATGCCGAACGGCGGCGCCTCGTTCCCCGTGACGCTCGGCGCGCTCTCCACCTCGACGCGCGCCGGCAACCCGGCGGCCGGGTCGTTCACGGGGATGAATCTGACCGGCTGCACGGGCGGCAGCATCGTGCCGGTCGCCGCGGGCGGCACCGACTCCGGCGGGACGGTCCCCGGCAACCCGGGGACGGCGGGCCTCGAGTACTACACGGGCTCGACCGCGATGCTCGCGCTCGCCTCGGGCGCCGGCGCGACGACCGGGACGCAGTACCTCGGTGAGGACATCCAGGTCAACGCCGCGCTCGGCGCGCCGTCGAGCAACGCCGGGTTCACCGGCGTCTTCATGACGATCCAGCTCGTCTCGAACTAGCGCGACGATCGGCTGACCGAACGCGAGCGGAGGCGTACGCTTCCGCTCGCGTTCGCGTGCGCTGGAGGGTTGAACCGCGCGCGGCGCAATGAAGCGGCGATGCTCGTACGCGCCGGCGTCGCGCTCGCATCGGCGCTGCTGATCCTGTTTCTCGCCGTCCCGCTCGCCGCGCTGTACGCGCACCTTTCCCCGGCACGGTTCGCGCACGTGCTCGGTTCGGCCGCGGCGCTCGACGCGTTGCGCATCTCGCTCGTCACGACCGTGTGCTCGCTCGCGCTCACGCTGCTGCTCGGAACGCCGCTCGCGTACGCGCTCGCCCGTGCGAGCTTCCCGGGCCGCGCCGCGGTCGACACGCTCGTCGACTTGCCGATCGTCGCGCCGCCCGCGGTCGCCGGTCTCGCGCTGCTGTTCGTGTTCGGGAATCGCGGGCTCGCGGCGCCGCTGCTGAACGCGGCGCACGCGCGCCTCGCGTTCACGACCGCCGCGGTCGTGATGGCGCAGCTCTTCGTCGGCGTGCCGTTCTACGTGCGCGCCGCGCGCGCGGGGTTCGCGGCGGTCGATCGCACGCTGGAGCATGCGTCCGCGACGCTCGGGATGGGGCCGGTGCGGACGTTCGTGCGCGTCACGGTCCCGCTCGCGCTGCCCGCGCTCGCGGGCGGCGCGGTGCTCGCGTGGGCGCGCGCGCTCGGCGAGTTCGGCGCGACGATCATGTTCGCGGGAAACCTGCAAGGCGTCACGCAGACGCTTCCGCTGGCGGTCTATCTCGGGCTCGAAAGCGGCGATCTCGATCTCGCCTCCGCGCTGGCCGTCGTGCTCGTGACGGTCGCGCTGGCGGTGGTCGCCGCGGCCCGCGCGCTGGAGCGGCGCGCCGCGTGATCGCGGTCGCCGCCCGCAAGGCGCTGCGCGATTTCGTGCTCGACGTCGAGCTGACGTTCGGTGCGGGCGTCACCGTGCTCGCGGGGCCGAGCGGCGCCGGGAAGACGACGCTGCTGCGCATCATCGCCGGGCTGGTGCGTCCCGACGCCGGGCGGGTCGCGCTCGGCGAAACGGTGGTCGAAGCGCCGGGGCTCCACGTGCCGCCGTTCCGGCGCGACGTGGGATACGTGTTCCAGGAGTACGCGCTGTTTCCGCACCTCGACATCCTGGCGAACGTCGCCTTCGGGCTCGCCGCGCGGGGCGTGCGGCGCGCCGAGCGCGAGCGCATCGCGCGGGCCTGGCTCGAACGCCTCGGGCTCGCGACGCACGCCCGTGCGCGGCCGGCGACGCTTTCCGGCGGCGAGCGTCAGCGCGTCGCGCTCGCCCGCGCGCTCGCCTGGTCGCCGCGCGCGCTGCTGCTCGACGAGCCGTTCGCGGCGCTCGACGCGGCGACGCGCGAGCGCGTCCGCGGGGCGGTGACGAGCACGCTCGCCGGGCTCGACATCCCGGTGGTGCTCGTCACGCACGACCCGGGCGACGTCGCGGCGTTCGCGGCGCCGGTCGTGCGGATCGAGCGCGGACGCGTAGCATGAAAACGCGGACGGCGCCGTTCCGCCTCTGTGGGCGCGGAACGACGCCGTCATGCATTCGAGGGCAAGGTACGGTGTAGTGCTGAAGGCCCCTCGGGCAGACGGATACCACATCCGCAGAACCCCTAAACATCGGGAGTTTTCGTGAAGCTCTGCACGTACGAACGCGCCGGCGAGCCGCGCTTGGGCGCGCTCGACGGCGAGGCGATCGTCGATCTGCGCGCCGGCGATCCGGCACTGCCCGCGACGATGCTCGAGCTGCTCCGCGGCGGCGACGACGCGCTGGCGCAGGCGCGTCGCGCTTGCGCGGCCGCCGGACCTGCGGCGCGCGTCGCGCGCGGCGCGGCGCGGCTCCTGCCGCCCGTGCCGAACCCCTCGAAGCTGATCTGCATCGGGCTGAACTACCGCGACCATGCCGAGGAAGTGAAGCTGCCGCTCCCCGACCGCGTCGCCGTCTTCGCGAAATGGAACAACACGCTCGTCGGCGACGGCGCGCCGATCGTGATCCCGCGCGCGTCGTATCGCGTCGACTACGAGGCCGAGCTCGCCTTCGTCGTCGGGACGCGCTGCCGCAACGTGAGCGAGGACGAGGCCGAGGCGAAGATCGCGGGCTACACCTGCTTCAACGACGTGAGCGTCCGCGACTATCAGTCGTTCACCTCGCAGTGGACGCTCGGAAAGACGTGGGACTCGCACGGCCCGTGCGGACCGGCGCTCGTCACGCGCGACGAGGTCCCCGACCCGCAGGCGCTCGCGATCCGCTGCACGATCGACGGCGAGACGCTGCAGGACTCGAACACGGCGCAGATGGTGTTCGGCGTGCGCCGGCTGCTCGCCGAGCTGAGCGCGATCATGACGCTCGAGCCGGGCGACGTCGTGGCGACCGGGACGCCGGCCGGCGTCGGCGTCGCGCGCAAGCCGCGCCGCTGGATCCGGCCGGGCGAGCGGGTCCGCGTCGAGATCGAGCGGCTCGGGGCGCTCGAGAATCTCGCCGTCGCCGAGCACGACGACGCGCGCGGAGGTTGACCGCGTGCCGCGCGCCGTGCTACCCTCCGCGGACATGACGACGCGCTCGTACGTTGTTCCGGTCTTCACGTATCTCGTCGGGCTTCGCCCGCCGGCCGGATCGTCGTTCGCGTAAGACGTCAGAAGCACTCGACGCACGAACGCCCCGGCCGCAGCGGCCGGGGCGTTCGTCGTTCTCGCACCGAGGAGACCGCCCGTGATGACCCGGACCGCCACGACCGCGTGGCTCGACGGCACCCTGCTGGACGACGACCGCATGCGCGTGCACGTCCTGACGCACGCGCTCCACTACGGCTCGTCGGTCTTCGAGGGCATTCGCGTCTATCCGACGCCGCACGGCGCCGCGATGTTCCGTCTGCGCGAGCACGTCGACCGCCTGATCGCCGGAGCCACGACCTACGGGATGGCGCTCGCGTACGGCGCGGACGAGATCGCCGAGGCGATTCGCGCCGTAGTGCGCGCGAGCGGGCGCGACGCCGCCTACGTCCGTCCGCTGGCGTTCTTCGGCGGCGAAACGGTGCGGCTCAACCCCGGGAAGGAATGTCCGGCGCATCTCATGATCGCCGTGCTGCCGTTCGACGGCATCTTGCCGGGGAGCGCGACGCCGCGTTTTCGCGCCACGATCTCGCCGTTCATGAAGACGCCCTCGCGCGCGTTGCCGTCGACGGTGAAGGCCGGAGGCCACTACACAAACTCGATCCGCGCGCTCGCCGAGGCGCAGCGGCGCGGCTTCGACGAGGCGATTCTGCGCAACGACCGCGGCGAGATCGCCGAAGGCAGCGGCGAGAACGTCTTCGTGGTGCGCGACGGCGTGCTGATCACCAACGACGCGGACGCCGACGTGCTGCCCGGCGTGACCCGCGCGAGCGTGCTCGCGCTCGCGCGCGAAGCGGGCGTCACGACGCGCGTCCGGCCGCTCACGAGCGACGACCTCGCGGCGTGCGACGAGGCGTTCTTCACGGGAACCGCGGCCGAAGTGGTGCCGATCGTCGCGATCGACGAGCGCACGTTCGACGACGAAGGACCCCTCACGCGGCGGCTCCGCGAAACCTACACGGACGTCGTGCGCGGGCGCCGTCCGGCGCCGGGCCCCTGGCTCACCGCCGTGTAGCGCGGGAAAGGTATCGCCGGGCGGGCAGGGGTAGCGAGCGTGCGTGAAGCGTGCTCGTTCGATCCTCGCGCTCGCCCTCGCGTGCGCCGTCGTGCCCGGAGCGCCGCGCAGCGCGGGCGCCGACGCGCCCAAGCCGCTCGACTACAAGGCGTACGATGCGTGGAACGCGATCCGCACGCCGAAGCTCTCCGACGACGGAAAGCGGCTCGCCTACGCGCTCACGCCGGAGGACGGGGATCCGACGCTCGTCGTCCGCGATCTCGACGGAACCGCGGAGCGCCGCGAGCCGCGCGGCAGCGCGCCCGCGTTCGCCGGCGACGGGCGTTTCGTCGTGTACACGCACGTCGCGGCGAAGAAGGACGTCGACGCCGCGAAGAAAGCGAAGAAGCCCGAAGCGGAGCAGCCGAAGAACGGGGTCGGGATCCTCGATCTCACGTCGACGGCGCCGCCCGAGATCGTCGACGACGTCAAGACGATCGCCGTCGCGAAGAACGGCGGCCCGGCGATCGCGTACCTCGCCGAGCCGTCGCCCTCGCCGAGCGCCTCGGCGCTCGCGAGCGCGGCGCCGGCGACGCCCGAAGCGAAGCTCACCGCCCCGCCGCGCGGCGAGCCGAGCCCGCGGCCGCGTGCGTCGATCGCGCCCGCGCCGTCGGCGTCGACCGCGGCGCCGAGCGCGTCCGCCTCACCGTCCGCCTCTCCGGCGCCCAAGGCGGACAAGACGAAGGACACCGGAGCGCCGCTCACGATCCGCGATCTCGTCGCCGGCACGCACCTCGTCGCGCCCGACGCGACGAGCGTCGTCGTCGCCGATGACGACGCTGCGATCGCGTACGCGACCGAGACGAAGAACGGCAAGGGCGACGGCGTGCACGTCTACGACGTCGCGCATGGGACGACGCTCGACTTCACGCAGGGCGCGGGGCGCTATCGCGGCTTGGCCCTCGCGCGAGACGGTTCGTCGCTGGCGTACTTGAGCGACGCGGCCACGTATGCGAACGACGTCCCGCACGACGCGCTGTACGTCGTCGACCTGCGCGCCGCGAAGCCGGTCGCGCACGACGTCGCGGATCTCGGCACGGCGGGGATGCCGCGCACCGCGACGCCGAGCGCGAACGGCAAGGTCACCTTTTCCAAAGACGGCAGACGCGTGTTCTTCGGGACGGCCGCAGCGCCGACGCCGCTGCCGTCGGGGACGCCGGAGCCGATGAAGGTCGACGAATGGGCGTGGAACGATGACGTCCTGCAGTCGCAGCAGAAGAAGGACGCCGACGAGGAGCGCAAGCGCACGTACCTCGCGGTCTACGACGTCGTGCACGGGCGCTTCGCCCAGCTCGGCTCGCCCGCGATGCGCAACGTCGTGCGCAACGAGAATCCCGACACGGTGCTCGGCGAGGACGATCGCGCGTACCGTCGCGCCGCCTCGTGGCGCGGCGAGATCTACGAAGATCTCTATTCGGTCTCGCTGGCGACCGGCGCGCGGCGCGAGATCGCACGGGCGGCCTCCTCGAACGTGTACTTCTCGCCGGGCGGCAAGTACGTGGCCGTGTGGGACGAGCGCAGCGCGCACTGGATCGCGATCCGCTTGCGCGACCGGCACCCGGTGACGCTCGCGCCGCGCGCGCGCGTCGCGTTCTACGACGTCGAGGACGATCATCCCGATCCGCCGCAGCCCGAAGGCTTCGGCGGCTGGCTCGCCGGCGACCGCGGCGTGCTGATCTACGACCGCTACGACGTGTGGCGCGCCGACCCCGACACCGGCGCGGCGAGCAGCCTGACGCGCGGGGCGGGCGCGCGCACGCGCACGGTCTACAGCCCGGTCTCCACCGACCCGGACGCCGACGCGTTCCCGCTCGACAAGCCGCTCCTGCTGACGCTGATCGACACGCGCACGTACGCGAGCGGCTACGCGAGCGTGCCGGTCTCCGGCGGCGTCCCGGCGACGTTGTTCGAGAAGAACGAGATCGTGAACGGCACGCGCGACGTGTTCGAAGCGCCGCTGCACGATCTCGGCTTCCCGCCGCTCGCCGCGAAGCACGGCGACCGGTACGTCTTCTCGCGCGAGACGTTCCGCGAGTTTCGCAACCTGTGGGCGACGGACACGCGCTTCCGGCAGCCGCGGCAAGTCACCGACGCGAACCCGCAGCTCGCGCGCTATCGCTGGGGCACCGAGCACCTCATCTCGTACAAGGGCGCCGACGGCACGCCGCTGCGCGCGGTGATGCTGATCCCCGACGGGCTGCGCCGCGACCGCAAGGCGCCGATGCTGGTCTACTTCTACGAGCGCTGGAGCGACATGTTCCACGAGTTCTACTCGCCGGCGCCGGGGACGAGCCCGAACTTCGCGCGCTACGTCTCCAACGGGTACGTCGTGCTGTTCCCGGACGTGAAGTATCGCGTCGGACACCCCGGCGCGAGCGCGCTGAACTGCGTGCTTCCGGCGGTCGACGCGGCGCTGAAGAGCGGCTACGCCGACCCGAAGCGCGTCGGGATGGCCGGGCACTCGTGGGCCGCCTATCAGATCAACTACATGATCGCGAAGACGCATCGTTTCCGCGCGGTCGAGGCGGGCGCGGCGGTCGACGACATGATCAGCGCGTACGGCGGGATTCGTCTCGAGAGCGGGATCGTGCGCGAGTCGCAGTACGAGCACACGCAGTCGCGGATCGGCGCGACGCCGTGGGATCGCCCGGACCTCTACCTCGAGAACTCCGGGCTGTTCGGGATCCGCAACGTCACGACGCCCTACCTGACGATCCACAACGACGCCGACGGCGCGGTCCCGCAGTTCCAAGGGATCGAGTACATCACCGCGATGCGCCGGCTCGGAAAGACGGCCTATCTGTTCTCGTTCGACGGCGAGGACCACAACCTCAAAGGGCGCGAGCAGCAGAAGTGGTGGACGGTGCACCTCGACCAGTGGTTCGACTACTGGCTCAAGGGTGCGCCGCGGCCGGCGTGGATGAACGGCGTGCCGTACCTGCACCGCGGCGAGACGGACGTGCATCCGCTGTACGGCGAGCCGGGCTGACGATGCCGGGCGCGGCGCTCGTTCGAACCTGCGCCGCGCTGCTCGCGTGCGCGCTCGCGCTCGCGGCGTGCGCCCATCGAGGGACGAGCGCGCCGTCCGGCGTGCTGCGGGTCGGCGTCGAAGTGGAGCCCACCACGCTGGCGCCGATCCTCGCCGAGTCGATCACCGACAACGAGATCCTGCGGCTGATCTACGATCCGCTGATCGGCTGCGACCGCCTCGGCAACCCGGTCCCCGCGCTGGCCGCCGCCGTGCCGACGCGCGCGAACGGCGGGATCTCGGCCGACGGTCTGACGATCGCGTACCGCCTGCGGCGCGGCGTGCGCTTCCACGACGGCCGCCCGTTCACGAGCGCCGACGTCGCGGCGTCCTTCCGGGCGGTGATGGACCCGCGGAACCCCGTCGCGACGCGGCACGGCTACGACGTCGTCGCGCGCGTCGAGACGCCCGATCCGTACACGATCCGCTTTCGACTGAAGCGCCGCTTCGCGCCGTTCATCGGAACGGTGTTCGCGGAGAGCGACTCGCCGTACTACGTCGGCCCCGCGCCGCTGCTGCGCGGCGCGCTCGTGCAAGCGGCGATCGCGAGCGCGCCGGTCGGAACGGGCCCGTACCGCGTCGTGCGCTGGCTGCACGGCGACCGGCTGGAGCTGGCGGCGAACGCGTCGTACTGGGCCGGCGCGCCGCGGATCCCGCGCATCGTCGTGCGGTTCATCCCCGACGAGAACAGCCAGCTCGTCGGCCTGCAGACCGGCGATCTCGACGCGGTGATCGGGCTGTCCGCGAGCGCGGCGGCGCAAGCGCGCACCATCCCCCACGTGCGAATCGACGCCTCGCCGACGAACGGCTACTTCGGATTCCTGATGAACACCGCGCGCGGCGCGACGGCCGATCCGCGCGTGCGTCGCGCGATCGCCGAGGCGGCCGACGCGGCGGCGTTTCGCCGCGACGTCACGCACGGATACTATGCGCCCGCGATCGCCGATTTGCCGACGATCCTCTGGGCGGCCGATCCGGCGCTCCGCCCGATCGCGCACGACGTCGCCGGGGCGCGCAGGCTGCTCGAGGCCGCCGGATACGGAGCGCCGCGGCGGCTCTCGCTCGAGATCGCGCTCGTGCAGCAGTCGCAGACGTTCCGCTCCGAGGCGGTGCTGCTGCAGAGCGAGCTGCGCGCGATCGGCGTCGAAGCGCACCTGCACGGCTACTTGAGCGACACCTACTCTGCGCCGCTGGCCGCGGGCGGGATCCTGGCGCGCGGACGCTACGACATCGCGCTCTACAACTGGATCTCCGGGATGGATCCCGACGACAGCTCGCAGCTGACGTGCGCGGAGCGCCCGCCGAACGGCTACGATCAGTCGTTCTACTGCAGCGCCGCGATGGACGCCGCGCAGCGCGACGCGCTCGCCTCCTACGACGAATCCGTGCGGAAGAAGGCGTACGCGCGCGTCGAGGCGCTGCTGCTGCGCGACGTCCCGATCGCCTACCTCGGCTCGCCGGTGAAGATCGCGGCGCTCCGGGACGACGTCGGAGGCTTCTCGCCCTCGCTGATCACGCGGACCGCGAACGCGGAGCGCTGGACGTTGCGTCGCTGAGCGGCTCCGGGGGGCGGGAGCCGCGCGCGGCCCGAACCACGCGCCATGGTTCGGCGCATCCCTGTCGCCCTGCTCGCCGTGCTGCTCGGCGCCGCTTCGCTCGCCTCGGCGCGCGCCCAAGGCTCCGCGCTCGACGCGCGCGCCGTCGCCACCGCGCAGCCGCAGGCCCAGGTGACGGGCGCACCGGTCACGCCGGCGCCGGTTCCGAGCCTCGCGCCGTCCCCGCCGGCCGAGCCGTCCGTCGCGCCCGGCCGCCCCGGCGCGTCGAGCCCGGCGGCTGCCCTTCCGCGCATCCCCGGCGTCATCGTCCCGGGTGCAGGGGCGACGCAGCCCTACGCGACGTTCGTGAAGGGCGCGACGGTCCAGAACGGCGTGATCGACCTGATCCGCAAGGACGACGATCTCTACTTCGACCTGAAGCCCGAGAACTTCGACCACACGTACGTGATCGCGCCGTCGATCGAGCGCGGCGTCGGCAGCGGCGCGTGGGCGGGACGCGTGTACGACCCGATCCCGGTGACGTTCAAGCTCGTCGGCAAGCGCGTGCTGTGGATCACCCCGAACACGCGCTACGTCGCGCCGAAAGGCTCCGCCGCCGCGAACTCGCTGGCGATCAGCGTCGGCGATTCGGTCATCCTTTCGACGCCCGTCGTCGCCGAAGACAAGGACAAGAAGCATCTCGTCGTCGCGCCCTCGCTGTTCCTCACCGACTTCGAGAACGTCGGCGCCGATCTCGGGCGAGCCGCCACGCCGCCTTCGCTCCCGGGCCTGCTCGTGCTCGTCATCCGTCCCACGTACGCGGTCGACGCGACGAAGTCGTACTACGGCCGGACGAAGACCTTTCCGCGCAACGACGAGATCAGCGTCGATCTGGCGTTCAACGGGCCGCCGAACGCGATGCCGACGGTCCCCGACGGGCGCGGGATCCCGGTCGTGATGCACTACAGCATCATCTCGCCTCCGGAGCGCGACCCGCACTTCGTGCCGCGCCTGGCCGACGACCGCGTCGGATACTTCATCACCGCGCGCAAGAGCTACGGCAACGACGCCGCCAAGACGCCGTTCGAGCGCTTCATCGAGCGCTGGAACCTCGACGACGGGCCGATCACGTTCTACCTCACCGACGAGATCCCGAAGGAGTATCGCGACACCGTGCGGCGCGGGATCCTAGCGTGGAACGACGCGTTCGCGCGCATCGGGCACCCGCACGCGATCGTCGTCAAAGACCCGCCGTCCGATCCGAACTGGGATCCCGACGACGCGCGCTACACGACCGTTCGCTGGATCACCTCGGACGAGCCCGACTGGAGCGCCTACAGCCCGCACGTGAGCGATCCGGACACCGGACAGATCGTCCGCGCCGAGGTCGTGATCGACGGCGAGTCGCTCCGCGCGATCAAGAGCGGCTACATCGACCGCGTGCTCCCGGCCGAGCGGCTCCGGCGCAGCGCCTCGGCGCTGTCGTTCCTGCTCGATCCGACGGCGCTGACCGGCGACGGCGACGAGGCTTCGGAGAGCGAGGACTGCACGTTCGAGCAAGGCTCGGTCGTCCAGGCGGCGCTCGGCTCGCTGCTGCTCGCGCAGAACCCGCGCACGACCGCGGCGGAGCGCGAGCGCTACGCGCAGCAGTGGCTCTACAGCACGGTGCTGCACGAAGTGGGGCACACGCTCGGGTTGCGGCACAACTTCGAAGGCTCGACGGCGTACACGTACAAGGAGCTGCACGATCCGGCGTTCACCGCGAAGCACGGCACGACGGGATCCGTCATGGACTACACGCCCGCGAACATCGCCGCGCCCGGCGAACGGCAGGCGGCGTATTTCCCGACGAAGCTCGGGCCGTACGACTACTGGGCGATCGAGTACGGCTACCGTACCTTCCCGAACGTGCGCAGCTCCGCCGACGAAGCGATCCCGCTCTCGCGGATCGCCTCGCGCTCGACGCAGCCCGGCCTCGCGTACGGGACCGACGAGGACGCGATCGCGAGCTCGGTCGACCCGCGGATTCAGCCGTTCGACTTGTCGAGCGATCCGCTCGCGTACGTCGACGAGCAGTTTCGCGTCGACGACGACGTCGTCGCCCGGCTGACGAAGACGTTCCCCGGCGACACGCGCTCGTTCCAGGACTTGCGCGCCGGGCTCGTGACCGTGCTGAACAACGAGCTCGAGGACGGCGTCATCGCGGCGAAGTACGTCGGCGGCATCTACACGTCGCGCGCGCACCGCGGCGAGCCGGGAGCGCCGCCGCCGTTCACGCCGGTGCCGCGCGCGCAGCAGCTGCGCGCGTTCCGGCTGCTCGACCGCTACGTCCTTTCGTCGAACGCGTTCCGGTTCTCGCCGCAGCTCCTCAACGAGGTCGCTCCCTCGCGGTACGGCGTGCACTGGGGCGCCGACCGCGTTCCGCGCAGCGACTTCCCGGTGCGCGAGGTGATCGCGGAGCTGCAGGACGGCGTCATCGAGCAACTGTTCTCGCCGGTGAACCTCGCGCGCGTGGGCGACGAGGAGCTCAAAGTGCGCCGCCCGTCCGACACGATGTCGCTCGCCGATCTGTTCGCGTGGACGAACGCGGCGATCTACGACGACGTCGGAAAGACGACGATCGAGCCGACGCATCGCGAGCTTCAGCGCCGCTTCGCGGACCTGCAGATGGTGATCGTCGCGCTGCCCGCGCAGTACGCCGATCGCCTGGACCTCCCGCGCGAGACCCAGGCTTTGGCGCGCTACAACCTCGTGAAGCTCGCCGCCCGCCTGCCGGCGGCGATCCGCGCCGCGCGCGACGAAGGCACCCGCGCGCACCTCACCGACTTGCGCGTGCGCGTGGCGGGCGTGCTGCACGCGCAGAACACGCGGCAGATCTGAGGGGTACAAGCGCCGCATGAGCGTCACCGCCCCCGACTTCACCAAGGCGCCGCCGCGCAGCGGCCGCGACATGCTCGGCCGCTACGCCTGGCTGGCGCGGCTCGCCGACAAGGTGCGCGCCGAGCATGCCGGCACGCAGGAGGACTACGTCGCCTACTGCCCGCTCTCCATGGGCTTCCTCCACGCCGCCGGCGTCACGCGCTCGGACGTCGACCGGCTGATCCGCGAGGGCGCGAGCGACGATGCGCTCGTGCGCTGGTTCGACGAGCACGTCTCCGACGAGCGGCGCGAGAAGGCGAACCGATTCGTCCTCGAGGAGCACGCGTCGAGCCTCGATCAGCAGGACGCGGAAGAGGGTCGCGCCTGACCGTTCGCACCGTCATCCCGGCCGCGCGCGCCGCCCTGCGCGCGCGCTGCGCCGGGGCGCTGAGCGCCGCGGACGCGGACGCTCTCGCCGCGGCCGGTGAGGCCGACGTTCTCGCGCTCGACGTGCCGCTCGCGAGCGGCGTCGCGACGCTCCTGCGCGCGTGCGGCGCGGTCGTCGCCGGCGCCGGCTCGGCCACGCTGATCGCCGCGTCGCGCGCGACGCTGGAGCGCGCCTGCGCCGCCGCACGTTGCGAGTCCGAGCGCGCGGCGGTTCGCGCGCTGATCGCCGCGTTCCAGCGCGCGCGGTCGAGCCCGCCGGCGTTGCGTTGGCGCGGCCGGTCGATCGCGCTGGACGACGGTGCGCAGGTGATGGGCATCGTCAACGTCACGCCGGACTCGTTCTACGAGCGCGTCGGCGGCGCCGAGGCCGCGCTCGCGAAGGGGCGCGCGATCGTCGCGGACGGCGGCGCGATCGTCGACGTCGGCGGACAGTCGTATGCCGACGGCGTGCGCCGGGTCGGTCCGGAGGACGAGGCCGCACGGGTCGTGCCGGCGGTGCGCGCGCTCGCCGCGGCCTGTGACGCGGCGATCTCGGCCGACACCGTGCACGCCCGCGTCGCGCACGCCGTGCTGCGAGCCGGCGCGCACGCGATCAACGACTGCAGCGGATTGTCCGATCCCGCGCTGGCGGACGCGGTGGCCGAGCACGGCGCCGGACTCGTCATCGTGCACCTCAAAGGGCGCCTCAACCACCGCGAGCCCGCGACCTACGTGTACGACGACGCGCTCGCGGAGATCGTGGAGTTCCTGCACGAGCGCGCCGAGCGCGCGCTCCGCGCCGGCGTCGCGCGCGACGCGATCGCGATCGACCCGGGGCTGGAGTTCGGCAAGGAGCCGGCCACCGATCTCGAGATCCTCGCGCGCTTCGGCGAGCTGCGCGCGCTCGGCTATCCGATCGTGCTCGCCGCCTCGCGCAAGAGCTTCATCGGGCGCGTCGTCGGCCGGCCCGCGGCCGAGCTGCTCGTGCCGTCGCTCGCGGCGGCGGCGGCCGGGATCGCGGCGGGCGCGCGCATCGTCCGCGCACACGACGTCGCCGAAACGGTTCAGCTCGCGCGGATGCTCGCGGCGATCGAGCGCGCCGGGATGCCGGCGGAGGACGGCGCGAGCAACTCGTGCGCCGCCGAGGCGGTCTAGAGCACGAGAATGCGCGCGGCGTACATCGGCGTCGGCTCGAATCTCGGCGACCGGCAGAGCGCGATCCTGGCCGCGCTGCAGCGGCTGCGCCGCGGAGCGGACGTCGAGGCGGTTTCGTCGTTCTACGAGACGGCGCCGGCGAACGGCGTCGCGGGCGGCCCGTTCCTCAACGTTGCCGCGAAGCTCACGACGTCGCTCGACCCGGTGGGCTTCGAGCGCTTCGTGCGCTCGGTCGAAAGCGCGATCGGACGGCTGACGCGCACGCCGCTCGACGCGCGGCCCATCGACATCGACATCCTGCTCTTCGGCGAGGAAGTCGCCGACTTCGGCCGCTTCGAAGTTCCGCATCCGTACCTCGCGTCGCGGGCGTTCAACCTCGTCCCGCTCGCCGAGATCGCGCCGGGCGTCGTCGATCCGCGCAGCGGCAAGACGATCCGCGAGCTGGCGGCCGCGGTGCCGCGGGACGGGATCGCGCGCAAGGCGCGCGCGGTGCATTTCGACGCGAACCGCCAAGAAGAGGCGCCCGAGGTGCGCCTGTCGCTGAACCGCGTCGGCGTCTCGTCGGTGAAGCACGTCATCCGGCTCGCGATCGGCGGCGAGGAGCGGGTGTTCCACGGCGACTTCACGATGGTCGCCGATCTCGCGCCCGACAAGGCCGGCGTGCACATGTCGCGCTTCTCCGAGCTGCTCGAAGCGGCGACGCTCGACGTGCTGGCGCGCGCCGCGAAGCCGTCGCGAGTCGAGGATCTCACCGAGCAGATCGCGCGGGAGATCGTCGCCTCGCAGGGCGCGCTGCGCGCCGACGTGCGGCTGCGGGCGGACTTCGGGCTCGAGCGCTGGACGCCGGTGAGCGGGAAGCGCACCGAGGAGACGTACACCCTGGTCGGGATCGCGCACGCCGACGCGCGTGGAGCGCGGCGCGTCGTCGGCGTCGAGGCCGAAGGGATGACGGCCTGTCCGTGCGCGCAGCAGATGGTGCGCGAGCACTCGATGCGCGAACTGCTCGACGCGGGCTTCAGCGAATCGGACGCAGCGCGCGCGCTCGACGCGCTTCCGGTCGCGACGCACAATCAGCGCGGGCGCGGCGGCGTCTACGTCGGCGCCGCCGAGCCCTACGCCGCCGAGCTGCGCGCCGAAGACCTCGTCGAGATCGTGGAGTCGTCGATGTCGAGCGAGACCTACGATCTGCTGAAGCGCCCGGACGAGTTCTTCGTCGTCAACAAGGCGCATCACAACCCGAAATTCGTCGAGGACGTCGTGCGCGGGATCGTCGCGCGCGCCCTCGACGTGTACGCCGACTTCCCGGACGGGACGTATCTCGGCGCCTCGCAAGTGAACTACGAGTCGATCCACAAGCACGACGCCTTCGCCGAAGCGTTCGGGCTGTTCGGCGAGTTCCGGCGCGAGCTGCGCGAGGGCGTGCACGTCGACGTCAAGACCGATCTCGCGAGCTGGCTCGGAACGCGGCCCTCGGCCGTCGTGACCGTCTAGCCCGGGAGGCGCCGTCATCCCGAAGAGCGCCGAGCCGCTCGACGTCGCGACGGCGTTCCGGTTTCTGCGCGGCCTGAAGCGCAACAACGACCGCACCTGGTTCCACGCCAACCGCACCGCGTGGGACGGGCACGTGCGGCACGGCTTCGAAGACCTCGTCACGATGCTGCTCCTCGCCGGCGGGCGCGCCGACGAACGGCTCCGTCACGTCGACCCGCGCGCCTGCCTGTTCCGGCTCGCGAACGACACGCGCTTCCATACCGGAAAGCAGCCCTACAAGACGTGGCTTTCGGCGTGGCTGTCGCCGGGCGGAAAGAACGGCGCCTTCGCCGGCTACTACGTGCACGTCGCGCCCGGCGGTTCGCACTTCTCGGCCGGCGTGTACGTCCCGGAGAAACCGGCGCTGCACGCGCTCCGCAGCGTCTTCGCGCTGGACGGCGCGGAAGCGCGCCGCTTCGACCGGGTGCTGGCGGCGAACGCGCTGCGACCCTATCTCCCGCTCGAGACCGAGCCGCTGCGCGTGACGCCGCGCGGCTTCCCGAAGCACCATCGCCGCCTGCCGCTGATCCGCGCGCGGAACTACCTGCTGCGCCGCGACGTCGCGGACGAGGAGCTGCGCGCGCGCGGTCCGTTCGCCGTCTTCCGCGACGCGATCCGTGCCACGGCTCCCTTCGTGCGCTGGCTCGACGAGCACGCCGGCGATGCGTGCTGACGATCCGTTCGGCGGGCGGCCGCCGACCAGTCACGAGCGGATGAGCGGGCGTCCCTGGGACGCGTCGTATCATGACGGACCCGCACCGTGGGACATCGGCGGACCGCAGCCGGCGATCGTGCGCCTCGCCGCGCGCGGCGCATTTCGCGGTGACGTGCTGGACGCGGGCTGCGGCACGGGCGAGAACGCGCTGCACGTCGCGTCTCTCGGGCTCCACGTTTCCGGTTTCGACGTCGCGCCGACCGCGATCGCGATCGCTCGGCGGAACGCGGCCGAGCGCGAGATCGCCGCGGAGTTCGCGATCGCCGACGCGTTCGAGCTCGCGGGTCTCGGCCGGACGTTCGACACGGTGCTGGACTGCGGACTGTTCCACACGTTCGACGCCGAAGAGCGCCCGCGCTACGTCGCGAGCCTCGCCTCGGCGACGAAGCGCGGCGGCACGTTGCACGTCCTCTGCTTCAGCGACGAAGGCCCCGCGGCGGGCCCGCACCCGGTCGGCCGCGACGCGATCGCGGCCGCGTTCGATCCGAGCACGGGATGGACGCTCTCGGCGCTTCGGCCCGAACGCATCATGACGCGTTTCCACGACGAGCGCGGCGCGCCGGCGTGGTTGGCGACCGTCGAACGAACGTAACGGCCTGGGCGCACGGTGCCCGGGCGCACCCTTGCGGGCGAGGAACGAGGCCGTTCGCGGCGCACGTTCGGTTCGTGAACGAACGGCCGTGGAGCGACGCGACGCGGGTGGTCCACGCGGGGAAGCGACGCCCGGCGCCCGGTGAGGCGCTGCTCGGCGGACCGGTCTTCGCGAGTCATTTCGCGGCGCCGGAGAGCGCGGATGCGCCGTTCGCGTACGGGCGCGAAGACAACCCCACGTTCCGCGCGTACGAGGCGGCGCTCGGCGATCTCGAAGGCGGCGACGCCGTCGTCTTCGCGTCGGGGATGGCGGCGATCGAAGCGGTGTTCGGCAGCGTCCTGCTGCCGGGCGACGTGCTGGTCGTCCCGGCCGGCGGATACTACTCGACGCGCGGGCTCGCCGACGCATATGCGACGCGCCACGGCGTCCGCGTGCGGCGCATCGAACCCGCCGACGCGTCGAATCCCGCGACGTACGCCGGTGCGAAGCTGGCGTGGATCGAGACCCCGCTCAATCCGCAGCTGGAGGTGGTGGACGTCGCGGAGGCGGCGCGCCTCGCGCACGACGCGGGCGCCCTGCTCGCGGTCGACGACACGACCGCGACGCCGCTGGCGACGCGGCCGCTGGAGCTCGGCGCGGACTTCAGCGTCTCGAGCGACTCGAAGATGATGACGGGCCACGGCGATCTCATCCTGGGGCACGTCGCAGCGACGAGCGCGGAACGCGTGGCGGCGCTGGGCGAATGGCGCCGTCTGCACGGCGCCGTACCCGGACCGATGGAGGTGTTTCTCGCCCACCGCTCGCTGGCCACGCTGCACGTGCGGCTGGAACGCTGCAGCGCGAACGCCTTGCGCATCGCCGAGGCGCTCGCGGCGCGGGCAAATGCGCGCGGCGACGTGCGCGACGTCCGCTATCCGGGGCTCGCGACGGCGCCGCAGCACGCGCTCGCCGCTCGTCAGATGCGCTTCTTCGGATCGGTGCTGTGCTTCGACGCCGGATCGCGCGAGCGAGCGGTTCGGTTCCTCTCGGAGCTTCGCCTCGTGGTCGAAGCGACGAGCTTCGGCAGCGTCCACACGACCGCGGAGCGCCGCGCGCGCTGGGGCGGCGACGACGTCACCGGCGGGTTCATCCGGCTGAGCGCGGGCTGCGAGGCGGCCGTCGACGTCATCGCCGACCTGACGCGGGCGCTCGACGCGACGCTGCCCTGACGTGCGCGGCCGCGCGAGTCGGACGGCGGTCGCTATGCGGAGGCGTTCTCCAGGAATCGAATCCGCGTCGCGAGCGAAGGATGCGACGCGAAGATCAGCTCCGCCCAGCGCGGCGGCTCGAGCTCGGCGAGGTTCTGTTCGCCCAGGCGCTTGAACGCGCGGACGCCGGCCGGCGCGTCGTTCGTGGCCGCGACGGCGAAGCGGTCGGCGCGCGCCTCCATCGCCCGCGACGCCGCGTTCATCAGCGGCATCGAGCCGAGCTGCACGAGCGAGGCGTAGAACGCGAGCCGCGCGCCTTGCGCCGGCGAGGTGACGCCGCGCCGCGTCGTCGCGCGCAGCGCCGCGTCGGCGACGAGCAGCGTCGCGGCGAGCGACACCGTCCCGAGCGCGATGCCCAGCCACGGATCGCGCCGCACGTAATGACCCAGCTCGTGCGCGACGACGAACAGCGTCTCGTCGTCGGGAAACGCTTCGACCAGCGTGTCGGCGAGCGCGATCCGTTCCGTGCCGAGCACGCCGGTGACGAAGGCGTTCGCCTTTTTCGTTTGACGGCTCATGTCGAAGCGCAGGATCGAGGCGTCGCCGACGCCGTAGCGCGCGGCCAGCGCGCGGATCCGCGCTTCGAGGTCGCCCGTCACCGGCTCGTAGCGGTTGAACAGCGGCATCACGAACGTCGGCGCGATCACCGTCGCGAAGGCGAGCAGCGGCGGCGTCGCGGCGATCGCGATCAGCGGCCAGCGTCGCGGCGCGCGCACGACGACGGCGTCGGCGAGCGAGACGACGATCGCCGTGACGGCGGCGGCGACGGCCGTGCCCTTCGCGTGGTCCGCCATCCAGCTCCGCGCGCTCTGCTCCGACGTGCCGTAGACGCGCTCCAGCACGTGGCCTTCGACGTAGTCGACGCCGACGTCGCGCAGGGCGTCGAGCGCGAGGACCGCGAGCGCGAACGCCGGCGCGCGGAGCGGTCGCGGCAGCGGGCGCACCGCGGCGTCGAGCGCGTCCCCGGCGACGAACGCGATCGCCGCGGTCGACGCGAGCGAGCGCGCGAGTCCGGCGACGGTCAGCGCGCGTCGCGCCGCGCCGTACCGCCGCGGATCCCGGTCATCCCGCGAAGGGTACGGTGCGCGCAGGTCGCGCAGCGCCTGTGCGGCACGCAGCGCCGCGTACCCGAGCGTGAATCCCGCGGCGAGCCCGCATGCCGTCCGTCGCACGAGAGCCATCGTACCCCGCTCAGAAGCGAACGACCGCCGTGTACGTGAGCACCGCGTCGCCCTTCGCCGGAACCGCGAGACGCCAGGTCGCCGTCGTCGCCGAGGTCTTCTCGAACGGTGCGCTCGTCTCGGTGATCTTCCAGTCGCCCACGATCGGCTCGACCACGAGGACGGTCTGCGCGGCCGGCTTCGCGTTGTGAATCTCGATCCGGTAGGAGCTCTCGAACGTCTGCCGGTCGACGACCCGGAAGCTCGTCTGCCGCCTGTTCGCAACGACGTCGAACGCGTTGCCGATGAAGAGACGGACGTCGGCCCCGGCCGGCGTGTGATCGATCGAGTCGCCCCCGACGAACTGCGCCGTCCCCGACGAGTCACGCTTGTAGACGCGCACCGTCCCGGCCGGGAGCGGGATCCCGAGTTCTCCGCCTTCGTTGCGGAACGTCAAGTACGTCCCCACCTTGACGCTGCGGCCGAGATCGCCGAGCGCGACGCGATAATATCCGCCGTCGCCTCGCAGCTCGAGGGTCTTCGTGACGGGGAACGCGCCCGCGCGCATGAGCTCGACCTGTTTCGTCTGCGCGTCGGCGATCGTCGTCTTGCGCGGCAGCGTGTAGAGATGGTATTCGAACAAGCCTTCCTCGCGCGGAAGACGATAGGTGTCGGCGGTCATCGCGGGCGGCGCGGCGCGGCCGAGCGGGCTTGACGCGAGCGGCACGTTGACGTTGCCGGCGACGAGCTGCACGCTCGCGTTCCGATACGCCGTTCCGCTTTGATTCTGCAGCGTGACGAGGCCGCGCAGGTCCATGCGGTCGTCGCTCGCGTTGAGCATCGCCGTGTAATCGGCGTGCCAGCTCATCCCGCCGGTGAGGTAGTCCAGCTCGACGTCGCGCGCGCCGCCGCGCGTCGCGATCACGTCGGTCACGAGCGTCGGCCGGTCGCGGAGATTCGGCGGCAGCGACGGGTAGGCGATGTCGCCGTTCACGGTGGTTTCGATGCGGTCGGCGTAGCGCAGCACGACGCCGCCGTTCGCCGCGAGGACGCGCGCGGTCTCGCGAGCGCGGTGCCCGTTTTTGCCGGCGGGATGGAGCACGACGACGTCGCGCCCGACGTACTTCTCGAGCAGCTTCTGCGGCGTGAGCAGGTCGTAGTCGAAGTCCTGCTCGGCGACTTCGAGGGGCGCGGCGGAATCGAGCGACTGCAGCACCGCGGTCTCCGGCTGGATGCGCGCGCTGACGTCGCGCAGTGCGAGCCGCGACTCGCCCTGCGGCAGCGAAACGCGTCGCCGGTCGCGCACCACGGCGAGATCGTCGTTATAGATCGTCACGCCGACGGCGCGCTGGTCGGCGAGCGTGGAGACGCGCTCTCCGGGATCGGCCGACGAGACGCCGACGAGCGCGGCGGCGAGCGCGGCGAAAAGGGTGAGGAAACGGCGCATGCAACCTCCGCTGCGTGTCGAGCTTCGTTTTGTCGGGCGGACGGGTCTACGGGTTCGATCCGCATGCGGCGCGATGGGCGTGCGGCGACGCTCTCGTCGTCCGCGACGGGCACGTCGTCTCGCTTCGAATCACCGATGCGGACGCCGGCACGCCGCACATCCCCCTCGACGGCCGCGCCGTCTATCCCGCGTTCGCCGACTGCCACGTGCACCTGACGGACACGGGGCTCTTCCTCGGGCCCGCCGATCTTTCCGGCGTGCGCGACGCCGCGGGCTTCGAGCGAGCCGTCGCGGCGCTGCCGTACGCCGGCGTGGTGCTGGCGGGAAACTACGACGACTCGGCATGGCCGCACGGCGAGCGCGCGAGCGCCGCGCCCCTCGAACGCGAGCACGCCGGCTCGATCGCGATGGCGGTGCGGGTCGACGGCCACTCGTCCGTCGTCAACCGCCGGGCGCTCGAGCTCGCCGCGCTCGCGCCCGAGACGCCGGGGATCGAACGTGACGAGCACGGCGTCCCGACCGGGACGCTGTTCCTCGAAGCGAACTGGCGCGCACAGGCGCGCGTGCTGGCGGCCGTCCCGCCGAAGCAGCGGCGCGCCGCCGAGCGCCGCGCCACCGAGCTCGCGCTGCGCGAAGGCGCGCTCCATCTGCACGTGCAGCTCGTCGGGCTCGGGGATCGCGAGGCGTACGCCGCGGAGATCGCGGCGCTCCGCGACGCGGGTCCCGCGAAATGGCATCCGAAGATTTGCGAGCCCGACGCCGCGCTCGCGCGATCGTTCGGGCTGCCGTACGTCGGCGGCGACGTGTTTCTCGACGGCAGCATCGGAAGCGGAACGGCGGCGCTGACGGCGCCGTATCACGATCGTCCCGGATGCGGGACGCTGATGCACGGCGACGACGAGGTCGTCGCGTATTTCGCGGAGGCGGAAGCGCTCGGCGTGAGCGCGGGCGTGCACGCGATCGGCGACGCGGCGATCGAGCAATGCCTGCGGGCGTGGGAAACGGTTCTCGGCGGACAGCCCTCGCCGCGCAACCGGCACTTCATCGAGCATTTCGAGATCGCGACGCCGGCGCAGATCGCACGCGCGGCGCGACTGGGGCTGTTTCTGTCGATGCAGCCGCAGTTCGACGCGCTGTGGGGCGCGCCGGGCGGGATGTACGACGCGCGGCTCGGCGCGGAGCGCGCGCGCGGGATGAACGCGCTGCGCTCGGCGCGCAGCGCCGGCGCGGTCGTCGTCGGCGGCGACGACAGCCCCGTGTGCCGGCTCTCCCCGCTCGAAGGGATGCGGGCCGCGATGCAGCATCACAACCTGGCGGAGCGCCTCACCGTCGAGGACGCGCTGCAGATGTACACGTACGACGCGGCGCGCTTCGGGCACGCCGAGCGCGAGACGGGGACGCTGCTCCCGGGCTACGCGGCGGATTTCGTCGTACTGGACGGCGATCCGATCGCGGCCCGCTCGTTCGACGGCGTGCGCGTCGGCGAGACGTGGAGCGACGGGGTGCGCGTCGCGTGAGCCGGTTGGAAGGGAGGGTGGATCTCTCGGCGTTCGATCCGCGGCTGCGCGAGACGGAATCCGACGTCGACGCGCTGATGGCGGCGCTGCTCCCGCACGCGGCGATGTTCTCCGATCCCCCGGTCTCCGGATTTCGCGTCGGCGCGATCGCGCGCGGCGAGCTCGGGACGCTGTATGTCGGGGTGAACGTCGAGTTCGCCGGGATGCCGCTCTCGTGCAGCGTCCACGCCGAGCAGGCCGCGGTGTCGAACGCGCGGCGCCACCGCGAACGCCGAATCGTCGCGCTCGCGACGAGCGCCGTGCCGTGCGGGCACTGCCGGCAGTTCCTTCACGAGTTGCCGCGCGCCGCGGAGATCCGCATCCTGCAGCCCGGCGCCGCCGCGGCGTCGCCGGGCGAGCCGCTGCCGCGCGCGACGGCTGTGACGCTCGGTGAGCTGCTGCCGCACGCGTTCTCGCCGCATGACCTCGGTGCGGCCGGTGACCTCCTGGACGAACGACGCACGGAGCTCGTCCGCGACGACGGCAGCGACGACGAGCTGCTCGACGCAGCGCGCGCCGCCGCGGAACGCGCCTACGTCCCGTACGGCCGTACGCATTCGGGCGTCGCGCTTCGGACGGCGGACGGTGCGATCCATCGCGGATCGGCGCTCGAGAGCGTCGCCTACAACCCGTCGCTTCCGCCGCTGCAGGACGCGCTCGTGTCGCTGCGTCAGACGGGGCGCAGATGGGGCGATGTCGTCGAGGCGGCGCTCGTCGAAGCGGACGGCCCGGTCTCGCACCGTGCGCATGCCGACGCCCTCGCGCGCGCGCTCGGCCTTCCGCCGCTGCGCTTCGGGCGCGTGCGCCTCAGATGAGCGAGATCGTCTCTTTCGGTTTCCGCAGCGACGCCATCGCCGCTTCGAGACCGCCGGCGAGCACGTCGACGACCGGATCGTCGACTTCTTCGACGCGGCCGTCGTCGGCGAGCGCGACGAGCGCCGGATCGATCGGCATCCGCGCCAGCACAGGGGCGCCGGCGAGATCGGCGACCTCGCTCGCGTAGGACGGGCCGAAGACGTCGTAGCGCACGCCGGTGTCCGGCGCGACGAAGTACGACATGTTCTCGACGACGCCGACGATCGGTTTCTTCAGCTGGTGCACGAGGTTCGCCGCTTTGCGCACGATCATCGTCGCGAGCTTCTGCGGCATCGTGACGAGCACGATCCCGTCGACGGCGAGCGACTGCAGGACGGTGAGCGGCGCATCCGAGGTGCCCGGCGGGAGATCGATCAGCAGGTAGTCGAGATCGCTCCACAGCGCCTGCTCGTAGAACTGCCGGATGACGCCGGAGAGGATCGGGCCGCGCCAGATCATCGCCGTGTCCTCCTTGTCGGTGAGGAGGTTCGAGCTGACGACCTCGATCGCCGCACGGGTCTTCGCCGGCACCATGAGCGGACGCGGCTGCTGGCCGGCCGGCGTCGAGGGGTCGTGCTCGAGCCCGAGCGGCTCGCGCAGCCCGAAGAGCCGCGGGATCGACGGCCCCGTGATGTCGGCGTCGAGGATGCCGACCCGCTTCCCCGCGCGGCGCAGGCCGACGGCGATCAGCGCGGTGGTGAGCGACTTGCCGACCCCGCCCTTCCCGGACATGACGGGAACGACGCGGCCGAAGCGCGCTCGCCGCGTGAACTCGCCGGGCGCTCGCCGGGCGGGCGTCTTGTCGTCGTTCATGATGAGCGGGACGCGGCCGGACAGACGCGCCTGCGTGAGCGCGGCGAGGATCGGCTGGACGCGCAGCCCGTGCGCGTTCGCGCCCTGCTCGATCGTCTCGTACTTGTTCACGCCGCAGCCGGCGCAGTGCAGCCCGAACTGGGTCAGCACGTCCTCGGCGAGCGGAAACTCGGCGACGAGGTCGCGGATGTTGGTGGTCGGGGCGAGGGTGATCGGCATGCGTGCGGGGCTGCGACCTTCGTCGGAGAACGGAAAAGCGATGCGGTTCGTCGACTTCGCGAGCGCTCGTGCGCGTCCCGCGGTACGTCCGCCGATGCTTGAACACCGTTCATGAGCACAGTGGTTGACGCGCTGATCGTGGGCGGCGGTCCGGCCGGGCTCGCCGCCGCTTCGTACCTCGCCGGCGCGGGCCGCACGGCGGTCGTGCTCGAGAAACGTCCCGTCCTCGGCGGCAAGCTCTCCTCGTGGCGCGACCGCGACGGCGACGTGCTCGAGACCGGCCTGCACGCCTTCTTCGGGGGCTACACGAGCGTCCACGCGCTGCTGCGCGAGACGGGCATCGCGCACCACGTGCTGTGGCAGCCGCACGCGCTGACGTGGGCGATGCCCCCGAACTTCTCGCCGCGCTGGAACGGTGCGCCCGTCTACGAAGAGTTCCGCTTCGTCGACGCGCCTTCGCCGTTCAACGGGATCGGCGCGGTGCTCAACGCCCGCTACGTCTTCAGCCACTGGGAGAAGCTGCTCTTCGCGAAAGGGACGCTGCCCGTGCTGCTGCGCGATCGACGCTACGTCGAAGCGCAGGACGGCATCACGTACGCGGAGTGGCATCGTCGCCGCGGCATGTCGGAGCACATGCTCAAGACGTTCTTCGCGCCGATGGCGCTGGCGCTCAACTTCACCGACGTCGAGCGGATCTCGGCGGAAGCGATGCTGCGCGTCATGGCCTACTTCGCCGGCTCGCGCGACGCGAGCCGCGCCGGGTTCCTCGACGGGCCGCCGGGACCGCGCTTCGTCGAGCCGCTCGCCGCCCACGTGCGGGCGGGCGGGCAGCGCGTCGAAGCGAACGCGCGGGTCGGCGAGCTGCTGTTCTCCGGCGACCGCTGCACCGGCGCGCGCACGACCGACGGCCGCGTGTTCGAGGCGCGGAACGTGATCGTCGCGACGCCGGTGCACGACGCGAAGCGGCTGCTGCCGCAAGCGATGCTGCGCGATCCGCTCGTCCACGGCGTCGCGAAGCTCGAGAGCGCGCCGGTGATCAACGCGCATTTGTGGTTCGACCGGCCGGTGTCGCCGTTCACCAACCTGATGTTCGCGCCGGGCACGATCGTCGCGGTGCACGCGGACCTCGGCCAGGTCTCGCCGGGCTACGGCTGGCACGGAAAGTCGTTTCTCGAAGCGTGCGTCGCGCCGGCCGACGAGCTGATCCGCGCGGACGACGAGACGGTGGTCGACGCGGTGCTGCGCGACCTGCACCGGCTCTATCCGCTCGCGAGCCGGGAGACGCTCGTCAAGGCGAAGCTCGTGCGCGTCCCGCGCAGCGTCTACCGCGCCTCGCCGGGCGCCGAGCGGCTGCGTCCAGGCGCCCGGACGCCGGTGCGCAATCTCTTTCTCGCCGGCTGCTACACGAACCATCGCTTTCCGGCCAGCATCGAGGGTGCCGTCCGCAGCGCGCGCGCCGCCGTCGACGCGGTCCTCGCCGCACCGTGCTAGCGCCCGCGGCGCCGGCGCTCGCCGCGTGCTATCGGATCTGCCGCGACGTCGCGAAACGGCACTCGAAGACGTTCTACCTGAGCTCGCTGTGCCTCGCTCCGGAGCGGCGGCGCGCCGTCTGGGCGGTCTACGCGTTCTGCCGAACCGCCGACGACATCGTCGACGGCGGGCTTCCCGCGGAGCGGCGTCTCGACGCGCTCGACGCGTGGGAGCGCGGGCTGCGCGCGGCCTATGACGGCCGCGCCGACGACCCGGTCTTCGTCGCGCTCGCCGACGCGGTCGCGACGTACCGCATCCCGCTTCAGCCTGCGCTCGACCTGCTGCGCGGCGCGCGCATGGACGTCGGCACGCGGCGCTACGAGACCGATGACGAGCTGCGCGAGTATTGTTATCTCGTCGCGTCGACCGTCGGGCTGCTGGTGCTTCCGATCCTCGGCGCGCTTACGCCCGAAGCGAGCCGTTACGGCGCCGTCCTCGGCCACGCCATGCAGATGACGAACATCCTGCGCGACGTCGGCGAGGACGCGCGCATGGGGCGGATCTACTTGCCCGCCGAGTCGCTTCGCCGCGCCGGCTGCACGGAGCAGACGATCCTCGCCGGCTGCGTCGGCGCTCCGTTCGCGGCGCTGATGCGAGACGAGATCGAGCGGGTCCGCCGCCTCTACGCGGAAGCAGAGCCCGGGATCGCGCTGCTCGCGGAGGAGTCACGGTACGCGGTGCGCGTGGCGCTCGTGCTCTACCGCGGCATCCTCGACCGCATCGAGCAGAACGGCTACGACGTGTTCACCCGCCGCGCGCACGTACCCGTTGCGACGAAGATGCTGACCGCGGCGAGAGTCCGCTTCGCGCGGTAGCGCGAGTTCCGCACGGCTTTCGCGTCGATCACCGCTCGGGCTGCGCCGGCATCGCCGCCGCGTCGGCGGCGAGCGCGAGGCGCTGCTCGCGGGCGCCCCAGTCGGCGACGCACCACAGCATCGCGAGGACCAGCGGGCCGCTGCCGCAGATCCACATCAGCTCGCCGGCGGTCTGCTGGTCGGAGAGCGCATCCGGACGGCCGGCGTAGTGCGCGTAGATCACGTGGCGCGCGACGTAGAACGCGAAGCCCAGGAACGCGCCGGCGGGGATCGCCAGGAACAGCACCAGGATGCGCATCGCGTGCGACGCCGCGTGCGGCGCGGGCGCGACGGCGAAGACCGACGACCAGAAGATCAGCGCCGAGGTCAGGAACAGCGCGTGCTCTGCGGCGTGCACCGACTCGTTCGAGAGCGCCGCTTCGTAGAGCGGCGAGAAATGCGCCACGTACAGCACGGCCGTGAGCTGGAGTAGGGCGACGAACGGGTTCAGCAGCACCCGCAGCGGCGCCGACGTGAGCGCCCGCGCGGCCGCCGTCGCGGCGGTGGCGGGAAGCGCGGCGAGCAGCAGCCGGAGCGGGGCGCCGAGCACCAGCAGCGGGGCCGCCAGCGAGATCAGCACGAGATGCTGCACCATGTGCCACGCCAGCGACGCGTCGGCCAGGTCGTCCAGCGGTCCCAGCAGCGCGCCGGCGAGCGCCGCGAGACCGAGCGCGAACCAGACCGCGCATGCTCGCGGGAACGCTCGCCCGAGGCGCGCGACCCGCGCGAGACCCCAGCCGTAGAGCGCCGCGGACAGCAGCAGCAGCGCGAGGATCGCCACGCCGAAAGGCTTACCCGCGGAAAGTCTTTCGCGTGACGGTCGCGAAGGTAGCCGAATGAAGCTGGCGCTCGTGGGTCTCCTTGCCGCGGCGCTGGGCGGCACCGCAGCGGCGCAGTCGAACGCCGTCGCCGAGACGCCGCCGCCCGGGACCGGCCGCGTCCCCGCCGCGCAGATCGTCATCTCCGGCTGGCGCTACCAATGCGACTCGAGCACGGGCGCGTTCGCGTGCCAGGTGACCGATGTGGTCGGCGTGCGGGGGAGCGACGCGGTCGTGGCCGCCGTCCGCATCCGCGTCGCGACCGAGAACAAGACGCCGATCGTCGCCGTGCAGGTCCCGCTCGGGATCGCCGTCGCGCACGGCGTGCGCGCCGGGTTCGAGAACGGCGCGATGCAGACGCTGCCGATCTTCACGTGCGACCGCCGCGGCTGCTTCGCCACGGCCGAGCTCGGCGGCCCGATGCTCGCCGCGATGCGGGGCGCGAAGTCGCCGCTGCGCATCGCGTACGAGACGCTCAACGGCAGCAACGAGCAAACGATCTCGGTGCAGCTCGGGATGGCGGATTTCCCCGCGGCGTACGACCAGCTCCGCAAATAAGCCCGCGCCCGGGAAACGCGAAAGCCGCCGAATCGCTTCGGCGGCTTTCGTCGTTTCAGCGGTCTCGTGCTGCGGAGCGCAGCGCAGCGAGCACCGCGAAGGCTTCGGCGCTCGCAAGAGCGCCGAAGCCACTACAGCTTCTTGCCGATCTGCACGTAGGCCGCGAAGCCGTGCGTGTGGGCCGAGAAGCCGTAGTCCGCGCCGACGCGGAGATCGAGCAGGCTCTTCGTGCTGATCTGCAGCGACGGCCGCACGTCGAACGCGGTGCGGTCGACGAGGTTGGTCACCGCGAACGGCGCGATGCCGGACGGCGCTCCGGCGAGCGTCGCCGCCGCGCCGGTCTGGGTGTTGCCGAGCAGCTCGCGCATCGAGACGTCGAGCGCCGGACGCAGCGTCGTCGAGCCGGTGCGCTTCACCGTCTGCAGCGAGACGCCCGACGTGACGCCGGTGAACGTCTGTCCGTGCGCGGCGACGGTCGTGTCGAGCACGCCGGCGCCCCGTTCGTTCAGCGCGCCCGTGTCGATCCGCGTCGCGCCGACGTCGACGAACGGACGGATCGTCGTCGCGCCCTCGTGCAGCTCGTGCTCGGCGCGCAGGTGCGCCGCGACGAACGTGGAGCGCAGGTTGCCGTGCGCGTCGACGAGCCCGCTCGGGAAGCTCGGCGTGCGGTCGGACGTGTACGAGCCGCTGCCCGCCGCGACGCTCGCCGCCAGGGTCGTTCCGTCGCCGACGAGACGCTTCGCGAGGAAGCCCGCTTCGAGCTCGCTCCCGCTCAGCGACTGCGCGCCGGCGGTGGAGAGCGAGCCGGTGTCGTAGCGCAGCGCCGCGCCGACGACCGTGCTTCCCGCGCCGATCGCGCGTTGGAAGCCGGCCGAGACGCCGGTGGTGCTTTGCGCGAACGCGACGCCGCCGAAGCTCGCCGACTGGTCGCGATGCGCTTCGCCCAGCGAGCCCCAGTTGCAGTTGCCGGAGGCCGAGCCGATGCCCGTACCGCGGCAGCTCAGCATCGCGTCCGAGAACGTGTCGTTCGCGGAGAGCGACGCGCTCGCGAGCGCGGCCGTGCCGCTCGGCGTCAGACGCTGGTAGAAGCTCTGCAGCGTCGCGACGGTCGGGATCCCGAACGCGGTCGCGACGAGCGGCGCGAGCGCGCGTGCGCCGCCGGCCGCCTGCAGCCGGTTCAGGTAGCCGCCGAAGGCGAGGTCGTTCTGATCGAGCAGTCCGCCGCGCCGCGGCGCGTAGTCGATCGTGTAGTCGAGCTGCACCGCGTCCGGCGTGTAGCCGAGCGCGAACGTCGCCACCGCCGAGGCCGGCGCGTTGAGCGTGAGCCCGCTGTGATCGGTGATCCCGCCCGCCGCGGAGACGACGTCCCAGACGTGCGACCCCGGTGCAGCGGTGAGGATGTTCATGAGGTTCAGGTCGATCGTGCCGGCGAGCGACGCGGATCCCGTCACCGAGAACCGGCTCGCGGTCGCGCTCGCGAGATCGACGTTGACGAGGTAGTTCGACCCCGCTTCCTGCGCGAAGTTGCCCTCGACGTCGGTCGTCGCGACCCAGCCGCCGCCGCCGGGCGAGACGAGGCCGCCGTTGCCGAGCGTGAAGACGCCGAGCGTGCCGACGTCGACCGTCGCGCCGGTCGCGAGAAGCCCGTAGTTGTTGAACGTGCCGCCCGAGCCGAGATCGACCGAACCGAGCACCACGCCGTAGTTGTTCACGGTCGTCGCCGCGTTCGCGAAGATCGCGACGCTGCCGTTGGACGCGACGTTCTGGTTCGTCATGACGGCGTCGAGGTTCACGCTCGCGTTCTGTGCCATCAGCGTGTTGCGCACGCCGTACAGCACGTACGCGGTCGCATTCGATGCAGACGGCTGCGTCTGCGGCGCGAGGCTGCTGAGAACCGCGCTCGCCGCGAGATCGTCGGGCGACGCCGAGGACGGGATCGCCGGCATCGCCGGACGTCCGCCGTCTCCGTCGCGCCGCGTCGAGACCTGCCCGTTCACCGGCGCGCCGCTCACGGGCGCCGTGCCCTCGCCGGTGCGGCGGCCCGTCACGCCGGTCGTGCGCGTCGTCGTGCCGTTCGTCGCGCTCGACGCCGGAGCGCCCGCCGCTTGCGCGTCGCCGGACGGCTGCGCCGTTCCCGGCGTCTGTGCGACGAGGAACGGATAGGCGATCGTGTTGCCGCCGGTCGTGATCGTGCCGAAGTTGTTCAGCACGTTGCCGGAGCCGTTCAGCATCCGCACGCCCTGCGAGCTGCCGGTGCCGCCTTGCACGACGCTGTTCGCGTCGACGGTGACGGTGATCTTTCCGTTTCCGGCGCCGCCGATGCTCTGCGCGGTGATGCCGTCGGCGTCGTTGCCGTACGCGAGCGCGTACCCGTCGACGGTGACGTTCACCGAGCCGCCCATCCCGGTGCCGCCGGCGCTCTGCGCGAAGATCACGTCGGCGCCGATCCCCGTCGTCGCGAGGATGCCGTTCGAGGTGACGCTGACGTTGCCGCCCGCGCCCGCGGCGCCCGCGCTTCCGGCGTACGCGACGTTCCCGCCGCTCGTTGCGCCGGCCAGTCCGCCGCCGCCGCCGACGCTCTGGGCGAAGATGGCGTCGGCGCCGTTTCCGGTGGTGCTGACGTAGCCGGTGTTGGAGACGCTGACGTTGCCGCCGTTCCCGCCGCCGCCGCCGGACGCCGTCAGGGTCGAGCCGGTGCCGATCGTCGTCTTGCTGACGCCGTTGTCGATGTCGCCCGCGACGCCGCCGCCTCCGCCGACGCTCTGCGCGAAGATCCCGAACGCGCCGTTTCCGGACGTCGCGAGACCGCTCGTGCTGGCGAACGTGGAAGAGTCGACCGGCCCGTTCGCGACGGTCACGGTGACGCTCCCGCCGTTCCCGCTCGCGCCGCCGCTCCCGCCGAGCGAGATCGTGCCGGTGGCGTCGGGCGTCCCGCTCACACCGCCGCCGGCGATCCCGCCGCCGCCGCCGACGCTTTGCGCGACGATCGCCGAGGAGCCGTCCCCCTTGGTGAGGATCGCACCCGTCTGCGAAACCGCGACGTTGCCGCCGTTGCCGCTGCTGCCCTTCGCGCCGCCGAGGTGGATCGACCACGAGGCGAGCTGGGAGGTCGACGGCGCCCCCGACGGGCCGGGGGACGGCTGGGCGACGTGATCGTCGCCCGCCGTTCCGCCGCCGCCGCCGATGCTCTGCGCGAGGATCGCGTCGGCATCCTCGCCGTCGGTCTGCAGCGCGCCCGTGTTGGTCACGGAGACGCCGCCGCCGGCGCTGCTGCCGCTCCCCGAGCCGCCCACGTTGAGCGTGAGCTTCAGGAGCTGCGCCGAGCACGTGGCGCTCCCGGTCGAGCATCCGGCAGCCGGAGCGTCGACGATCGAGCGCGCCGAACCGCCCGTCCCGCCGCCGCCGCCGACGCTCTGTGCGAAGATCGCGGCGGAGCCGTCGCCCATCGTGAGGATCGTCCCGCCGGAGTGGGTCACCGTCACCGACCCGCCCGCGTTCTGGCCGCCGGCCCCGCCGACCGCGATCGAGAGATCGTAGGTCGACGGCGTCTGGCCCGCGGCGAGCTGCGCCGTGCCGTCCACGACGGCCGCCGCGTTCCCGCCGCCGCCGCCGATGCTCTGCGCGTCGATCCCGTCCGATTGCGCGCCCGCCGTCTGGAGCGACGCGCTGTCGGTCACGCCGACGGTCCCGCCGATCCCGGAGGCGTTCGCCGCGCCGCCGACGGCGAGAGCGACCGTCCCGGTCGTCGCGGTCCCGCCTGTCGGGACGCCGAAGTCGAGGAGCAGGTTCGCATCGCCGCCGCCGCCGCCGATGCTCTGGGCGAGCACTGCGGGCGCGAGGTCGCCGGACGGCGCCGGCGAGGCGACGCCGGTCGTGACGAGCGCGGTGTTCTTGACGCTGACGTTGCCGCCCGCGCCGATTCCCGCGCCGGTTCCGCCGAGCACGATCCCCGCGCCGGCCGGCGTCCCCTTGTCGAAGGCGCCGGAGAACGCGACGTCGGCGATCCCCCCGCCTCCGCCGACGCTCTGCGCGACGAGGGCCGCCGAGGCGAGCCCCAGCGTGCCGACTTGAGCGCTGTTCGTCAGGGTGACGTTGCCGCCGGAGTCGTCCGCGCCGTTCCCGCCGAGCCCGATCGCGATCTGATCCGCCGCGGTGCTGGCCTTCATCGATCCGAGCGCCGCGAAGCCGGCGGTGCCGCCGCCGCCGCCGACGCTTTGGGCGAGGATCCCGAAGGATGCCGCTCCGCCCGTCGCCAGCGCGCCGCTGTTCGTCACGATCACGGCGCCCCCGCCGCTTTGCGTGTTCGAGCTGCCGCCGAGGACGAGCCCGAGGAGCGCGCTCGAGGGCGCCGTCTGATCGAAGACGGTCCCGAATCCGGCGTCGCCGCCGCCGCCGCCCACGCTTTGCGCGAACAGCGCCGCGCTCGACCCGCCGGTGGTGGTGACGGCGCCCGCGTTCACGATCCCGACCGCTCCGCCGGCCGCCGCATAGTTTCCGGACCCGCCCAGATCGAAGCCCGCCGCGAGCGAACCCGCGAGGTCGACCGCGACGAGGCCGCCCAGCGAGGCGCGCCCGCCGCCGCCGCCGACGCTCTGCGCGAACAGCGCGTCGGCGTCGGTTCCGGTCGTCCCGACGGCGCCGGAGTTGCCGACGACCGCCGTTCCGCCGTTCCCTTCGACGACGTCGTGGCCGCCGAGAAGCGCCAGCTCGCCGGCGCCGCCGGTCACGGCGGTGCCGCCGAGCGCGAGCGCACCGGTGCCGCCGCCGCCGCCGACGCTCTGCGCCGCCACGGCGTCGGAGGCGTTGCCGGTCGTCACGACCATCGCCGCGTTGATCGCTTCAGCCTCGCCGCCCGCGCCGGTTCCGCCCGTCGCGCCGAGTCCGATGAGGACGTTCGCGGCGGAGCCGGTTCCGCCGCCGGTGACGATCGCGGCGTCGCCGCCGCCGTCGCCGATGCTCTGCGCCAGGATGCCGTCGGCGTGGAAGCCGGCCGTCCCGACGTTCCCGGTCGCGACATTGGTGATCGCGACGCCGCCGCCGGCGCCGCCGGCCCCGAGCGTCGCGCCCAGGTCGAGGTCGAGCGCCGTGCCCGTGAAGGTGCCGGCGACGTCGAGGAGCCCTTCGCCGCCGCCGCCGCCGACGCTCTGCGCGAGGATGCCGTGCGCGCCGGCGCCTTTGGTGAGAACGAGCCCGCCGTTCCCGACGGCGACCGCGCCGCCGGCGCCGCCGCCGGAGGCTTTCGCCGTTCCGACCGCACCGACGTCGAGCCCGCCCGCTCCACCGGATTTCAGTCCGCCGGCCACGAGGAACTCGCCCTCGCCGCCGCCGCCGCCGACGCTCTGCGCGAGGATCCCGGCCGCCCCGAATCCCGTGCTGGTGAGCTGAGAGCCGTTCGCGACCGCGACGCCGCCGCCGGTGCCGTTGCCGCCGTTCTGGCCGCCGATCGTGAACCGGGCGGTCGCGAGCGCCGCCGTGCCGCCGACGTCGTACGCGCCGACGCCTCCGCCGCCGCCGATGCTCTGCGCGACGAGGTCGTCGCTCAGGTCGCCGGTCGTCTGCACCATGCTGGTGCTGCGGACGATCACCGCGCCGCCGTTCCCGCCGGTGTCGCCGATGCCGCCGACCGCGAGGCCCAGCTTCGTCGTCGCCGCCGAGCCGGTGATCCCGATCGCGGCTTCGCCGCCGCCGCCGCCGATGCTCTGCGCCAGCAGCGCGTCGGCCGCGGCGCCGGAGGTCATCACGACTGTCGGGGGCGTGGCGTTCGCGTTGCCGCTGTCGATCTGCACGGCGCCGCCGTTCCCGGTGACCGCCGCGCAGAAGTTCGCGACGTTGCCCACGGCGCATCCGGAGGCTGCCACGCCGCCGAGACCGAGGTTGAACCCGCCCGATCCGCCGAGGCCGGCGCTCACGGCGAAGCCGCCGTTTCCGCCGCCGCCGCCGATGCTCTGCGCGACCAGCGCCCCGGCCCCGAGGCCGCTCGTCCCGATCCCGGCCGCCGTGTCGTCGAGCAGGACCGAGCCGCCGTTCCCGGCGTCACCGCCGGAACCGCCGAAGCTCATCCCGGCGGAAGCGCCCGGCGTGAGGGCCGCGCCGATCGCGAAGCCGCCGTCGCCGCCGCCGCCGCCGACGCTCTGCGCGAGCACGGCGTCGGCCTGGGCGCCCTTCGTGACGACCGTCCCGGACGTCGCGACGACGACCGCGCCGCCGTTTCCGGCCGTGCCGCCGTGCCCGCCGACCGCGACGTTGCCGGTCAAGCCTTCCGCGAGCAGGGCGGAGACGGAGAACCCGCCCGCGCCGCCGCCGCCGCCGATACTCTGGGCCTGGATCCCGTCGGCGAGGTCGCCCGACGTCGAGATGCCGCTGGCGTTGCCGACGCCGACCCCGCCTCCGTTGCCGCCGGCGCCGCCGGCGCCGCCGAGGCTGAGCCCGAGCCCGTAGGTCGTCGTCGCGTTGGCCGCGATGCTGAAGCCGCCGTCGCCGCCGCCGCCGCCGATGCTCTGGGCCAGGATCCCGGCCGCGTCGGTGCCCTTCGTCTGGAGGATCGCCGCGGTGCTCACGACCGTCGCGATGCCGCCGTCGCCGCCGCTGCCGCCGTTCGAGCCGAGGCTGAAGCTGAGGCCGGCGAGGTTCGAGGTGGTATCCGTGTTGAGCCCGCCCGAGACGGCGAAGCCGGCCCGGCCGCCGCCGCCGCCGATGCTCTGCGCCGCGATCGCGTCCGCATCGCTGCCGGTCGTCGCGATCGACGCGGTGTTCGTGACCTTCACCGTTCCGGCGGAGCCGCCGGCGTCGGTCGCGGAGCCCATCCCGATCCCGAGGTCGCCGAGGAGCTGCGTGGCGTAGCTGAACCCGCCGTAGCCGCCGCCCCCGCCGATGCTCTGGGCGAGGATTCCGTCGCTGTTCGCGCCTTTGGTGAGGATCTCGCCGTTGTTGGTGACGGTCACCGCCCCGCCCGCGCCGGCGCCGCCGCCGTTGCCGAAGCCGAAGCTCGAGGTCGCGCCGAAGCCGTTCGCGTCGGTGGAGACCGCCGCCGACAGCTTGAAGCCGCCCGAGCCGCCGCCGCCGCCGATGCTCTGCGCGGCGATCCCGGCCGCGGATGCCCCCGTCGTCTCGATCCCCATGAAGTTCGTCACGGCGACGGGTCCCGCGCCGCTGCCGCAGTCGCGGTTCACGACCGAGTCCGCGCTGGGATTCGAGTTGCCGCCGCAGCCGCCGGAGCCGCCCATGGCGAACCCGAAGGACTGGCCCGGCGAGCCGAGCCCTTCCACGGCGAAGCCGCCGTTGCCGCCGCCGCCGCCCACGCTCTGCGCGAGGATCCCGTCGGCGAACGCGCCGGACGTGAGGATCACCGCCGAGGTGCCGGTGACGCCGTTCGAGACGGCCACCGACCCGCCGTTGCCGGCGTCGCCGCCGCTCCCGCCGATCGCGAGGGTGAGGTTGCGCTTCCCGAGGCTGCCGGTCCCGGCGATCGAGAAGCCGCCCTGCCCGCCGCCGCCGCCGATGCTCTGCGCGACCAGCGCCGCGGAGTCGTCCCCGGTCGTCTCGAGCGAAGCGCGGTTCGTCTCGGTCACCGTTCCGCCGTCGCCGCCGGTGCCGGCGGAGCCGCCGAGTCCGAGCGTCGCGCTGAACGCGCTGTCGTTGCCGGTCGCGGTGCCGGCGATCGTCCAGCCGCCGTCGCCGCCCCCGCCGCCGACGCTCTGCGCGGCGACCGCGTCGGCGAGCTCGCCGGTGGTCTCCACGATGCCGGTGTTGACGAGCGTGACGCCGCCGCCGCTGCCGCCGGTGCTGCCGTGGCCGCCGATCGCGAGGTCGACCGCAGGTCCGCCGCCGATCCCGCCGGCGACGCTGAAGCCGCCGCTCCCGCCGCCGCCGCCGAGGCTGGCGGCGAGGAGGCCCTCCGCGCTGTTCCCGTAGGTCCGAATCCCGGCCGAGTTGCCGAGGGCGACGGTCCCGCCGTTTCCGCCGGTGCCGGCGAAGCCGCCCAGCGAGAAGGCGATGTTGCCTTTTCCGGTGATGCCGCCGGCCACGTCGAAGCCGCCGTTCCCGCCCCCGCCGCCGAGGCTTTCCGCCTCGACCGCGGTCGAGTTCGCGCCCTTCGTCACGATGTTGGCCGTGTTGATGACGCCGGCGCCCCCGCCGTTCCCGCCGGCCTTGCCGAAGCCGCCGAAGCTGATGCTGGCGGAACGGTTCGTCGTCGCCGCGCCGGCGATCGCCCAGCCGCCGTTGCCGCCGCCGCCGCCGATGCTCTGGACGAGGATGCCGTTGGCGCCCTCGCCGGTCGTTTCGATCTCGCCGCTGTTGTGAGCGAACGCCGTGTTGCCGTCGCTGCCGGCCTGGCCGAAGCCGCCGACCGCGCTGTCGACGGTGATCCCGGTCGTGCCCAGCCCTTCGATCGCGAAGCCCCCGGAGCCGCCGCCGCCGCCGATGCTCTGCGCGACGATCCCGCTCGAGAGGTCGCCCGAGGTCAGGATCACCGCCGAGCTCGTGACGCTCACCGTGCCGGCGGCGCCTGCGCTGCCGCCTTGGCCGCCCATCGAGAAGCCCACGGCCCAGCCGGGCGTGATCGCGCCGTTGATCGCGAAGCCGCCGTCGCCGCCGCCGCCGCCGACGCTCTGCGCCAGGATGCCGTCGGCCTGCGTGCCCTTCGTTTCGATCTCGGCCGCCGTGTTCGTCAGCGTGACGTCGCCGGCGTTGCCGCCTGCGCCGCCGTTCGAGCCGAATGCGTAGTTGAGCACGGAGCTCGCGACGCCTTGCTGCAGCGAGAAGCCGCCGGAGATGCTCCAGCCGCCCTGGCCGCCGCCGCCGCCGATGCTCTGCGCGGCGACGCCGATCGCGTTGCCGCCCTTCGTCAGGATCGAGCTGGTGTTCTCGACCGTGACGTCGCCGGCGTTTCCGCCGACGTCGCCGTGCTGCCCGAGGTTCAGCCCGGAGACGCCCGGGATGTCGGTGATGAAGCCGTTCGTGGCGCTCAGACCGCCGTAGCCGCCGCCGCCGCCGACGCTCTGCGCGAGGATGCCGTCGCTGTTCGCGCCGTTCGTCAGGAGCAGCTGCTCGCTGGTGACGTCGACGTCGCCGCCGTTCCCGCCGCTGCCGCCGGAGCCGAACTGAATCTGGGCGCTGGGGCCGGTGTTGTCGACCGTGGCGCCGATCGTGATCGCGCCTTTGCCGCCGCCGCCGCCGATGCTCTGCGCCGCGATCGCGTTCGCGTTGTCGCCGTTCGTGGTGATCCGCGAGTTGCTGAAGACGCCGACGGTCCCGGCCGAGTTGGCATCGCCGCCGCCGCTGCCCGGGCAGACCGTGCAGGTTCCGTAGCCGATGTTGAACGCCGCCATCCCGAACTTCGCCGCGTCGGGCTGGCCGTCGCCGTCGCCGGTCGCCGAGGCGTTCACGGTGAAGCCGCCGTTGCCGCCGCCGCCGCCGATGCTCTGGGCGAGGATCCCGTCCGAGGCGGCGCCCTTGGTGATGATGACGACCGGCTGGCCGGCCTGCCCGCTCGTGAGGCGGATGTCGCCGCCCGAGCCCGCGGTTCCGCCGTTCCCGCCGAAGCTGTCGGCGAGCTGGAAGCCGTTGTTCGCGAAGCCGGCGCCGATGCTGAAGCCGCCGTTGCCGCCGCCCCCGCCGATGCTCTGGGCGAGGATCGCGTCCGCGTCGTTCCCGGTCGTCTCGATGCTCTGCCGGCTCGTCAGCAGGACGCTCCCGGCGTTGCCCGCCGTCCCGCCGTTACCGCCGAGCGCGAGCGTCAGGTTCGTGTTGTTCGATATCGCGCCGGTGATGCTCCAGCCGCCGTTCCCGCCGCCGCCGCCGATGCTCTGCGCCGCCAGGCCGGACGACTGATCGCCGGTCGTGACGACGACCGTGTTCGCGTTGAGCGACACCGTCCCGGCGTTGCCGCCGCCGCCGCCGAAGCCGCCGAGCCCGAGGCTCGCGCCGACCCCGTTGTTCAGCGTCGCGCCGACGACGAAGCCGCCGTTGCCTCCCCCGCCGCCGATGCTCTGGGCGAGGATCGCGTCGGACTGCGCGCCGCTGGTCCCGATCGCGTTGACGAGCTTCAGCCCCGAGTTGACGCTGACGTTTCCGGCCGCGCCGGCGGCTCCGCCGAAGCCGCCCAAGGTGAGCGCGAGCGCTTTGCTGGTGCTGAGCGTTCCGGCGATGCTGAAGCCGCCGTTGCCGCCGCCGCCGCCCACGCTCTGCGCGAAGAGCCCGGTCGCGTTCGCGCCGGTGGTGACGATCGCTTGCGCGTCGTCGGTCACGGCGACGTTTCCGGCGTTCCCGCCGGTTCCGCCGAAGCCGCCCACCGTGAGGGCCGCGTTCGAGGCGTTCGAGATGGTCCCGGCGACGCTCCAGCCGCCGTTGCCGCCGCCGCCGCCGATGCTCTGCGCGGCGATGCCGTCGGATCCGCTGCCCTGCGTCGCGATCGTGGCCGAGTCGATCACCGTCACGTTGCCCGCGGTCGAGCCCTTCCCGCCGAACCCGCCGAGGGACGCGCTGAGCCCCAAGCCGTTGTTGATGACGCCCGCGATGCTGAACCCGCCGTTGCCGCCCCCGCCGCCGATGCTCTGCGCCAGAATGCCGTCCGACTGCGAGCCGAACGTCACGAGCGTCACGCTCGCCGAGCGTGCGTTGAGGTCGCCGACCGCGACGTTTCCGGCGGCCGCCCCGCCGCCGCCGAAGCCCCCGATGCTGAGCGAGGCCGCCGCGCCGTTGGAGAGGTCGCCGGCGACGCTGAAGCCGCCGTTGCCGCCGCCGCCGCCGATGCTCTGCGCCTCGATGCCGTTCGCCTGGGAGCCGGCCGTGCCGATGAACCCGAGCGAGGCGACGGTGACGTTCGCGGCCTGCGAGCCGGAGCCGCCGCTTCCGCCGAGGCTCGCCGCGAAGCCGCCCGTGTCGGAGATGCTGCCGGCGACGCTGAAGCCGCCGTTGCCGCCGCCGCCGCCCACGCTTTGCGCGAAGATCCCGTTCGACTCGTCGCCGGTCGTCCCGATGTTGCCGACGTTGGCGACCGTCACCGTGCCGCCGCTTCCGCCGTCGCCGCCGAACCCGCCGAGGCTCAGCCCCGCGCCCACGCCTTCCGAGAGGGTCGCCCCGACGCTGAAGCCGCCGTTGCCGCCCCCGCCCCCGACGCTCTGCGCGAAGATGCCGTCGGCCTGCGCGCCGTACGTCACCAGCGTGCCGGCGCTGCCGACCTCGACCGCCCCGCCGTTCGCCCCGCTCGCGCCGAAGCCGCCGATCGAAAGCGCGCCGCTCACGCTCGTGCTGAGCCCCGCGGCCACGCTGAAGCCGCCGTTTCCGCCGTTTCCGCCGATGCTCTGCGCGCGGATCGCGTTGGAGAAGTCGCCCGAGGCGCCTTTCTTGCCGGTCTGGATCGCGCCGAAGTTGGTGACCGTGACGGTCCCGGCCGTCGAGCCGTTCCCGCCCTTGCCGCCGATGCTGGCCGTGATCGTGGGGCCGTCGGCGATCCCGCCGGCGATGCTGAAGCCGCCGTTGCCGCCGTTGCCGCCGATGCTCTGCGCGGCGATGCCGTCGGAGCGCGCGCCCAGGGTGACGATCGGGGAGGCAGCCTTCGCGGTGCCGTTGTCGACCGTCACGGCGCCGCCGCTCGAGCCGACGCCGCCGGTCCCGCCGAGCGCGAGGTTGAGCGCGACCGTCCCGCTGAGCCCGCCGGAGACGCTGAAGCCGCCGTCGCCGCCGCCCCCGCCCGCGCTTTGCGCGAAGATGCCGGCCGCGTCGTTCCCGGCCGTCGAGATCCCGCCGGCGCTGCTCACGAAGACGGCGCCGCCGGTCGAGCCGTTGCCGCCCGAGCCGCCGATGCTCAAGCCCGCGGCCGGCCCTTCGGCGAGCGAGCCCGCGACCGTGAAGCCGCCGTTGCCGCCGCCGCCGCCGAGGCTCTGGGCGTTGATCCCCGTCGCGTTCGCGCCGTTCGTCTTGATGATCCCGAGGCTCTCGACCGTGACCGAGCCCGCGCTGGAGCCGTTTCCGCCGGAGCCGCCGATCCCGATCGACGCGCTCAGGTAGTCGCTCACGCCGCCCGCGACGCTGAAGCCGCCCGAGCCGCCGCCGCCGCCGATGCTCTGGGCGTCGATCCCCATCGACGAATCGCCCTTCGCGCCGCCGGTGGAGGCGAACGCGCCCGTCGCGATGTCGTCGGCGCTCTCGACGAAGACGCCGCCCGCCGTGCCGCCCGCGCCGCCGTTCCCGCCGATGCTCGCGGAGACCGCCGCGCCGTACGCGACGCCCGCCGCGACGCTGAAGCCGCCGTTGCCGCCGCCGCCGCCGATGCTCTGCGCGGTGATCCCGTTCGAACGCTCGCCGCCGGTGATGATCGTCGCGATCTTCGGCGGGCAGCCGCGGCCCACCGTCGCTTGGTCGCTGCAGACGCCGGGCCCGGCGCTGCTGAACACGTCGACGTAGCCGGAGTCGCCGCCCGATCCCCCCGAGCCGCCCAGGCCGATGTTCGCCGAGACGATCCCCGCGATGCCGCCCGCGACGTCGAAGCCGCCGCTGCCGCCGCCGCCGCCGACGCTCTGCGCCGTGATCGCGCCGGAGTCGTCGCCCTTCGTCTCGATCCCACCGGTGCTGGTGACGGTGACCTGGCCGCCGGTTCCGCCGGCCGCCCCCGAGCCGCCGAGCCCGACGCCGAACGTGGCGCCGGCCGCGACGCCGCCCGCGACGCTGAAGCCGCCGTTGCCCCCGCCGCCGCCGACGCTCTGCGCGAGCAGCGCGTTCGCGTGCTCGCCGTCCGTCTCGAGGACGCCGGTGCTCTGCACGTTCACGCTGCCGGCCGTCCCGCCGGACCCGCCGCCGCCGCCGAGCGAGACGTTCGCCGCCACGCCCGCCGAGACGCCGCCGGCGACGCTGAAGCCGCCGTTGCCGCCGCCGCCCGCGACGCTCTGCGCCATGATCGCGTCGGCGAAGTCGCCGCCGCCCTTCGTCCCGGTCAGCACGCTGCCGTAGCTCGTCACGTTGACGTTGCCGGCGGTGCTTCCGGCGCCGCCCTCGCCGCCGATGCTGAGGCCGAGCGCGATGTCGCCGCCGATCGAGCCGGCGACGCTGAAGCCGCCGTTCCCGCCGCCGCCGCCGATGCTCTGGGCGACGATCCCGCTCGCGTGCGAGCCCGACGTCTCGATGAGGTCCGAGATCGCGCTCGTACCGTTGTCGACGGTGACGTTGCCGCCCGCCGCGCCGGCGCCGCCGCCGCCGCCGATCGCGGCGTTGAACGTGCCGATCCCGCCGAACCCGCCGGCGACGCTGAAGCCGCCGTTGCCCCCGCCGCCCCCGACGCTCTGCGCGAAGAGCGCGTCGGAGTCGGTGCCGGCCGTCGCCAGGGAGCCGACGTTCACCACCGTGACCGTGCCGCCCGTGCCGCCGGTCGCGCCGGACCCGCCGACGCTGACGCTCGCGCTGCCGCCGACCGCGAGATCGGCCGCGACGCTGAAGCCCCCGTTGCCGCCGCCGCCGCCGACGCTCTGGGCCGTGATCGCGTTCGAGCGGGCCCCGAGCGTCTTGACGCTGCCGGTGTTCCCGAGGTTCACGGCGCCGCCGCTGCCGCCGCCGCCGGCCTGGCCGCCGAAGCTCATCCCGACGCCGCCGTAGAACTGCGCGCCGCCGTTCACGCTCAGGCCGCCGTTTCCGCCGCCGCCGCCGACGCTCTGCGCCATCAGGCCCGCCGCATCCGATCCTCGCGTCACGATCCCGCCGCCGTTGGTGAGACCGACCGTGCCGCCGTTCCCGGCGCCCGCGCCGTCCCCGCCGAACGAGAAGCCGCCGCCCGCCGCGCTGAAGTCGCCGCTGATGCTGAAGCCGCCGTTGCCGCCGCCGCCGCCGACGCTTTGTGCGAGGATGCCGAGCGCCTGCGAGCCGGACGTCCCGATGGCCCCGTCGTTCTTCACGCTGACGGTGCTCGCCGAGCCGCCGTTGCCGCCGGTTCCGCCCACGCCGAGGCTCATCGCGAACAGCCCGCCGCTTCCGGCGATCGCGAACCCGCCGTTGCCGCCGCCGCCGCCCACGCTCTGGGCGAAGATGCCGTTCGCCTGCGAGCCCGTCGTCGTGATGGTGCTGCCCGCCGTCTTCTTGACCGGGTCGCCGTTGGTCACGCTCACGACGCCGCCGGTGCCCCCGCCGCCGCCGGTCCCGCCGACCGAGAGGCTGCTTCCGACGAGGCCGCCGGAGGCGCTGATCGCGAAGCCGCCGTTGCCGCCGCCGCCGCCGACGCTCTGGGCCTGAATCCCGCTCGAGCGTGCGCCCGCGGTCGTGATCGTGCTCGTCCCGCCGGACGTGACGGTGACGGTGCTGCCCACCCCGCCCACGCCGGCCGAGCCGCCGATCGCGGCGTCGAAGACGCTCCCGACCGCGACCGCCCCGCCGCCGTTGCCGCCGCCGCCCCCGACGCTCTGCGCCAGGATCGCGTCCGAGTCGGCCGCGTGCGTCGAGAGGCTGCCCGTATTGGCAACCGAGACGGTCGCACCGTTGCCGCCGCCGCCGCCGCTCCCGCCGACCGAGAACAGCCCGCCGCTGTCGCCGCCGTTGCCGCCTCCGCCGCCGACGCTTTGCGCGAAGATCGCCTCCGCGCCGTAGAGCGCGTTTCCGGTGAAGCCGCTCGTCGAATTCGTGCTGATCGCGCCGCTGTTGGTGACGCTCACGGCTCCGCCGTCGCTGGTCGAGCTGCCGGCGCCGCCGAAGCTCCCGATCCCGCCGCTGCTGCCGCCGTCGCCGCCGCCGCCGCCGATGCTCTGGGCGAGGATGCCCTTCGCCGACGCGCCGTAGGTCGTGATCGTCGCCGCGCTGTTCACCGTGACGGTCGAGCCGATTCCGCCGGGGCTGGCGCCGCCCCCGAAGGCGATGATGTCGCCGCCGCTGCCGCCCTCGCCGCCGCCGCCGCCGATGCTTTCGGCGACGATGCCGCTCGCGGCCGCCCCGTGCGTGACGATCGACGAGTCCGCGGTCGTGTCGACGGTCACGGTGCCGCCGTTCCCGCCGTTGCTGCCGCCGCCGCCGGCGGTGATGATCCCGAAGCCGCTGCCGATGCTGCTGCCGCCGCTGCCGCCGTAGCCGCCGATGCTCTCGGCGACGACCCCGCTGGAGAGCGTGCCGTAGGTTGCGATCGTCGCGCCGGGGCCGACGGTCACCTTGACGTTGCCGCCGTTCTGGCTGTTGCCGCCGCTTCCGCCGCCGCCGATGCTGAAGTCGGAGTTGCCGCCGTCGCCGCCGCCGCCGCCCATGCTCTGCGCGAGCACGCCGAACGAGTCGGCGCCGATCGTCGTGATGGCATCCTCGACCGTCACCGTGACGTTGCCGCCCGCGCCGCCGCTCGCGCCGTCGCCGGAGCCGAAGCTGATCAGCCCCGTCCCGCCGTCGCCGCCGACGCCGCCGACGCTTTGCGCGAAGACGCCGGGCAGCAGGAAGCCGTTCGTGGCGATCGCCAGGTTCCCGAGCACGGTCGCGGTGACGGTACCGCCGTTCCCGGCGTCGCCGCCGCCGGCGGCCGAGCAGGTGCACACGCCGGCCGACCCGCCTTGGCCTCCGTTGCCTCCGACGCTCGAGACGAAGACGCCGGCGAGCGACGCCGGAAACTCGATCGCCTGGCTCGCCGGGCCGCTCGGGAAGGTCACGTTGAAGTTTCCGCCGTTGGCGCCCGGACCGCCGCTCGAGGGCGGGAAGAAGAACGGAAAGATCCCGCCGCCGTCGTGTCCGTTGCTGCCCGCCGCGCCGACGGAGCTGTCGTCGACGGGCGCGATCAGGGTGGGCGGGTTGGACGCGCAGGAGATGTTCCAGCCCGAGCCGTTCGGCGTGACCGTGCAGGGGCTCGTGGCCGCGCTCGCGCCGCGCGCGAGACCGGCGATCAGCAGGGCCGAGACCGCGAAGGCCGCCGTGCGGCGGAGACCCGCGCGGGACAGGGACGAGACGAGCGCTGCGAAGTCCATCCGAAACCACCCGATCCGCGTCCCGAGACGGACGCGCGAAAGCAAGACGCCTCCCGAGCACGCCCGGAAGGAGCGCTATCGTACGGCGCCTCGGGTACGCTTGTCCAGGTCTCCAGAGCAATATTTCGCGCACGGCCGCGTGTCACGACGGCGGTGATCCGGGCGGGTGCTCGCGTATATTGCGGGCGTGACCCCGCTCATGTCCGGCGCGCCGCCCGCTTCCGCTCTCGACGACGTCTTGGCCGGCGGCGCCAGCTCGCCGGTTCGCGCCGGCCGGCGCGTCGGCGGAGCGCCGTTCGTGTGCGCGCGCGCGGACGGCCCGTACGCGTACGACCCGGCCGGCCGCCGCTTCGTGGACTACGTGATGGCGTACGGGCCGCTGCTCTTCGGGCATACGCCGCCGTTCCTCGACGGCCTCGATGCGCTGGCCCGTGAGGGCGTCGTCCACGGATCGACCGCGCCCGTGGAGATCGCCCTCGCCGCGCGCATCCGCGCGCACCTTCCGTCGATGGAGAAGCTGCGCTTCACGACGACGGGCAGCGAGGCGGTGCAGAGTGCGATCCGCGTCGCGCGTGCGTTCACCGGCCGCGACGCCGTGCTGAAGTTCGCGGGCAACTACCACGGGCATTTCGACCTGGCGCTGCACGACGCGGGCGCCTCGGCCGAGACGCCGGACGCGGCGCGCTCGGGGATCCCGCGTGCGGTGCTCGAGGATCTCGCCGTCGCGCGCTACAACGACCTCGACGACGTCGATGCGCATCTCGCGCGCGCCGGAGAGCGTCTCGCGGCGATCGTCGTCGAGCCGATCTGCGGCAACATGGGCCTCGTCGAAACGGCGCCCGGCTTTCTGCAGGGTCTGCGCGAGCGCGCCGACCGGCACGGCGCGCTGCTGATCTTCGACGAGGTGATCACCTGGCTGCGGCTCGGTCTCGGCGGTGCGCAGCGGCGTCTCGGCGTCGTGCCGGACCTGACGACGATCGGCAAGGTGATGGGCGGAGGGTTTCCGCTCGCCGCGTTCGGCGGACGGGCGGACGTGATGCGGGTGCTCGCGCCGGACGGTCCGTGCTTCACCGGCGGAACGCACGCGGGGATGCCGTTCGCCGCGGCGATCGGGCTGCGCGTGCTCGACCATGTGGAACGGCATCCCGAGCTCTATGCGGAGACGGAGGCGCGCGCGCGCCGGCTCGCCGGCGCCGTTCGCGCGACGCTGCGCGCGCTGGGCCTCGACTACGCGGTGGTGCAGCTGGAGTCGATCGTCGACTTCAAGTTCCGGCCGGGAGCGCCGACGCGCTCCTACGACGATCAAGGGCGCGACGACCAGCGCGCGTACGCCGCGTTCTACTGGGCGATGCGCGAGCGCGGCGTGCTGCTGCCGCCCTCGCACAACGAGGTCATGTTCTTGTCGACGGCGCACGCCGACAGCGACGTGGCGTTCACGGCCGCGGCGATCGACGAAGCCTTGCGCGAGCTGCGCGCAAAGGGGATCGTGTGATGGACGTTCCGCCCGGCTGGACCGGCGACGACAAAGCGCTGACGAAGACGTTCGACCGCGGCGACTTCGGCCGCGCGATCGCGTTCGTCAACGAGGTCGCGGCGGTGGCGAACTCGCTCGACCACCATCCCGACCTCGCGATCTCGTGGGGACGGGTGACGATCCGCACCTGGTCCCACGACGCCGGCGGGATCACGCAGCGCGACGTCGCGCTCGCGGAGGCGATCGACGCGCTTGCGTGACGACGCCCGCCTCGCGACGATCCGCTGAAGCGCGGCTCGCGAATGGACCGACGCGCACTCCTCGCGGGCGCCGCCGCCGCGCTCAGCGGCTGCGCCTTGCGGGAAACGTTCGCCGCGCGAATGCACGGGTGCGTCGACGCGCCGGTCCCGCCGGCGTCCGGCGTGCGGATCGAGCGGGGCGTCGTCCCGACGCGAGCCGTCGCCGCGACCGTGCGGTACGCGATCGCCGTTCCCGAGCGCGCGTCGCGCGTCGGCGCGGTCGCGTACCTGCTTCCCGGTCGCGGCGGCACCGCCGACGACGCGATGAACGTCGGGTTCGCGGGCTTCTTGGCGGAGCACGTGCGCCGCGGCGGCACGCCGTTCGCGCTCGCCGCGATCGACGCCGGCGAGACGTACTTCCATCGCCGCGCGAGCGGCGAAGACCGGCTGCACGCGGCGACCGTCGATCTTCCGCGGATCGTGCGCGCGGTTCTCGGGGTCACCGCGCTGCGTGAGGCGCTCGTCGGACAGTCGATGGGCGGTTACGGTGCGCTGCTCGCCGCGGAGCGCCAGCCGCGACGGTTCCGTGCCGTCGCGGTCGCCGGGCCCGCGCTGTTTTCGTCGTACGCCGACGAAGCGAGCAGCGTCGGAGACGCGTTCGACTCCGCGCCGGACTTCGCGCGCAACGACGTGATCGCGCACGCGGCGGCGCTGCGCTCGACGCCGGTGCTGATCTACGCGGGCGCGCGGGATCCCTTCGTGCCCGGCGACCGGCTCTTCGCGCGCGCCGCACCGAACGCACGCGTCGTCATCGCGCCGGGATGCCATGACGACGGTTTCTGGCGCGCGACGGCGCTCCCGATCCTCGCCTTCGTCGGCGCGCGCCTGCGCGCGTAGGCACGCCTATCGGGCCGGGGTCGGAAAGACGGCGAGAGAACGGTGGCCTTGCGCGTCGACGCTCGCCAAGCCGAACTGCCAGTTGTCCTTCGAGTACGGCAACGTCACGCGCGTCGCGTCGCCGGCGTCCTGCGCTTCGGTCCATTGCGCGTCGGTCGTGCGCCGGCGCAGCACCAGATAGTGCGTGGCGCGCGGGACGACGTCCCAGAAGAGCGTCGTGTCGTTCGTGAGCTTGGTGATGTCGATCTTCGGGTCCGGCGGCGCGGGTGCGAGCGCGAGCGAGGCGAGGACCGCCGCATTGTAGCGCGCGACCTTCGCGAGGTAGTCGAAGTCGACGAACTGCAGCAGGTCGCCGTACTGCACGCCGTTCTCCACGCGCACGTCCTGGTGCTGGTGCGCGAAGTTCTCGCGCGGCTCGGTGAAGCGCAGCGCCGCGTAGCCGTTCGCGTTGAACGACTCGTGGTCGCTTCCGCGCAGGAAGCGGTCGGCGCGGAACACGAGCGTCCCGCGCAGGTCGGGGACGTACGCGTCGCCGGTCTCCTTCGCGTAGCGCGCGAGCTCGCGCGATGGGGAGTCGTTCTCGGCGCCGATCGCGTTCAGCCGCGCGACGTTCGCGCCGGCCGGGATCGCTTCGGAGAAGATGCGCAGCTCGCCGTCGCGCTTCACCCCGTCGTCGCCGACCGAAGCGCCCACGATGTCGTTGTTCAGGTCGGCTTCGACCGGGACGCCGGCGTCCTTCAGCACCTTCGCGTAGTGCGCGCTTCCGAGCAGCCCCTGCTCCTCGCCGTCGAAGATCGCGAAGACGACGTTCGCGTGCATCGGGATCGGCGCGAGCGCGCGCGCCGCCTCGAGGATCGCGGAGGTTCCGGAACCGTTGTCGTCGGCGCCCGGCGCGTCGTGCACGGCGTCGTTCAGGTCGGTCACGCGCGAGTCGTAATGGCTCGACATCACGACCGTGCGGCCCGTCGGATCGTCGCCCTTGATCGTCGCGATGACCGACGAGATCACCGTGGGGCGCGGGACGCGTTTCTTCGGGTCGGCGGGCTGATCGTAGCTGTCGAGCGCGACGGTCATCCGTCCGCCGCTCGCCCGCGCGATGTCGCGAAGCTGCGCGACGAGCCAGGCGCGTGCGGCGAAGACCCCGCGTCCCGGACGCGTCTCGCGGTCGGAGAGCGCGCTCCGCGTTCCGAACGCGACCAGGCGCGTGTCGAGCGCGCGCAGCCGTGCCGGCGAGATCCCGGCGATCGCGCGCGCGACGACGGGATCGATCGGAGGCGCCGGAACGTCGGCGCGCGCGACGGCGCCCGCCGCGAGCAGGAGCGCGAGAAGGATGGACGGGCGGCGCAGTTGCGGCATCGGCGCGCGCTACCGCGCCGGCCGGTGCGCCCCCTGCGCGGAGGGGCGCTCGCTCAGCTGGCGAGCATGCGGCCGTCGTCCTCGTCGAGGTACCGGCCCAGCGTGACCGACGTCCCTGCGCCCGGGACGCTGTCGATCGCGAGGAAGTGGCTGCACTGCCGCATGATCGGGAGGCCGCGGCCGCGTTCGGCGAGCGGATCGGGCGGCCTCGGCACGCGCAGGAGCTCGGGCGAGAACCCGATCCCGTAGTCGACGACCGACGCGGTCAGGCGGCCGCCGGCGAGCGAGCAGCTCACCTCGATCGTCCGCAGCGTGCGGGAGTGCTCGACGGCGTTCGCGACCGCCTCCGAGACGGCCGTGACGAACTCGGAGGCGTCGTAGGCGGCGACGCCGTGCGAGAGCGCGTAGGTGGTGATCCGCTCGCGGACCGCCCGGCTGCAACGTGCGTCAGGGGGGATCTCGATGCGCAGCGCGGCGTCGGCCGCTTCTGCCGTCGTCCCCCTTCCGTTCGTAGACACGATGGCCACACGGATACCCAGGCGCCCGTGATTTCCTCGCAGCGCGCACGCGGAAAATCGACGGGGGCGGACACTTCGAGAGGGTAAGCACGCGCCGATGGCCACCTACACGAAGCCCTCGGGCGACGAGCTGACGACCCTCGCCGAGGAAGCGAAGACCGCCCGCGCCCGGATCAGCACCCCCAAGGGCGACATCGTCTTCCGGTTCTATCCGGACGACGCGCCGCTGCACTCGGCCGCGTTCATCAAGCTGGCGCGTGCCGGCTTCTACGACGGCCTGACCTTTCACCGCTACGAGCCCGGCTTCGTGATCCAGGGCGGCGACCCCAGCGGAAACGGGACCGGCGGGCCGGGCTACAACCTCGAGGCCGAGTTCAGCGCCCGCCCCCACGTCCAAGGCACGGTCGCGATGGCGCGCGCGAGCAATCCGAACAGCGCGGGATCGCAGTTCTACATCGTCTTGGACGACGCGCCGTTCCTCAACCGGCAGTACACGGTCTTCGGCCACGTCGTCGAAGGGCTGACCGTCGTCGAGAAGATCCGCGCCGGCGACGTCATGACGAAGGTCACCATCGAGGAGGGCGAGGGCGGATAGCGCGCTATCCCGCGGCGTTCGGCCCGCGGAGCGCCGCGTCGACCCGGTGCGCGATCGCCGCGATCCCGGCGTTGCCGGCCGACGTGTCGTCCAGGTCTTTGGTGAAGACCGCGATGACGTACGGCGTGTCGCCGAACGGGTCGACGATCCCCGCGTCGTTGCGGACCGCGGTGATCTCCCCGGTCTTGTGCGCGCACGGCGTCCCGCGCGGAAGGCCGCGGACGAGCTTCGTCGTGTCGTCGTTGCCGAGCAGGACGTCGATCATCGCCCGGCAGCTTTCCGGCGATGCGACGGTGGTGAGGCTTTCGCGCGAGCCGCGCTCGATCTCGTAGAGCAGCAGCGCGGTATCGGCGGGCGTCATCACGTTCTCGCTGATGTGCCACGCCGGGACGACGTCGGCGAAGTGGCGGCCGAGACGCGAGCGCGTCATGCCGATGCGCCGCATCGTCGCGTTGATCGTGTCCATCCCGAACGCGGTGATCAGCGTGTTCGACGCCGAGTTGTCGCTGACGTGGATCATCGCCTTGACGAGCTCGTCGATGGTCCACGCCTTGCCGGGCGGCGAGCCCGCGAGCACGTCGGAACCGCCGATCAGGTCGGCGGCGCGCGTCCGGACCGTGTCCGACGGCTTCGCGGTCCCGGCGTCGTACGCGCGATAGACCGTGGCCATGATCGCGAGCTTGATCACGGACGCCGAGGCGAAGCGCTCGTTCGCGCGCACGGCGACGAGCGGCGGCGCGCCGTCCATCGTGCGCACGACGACGCCGGTCACGCCCGGGATGTCGTCGAGGATGTCGTCGAGCTCGATCGCCGGAGCCGCGCCGGCGCAGCGTCCGAGCGCGGAGAGCGCCGTGACGGTGGTCGCGGCCGCGAGCGCGCCCGCGACGAAGGTGCGCCGTCTCATCCGGGCTGCTGGAGCGGAACCTGCTGCATCAGGAAGCGGGCGAGCCGGTCGCCGAGCTCGCGCAGGCGCGGGCGCATCCACGCGAGCTGCTCGGGGCACGTCATCTCGCCGAACTCGATCAGCAGCTTGTCCGGCGCGTCGACCTTGCGAAAGCCGTAGTACTCGCTCTCGTTGCGCGTGAAGTTCTCGCCGACGAAGCGGTAGGGAAACAGCGCGCGATACTGCGTCTCCCACGCGTCGACGAACGTGCGGTTCGTCGACGGCGGAAAGCCGACCGACGCGCCGCTCCCGCAGGCCTTCGCCGAGCCGTCGAAGTGCAGGAACACCGCGGCGCGCGCGACGTCGCGTCCCGCGTAGTCGGCCGGGCGGCGCAGCACCGTGTAGCCGGCGTCGCGCAGGACGCGCGCCGCTTCGTCCGCGACGATCGGCGTCCACTCGCGCTCGAGCGCGCCGCCGCCCGAGGTGCCGAGGTTGCACGCTCTCACGTGCAGCGGCGCGCAGCTCTGCGGACGTCCTTGGTGCCCTGCTTGGATGAGAATGTCGCCTTGGTCGGCGCCTGCGGCGAGCGGGCCGAGGAACAGCGCCAGCGAGGCGAGGACGGATGCCGTTGCGGGAAGGCGCATGAGCCGACGATAATGCCGCCTCGCATGGCCGATCCTTTCGTTCCGAGCGACCTCACGCGCATCGTTCTGGCCGGCGATCCGCAGCTTGCCCGTGACGGCGCGGTGTACTACCGGCGCGCGACGTTCGACGTCGAAGCCGACGAGATCGTGGGGACGATTCGCCGGATCGCGCGCGACGGCAGCGAGCGGGCGTTCACCTCCGGGCGGAACGATCGCCTCCCGCGCGTCGCGCCCGACGGTTCGGCCTTGGCATTCGTCGCCGACCGCGACGAGAAGGCGCGCGCGTTCACGCTCGCGCTGGACGGCGGCGAAGCGCAGCAGCTCGGCGACGGCTGGACGAAGATCGTCGCGCTCGCGTGGTCGCCCGACGCGCGGCGACTCGCGATCGTCGCGGCCGCCGAGCACGATGCGTCGAGCGCGCCGATCTACCACGACGCGAAGACCGGCGCGCGGCACATCCGCCGCCTGCCGTTCAAGAGCGACGCAGACGGGATGCTCGACGGCGTGCGCAAGCATCTCTACGTCGCGGACGTCGCGGCGGGGACGCTGCGGCAAGTGACGCACGGCGACTTCGACGTGAACGCGCCGAGCTGGTCGCCCGACGGCTCCCGAATCGCGTTCCACGCGCGGATCGGGATCGCGGAAGACGCGACCTCGCTGAGCGACGTGTACGCCGTCGCCGTCGAAAGCGGCGAGCTCTCGCGGCTCACCCACGGCGAGGGACCGATGCAGAACCCGGTGTTCTCGCACGACGGACGCGAGATCGCGTTCCTCGGGCATCTGCACGGCGACGACGCGGGCGGGCGTTTCGACACCGAGCTGCTCGTCGTGCCGAGCGAAGGCGGGCCGATCCGTTCGCTCTCCGCCTCGCTGAACCGGACCGTCGGCGACGCGCTCGCCGGAGATCTGCGCAGCGGCGCGTCCTCGCCGCCGGCGTGGAGCGCCGGCGATCGCGAGATCGTCGTGCAGGTGTGCGACGAGGGCACGACCTCGATCCGCGCGTTCGCGCGCGACGGCGGCGCGGTGCGCACGCTCGCCGGCGGCGCGCGGCAGATCTTCCAATTCTGCCTCGGGGACGACGGCGCGCTCGCGATCGCGTACTCGTCGCCGACGGTGCCGAACGAGATCGCGCTGATCGAGCCGTACGGCGGTGAACGGACGCTGACGGACGCGAACCCCTGGCTGCGCGAGAAGCACGTCGCGGCGCCGGTCCGCTTCCGCCCGCCGGCGAGCGACGGAACCGTGCTCGACGGCTGGCTGCTTCGGCCGCAGCAGCAGCGCCCCCACGGACCGCTCGTGCTCGAGGTGCACGGCGGACCGCACGGCGCGTATGGGTTCACGTTCTTCTTCGAGTTTCAAGTGCTCGCGGCGCAAGGGATCGCCGTGGCGTACGGCAACCCGCGCGGATCGCAGTCGTACGGTGCGGCGTACGCCGACGCGATCCTCGGCGACTGGGGCGGCGTCGACGCCGACGACGTGCTGCGCATCCTCGACGGCGCGCTCGCGCAAGACGCGTACGACACGGGGCGGATCGGGCTCGCGGGCGGCTCGTACGGCGGCTTCATGACGACGTGGCTGCTGGGCCACAGCGACCGCTTCGCGGCCGGCGTGTCGATGCGTGCGGTCAACGACTTCGTCAGCGAGATCGGCGCCTCGGACCTCGGCTGGTTTCTCGAGCGCGAGCTGCAGACGCGCTACGCCGACGACGCCGGGCGGAAGCTCTTCGAAGCCTCGCCGATGCGCGCGGCGCACGCGATCGACGCGCCGTTGCTCGTCGAGCACAGCGAACGCGACTACCGCTGCCCGATCGACAACGGCGAGCAGCTCTTCACGATCCTGCGCCGGCTGGGGAAGCACCACTGCGAGTTCGTCCGCTTCACCGACACGGGCCACGAGATGTCGCGCGCCGGCAAGCCGCGCAGCCGCGTGCTGCGGCTGCGCGCGATCGCGAACTGGTTCGTCCGGCATCTGAACCCGAACGGTGCGACGGTCGCGAACGACGAGGCCGGCTGGGTCTTCCGTCCGCTCGCGCACGAGGACGACGTGCTCGCGCGCGACGGCGCTTCGCCCGCAGCGTCTCGCGAGCGCGAGCCGGCCGGCGTCTCGGGCTAAACGGCGAACGCGAACGGCAAGCCGACGTAGTTTTCGGCCAGCGACTCCGCGGGCGCGCGCGACGAGGTGACGTAGTCCAGCTCGGCGTGCTGGATGCGGCGGTCGTAGGGCGTCGCGCCGGGGAAGTTGTGCAGCATCGAGGTCATCCACCACGAGAAGCGCTGCGTCTTCCACACGCGCCGCAGACAGACGTCCGAGTATTCGTCGAGCGACGCGGTATCGCCGTCGCGGTAGAACGCTTCGAGCGCGTGTGCGAGGACCAGCACGTCGGCGATCGCGAGGTTCATCCCCTTCGCGCCGGTCGGCGGAACGATGTGCGCGGCGTCGCCGGCGAGGAAGAGCCGATGCCAGCGCAGCGGCGCGACGACGAACGAGCGCATCGGCGTCACGCTCTTCTGCGTGATCTCGCCCTCGGTGATCGTCGGGACGTCCTCGCCGTCGAGCCGCGCGCGCAGCTCGCTCCAGATCCGCTCGTCGGGCCACTCGTCGAGGTCCTCGTCCGGCGAGCACTGCAGGTAGCAGCGCGAGATCTCCGGCGAACGGCAGCTGAAGAGCGCGAAGCCGCGCTCGTCGTTGACGTAGATCAGCTCGTGCGACGGCGGCGGCGCATGCGCCAGAATGCCGAGCCACGCGAACGGGTAGACCCGCTCGTACACCGTCAGCGCATCGGCGGGGATCGTCGGGCGCGCGATGCCGTGGAAGCCGTCGCAGCCCGCGACGTAGTCGCAGCGCACCTCGTGGTCCTCGCCGTCGGCGTCCTCGTAGCGGATCAGCGCGCGGGGCCCCTCGAGATCGTGCAGCGAGACGTTCGTCACCTCGAACCGGACGTCGCCCTTCGCTTTCCGGCGCGCGGCGATCAGATCTTTGACGACCTCCTGCTGGCCGTAGACGGTGATCGCTTTGCCGGTCAGCGCCCCGAAGTCGATGCGATGGCTGCGGCCGTCGAAGCGAAGCGAGATCCCGCGATGCAGCAGTCCTTCGCGGCGCATCCGCTCGCCGAGCCCGGTCGACTCGAGCAGATCGACGGTGCCTTGCTCGAGCACGCCCGCGCGGACGCGCTGCTCGCAGTACTCGCGCGTGCGCGCCTCGAGCACGACGGAGTCGATCCCGCGCAGCGCGAGCAGGTGCGAGAGCATCAGCCCGGCGGGGCCGGCGCCGACGATGCCGACTTGCGTGCGGGTCGAGGTCATGTCGGCTCGGTCCGGCGCTCGATGGAGCGCCTCCTCTCGGTGCCGGCCGCCGTGGGGCTTCCGTGCATGCGCCGAGAATCGCGCGACGTTCGCGCCCGGCTCGTGCCGCAGCCGGCGCGGGCGAGCCCGGGAGGACGCGATGGCCGACACGATTTCGACGATCCCGACCGACGTGACCGCGCAGACGCTGCGAAGCCTCGAGAGCTGCGACGATCCGCGGCTGCGCGAGATCGTCGCGTCGCTCGTGCGGCATCTGCATGCGTTCGTGCGCGAGGTCCGGCTCACGCCCGACGAATGGATGCGCGGGATCGACTTCCTCACGCGAACCGGGCAGAAGTGCGACGCGCTGCGGCAGGAGTTCATCCTGCTCTCGGATACGCTCGGCGTCTCGATGACCGTCGACGACGTCGCGCACGAGGGCCTCCCGGCGAACGTCACCGAGTCGTCGGCGCTCGGACCGTTCTACACCGACGACGCGCCCGAGATCGCGCCCGGCGGCACGATCGCGCGCAGCGGCAAAGGGGAGTCCGTGCGCGTGCGCGGCCGCGTGCTCGACACGCGCGGCGCGCCGGTACGCGGCGCGCTCGTGGAGACGTGGGAGACCGACGGCGAGGGACGCTACGACACGCAGTACGCCGAGCGCGCCGAACCCGACTACCGCGGCTATCTGCGCACCGACGCCCGGGGTTCGTTCGAGTTCGTCGCGGTGAAGCCGGTGAGCTACTCGATCCCCGTCGACGGGCCCGTCGGCGAGATGCTGCTCGCGCTCGGGCGCGGCACGATGCGTCCGGCGCACCTTCACGTGAAGCTGAGCGCGCCCGGCTATCGCACGTTGGCCACGTCGATCTACAGCGCGGGCGATCCGTACTTGAGCTGCGATGCGGTCTTCGCGGCGAAGGCGTCGCTCGTCGAGCCCTACGTGCCGGCGGGCGACGCGGCCGCGACGCGCTGGACGCTCGAGCGCGATTTCGTCCTCGCCGACGCGTAAGCGCCGGGAAGGCGGCGCGCCGCCCGGCGCGTAGAACGCCTTCATGCTCCGTCGTCTCGGCGCCGCGCTTCTCGGCGGCTCGCTCGTCTCGTGCTTCGTCGTCCCGGCGCTCGCGGCGCGCGCTCAGCCGCGCACCGTCGATCCGTCGCTCTACGCCGGCTTGCGATGGCGCAGCATCGGCCCGTATCGCGGCGGCCGGACGAACGCCGTCGCCGGCGTGCCGGGCGACGGGCGCGTGTACTATACGGGCGCCGTCGGCGGCGGCGTGTGGAAGACGACCGACGCGGGGCGGACGTGGAAGCCCGTGATGGATGCGATGCCCGTCTCGTCGATCGGTGCGATCGCGATCGCGCCGAGCGATCCGAGCACGGTGTACGTCGGCAGCGGCGAAGCCGACATGCGCTCCGACATCATCCACGGCAACGGGATGTACCGCTCGACCGACGCCGGTGCGACGTGGACGCACGTCGGTCTCGACGACTCACGTCAGATCGGGCGCATCCTCGTCGATCCGCACGACGCGCGCACGCTGCTCGTCGCGGCCCTCGGCCACGCGTACGCGCCGAACGAGACGCGCGGCGTCTATCGGTCGTCGGACGGCGGTGCGACGTGGACGCGCGTGCTGTTCCTGAACCACGACACCGGCGCGATCGATCTCGCCGCCGATCCGTCGATGCGCACGGTGTACGCGTCGCTGTGGCAGACGCGCCGGCCGCCGTGGAACACGTACCCGCCCTCGAACGGTCCGGGGAGCGGGCTGTGGAAATCGAGCGACGGCGGGCTGACGTGGACGCAGCTCCGCGGGAACGGCTTTCCGGCGGACGGACTCGGCAAGATCGGGCTCGCCGTCGCGCCGAGCGAGCCGAACCGCGTCTACGCGATCGTCGACGCGAAGCAGGGCGGCCTGTATCGCAGCGACGACGCCGGCGCGACGTGGAAGCTGATGGACAGCGACCGCCGGCTGTGGTCGCGCGGCTGGTACTTCTGCCACGTCACCGTCGATCCCAAGGACGCCGGCGTGGTGTACGTCTCCGACACGTCGGTGTACCGTTCGAGCGACGGCGGCGCGTCGTTCACCGCCGTCAAGGGCTCGCCCGACGGCGACGATTTCCACCAGCCGTGGGTCGATCCGCTCGATCCGCAGCATCTCGCCGTCGCGAGCGACCAGGGGACCGCGATCAGCGTCGACGGCGGCGCCACGTGGAGCTCGTGGTTCAACCAGCCGACGGGGCAGTTCTATCACGTCACGACGGACGACGCGTTTCCGTTCCGGATCTACGGCGCGCAGCAGGACAGCGGCGCCGCCGTCATCGACTCGCGCAGCGATCATAGTGGGATCGAGGCGCGCGACTGGCGCCCGCTCAACGCGGGCGGCGAGAACGGCACGATCGCGCTCGACCCGCGCGAGCCCGGTCTCGTCTACGGCTACGGCGACGAGGTGGACGTCGAACAGCTGCGCACGGGACAGACGCGCACGATCTCACCGATCGCCGCGCGTCCCGGGGTGTGGCGGAAGACGTGGACCGAGCCGCTCGTGTTCTCGCCGGTCGACCGCGCGCTGTACGCGGCGAATCAGGTGATCTTCCGCTCGCGCGATCGCGGCGCGCACTGGACGGCGATCTCGCCCGATCTCACCCGCTCGAATCCCGCGGTTCCCGCGACGCTCGATCCCGCGACCGCGAGCGATTCCCCGATCGCGGGCGCACGGCGCGGCGTCGTGTACGCGATCGCGCCGTCGCCGCGCCGCGCGCAGACGATCTGGGCCGGGACGGACGACGGGCTCGTGAAGCTCACCCGCGACGGCGGAAGCACGTGGCGCGACGTCACGCCGCGGCTCACGGCGTGGAGCAAGGTCGGCGTCATCGAAGCGTCACGCTTCGACGAGGCGACGGCGTACGTCGCCGTCGACCGGCACCGGCTCGACGACGACCGGCCGTACGTCTACGCGACGCACGATTTCGGGCGCACCTGGCGGCTCAGCGTGAACGGTATCCCCAACGGCAGCTTCGTCAACGCGGTGCGCGAGGATCCGGCGCGGCGCGGCCTGCTCTACGCCGCAACGGAGACCGGCGTGTACGTGTCGTTCGACGACGGCTCGTCGTGGCAGTCGCTGCGGCTGAACATGCCGGTCGTCTCCGTGCGCGATCTCGTCGTGCACGGCGACGATCTCGCGATCGCGACGCACGGACGTGCGTTTTGGGTGCTGGACGACGTCGAGCCGCTGCGCGAGCTGGCGGCGAACGCTTCGGACGGAGCGCGCGTGTTTGCGCCGGCGGTCGCGATCCGCACGCGTCCCGGCAACGACGAAGCCGAAGCCTCGCCGCCCGAGGTGCCGATGGGCGAGAATCCTCCGAACGGCGCATACGTCGACTACGTCGTCCCGGCCGGCGCGCGCGGTCCCGTCTCGATCGCCGTCGCCGACGCGCGCGGCGCCGTGCTGCGCGCCTGGTCCAGCACCGACGCGCCCAGCGTGCCGAAGCCGCAGGACGTGCCCTTTCCGGCGTACTGGATCGAGAAGCCGATGCTGCCCTCGGCGGCGCCCGGGATGCATCGCTTCGTGTGGGACTTTCACGTCGCGGCCGCGGCGAGCCGCCGGAGACGGCGCGGCGGCGACGGACCGTTCGCACCGCCGGGCCGCTACGTGGTTCGCGTGACGATCGACGGACGCAGCTTCGACGAGCCGCTCGTGCTGCGGCGCGACCCGCGCGTGCGCGCCACCGACGCCGACCTGCAGGCGCAGTACGTGCTCGCGCGCGACGTCGACGCGCTGCTCGCGCGCGTGCAGACGGCCGTGACGCAATCCGACGCGCTGCGCAAGAAGAGCCCCGCGCAAGCCGGACGGATCGACGCGATCGCCGGCGCGCCGCCGGTCGAAGATCCGCGCAACTCCGTCGGCACGCCCGCGACGCGCTTCACGACGCTGCGCTGGTACGCGAGCGCGCTCGGCACGCTCGAATACTCCGTGGAGAGCGCCGACGCCGCGCCGACGCCAGACGAGCGCGCGACGTGGGAGCAGCTGCGGCGCGGCGCGGAGAGCGCGCTCGCCGCGTGGAGCACGCTCGCGGGCTCGCGCTGAGACACGGCGGGCCGGCGTCCGCGAACGCCGGCCCTTGCGACGCGGCCGCAGGCACGCGAGCGTGCGCGGCGGCGGCCGATCGATCAGCTTCCGCCGACGCTGGTCGTCGTGACGTCGATCGTTTCGTTCGTGCTCTGCTTTCCGTCGCTGATGCTGAACGTGCAGTGACCGTTCGCGACCGGCGTGACGGTGAACGTCTTGGTGCTGCTCGCCGGCGCGATCGTCGCGATCCCGCTGCACGAGTCCGTCGTTCCCGCCGCGCCCGTGCTCGCGGTGAAGCTGCCCGAGAAGCCGGTCTCCGACGCGTCGAACGTCTGCGCCGACCCCGATCCGGTCGCCAAGAACGACAGCGAGGTCGGCTGCAGGTCGATGGGCGAGGTGCTCGGCGTCGCCGACGGAGTCGGGCTCGGCGTCGGCGTCGGCTTCGGCGTCGCGGTCGGGCTGGGGCTCGGGGTCGGCGTCGCCGTCGCGGACGGCTTCGGCGTCGGCGTCGGGCTTGCGGTCGCCGTGGGACTCGGATGCGCGCTGGTGCTGGGCGACGGCGTCGGTGTGGGCGTCGCCGGCGAGACCGGCACGGCCGTGCTCGTTCCGCCGGAGCCGCTGCACGCCGCCAAGCCGGCCGCGACGCACAGCACCGCGGCGGCGGAGAGTCGGGCGACCGGCGCGGGCGCCTGCGGCCAGGGACGGTGCGGCATGGCGAGCGTGCCTCCGAATGTTCGCGGAACCCCAGAATACCGGCCGGGCCCGTCGCCCGGTATGTCGGAAAACCGCACCTTTCGCCCGGGACGGCGCGCTGCGAACGCGAACTCCCGGCGCACCGCGATGCTGAGTCCAGCGATCGTCTGTCCCGAACTCGTGGGCCGGAACGGTGATCTGGAGGTGCTTCTCGAGCGCCGGCGCGCAGCCGCGTCCGGACACGGCAACATGGTGCTCCTCGCCGGCGAGGCGGGGATCGGGAAGACGCGGCTGCTCCTCGAGTTCCGCGAGCGGCTGACGAACGGGCGCGCGGCGTGCGGCGTGGGCCAATGTCGCGAATTCGGAACGCTGCCGTACGGCCCGGTCGCCGAGGCGCTGCGGGACGTCGGCTGCGGCGCGCCGGTCATCGACGCGCCGACGCGCGCCGCGCGGCTGGCCGCGCTGCAGCGGCTGCTGGAAGCGTCCGCGGCACGCCGCAACACCGTGCTGGTCCTCGAAGACCTGCAATGGGCCGACGACGGCACGATGGAGTTCCTCGTTCACGTCGCGCCCGCGCTGCCGGGGACGCGGGTCCTCATCGTGGCGACGTACCGCAGCGAGGACGTCGACGCGCGCCACGCGATCGCGCCGTTTCTCGCGCGTCTCGCGCGGCAAGGCTCGTGCCGCACCATGGCGCTCGAGCCGCTTCCCGCCGCGCAGACGCGCCGGCTCGTCCGGCTCACGCTGCCGGCGCGCGGACTGCTGAGCGCCGAACGGATCGAGGAGATCGTCGAGCGCAGCGACGGCAACCCGTTCTTCGCCGAAGAGCTGACGAAGAGCGCGCTCGAGCGGCGCGCGCAGCGGCGCTTCCGCGACGCGCTGCCGCTGACGATCCGGGCCGCGGTGAGCGAACGGCTCGCGCGCCTCGAACCCGGTGCGCGCGGGATCGTGCGGCTCGCCGCCGTCGCCGGGCGGCAGTTTCGAACGGAGCTGCTCGCGACGGTGTCGGGCCGCCGGCTTGCCGAGATCTACGACGTCGTACGATCCTTGCGCGACCTCAACGTGGTCGACGAGATCGGCGGAACGCCCGTCGCGTACGCGTTTCGGCACGCGCTCACGCGCGAGGCGATCTGCGACGAGATGCTCGCCGGCGAGCTGCGCGCGCTGCACGCGGAGATCTTGGCGGCGCTCGAGGCGGCCGGCGCGTCGGCGCAGGACCTCGGCTACCATGCCGCCGAGGCGCTCGACGCAGAGCGCACCGTTCGCTACAACGAGCAGGCTGGTGACGAAGCGGACGCGCTCCACGCGTACGGTGACGCGGTACGGTGCTACGAGCGCGCGCTGCGCGCTTCGAGCGCGAGCGGCGATCGAGCGCGGCTGCTGGCGAAAGCCGCGGCCAGCTCGGCGCGGAAAGGCCGGTCGCAGCGCGCCGTGGAGCTGTACGAAGCGGCGATCGCGGCGTACGCCCGCGCCGGCGACACGTCGCGCCTGGCTGAGCTGGAGCTCGCGACGGCGTCGCAGGCGCGGCACACGGGTGATACCGAGCGCGCGATGGATCTCGTGCACCGCGCGCTCGATCACGTCCCCGCGGACGCCGCGCTGCTGCGGGTGCGGCTTCGCGCAACGCTCGCGATCATGCACCTCGACCGCGGCGAGATCGGCCAGGCGCGCGGCGTCCTGAACGCCTGCGCGGCGGAAGGCGACGCCGTGCCGGAATATCAGAACGCGGTCGCCTACGCCGCGATCACCGCCGGCGACGTCGCCGCGCATCGCGCCGCGTCGGACCGGTACGTCGCGACGTGCTCGGCGATCTCTCCCGAAAGCCGGCTGCGCGCGCGCTTCAATCGCGCGTTCGGACAGTGCGTGCTCGGCATCGACGCGGAGGCGCTCGGCGAGCTCGAGGCGCTCCTGCCCGAGCTGCGCGCGCACAGTCTGGACTCCCTCGAAGTCCTCGCGTGTGCGAACGCGGCGCTGATCCACGCGCGCGCCGGACGCGCGGAAGAGGGCCGCCTGCTCGTGCGGCGCGCCCTCGACGTCCCGGAGCCCTCGACGACCGGACCGATCGCGCTGGCGGCCGCGGCGCTGACGGTCGGCGCCGCATTGCGCGACGACGGGCTGATCGACCGCGCATTGTCGCCCGACCTCGTCGAAGGCGCGTTCCGGATCCGCATCAACACGGCGCTGGGACGGCTCGCCGGGCCGTACGCGCGGCGGCTCTTCGCCAACGGAGAGCGCGAGCGCGCCGATGCGGTGCTGCACCGCGCGCTGGGCGCGCTCGCGATCCCGTGCGGAGCGACGGAGACGTTTCTCGCGGCGGCCGAGATCGGTTCGCCCCCGACGGCGCGCGCGGTGCGCCGCTTCCTGCCCGCCGTCGAGGCGGCGTCGGCGACGCCCCTCTACGCCGCGACCGGCGCGCACCTGCGGGCGCTCGCGGCGCGGCGTGCCGGGGATGCCGGCGCGGCGAGCGCCGCGTTCGCCGAAGCGGCCGCGGTCTATCGGACGATGGGATGGGTGACGCACGAGGCGCGCTGTCTGGAATGCTGCGGCGCGGGACGCGCGGCGGCCGCGGCGCTACGCCGCGTGCGCGCGCCGGGCGAGAAGCGCCGTGTGCCGCGAGCGGGCGCGCACGTCGGCGCGCACGACGCGCTGTCGGCGCGGGAGCGCGAGATCGCGACGCTCGTCGCGCGCGGGACGCCGAACCGGACGCTCGCCGAACGCCTGTCGGTCAGTCAGCGCACGATCGAGAAGCACCTCACCTCGATCTACGGGAAGCTGGGGCTGCGCAATCGCTCCGAGCTGGCCGCGTTCGTCGCCACGCGCGACGACTGATCGCCGCAGCGTTCGACCGCCTCGACGAACGCGCGGGCCCGCTCGCGCAGCGCGTCGCCTTCGGCGATCAGCAAATTTCCGCCGATCAGCAGCATCGTGTCGGCGCCGTAGAAATCGAGCAGCTCCTCGACGCGCTCGAGACGCATCCCGCCGGCGGGAACCGGCATCGTCGGTGCGAGGGCGCCCCACGACGCGCGCGACGCGCTCGCGATCGCTGCGCACTCGTCCTGCGGGTACGCGAAGCGTCCGCCGTAGTTCACGAAGATCGACGCGTCGGCGCCGAACAGCCGGAACAGCTTGCCGAACAGCAGCGGGTTCGCGATCCGCGCCGCGCCGGCGAACGACGGGTGCGCGAGATACACCATGTCGGGAAACTCGTCGACGAGATCGGCGAACGCCGGCAGCCCGACGAGCATCGGCGCCACGAGCACGACGCGCACGCCTTCCTCGCGCGCGATCCGCACGCGCTCGCGCATGGCGCGCGGCGCCGCCGCGACGTTCGGCGCGTAGAACGACGCCCGTCCGGTCGCGCGCGAGGCGTCGGCGACGGCGGCCTGACAGGCGCGCACGCGCTCCGGGTACGGCGAATACGACTGATCGGAGATGCCGTGGTCGTCCTTGACGACGTCGATCCCGGCCTCGGCGAAGACGCCGCACAGCCGCGCGAGCTCGCGCACCGGCAGCCCCTGCGGCTTGACGGCGACCGCGGTCAGCGCGCGCGCCGGGGCGGCGGCAAGCGCGCGCAGCCCGGCGACGCCGTGCCGCGGTCCACGGAACGCGGCGAGCAGCGCGGGCGGAAGATCGACGTCGACGAGCCGCACGTCGTCCCACAGCGAGCTGTTTCCGGAGATCATGTTGACGAGCTGCGCCGGCTCGTAGCCGGTCGTCTCCATCGCGAGCTCGATCTCGACGCGCCAGCGCCGCTCGTCGACGCGCTCGATCGGGCCGACTCGTCCGACGACCTCTTCGCGCACGCGCGCGTCGTGAACGGCGTCGAGCGGGCACTCGACGCTCTGTTCCAGGGCGATCGCCGCGGCGCGCTCGTCGATTCGCGCCGCCGCCGTCTCGACGAGATACGTCGCCGTCAGCCGCTCCATGCGCACGCCCTTCGCCGCCGTGCCGGGCGGCCTCTGCGGGCCGGCGGCGCTCAGCTCCCCGTCCCTTTGTAGCGATTCAAGCCGACGCGCCAGAACGCGTACGCAAGTCCGAGGACGACCGCGCCGACGACGGGAGTGAACAGCCCGATCGCGGGATCGAGGTGCAATCCGTCCTCGGACTTGTGCAAGAGATACGTCGCCGGGAAGTAGTTCATGAACGCGAACGGTATGACGAACGCGAGCGCGATGCGCACGCCGCGCTGGTAGATCGAGAGGGGGTAGCGCGAAAACTCCTGTTCCATCGACATGAACACCCAGCGCAGCGAGTCGACGCGCGTGAACCAGAACGACGCCGTGGCGATCGCGAGGTTGACGCCGAAGTCGATCAGCGAACCGCCGAGCGCGACGAGCGGGACGTAGGCGAGCAGCAGCGCGTCGACGCGAACCCCCGCGAACGGCACGACGACGCAGAAGTAGAGGATGGCAAGGATCAGCTCGTCGGGCCAGATCTGCTGCGGAACGGTGATCGCCTGGAACAGCGGGTCCAGCGGGCGAACCAGGAAGCGGTCGAAGCGTCCTTCGCGCACGAACTCGGGGACGCTGCCGGTGGTGAAGAAGAAGGTGTTGTTCAGCGCGTGACCGAGCATCCACAGGCCGTACATGAACGCCGTTTGCCGGAAGTCCCAGCCGTTGATCGACGGGAAGTTGCGCAACGTGACCCACAGCGCGGCGATCGCGGTGCCGTGGTAGATCGCGGTGAACGCGGCCCACATCAAGAAGTTCGCGCGGTACTCCACCATCGTGAGCAGGTTGATGCGCCAGTAGCGCCCGTAGGTCGCGAGGTACACGGCTCGTCGCTGCCACGCGGTGCGCGCCGGACCCTCCCGCGCGGCGGTTCGCGGTGAGCAAGCGCACCGCGACGGTCAGCGTGACGCCGCCCTTCCGGCTCGATCTGACGGCGACCGTGCTGCGCCGGCTGTCGACGAACGTCGTCGACGTGTTCGACGGAACGGCGTACCGCCGGCTGCTCGACGCTGCGCCGCACGGCGATCCCTCGAACCCGACGTCGGTCACGGTCGTGCAGTCCGCGCCGGACACGCTGCGCGTCACGCTCGAGGGACCGCACGCGCCGGCGGTCGACGTCGACGGCTTCGTGCGCCGTACGTTCGGCACCGATGTCACGCTGGACGCGTTCGGGCGCGGCGCGAAGCGCTTCCCCTGGCTGCATCGCATCGCGCGCGCCGCGCGCGGCGTCAAGCCGCCGCGCTATCCGTCGCTGTGGGAGACGGCGTGCAACGCGATCGTGTACCAGCAGATCTCGATCCACGCCGCCGGAGCGATCCTGCGGCGCGTCGTCGAGCGCTTCGCCGAGCCGCGCGAGCTCGGCGGCGTACGGCTGTCCCCGTTTCCGCCGGTCGGGGACGTTCTCGCGGCCGGCGACGCGGATCTGCGCGCGCTGGGGCTTTCCGCGGGGAAGGTCGCGGCGTTGAGATCGGTCGGCGAAGCGATCGTGTCGCGCGCGCTCGACGAAGCGCTGCTGGAGTCGATGCCGACCGCCGACCTGCTCGTGCACCTCGCGCAGCACCGCGGCATCGGACCCTGGACGGCCGCGGTGATCGCCTTACGCGGCTTCGGGCGTCTCGACGTGTTCCCGATGAACGACTCCGGCGCGACCGCGTTGCTGCGCACCCTCTCCGGCGACGCGGCGATCGCGGTCGAGCCGGTCATCGAAGCCCTCGCGCCCCAGCAAGGGATGCTCTACTACCACTTGCTGCTCGGCCGGCTCGCAAAGAATGGCGAGGTCAAGCTCGCTTAGCCGTTGTGCCGACGAGACGTCACACGGCGATCGGCGGCGTCCGGCATCTGCGAGCGAGGGTCGCGCGCCCGCTCGTTTCGGGTACGAGTCTTCCGGCAATGTCATCCCAGTCGCGTACGCCCCGGGTGCGTGCGGCCGACGGCTCCCCGGTCCTCGGTCTGGTCAGCCCTCCGGCGCCGGCGCGGTCCGCGCCCGACCAGCCGCGCAGCAGCGCGCCGCTCCCCCGCACGTCGCCGCGCTCGATCCGGCGCGCCCGCTTCGAGCGCTGGCTCGCGGAGAACGAGGGCTACGCGCTGCGCTTCGCCGCCGCCGCGCCGGGGACCGGAAAGACCACCGCGGCCGTCGAGTACGCGCGAGCGAACGCGGGTCGGGTCTGGTATGTCTCCGTCGCGGCCGCCGCGCCGCCGGCCGCGTTGTTCCGCCGGCTCGCCGCGAACGCCGGCGCCGCGGATGCGGCGACGTACGATGACGTCCTCGACCTGATGCGCCGGCACGCCGAAGCGCTGGAGATCGTCGTGGACGACGTCGATCAGGCGTCGGCCGACGTCGTCGGCGTGCTCGACCAGCTGGTCACCGACGTCCCCCCGCACGTCTCGCTGATCTACCTCGCGCGCGCACGGCGGCGTTTCGAGCTGGCGCGGCACATCGTCAACGGGCTGGCGTCCGTCGCACCGGCCGACCTGTTCGATTTCGACGACGACGACGTGCGTGCGCTCGCCACGGCGCACGGCGTCGCGGTGGGCGAGGACGACGTCGCGTTCCTGCGCGAGTCCTCCGACGGCTGGGCGCTCGTCGTCGCGGGCGCGATGCGCACCGCCGCTTCGACGAAGGCGACGCTTCCGGACGCGTTCCTCGAATGGATGGACTCGCACCGCGGCACGCTGCGCGACTTCACGACGGCCGTGCTGAGCGCGGCGAACGCCGGCGACCCCGATCAGCTGTTCGCCACGCTCGCCGCCCCCGCGCCGGAGGACGCGGAGCTGCTGAGCAGTCTCGAGGAGCGCGGGCTGTTCGTGCGGCGCGCGGAGGACGGACTCCGGCCGTATCGGGTGATGACCGCGTTTCAGCGCGACGCCGCTCCGGTCGAAGGCAACCAGCCGCTGGTGCTCGCGATGTTCGGCCGCTTCCGCTCGACCATCGGCGGACGCGCGATCGTGTGGCTGCGCCGCCGCGAGCAGCAGATCGTCGAGTACCTCGCGCTCACGCGCACCGGCGGCGCGGAGCGCGACGAGCTGATCGCACTGTTCTGGCCGGACACGTCGCCCTCGCTCGCGCAGCAGAGCCTGCGCACGGCGTGCAGCAACATTCGCAAGGCGTTCGCGACCGTCGTCGGGCAGGACGCGGTCGAACAGTACTTCGAGCGCCGCGGCGCGATCGAGCTGCGCGTCGAGAACGTCGTGGCCGACGTGCGGCGCTTCCGCGAGCACGTCATCGCCGGGGAGACGGCGTTGCGCGCCGACGACCGGCAGCAGGCGTTCGCGCATTACGCCGCCGCGGAGCGGCTCTTCACGATGCCGCTGCTCGCGGGTGAGCCGTGCGGTCCGCCGTTCGACGCGTACGCCGGGATGTTCGACGAAGCGCTCGCGGTCGTGCTCGACCGGCTCGTCGAGCTGGCGCGCGAGCGCAACGACCTCGACCTCGCGCGCACCTACGCCGAGCGGCTCCGCCGGCACGCGCAAGAGCGCGTGGAGCGGCCGCAGACGGAAGCCGCGCAGCTCGAGTCGATGTTCGCGATTCGCCCGCGCGACACGAAGCGCCGCTCGGCCTGAGCGCTTCCGGCGCCGCCGCGTTCGGCGAGGCGGAGGCTCGCGGCGCTCAGCGCGCCGCGGGGATCAGGCGCAGGCGGTCGCCGACGAGGAGGTCGATGCGCTCGGCCGTCCCCGGGGCGAGCTCGACGACCGTCTGCGCGCGGAAGCAGCCGACGAAGAGACGATGCGGGCGGACGCGCACGGCGATGCGCTGCACGAGGCCGGCCGCGTCGAGGAAGACGACGTCGATGCGGGTCCGCATCCCGAGCGTGTGGATCGCGTTGCAGTTCTCGAACCACAGCCCTTCGCCGTCGGCGATGCGCGTGCGGCCGAGGAAACCGGCGAAGCGCTCGCGCCAGCTTCGCGCGCGGCGCACCGCCGCGGCGACCGTCGCGCCGGTCGTTTCGTTGCGAAGCGTCATGCCAGCACCACCCGAAGGACGAGCGCGAGACCGATCGCGCCGGTGAGGAACGGTGCGAATGCCACGGCCCCGCCGCGCTTCGCGACGAACTTCGCGGACAGCCCGCACACCAGCGAGGCGAAGCCCATCGCGACGATCGCGTCGGTGAGGCCGACCATCGCGCCGCCGAGCGCGGCGAGCTTCACATCGCCCCACCCGATCCCGCGCCCCTTCGAGAGGAGCGCGCCCGCCGCGAACGGCAGTGCCGGAACGAGCACCGAGAGCAGGATCGGAAACGCGCCGTGCGCGAGCTGCGTCGCGAGGATCGCGCCGAGCGGCAACAGCGTGAACAGGTCCGGGACGATGCCCGCGCGCACGTCGGCGCACCAGCACGCCACGAGGAACGCCGTGCCGAACGCGGCCGCGGCGAGGTCGGCGGTGGTGAGGCCGTGCAGTCCGAGCACGGCGCCGATCGCCGTCGCGGCGACGATCAGGATCGCGCTCGGCGGACGGCCGGGCGGCGGGCCGTCGTCGAACGGCGTGACGTTCTGCGTGACGAGCCCGGCGGCGATCGTCGCGGCGGACGCGAGACAGGCGAACAGGACGGAACCGAAGACGGCCGAGACGATCATTTTCCACCGTAGAAGTCGGCGACGACGGGTGCGAAGATCATGAGGAACAGCGCCGGCAGCATGAACAGCGCCATCGGGATCGCCATCTTGACCGGAAGCTGCGCCGCGATCTCCTCGGCGCGCAGCATCCGCTTCTCGCGGCTCTCCACCGCGAGATCGGTGAGCATCCCGGCGATGTTGCCGCCGAGCCGCTCCGACTGCACGATCGCCGTGACGACCGTCGTCAGATCTTCGTGCGCGAGCCGCGCGGCGAGCGCGGTCAGCGCTTCGGCGCGCGAGCGGCCGAGACGAATCTCGTTGAGCGTGGTGCGCAGCTCTTCGGCCAGGGGGCCGTCGATCGCCTCGATCGCGCTCGCGAGCGCGCCGTTCAGCGCGATCCCGGCCTGCACGCTCGTAGCGACCATGTCGAGCAGGTTCGGAAGCGCGAGCTGCACGCCGCGTTTCCGCGCTTTCACGGCGCGGTCGAGATGATGGTTGGGGAGCGAGGCGGCGACGCCGGTCGCCATCAGCGCACCGAGCACCCACATGAGCCCGCCGTGCTCGAAGATCGCCGCGGCGAGCCCGGCGATCGCGCCGAGCGAGCCGAACATGAGGTAGCGCATCCCGAGCTGGGCCGGCGTGACGTCGTACCATCCCGCTTGAACCAGCCGGCGCGCGGTGCGGCGCTGCCAGTCGCCGCCGAGCATCCGCGCGACGACCGACCCTTTCGAGTCGCGCTTCGTCGAGCGGCCTTCCAGCTCGGCGAGCTTGCGGGTGACGCCCGGGTTGCCCCCGGCGACCATCGTGACGAGAAGGAAGAGCGCGGCGCCCACGAACGCGGCGACCGCGGCGATCAGACCGAAGAAGATCATACGGCGAAGCTCATCATCTTGGTGACGGTGAAGGCGCCCAGCGCCTCGAGGACGACGACGCCGCCGAGCGCGAGATGTCCGATCAGCGTCCCGAGCATGACGTCGCGCATGTGCGGCTGCATGTACATGACCATGCCGCCGACGAAGAACGGGATCGCGCAGATCACGAACGCGCTGGCGCGCGACTCGGACGTGAGCACCTTGATCTTGCGGTCGATGCGGCGCCGGCTCTTGATGGTGTCGGCGAGGTTGTCGAGGATCTTCGCGAGGTTGCCGCCGGTCTGCGACTGGATCTTGATCGCGCGGACCATCATCAGCACTTCCTCGATCGGCATGCGCTCGCGCAGCTTCTCGAGCGCGTCGTAGATGCTCACGCCGATGTTCGTCTGTCCGATCACCCGCATGAACTCGTGGCGCGCGGGATCCGGGAGCTCGTCGATGACGAGCACCAGCGCCTGGCGCAGCGACAGACCCACGCGCAGCCCGCCGGAGATCATGCGCAGCGCCATCTCGAGCTGGCCCTTGAACGCGGTGACGCGGTTCTTCACGACCTTCTTCACGTAGAGTCCGCAGGCCGCGAACGCCGCGCCGAAGGCGACGGGGAGCGCGACGACCGCGACGAGGATCCCGGGGCGCGCGATGAAGAGGAACGCGAGCCAGAACACGATCGCGCCGCCGGCGATGCCGCCGGCGAGGCGCTCGACCGGTATCGAGATCGACGCGCGGTCGAGCGACGTCCGGTAACCGTCCAGGAGCCTGTTCACCACGTCGCCACCAGATCGCGCACGTCCGCACCGGCGAAGCGCCGGATGTCGAACGGCACGCCGTACTCTTCGAACTTGGTCATCGCGTGCGGCTGGACGCCGGTGAAGACGAACTCACCGCGAACCTTGCCGTTCGCGTCGACGCCGTGCTGCTCGAAGCGCACGACCTCTTGCATGGTGACCACCTCACCCTCCATTCCGACGACTTCAGAGACGCCCATGACCTTGCGCGAGCCGTCGCGCAGGCGGGACAGTTGGATGACGATGTCGATGGCGCCGGCGATCTGCTCGCGAATCGCGCGGATCGGCAGGTCGAATCCGGCCATCATGACCATCGTCTCGATGCGCGACATCGCGTCGCGCTGCGTGTTGGCGTGGACGGTCGTGAGCGAGCCGTCGTGGCCGGTGTTCATCGCCTGCAGCATGTCGAGCGCCTCGCCGCCGCGGCACTCGCCGACGATGATGCGGTCGGGGCGCATGCGCAGCGCGTTCTTCAGCAGGTCGCGGATGCGGATCTCGCCGGCGCCCTGGATGTTCGCCGGACGAGACTCGAGCGAGACGACGTGCTCCTGGTTGAGCGACAGCTCCGCGGCGTCTTCGATCGTGACGATGCGCTCGTCCTCGGGGAGATAGTTCGAGAGGACGTTGAGGAACGTCGTCTTTCCCGAGCCGGTTCCGCCGCTGATGACGATGTTCAGCCGTGCCTGCACGGCGGCGCGCAGGAAGTCCATCACTTCGTCGCTGACCGCGCCCAGGCGCACGAGGTCTTCCGCCTGCAGACGCTTGCGCATGAAGCGGCGGATCGTCAGCGTGGGACCGTGCAGCGCGAGCGGCTCGATGACGGCGTTGATGCGCGAGCCGTCGGCGAGGCGGCCGTCGACCATCGGCTGCGACTCGTCGATGCGGCGGCCGATCGGCGCGATCATGCGCTCGATCACGAGCCGGAGCTGGCCGTCGTCGCCGAACTGCTTCGTCGTCTTCGAGAGCTTGCCGCGGCGCTCGACGAAGATCTTCTTCGCGCCGTTGACCATGATCTCGCTGACCTCGGGGTCGCGCATGAGCTCTTCGAGGGGGCCGTAGCCGAGCGTCTCGTCGATGACGTCCTGACGCAGCCGCGCGAGGTCCTCGGCCGACCCGTTGACGGGGTTCTCGAGGACGAGCGCGTCGACGATCGCGTCGATCTGCGAGCGCAGCTGCGCGAGCTGCTCGGCGTCGGAGTGCGCGCGGCTGGCCTGCGCGATGTCGAGGCGCTGCGAGAGCTGCTCGTGGACCTTGCGCTTCAGCTCGGCGAGCTCGTCGTCGTCGCGCCGGTCGGACGGTGCGCGGCGCGGCTGTTCCGGCGCGTCCTGCGGAGCAGCGGACGGCGCCGAGTCGTCGTCGCCGCGCGACCCGCGCGAGGACGGCGCGAGGCGCAGCTCCTGCTCTCGCGGCTGCAGGAGGGCGAGCTTCGCTGCGAGCGCGTCGAGGGACTTTCCGTGGCGGCGGTCGTGCTTGTGCGGAATGTCCGCGGTGAGCGCGATCCCGAGATGCCGTTCCAGCTCGGACGCCGAGATCTCCGGACGCTGGTCGCGCTGGACGACGATCGTGGCGACGTCGCGCGCGTCGAAGCCGAAGCGCGTCAAGCCGATCTGCGCGGTGCGCTGCGCCGCGGCGCCGAGCATGGTCGACTCGGTGACGACGACGACCTGCGATGCGTACGTGAGGAACGGGCGAACGATGACCGGATAGGGCTGCGGCGCGTCGACGACGATCGCGCGCGTGGTCCGCGCGAGCTCGGCGCGCAGCTCTTCGATGCGCTCCGGGGTGAGCATGAACGACGCTTCGCGTGAGGGCGCCAGCTCGACGGCGACGAGTCCGTCGTCGGCCGGCGCGAGCGCGATGGTTCCCTGGGTGCGGACGGAGTCGAGCGCGCGCACCGCGTCGAGCAGGATCGCGACCGAACGCCGGCCGGTGAAGTCGGCGTCGACGATCGCGACCTCGCCGCCGAGCTGCTTGCGCAGCCGGCGCGCGGTCTCGCAGGCGAGGGTCGTCGCGCCGCAGCCGCCTTTGGCGCCGACGACGACGACGATCGGAACGTTGGTCACGAGCCGGCGCGCTCCACGCCGGTGAGCTTGTCGCCTTCGATGATCCACATCGACGAAGCGGGACGCGCGGGCGCGGCGTGTGCCGGGGCGGCGGCGATCGGCCGCGGTGCCGCGACCGGCGCGGGAGGCGGCGCCGGCGGCGCCGGCTGCGCGTGCTGCGCGGGCTGCGGCGCGCCGCCGTTCGGCGAGCCGAAGCTGAGGTTCTCGGTCGGCGCGGAGCTCGACGGTTCGTCGGGCGAGCGCAGCGCGAGGCGCAGCGTCGCCGCATTGTCGGCGAGCATGAGCAGGTCCGCCTGATGCGCGGTGACGGCCAGCGTGACCGTGGTGACGCCGCCCGCGTCCGGCGGCGGGGTCCCGGTGCTCGCGGTCTCGAGCGAGCTGCCGACGGCGAGGACGAGCACCTTCCGCATGATCGTCGCGGCGTGCGGCGGAAGGCCGTTGCCCTGCTGCTGCAGCGCGACGACGTCGACGTAGTCGCCGGGATGCACGGCGGCGGCGACGTCCTTGACGCGGTCGACCGCGATCGCCATCGCGCGCAGCCCGTGCTTGAGGCGGACCGTCAAGCCGGCGTCTTCGGGGTGTCCGATCTTCGACGCGGTGATCGTCGAGTCGGCCGGGATCGTGATGAGCGAGAGGGCGCCGATCACGAGGTGCGGATCGTCGACCGCGTCCGGGTCGACCGCCGCCGCGGGCTTCGACGCCCACCGCAGCATCGCCGCGGTGATCGTCGTGCGGGCCGGTATCGTCGCGCGCGCCACGATGACCTTGCGCGGCGGCGGCGCCGCCGACGTGCGCTTCACGCTGACCATCCAGTTGAAGATGAGCAGCGCTGCGCCGGCCGCGAGGAGCAGTGCGACGAGCGCGACGACGCGGTTGCGATTGCTGAGCGCGAGGGTCATCAGAGGAGGCCCTGCGCCGGCAGCGCGACGTGCGCCGCGTGCAGCGAGAGGATGAGAACGAACCCGCCCGCGATCGCGATCGCGTATGGGATCCGCACGCCGGAGATCGCCGGCGCGACGTGCCGCCGGAGCTGCACGGTCGCGGCCGCCGAATGGCTCACCGACGTGAGGACGGCGCGCAGACGGCGCCGGTGCGCGGCGTACGCGAGCGCGACGAGCGCGCCGCATGCGGCCGTGAGAAAGATGAAGCTGAGCGCGTCGAGCGGCGTCAGCGCCGCGGCGAGCGCCGCGATCAGCTTGACGTCACCGCCGCCGAGGATGCGCATCGAGAACGCGACGGTTCCGAGCGCGAGGACCGCGCAGCCGAGCAGCAACGCGACCACGACCGCGAGCGGCCCTCGCTCGATGCCGGACGCCGCGATCGCGACGAAAGCGACGGCGAGCACGAGGACGTTCGGGATGCGCCTGCTGACGAGGTCGCTCGCCGCAGCGAGCGCGACACCGGCGAGCAGGAGAGCGATGCAGATCGTATGCGTCAAGGGAAAATCGGTCCTTTATGCGCGGCGGCGGCGGACGCTGGTCCGCCGCCGTGTGTGAGTGATGAGTCGGCTGCGAACTAGGACGAGATGCTGTTCGCGGCGGTGCTCATCGCGCTGTTGACGTGCGTCGCGAGGTACGACATGCCGCCGATCGCGGCAACGGCGACGAGGCCGACGAGGAGCGCGTACTCGACGAGCGAGGCACCCTCTTCGTCGCGGATCATGGAAGCGAACTGGTTGAACATTTCGGAGTCCCTTTCGGTGGTGATGTGTTGGGCGGCGCGGTGGCCGAGGACATCAAACCACGCGGATCGCGACTCGAAAAGACCTTCGGATGATTCTTGCCGCTGTGTTCACGGCTGTTTACGCCGTTAACATGTGCGGCGCGTGCTATCACTATGGCGTCCCATGCCGTCAACAACAATGTTTCGCGCCGCCGCTCGCCTGCTGGCTCTCCCGCTGCTGCTCGCGGTGCTCACGCCCCTCCACGCCGACGCCGCGCAGCGACACGCGCAAAAGCGAACGATCGCGCTGCAGTCCGGCCACTCCACGATCCTTTCCGTGAAGGACGTGAACTACGTCGCGATCGGCGACCCGACGATTGTCGCAGTCGTTCCGGTCGGTCCGAGACAGCTCGTCGTCAACGCGAAAGCGCCCGGGCGCACGAGCTTGACCGTATGGTCGCACGGCGTGCCGCGCAGCTGGGAGATCAGCGTGCAGGCGGAGAGCCTGAACGACCTCGCGGGCGCGATTCAAACGACGCTCGCGGAGCCCGACGTCACGGTCGCCGACCTCGGCGGCGTCCTGGTCGCCCGGGGAACGGTGGAAGACACCACTCGCTTCGTGCGCGTGAGCGACATCCTCGCCCGCTTTCAGCCGGCGCTCGGCGAGAAGCGCACGATCGTCAACGCCGTGACGGTGCGCCATCCGTTCGGAGCGTTGCAGGCGCAGCTCGACGCCCTGGCCGGACCCGGCGCGGTGCGCGTCGACGCCGACGCCAAAGGCAACGTGATCGTGAGCGGCCGCGCGCACACGCGTGTCACCGCCGAGGCCGTGCTCGCGAAAGTGCGCGGGCTGGCAGGCCCCTACCTGGGCACGGACGGGAAGGTCGTCGATCGCCTCGCCGTCGACGATTCCACCGAGATCGACGTCAAGTGCTACGTCCTCGAGATCGACGACACCGGGCTCTCGAATCTCGGCATCCAGCTGCAGTCGGGGACGCCGGATCCGAACAATCCGAGCAACATCACGCTCGGGCAGCCGTCGTTCCCGCTGATCGAAGGCGCCGCCGCGTCGACGCTCGGGAAGGCGCTGACGCTCGGCGCGTTCTTCCGCACGACGCGGCTGGCGCCGACGATCAACCTGCTGCTGCAGTCGGGGCACGCGAAGGTGCTGTCCGCGCCGAACCTCGTCACGACCCCCGGCAACGACGCGACGTTCCTGGTCGGCGGACAGATCCCGTACGTGTTCTCGACCGGTCAGGGTGCGGTCAGCGTGCAGTTCAAGGACTACGGCGTCAAGCTCGACGTCACGCCGACGATCCTCGGCACCGGCGGGATCGAGACGAAGATCGCGCCCGAGGTCTCCGACCTCGACTACAGCGACTCGGTGACGTTCGGCGGCTACACGATCCCCGCGATCAAGACCAGCAAGCTGTCGACCGACGTCGTCACGCAGCCCGGCGAGAGCATCGTCATGGGCGGGCTGCTGCGCCACGTCGAGCAGAAGACGATCCAGAAGATCCCCGGACTGAGCGCGATCCCGATCCTCGGCAAGCTCTTCCAGTCGACGAGCTATCAGAACAACTCGACGGACGTCGTGTTCGTCATGACGCCGGAGGTGCTCGTCAAGTGAGCGCGCTGGCCCGCCTGCTGCGCGACGAGAGCGGCGCGACGCTCGCGGAGTACGCGCTCATCATGGCGATCTTCTCCGTCGTCGCGATCGCCGGCATGAGCGCGATCGTCTCGGCGGCGAACGGCGACCTCTCGCGCGCGACCGGCGGTCTGCGCGGCCTGGCGGACACCCCGCCCTCATGAGACTCGCGCGCGTGCGGGGCTCGGCGCTCCCCGAGACGGCCGTCTGTATCGGCGTCGCGCTGACGCTGCTGTTCGGGGCGCTGGAGTTCGCGCTGCTCGGCTACGATCAGGTCAACGCCGACGGCGCCGCCTGGCTGGCCGCGCACGAGGCGGGCCTCGGGCTGTCGACCACGTCGGTGACGAACGCCGTCAAGACGCCGTTCGGCGCGGCGGCCGCGAACGGCGTCGCGCTGAATGCGCTTCCGCCGGACGACACGACCGTTCCGGTCGACTACGACTACCAGCAGCAGGGCCAGCGTCACGGCGGCGCCTCGCTCGTGCGCGAAGCGCACGAAGCGGCGACCGTGACGACGGCCGGCGTGTCGCCGTTCGTCGGGGCGCTCGGGAAAGCGGCGCAGGTCGCCTCGTCGGTGATCGAGCCCAGCGTCGTGTTCACGAACTTCGGCTACGACGTGCAGGGCGTCGGCTACAACACGAACTCGGGCGTCTTCAACAACCACAACGCCTACTTCACGACCGACGCGAACGTGCCGCCCTACTACGTCGGCTTCGCCTTCATGCAGTATTGCCCGACCGGGACCGCGTTCACGGCGTCGTGCAGCGGCCAGAAGTCGGTCGATCTCGGCCTCGCCGAGTATCTCGACGACGACAACTACGGCGCCTCGCTCACCGGCGTGCAGACGGGCGGGACCTTCGCGACGATGGCGTGCCATCAGCGCGAGTACGTCAAGCTCCTCAACGACGTCTTCACGAGCTCCACCCTGGAAAGCAACAGCCCGACCTTGAGCAAGTACAACGAGACCCAGCAGGCCGATCTGGTCGCGATCTACCATTGGGACTCCACCTACGACGGCGCGCTCCATCCCACGAACGGGTGCTGAGACGATGTTCAGCCGTCACGCGCAGCGCGGCCAGGTCCTGCCGCTGTACGCCTTCGGGATGATGTCGCTTCTCGCGCTGTGCTTCTTCCTGTTCCAGTACGCGACGACGATCCGCTGGCAGGTTCGCGCGCAGACGGCGGCCGACGCGGCCGCGGCCGCCGCGCTGTCGGTGCAGACGCTGCAGTGGAACCAGGAGATGATGGCGCTGCACGCCGCGTCGGTCGAGGAGTATCGGATCCGCCGCCTCACGCAGACGCTGCTGCTCGTCGCGCACTACAGCGGCGGCTGCAGCGCGACGCCGTCGACGTCCGCCGGCGTCTGCGCGACCGACTTCGCGACGCTCCAGCCGCAGCTCGTCGCCGCGGTGAAGCGCTACGGCGACGACATCGCGCTGCTGCACCAGCTCTCGTACCCGACGGCCGCCTCGCAGGCGAGCGACGCCAACACGGTCGTGCAGGCGCTGCAGGCGAACTGCGGGACGCCGCTCGGCGGCGACTGCGCCTTCGACTACACGATGACGGCCTACTCGCAGCGTTCCGACATGCAGGCCGTCTCCGAGAATCCCAACGAGGTGATGGTGGGCGCCGGAACGATCCCCGCCATCTCGGCGAACGTCGAGCCGGCGCGCGTCGAGGTCGTCGTCTGCAAGGACGTGAAGCCGATCATCCCGTCGATCCTGGGCCTGAAGCTGCCGACGTTTCGGGCGATCGGGCGCGCCGCCGCGACGACCGCGATGGTCACCGAAGAATGGCTCGACCCGGGAACGATCGTCAACCCGGCCACGAACGCCGTCTTTCTCCCGAAGGAGACGGAGGCGCCGAGCCGGGCCGTCAGCGCCGGCGCGTACGACTGGTACACGCTGAACTTCGGCGGCAACAACGCCGTCGCGTATCCGAGCGAGGACGCCTACCAGCTCAGCTCCGAGAACGACGAGCTGTCCGCGTACACCGGATGGTGGAGCACGATTCAGATGCAGCCCTTCGCGGGCCCGCTCAACGAGGCGAGCATCTCGTGCGCCGAGTGAGCCACGGCGAGCGCGGACAAGCGCTCGTCGAGACCGCGATCGCGATCGGCGGCTTCCTGCTGGTGCTGTACTCGATCATCTGGATCGCGCAGACGGCCGTCATCGCGGGACGCCTGCAGATGGGCGTGCGCTACGGCTCCGTCGTGACCGCGGAGATCTCTCCGTACGTCGATTACAGCCTCTACGCGGCGTACAACAGCGTCGCCAACCCGTCGCAGCCGGCGTACACGTGCACCGCGCCGCCGGCCGGGATCCTGAACGACTCGGCGCCGCTGCCCTCGCCGACGTCGGCGCCGTTCTGGCAGCCGCCGTCCTCGACGGTGAGCGCATCCTGCACGATGACGCTCGGGACGTACTCGCAGTACGCGCTGAACCGTCCGTTCCTCATCGAGCAGACGCAGCAGGCGTTCTCGGCTGCCGAGCCGACGCCGCGCTTTCTCGCCGCCGCGATCGGCGCCTCGACGTCGATGACGGCGTCGGCCCGGTTCTTCCGAACGCCGGACATCGCGACGGTGGCGTACTGCTTCCCGGCGCTCGCGACGACCGTGCACCGTTCGCTCGTCCACGACGACGCGTCGGTGGCGGCGGAAGCGGCGCCCACGCCGATCCCCTCGCAGCCCGCCTCGAACGCGACGGCGCTGAGCGCGCAGTGCCAATGACGAAAACCAAGCAATTCGACCTCGCCTTGTTGCCGCTCGTCGTGTGGGCGGCGTGCGCCGGCGCGCTCGTCGGCCGTGCACCGCGTCAGATCGATTGGGATCTGTCGTGGCAGCGGCTCCTGGGCGAGCACGTCCTCCACGCGCACCGGCTTCCGTCGCGGATCGGCGCCGAAACGTTCACCGCGCCGAACGCGCCGTGGACGCCGCAGGAGTGGCTGTTCTCGACGCTCTACGCGCTGGCGCACCGGGCGCACGCGGACGTCGCGTTCGGGCTCGCGATCGGCGCCGTCGCCGCGCTCGCGCTCGCCGTCGTCGCGCGCACGGTCGCGGTACGCGGCGGAGGGACGATCGCGCAGTGCACCGCGCTGCCCGCCGTGACGCTGGCGATGTTCGGCGGCCTCGCGGTCCGCGCGCAAACCGTCGCCTGGCTTCCGTTCGCTCTCGTCGCGCACGCGCTCGCGAAGCGCAAGCCGTTCTGGGCGGTGCCCGCGACGATCGCGTGGTGCAACGTCCACGCCAGCGGCGTTCTCGCCCCGGCGCTCGTCGGCGTGTGGGCGGCGGGCCGGACGCTGGAGTCACGCCGCTTCGACCGTGAGGTCTGCCGCGCGTGGCTCGCGACGATCGCGTGCGGACTCGCGACGCTGGCGACCCCGCTCGGGATCGGCCTTCCGAAGTACGCGCTCATGCTCTCGACGAGTCCGATCCGCGCCGACATCGGCGAGTGGCTCAGCGCGATCGCATATCCGATGCTGCAGTTCTGGTTCGTCGCGGTGCCGCTGGTCGCCGTCCTGATCGCGGCGTGCGCGACGCGTCGCGTGCCGTGGCCGGACCGCTTCGTCGCGGCGATGCTCTTCGCGATGGCGGTGATGGCCGTCCGCAACATCCCGCAGCTCACGATCGCCGTCGCACCGATGGCGACCGCCCTGTTCGCGCGGCCGCGCGAACGAACCGACGTCGCGCGGGCCGCGCTCGCCCCCGCCGGCGCGCGCGAGATCCGCCTGGGCGCTCGGGTTCGATTCGCCGTGACGGCGATCGGCGCGGCGTGCGTGTTCGCGGCGACGCTGCACGGCGCGGTGAACGGCGCCTTCGGGCCGGTCGGCGTCCCGCGGCTTCCGTCGCAGGCGCTCGCGCGGCTCGAAGCGGCGCCGGGCACGCATCGGCTGCTGTGCGGCGATTTCGGCTGGTGCAGCGGAGTGCTCGGCGCTCCGCGCGTCCGGGTGTTCCTGGACGGGCGGTGCGATCCGTACCCGCCTTCGGTCTGGAAAGACTACGAGACCGTCGTCGGCGTGCGGCCGGGCTGGCGCACGGTGCTGGCGCGCCGCGGCGTCGACGCCATCGTCGTCGAGCGCGGAAAGAAGCTCGCACGCGCGTTGCGCGCCGACCCGCGCTGGACCGTCACCTACGACGACGGGACGTTCGAGCTCGTCCGCGCGCGCAGGGTGATCGCCGCGGGGGGGTAAGCTGCGCGGGATGAGGTGCGCGAACGGATGCGACTCGCCCGCGGTGCGGTACGTCGACCATTATAGGAAGCTCGGCGAAAGCCGCATCTACCCCGAAGGAAAAGCCGGAACGGGCTTGGTCTGCGAGCACTGCGGCTCCCGGCACGACGAAGGCTACGACGCGTACGAAGACCATCTCGCGACGCCGCCCGGAACGCGCGAACTTCCCCAGCCACAAGCAGCGCCGTTGCAGCAACGCGTCTCAGACCGAACGGAGCGCGCTCAGCCGCCTGCGGATGCGACCGAACCATGTGCGGAAACGATTGACAGCTCGCTCGCTTCGGGTCAGCGGGCTATCGGGTGGACGGCAGGTACCGCCGCCGTCCCAAAGATTGCCGCACGATGGCTCGGCTGGCTCCTCGAGGCAATTCTCAGCGTGGTTCGGCGGCGAATCGCTCGATGAGGCGGAAGCGCGCACGTTCTCGATAATTCTAGCTCATTCCAGCTCGAATGACCTAGATTCTGCTAGATGGCGGCGTGGACCCCCGTCTTCAACCCTTACGTTCCGAACGCGGGCGCAATGCCGCCCGCGCTGCCCGGGCGCGAAAATCTCATCGACACGTTCAACATTGCGATCCAACGGCTGAAGCGCGGACGCGCTGCGAAGAGCCTCTTGCCTTATGGATTGCGTGGCGTCGGAAAGACCGTGCTGCTCCGGGCGTTTCGTGGATGACGCACGCCGCGCGGGCTATCTGGCGGCTGTGATCGAGGCGGAAGAAGAAACACAGTTCATTCGTGCGCTCGCCCTTATCAAGAAAGGCATGGTCTGGAGTCCCGAGCACGGTCTGATCGACTTCAGCGTCCCGCTCTTCGGCGACTTCATGCGGCGAAAGGAGCCGGTCTTTCGATGAGATCTCCGCATCAGCTGACAGCCCCGCTCTTCGACGAGGCTACAGAAGATGAAACGCTTCGGCGCTTCGCCGTCGCGCCCCGGTTTCGACACAAGCTCATATCCCGCTAGCCGAGCGAGTAGTCGGGAAACCGCCGTGCGCGCGTCGAACCGCGCGGCCGACGGAGGTGCGAACGGCGTGTCGCAGCAGGGCTACAGTCTCCACGATCTCTCGGCGATCCCCGACGATCTGCCGGTTCCCGTCGACGACGGCGCCGCCGCGCATCTGGCCGGCATGCGGATTCCGTCCGTCCCGCTTCCCGCGACCGACGGGACGACCGTCGATCTGAGCGCGATTCCGGGGACGGTCGTCGTGTTCGCGTATCCCCGCACGGGACGCCCCGGCGAACCGCCGTTCGTGCCCGAGTGGGACGCGATCCCCGGCGCGCGCGGGTGCACGCCGCACACGTGCGGTTACCGCGACCTCGATGCCGAGTTCGCGGCGCTCGGCGCGCGCGTCTTCGGGCTGTCGACGCAGGACACGGCGTACCAGCAGGAGATGGTGGAGCGTCTCGGCGTTCCGTTTCCGGTGCTCAGCGACGAGCATCTCGCGCTCGCGCACGCGCTGCGCTTGCCCACGATGGACGTCGGCGGCGTCACCCTGCTCAAGCGCATCGCGTGGATCGCGCGCACCGGCACGATCGAGCGCGTGTTCTACCCGGTCTTCCCGCCCGATCGCAACGCCGCCGACGTGCTCGCCGCGCTGCGGCCGTGAGCGTCAGCGGCGCAGGCGCGCGCAGGCTTCGGCGATCTGCGCCCGCTGCGTCGCGTTGTGCGCCTGCACGAGATAGTTCCCTTGCAGGTTCGTCAGGGGAACATTGACGATCGTCTCCGAGATCTGCGTCGAGTTGTTCACCGGGTTCAGCGGGATCGCGTTCGCCGCGGCGACGGCGGCGCCGGAGGTGCACGCGCTCCCCGGGATGAGCGCAAGACGAAGCGGGTCGTCCGCCGGATTCGTGAACGTCACGCGCACCCGGCTCTGCGTGCGGCCGATCGGGTAGAGCGCGACGCTGCCGATCCGCGTTCCGTTGCGCATCAGGTCGTACGTGATCTCCTTCGCCTGCACGGTCGCGTCGCGCGCGGCCCTCGCGGCGGTCGACGGCGTGGGCGTGCGCGGCGCGCTCGAGGGCGCGGCGGTTTGCGCACCGGCGACGCCGGCGATCAAGGTCAGCGCGAGCGCGGCGGCGGAAGCGACGGCGGTACGCATGGCGCTCTCATGATACCCAATCGGGCCAGGCGCGGTCGACGATCGCGCGCGCGTCCACGCCCGGCGGCAGCGTGCCGAACGCGGCGCCCCGGTCGCCGCCGAGACGGCCGGCGCAGAACGCCTCGGCGACCGCCGCCGGCGCGTGCCGCAGCAGCAGCGAGGCCTGCATGACGAGCGCCATCCGCTCGACGAGGCGGCGCGCCGAGAAGGGCTCGGCGTCGCGGGCGCGCGCCGCGCTCAAGTCGGCGAGCGCGGCGTCGAAGCGGCGGTCCGCGCCGGCGGCGCGTGCCACCTCGGCGCGCCACGCGTCGAGCACGTCGGGCTGCTTCGTCAGCGCACGCAGCAGATCGAGCGCGTTCACGTTGCCCGAGCCTTCCCAGATCGAGTTCACCGGCGCTTCGCGATACAGCCGCGGAAGGATGCTCTCTTCCACGTAGCCGTTGCCGCCCAGGCACTCCATCGCTTCGGCCGCATGCATCGGCGCGCGCTTGCACACCCAATACTTTCCGAGCGCGATGCCGGCGCGCGCGAACGCCGCTTCGCGCGGATCGTCGCCGGCGCGGTCCACGGCCCGCGCGAGGCGCAGCATCAGCGTCGTCGCCGCCTCGGACTCGAGCGCGAGGTCGGCGAGGACGTTGAGCATCAGCGGCTGATCGGCGAGCGCGGCGCCGAACGCGCGGCGGTGACGCGCGTGGTGCGCCGCTTGCGCGAAGCCTTGGCGCATGAGCGCGGCCGATCCGGCGACGCAGTCGAGCCGCGTGTGGTTCACCATCTCGATGATGGTCGCGACGCCGCGGCCTTCGTCGCCGATGCGTTCGGCGAACGCTTCGTCGAGCTCGATCTCGCTCGACGCGTTGGAACGGTTCCCGAGCTTGTCCTTGAGCCGCTGGATACGAAACGCGTTGCGCGAGCCGTCCCCCAAGACGCGCGGAAGGAAGAAGCACGTCAGCCCGCCGGGCGCCTGCGCGAGGACCAGAAACGCGTCCGACATCGGTGCCGAACAGAACCACTTGTGGCCGGTGAGCCGGTACGCATCGCCGTCGCGCTTCGCGAGCGTCGTGTTGGCGCGCACGTCGGAGCCGCCTTGCTTCTCGGTCATCGCCATCCCGCACAGCCCGCCGTGCTTCGTGCGGAGCGGGAGAAGCGCGGGCTCGTACGCGGGCGCGGTGAGCACCGGCTCGTACGCCGCGGCCAGCTCGGGCCGGCGTCGGAGCACCGGGATCGCCGCGTACGTCATCGAGATCGGGCACCCGTGTCCCGACTCGACCTGGGACCAGACGTAGAACCGCGCGTAGCGGGCGACGTGCGCCCCGGAACGCGGCTCGCGCCACGGCCCGCCGTGCAGCCCGTGCGCGACGGCGACCGTCATCAGCTCGTGCCAGGCGGGGTGGAACGCGACCTCGTCGATGCGGTGGCCGAAGCGGTCGTGCGTGCGCAGCTCGGGGGCATGCCGGTTCGCCTCGAAGCCCCACGCGATCGCCTGCTCCGATCCGGCGAGGACGCCCAATCCGCGGAGCGCGCGCTCGTCCCAGCCCGCCCCTTCGCGGCGAACCCCCTCGAGCAGCGCGACGTCCTGCGCCGCGACGTCGTAGCCGGCGAGCGGCGGGGGCTGGTTCAGGACCTCGTGCGTCGCGCCGGACCGGCGGTCGAGCGTCTCCATGCGGACCTCCGCGGGGACGATTCGCGGCGCGGCCCGGGGGACCTCACGAGGTTCGCCTGGTATGCTAGGCAGCATGAGACGAGCCTTCGTTCGATTTCCCTACACGGTCGTGCTCGCGGGCGCTTGTGCGGCGCTCGCTTTCTCCGGCTGCAGCAAGCACACGGACAGCTCGCAGACGACCACGACGACGACCGACACCTCGACCGCCATGCCCGCGGGAGCCGCCGCGACGGCGCCGGGCGACGCCGCGGCGGGCGGCGCCGCGCCGACCGCGACGGCGATGTCCGCCGCCGCGACGCCGGCCGGTGAGGCCGCCGCGGCCACCACGCCCGCGGCCGCGCCCAGCGGGTCGTTCCGCTTCATCGACGTTCCGGTCTATCCGGGCGCCAGGGAAGACCCCGCGCAGCATCTCTCGATGTCGAGCGGCGACGGTTCGGTCGACATGCACGTGTACGCGACGAAGGACGACTCGAAGAGGGTCGCCGAGTGGTACAAGTCGCATCTGCCGGCGAACTGGAAGAGCGAGATTCTGACCGCGAACGACAAGACGGTCGGTACGTTCGATCAGGAGCAGAGCGGCGTCGGCGATCAGTCGGTCATCGTCGCGGACAACAACGGTTCCACGCGCGTGCAGATCACGACGAAGAAAGGCAAGTAGCCGGCGTCAGCCGCCTTGCACGACCACCCGCCGCCGGGCCGCGCGCCACATCGCCCACGCGAGCAGCGAGAAGATCGCCAGCCACAGCGCTTGCAGCGCGAACGCGCGGACGTAGCCCGACGGCGGGATCGTGCCGAGATAGATCAGCAGCGGCGTCGAGTAGATCGCCGCGAACGGCAGCGCGAGAACGATCCGCTCGAGCATGCCGGGGAAGAAGATGAGCGGAACGATCTGCCCGCTCAGCAGATCGCTCGCCCAGCGCACCATGAGCTGGATCGCGAAGGTCTCGAGCGTCCAGAACGCGATCGCGTTCATCAGGAAGTTCAGGACGAAGTTCACGAGATAGCCCAGCGCGAAGCTGAAGAGAAATGCGACGAGCACCGGCGGCGCCGGAACGTCGATGCGCACGATCGGCAGCGAGAGCAGCAGCGCCGGCACGATGAGCATCGTGTGGAGCAGCGTCATCCCGACGCCGTCGGAGAAGAAATACATCGGCAGGCTGATCGGCTTCATCAGGTCGGTGGCGATCGTGCCTTCCCGCACCTTGTCGCGGATCGCGCGCGTGCCGTCGATCTCGAGCACGAGCGACATCACGAGCGCGACGCAGGTGTACGTGAGCACGGCGTGGAGCGGCACCCCGGCCGGCGCGGCGTTCTGCCGGTACAGCGCGGTCCACACCATCTTCATGAGATACAGCCGCAGCACGACCGAGCCGAGGTTCGTGAAGACCTCCATCCGGTACGTCGCTTCGCGCGAGAACGCTTTCTGCGCGAAGGCTACGTAGGGCGCGAGCAGCGCACCCACGGAACGCGGCGGCTCGGACGTTCGTATCTCAACCATGTTAGCCGTGCTTGCCCTCGCCGTCGTCACCGCGACGTTCGAGCCCGTCACGCCGTCGACCACCGCGCAGCCGTCCGAGGTCTTCGTTCGCGATCCGTCCGCGCAGCCGCAGCGAGGTCCCGGCGGCCACGCCTGGGGACTGCGTCCGCCGCTCGCGAGCGACTCCGACACGCAGCCGCTCTACGACGCGCGCGGCGACTCGATCCACACCGTTCTCGCCATCTGGCGCAGCGCAGAAGGCGTCGCGCGGATCGAGCCGCTGGCGCGCGCCACGCGCGTCGCCGCGCGCTTTCACGGCCTGGTGCCGGGCGGCCGGTACAGCCTCTTCGTGCGTCAGCTCGCGGGCGAAAGCGGTCCCGTGTTCACCCCGCTCGACGTGACCGGGGCGACGAACAGCTTCAGCGCCGACCGGCGCGGCGACGGCGGCCTGACCGTCGTCACGCCGCTCGCGCTGCCGCCGGGGACGCAGCTCGCGCTCGTCTACCACAGCGACGGCGTCGACCATCGGTCCTCGCTGGGCGAGCCGGGCATCACCTCGCACGTGCAGCTCGTCACGCGGGTGCCGTGAGCGGCGCGTCGGGCGCGGCGCTGTATCCTTCGACGTAGATCCGCCGGATGATCGACTCGAGCTCCGGCTCCTCGATCGACAGGTCGCTCACGGAATAGCGGTCGGCGACGCGGCGGATCAGGGTTTCGGCCGAGACGGCCCGGCGGTCGAAGCGCACGCGCACGAGCATGCCTTCGCGCGATTCCACCTCGCCGCCGTCGACCGTGAAGTCCGGCGCCGGCTCGCACAGCGTCACGACCAGCGTGCGATGGGTGCCGTAGCGGTCGCGCAGCGCGTCGATCCCGCCGTCGTAGACGAGCGTGCCGCGGTCGATCAGGACGATGCGCCGGCACAGCCGCTCGACGTCGGCCAAGTCGTGCGTCGTGAGGATGAAGGTCGTGCCGCGCTCGCGGTTGACGCGCGCAATGAACTCGCGAATGTTCTCCTTCGCCACCACGTCGAGACCGATCGTCGGCTCGTCGAGGAAGACCACGCGCGGGTCGTGCAGCATCGCCGCGGCGAAGTCGCCGCGCATGCGCTGTCCGAGCGAAAGCTGGCGGACCGGCGTGCGCAGGAACTCGCCCATTTCGAGCAGCTCGGTGAAGTGCTCCACGTTCTCGCGGTAGCGCTTCGGAGAGATCCCGTAGATCGCGCGCAGCAGCTCGAACGACTCGATCAGCGGAAGGTCCCAATAGAGCTGCGAGCGCTGCCCGAAGACGACCCCGATCGTGCGTGCGTTCTTCGTCCGCTGCTCGTAGGGGACGATGCCGGCGACGCGGACGAGCCCGGAGGTCGGGACCAGGATCCCGGTGAGCATCTTGATCGTGGTCGACTTGCCCGCCCCGTTGGGCCCGATGTAGCCGACCAGCTCGCCCGCCTCGAGCGACATCGTGACGCCCTCGACGGCGACCTTGTCCTCGTACTCGCGCGAGAACAGCGTGCGCAGCGTGCCGCCGATCCCGGGCCGGCGGACGACCGAGCGGAACACCTTCCGCAAGTCCCGCGTCTCGATGATCGGCATCGCCGCGAGGTTTCGGCGGCTCGCGGCGGCGTCCCGGCTCGCTTTCGTCGCAGGGGATTCTTTCGCGGGACGGGGGACAAGGGGGCCGTGACCGAGCGTGCTCCCCGCACAAGCATCCCCCTGATCGTCGCGGCGATCGGGGTCGTGTTCGGCGACATCGGCACGAGCCCGCTCTACACGCTGAAGGTCTGCCTGGCCCTCGCCGGGATCACGAGCGCGCCGGACGCCCATTCGATCGTCGGGATCTGCTCGCTGCTGTTCTGGGCGCTGGTGATCATCGTGTGCGTGAAGTACGTGACGTTCATCATGCGCGTCACGCACGACGGCGAGGGCGGGATCCTCGCGCTGCTGGCGCTCGCCGCCCCGCCGCGCCAGTTCGGCACGCTGATCGGCGTCGGCGGGATGACGCTGGTCGTCGTGATCGGCGCGTCGATGCTGCTCGGGGACGGCGTGATCACCCCCGCGATCTCGGTGATCTCCGCCGTCGAAGGCATCGACGTGGTCTCGTCGGCGGCGCAGCCCTACGTCGTCTACATCTCGCTCGCCGTCTTGTGGATGCTCTTCGCGCTGCAGCGCCGCGGCACCGAAAGGGTCGGCAAGCTGTTCGGGCCCGTCATGGTGCTCTGGTTCGTCGCGATCGGGCTGCTCGGCATCGTCGCGCTGAGCGATCACGTCGACATCGTGCGCGCCGTCGATCCGCGCCACGCGTTCCTGTTCCTCACCCGCCACGGATTCGCCGGGTTCACGATCCTCGGCGGCGTGGTCCTGGCCATCACCGGCGTCGAAGCGCTCTACGCGGATCTCTCGCATTTCGGACGAAAGCCGATCGTCTTCGCGTGGTATCTGCTCGTGTTTCCGGCTCTGGTGCTCAACTACTTCGGCCAGGGGGCGAAGCTGCTCTCCGATCCGCGCGCGATTCAGAACCCGTTTTTCGCGCTCGCGCCGGGCTGGTTCGTGATCCCGCTCGTCGTTCTGGCGACGGTCGCGACGGTTATCGCCTCGCAGGCGCTGATCTCCGGAACCTTCACCGTGGTCGAGCAAGCCATCGCGCTGAACCTCGCGCCGCGCGTGCTCGTGAAGCACACCTCGCAGTGGTATCGCGGCCAAGTGTTCGTCCCGTCGATCAATCTGTGGCTGGCCGCGGGCTGCACGCTGCTCATCATCACCTTTCGGTCGAGCGACCGGCTCGCGTCCGCGTACGGGCTCGCCGTCGCGTGCACGATGCTGTGCACGTCCGTCGCGTACTACGCGGTGATCACCAAAGTGCTGCACTGGAAGCGGGCGCTCGCGACGCTCGTCGTCGCCTGCTTCGTCGTGGTCGACGGCAGCCTGGTGCTCGCGTCGCTGCCGAAGTTCCTCGACGGCGGGTTCATCCCGATCGCGATCAGCGCGGTCCTCGTACTGATGAGCACAACCTGGCTCGAAGGCCGCCGCTGCCTCTCTCGCGCGCTCGCCGAGCAGCAAGTTCCGCTCGACACGGTGATCGAAAAGCTTCCCGCCGGCGTGGCGACGGAGGGCACGATGGTCTTTCTGACGCCGGATCCGAGCGGCGTGCCGTTCCTCGCGCGGCACCGCTGGATCCGCGACCGCGCGCAAGAGGAGCGCATCGTCGTCCTCAACATCGCGCGCGCGCCGACACCGTACGTCGACGCCGACCAGCGTGTGACGCTGGAGCGCCACTCGCTCCGCCTGATCCGGGTCGTCGCGCGCTTCGGCTACATGGAGCAGCCGCGCATCGACCCCGTCCTGCGCGCCTGCAGCGCCTTCGGCCTCGACCTCGACCGTGACGACACGTCGTTCTTCTACGCCGACCCGAAGATCGAGGCGGCGCCGAAAAACGGGATGGTGCCGTGGCGCCGCGAGCTGTTCGCGACGCTGCTCCGGAATGCGCGCCCGCTGCCCGACGACCTGCGCATCCGCGCCGAGCGGCGCGTCGAGCTCGGCGTTACGGTGACGATCTAGGCGAGCGGGCCGCCGTTCACCGGGCGTTCACCAAGCAGGCGTATACCCGAATGAACGGCCTCACGGATGGGGCGAGGGCTTCGGGCGGGGCGTGTTCCCGGCCGACGTCGATTTCGGCTTGGACTTGTTCTTCTTCGATGCGTTCTTGCTGCCGGCGATGTGATTCGTCCCCGGCACGAAGCTCGGCAACGCTCCGGGTCCCGTGGCTCCGGCGCCGGTGTTCGGCGGGGGCATCGGGCTCGCGACCTGCGCCGCGCATGGGACCGCAGCGAAGAGGAGTGTCGCGGCGACGGCAAGCGCGCTGAGATGACGAGAGCTCATGCGCCCCATGTTCCCAGCGCTGCGGCACGCCCGACAAAATGTTGCGCCTGGCATACCAAATACTGAATATTTTCTGTGAGTCGCCGATAAGCAAGAAAGGGATTGATTCCCTTACCTTGCGAGGAAGCGTAGCGTCGGTCGAATCGATCGGTTGCTGAGGTGCACGGCCGTCGGCTGCGCGCGCGGTTCTCGCTACCCCGAGGGGAGTTCATGGCGAAGAAACTGCTCGCGTTCACCGTCGCCGCGCTCTTGAGCGTGGGCGGCGTCGCGAACGCGGACGACACATCCGACACCCAAGCGAAGATTCAAGCGCTGCAGGCGCAACTCGACGCGATCAAGGCGCAGCTCACGCAGCTGCAGCAGGCACAGGCGCAGGCCGCTCAACACCCCGGCGGACCGCCGCCGGCGCCGGGTCCGAACCGCTCGTTCATCGAGATGGAGAAGGGCAACAACGTCGTCGTGCGCTTCGGCGATCAGCCGATCCAGTTCTACGGCAACCTCGACTTGTCGCTCGACGATGCGACGAAAGGCTTAGCGGACTCCTACCCGCAAGGCGGAACGCCGTACGGAAATCATAGCTGGCAAGGCGACATTTCGACGAACCTGTCGTACATCGGCGCTCGCGGCGCGCGCCGGCTCAGCTCGACGGACAGCCTCGTCTTCCAGCTCGAGACGCAGATCGACGTCTCGGCCTCGTCCGGCATCACCGAGACGCAGAGCAACACGAGCGATGTGGTCAAAGGCGGTCTGACCTCACGCAACAGCTACATCGGTCTCGCGAACAAGTACGTCGGCTCGATCAAGGTCGGCAAGACGGACGCGCCGTACAAGACCTCGACGGCGCGCATGAACCCGTTTTCGGGCGAATGGGGCGATTACTCGGTGATCATGGGGAACACCGGCGGCGACAATCGTACCGAATTCGGAACGCGACTCGACCACTCGGTCTGGTGGGAATCGCCGAAATGGGGCGGCTTCGCCGCCGCCGTTCTCGTCTCGCCGGGGATGGACCGCGCGCCCGACAGCAGTCTCGTGCCGGAAGGCGAGCCCGACTGCGCCGGCGGGAACATCCCGGGGAGCGGGGCGCTGCAGCCCTTCTGCAACGACGGCTCGTTCTCGGACGCGTATAGCGCCAGCGTCTCGGAACAGCTCAAGAACCTGTACGTGACCGCCGCGTACGAGATGCACAAGAAGGTGAACCGCGTCAGCGACCTCGGCGCGCCCACCCCGGCGCAAGTCGCCGCCGACGTCGCGGACGAAGACGCGGCGAAAGTCGGTGCTCAATACGTGTTCGGACACGGCGGCCCGCAGGTCAGCGCGATCTACGAGTCGATGCATCGCTACGTCCCGCAGTTCCTCGAGTTCCAGAACGAGCGCACGCGCGACGGTTTCTGGCTCGCCTACACGCAGCCGCTGGACCCGAAGAGCAACGTGAACTTCGGCTGGGCGCGCGCGAACCCGACGCCGGGGGATCCGGGCCAGCACAACACGCCCGGCGGAGCGAACCCGGACAACATGGCGAACATGTACACCGTCGCCTACAAGCATCAGATCGATCGCCACGTCGGATGGTACGTCGACTGGGCGGAGACGCTGAACCACACGGCGGCCCACTACGACCTCGGCGCCGGCGGCCGCGGCATCACGACCGACTGCCACGACGCGACGACGCTGCAAGCGTTCGACCCGACGACCGGCACGACGTACGCCACGGGGCCGCACTGCTTCGCGGGCGGTCATCTCATGGGCGTTTCGCTGGGGCTCGACGTCCGCTTCTGATCGCGAGCTCGCTGCTCGCTCCGAAAGCACCGCCGGTAACGGCGGTGCTTTTTCGTTCCGGCGGGCGCGGCTACGCCGCGCCGGGCGCTCGGGGGAAGGCCAGCGTGACGAGCGCGCCGCCGTCCGGCGCGTTCGCGAGGCGGATCTCACCGTGCGCCGCTTCGGCGACGGCGGCCGCGATGGCGAGTCCGAGCCCCGTTCCGCTCGCGTCGCCGTCTCCGAAGCGCGGCGAGCGGGACGTGTCGTCGCGCCAAAAACGCTCCGCGGCGTGGTCGAGCGCCGCCGCGCTGAAACCGTCGCCCGCGTCGTGGACCGTGATCCGCACGGTGCGCGCGTCCGCGTCGCCCCGCACGTCGACCGCGCTGCCGCCGGGTGCGAATCGCAAGGCGTTGTGCACCACGCACACGACCGCGCGCGAGAGCGCCGCGAAATCGCCGCGGACGTGAAGCGGTCCGGGCGCGTCGAGGCGCACGGCGATACCGCGCGCCGCCGCCAGCGGGGCGAGGCGGCGCACCGCTTCGCGCGCCGCCTCCGCCGCGTCGATCAGCGCGGCGGCGCCCGACGTTCCGCGCGCGGCCGCCAGCAAATCGCGGGTGAGGGCTTCGAGATCGTCGGCCTGCGCGGCGATCGCGCGCAGCGCGCGCTCGTACTCCTCGGGGTCGCGGCGCTTCCGCAGCGCGAGGTCGGCTTCGGCGCGGATCACCGAAAGCGGCGCGCGCAGCTCGTGCGAGGCGTCGCTCGTGAAGCGACGCTGCCCCTCGAATGCGCGCTCGAGCCGGTCCAGCATGCGGTCGAAGGCCGCGCAGAGGCGGCCGAGCTCGTCGTCGCGCTCGCGCGGCCCGATCCGGCGCGAGAGGTCTTGCGCTTCGATCTCCGAGGCCATCGTCGCGAGCTCGACGATCGGACGCAGCACGCGTGCGGCGGCGACGTTCGCGACGAGCGCGGCCGCGACGAGCAAGCACGGGATCACGAGCGCGAACGCGAGCGCCGTCCTGCGGTCGATCTCGGCGATCGGGTCGAGCTCGCCCCACACGACGGCGATCCCGTACGCGCGGTCCCCGCGCCCGATCCGCGCGACGGCGACGCGGAGCGCCGCGTCGCCGTCGCGCACCGTCTCGATCGTCGCGGCCTCCGTCGGCGGCGCCGGAAGCGCAACGAGGCGGGCGGGGACCCGGTACGAAGTCTTCGCGTAGATCCGGCCCGTCGTGCCGGCGATGACGGCGTCGAGGTCTTTGCCGACGATCCGCTCGAACTGGTCGCGATCGGCAGAGTCGAGCGCGATGCCGTGGGGGCCGATGTCGGGGATGACGGCGATCGCGCTCGCGGCGAGGCGCACGCGCTCGTCGAGCGAGGCGCGCTGCGCGCGGTCGACGAGCAGCAGCGCCGTGACGCCGAAGGCGAGGAGCGCGACGAACAGCACGGCGCACGTCGCGACGGTGAAGCGCGTGCGCAGGCTGGGCTGCGGCGGCGTCACGGCTCGCTGCCGAAGCGGTACCCGGCCCCCCGGACCGTGTGGAACAGCGGCGAGACGCCGGGCACGTCGAGCTTCATCCGCAGCCGGCGCACGTACACCGCGATGATGTTCGACTCCGTTTCGCGATCGCGTTCCCAGAGCGCGTCCTCGAGCATCTCGCGCGTGACGAGCAGCCCCGCGTTGCGCATGAAGTACTCGAGAAACGCGGTCTCGCGTGCGGACAGCGCGATCGGGCGGCCCGCACGCGAGACGCGCCGCGTCGCGAGGTCCATCACGAGATCCCCGACGCGCAGCTCGGCGTGCGGGACGCGCGGCTCGCGGCGCACGATCGCGCGCAGGCGCGCCTCGAGCTCGCCGAAGACGAACGGCTTGCGCACGTAGTCGTCCGCGCCCGCGTCGAGCCCGGCGACGACGTCCTCGACGGAGTCCTTCGCGGTCAGAAACAGGATCGGCGTCGCGACCCCTTCGGCGCGCACCGAGCGCGCGACCGACAGGCCGTCCGCGCCCGGCAGCATCACGTCGAGGACGATCGCGTCGTAGCGGTCGTCCGCCGCGAGGCGCCGCGCGGCGCCCCCGTCCGACTCGACGTCGACGACGTGCCCGCTCTCGGCGAGCCCGCGGCGCAGCACGTCGGCCAGCGCGCGGTCGTCCTCGACGACGAGAATCTTCACGGCCGGCTCACGGTGAGGGCACGAGCTTCTCCAGGAAATCGCCCTTGCCGTCGCGATCCGCCCAGACGGCGAACACGGCGTGCGTCACCGGATCGACGGCCAGCGTGTGCACGCCGGGCGCCACGTGCGTTTCGTCGATCTGCTGCGGCGGCCCGGAGGGCTGCAGGCGATAGCGCGTCACGCCGCCGCCGCCGGCGCACGCCAAGACGTGCTGCGTCGGGTCGAGATCGCATTGGTCGAAGCTTCCTGCTTTCGTCTCGCCGATCTTCCTGCCGTCGGGCGCATAGGCGCTCATCACGCCGCCGCCCGCGACGACGATCTGCCGGTACCGGGCGTCGTACTGGAGGGGATGGTTGTGGCGGATCTCCGGCGTCGGGATCGTCCGCGACACGGCGAGCGTCTTCGGATCGATGACGGCGATCTCGGAGTCCGAGTCGATGTTCTGATACACCTCGTGCGTCGCCGGATCGACCGCGAGATACTCCGGCTTGTGACCCGGGATCACGATCGTCTTCACGAGGGTGAACGTGGAGGCGTCGACGACGAAGAGATGCGTGCCGTCGTCCTCGTCGGCGTAGATGCGGTTCGTCCCCGGATCGAACGCGATCGCGTCGACCGCGCCGCTCGTCGCAACCGTGCGCACGACCTTGAGCGCGACCGGGTCGACTTCGTCGACGGCGTCGTCCTCGATCCCGACGTACACGTGTCCGGTCGCGGGATTCACCGCGACGCCGTGGCACGCGCCGACGCGCACCTGGGCGATGACCTTGCCGCTGTCGGCGTCGGCGATCAGCAGCCGCTGCGATCCGCCGTGGGCGGCGTACACGCGGCGGCGCTGCGGATCGACGGTCACGTAGTCGAAGCCGCTGTACACGGGGACGGCCTGCGGCGGGGCGGCGGGAATCAGCACGCGCGCCGCTTGGAGAAAACCGCCGCGGTCCCTGCCCCCCGACCGCCGAAGCGGCGCCGGAAGATGAACCGAGGATGAAACGCGAGTGTTGCAGCGCCGCAGTCGGTGCGGGCAGGCGAGCTACATCAGGCGCAGGGGTGCGGTCACGACTTCATTTCCCCACTGAGCCCAGCGCGGCCGGCGATAGCGGGCGAACAGTTCGAGGTACGGTCCCGGGCTGCAGTCCTCGATGACGTCGTACAGCTCGTCCGGCTTCTGAGAATGGCGGCGCTTTCGGGTTGCGAGAACGTTGACTTGCCGTCGGCCCGGCTGAAGCGTGCGCATGTTCCCGCGCACGCCGAACAGCACGAGTTCCGTGACGTTGCGAAAGTAGAACCCGACGCCTCTACCGTCCGGTCCTCCGTCCTTCCGAACCTTGAACCAGACGATGTTCGTCTTGTACGTGAAGCCCCAACGTTCCATGACGGCGAGCCCGTCGGCCACCAGCGCGTTCGGAACCCACAGGTACAGATGGGAATCGCGCTCCGCAATCTGCGGGATCGGCAGCTCCTTGATTTCATCCAACGTCATCGTCGGGTATCGTCGGAGTCGCTGGTGTTCGGGAGCCATCTTCCCCGTGCGATTCGAGAAGCGCCACGGGGGGTCGGCCAGAATCGTCGCGTAGCGCTGCCTTCCCGCGACGCGAAGAAGCTCGCGTGCGGCATCGCCGAGCTTCTCAGGTGAGCTAACGCGTTGAATCATAGAGCGCCTCCGTGATCCCGAAGGCGAGAACCGGGCAACCGCCGCCGTTCCCTCCTTGCAAAAGAGCCTCCAGCTTTTCCATGTGCGTCGTGTTCCGGCCGTACTTTCTGGTGGCGGTGGACTTCGGCATGAACTGGGACAAGAACGCGCGGAGCGAGCTCGATCGTGTGACGATGACGCCGACGCTTACCATTCGGAGATCGAACAAGAGCCTGAAATTGTTGAGATCACGGTCGAAGAAAGGGTCCTTGTTGTTCCATTCGATCTCGAAGGCGACTCCGTTCTTGAAGCAGTCGACGTTGTGCGTTGGCGCGATGTACTCGACGACGTTGCTCAGGATGCCGGATTTGTTCGGGTCCGCGGCGCCCTTCAAGCGCTGGTTGCCGCGCCGGACGAACGACTTCACCGTGATCGTGGTATCGAAGCGCGTCTCGGCCCAACCCCGTCGATAAAGCCCGGAGTCGATCGCTTTGGAGATGAGTGACTTGTTGCCGCCGCCGCGGGCTTCGACGAGGTCCTCAGCGGAGTTCGACTCCTTGTCTTTGAGGATGTACGTACGGGCCAGGCGAAACGAACGAAGCACGTCCATGACGTCGGAAAATTCCTCCGGACAAGCATGGCGCAGCAGCGTCGCACCGTTGCGCCACGTGTGAACCTCGTACGACTTGCGGATGTCCGCCGGTACGTTGTCCAGATCATTGGGATCGTCATAGCCGGGAGACGACAGCGCCGCAGCCGGCAGGGCAGATGCGAGCGCGTCCTCCTCGGCGATCCCGAGCTCCTCGAACATTCGTTACGCCGTATCGGAGCAGGTCCTGTGGAGACCTTGAGGACGAGCTGTCATACACTGTGGATATCGGCATGCGGTGCCACCATCGTGACACTCTGACGCCACGGTCGCTCATGAATGCGATGCGGATCCAGCGACGGGCAAGGACGCGAGACACGAACGCGGTGCAACACCGGCCCACGCGGATTGCCGGCGACCTCCGCTCGAAACGACGTAGCGGCAACGTCCTCGGCCCGGACGACACGGTCCCGCTTCCCTGAAGTCCCCGCCCACGCGCAACGGAGGGATTCGCACAAACGGTCCGACAGCGGCGCGAACGACGAAGCGCGCCGCGATGGTCGTCGCAACGCGCTTCGTGCTTCGGGGACGGGTGGGTTAGGCGGCTTTCTTGCGGGAGCCGGACGCTTTGCGGCCGGTGGAGGCCCGACGCGCCGTCTTGCGAACGGCCTTCTTCGCTCCGCCCTTGCGAGCCGACGCCTTGCGCGTCGTCTTGCGAGCCGTGGTCTTGCGCGCGGCCTTCTTGCGGCCGGACGCCTTGCGCGTGGTCTTGCGCGCTGCGGTCTTCTTGCGAGGCGCCGCTTTGCGCGTGGTCTTGCGAGCCGCGGTTTTCTTGCGAGGAGCCGCTTTGCGCGCGGTCTTCTTACGCGCGGCTTTTTTGCGCGGCGCGCTCTGTTTCGCTGCCATTCGGTACTTCGACCGTTCCTTTCCGCGTCCGCGGTCATTACGGACGCGCGGAGAAACCGGCGGAGGCCGCCGGCGGGAGTTGCCTCTCTTATACACCAATGCGCGCAATCGCGCAACTTTTTGCTCGGCGAAGGCAGGAAGAGCGCGGCGCGGCGTCGTCGCCGAGCGACCGCGCGGAGGAACAAACTTCCGGGGCGCGCAAGCCGCCGCGTCATGAACAGACGTGTGGCGGCTGTCGTAACCGCGTGCGTGTTCGCCGCGTCCGCCTTCGCGCCGATGGCGGTGCGGGCCGACGTTTCGGACGCGAGCGCGCTGCGCGCCGGGCTCCTCGAGCCGGCGAACGCGGCGCTGCAGCGCGCGCTGAACGACATGAAGGCGGACGAAGCGGCGGGCCGCGACGTCGCGCAGGCGAACCCGGTCGGCACCCCGCAGGCGCCGATCCGGCGCCCGAGCCTGCCGCAGGGCTTCACGTACAACGTCGACTTCAACATGGGTTTCCCGGTCGGCGACGTCGGCTTCAACGCCGGCGATCCGGGCGGGATGGACGCCGGCTTTGGCTACGCGTTCTCGCGCACGAACCGGCTGCAAGTCGGATACTACGAAGTGCAGCAGGTGCCGGTCGGGTTCAGCAACGCGAACGTGCCGCTGTACCTCCAGGGCTACACCGGGCCCGGAACGACCCTGCCCGGCGCTTCGCTCGGCCGCGTCAACACCGGCTTGGTCGACGTGACGACGAAGGACAAGATCTTCGAGGTCCTCGACCAGAACCTCATCACGATCGGCAAGATACCCATCGTGATCTCGCCGACGTACCTGGCCCACACCGCGACGATCGGCGGCCACGACGACGTCGCGCTGGCCGAGTTCGACGGCTACCCCAGCGAAGTGCGCTTGCGGACGGAGCAGGAGTATCTGCTGCCGGTCACGCTGCCGTTTCTCGCGACCCCGCGGATGTTCGGAACGCTGACGCTCGCGCCGCAGTGGCTCGTTCATCCGGCCGGCTTCAACCAGACCAACCACGCCCAGCTCTTCAGCCTGCTCTATCTCGAGTACCGGGCGAACAAGAAGACGACGTTCTTCGTGCAGCCGTCGCGGCTCGTGCAGTACGATCCGGTCGATCCGTATCCGATGTACACGCCGTCGATCATCTACGGCGTCGCGCACCATTTCACGCCGCAGACCTTCATCCAGATCCTCGGGATCGAAGGCTACGCTTCCAACTACAGGCAGTACGGGATTGTGAGCTTGACGTGCCAACGACTTCCTTGCACCTCGAGCCTCGTGGCGCCGCAGTTCGGCGGCCTGCACGCGGCCGAGTATCAGATTCAGTTCGGGTTCGGCTCGCCGACGGTGGTGCCGCTGTGAGCCGCTCCGCACGGCTGGCGGCCGCGCTCGTCGCGGTCGCGCTCGCGGGCTGCGGCGGCGGAGGCGGAAAAAGCCTCACGAACCCGCTGCTGCCCCCGGCGCACCCCGGCACGACGGCGTCGGCGCGGCTCACGATCGCAGGCGTGGGCGACAGCTTGACGGCCGGCGAGCAGTCCGATCATCTCGCGGGCGCCGATCTGCCCGGTCCGCTGGGGACGAACCCGCAGCTCGGGACGATCGCGCCCGCAGGCGTGCAGGCCACGCAGGAGCACGGCTTCTACGCGCTGATCTGGGAACAGGCCAACGGCGTCGACATCACGACGATGAGCAATCCGGCGACCTCGCCGCTCCCGCTCATCACCCCGCCGGGATTGGGCTCCGTCCTCGTCCCGACCACCAGCGGCTTCCCGTACGCGATCTCCAGCGAGTGCGACAGCAAGCAGATCGCCGCGAACTCCTTCTCGAGCGCGCTCTCGCTGCGCGAGTCCGCGACGGTCAACCCGTACGACGTCGCGATCCCGGGTCAGACCGTGCACGAGGCGCTGTACATGACGGGGCCGATCGGGACGTGCACGCTCCCCGCGACGACCGCCGCGAACTTGGTCGATCTGAACGCGCTCGTCAACGGCGAGAGCCAAAACTTCTGGCCGATCCTCGCGGGCTTCGGGCAAGGCGTCACCCAGGTCGAAGCGGCGGCGTCGCTGCACGCGCAGGTCGCGACGGTGTGGCTCGGCTCGAACGATCTGCTCAAGTTCGCCTTCTCCGACGGCGCCGCTCCGGTGACGTCGCCCACGTCGCTCGGGGGCGACATCGCGACGATCGTCAAGCAGCTGAAGGCCGCCGGCTCGAAGGTCGTCGTCGCCAACCTCGTCGACGTCATGGACGCCGCGACGTTCATCCCGCAGCCGGCGTACGCCGCCGAGCTGCAGGCGTTTCTCGAGAACCTCATCTCGGCCGCCGAGCCCGGCTTGCCGGCCGCGACGGTCGACGCGATCGCCGCCGAGTACGCGCAGGCGTATGCCGCGCAAGAGATCGCGCAGACCGGGCTCGGCACCGCGGGCTATTTCCAGATCAACGCGCTGTTCGACACGCTGGAGACCGCCGCGGCGCAGATCCCCGCGGGCGCGCCGCCGAAGGCGCCGACGATCGCGGCCAGCGTGATCGTCCCCGACGCCGTCGCGAACGAAGTGAAGACGCTGAACGCCGCCTACAATCAGGCGATCGCGCAAGCGGCCAGCTCGACCGGCGCGCCGCTGGTCGACATCCACGCGGCGTTCGCGGCCATCGTCGCGGCCGGCGGCGCGCCCGTCAACCCGCCGAAGTGCTGCAGCCTCGTCTACGACGGCGGTTTCTTCAGCCTCGACGGCCTGCACCCGTCGAACACCGGCTACGCGATCCTTGCGAACGTGTTCATCAACACGCTCGACACGTCGTTCGGCTACACGATCCCCGCGGTGAACGTGGCCAACGTGTACGCGACGGATCCGTACGCGCCGGGCAACGGCGTCTCCGGGTTCAGCGCCATCCGCCTCGCCGGCAAGCGATGAACGCACGCCGGCTGACGAGCGCTCTCGCGACCACGGGTCTCGCGGCGGCTCTGCTGGGCGCGGCGCCCGGCGGAGCGGCCGCGGAGTTCCTCGACGCATGGGCGAAAGTGCCGGGCTACACATGCACGATCAAAGTGCACGAAACGAAAGGCGCCGACGTCCAAGACCGCACCTACGACTACGCCTACCTGAAACCGCACTTCGCGAAGATCGACATCACCGGCGGGCCCGGGCGCGGCGGCGGCGCCTCGTGGAAGGGCGGCGACACCGTGAGCGGACATCAGGGCGGATTCCTGAGCGGCATTCACCTGACCGTGTCGATCCACGACGGCCGCGCCGTCGATCTGCGCGGCGGAACCGTGGCCGAGGCGTCATTTCAGAACATCGCCGACGAGCTGAAGGGCGCGCCCGCCGCGCAGACGAGCGAAGAGCCGTACAACGGCGCGACGGTCGACGTCGTGACGTTTCCGTACAGCGACGGCAACGGCGCGACGAAGCGGGCCGTGTTCATCTCGCAGGCGACCCACCTGCCGGTGCGGCGCGTGACGTGGGCCGGCCCGGCGATCGTCGAAGACGAGCAGTTCGCGAACGTCAACACGAACGCGAACCTCAAGGAAAGCGACTTCTAGGCGCACCGTGACGAGCTCGCTCGAGGGGCGGCGGATCGCATACCGCGATTCGGGCGGCGCCGCGGTTCCGCTCGTCCTGCTGCACGGGTTTCCGCTCGATTCGACGATCTGGGACGACGTCGGGGCGCGGCTCGTCGCCGCCGGACACCGCGTCGTGACGGTCGATCTGCGCGGCTGCGGAGGTTCGGAGCCGAGCGACGGTCCCGCGCTGATGGAGGCGCTCGCCGGCGACGTCGCGGGCGTGCTCGACGCGCTGCGCGTCGAACGCGCCGCGCTCGCGGGGCATTCGATCGGCGGGTACGTCGCGCTCGCGTACTTCCGGATGTACGCCGAGCGCGTCGCCGGAATCGCGCTCCTCGCGAGCCACGTCAACGCCGATGCGCGCGCCGACTCGCCGGATCCGGTGCAGCGGGAGCTGGCGGCCGGGCGTGCCGCGCTCGCGGAGCGCCTCGAGCGCGAGCATTCGATGGACGCCGCGATCGCGAGCTATCTGCCCAAGTACTTCGCGCCGCACGTGTACGCGGACGATCCCGCGCTGGTCGAGCGCGCTCGCGCCGTCATGGCGCGGCAGCACCCGGCCGGTGCCGCGCAGCTCATCCGCGGGATGGCCGAGCGCGTCGACGCGCGCGATCTCCTGGAAGACATCGCCGTTCCGGCGCTCGTCCTCGCGGGCGCGCAGGACGTGTACCTCACGCCGGAGTCGTTGCGCGAGACGGCGGCCGCGATCGCCGGCGCCGAGTTCGTCGCGCTGGAGCGCGTGGGCCACGCGCCGATGCTCGAAGCACCGGAAAAGACCGCGGACGCGCTGGCCTCGTTCGCCGAGCGCGTCCGCGAGCATTCCGCCGCAGTCTGAGCGCTATGCCGGGGCCGCGACGCTCCGTTCGGGCGCGATCTCGAACCGTTCGTGGCGGGCGGTGTACGTTCCGAGACCCGACGTCGCGGTGCGCAGCTCGGTCGCGTAGCGCCCGAGCTCCGCTTGCGGGACGAGCGCGACGATGCGGTCCCATCCGCTCTTCTCGACCGGCTCGAACCCGAGGATCTGCCCCCGCTTGCCGCTGAGCTGCGTGACCGCGTTCGACAGGTACGCGGACGGAACGGTCGTCTCGACGCGCATCAGCGGCTCGATCACCACCGTGCCGAGCTTGTGCAGCGCGTCGCGCACGCCCATCGAGGATGCGGTCTTGAACGAGGCTTCGCTCGAGTCGACCGCGTGAAACGCGCCGTCGAAGAGGGTCACGTGCAGATCGGTCACCGGGAAGCCGTGCGGGCCGCCCGAGGCGAGCGCTTCGCGCACGCCCTTCTCGACCGCGGGGAAGAACTGCCGCGGCACGACGCCGCCGACGATCTTCTCTTCGAACGTGACGCCGTGCCCGCGCTCGCGCGTCTCGAAGCGCAGCTTCACGTCGGCGAACTGGCCGTGGCCGCCGGTCTGGTGCTTGTAGCGTGAGTGCACTTCGATCGAGCCTTGGATCGTCTCGCGGTAGGCGATCGACGGCGCGTGCGTTTTCACGTCGACGTTGAACTTGCGCGCGAGGCGCTCGGTCGCCGTGGACACGTGCGTCTCGCCGTTGCCGAGGAGCTGCAGCTCGTTGGTGAACTCGGCGCGCGCGACGCGCAGCGCCGGATCCTCGTCGAGGAGCCGCGCGAGCGCTTGGGACAGCTTCGCTTCGTCGAGCCGCTGCGCCGGCTGAATGGCGACCGCAAACAGCGGTTCCGCCAGCGGCACGGTCGGCATCAGCACGCCGGCGTTCGGGGTCGTCAGCGTGTCGCCGGTTCCGACGTTCTCGAGCCGCGCGAGCCCGACGATCGATCCCGGCCCGGCCGACGTCACGGGCTCTTGGCGCTTGCCGAAGAGGCGCACGATGCCGGACAGGCGGACCGCGGCGTTGCCGCGCGACACGTCGACGAGCTGCGTCGTCGGCGTGATCGTACCGGTGAAGACCCGGACCACGGAAAGCTTTCCCTGCTGCGGGTGGATGATCGTCTTGCACACTTGCGCGACGACCGGGCCGTCGGCGCGCGGGGTGACGGGCCGTCCGTCGACGTCCGTGCGCGGCTCGGTCTCGGGCGAGGGGAAGAGCCGCGCGCACGCATCGACGAGCGGCGCCATCCCGACGTTCTCCTGCGCGCTGCCGACGAGCACCGGAACGATTTGGTCGTGCGAACAGTCTTCGCAGAGGTCGCGGTCGATCTCGTCCTGCGCGGGATCCTTGCCGTCGAGCAGCTCCTCCATCAGCGTGTCGTCGAAGTCGGCGAGCGCTTCGAGGAGCGTCGTGCGGTGCGTTTCGACCGCGCTCGCGAGCTCGCCGGGCGCGTCGATCTCCGAGACGCGTCCGTCGCCGTCGAGATACGCCTTGCGCGTGGCGAGGTCGACGTAGCCGCCGAAGCGCTCGCCGCTGCCGATCGGCAGATGCGTGGCGACGACGTGCGGCCCGTACGCTTCGCGCAGGGCGAGGAGCGTCGCGTCGAAGTTCGCGCCGGGCCGATCCAGCTTGTTGACGAAAAAGAGATGCGGCATCTTCCGCATCTCCAGGTACTCCACGACCGCGGCCGTTTGGGCCACGCGATCGGGTTCGGCATCGATGACCACGATCGCGGCGTCCACCGCGCTCAAGACGGTCTTGGTCTCTTCGAAGAAGTCGATGAATCCGGGCGTGTCGACGAGGTTCATGTCGACGGGGCCGCATGCGGCGTGCGCGAATCCGGCGCAGACGGACTGAAGGTGGTCGATCGCTTCGGGCTCGCAATCGGTGATCGTCGTCCCGTCGCGGACGGAGCCCCTGCGCGGGATCGCCCCGCAGTGTGCGAGCAGCGTTTCGACCAGCGTCGTCTTGCCCGCATGGTGCGGTCCGACGACGGCGATATTCCTGAGGCGCGCGATGTGTTCCATCGGGCAGCCCTCCTGCTGTCACGAGAAGGTCCGCCGGGCTTCACCTCCGGCCGGGAGGCTCCTCCTGCGTGCGGCGACCGGGAAGCGCGGCACGAAGGTCAAAGTTCGCGGAAAAGCCGTGTCCGCCGGGGGAAGGGAGCACATGCGCACCGCCTCGCTCGCAACGTTGGGTCACTTCATCGGGGGAGAAGACGTCGCCGGCGGTTCCGGACGCTTCGGTGACGTCTACGATCCCGCGTCCGGCGAGGTCGCCCGACGCGTCGCGTTCGCCGACGCCGGCGAAGTCGACGCGGCGGTGCGCGCGGCGCGCGTCGCCTTTGCCGAGTGGAGCGAGACGCCGCCCGTCCGGCGCGCGGCGATCCTCTTCACGTTTCGCCAGCTGGTGCTGCGCGACGCGGAGCGGCTCGCCGCGCTGATCACCGCCGAGCACGGAAAGACGTTGGCCGACGCGCGCGGCGAGCTGCAGCGCGGGCTCGAGGTGGTGGAGTTCGCATGCGGGGTCCCGCACCTGCTGAAGGGCGACGTGAGCGAAAACGTCGCGCGCGACGTGGACAGCGTCGCGGTGCGTCAGCCGCTCGGCGTGTGCGCCGGCATCACGCCGTTCAACTTCCCGGCGATGGTGCCGATGTGGATGTTCCCGATCGCGCTCGCGTGCGGGAACACGTTCGTGCTCAAGCCGAGCGAGAAGGATCCGTCGCTCGCACTGGAGCTGGCGCTGCTGCTGGTCGAAGCCGGATTGCCGCGCGGCGTGTTCAGCGTTGTGAACGGCGACCGGACGACGGTCGACGCGCTGCTCGCGCACTCCGCGATCGCGGCGGTCACGTTCGTCGGTTCGACGCCGGTCGCCGAGCACGTGTACAAAACGGGTACCGCGAACGGCAAGCGCGTCCAAGCGCTGGGCGGTGCGAAGAACCACTGCGTCGTGCTGCCCGATGCGGACCTCGACCTGGCCGCGGACGCGCTCGTCGGCGCCGCGTTCGGGTCGGCGGGCGAGCGCTGCATGGCCGTGTCGATCGCCGTCGCGGTCGGCGCGGCGACGGCGCGCGGGCTGGCGGAGCGGCTGCGCGCCCGCGTGCAGGCGCTGAAGATCGGTCCCGGCATCACCCCCGGCGTCGAGATGGGTCCGCTCGTCACCGGCGAGCACCTCTCGCGGGTGCGTTCCTACGTCGACAAGGGCGTTTCCGAGGGCGCGACGCTCGTCGTCGACGGCCGCACGGCGCACGAGTCGTCGTGGGGCGACGGCTTCTTCCTCGGTGGCACCGTCTTCGACGACGTCACCCCGGCGATGGAGATCTATCGCGACGAGATCTTCGGCCCGGTGCTCGGCATCGTGCGCGTGGCATCGCTGGAGGAAGCGTTGCGCCTCTGCGACGAGCACCCGTACGGGAACGGCGTCGCCGTCTTCACCCGCGACGGCGGCGCCGCGCGCGAGTTCGCGCACCGGGTGCAGGTCGGGATGGTGGGGATCAACGTCCCCATCCCGGTCCCGATGGCGTTCCACTCCTTCGGGGGCTGGAAGCGCTCGATCTTCGGCGATCACGCCGTCCACGGCATGGAAGGCGTGCGGTTCTACACGCGCTTGAAGACGATCACGACGCGCTGGCCCGACACGCACGCCGGACCGGAGTTCAGCTTCCCGACGTCGCGCTGATCAGAGCAGCGGGCGTGCCTGCGGCGCGTGCGCGCCGTCGAAACGATCGGGCCGGAACGGCGCGACGTCGAGCGAGCTCGCGCGCCCGTCGACGATGAGCTCGGCGAGAAGCATGCCGAGCGCGGGCGCGTGCATGACGCCGTGTCCGGAAGAGCCGTTGGCGAGATAGAAGTTCGGCACGCCCGGCGCGGCACCGAGGATCGCACGCCCGTCCGGCGACATCTCGTACAGGCCGGCGCAGCACGACGCGGCGTCGATCTCGACGGCGCGCAGCGCGGGGACCCGCTCGTGCGCGACGCGGGCGACGCGCTCGACCCACGATCGATCCACCGCGTCGTCGAACGGATCGTCCGCGCCTTCCGACGGCAGGAGCAGCAGCACGCGTCCGTCGCGCACGCGGAAATGAAATCCGTCGCCCGCGTAGATCGTCATCGGCATCGTTGCCGGCAAGACGCCGGTTGCGACCGTGCACGCGACCTGGCGGCGCAGCGGCGCGACGGGCACGTCGGCGCCGGCCAGCGCGCCGACGTGCGCGGCCCAGGCGCCCGCGGCGTTCACGACGCAGGCGGCCGCGACGTCCTCGCGCTGCGTGCGCACCGTAACGATCCGTCCGCCCGCGTCGTGCGCGAACCCCGTGACGTCGGCGTCCCAGACGAAGCGCGCACCGAGCCGTTCCGCCGCGCGGCGATAGCCGTCGAGAATCTGCAGCGGCCGGATGAAGCCGTCGCTCGCACAGAACGTTCCGCCGAACACCCCCGCGCGAACGACGTGCGGGTTCGCTTCGGCGACTGCGTCGGCGTCCAGCTCCACCGCGTCGTGCACGCCGTTCTCCCGCTGGACTCCGAGCGCCGAGCGCAGCGCCGTCATCTGCTCTTCGTCTTCGGCGATCCACAGGTAGCCCGCGGCGACGAAGCCGCAATCGCCGCCGGTCTCTTCGCCGAAGCGGAGCAGCTTCTCGCGCGCCAGCAGCGACAAGCGGACCTCGGGCGCGCTCGGAAACTGAACCCGAAAGCCTCCGGTGGCGCGTCCGGTGCTCCCCATCCCCGGAGACGCCGCGCGGTCGAGCACGAGCACGTGCCGCATCCCGCGCGCGGCGAGATGGTAGGCGACGCTCGCGCCGACGACGCCGCCGCCGACGATCGCGCACGTCGCGGTCAGGGCCATCGCGTCACCGGAACGCTCGCAAAGCGGCGTTCGAGGCCGCCGGCGACGACGCGGTCGAAACGGTGAACGTCAAGGCCGTGACGTCGCATCGTCGTTGGTGATCGCTTCCGGACCGATGCAAGAGACAACGGACGTCGCGGAGGCCGCGGCCGCGTGCTACGCCGGCTTGAAAACCATGAGGACCACGATTCCGACCACGACGACCGCCAGGATCGCCGCAAAGATGCCCCCGCGTCGCGACGCCGCGGCCGCTGCCGGGGAGTCCGGGCCGTCGGAGTCGATCGCGCGGATCTCGCTCGCCAGGGCGGGCGTGTAGCCGAGATATCCGAGGAGCACGGCGACCAGCCAGAGCGCCATCGCCCAGGCGATCCAGCGCGTCGCGAAGCTGTATCCGGCGAGCCATACCATCAGCGCGCCCGTCGGGAGCATCAGCAGGTACGCCGGATTCGCCATGCGGTCGTCGATGAATTTCACCCCGCGCAGCGCCGTCGCGGCGAACGCGGGGTGCTTCTTGGCGCGTGCGATCCAGACGCCGTACGTGATGTTCGCGCCGATCGCGACGATCGCGAGCACGATGTGAACGAACTTCAGTGCTAGGTACGCAAACGGCATCGGCGTCCTTTCGCTTCACGGGCGGGTGAACGTTACGGCGGTGCTGTTTCCGCCGCTCACGACGACGCACACGCGCTCGTCCGCGCTCGGCCGGTAGCGTCCCGACAGGAGCGCCGCGAACGCCGCGGCGCCGCCGGGCTCCGCGACGAGGTTCGCCGCCTGCCAGAGCATCCGCTGCGCCGCGCGTATTTCGTCGTCCGCGACGAGAAGCACGCGCTCGACGTGCTTCTGCGCGATCGGATACACCAGCGCGCCGACCCGCGCGGGCGCCAGCGAATCGCCGGCGACGCCGTTCGCGGGCGCGTCGACCGGCCCGCCCGCTGCCAGAGCGCGCGTCAGCGTCGGTGCATCGTAAGGCTCCACCCCGATGACGCGCACGCGGCTTGCGGCGAACCACGACGCGATGCCTGCGATCAGACCGCCGCCGCCGACGGCCGCGAGAACGGTGTCGACGCCGGGTTCCTGCTGCTCGATCTCGCGTCCCACGGTGCCGGTGCCCAGCAGCGTCTCGAACTGGTCGAACGCATGCACGTTCAGCGCACCGGTATCCCGGCAATAGTCGGCGCAGGCGTCCACGGTGTCCGCGTAGCGCTCGCCGATCACGACGAGGTCGGCGCCGTAGGCACGAATCCGCTCGATCTTCGTTGCGGAGGAGACGCTCGGAACGAAGATCTTCGCACGAACGCCCCGGCGCATCGCCGCATACGCGACCGCCGCGCCGTGATTGCCGCCCGACGCGGCCGCGACGCCTGCCGCGGGAACGGCGCGCAGTACCAGGTTCGCGAACGCCCCGCGCGCCTTGAACGAGCCCGAAACCTGCAGCGATTCGAGCTTCAGCAGCGCGTCGCTCGCGAGGCCGGCATCCGCCCCGCGCAGCGACAGGAGCGGGGTCGGCCGTATCCACGGCGCAATGGTCTCGTGCGCGGCAGCGATCGCTTCGCGCGAAACGGCGCGGTCTCGCGGCGGTGCGGTCACGCGGCGATGCCGGCATGGCGTCGCGCGACCACGACGTACGCCAGCGCGGCGAGGATCGGTGCGAACGCCGTCACGGTGAGCGCCGCATCGGGCCCTGATCGCGTGACGACGACGCCGACGAGCGCCACGCCCAGCGAGCCCAGACCGAAGGCGACGCCGTTCATCAAGCCCAGCGCCGTGCCCAGGTTACGCGGCAGCAGGGCCTGGGCGAGCGCGACGCCGGGCGCGTTCTGCACCGAGATCAGCGCGCTCCCGAGCAGCAGCATCGCGACCGCGAGCGGACCGTGCAGCAGAAGCCCGAACAGCAGCGGCGGCACCGACGCGACGAGTCCGATCACCGCGACGCGCGCGTGCCCGAAGCGGTCGGCGCCCGCGCCGCCGGCGTACAAGCCGATCGCGGCGGCGACGAGGAATCCCGTGACGACCGCGCCGGTCGCGGTGAGCGGGAGCCCGCGCCCGGTGAGCAGGTTGGGCAGATAGTACGCGAACGACGCCCCGACGAGATAACGCAGAGCCGTGCTGACGATGAGCAGCACGATCGCCGTGCGATCCACCGCGCTCGCCGCGCCGCCGCTCTCGGCGATGCGGCGCGGCGCAACGGCGTCGGCGTCCCGTGCGAACGCGGGCATGACGGACGCGACGGCGATCGCGGCGATCACGCCCGGGATCGCCATCGCGAACGCCGCGCCGGTTCCCGCATGCGCCAGCAGCGCGGCGGCGACCAGCGGACCGATGCCGTAGCCGATCTGTCCGCCGATCTGGAAGATGGAGATCGCCGACGCGCGCTTCGCGCCGCCCAAGAGCGAAGAATACCGGCCGGCTTCCGGGTGCATCACCGCGGAGCCGAGCCCGCCGACGATCACGCACGCGACGAGCACGACGAGCGAGCGCGCCGCGGGCGTCGCCGACACGCCGATCGCGGTGAGCGCGACCGACGCCGGCAAGAACCACCAGCGCCCGCGACGGTCGCTGTACGCGCCGACGAGCGGCTGCGCGATCGAGCTCGTGAGGTACCAGGCGAACGCGAGCGCGCCCTGACACCACGCCGGCAGCCCGGCCCGCGTGACGTCGTAGAAGATCACGAACGGAAGGATCCCGGAGTAGAGATCGCTCGCGCCGTGGGCGAACGCCATGAGCGAGACGCCGCGCAAGTTCCAGGGGCGTGCAAGCGAAGCCGTCGTCACGTGGGGCCCGTTCGACCCGCGGAGCCGATTCGCCGCCCCGGCGCAGCGGGCGCGACAAGGAATTGCCGCTCGAAGCGGGGAGAAACGGACGACCTTTCATTCGCCGGTCGCTCGCCTGGTTGGAGGTTTTCCTGGGTTCCGGACTCGCGTACGCTCGAATCGGGCTGATCCTTCTGGTGCTCGTCGCGGCGATCGTGTGGTTCGTCCCTTCGTACTACACCGGGCTGCTCACGCTGATCGCGCTCTACGCGCTCGTCACGCTCGGATTGAATTTGTTCATGGGATACGGCGGCCAGGTGTCGCTGGGCCAGGCCGCGTTCTTCGGCGTCGGCGCGTACGGCTCGGCGACGCTCGCGACGCGCGCGCACCTCACGCCCTGGCTCGGAACGCTCGCGGGCGGCGTGCTCGCCGCACTGCTCGCGTACGCGCTCAGCTTCGCCGTGCTGCGGCTGCGCGAGAACTTGCTCGCCCTCGCGACGCTCGCGCTCGGGATCGTCGTCACGGTCGCGTTCAACGAGTGGGACTTCGTCGGAGGCTCGTCGGGGATCAAAGACATCCCCGGCTTCGCGCTCGGCGCGTACGTCTTCGACCCGCGCGCGTACGCGATTCTCGCATGGCTGCTCCTGCTGATCGGGATCTGGTTCGCGGGGAATCTGGTCGGCTCGACCTACGGCCGCACGCTGATCGCGATCGCGAACGGCGAGCTGGGCGCGCAGACGCTCGGCGTCGACAGCGTGCGGCTGAAGCGGCAGATCTTCGTGCTCGCCGGCGCGTATGCGGGGATCGCCGGCGGCGTGTACGCATCGTATCAGTCGTACATCGACCCGACGCAGTTCGGGTTCTTGCTTTCGGTCAATTTCGTCCTGATGTCGGTGATCGGCGGGATGCGCACGCTGTGGGGCGCCGTCGTCGGTGCGACCGTCGTCGTCGCGCTGACGCAGATCCTGCAGACGGTCGTGCCGATCGTGCTGCCGAGCGCCCGCGGCGACTTCCAAGCCTTTTTCCTCGGCGCGATCCTGATCGCGATGCTGATCCTGCTGCCGCGCGGGCTGGTCGCGCGCCTGAGCGAGGCGCGCGCGTGACCGCGGCGATCTGGCAGTACGTGCTCGCGGGCGTCGTGGTCGGCGCGATCTACGCGCTCGTCGCCGCGGGGTTCGTCCTGATCTATCAGGTGACGGGGCTGATCAACTTCGCGCAGGGCGAGTTCGCGATGATCGGCGCGATGACGGCGTCGGCGCTCGCCACCGGCGGGATGCCGACGCCCGAAGCGGCGCTGATCGCGGTCGTCGTCGCGGCGGGCGTCGGCGGGCTGTGTTACGTGTGCGCGATCCGTCCGGCGCGCGCGGCGGCGGGCGTGACGCTCATCTTCATCACGCTGGGCCTCGACGTCGCGCTCCGTGGACTCGGCCTGTTCGTGTGGGGGACGAATCCGCTGGCCCTCAACGCGTTCAGCGCCGGCAACGCGATCCAGATCTTCGGCGGCGTTCTTCCCCCGCAGGCGGCCTGGGTGCTCGGCACCGATCTCGTCGTCTTCGCCGCGCTCTATCTGTTCTTCCGGCACACGTACGCCGGGACGGCCGTGCGCGCGGCGGTCGCGAACCCGCCGATCGCCTCGACGTTCGGGATCCCGCTGCGCACGTTCGCGTTCTGGAGCTTCGTCGCGGCGGCGGCGATCGGCGGATTGGGCGGCGTGGTGATCGCGCCGATCACCGGCGCGACGTACGACATGGGCCTGACGCTGGGGCTCGCCGGCTTCGTCGCCGCGGTGCTCGGCGGACTCGACAGCCTGCCGGGCGCGCTCGTCGGAGGCTTCGTCCTCGGAATCGTGGAGAAAGTCGCGGGCGGTCTCGTCTCGACGGGCTGGGAGCAAGGCGTCGGGTTTCTCATCCTGGTGCTCGTGCTGCTGCTGCGCCCGCAGGGCTTGCTCGGCCGCGCGGTGCGGCGCGCATGACCGCCGCCGCCCGCGAATCCGGCGCCTTCCCCGCGGCGCTCGCCGTGCGCGGCATCTCGATGCGCTTCGGCGGCGTGCAGGCGCTCGAGGACGTGACGTTCTCGGCGCAGAGCGGCCGCGTGCTCGGCGTGATGGGACCCAACGGCGCGGGGAAGACGACGCTCTTCAACGTGATCAGCGGCGTGCAGCGGCCGACGGCGGGCAGCGTGACCTTGAACGGCGTCGAGCTCACCGGGCGCGGGGTGGATCGTGTTGCCGGGCTCGGCGTCACGCGCACGTTTCAGACGCCGGTGATGTTCTGGGGACTGACGGTGCGCGAGAGCGTGGTCGTGTCGCTCGCCGCGCGCGAGTTCGCGCGGCGGTACCCGCCCTCGCCGCTGCGCGCGCTCGTCGGCTCGGGCGTCGCGAGCGCGGCGCGCCGGCGCGCCGACGCGGCGCTGCGCGAGCGGGCGGACGCGCTGCTGGAGCGGGCCGGGATCGCGCATCTCGCCGCCCGCGCGACGGAGACGCTCGCGTTCGGCGAAGAGCGTCTCCTCGAGCTGGCGCGCGCGCTCGCGCTCGAGCCGGCGATCCTCCTGCTCGACGAGCCGCTCTCCGGACTGAACCCCGACGAGATTCACGCGGTGCTCGCGCAGATTCGCGGCGCGCGCGACGCGGGGATCGGCGTGCTGCTCGTCGAGCACGCCGTCGGCGAGCTGCTGGCCGTCGCCGACGCCGTCGTCGTGCTCGATCACGGACGCGTCATCGCGCAAGGCGCCGGAGAGACCGTCGCGCGCGACCCGGTGGTGATCGACGCGTACATCGGAGACGAGCTCGAATGAGCGCGCGGCCGATGCTGGAGGTCGAGAACGTCTCGACGATCCGCGGGCGGGTGCAGGTGCTCTGGGACGCCAGTCTGGTCGTCGCGCGCGGCGAGACGGTCGCGATCGTCGGGCCGAACGGCGCAGGAAAGACGACGCTCGTCGGCTCGATCACCGGGCTCATCCCGCCCGTCTCCGGACGCGTGCGGATCGACGGCGTCGACGTGACCGGTGCGCCGCCGGAACGCCTCGCGCACCGAGGCGTCGCGCTGTGTCCGGAACGCCGGGGCATCTTCGCGCCGCTCACCGTGCGCGAAAACCTGATGATGGGCGCGTACGCGCGCCGCCGTCAGCGTGCCGGCCTGCAGCGCGACCTCGACGGCGTGTTCGAGCTCTTTCCGCCGCTCGTGCGCTACCGCGACGCGATCGCCGGCTCGCTCTCCGGCGGGGAGCAGCAGATGGTCGCGATCGGCCGCGCGCTGATGGCGAGCCCGGAGCTGCTGCTCCTCGACGAGCCGAGCCTCGGTCTCGCACCGAAGATCCGCGCCGAGATCTTCGGCGCGCTCGCGCGCCTCGCCGAGCGCGGCGTCACGATCGTCCTCGTCGAGCAGAACCTGCGGCTCGCCGCGCGGATCTGCGGCCGCGCCTACCTGATGCAGCGCGGCCGGATCGTCGGGACGGAGTCGTCCGAGGAGCTGGCCGGTTCCGCGAAGCACGTCTATCTCGAGTCGCACGAATGAGCGGGCGCGGTCGTGCGGCGATCCATCGCACTCGTTCGACTCATCGCTAAGGAGGTCTTGATGCGTTCGACCATCGCACGGCTCGGAGCGCTCGCGCTCGGGCTGACCCTGATCGGCTCGCTCGCGCCGCGCGACGCCGCGAGCGCGGCCAACGAACCGTACTTCATCGGCGCCGTCGTCTCGGAGAGCGGTCCGGGCTCGTCGCTCGGGCGGCCCGAAGCCGACAGCATCGAGATGGCCGTCAACGAGATCAACAAGGCGGGCGGCGTGAACGGCCATCCGCTGAGCGTGCAAGTGCTCGACGACGAGTCGAACCCGACGACGGCCGTCAACGCGGTCCGTCAGCTGCTCGACAAGCATCCGATCGCGATCATCGGCTCGTCGCTCACGCAGACGTCGCTCGCCATGATTCCCGTGGTCCAGGCCGCGTCGATCCCGATGATCTCGCTGGCCTCGAGCGCTCAGGTGATCGACCCGGTCGCGGAGCACAAGTGGATCTTCAAGATGCCGATCACCGACACGCACGTCGCGATGCTGATCCAGAGCTATCTGAAGAAGCACAACCAGACGAAGCTCGGCTTCGTCTACCGCGACGACGACTACGGCAAGACGGGGATGCAGCACTTCCAGCAGGCCGGCGGCAGCGCGTTCGACCTCGTCTCGCAGGACGCGATCGCGGCGAACGCGAGCGACGCGACGACGCAGCTCACGCACGTGAAGTCGGCGAACCCGCAGGCCGTCGTCGTCTGGACGACGCTCCCGTCGGCGAACGTCATCATCAAAGCGTACCGCGAGCTGAGCCTGCCGTACCCGATCTACTACTCCGACGGCGCGGCGACCGGGATCTTCCTCTCGCAAGCGGGCCCGGCGCTCAACGGCGCGTACATCGCCAGCACGAAGATCAACGTCGCCGACCTGCTGTCGAACAGCGACCCGCAGAAGAAGGTGCTGCAGCATTACATCGGCGAGTTCCTCAAGCAGTACCCGAAGGACGGCGCGGTCTCGATCTTCGGCGGCTTCGGCTACGACGCCGTGTACGTGATCAAGGAGGCGCTGCAGCACGCGAAGAGCAGCGAGGGCGCGAAGCTCCGCGACGCGCTGGAGCACACGACGTACTCGGGCGTCACTGGAACGTTCCGCATCTCGCCGAGCGACCACAACGGGCTCTCCGGCGACTCGCTCGTTCTCACGCAAGTGGAGAACGGCAAGTTCACCATCGCGAAGTAGCGGAGGGCGGCGGCGCGTGGCGCTGAGCCGCGAGCAGCGCGAGCGTGCGTATCGCACGATCGCGCTGTCGCGGGCGCTCGACGAGCGGATGTGGCGGCTCGCACGTGCGGGCCGCGCGCATTTCGCCGTGCCGTGCAGCGGGCACGAGGCGATCGGCGCCGGCTACGCGTTCGCGATGAAGCCGCGTCTCGACTGGCTCGCGCCGCACTACCGCGATCTCGCCGCGCTCCTCGCGCTCGGGATGCCGCCGCGCGACGTGATGCTCTGTTTCTTCTCGCGCCCGTCGGACCCGAACGCCGGCGGACGCCAGCCCTACGCGCACTTCGGATCGCGCGCGCTGCACGTGCTCTCACAGCAGGGCCCGCAGCCGAACCATTGCTCGCACGGCGTCGGCTGCGCGTGGGGCTCGAAGCTGCTCGGCGACGGCAGCGTGACCGTGATCGCGTTCGGCGACGGCGGCGCCCAAAAAGGCGAGGTGCACGAGTCGATGAATCTCGCCGCGATCCACGCGCTGCCGTGCGTCTTCGTCGTCCACCGGAACGGCTGGACGCAGTCGGTGGAGCGGCGCCTCGAGTACGCGACCGAGACGCTCGTGGAGCGCGCCGCCGGCTACGGGATGCCGGGCGTTTCGGTCGACGGCAGCGACGTCGAGGCGATGCACGCGGCCGCGAGCGAGGCCGTCGAGCGCGCGCGTGCGGGGGGCGGGCCGACGCTCGTCGACGCGAGCTGCGTGCGGTTCATGCCGAACACCTCGAACGACGACGACACGCGCTACCGCGACCGCAGCGAGGTGGACGCCGCGCGCGCGTCACGCGATCCGCTCGCGCGCACGCGCGCGCTCGTCGACCCGCGCTTCGCCGAGGCGGTCGACGCGGAGTGCGCGGCGCTGGCCGAAGAAGCCGCGGAGTGGGCGGAGGCGCAGCCGCTCGGCGATCCGTCGACCGTGCTGGAGCACGCGTACGCGTGAGCGACGGTGCGGCGATCCGCGAGCTCACCGTGATCGAGGCGGTGCGCGAGGCGCTCGCGGAAGAGATGGCGCGCGACGAGCGTGTCATCGTCCTCGGCGAGGACGTCGGCCGGCTGGGCGGCGTCTTTCGCGCCACAGAAGGATTGTACGGCCGGTTCGGTGCGCAGCGCGTCGTCGACATGCCGATGGCCGAGACGTCGATCGCCGGCGTCGCGGTCGGTCTCGCGATGCGGGGGATGCGCCCGGTCGCGGAGATTCAATTCGCCGACTTCATCCACGCCTCGATGGACCATCTGGTCGGCGAGGCGGCGAAGATTCGCTGGCGCACCGGCGGCGATTGGAGCTGTCCGATGGTGCTGCGGACGGCGTACGGGGGCGGTTTTCGCGGCGGCCCCTACCATTCGCAGAGCGTCGAGGCGTACTATGCCCACGCGCCCGGATTGAAGGTCGTCGCGCCCTCCACGCCGGCCGACGCGAAGGGCTTGCTGCTGGCGGCGATCCGCGATCCCGATCCGGTGCTCGTCCTCGAGCACAAGCGAACGTATCGAGCGATCCGCGGCGAGGTACCGGAGGGCGACTACGTCGTGCCGATCGGCGCGGCGCGCGTCGCGCGCGAAGGGCGCGACGCGACCGTGCTCGCGTACGGAATGATGCTGCACGAGTCGCTCGCCGCGGCGGAGGGGCTCGCCGAAGAGGGGATCGACGTCGAGGTCGTCGATCTGCGCACGCTGCTGCCGCTCGACCGGGCGACGATCCTCGCCTCGCTCGAGAGAACGCGCCGCCTGTGCGTCGTGCACGAAGACACGCTCACGATGGGGCTCGGAGCGGAGCTGTGCGCGCTCGCCGCCGAGGCCGGCGTGCTGGACGTTCCGCCGGTGCGCGTCGCGATGCCCGATCTTCCCGGGATCCCCGTCGACGACGTGCTCGAGGATGCGGTGCTGCCGAACCGCGCGACGATCCGCGAGGCGCTCGTCCGTCTCGTCTCACGCGAGCGCTCGGGCGGAGCCGCGCCGGCGCACGCGTACGATCCCGCGATCCCCCAGGCGTCGAGCGTCATCGACGTCGCGCTCGCCGAGGAGCACACGCGCGCGGCGATCGCGGCGCTGGCCGAAGCGGCACGCGCGTTTCCGCGCTGCAACGCGACCTTCGCGTGGAGCGGGATCGTCGAGCATCCCGACGTGATCGTCGATCTCGATCTCGGTCCCGACGCGCCGGCCGCCGGACGCGGCACGATCACGCTCGTCGACTACGGTCCGGAGGGGAGCGATCTGGCGATTCCCTTCGTCCGTCCGGGGCAGACCGCCGCCGTCCGCATCGGCGCGGTGCGCGACGGCCGCGCGTACGTCGCGTGCGCCGTCGATCACCGCGCGGTCGACGGGGCGGACGTCGGACGCTTCCTCGCCGCGTTCAAGAGCGCGCTGGAACGGCGCGCAGCCCCGGAGGCCGCTCGTGCACGTTGAGTTTCCGCGTCTCGCCGATACGCTGGTCGACGGCGTCGTCTCGGCGTGGTACAAGCGCCCGGGAGATCGCGTGCGCAAAGGCGAGCCGCTGTTCGCCGTCGAGACCGACAAGGTGAACACCGACGTCGAATCGCCGCACGACGGCGTCCTCGCCGAGATCGTCGTCGCCGAAGGCGAGCGGGCCGAGGTCGGGCAGGTGCTCGCGCGCTTCGAGGCCGGCGAAGGCGCGCAGGCGCCCGCGATCGCGCACGCGCCGCAGACGCAGCCGCCCGTCGAGCACACCGCCGTGTCGCGGCCGATCGCCGCCCACGACGCGGGCGCGCCGCGCGGGCTCTCGCCGATGCGGCGCCGCATCGCCGAGCGAATGACCGAAGCGCGCGCGACGATCGCACAGGGCGCCTGCGCGCGGCTGGTCGACGTGAGCGGCGTGGAGCGTCACGGGGTGACGTGGACCGCGTTCTTCGTGCAGGCGTTCGCGCGCGCGCTCGAAGCCGATCGCATCGGAATCGCCGTCGAGGTTCCCGGCGGGCTCGTCGTTCCGGTCGTTCCGGACGCGCGCGACGCCTCGCCGCACGACATCGGCGTGCGCATCGCGGATCTCGTCGCGCGCGCGCGCGCCGGCACGCTGACGCCGAGCGACGTCGGCGGCGCCGCGGCGAGCGTCACGAACGTCGGCGGCACCGGGACGCTGATCGCCTTTCCGCTGATCGCGCCGGGCGAGCCGGCGATCCTCGCACCCGGCGCGATCGCCGGCGGCCGGTGCTGGCTCAGTCTGTGCTACGACCGCGCGCGTTTCGACGAGTATGCCGCGGACCGGCTGTTGGCACAGACCGTCGAACACCTCGTCGGCTGAAGGCCGCGTTTACCCGCCGTCGCCGTGTCCGCCGCCGGGCGTGCCTCCGGCGTCGGCGGGATTGTCGCCGTTCGCGCCTTTGCGGCTCGCGCTGGGCGTCCCGTCGCCGCCGGGTTTGCTGGACGGCACCTTCTCGCCGCCGCTGCCCGATGACGCTCCGCCCGTCAGGCGGGTGAGAACGTCGGGGACGAAACGCTCGGCGAACCCGGCGATGAACGCCCAGACGAGGAGCTTGCCCCAGTCCTTGATCGTCGTCGGCGTCGCGCGCCACAGAAACAAGGTGATGTTCGGCGGACACCGCGGGTCGGTGGCGCACCGTTGCGTCGATTGAACGGGAGTGCACGGAATCGTCTCCCCGGAGGCCGACGTCGGACACGGAGACGGCGAGGGGATCGGTGCCGGAGCGCCGCGCTGCGCCGCGCTGCTCGCGAACGCCGGCGGGCCGAACTCCGGAAAGAGGCCGCCGGAGAGCAGTCCGCCGACGAACACGAAGTACAGCACGATCGCGAAGATCGCGCCGGTGATCGGAGCGATCACGACGACGCTGAACCAGCCGTACGTGAGCTGAAGCTCCTTGAAGAGCGGATCGACCGTCGGGCCGGAGTTGAGCCGCTGCTGGACGCTGACGAACCCGCCCATCTCGCCGACGAACAGCACGATGACGATGGTGAAGAGCGTTTGGTGAAGCCACCACTCGGTGGCCGCCCACACGCCGACTCCGATGAGCGCCGCGACGAAGGTCCACATCGCCGCCTGCCTCCCGATCGCGTTGCGCACCGATTCCTTCGGCGGTACGAACGTGTAGAGATAGCGCAGGCGCTCGGCGAGCGCGAGCAGCTCGGCGCGCGCATCGGGCGCCGCGACCTTCGTCACGTCGCCCTGCACGGTCTGCAGGTACGAAGCGAACTCGCGCGACCCGACCACGTCGCGATAGCGGTCGCGCGCGATCTTCAGCTCCTCGCGCAGCCGAGGAAGATCCGACGGCGGGATCGCGTACAGGTACGCGGTTTCCAGCGCGAAGACGTCCGACCAGCTGACCTTGTCGGGCTCGGTCTGCGCGCGCTGCATCAGCGCCGCAATGGACGGCGGCGCGGCCTGTTGCGTCTGCTCGAGCACGAGCTGGTATTGCTCGCGCAGCTGCGCGAAGTAGTCGTGGGCGTACTTCGGAAACGGCTGATCCTTGGGCTGCATTCGGACCCTCCCCCGGGGATCGACGAGCCGCTAGGGTTCGCAGCGAAGGCGTGCTTCTCCCGTCGAGCGTTGCGAGCGAGCGAGCTTTCCCGGGCCTGTTCCCGGAGGCTGTCGCAGAATGGTCGGCCGGGCCGCTGGTGAACCAGCGGCCATGGCCGACCGTGAAGCCGTTCTCGCCGAGCTCGAAGACGAACGGCTGTCGGCCCATCTCCTCGCCAAGCTGAAGTTCGCGCAGGCCAGCTCGCGCGCCGCGCTCGACGACGCGCTCGCGCACTGCGGGCTCACCACGCCGCAGTTTCTCGCGCTCGCGATGATCGAGACGAACGATCAGTGCTCGAGCGCGGATCTCGCGCGCCGCAGCTTCATCACGCCGCAAGCCATGACCGGGATCGTCGCCCGGCTCGAGGCGATGAAGCTCATCCGGCGCGTGCCCGCCGGCGGCGGACGGTCGCTGCCGATGCGGCTCACCGACGAAGGCCGCGCGGTGCTCGCGCGCGCGCAGCGGCACGCGGTCGCGATCGAGCGCTACATCGTGGACGTGCTGGGGCCGCAACGGTACGAAGACCTTGCCGCATCGCTCGAACGGGTGACCGAAGCGCTGAACCGCGGCTCCACCGTGACGCGCACCGCGCCCTGGGACGCGTACGTTCCGAACGAGCGCGCATGATCGGCGAGGAACCCTCGAAGACCCGCACTCCGGAGGCGGCGGAGCGGGCGTTCATCGTGCGCGCGCTCACCGCGGTGGGCGTGCGCGCGAGCGATGCGCGCGACGTGGCCGACGTCCTCGTCGCCGCCGATCTGCGCGGCGTGGAGTCGCACGGCATCGCGCGGCTCGAGACGTTCTACGTCCGCCGCATCGAGGCGGGCGTCGTCAACGCGCGGCCGACGTATACCGTGCTGCGCGACGGACCGACGCAGCTCGCCATGGACGCCGGGAACGGGCTCGGTCATCCGGCCGGGATCGAAGCGATGCGCCGCACGATCGCGAAAGCGAAGGATCACGGCGTCGCGTTCGGGACGGTGCGCAACTCGAACCACTACGGCATCGCGGCGTACTACGCGATGATGGCGCTCGAACACGACCTGATGGGTCTGTCGATGACGAACTCGACCCATCTCGCCGTGCCCACGTTCGGGCGGAAGAAGACGACCGGGACGAATCCGATCGCGGTCGCGATCCCCGCCGGCGCGCATCCGCCGTTCGTGCTCGACATGGCCACGACCGGCGTGACGTTCGGCCGGCTGGAGGTCAGCGAGCGCAAAGGCAAGCCGTTGAAGCACGGTTGGGCCGTCGACGCCGACGGCCGCGAGACGCTCGACGCCGCCGTCGCAAAGAGCAGCGGCGCGTTGCTGCCGCTCGGCGGCTACGGCACCGACAACGGCGGCCACAAAGGCTACGGGCTCGGGGCCTTGGTCGACATCCTGTGCGGCGTTCTCGCCGGCGGCGCATTCGGGGCGTCGGCCGACGTCTCCGAGACGGGCATGCACGGCGGGATCGTCGGGCACTTCTTCGGCGCGTTCCGGCTCGACGCGCTGCGCGACGGCGCCGAGCTGGCGCGCGACGTCGACCGTGAGCTCGGCACCTTCGAGCGCAGCGCACCGGCCCCGGGCGCCGAGCGCGTGATCGTCGCCGGAACGCCGGAGCGCGAGTTCACCGAGCGCTACCGCCGCGAAGGCGTTCCGATCGACCCCAAAGTGTGGGAGACGATCGACGCGATGGCCGACCGGCTGGGTATCGAGAAGCTCGAACGGTTCACGATCGATGGCTGACGAGATTCGAGTTCGGGAGTGGGAGCTTTTCGCGTTCGTCGAGCGCGCGCTGCGTGCGGTCGGCGTCGACGAGGCGCAAGCGCGGATCGTCGCGGACGTCCTCGTCGCGGCCGACCGGCGCGGCATCGAGTCGCACGGCGTCGCGCGGCTGCGCTGGTTCTACGTCGACCGGATCCGCAACGGGCGCATCAGCGCCGCGCCGGCGTACACGATCCTCCGCCAGACCCCGGCGTCGATGCTCCTCGACGCGGGCAACGGGCTCGGCCATCCCGCCTCGCACCGCGCGATGACGTCGGCGATCGAGCGCGCGCACGACAACGGCATCGCGTTCACCGCCGTGCGCAACTCGAACCATTTCGGGATCGCCGGCTACTACGCGATGATGGCGCTCGAGCACGACATGATCGGCATCTGCACGACGGACTCGGCGCACTTCGCGGCGCCGACGTTCGGACGCACGAAGATGCAGGGCACGAACCCGTTCGCGTTCGCCGTCCCCGCCGGCGAGGAGCCGCCGTTCGTCCTCGACTTCGCCACGACGACCGTCACGTACGGCAAGCTGGAGGTCTACGAGCGCAAGGCGCTCGCGCTCGAAGACGGCTGGGCGGTCGACGAAGACGGCCGGCCCACGAACGATCCGTCGGCGCGGCACCACGGCGCGCTGCTCCCGCTCGGCGGTTACGGAACCGACAACGGCGGTCACAAGGGCTACGGTCTGGGCGTCCTCGCGGAGATCCTCACCGGCGTCCTCGCCGCGGGGTGGTTCGGCAGCGCGCTCACCCTCGTGGAAAGCCCCGACGCGCCGTCGGGCATCACGTCGCACTTCTTCGGCGCGATCCGCATCGGCGCGCTGCGCGACGTCGACGAGTTCAAGCTCGAGATGGACCGCGAGCTGCGCACGTTCAAGAAGAGCAATCCCGCGCCGGGCTGCGACCGCGTCTACGTCGCGGGCGAGATCGAGCACGAGAACGAGATCGCCTACCGCCGCGACGGGATCCCGGTGCTGCAAAGCGTGGCGGACGACCTGGACGCCTTGGCGGACGAGCTCGGGATTGCGGCGCTTCCGCGCGTGTAGCGCGGCTCGCTGCCGCGGGCGACGTGCCCGTCAGCCTTCGAGGAGCGCGAGCAGCTTCCGCACCGTGTTCCAGTTGCGCGCCGTGCCGCGCGTGCCGAGCTTCGACTCGATCAGCTTCGCGGTGAGCTTCGAGGTGCCCGCGCCGTCGGGATACACGAGGTAGGCGGTTCGTCCCGCCAGCTCCACGCGCTCGCGGCCGACGATCGCCGCGCGCAGCGCCTCGAGCGCTCCGGTGGCGGGCTCCGCCTTGAGCGGCATCACCAGGAGATGCCCCGGGTCGGCGGCGGCTTCCACGCCGAACGGATTGCGCGCGACGATCTGCGACCATTCCGGCGCGGAGCGGACGATGCAGGTCGTCGCGAGGCCGAGGCGACGCTGCGTCTCCTCTTCCAGGCGTTCTTCGAGCCCCTTCGCCGCTGCGGCGTCCGCTGCAAACACGAGGTTTCCGCTCTGCAGCAGCGTGCGTGCGTCGCGCAAGCCGAGCCGGGTCGCGAGAGCGACCAGGTCCGCCATCGCGATCGTGTTGCGGCCGCCGACGTTGACGGCGCGCAGCAGCGCGACGTGGCGCGTCATGCGGCGGGCGCGCGCCCCGGCCCCGCCGCGGCGGGACGTTCCGGCGTGCGGACGTGCTCCGGACGGATGCCGATGCCGACGACCCGCGCCGGGATGCGCCGCAGGATCGGGAACGCGCGCAGCAGCTGCAGCGCGAACGGGAGGCGCGTCGTTCCGGGCGAGGGCTTCACGTCCATCGACACGTTGCGGAAGATCCGGTCCTGCATCACGACCTGCAGCGTTTGCGTCACCTTCGTGGGGAACTCGCGACGGCGCTGGATCGCGGCCAGCGGCGCTTCGCCGACCGGTCCGCTCGCGGCGAGCGTCGCCGAGAGGATGTTCGCCGCGGCGACGGCGTCTTGGATCGCGAGGTTGATCCCGACCCCGCCCATCGGCGACATCGCGTGCGCGGCGTCGCCGATGCACACGAGCCCCGGCCGGTGCCAGCGTGTGAGGCGGTCGATCGTCACCGTGAGCAGGCTCACGTCGTCCCAGTCGCGCAGCTCGTCGACGCGGCCGCGAAGCGTGGGCGCGACGGCCGCGATGTCGGCTCGCAACGCGTCGATCCCGCGCTGCTGGAGCGCGTCGTAGCCGCCCTTCGGGATGATGAATCCGCACTGAAAGTAGTCGCCGCGGTCGATGGCGACCAAGAGCCGGCCGCCGGCGAAGTACCCGAACGTCTCCTGCGTGCGCTCGTCGCGCTGCTTCGAGAGACGCATCCACAGCACGTCGATCGGCGCGCCGAAGTCGCGCACCTCGAGTCCGGCGCGCGCGCGCACCGTCGAATGCCGTCCGTCCGCGCCGACGACGAGATTGGCCCGGATCTCCAGCTCGCCCTCGGGCGTCTTCGCGCGCACGCCCGCCACGCGTCCACCTTCGTCCAGCAGATCGATCGCTTCGGCGCGCATCAGCAGCCGGAAGGTGGGATAGCGGCGCGCGCGCTCCGCGAGAAAGTCGAGGAGGTCCCATTGCGGCATCAGCGCGACGAACTTGCAGCGGGTCGGCAGATGCCGCAGATCGGCGATCGTCACCGGCGTGCCTTCGATGGACCCGCCGATCTCGCGCAGCTCCTGGTGCGGGATCGTCAGGAAGTCGTCGAGCAGCCCCAGCTCCGCGAACACCTCGAGCGTCGACGGGTGCACCGTGTCGCCGCGGAAGTCGCGCAGAAAGTCGGCGTGCTTTTCGAGCACGACGACGTCGACCCCGGAGCGGGCGAGAAGGTAGCCGAGGACCATCCCCGCCGGCCCGCCGCCGGCGACGCAGCAGCGGGCCGTCGTCGCGCCGTTCGTCATGCCGGGGCATACGTCGCGCGCTTCCGCCGCTCCGCCGCCGGGAGGGCCGCCGCAGACGCGGTCGCGTATACTCGCCTTCCCGCACACGCCGCCACGAAGGTTCCTCCGGATGCAGACCTCCCTCCCGCCGGCCGACGGGCGCACGCAGGCGCGGCCGATCGCCGCCCCCGGTCCGATGGGCGTGGATTTCGAGGAGCGCGTCGACTTCGCGCGGCTGCGCGCCTACCGCCTCGGCCGGGCGCGCGTCGCGCTCGAGAACAGCGAGCTGGGCGCGCTGCTGCTCTTCGACGTCAACAACATCCGCTACGTCAGCTCGACGATGATCGGCGAGTGGTCGCGCGACAAGATGACGCGCTCGTGTCTGCTCACGCGCACCGGCGAGCCGGTCGTGTGGGACTTCGGCTCGGCGGCGAAGCACCATCGCCTCTACGCGCCGTGGCTGCGCCCGGAGGACTCCAAGGCCGGTCTCCTCGGGCTGCGCGGCGCCATCTCGCCGGACGCCGGCCTGTTCGAAGCCTTCGCCGCCGAGATCGCCTCGCTGCTGCGCGAGGCGGGCGTCGCGGGGATGCCGCTCGGAGTCGACATCGTCGAGCCGCCGCTGTTCTACGCGCTGCAAAAGGAGGGCCTGACGCTGCGCGACGGGCAGCAGGTGATGCACGACGCGCGGCAGATCAAGTCGCGCGACGAGATCCTGCTGCTCAGCACGTCGGCGGCGCTCGTGGACGGCGCGTATCAGGACATCGTCGAGGCGCTCAAGCCCGGCGTGCGCGAGAACCAGATCGTCGCGCTCGCGACGAAGAAGCTCTACGAGCTCGGTTCCGACGACGTGGAGTCGATCAACGCCGTGTCGGGCGAGCGCTGCAACCCGCACCCGCACAACTTCTCGGACCGTCTCGTCCGGCCGGGCGATCAGGCCTTCTTCGACATCATGTCGGCGTTCAACGGATACCGCACGTGCTACTACCGTACGTTCAGCGTCGGGTACGCGACGCCGGCGCAGCGCGACGCGTACAAGCGCTGCCGCGAGTGGATCGATCGCTCGATCGACCTCATCCGTCCGGGCGTCACCACCGACGTCGTCGCGCGGGCGTGGCCGAAGGCCGAAGAGTTCGGCTTCTCCAGCGAGATGGAAGCGTTCGGGCTGCAGTTCGGGCACGGGCTGGGGCTCGCGCTGCACGAGCGGCCGGTGATCTCCCGGCTCAACTCGCTCGAGCATCCCATGGAGATCGAGGAAGGGATGGTGTTCGCGCTGGAGACGTACTGCCCGGCCTCGGACGGCTACTCTGCGGCGCGCATCGAGGAGGAGATCGTCGTGACCGCGAGCGGCCCCAGCATCATCACGCGCTTCCCGGCGGAGGAGCTGTTCGTGACGAACGCCTACGCGTTCGGCGGGCGGCCGCGATGAGCGCGACCGTCGCGCCCGCGCCGCCCGCCCTCGACGTCGAGACGCGCGAGGCGCTCTATCGCTCGATGATCCTCCTGCGCGTGTTCGAAAAGCGCGCGCACGACCTGTTCCTGCAAAACCTCGTCAAGGGGACGTCGCATCTCGGACTCGGCCAGGAGGCGATCGCGGCGGGGTTCGCGCACGCGATGCGGCCCGACGACTGGACCTTCGCGACGTACCGCGGGCACAATCACACGCTGGCGCGCGGCGCCGATCCCGGCGCGGTGATGGCGGAGCTGCTGGGCCGCGCGAACGGCGTGCTGCACGGGAAAGGCGGCTCGATGCACGTCGGCGACGCGTCGAAGGGCGCGATGGGGTCGTACGCGATCATCGGCGCGCACCTGCCCGTCGCGGCCGGCGCGGCGTGGTCGGCGAAGCTGCGCGGCACCGAGCAGGTCGCGGTGTGCTTCTTCGGCGACGGAACGACCAACATCGGCGCGTTTCACGAAGCGCTGAATCTCGCGTCGGTCTGGAAGCTCCCCGCGGTCTTCGTCTGCGAGAACAACCTCTACATGGAGTACACGCCGATCGCGAGCGTGACGGCCGTGCCCAACCCGGCGGCGGACCGCGCGGCCGCGTACGGGCTCGAGTCGTGGATCGTGGACGGCAACGACGTCGAGGCGTGCTACGGCGCCGCGCTCGCCGCCTACGAACGCGCGCGCGCCGGCCGCGGACCGGCGCTGATCGAAGCGAAGACCTACCGTCACGGCGGGCATTCGCGCGCCGATCCCGCGGCGTACCGGCCGAAAGGCGAGCTGGAAGCGTGGCTCGCGCGCGATCCGATCGAGACCTACCGCGCGCGGCTGCGCGAGCACGGCGTCGCGCAGGAGGCGATCGACGCGTTCGACGCCGCGGCGCTCGCGCTCGTCGACCGCGCGACGGAAGAAGCGAAGAACGGGCCGCTGCCCGCGCCGGAGTCCGTCACGACCAACGTGTGGGCCGACGGAGGCTCGGCATGGCGCAACTGACCTACCGCGACGCCGTCGCCGCGGGCGTCGCGCAGGAGATGGAGCGCGACCCGAACGTCGTGATCCTCGGCGAGGACATCGCCGCGGCGGGCGGCGTGTTCAAGACGACGGTGGGGCTGCTGGAGCGTTTCGGCCCCGACCGCGTCTGGGATACGCCGATCTCGGAACAGGCGATTCTCGGCGCTGCGATGGGCGCGGCGATGACCGGCTTGCGTCCCGTGGCCGAGATCATGTTCTCCGACTTCCTCGCGGTGTGCTGGGATATCGTGGCCAACCAGATCGCGAAGACGCGCTACATGTCGGACGGGCAAGTGACGATCCCGCTCGTCGTCAAGACCGGAAACGGCGGCGGCCTGCGCTTCGGCGCGCAGCATTCGCAGGCGGTCGAGAACTGGGCGATGGCGATCCCCGGTTTGAAAGTCGTCGCGCCCTCGACGCCGGCCGACGTGAAAGGGATGATGGCGGCGGCGATCCGCGATCCCGATCCGGTGATCTTCTTCGAGGCGAAGGGCCTCTATCCGACCACCGGCGAGGTGCCCGACGGCGAGCACGTCGTGCCGCTCGGCGCGGCGAACGTCGTGCGGGACGGCAAGGACTGCACGGTCCTCGCGCTGGGCGCGATGGTGCCGCGCGCGCTCGATGCGGCGGAGCGGCTCGCGCGCGAGGGCATCGACGCGCAGATCGTCGACGTGCGCTCGCTGGTGCCGCTCGACGCGCGGACGATCCTGTCCGCCGCGTCCGCGAGCGGGCGCGTCTTCACCGTCGAAGAGAACCCGCGGCTGTGCGGCTGGGGCGCCGAGATCGCCTCGCTGATCGGCGAGGAGTGCTTCTACGATCTCGACGCTCCCGTGGTGCGCATCACGACGCCGCACGTGCCGCTGCCGAGCGCCGACGTGCTCGAAGACGCCGCGCGTCCCTCGGTGGAACGCATCGCGAGCACGATCGCGCGCGAGATGGCGCGCTGACGACGAAAAGGAAGACGGTTTGGCGAAGGTAGGCGTCGTCGGGCTCGGCGACATGGGCTCGGGGATGGCGGAGCGGCTCCTCGACGCGAAGCACGAGGTGCACGGCTGGAATCGCACCCGAGCGAAGGCCGAGCGCCTCGCCTCGCGCGGGCTGATCCTCGAAGAGACGCCGCGTGCCGTCGCGGAGGCGTGCGAGCTCACGATCGCGATGGTCAGCGACAACGCGGCGCTGCATGCGGTGTGCGAAGGCGACGACGGGATCGTCGCCGGGATGGGCGCGGGAAAAATCTTCGCCGAGATGAGCACGACCGCGCCTGCGCTCGTGCGCGAGCTGGCGGAGCGCGTGCGCGAGCGCGGCGGCGCGCTCGTCGACGCGCCCGTTTCCGGCAGCATCCTCACGCTGCGCCAAGGAAAGCTGCTGATCATGGTCGGCGGCGACGAAGCCGTCTGCAAGCGCGCCGAGCCGATCCTGCTCGCGATCGGTCCGACGGTGAAGCGCGTCGGCGACGTCGGGCAGGCGAAGGCGATGAAGATCGGCGTCAACCTGTCGCTGGCCGTGCAGATGCTCGCGTTCAGCGAAGGCGTGCTGCTCGCCGAACGCTCCGGCGTCGACCGCCGCGTCGCGTTCGAGGCCTTCCTGCACAGCGTGATCGCCTCGCCGATGCTGCAGTACCGCGCGCCGTTCGCGCTCGACCCGCCCGAATACGCGTGGTTCGACACGAAGATGATGCAGAAGGATCTCTCGCTCGCGCTCGAGCTGGGGAACGAAGTGCAGGTCCCGCTTCCCGCGACGGCGGCGGCGCAAGAGGTCCTGACCGCGACGCGCGCCGCAGGCTTCGCGAAGGAAGACTTCGCCGTGATCTTCCACGGCCTCGCCTCCATGGCGGGGATCCCGCGCGATCCGGCGACGATTCCCCCCTACGCGCGCGAGGCCGAGAAGGGCTGACGGCGATGGCGGACGTGACGATGCCGCAGCTCGGCGAGAGCGTCGAAACGGGCACGGTGGTCCGCTGGCTGAAGCGCGCGGGCGACGAGGTGCGAGTCGACGAGCCGCTCTTCGAGGTGACGTCGGACAAAGTCACGATGGAAGTTCCCTCGCTCTTCGGCGGCGCGCTCGCCGAGGTTCTCGTCGCCGAAGGGCGAGAAGTCCCGGTCGGGACCGTGCTCGCGCGGATCACCGATCCGCGCGAGACGTCGAACGGCGTCTCCGCGAACGCAGCCGAAGCCGTCGTGACGACTCGGCGGCGAGGCGCCGAGCGGGTATCGCCGGTCGTGCGGCGTCTCGCGCGCGAGCACGGCGTCGATCTCGCATCGATGCGCGGGAGCGGCGAAGACGGGCGCGTGACGAAGCGCGACGTCGTGCGGGCGCTCGAAGCGGCGCCCGGGGCGGCGCCGCGGCGCCGACGGACCGAGCCGATCTCGGCGGCACGCCGGACGCTGATCCGGCGGCTCGCCGCGGCTCAGAAGAGCGCCGTGAACGTCTACTCGGTCATCGAGCTCGACATGGAGCGGATCGCCGAGGAGCGCGCCAGGCGCGGGCTCACGTATCTGCCGTTCGTCGCGAAGGCAGTCGTCGATGCGCTCGGCGCCTTTCCGTCGCTCAACGCCTCCCTCGACGAGCACGCGGAGACGATCGTCTTTCACGACGCGGTGCATTTGGGCGTCGCGGTCGACCTCGACGAACAGGGGCTGCTGGTGCCGGTGGTTCGCGACGCGCAGTCGATGAGCGTCGACGCGCTGGCGCGCGAGATCGACCGGCTCGCCGCGGCGGCGCGCGCCGGGACGCTCGGCCCCGACGCATACGCGGGGTCGACGTTCAGCATCACCAACAACGGCTCGTTCGGGACGCTGCTGACCGCGCCGGTGATCAATGCGCCGAACGCGGCCGTCGTGTCGACGGACGCCGTGGAGGAGCGGCCCGTCGCGATCGACCACATGATCGCGATCCGCCGCCGCATGTATCTGTCCATGACCTGGGATCACCGGGCCTTCGACGGAGCGACGGCGGGACGGTTCCTGCAGCGCGTGAAGCGCAACGTCGAGACGTTCGACTGGTCCGTTCAGTGATCGCCCATCCGCACACGGGAGGTTCGCATGAGCTCGATCCGTAGCACGCTGCGCCGGGCCGGCGCGTTCGCCGCCGCGGCTGCGTTCGCCGCGGCGTGCGCGTTCGGCGCCGCGTCGGTCCGCGCCGCCGATCAGAAGCCGATCGTCATCGGCGCCGCCGTCTCGCTGACCGGCGCGTACGCCGACGGCGGGAAGTACACGCTGCAAGGCTACGAGCTGTGGGTGAAGCAGCAGAACGCGCACGGCGGCCTGCTGGGGCGCAAGCTCGAGCTGAAGACGTACGACGACCAGAGCGACGCCTCGGTCGGGATCCGGCTCTACGAAAAGCTCGTAAACGAGGATCACGTCGACCTGCTGGCCGGACCGTACGGCAGCGCGCTGACCGCGCCGACCTCGAATGTCGCGGCGCGCTACAAGATGGTGATGTTCTGTCCGGAAGACGCCGCGCCGGTGACGTTCGACCGCGGCAACCGCTACATCTTCCAGGGGCTGCCGCAGGCGGTGCACTACGTCGACGGTGTGATGGCGATGGCGAAGGCGCGCGCGCTGAAGACGGTCGCGCTGGTCGGTGAGGACACGCCGTTTCCGCACGCGATCGGCAGCGCCGTTCCGGAGCTGGCGAAGAGCGACGGAATGACCGTCGTGCTGACGGAGTACTACCCGCACAACACGAGCGACTTTTCCGCGCTCGTGCAGAAGATCAAGGCCGCGAATCCGGACGTGCTGCTCGCGGCGTCGTTCGTCCCCGACTCGATCGCGCTGCTGCGCCAGCTGAAGCAGGCCGACGTCGCCCCGAAGATGGTCTACGAGGCGATCGGCGGGTCGGACCCGGCGTTCGGGCCCGCCGCCGGGAAGGACGCCGACGGCGTGCTCTCGAGCACGGCGTGGAGCGCCGACCTGAAGACGCCCGGCAACGGCGAGTTCGTGAAGTCGTTCACCGCCGAGTACGGACGCGCGCCGGACTACCATTCGGCGTCGAGCTTCGCCGGACTGACGGTGCTGGCCGAAGCGGTGAAGCGCGCCGGCGGACTCGACCAGGAAAAGATCCGCGAGCAGCTCGCGTCGATGAAGATGGAGACGCTGTTCGGACAATACAGCGTCGACCCGAGCGGGAAGCAGGTCGGTTACCAAGCGTACGCGCAGCAGTGGCAGGGCGGCCGTCAGGTGATCGTCTATCCCGAGTCCCACGCGCAGGGAAAGCTGAAGTTCCCGTTCGCGTCCTGGCGCGGCCGTTGAGCCCGTGAGCGCGGCGACCTTCGCGCAGATCACCCTGGACGGGCTGCTGCTCGGCGGCGTCTACGCGCTCTCGGCTCTCGGCTTCACCATGATCTTCGGCGTCATGCGCGTCGTGAATCTCGCGCACGGCTCGTTCGTCGTGCTCTCGGCGCTGCTCGCAGCGTGGGCGTACGAACGCTATCACGTCAGCCCGCTGCTCGTGCTGCCCGTCGCGTTCGCGGCGGCGTACGCGCTCGGCGCGGCGATCCACCGCTTTCTGCTGCGCCGGCTCCCGGCCGAGGTCGCCTCGCAGGAGGCGACCTCGCTCACGCTCACCTTCGGGCTGTCCTACTTCCTCGCCGGTGCGGGGCTCGCGCTGTTCGGCGGCACGTTTCGCGCGGTTCCCTACCTCACCGGTGCGTTCACGGTGGGCCCGTTGTCGATCGGGCAGGCGCGGCTGCTCGCGTTCGTCGCGGCCGCCCTGCTCACCGCAGCGCTCGCGCTGTATCTGCGCGCGACGCCGGCCGGACGCGCGATCCGCGCGACCAGCCAGCACGTCGAAGGCGCGCAGGCCTGTGGGATCGACGTCGACGCCGTGCGGACGTCGGCGTTCGCGCTCGGCTCCGGGATCGCGGCAGCGTCGGGGTGCCTGCTCAGCCTGATCTACACGCTGAACCCGGAGATGGGCGACGTCTTCACGCTGAACGCGTTCGCCGTCGTCGCGATCGGCGGGCTGGGAAGCTACGCCGGCGCGCTCGCCGGTGCAGCGATCCTCGGACTCGCCGGCTCGTACGTCGCGTACTTCGCGAATGCGCAGATCGCCGAAGCGGCGCCGTACGTGATCTTCATCCTCGTCCTGCTCGTTCTTCCGGCGGGGCTCATGGGCAAGCGCGCGGCGTGAGCCTGCGCGCGGCGCTCGGGATCGCGCTGTTCGCCGCGGTCGTCGCGACGCTCGCGGTGACGGGACCGTTCTTGAGCGGCTACTGGCTCGCCGTCGCGTACCAGACGCTGCTCGCGATCGGGCTCGCGTACGGCTGGAACGTCATCTCAGGATACGCCGGATACTTCTCGTTCGGGCAGATCACGTTCTTCGGCATCGGCGCGTACACGACGGCGCTGATCGCGTCGCACACGTCGCTGGATTGGCGGATCGCCGCGCTAGCCGGCGGGGCGCTCGCCGTCGCGGTCGCGGCGCCGGCGGGGGCGATCATGCTGCGGCTGCGCGGTCCGTTCTTCTCGCTCGGGATGCTGGGTCTCGCGCAGACGTTACGCGTCGTCGCCGCGTCGTCGGGATTCACCGGCGGCGGGACGGGGCTGTACCTCACCGCCACCGTCACGCCGCTGGCGGTGTACGAATGGACGCTCGCCGTCGCGGCGCTCGCGTTCGCGGCGACGGTCGCCGTCGATCGCAGCGCGTTCGGCTTGCGGCTGCGCGCGCTGCGCGAGGACGAGCAGGTCGCGGGGACGCTCGGCATCGCGGTGACCGGCGCGAAGGTGCGCGCGTTCCTGATCAGCGCCGCGATCCCCGGCCTGCTCGGCGGCGGCTACGCGATGTATCTGACCCTGGTCGATCCGCCGTCCGCGTTCTCGACGCGTCTCGAGCTGCAGGCGATCGTGATGACGGTCTTCGGCGGGATCGGCACGTTGTGGGGTCCGCTCGTCGGCGGCGTCGTGATGTCGCAGATCTCCGAGCAGCTCTGGGCGCGCTTCCCGCAGGCGTATCTGATGATCTTCGGCGGACTGCTCGTCGTGTTTCTGATCGTCGTTCCGCGCGGCGTCGTGCCGGCGATCGCCTCGAGGCGGCGAGGCGGGTCGCGTTCGGCGCGCGCGAGCGGCGCGCCGGCCGCCGCCGCCGGGGCCGAGCCGTGAGCGCGCTGCTCGAGGTGCGCGGCGTCTCCGTCGCGTTCGGCGGCGTGCACGCGCTGCGCGACGTCTCGCTCGACGTGCGCGCCGGAGAAGTGCTGTCGATCGTCGGCCCGAACGGAGCCGGCAAGACCACGCTCTTCAACGTCGTGAGCGGCGTTCGCCGTCCGCACGCCGGGAGCGCGCGCTTCGACGGCCGCGAGCTCGTCGGCATGCCGCTGCACCGCGTCGCGCGGCTCGGGATCGCGCGCACGTATCAGGTGGTCCGGCCGTTCCATCGCCTGTCGGTCGTCGACAACGTCGCGGTCGCCGCGCTCGAACGCGAGCGCACGCGCACGGCGGCGCGCCGCTTCGCGCGCGAGGTCGTGGCATCGGTCGGCTTGGAGCGGTTCGCCGACATGGAAGCATCGGCGCTGACGCTCACGCAGCGAAAACGACTCGAGCTCGCGCGCGCGCTCGCCCTCCGCCCGCGGCTGATCTTGCTCGACGAAGTCATGGCCGGGTTGACGCCGACCGAGATGGACGAGATGGCGGAGTTCGTCCTCGGCCTGCGCAGCCGCGGGATCGCGGCGGTCGCCGGGATCGAGCACGTGATGCGGCTGGTGATGCGCGTCTCGGACCGCATCGTCGTGCTGGACGCCGGCGCGAAGATCGCCGAAGGGTCGCCCGCCGAGGTGATGGACGACCCGCGCGTGATCGAGGCCTACCTCGGCGCGCCGTTGAGCGCGGTATGAGCGCGCGTCCGCTGCTCGCGGTGCGGCGGCTGGCCGCCGCGTACGGCGACTTCCTCGCGCTGCACGACGTGTCGTTCGAGGTTGGTCCGGGCGAGATCGTCACGATCGTCGGGGCGAACGGCGCCGGCAAGACGACGACGCTGAAGGCGGTGATGGGGATCCTTCGCCCGAGCGCCGGAACGATCGAGGTCGACGGCGTGCGGGTCGACGGGCGCCGGTCGCGCGATCTCGTGGACGCGGGCGTCGCGCTCGTGCCCGAAGGGCGCCTGCTCTTTCGCGACATGACGGTCGAGGAGAATCTGCTCGTCGGCGCGCACGTCGCGCGCGCTCGCCGCGGCGCGCGGGAACGCATGCACGCGCTGTTCGAGCGCTTTCCGCTGCTGCGCGACCTTCGCACACGGCCGGCCGGCGCGCTGAGCGGCGGTCAGCAGCAGGTCGTCGCGCTCGGGCGTGCGCTCATGGCCGAGCCCCGCGTTCTGCTGATGGACGAGCCGTCGTTGGGGCTTTCCCCGAAGCTGACGCTCGAGATGTTCGCGATGGTGACGGAGATCAACGCGGGCGGCGTCGCCGTAGCGCTCGTGGAGCAGAACGCGGTGCGCGCCCTCGAGGTCGCACACCGCGCGTACGTGATGCAGGAAGGGCGCGTCGTCCTCGGCGGTGAGGCGCGCGCGATCCGCAACGACCCCGACGTGAAGCGGCGGTTCCTGGGCGAGCGTTAGCCCGGCGTCTCGGCGCTCGCGTGCGGAAGAGCGAGGATCGCCGCGACGGCCAACAGCGCGAGCAGCAGCGCGATCGCCGCCGGCGTGCCGGCGTGCAGGCTCAGCATCGCGCCGAAGAACGCGCCGGCGAGCATCGCGATCACCGCACCCGCGCGGCGGACCAGACGCGGCGCCGGCTTTCCGCCCGCGAGATCCTCGACGAGCTCCGACGCGATGCCGGTGAGCGTGAGCGTCACCACCGTCGTGGTCAGATCCGGGATCGCGACCTTCCGCGCCGCGGCGTTCTGGGCGCCCATCCCGAGCGACAGCAGCACGATCGCAGTCCAGATCGCGCCGTCGCCGGTACCCGCGACCGCCGCCACGAGAAGGACCAGCGCCGCGAGGAGCGCTTCGCAGATCACGCAGACGAAGAGCAGCCGCGCCGCATGGCCGCGCAGCGGCGCGACGGCGCGCCCCACGACGAACGAGCCCGCCAAGAAGCACGCCAGCGCGACGACCGAGCGCGAGGGGCTCAGCCCGGGCGCCCCGGCAGCCGCGAACCCGAGAAACACGATGTTGCCGGTCATGTTCGAAATGAACACGTGACCGAAGCGCAAGTAGCTGAGCGCGTCGACGACGCCCGACGCCACCGTCATGAGGAGCAGGACGGCCGGAAGCGAGACACGCAGCGGCGCGCCGTTCGTTCGCACGCCGAACGCTTCCGGTCATACGCTGCGGCAGCCTTCGGCCCCGTTCGCGTCCGCGCGCAATGAGGCGGGCGGCGCGCGGCCGTCCGCCTCATCGTCGATCAGGGCTGCGGCGACGCTTTCGGTTTCGCCGTGCTCTTGGCGTTCTTCGACGTCATCTTGCCCTTCATGTTCTTCGACGACATCATGTTCTTCGAGGACATCGAGCTCTTCGACGACATCGGGCTTTTCGTGCCGGTCCCGGCCGGCTGCATGTTGCGGGTCGAGCCCGACGATTGCATGCTGCTGCCGGACGGGCTCGTGTTGCCGCTCGTGGTCGAGGTGTGGGTGCGGTTCATCGTCGTCCCGCCTTTCGTGCTCGGCGCCATCGACGCGGGCGGGGCGGGACTCGCTTGCTGGGCGAGCGCGGGCACGCCGAGGGCGAACGTCGCCACGGCGGTGCACGCGAGGGTCGTAAGACGATTGCGTTTCATGAAGGTCCTGTTCCACACGGCGCCCGGAGCGACACGGAACCGACGACTCTCCGTTCCGCTCCCGGGACGAGCGAGGCCTCGCCGGGCGAGGGTTTTCGCGCACCTCTGCCAAGCAGTTCCGGGTGTCTGAAGCCGTCGTCGTCGATGCGCTCCGTACGCCGATGGGGCGGTACGGCGGCGCGCTCGCTCCCATTCGTCCGGACGATCTCGCGTCGTCCGCGATTCGCGCGCTGGTCGATCGCACGGGCGTCGATCCCGCGATCGTCGACGACGTGTTTTGGGGCGCCGCGAACCAGGCGGGTGAAGACTGCCGCAACGTCGGACGGATGGCGACGCTGCTCGCCGGCTTGCCGGCCGGCATTCCGGGCGCCACGTTCAACCGTCTCTGCGGCAGCGGCCTTCAGGCGCTGAACTCCGCGTTCCACGCCATCAAGGCCGACGTCATCGACGTCGCGATCGCCGGCGGATCGGAGTCGATGACGCGCGCGCCGTTCGTGATCCTCAAGGCCGAGCGCGCGTACGACCGCGCGCCCGACATCCACGACACCACGCTCGGAAACAGGATGGTGAACCCCCGCCTCGCGGCGATGTATCCGCCGATCTCCCTCGGCGAGACGGCGGAGAACGTCGCGGAGCAGTTCAACGTCACGCGCGACGACCAGGATCGTTTCGCGTACGCGAGCCAGATGCGCTGCAAAGCCGCGACCGAGTCCGGACGCTTCGCGGACGAGCTGATCGCCGTGCACGTCGAGCACGGCAAGAAGAGCTACGACGTGGCGCAGGACGAGCCGCCGCGCCCGGAGACGACCCTCGAAGCGCTCGCGAAGCTGCGTCCGGCGTTCAAGGCGAACGGCACCGTCACCGCAGGGAACTCATCGCCGCTGAACGACGGCGCGGCCGCGCTGCTGCTCTGCAGCGCGCAGGTCGCGGCACGCGAGGGCTGGGAGCCGCTGGCGCGCGTGGTGACGTCGGCGACCTTCGGCGTCGACCCGAGCGTGATGGGCATCGGGCCCGTCGGCGCGACGCGCAAGGCGCTGGAGCGCGCGAAGCTGCAGGTCGACCACCTCGATCTCGTCGAGCTGAACGAGGCGTTCGCCGCGCAGGCGGTCGCGTGCGTGCGCGAGCTGGGCATCGATCCGGAGATCGTGAACGTGAACGGCGGCGCGATCGCGCTGGGACACCCGCTCGGCTGCAGCGGTGCGCGCATCGCGACGACGCTCCTCCACGAGCTCAAGCGCCGCGGCGGCCGCTACGGGCTCGCCACGATGTGCATCGGCATGGGCCAAGGGATCGCGACGATCTTCGAGCGTCTCTGAGCGGAAGGCCCGATCCGTGCAGCGAACGGCCGCCGCGATGCGTACCGTCGCCGCCGTTCTTCTCGTGCTCGGTTTCGTGTGCGCGCCGGCGTTCGCGCCCGCCGCGTCGCGACAGCCGGCGCGGATCGTCGTCCGCTTCGCCCCGTCCTTCGGCGAGCTGCACGGACGGCTGCTGGTCTTTCTGACGCGGAAGCGGGTCGCGGACGAGCTCGAGCCGGAGTTCGTCAAGCCGCACGACGTCGAGATCCTCGGCACCGAAGTGGACGGTGCCCCGGCCGGATCGGCGATCGAGATGCCGCTCGACGCCGATGCGTATCCGTCGCCCGCGACGTCGATCGCGCCCGGAACGTACACCGTGCGCGCGGAGCTGGACGTGCGGCACCGCTACACGTACGACGGCGGGCAGCCGGGCGATCCGGACAGCGGCAACGCGCGCGTCACGTTGGCGCCCGGCAGGGTCGTGACGATCGCCGTGCACGGCGTGCGGCGCGCCGGCGAGCGTCACGGCCCGCGCGCGCCCATTCCGCCCGGCGCGCGCATGGAGCGCTTCGTCTCGCCGTCGCTGAGCCGCTTCTTCGGCCGTCCGATCGCGATGCGTGCGTACGTCGTGCCGCCGCGCGGTTACGCCGGCTCGTCGCGGCGCTATGCGACGGTCTACGTCGTCGGCGGCTTCGGAACGGCGGCGGAGAACATTCCGGCGGCGGCGGCGCGGCGCGCTCGAGTTCTGGCGAAGCACGGCGGCACGCAGTTGTTCTACGTGTACTTGGACCCGCACGTGCCGCTGGGCCACAGCGTCTTCGCCGATTCCGTCAACAACGGTCCGTGGGGCCATGCGCTGACGACCGAGCTCATCCCGTGGCTCGAATCGCGCTGGCGCATGACGGGCACCGAGGGAACGCGGTTCCTGACCGGCCACTCGTCGGGCGGTTGGACGACGATGTGGCTGCAGACGACGTATCCGCGCGTGTTCGGAGGGACGTGGTCGACGTCGCCCGATCCGCTCGACTTCCACGACTTCACCGGCCCCGATCTCGTCGATCGGCCGTCCGGGAACATGTACGTCGCACCGAACGGTAAGCCGTACATGCTCGTGCGCATCGCCGGAAAGGACGTCATCCCGCTGCGCGACTTCGTGCTGCAGGAGCGCGCGCTCGGACCGTACGGCGGCCAGTTCGGGTCGTTCGACGCCGTCTTCGGACCGCGCGGCGCGGACGGACGTCCCCAGCCGCTCTTCGACCGCACCAGCGGGAAGATCGATCCAGCGGTCGCGCGCGAATGGGAAGCGCGCTACGACATCGTGCGGAATCTGCGCACGCGATGGCCGGAGATCGGGCCGGAGCTGCGCGGCAAGCTGCACGTCGTCGTCGGCTCGTGGGACACGTTCCAGCTCGAGCGCGGCGTGATGCGGCTGCGCGACGCGCTCGCGACGCTGCCGGGCAGCGATGCGCACGTCGAGATCGTCCCCAAGCGCACGCACTTCGACCTGTACGGAAAGCACGGCGAGCTGATGGTCCGTTTCGACCGCGAGATGACGGCAGCCGCGGGACGTGCAGCCGGGAAGACCTGAGCCGGCACCCGCGTAGCGGCGGAAGCATGCGTGCAGACCTACCGACGGAGCGAGAGCAGTGTCCGAAACGATCGCGCATACCGAGTACCTGACGATCCGCACGCCGGCGCGCTACGAGATTCGCGACATCACGGAGGAAGTCGAGCGGGTGCGCGCCGCGGCGAAGCTCGGGGACGGGTTCGTGCTCGTGAGCACGATGCACATCACCTCCAGCGTCTTCGTCAACGATCACGAGCCGGGATTGTGGCGTGACATCCTCGAGTGGGTCGAGAAGCTCGCCCCTGCGGGACTCGACTACGCACACCACCGCACGGGCGAGGACAACGGCGACGCGCATCTCAAGCGCATGGTGCTCGGACACCAGGTGATCGTGCCCGTCACGAACGGCAAGCTCGATCTCGGGCCGTGGGAGCGCGTGCACTACGGCGAGTTCGACGGGATGCGGCCGAAGCGCGTGCTGCTCAAAGCGTTCGGGCTCGCCGGCGGCTGATGCGCTCCCGGTTCAGTTCGGGCGGTAGCCGGTGAGCTCCGCCGCCGCCGACTTCTTGCGCGCCGTCGGGAACGTCCGTTCGCGAACGCCGCCGGCGTACGCGCGAAGCGCCTCCGTCGCGCTCTCGGCGAGATGCCCGAACTGCTTCGCGAACGGCGGCGCGTCGGGATAGAGTCCGAGGACGTCGTACAGCACGAGGATTTGTCCGTCGCAGTGCGGACCGGCACCGATTCCGATCGTCGGGATCGCGAGCGCTTCGGTGATCTCGCCGGCCAGCTCGTCGTCGACCATTTCGAGCACGACGGTGAACGCGCCGGCTTCGGCGACGGCGCGCGCGTCGCGCAGCAAGCGGTCGCGCTGGCGTTTCAAGCGGAATCCGCTGCTCAACGCGGCCGTCTGCGGCGTGACGCCGATGTGCGCGCACACCGGCACCCCCGCATCGACGATCGCACGGACGCGCGAGGCGACGTTCTCGCCGCCCTCGAGCTTGACCGACGACGCACCGCCGTGCTTCACCAGCTCGATCGCGCTCGCGACGGCAAGCGCGTCGGAGGCTTCATACGTTCCGAACGGCAGGTCGACGATGACGTGCGCGCGCTCGGTCCCGCGCGCGACGGCGCCGCCGTGGCGGATCATGTCGTTCAGCTCGACCGCGCTCGTCGACGGAAAGCCGAGGACGACTTGGCCGAGCGAGTCGCCGACGAGGATCACGTCGATGCCCGCTGCTTCCACGCAGCGCGCGAACGGCGTGTCGTACGCGGTGACGGCGGGAAACGCCGAACCCTTGCGCGCCGTGATCTCGGCCGCGCTCACGCGGCGCGGCATCAGGCCCGCTCCCGTGCGCGGACGAGCCGCGTCACCGCCTCGGTGAGAGGCACCGCGATCCCGCGCTCGCGTGCCCGGCGCAGGATCGCGCCGCCGATCGCGTCGATCTCGGTCCGCCGGCCGGCGTCCAGGTCTTGCAGCATCGAGTTCCGATTCGACGCCGTGGGCCGCGCCGCCGCTTCGACGGCGCTCCACGGGTCGCCGGCGTCGATCCCCTCGGCCGCGGCGACGGCGGCCGCCTCCGCGGCGAGCGTGCGCGCCAGCGCCGCGAGATCGGTGTCGTCGAGAACGGCGCCGTTCGCGCGCCCGGTGAGCGCTCCGAGCGGGTTGATCGCCGCGTTCGCGATGAGCTTGCGCCACAGCAGCGGGGCGATGTCGTCGACCGCCCGCGCGTCGATGCCGGCTTCGGCGAACGCGCTCGCGAGCCGGTCTCCCGGCGCGTCCCCTGCGCCGGCTGGGGCTGCGAATCGCGAGCGCCGGCCGAACACCGTGGTGCCGTTGTTGACCGCTCGCACGCGGCCGTCGGACAGCAGGATCGCGCCTTGGTTCGTGACGGCCTCCAACACCACGGCGTGCGGAAGCGCGGACGCGATCGCAGCCCCGTTGTCGATTCCGTTCTGCACCGTCGCGACGAGCGTGCCGGGCGAGAGAACGTCTCGCAACGGGCTCACGGCATCCGTCGTCGCATACGCCTTCACCGCGATCAGACATGCGGCGCGATCGAACAGATCGGCCGGATCGGCGGTCGCACGAACCGCGACGCCTTCGGCGGCGAATCCCGACGTGCGCGATGCGCGAGCGGGGGCAGCAGCGCGGCCGTCTTCCGTCGTCTCTACGCGAACGCCGTCGCGAAGGATGCGAGCGGCGACGTCCTCGCGGCGGGCGAGCAGGATCACGTCGTGCGCGCGGGCGAGCGCGGCGGCGAACGTCAACCCCAGAGCGCCTGCGCCGACGACGCCGATTCGCACGGTTCAGCGATGCGGGTCACGGCCGATCAGATCGAGTCCCATCTCGTCGATCGGCGCGAAGCCCAGCGATGCGTAGAGCGCTCGCGACACCTCGCTCGGATGAAGCTTCAGCCGCTGAAGGCCGGCGTCACGTGCGTGGTCGAGCAGAACGTGCATCAGGGCCCGCGCGATCCCGCGTCTGCGCGCCTCCTCAACGACGAACACCGAATGCACGCGGCCCTCGCGGGCCGCCGTCCCGCCCGGGCGGGGGATCGCCGGCAGGAGCAGGAGCCCGCCGCTCGCGACCGTCGCGCCGTCGTCCTCGCCGATCCAGGCGACGTAGGTTCCGTCCGCGATCGCATCGGCGAACCATGCGCTCCACGCGGTGACTTGGGCGCGAAGCACGTCGTGCCGAACCTGCGTCGCCTCGCTCCACAGCCGCGCGCGGTGCTCGCCGAGAAGCGGCGCGTCCGCCGCGGTCGCTCGGCGGAACTTCGCCGCCATGACGCTACGCGCCGCGAAAGTCGGGCGCGCGCTTCGCGCGGAACGCGTCGAGCCCTTCCAGAAAATCCGGCGTGTCGCCGGCGACGCTCTGCAGCTCTTTCTCGTACGCGAGCGCTGCGCGCACGTCTCCGATCCCGTTTCGCACGAGCTCGCGCTTGACGAGGCCGAGCGACTGCGGCCCGCGTGCGAGCGCGCTTGCGAGCGCGCGCGCTTCGACGAGGCAGCGGTCCGCCGCGACGAGCTTCGTGCACAAGCCGAGCGCGTTCGCGCGCACCGCGTCGATCTTCTCCGAGAGCATGCACAGCTCGAGGGCTTTCCCGTAGCCGACGAGCCGTGGCAGCGTGAACGACAGCCCGCTGTCGGGCACGAGCCCGATCTTCACGAACGCGGTGGTGAACGACGCCGTCTCGGCGACGATGCGGAAATCGCACGCGCACGCGAGGCCCATCCCGGCGCCGGCCGCGACGCCGTTCACCGCGGCGATCACGGGCTTCTCGATCGTGAGGATCTTCTCGACGAGCGGACCGTAGCGGCGCTCCAGCGTCGTCCCGAGGTCGGGAGCACGGTCGGGCGGGATCGTGCGCGCGTCGTCCAGCGCCTGACCCGCGCAGAAGCCCTTGCCTTCGCCGGTGAGCACGATCGCGCGCACGGCGGCGTCGCGCTCGAGCGCGCGAAACGTCGCCAGCAGCGAATCGAGAAGGTCCGCGGTCAGCGCGTTGTAGGCCTGCGGGCGCGCGAGCGTGATCGTCGCGACCGCCTCGGCGATCTCGACGCGGTGGTCGATCGGTGTCGTCGTCATCGTCCCTGCCATGCCGGTTTGCGCTTGTCGAGGAACGCGCGCACGCCCTCGCGCGCGTCCTCGGTGGTGAGAAGGGTCATGAAGGCACGGCGCTCGTCGAGCAGCGAGGCGTGCAGCGACTGCTCGAAGGCCTTCGCGATCGTTCGCTTCGCCACGCGCACCGCATGCGGCGCCTGCCGTGCCAGCGACTTCGCGAGCTGGAGGGCTACGGGAAGGACGCGTTCGGCCGGCACGCAGCGGTTGGCGAGCCCGTGCGCCTCGGCTTCGCGACCGCTCAGCTCGCGTCCGAGCAGCACCATCTCGGTCGCGATCGTCTTCCCGACGGCGCGGGTGAGGCGCTGCGTCCCCCCGGCGCCGGGCATCACGCCGAGGTTGATCTCGGGCTGCCCGAGCCGCGCGTCCTCGGCGACGACGAGAAGGTCGCAGGACATCGCGAGCTCCAACCCGCCGCCGAGCGCGAGACCGCGCACGGCGGCGATGAGCGGGACGCCGGCGTTCCAGATACGGTCCCACTCGTCGAGCCGGGGGCCGGTGCTCGCGAACTCGCCGATGTCGGCGCCGGCCGCGAAGGCGCGCTCGTCGCCGGTCAGCACGACGGCGCGCGTCGCGCCGTCCGTGTCGAAGCCTTCGATCGCGGCGGCGAGCTCGGCGATCAGCGCGTTCGACAGCGCGTTGAAGACCTTCGGCCGGTTGAGGCGAACGAGCGCGACGCCGTCGGCCGGGCGCTCGATCAGGATGGGCGCGTCGCTCACGGCAGAGTCCTCCGGTCGTAGACGCGTTTTGCCTTTCCGGCTTCGATGCGCTCGATCGTTCCGGGCGGGACGACGCGCGTCTCCAACGACACCAGCAGCGTCTCGGAGAGCCGCGAGCCGACGGCGGACGCGAGGCGCTCGACGTCGTCGATCGCCGCATGCGGATGATGCTCGACCTCGACCAGCATGACGTCCAGCCCGTTCGGCGGGCGGTCGACGAAGATGCGATAGTTCGGCGAGAGCTCGTCGAAGCGCAGCAGCACTTCCTCGACGGCGGACGGAAACACGTTGACGCCGCGCACGATGAGCATGTCGTCGACGCGTCCGGTGAACCAGTCGATCCGCGCCGTCGTTCGCCCGCACGCGCACGGCTCGCGCACGATCGACGTGAGATCGCGCGTGCGATACCGCAGCACGGGCATCGCTTCGCGCGTCAGCGTGGTGATCACCAGCTCGCCGCGCTCGCCGTCGCGCAGCGGCTTCTCCGTGTCCGGATCGACGATCTCGACCAGGAAATGATCCTCCTGGACGTGCAGGCCGTTCTTCTCGAGACACTCCTGCGCGACGCCGGGTCCGATGATCTCCGTGAGGCCGTAGATGTTGGTCGCGGTGACGCCGAACAGCTCTTCCAGCTCGTCGCGCATCTCGCGCGTCCACGCTTCGGCGCCGCAGATCGCATACTTCAGCGCGCGCGGCTTGCGCTTCTCGGCGCGGAAGCGTTCCGCGAGCACGAGCGCGTACGACGGCGTCGCGCCGATCCCGACGACCGGAAGGTCGGCGAGGAGCTGCATCTGACGCGCCGTGTTGCCGCTCGACGCGGGGATCGCGCAGGCGCCGAGCGTCTCGCACCCGCCGTGCGCGCCGAGCCCGCCGGTGAACAAGCCGTATCCCCACGCGACCTGGACCATGTCCCCCGGCCGAATCCCGCCCGCCGCAAGACTGCGCGCGACGACGTCGCCGAACACCTGCAGATCGTTCTTCGTGTACGCCCCGATCGTTGGGTTTCCGGTCGTCCCGGACGAGGCGTGGATCCGCGCGAGCTGCTCCGGCGGCACGGCGAGCAGCCCCAGCGGATAGGCATCCCGCATGTCGGCCTTGGTGCTGAACGGCAGCGCCGCGAGGTCCTCCAGCGAACGAGGCTCCACCGCGTTCCGCAGCCGTTCGCGATACGCGTCGTTCGCCAGCCGCAGCCGCCCGACGACGTCCCGCAGCCGCTCGAGCTGAAGCGCCTCCAGCGCATGCCGCTCCAGCGTCTCGAACTCGGGCTGAAAGATCATGCCGGCCGGTTCGCGCGGCGGCGTTCCGGTACCGCTCGGAGCAGCGGGCGGGTCCCCATCGCTCGCCGGCGCGCGCCGGAATGTCCGTTTCGGCCAACATTCGTGCCGGTCGGCGTCGGGCGGCGGAGATCAGCGCTGTGCCGGACAAGCGCCTAACATGCTGTTGTCGCTGCGAACGCAGGACTGGATCGCGGAGATCGCGTCGCGGACGGGGGCGGACATTACCGTTCTCCGCTCACGCTTCACGGACCATGACGGACCGGACAAGCTCGAACGCATCCTGCGCGTCACGAACGGCCTCGAGCGGCTCCTCGGCGGTTCCGATGCGTTTCATCGTTGGGCGACGACGCCATTGCCGGCGTTCGGCGGCCGGCGCCCGGTGGACGTCATCGAGGAAGGCCGCGTTACACCGTTGGAGCGCGCGTATCGTTCCATCAACGCGGGCGTTTTCAGCTAGTGGCGTCCGACGAAGAGCTGGCCGATCTCTTTGCCGACCCTCGGCTTCCGTTGACCGGCTGTTCCGGAACGTGGGCTCACGTCGCGCGCTATCGGTATCGTCACACGTTGCTCGACGCAGCGGGCGCGCACTATGCGGACGGCCGATTCCACCCCGCGATACTTGCCGTCCCGGCGCTGTATCTGTCGCGCTCGCCGGTGACGGCGCTGCGCGAGACGCGTGCGATCGCCGTCGACGATCGCGAACATACGGCCTCGCCGCCCGAACAGACGAGCGTGACGCGCTACGCCGTGCGTTGGGCGGTGGAGGAGAAGATCTCCGCCAGTCGCCCGTCGCGGTCGAGGCCGTGCTCTTCCGCGATGCGGACGGCTTCGGCGATGGACGATTCGCAGGCGGCGTCCGCCGCGCGCTGCGCGCCGAGCCGCTCGAGCGCCGCGATGACCGCGGCCGCGCGCTCGTCGTCCAGATCGCCGATCGTGCCGTACGCGGCGGCGACGATCTCGCGGTCGGCCGACGGCGCGCCGTCCATCGCCCAGGCGACCGGGAACGACCATTTGCGCCGCCGGATGTCGGCGCCGGCGGGCTTGCCGGTTTCGGCGGGGGCGCCCCAAGTACCGAGGATGTCGTCGCGCACCTGAAAGGCGAGTCCGTACGCGCGCCCCATCCGGCCGTACGCGTCGGCGCGTTCGCGCGACGCGCCCGCGGCGAGCGCGCCGAGCGCGCACGACGCCGCGAACAGCGCCGCCGTCTTGCCTTCGATCATCGCGAGATATTGCGCGAACGTCACCGCAGGCGACGTCTCGAAGCCGATGTCGAGACCTTGGCCGCGGCACAGCGCGTTGTGCGCGCGGTGCAGCACGCGCGCCATCTCGGCCACGCGCTCGGGCGGCGCGCCGGCGGGCTCTTCACGCGTTCCGAGCAGCGTGAGGAACGCGAGCGCGCACATCGCGTCACCCGCCGTGATCGCCGCCGGGATGCCGTGCCGCACCCACAGCGTGGGCCGGCCGTGGCGCAGCTCGTCGCGGTCCTCGATGTCGTCGTGCACGAGCGAGAAGTTGTGCAGCAGCTCCACCGCCGCCGCGGCGGGGAACGCCGCTTCCGGCTCTGCGCCTTCCGTCTCGGCGGCCGCGACGAGGATCCGCGGACGAAGCCGCTTGCCGCGCTTCGCCTGCGGATCGTCGAGCGCGAAATGCTCGCGCACGTGCGCGCGGATCGGCGACGAGGCGTCGAGCCGGTCGATCGCGCGCTCCAAGGTGCGCTCGAACGCTTCGAACGACGACGGACGCGTCAGCACCGCGTGGCGCTCAGCGAGGGGGCGCGCCGGGCTCAGCGCCCGGCGCCGACGAGCGCCTTGACCGACGAGAGAATGCTCTGCGGCCGCATCATGTCGGCCGCGGCCGACGCTTCGAACCCGGAGTGCACCATGCAGTCTTCACACTTCGGGTTGCCGCTCGCGTGCCCGTACTTCTCCCATTCGGTCGTTTCGAGCAGCTCTTTGTACGAGCTCGCATAGCCTTCGCCGAGCAGATAGCACGGCTTCTGCCAGCCGAACAGCGAGTAGGACGGCATCCCCCACGGCGTGCAGTCGTACTCTTTCTCGCCGGTGAGGAAGTCGAGGAAGAACGGGCTGGCGTTGAACTGCCATTTCTTCTTGCCCGCCTTCATGGGCGCGAAGATCGCGCGGAACAGCTGCCGGGTCTGCTCCTTGGCGAGGAAGTGATCCTGGTCGGGCGCCTTCTCGTAGCGATAGCCCGGCGAGATCATCATCCCGTCGACCTTCAGCTCGTCGGTGAGGTAGTCGAAGAAGTCCTGGAACGTCTTCGGATCGGCGCCGTCGAAGATCGTCGTGTTCGTCGTCACGCGGAAGCCGCGCGCCTTCGCCGCCTTGATCGCCTTCACGGCGACGTCGAAGATGCCCTGACGCGCGACGGCGTGATCGTGCACCTCGCGCGGCCCGTCGAGGTGGACGCTGAACGAGAAGTACGGCGAGGGCGTGAATTTATCGAGGCTCTGCTCGAGACGGATCGCGTTCGTGCACAGATAGACGAACTTCTTGCGCTCGATGAGGCCCTTGACGATGACGTCGATCTGCGGGTGCAGCAGCGGCTCGCCGCCCGGGATCGACACGACCGGCGCGCCGCACTCCTCGACCGCGGCGAAGCACTGCTCGGGCGAGAGATGGCGGCGCAGCACGTCGACCGGGTGCTGGATCTTCCCGCATCCGCTGCAGGCGAGGTTGCAGCGGAACAGCGGCTCCAGCATCAGCACGAGCGGATAGCGTTTGTTGCCGGCGAGCCGTTGCCGGATCACGTACGATCCGACCGCTACCGCTTGCTTGAGTGAGAGCGCCATCCATCCTCCGTCGGTCGTGGGCCGCCGCGCGCGTACCCGTTGTTCTCGAACCAGGTAACCGCATCGGCGAGGGCCCGGGTTACCGGCCCGAAGCGCATGCCCAGCTCCCGGATCGCTTTCGCGTTCGAATAGAACATTCGCTGCTTCGCCATGCGAACGCTTTCCAGCGAGACGTCGGGCCGCACGCCGAGCGGGGCGAGAACCAGCTCGCCGACCGCCGCGTACGCGAGGGGCACGGCGCGCGGCAGCCGCACGCGCGGCGCCGGGATCCCGGTCAGCTCGGACAGCCGTTCCAGCAGCTCGCGCAGCGAGAGGTTCTCGGCGCCGAGGATGTAGCGCTCGCCCGCGACGCCGCGCTCGTACGCGGCGAGATGGCCCTCGGCGACGTCGCGCACGTCGACGAGATTGAGCCCGGTGTCCACGTATGCCGGCATGCGGCGGTTCAAGAAGCGCACGACGATCTCGCCGGTCGGCGTCGGCTTCGTATCCCAGGGTCCGACCGGGGTGGTCGGGTTGACGACGACGACGTCCTGGCCGGCGCGTGCGGCCGCCATGGCCTCGGCCTCACCGTCGAACTTCGAGCGCTTGTACGCGCCGATCAGCGCCTCTCGGGGGCTCTGGTACGCCTCGTCGGCCGGCGCACCGTCCGCGCGCACGCCGATCGCGGCCACCGAGCTGGTGTGCACCGTGCGCGGAACGCCGGCCGTGCGCGCCGCGGCGAGCACGGCGTGCGTCCCGGCGACGTTGGCGCGCTCGACCTCCGCGCGGTCGCGCCGCCACAGGCTGTACGTCGCCGCGACGTGGAAGAGCGCGTCGCAGCCGCGCATCGCGTCCGTCAGCTCGGGCGAGAACAGATCGCCGCGCACGCGCTCGACGCCGCCGAGTCCCTCGAGCGCCGGCGCCGCGGAGCGCACGAGCGCCCGCACGCTCCAGCCGCGCGCCAGCAGCGCGCGCACGAGGTTGGCGCCGACGAAGCCGCCGGCGCCGGTGACGAACGCTCGCGGCACGCGTCAGCGGCCGAAGACGAAGGGACGCTTGCGGACGCGGTCGGCGAGCCAGCGCAGCGACGGGTTCGTCAGCGTCGAGGTGCTCGCGGCGATGATGATGCTCTTCACCTCGTCGCGCGTGATCTTCACGCTGCGTCCGGGGATCAGCATCGCGTCCGAGCCCTCCAGCTCGCGCAGCGTCGCGATCGCGAACAGCACGGGCAGGACGCAGAACAGCCGGATCCGCACCGCCGCCGCCGGGAGCGCCTCGATGTAGCGCAGCGCGCGTTCGACGTCGTCTTGAGCGAGGTCGATCAGCGGGTTCAGCGCGGCGCGGTTCGCGCGCCGGCGCTCGGCGGCGAGCAGCGTCTCGTGCGCGCTGCCCTGCGAGCGGAGCAGCTCGGCCGGCACGTACACCGCGTTCTCGTGCTCGGCGTCCCAGGCGATGTCCTTGAGAATGTTCACCGTCTGCAGCGCCTCGCCGAACGCCTCGCAATCGGCCAGCAGACGCTCGAACGTCTTCCGCCCGACGACGTACGAGTGCTCGTACCAGAGCTCGGTCAGCAGATGCCCGACGGTTCCCGCGACGTAGTAACAGTAGCGGCGGAACTCGTGGACGGTCGCGACCCGAATCCCGGCCGGGTGCTCGAGGACGAAGGCACGCATCCCACGGACCATCTCGGTGACCCAGCGGCGCAGGATCAGCTGGGTCGGCGGATCGAGGAGCCGGTACATCCGGAAGACGCTGCCCGTGGAGGCGACCAGCTCGACGTACTCGTCGTTGGCCGAGCCGAGCTCGTCGACGACGCGGCCGTAGCTCTCCGCATCGCCTTCGTCGTCGAAGCAGCGGAGGAACGCGTCGAGCAGGGCCGACTTGCGCTCGGCTCCGAGCGTCAGCTCGTCTTCGACCGTGTCCGCGATGCGGCACAGGAGGTACCCGAGCCGGACCGGCACCTCGAGCCGGGGGGGGAGCAGCTTGATCCCCAGCGCGAACGTCCGCGAGACGCGCGGCAGGATCGAGCGCGAGTGCCGATGAGCGTCCGCGAGCGTCTCGTCACGCGCGATCATCGCCCGGATTGAACCTCCACCTCCGTAGCGTTCCCCTCGGAAGCGGCCCTCGCCCCCTTGCTGCAGGATAGCCCTGGCCGCCTTCCAAGTCGAGGAGCATGAGAGTGGGATCCCCTCAGCACCGGGACCTGTTCTGCCGCTGGTTCATCGAGACGCACGTGTCGTTCCAGCCGGAGAACCTTCCGTGGCCGGAGCTCGACGAAGCGGACCTCGAGCGGCTGCGGAGCTTCCCGTTCTGGAGCTACGCCCGCTCGATCGAGCAGCGTGCCGGCCGGATGGTCACCGCGTTCGCGCAGACGGTCGCCGACCCGCTCGTTCGCGAGGCGATCGCCGTGCAGGGGGTGGAGGAGACGCGCCACGGCCGGCTGATGACGCACGTCCTCGACCGCTACGGGATCGACGCCCCGCTGCTTCCGGTCGCCGACGCGCCCGCGACGCGGGACGATTTCTGCATCTTCGGGTTCGGCGAGTGCACCGACTCGTTCATCGGCTTCGGCGCGTTCGCGCTCGCGCGGCAACGCAAGCTCTTCCCGGACGAGCTGCTCGACATCTTCGAGAATGTGCTCTGGGAAGAAGCGCGCCACATCACGTTCTTCGTCAACTGGTACCGCTACGAAGAGCAGCTCGCCGGCCGCAACACCTTCCCGCGCAATCTCGTTTCGGCGCTCACCTATCACGTGCGCGCGACCATGGGCACGGCGGCCGGTGCGGCCGAGACGCCGCTCCCCGAGCTGAAGGGCGAGATCGTGGAAGGGATCGCGCCGGCGCAGTTCCTCGAAGCCGCGCTCGCCGAGAACCGCCGACACATGGAGAAGATCCCCAGCGGTCTGCTGAAGCCGCGCATCATGCCGGGGCTCGCGACGCTCGCGCTGCTCGGGATCCGGATGCTCCCGCCGCGGAAACCGGCGCTCGTCGCGGTCCGCGATCACGCGCCGCGGACGCTCGACGCGGCATAACGCCCGAGCGCGGAAAGCGGAAACGACAGCCGGTACTGGTGATAGTTCAAATAGAAGTGGACGGGGAAGCCCGTCCCGGTGAAGTGCGGCTCGTCCCAGCTCCCGTCGGCGCGCTGCGTTCGTAACAGATAGCCGACGCCGCGTTCGATCGCCGGCGCGAACGCGTGCGCGATCTGCGGCAACCGGTCCGCGCATGCGAGCAGGCCGATGAGCGCCCAGGCGGTTTGGCTCGGCGTGCTCGGGCCGATCCCGCGCTGCGCGGGGTCGCGATACGACGCCGTCGTCTCGCCCCAGCCGTCGTCGCCGTTCTGCACGCTCTTGAGCCACACGGCGCCGCGCACGCACGCTTCGTCGATGCGGCGATCCGCGCGCGCCGGTCCCAGCGCGGCGAGCGCACCGCTCGTGCCGTAGACGTAATTCACGCCCCAGCGGCCGAACCACGCGCCGTCGCGTTCCTGCTCGGCGAGCAGAAACGCGAGCCCGCGCTCGTAGCGCCGCGCGTCGAACGGGATGCCGTGGCGCGCGACCATCTCGAGGACCCGTGCCGTGACGTCGGCGGTCGGCGGATCGATGGACGCCTTCAGATCGCTGTAGGCGACGCGGTTCAGCCAGCTCTTGTCGTTGTCGACGTCGAACGCGCCCCAGCCGCCGCCGCGGCATTGCATCGTTTCCACCCACTGCACGGCGCGCGCGATCGCGCCGCGCGCCCGCTCGGGATCGCCGTTGTCGACCGCGGCGATCGCCATCGCGACCACGGCGGTGTCGTCGACGTCGGGATAGTAGGCGTTCTCGAACTCGAAGGCCCAGCCGCCCGGCTTCCCGGCGCGGTTCTTCACCGACCAGTCGCCGTAGCGCGACACGATCTGCTTGTCGAGCAGCCACGCGGCGCCGCGGCGCAGCCGGGGATCGTCACGCCGCACGCCGGCGTCGACGAGCGCGCGGATGGCGAGGCCCGTGTCCCAGACCGGCGAGATGCAGGGCTGCACGCGGTAATCGTCGCCGAGCGCGAGCGTGAACCCGTCGAGCGCCGACCACCCGCGCTCCACGACGGGATCGTGCAGATCGTAGTCGAGCGCGCGCAGCGCGAGCATCGCGTTGAGCATCGCCGGGATGATCCCGCCCCAGTCGCCGGTGTGCTCTTGGCGCTCGATCGTCCAGCGCTCGGCGCGCGCGAGTCCTTCGCGCCGGAACGGCACGCATCCGACCCGCTCGCACCACCGGAACGCCGCGTCGCACGCGTTGAAGAAGCGCTCCCAGCCGTCGTTCGCGCGCGGCAGCGCGAAGATCGCGTTCGCGCGGCCTTCCGCATAGAGCTCGTCGAGCAGCAGCGGCGGACCGTACACCGGCTTGCGGTCGAAGACGACGATGAGCGGAACGGTGCTGCCGCGCGCCCAGCTCGACAGATCGTAGATCGAGAACGGCCCGCGCTCGGGGAGCATCATCAGCCACGGCGGAAGGGCCGGAAGCCCCGCCCACTCGTACGCGCCGACGAGCGCGAGGTGCATCTTCGTGAAGATGCGCGCACGCGTGATGCCGCCGCGCGCGATGATGAACGCGCGGGCGCGCACGAGCGCCGGATCGTCGGGCGGAACGTCGAGCATGCGCAGCGCGGCGTAGGCTTCGATCGTCGCGCTCAGCTCGCCGCCGTCGCCGTACGCGAGCTCCCAGCCGCCGTGCTCGCGCTGCTGCTCGCGGAAATAGCGTTCGGCGCGCACGCGCGGGACGCGGTCGAAGGTTCCCCAGATGCGGTGGAGGAGGAGCACCTCGGCCGTGATCGTGACGTTCGACTCCAGCTCGGCCCACCAATAGCCGTCATCCGTCTGAAGCCGGAACAGCGCGGCCGTCGCGCGCGCGATCGCGCTCCGCAGCGAAGGAGGTTCGGCGGCCGGTGCGAGCGCAGGGGGGTTAGGCTGTGTCGAGCTGTGCATTTCCGAGAAAAGGCGTGCGGCGGTGAAGCTGCTGCGTGCCGCCGCATGGATCGCGGCAGCGGGTTGGATCGGCCTCGTCGCCGCCCGCGGACGTTTTTGGGATGCGAGCGCCGACCGCCTTCGTGAGCCGTCGCTCGATGACTCCGCGCCCGACGTGCACGCGGTGGTCCCGGCACGGAACGAAGCGGACGTCGTCGCGGCGACGCTCGGAGCGCTGCTCGATCAGCGTTACCGGGGCCGTTTCGAGGTGACGCTCGTCGACGACCGCAGCACCGACGGAACCGGAGCGGTCGCACGCGAGACCATCGCGCGGGCCGGCGCGCAGCGACGCGCGCGCGTGGTCGACGGGCGCGCGCGGCCGGCGGGATGGACCGGAAAGACGTGGGCGCTGGCGACCGGTGTCGCGGCGGCGCGCGAGGGCGGTGCGGCGCCCGCGTTCTGGTGGTTCACCGATGCGGACGTCGAGCACGACGAGTCGACGCTCGCGCGTCTCGTCGCGACCGCGACGGCGCGCGACGCGGAACGCGCGCTCGTCTCGCAGATGGTCGAGCTGCACTGCCGCGGGCCGTGGGAGGCGCTGCTGATCCCCGCGTTCGTGTTCTTCTTCCGCATGCTGTATCCGTTCGCGTGGGCGTGCGCGGGGCGGCAGCCCGCGGCGGCCGGCGGCTGCGTGCTGCTGCGTGACGACGCGCTGCGCGCGATCGGGGGCATCGAGCGCATCGCGGGCGAGCTGATCGACGACTGCGCGCTCGCCGCAGCGGTGCACGCCGAAGGCGGGCGCTTGTGGCTCGGGCTCGCGACGCGCTCGCGAAGTCTGCGCCCGTACGGTTCGCTCGCGGAGATCTGGACGATGGTCGCGCGCACCGCGTACACGCAGCTGCGCCGTTCGCCGATCCTCCTCGCCGGAACGGTGGCGGGCATGACCTTGCTCTACGCGGTCCCGGTCGCCGCCACCGCAGCGGGCGTGCGCGCGCGCCGCGCCGACGTCGCGCTGCCGGGGCTCCTCGCTTGGGGCACGATGGCGGCCGCGTACGCACCGACCGTGCGGCTCTATCGTCTTCCCGTCGCCCTCGCTGCGACGCTGCCGGTCGCCGGCGCGCTCTACACCGGGATGACGCTCGATTCGGCGCGCCGCCACGCACGGGGACGCGGCGGTACGTGGAAAGGACGCGACTTCACGCCGCGCTGAACGCGCGCATCGTCTCGCGCAGCGCGCGCAGCGCACGCCGCACGCCGCGCACGAACGCCAGCGCGGCGACGGGGCGCCGAACGAACGCCGCGGCCACCCGAAGCGGACGCACGCCGCCGGCGCCGATCGCGTCCTCCAGCGGTGGAAGATCGCGCGAGGCGTCGTCGCTCACGACGCGCAGCATCGCGAACGGGATCTGCCGCGCGCGCAGCGCGCGCGCGACGTGCGCACCCTCCATGTCCACCACGTCGGCGTCGAAGCGCGCGGCAAGCTCCTCGCGCGAGCCGCGCGTCGTCACCACGCGCGGCACCGTTAGCGCCCGCACGGTGCGCGCGTGGGGAAGCGCGCGCGTCAGCGAGTCGGTCAGCGTCGCGTCGCACGCCGTCGCATCGAGCGAGTCGTCGCGCACGTCCCGGTAGACGACGACGTCGCCGGCGCGCAGCTCGCGCAGCGCGCCGCACAAGCCCGTCACGACGACCGGGTCTCCGGCACGCAGCGCGGCGACGGCGTCGGCGGAACTCGCTCCCGGCGCGATGGCGACGACGCGCGCACCGGTGCTCGCGGCCCGGACCGCGGCGGCTTCGGCGCCCCGCGGGACGAGAATCGTCAGCGCGTCAGCGCGCGCGCTCGGCGACGGTCCCGGCGTCGGTGACGATCTTGTAGTCGGTGAACGTCGCATGCGCGGTGACGTGGTACGACGGCAGCGCGATGTCCGCGTCTTCGCTGGCCGGAACGGGCGCGCCCGACACGGTCGTCGGCACGATCGAGACGGCGATCTTCCCGCCGTTCAGATACGTCCACACGATGCGGCGCAGGCCGTCGGTGTCGAGCTCGGCACGGACCCCCTTGACGTGGCCGGTCGTCTTGTCGCGCATCTCGACGATCGTGCGGTCGCCGTCGTGCGCGACCTTGTCGATGTCGTAGTGCTCGCCCCACGTCGCCGGCTGCAGCGCGTCCGCTTTGATGTTCTCGAAGCCTTTGCCGAACCACGGCACGTGGTCGAAGTGCACCGAGTAGACGTTCGGGCGCTGGTACGTGATCTTTCCGTCGAGGTGAAACTTCAGGTACGGAAACGACAGCAGCGCGAAGTCGACGTGCAGGTTCGAGACGTACGACTGGACGGCGGCCGTTCGCGCTCCGCTCACGGCGAAGACACGAGCGGCTTCTTCGGAGGTCGCGGACGGCGCGGGCGCTTCGGCAAGCAGAAAGAGCGCGGCAGCAAGAAGGCCGAGGCGGAACGAGGGCATCGGCCGGTACAACGCAGCCGGGATGCGGTTGGTTTCCACGACCGGCGTCCGTTTCGCCCGGGAGCCGACCGGGAACGTCTCGGCCTGCGATGCAAGCGGAATACCAGGTTCCCGAGGCCGTCCCGGACGTGCCGGCGATGCCGGACCAGCCGCCGGCGACCCCGGAGATCCCGGCGGATCCCACCCCTCCGGCGGGCGATCCCGAACCGATGGACATCGCGGCATGACGACGACGAGGAGAGAGACGATGCGGTTCATCTCACGGCTCTCCGTCCTCCTGTTCGCGCTGTTCCTCGCCTTCGCGCCGAGCTTCGCGCTCGCGCAGACGACGGGCGGCGGCACGACGGGCGGCGGAACCACGACGACCGGCGGCGGGACGGCGGGCGGCGCCGCGGGCGCCGGAACGACGGGCAGCACCACGACCAACAGCACGACCACGACGACGACGGGAACCCCCGCGACGACGACCACGTCGAGCGGCGTGAACTGGACGTGGATCATCGTCGGCGCGGTGGTCCTGATAATCATCATCGCGCTGGTCGCGATGTCGAACAACCGGTCCAGCTCGGCGACGACCACGACGATTCGGCGCGAATAGCGCGTACCGCGGGCAGGATTCGGGCAGCTCCGATCCGCTAGACTCGGCGGAGTGGACCCCCGGCTCTACCCGTACCTGATGCAGCCCAAGGTGACGAGCGCGATCTGGGGCGGAGACGCGCTCCTCCGTCGTTTTCACAAGTCCCCGGGCGGCACGCCGCCGCCGTACGCCGAGTCGTGGGAGTGCTGGGACGCCAACGCGGTCGCCAACGGCGCGCTCGCCGGACGGACGCTCGGCGAGCTGCGCGGCGAGCTCGGAACGGCGCTGACGGGCGCGATCGACGCGCAAGGCGTCTTCCCGGTGCTCACCAAGATCATCGACGCGCGCGACGCGCTCTCGGTGCAAGTCCATCCCGACGACGCGTACGCGCGGCGCGTGGAGCACCAGCCGAACGGCAAGACGGAGTGCTGGTACATCCTCGCGTGCGAGCCGGGCGCCGAGCTCGTGCTCGGCTGGACCCGCGACACGTCGCGCGAGGAGTACGAGAAGCGCGTCGCGGACGGCACGCTCGCCGAGATCCTTCGGCGGGTGCCCGTCGCGCCGGGGGATGCGTTCTATTTGCCCGCCGGGACGCTGCACGCGATCGGCGCGGGCATCCAGCTCTTCGAGACGCAGCAGGCCAGCGACCTGACCTACCGCATCTTCGACTGGAACCGCGTCGGCGTCGGCGGCAAACCGCGCGAGCTGCACGTCGCGAAGGCGGCGGACGTCCTCGATTACCGTGCGACGTTTCCGGGCGCGGTGCGTTCCCTGACCTACGCCGAGGACGGACTCGAGCGCCGGATGCTGATCGCGGACCCGCGCTTCCTGGTCGAGCGCGTCGCCGTGCGCGCGACCGAGGCGATCATCGCGACGGACGGCCGGCCGCTGACGATCACCGCCGAGGGAGCGCACGTGCGCGTCGACGCGGCGGACCAGAGCGCGGTGCTCGAACCGTGGCAGACCGTCGTCACGCCGGCAGAGGCCGCGCACGTCGCGCTGATCCCGGGCGGCGAGCCGACGAGCGCGCTCGTCGTGCATCCGGCGCCCGATCTCGCCGCCGCGCGCCGGCGCGCGCTCGAGGCGGGCGCCGACGCCGACGAGGCGGGCGCGTTCTTCGCGCAGTTCGAACGCTAGCCGCGCAGGTCGCCGCGTGACGCGCGCTCCGGAGCTCGTCCGCGGCGTCGGCTTGCGCGGCGCGCTCGCGATCAACGTGATCACGATGGTCGGGATCGGCCCGTTGATCACGATCCCGCTCGTGCTCGGCGCGCTGCACGGCCCGCTCTCGCTGATCGGCTGGATCGCGGGCGCGCTCCTCGCGCTGTGCGACGGGCTCGTGTGGGCGGAGCTCGGCTCGCGCTATCCGGGCTCCGGCGGCACGTACGCGTACTTGCGTGAGGCGTTCGGCGCACACGGGCTCGGCCGCATGCTGGCGTTTCTCTTCGTCTGGCAGACGATCTTCAGCGCGCCGCTGCTGCTCGCCACCGGCTACATCGGCTTCGCGAGCTACGCCGGCTACCTCGTGCCGCATCTGACGCAGCACCCGCACGAGCAGCAGGCGCTCGCGGTCGGCGTCGGCATCGTGACGATCCTCGCGCTCTACCGCGGGATCGTCTCGACGGCGCGCATCGGCACCGCGCTCTTCGTCGCGGTGCTCGTCACGCTGCTCGCCGTGATCGCCGGCGCGTTCGCGCGCTTCTCGCCGGCGGTCGCCTTCGCGGCGCCGTCGCACGCCCTCGGCTCCGGCTTCGCCGCGGGATTCGGCGCGGCGCTCGTGATCGCGATGTACGACTACGCCGGCTACGGACAATCCAGCGCGATCGGCGGCGAAGTGGTCGCGCCCCAGCGCACGATCCCGCGCTCGATCGTCATCGCCATCGGGCTCGTCGCGGCGCTCTACGTCGCGCTGCAGTGCGGCGTGCTCGGCGCGATTCCGTGGCAGAGAATCGTCCCGGCGCACGACGGGACGATACCCCCGCTCGGCCAGTACGTCGGCTCGGCCGTCGTGGAACGCGCGTTCGGCGCGCTCGCGGCAGGCGTCGTGACCGTCCTGATCTTGATCACCGCGTTCGCGTCGGTGTACGGCAACCTGCTCGGCTTCTCGCGCATCCCGTTCGCCGCCGCCGTCGACGGCGTGTTCCTGAAGCCGTTCGCGCACGTGCACGAGCGGCTGCGCTTTCCGGACGTTTCGCTGCTCGCCATCGGCATTCTCGCGCTGCCGGCGAGCCTCTTCAGCCTCGGTGACGTCATCAACGCGCTGACCGCCGGGATGGTGCTGATCCAATCGATCGCGCAGATCTGCGCGGTGTTCGTGCTGCGTGCGCGCGGCGAGCGCGCGCCGTATCGCATGCGGCTGTTCCCGCTCACCGCCCTGGTCGCGCTCGCCGGCTGGCTGTACGTGTTCGTGGGCGCCGGCGGCGCGGCGATGCTGTACGGCGCGGTGTGGCTGGCGGCCGGCGCGATCGTCTTCCTTGCGCGCGCCGGCCGCCGGTCGGAGTGGCCGTTCGTCAGGCGATCAGCACCTGACGTTCGCGGCTCTTGAGGTCGTTCGGGTCGTAATAGCCTTCCCACCACTGCGGGTTCACGTCCGGACCTTTCTAGGTCAGCGGCGCGTCGTCGGTGGCCTGCGAGGCGACGGCGCGGAACTCGTAGTGGTCGACGAGTTGGATCGCTTCGACGGCGTAGAGCGCCGCGATCGCCGGGTCGTCGATCGCCAGGAGATTGTCGCCGTTCTGCTGCTCGCCGCCCTGCGCCAAGTTCGACGATCCGCAGAACACCAAGGGGTCCGGGCCGTTGAAGTCGACGATGACGAACTTGTGATGGATGACCTGCCCCGGACCGCCGTTCCACTCGTCGTGGAACGGCGGAGGAACCTTGCCGTGCAAGTAGCCGAACGGGACGAGCAGGCCGGGCTTCCCGCTCTTTGTGAACGTGAGGCCTTTCTCGCTCTGCGTCACGCCGTAGGAGAAGACGTCCTTGCGCTGCTCGAGCTGCGAGAGCTGCTTGAGCACGTCGCCGCCGCCGCCCAGCTCCATCACCGCGAAGAGCACGGAGCTCTTCGCGTTCGCGATCGCTTGGGAGACGCGGTCGAGCGAGATCGACGCGTTCTTGTGCGGCGCGAACGAGACCGAGAACTTCGGCAGCTGCGGGAGCGACTCGTCGAACCACTGCGCGGCGATCGGCCGGCTCGGAAACGCGCTCATCCCGCCGGCCGCGAACGCTTGATCGAACGCTTCGCCGTAGAGCTTCGCGACGTCCGGGTCGTCGATGACGATCACGCTGTTCGACTGCACGTAGAGCCCGCGGACGCTGAAGTTCGCCGACCCCGTCAGCACGCGGACCGCGTTGCCGTTCTTGTCCCGTTGGATGATGCACTTGTCGTGCGCGTAGCGCTTGAAGTGGCCGCGCACGATCTTCACGCCCGCGCCGTCGAGCAGCTTCGCGGCGAGAATCTCGCGTGCGCCGGGCTTCGTGTGGAGCGCCGCGTTGTCGAGGACCATCCGGATCGGCCAGCGGCGCTGGGCGTCGCGCGCCAGGACGCGCAAGAAATCGGGCTCGTCGAGATCGTACGCGAAGACGTCGTATCCGGAGCCGTTCGCGAGCCCGTCCGTCTCGCACTGCACCAGAAAATCGTTCAGGATCGCGCGGGCGCGCGCACCGAGCCAGCGGTACATGTCCTTGAACGTCGCCGGCGGCGCGCTCCCCGGCACGTCCTTGGTCGTGTCGTACGTCACCGTGTTGTCCAGACGCAGCGACGTCACCGCGCTCCCGTAACGCGAGACGAAGGCTTGCGACGACACGTAGCCGCGGGTGAACGCGACGTCGAAGCGCGGCGCCGCTTTCCCGATCAGCGGCATCGCGAACGTTACCGTCGCGCGCGCTTCCAGCGCGCCGGCGTCCGTCGCGGGGTCCTTGCCCTCGACGAAGTACATCGCCTGGACCTTGTAGGTGATCGGCTGCGGCACCGGCTCTTCCGGCGGATAGTCCACCCAGCGAAACTTCTGGTACGGCGCCACGTCGCTCGTCTCGGCGTTCGCGTGCCGTTGTTCCGTCGTCGTCTGCGCGGTCACCGCTTTCTCGGGCTTGAAGCTCAGCCGGTTCAGCGTGTACGTGAACGTGCGGCCGTCCTTGGAGCGCGCGATCGCGAACCCGGCGAGCCCTTCGCACGCGCCCGGGGTGACGTCCATGGCGATGAGGACGCAGCCGTCGCCGCGATAGGCCTTCACCGTCAGCGCACCGTCGCGAACGACGACGCTCGAAAGCGGCGAAAGCGGCTCTGCTCATTTTATGACTTTGAAGGCGGGGCGAGGCGACTATAAACTGACCAGGCTGACTTCCGGGGAGCGAATAACCCGAGCAGTGTCTTGACTTTTCGCTGATCTTCAGGCACGATAGTCAAGTGACCAGCATCCCGCCGTGGGTTGTCGAAATCTTCGGCAGCAGCCCTGAGACCGACGACGACCTCGTCTCCTTCGTGAGCGGGGCCAGGCGCTTGCGCGACGTCATCGAGGATTATCTCGCGGAAGCCGAGACGGAGCTCGAGCGGCGCCGTACCCGCCGTCGCCCGAAGGACGGGCGCACGATTTTGGACGCGCTCCAGGACGAGCGGCCGACCAGCCGTTCCCAGCAGACGTCGGGCCGGCGTTCGATCCCCATCGAGGATTTTTCGCCGAAACCGCCCGCAAAGAACTCCACTCTCTCGGCGATCCTGCGTGCCCTGTACGCGAACCCGAGCGGCGTTGAACTCGCCCCTCTGGGGCAGCGCCTCGAGAAGCTCCGCGTCTACAAGGATGTCGAGAACGCGACCCGGTCGACCGCCACGAACCTGAACACGCTGAAAAACATGGGCTGGCTCTTCTCGAAGCCCCGGCACGGGGTTTGGGCGCTGAAGGCCTGGCCGGCGTCCATCCCGCCGCCGGAGGCCTGGCCGGAGGCCGTCATGAGCTAGCGGCCGGTCGGCGGCTATAGCAGGGCCCAGAACGGACGATGGGCCTGTCGTCGGCTGACAACAGACCCATCGCGTACCCGGCGGTCGAACGGTACATCTCTCCAAAGACCCCGTATCGGCCGCCCCGCTCCGCACGAACACGGATTGGTTTTTGCTATTTAAGTTTATAGCATACCGCCCCGGCCGATGTGAAGCTTCGCGAACGCCCGTCCTCACCGAATCCGGAGGTACCATGGACAAGGATGCGTCGGCAAAGCCGGCCCTCGTCCTCGTGCTCGCCGAGCTTCACCTCGTGATCCAAGCGGACCACAGCCACGACAAGGTTGCGGTCAAGGCCCTGACGGCCGCCGCCGACGCGATCGCCGAAGCCCGCAAGTACATCAAGCCGCCAACGTAGCGGCTTGCCTGCACGCCGCGGGCACGATCCGTTCGTCTCCGCGGCGTGTCAACGGGGCTCGCGGCCGCGTACGTCGGTAGCCTCGGCGGCGTCGTTCCCGCGTCGTCAAATAACTCTCGTCGGCCAGCTCGGTATGGCAGCGACCTGATGCCGCCCCGGACGTCAGGCCACGAGGGACTGTGAGTTCGAGGTCTTGAGATTTTGCTGGATGAACTCGGCCGGCGTCAAGCCGTCGAGAGCGGTGTGCGGTCGGCGCAGGTTGTA